>BNJT01002318.1_pt1 | contig 551540 bp, 810 predicted proteins | sample 8540491 | NCBI WGS metagenome assembly BNJT01 (sample SAMD00202455, study PRJDB9452) | human saliva metagenome | host: Homo sapiens | reverse complement strand
TCATTTGCTTTTAAATAATTCTGCATTATGATAGTTAAAGAATCCTGCAAATAAACTTCCAGGAACATTTGTATAGCTTGATTATACTCAGTCACTGTATCATTATAAAATTGTCTAGCAAATCTAATTTTGTTTTCAACTTCCACAAGTTGACCTTTGTAAATTTTTCAAAACCTGTATTTGCCTTTTTAATTCAGGATATGCTTCTGATATAGCAAAAAGTCTTCCTAAAAATCCACTTAATTGGTTATTTGCTTCCATTTTTTTCAGCTGCTGTATTTGCAGACATATATTTTTGCCTTTTTGCATTTGCTATTCCTTCAAAAGTTTTCCTTTTCATGTTTAGCATAACCTTTAACTGTTTCAACTAAATTTGGAACAAGACTGAATCTATTTTGCATTTGTACATCAATTTGACTCCAAGCATTTTTCACTCTATTATCCAAAACAACAAACTTGTTTTTTTATAGCTTATAGCTAATAAAGCTAAGACTACAATTACTGCCAATACTATTCCTAATACTACCATTTTTCCTCCTATATTATATTTTTATTATATATGAAGGCTTCTTTGTTAAAAGCTCCTCCTCCACCACGAGAACCTCCTCCACCTGATGAACGAGAACTAAATCCTCCACCGCCACCTGATGAACTAGATCTTCTACTTGAAGCAATAGCAGAACTTGCTCCTGAATTTGTTCTACTAACCATACCATTTAAATTGCTAAATGAACGACTAAACATAGGGTTGAAATATAGGGTGAATATGCAAGACTATTCACTCCTTGAACATCATTTATAACTCCCATATCTAATGCCTTCTTATATGCTTTTACAACCTTGTCAGATACACCTAAAGCTACAGCATAGACAAAAATATTGTTCCCATAGATGAACCGATGTTATCTTTGCTTCCTCTAATTGTGAATAATCTGATAGAAAATTTTTAAATGCTTGCCATTTATCTTTTGGCTTCAGCCAATTCTTTTCTAGGATATCTTGCTTTAGCTCCAGAAACAAATAAAATAATTCCCCATAACTACTATTAATAAGAACATTTTATTTCCTGTAATCATTCCTATAACAAGTCCTGCAAAAAGTAAAAATCATTGGAAAGAAAGCAAAGAAAAATTACTCCTAAGCATCCTAAGCCCTGATAAGTTAGATTTTTTTCTGTTCATTTCAGACTGTACCATTGCTCTCCATTTTTTTCAAATTTTCTAGCAACTGACATAGGTACTTTTTTTGAAAGAATCCAAAACTCTTTAAATCTAATGATTTTCCATCTCCAAAAATCATTTATATAGATATCTACTATAGCTTTTTTTCTTGAGCAGATAAATTTTTCTGTACTTCCTGTCAGTATTATTATAGAGTTTTTTTATCTGAATTTTCAAGAGTTAAAAACTTTTTCTTCTAACTAAATCTACAATAGTTGCAAGTATCTCATTATCATTGATACTATTTGTCATGAAAAGCCTCCAACAAGAGCTGGTGAAGAATTATCAGGTAATTCTCTTAAGTATTTTCCAACACTATTTTTTTACCTTATTCTTTCTTTTGAAAATTACATGAATATAGTACATCAATGCTCCCCATATTGAGCTTAATACACCAAATATTAAACCTGGTTTTTCAAATACTTTATTAATCATTTCTTGTTGTCTGATAGCTTTGTCTCTTTCTGCATTAGCTTCATCTGCATAATTTTAGCTTCCATATCTAAAAAGCTTTTTGTTTCATATCTTTATGAACTATCTTTGATTTATTATATTCAGAAAAATATTTCAGGTTCCATTAAAATATGTGCTTCTAAAAAAATCTCCTGGATAATAATTATTTAATTTATAGATTACTGTATTTTCCTTCTTTATCCACTTCACCTGTAAGTGGTCCATGTCCAAATACTAAAATATTTGAATTATCATAGCTTGCTGACACTGGAATTATCACTTTAGCTGTGATGTAGTTTTATTCCTTGTTGCCATTCTTGTCCCAACCATTTTTCTATTGAATTGAGCTACATCATCATAGACTGTTATAGCTTCTGGTAATTTATATACAAACTTGAATGTTCTTCTATTATTATGATTTTTAGAATATAGTTTTATTCTATATAGTTCATCACTTACTGAGACTTCATAATTAGAACTATCTACTTCTTTAAAACCACCTGTAGAATCATCTTCAAAGACTTGTATATATTGTAGTTCACCAAAAGCCCTTGGCATCTATATCAAAAATACACTCCATTTATTTCATCAATATCATAAGTTACAGCTTCACTTACTACCATAGAACCATCTTTTTTTGTAAATTAGCTTCTATATCTAATTTTTTTCAATTCTAAAAACTTGCTGCAAAACTCACAATAGAGATAAGAAAAAAATAGAAAAAAATTCTTAATATATTCTTTTTCATAACTCACCTTCTTACTTTTTATAATAGTAAAAATAGTTCGTACTGAGTAAAGTTTTAAAAAATTTTTTCTTTGAAAAAAATATTCTAGTTATATAGCGATTATCCAGCCTATAAAGGTTCAGAGCTCCAGGCTCTCACCTGTATGACGTCGAGCATCTTATCAAAAGTAATTATTTTCCTCAAAGAGGCATCTAATGGATAAACTTATAATATAACTCACTTATTTTTACCTATTTAGTACCCAGTTACTTTTAAGTATTTTTTTCAAACCAATTTGTTATTTCTGTCAATCTTCTTAATCTGTGTTTAGGGTTTTTCCACTTCTTGATAATTCGTGATTTTCTCCTCTAAACATACAAAGTCTAGCTTCTACTCCATGGTATTTTAAAGCTGTAAACATTTGTATACCTTCTGCTAACCAACATCTATAGTCTTGTTCAGAATGTATAAATAGAGTTGGTGTCTTAGCCTTATCTGCATATTTAAGTGGAGAATGCCACCATAACTTATCATGATTTATCCAAGGTGTAGCTTGGTTTTGGTCAGCATTAAAATAATAACCAATATCTGTTGTACCAAATTTTGAAATCCAGTTAGATATACTTCTTTGAGAAACTGCACAACGGAATCTATCTGTATGTCCAATTATCCAGTTAGTCATATATCCACCATATGAACCACCTGTTACTCCAACTCTTGATTTATCAATAGGATATTTTTTTCTAGAAACATAGTCAGTGAAGTTCATTAAATCTTCATAGTCAATAGTTCCATATTTCCCTCTTATATCTGCAAATTCATTTCCATATCCATCACTTCCATGCGGATTAGTGAAGAACACGAAGTATCCCATATTAGCCCAAACTTGCATTTCATTATAGAAAACATTTCCATAAACTGTTTTTGGTCCACCATGTATATCCAAAATTGCAGGATAAATTTTATTTTTATCATAGTCTACAGGGTAGATTACAAAACCTTTTGTTGTAGCTCCATTTGTAGTAAAAATCAAAAACTTCTGGTTTAGATATCTTATATTTTTTTATTTATTTCTTCATTGAAAGAAGTTAATTTTGTAGATTCATTATTTTTCTAATTTATAAATTTCTTGTAAAGTATAGTCTCTCATTCCAACATAATATATTTCTCCATTAGCTATATCAAAGAAATCTATAGTTCCATCTTTATCTGATAAAATTTCTACTTTTCCATTTGTATCTATAGATTTTTAGATATACTCTTTCAGCTATTGTTGCTAGGAAATATAATTTATTTCCTATAACTTTAAATGATTTTCCTCCACCTAATCTACAATCGCTTCCAACAGTACAAGAAAGCCAAGTATCATTATCATTTAAAAGTGTAATGTTTTTATTGCTATCTATTAAATATAGTTTATGATTTTCATTTACTCCATATGCCTTCATATCACTTAAGGCACAGATAATTTTATCTTCTATAAAGTTTGCATAGCTAATATCATAAAGATCTTTATCTACAATTACTTCTAAGTTTTGAGATTTCACATCATAAACATAAAGCCCAGATGTCAATCCTTGTTTATCAGTAAAAGTTCTACCTGCAAAAATAACCTTATTATCTTTAACATTAACAAGTTCAACATTTGTATATTCATCAGAGATAGGAGTTATTTTATTATTTAATTTATCATAGTGATATAGTCTATCTCTTTTTATTTCTGAAACCATGTCCATTACTCCAGAAAGGTATTTCATCTAAAAACTTCATAGTCCTTATTTTCTTCAATTTCTTTTATTGCCTTTTCTCTTTCTTCACCTTTTTAAATCATTTAAATTATATGAATTGTTATCATAGTCAGCAAGTAAAAATAAAATTGTTTTTCATCAACTATTTTTTTATGTTTGAAACATCAAGTGGCAATTTCATATATTCATAGGCTTCACCACCATTTTTTTTATATCAAGTGCATAGAATAGTGTCCAAGTTTCTCCTAATTTTTTTCTTTTCTTCTATATCAGTATCTCTATCACTTGTAAAATAAAATAATATCATTATTTAGCCAAAGAGAATTTTTTTCCTTTCCAAAAATGAGTAAGTTTTTCTTATTTCTTTTTGTCTCTGTATTTAAACTATAGATATAGTGCTTATATGAATTCTTTTTCATAATCACTTTCACTAAGACTGAAAGCTAGATTTTTTTGCCTTCAGGATTAAAAATCTAAAGTTGGATAAAAAAATTTGTACTCTAGAAAACTTTTTTTAAATGTAAATTTTCCATTTCATTTCCTCCTTGTTAAAAATTATTATTACATTTGAATAGTAACATTTTTTTTCAGTAAAAATCTATTACTTATTTTAAAAAAATTTAATTTTTCCATAGTTAGAAAAAAATAGAACCTTATCTGAATAGATCTTTTTATTTTTTTCAAGAAAAAGTAAAAAAATTTGAACTTTGATTCTATAAAAGAGTTTTATTGCATGATTTTTTTCCATAGATGGTATAATCCTTATCAATTCAATAAAGAATGGAGATAGAAAAATGGATTGGGAATTTATAGCAAAAGTATACACCTGAATTTATACATGCAGGTATACTCACATTAAAAAAATAGGTGGGATAGGAATAATACTTTCAATTATTGTTGGAATTTTTAGGAAGTTGGGATTTTTATATGAAAACTTTAAATTCTTTAAACAAATTATAATTGGATATGTAGAACTAAGTAGAAATACTCCACTTTTTAGTTCAATTGTTCTTTCTGTATTATGGACTACCAAAAAGTTGGTATAAAAATTTAGTCCAGAGCTTTGTGGAATAATTGGATTAACATTTTCTAGGTGGAAGTTATATGATAGAAACTTTTCGTAGTGCCTTAGAAACAATAGATAAGATACAAAAAGAATCTGCTTTAAGTTTAGGAATGACAAAGTGGCAAACAATGAGATATGTTATTTCTACCTCAATCATTTGTTATTAGTTTACCATGGTCTTACTGCAAACATAATATTTATGTTAAAAAGAAACATCAGTTTTTCAGTGCAATATCTTTAATGGATATGATGTTTTGTTACAAAAGATTTAATAGGACTTTACTATAAAAACAGAAGAATCTTTATTTATGCTTGTAGTAGGTTATTTAATAATATTGTTACCTCTATCATTATTTGGAGTATGGCTAGAAAGGAAGTTGAAAATATGTTGGCTACAGTAATTGATTTATTATCAAAGGGAACAAACTTTGAAAGACTTCTTTATGGTTTATGGGTAACAATAAAATTAAGTTTAATTTCTGCAATTTTATCAGTAATTTTTGGAATACTTTTTTTGGGCTTTTTTTATGGTTATAAAAAAATCCTGTAACAAGGATAATCTCTCAAATATACCTCCAAACAATTAGAATAATGCCTCCACTTGTATTATTATTTCATAGCATATTTTGGTAGTAACAAGAATGTATGGTGTTCATATCTCTCCTGAGGCAAGTGCAATTATAGTATTTACTATATGGGGAACAGCTGAAATGGGAGACTTAGTCAGAGGAGCTATTGAGAGTATTCCAAAAGATTCAAATAGAAAGTGCAACAGCACTAGCTTTAGATAAAAAAACAAATTTATCTATATGTAATTATTCCTCAAATTATAAGAAGACTTATACCTTTATCAGTAAACTTGATAACAAGAATGATAAAAAACTACAAGTTTAGTGGTATTGATAGGAATAGTTGAAGTTTTTAAAAGTTGGGCAACAAATAATAGACACAAACAGATTTCAATATCCAAATGGAGCAATATGGATATATGGAGTAATCTTCTTACTATATTTCTTATCTTGTTGGCCACTATCAATGTTAGCAAAATTTTTAGAAAAGAGATGGAGTAGAATATGAAACAATTAGATAAAGTTGTTCTCTCAGCAAAAGATGTTATAAAAAAATTATGGAGAACTGGAAGTTTTAAAAGGAATAAATTTAGATATCCATCAAGGAGAAGTTGTAGTAATAATTGGAGCTTCTGGTTGTGGAAAAAGTACATTTTTAAGATGTTTAAATGGACTGGAAGATATACAAGCTGGAGATATAGTTTTTAGATAATGAAATTAAATTTTCAGATACAAAAAAATAATATGACAAAAATTAGACAAAAAAATTGGAATGGTTTTTTTCAAAGTTATGAACTATTTCCACATTTAACAATACTAGATAATATTTTTGTTAGCACCCATTAAAAGTACAAAAAAGAAATAAGGAAGAAGTTAAAGAACAAGCATTAAAATTACTTGAAAGAGTTAATTTACTGGATAAACAAAATTCTTATCCAAGACAATTATCAGGTGGTCAAAAAGCAAAGAGTCGCAATAGTTAGAGCCCTATGTATGAACCCTGAGATAATGTTATTTGACGAAGTTACTGCTGCACTAGATCCAGAAATGGTAAGAGAAGTTTTAGATGTTATGCTTGAACTTGCTAGAGAAGGAATGACTATGGTAATAGTAACACATGAAATGCAATTTGCAAGAGCTGTTGCAGATAGAGTTATATTTATGGATAATGGAAATATAGCAGAACAAGGAGAGGCAGAAGAGTTTCTTTCTCAAATCCAAAAAAACTGAAAGAGCACAAAAAGTTTTTAAATACATTTACATTTAAAAAAATAAAAATTTTATAAATAATTTTAGGAGGATATAAAATGAAAAATTTGGAAAAAGATTTTTAAAAATTAGCAACAGTGGGGGTGGCAGTATTTGCTTTAGCTGCTTGTGGAAATAAAACTGAAGAAAAAGACAGAAGCACAAGCACCTGCTCAAGAAACTACTGTAGCAAAGGCAAGAACAGTACAAGAAATCAAAAGATAGTGGTGTTATTAGAATAGGAGTATTCACTGATAAAGCACCTTTTTGGTTATATTGATGAAAAATGGTAAAAAAATCAAGGTTATGATGTTTATTTCACAGATCGTTTAGCAAAAGATTTAGGAGTAAAAGTTGAATATATTTCTCTTGACCCTGCAAGTCGTGTTGAATATGCAGAGACTGGAAAAAAGCAGATATAGTTGCTGCTAACTTCACTGTTACACCTGAAAGAGCAGAAAAAAAGTTGATTTCAGTTTACCATATATGAAAGTTTCTTTAGGAGTTGTTTCACCAGATGGAGCTGTTATTAAATCTGTTGAAGAATTAAAAGACAAGACTTTAATTGTAAGTAAAGGAACTACTGCTGAATATTATTTCTCAAAGAATCATCCAGAAAGTAAAAACTTCAAAAAAATATGATTCTTATGCAGATGCTTACAATGCTTTACTTGATGGTAGAGGAGATGCTTTCTCAACTGATAATACTGAAGTTTTAGCTTGGGCTAAATCAAACCCAGGATTTACAGTTGGTATTGATTCTTTAGGTGATGTTGATACTATAGCTGTTGCAGTTCAAAAAAGGAAATACTGACCTATTAGATTGGATAAACAATGAAATTAAAGAATTAGGAAAAGAAAATTTCTTCCATGAAGCATATAAAGCTACTCTTGAACCTATCTATGGAGATAGTGCTGACCCTGATTCAATAGTTGTTGAAGGTGGAGAAGTTAAATAACTCTAATATTTACATACTAAAAAAATGCTACTACGATAATTTGTAGTAGCATTTTTTTCTTTATTTTATAATTTTTTTACTTATCTCTAGTATAACCAAAAGATGATAATATTGCTTCTTCTCTTTCTCTCATAACTTTCTTATCTTCTTCTTCAATATGGTCATATCCTAAAAATATGTAAAAATTCCATGTGTTAGAACATAATAGAACTCTCTTTCAAATGAATGATTATATTCACTTGATTGTTCTTCAACTCTTTCTAAAGAAATAATAATATCTCCAAGAGTATCATAAGGTCCTATATTAAAGTCATCTGTTTCATGATATGCAAAAAGATATTACATCTGTTGGAGCATCTTTATCTCTATACTCACGATTGATAACTTGTATATTTTTATTATCAGTAAGTAAAACTGAAAGATAAAGAGGTCTTTCAGCTTCAACTTCCTCTATTTCTAAAACTTTTTTTATATAATTTTCAAGATAAGAATCTTCATATAACTTATCTATGAACTCATTATATTTTTCATTGTCTAGTTCACAACTAAAATCTAAAACTAATTCCATAATCCTCTTCCTTTTTATTTTTGACCTGGGTATTTTATTCTTTCATGATAAATAGCACCAAAAGTTTTCAAGAATGAGTTAATAATAATTTCTATTTCTTTAAATGTTATATTAGCATCTGATAATTGATTGTCAGCTATCTTCGCATTTACAATCTTTCTAACCATTTCTTCAACTTTTATAGGGTCTTTTACATCAAGAGATCTAACAGCTGCTTCTATGGAATCTGCCAGTAAAATAACAGCTGATTCTTTAGTTTGAGGTCTAGGTCCTGAATATCTAAATTCTTCTTCCTGTACATTAGGATCTATCTCTTTAGCCTTATTATAGAAATAAGCCAATAAAGTTGTTCCTTGATGTTCAAACATAATATCTCTAATTTCTTTAGGTATTTTATATTTTTTACCCATTTCAGCTCCCTCTTTAGTATGAGCTAAAATTATCATTTTACTCATAAAAGGTGAGATATTATTATGTAAATTTTTACCATCTGTTTGGTTTTCTACATAGTACTGTGGTCTTTTTTTGTTTTTTTCCTATATCATGATAATAACAAGCAACACGAGTAAATATTGGATCTCCACCAATTTCAATGACAGCATTTTTCTGATAAAGTTGCTACCATCATTGAGTGTTGGAAAAGTTCCTGGTGCTTCTATAGATAACTTTTCTCAAAAGTGGTTGAGATAAATCTGCAAGTTCAATAAGTCTAAATACTGTTAAAAATATTAAATGTTCTTTTCAAAATATGGTAATAATGCTATAGCAAACATTCCTGAGAATAAACCTGAAACAAATAATTTAATAGTATTTAAAGCTACTCCAAAAACTTTCTTCCATTGAGAAGAAACTTAAAATTAAATATAATAAAAATTTTCATTATAGCTAATTGTATTCCTATTGCTATAACTGAAGAACGAGTTCCTATATTTTTTTACTTAAAAAAATCCTGTTGCTAAAATAGCAATAGATTGTATAGTAAAATATTTTAAATCATAATCAGTTATAGGTAATAGATAAGAGATAAAGCATCATAGTCAAGAAAAATACTAAATCTAGGACGAACAATAAACATTAAAAAGTAATAACATTGTATCAATAGGTACTAGATATATCATAGAATTTGGGAACAATTCTAAACACTAATAAAGTAACTATCATCAAAAAGCATAACAGCTTTATACTTTTTTTCTTTTCTAAGACATCCTTACTATAAAAATCTTGTTGTAACTACATTAAATATACTTGAAATAACCAATAAAAAAATATGATATTTAGTGTAATTATAAAAAAATACTTATCTTGTAATTATAGATACCTAATTTATCTAAAAATATCTATTTTTTTCTTTCAGTTAAAAATTTCTCCTGTCTTTCGCTATTAAAGTTCCAGCCTTAATTTCAATGTACTGGTCATTTATTTGAGAAACTTTTCTCATTGATAGCACTCTTAGTCTTTGCTTCATCATAAATATAATTTGGAATTAAGAAATAATTTATTAAATCTCTTTCAAAAAGCATCTAAATTATCTATCTCACTCTTCACAGGTTCATTTACACGAATAGAATTTTTTTCTTTGTATATACCTGCAGTATAAGCATTTTTTTAAATGTTCTGATAATTTTTTTCAAAAGGTACTATTGATTTTATCTTCATCTTCTTCTAATATTTTTTTAACTAGGGTTTCAGGCATAGCTTTTACCCATTTTTTTCTTTCAAAACCACTATAGTCAAAAAGTTTGTAAATTTCCTTTTTTTATAGCTATGATTTCTTTATGAAAGTTATCAAATTCATTAGTGTAGATGTCAGCAGCATCACTTGAATAGATATATTCCTTATCCAACTGATTAATCATATCTTGAATAATCTTATCTTTTTCCAATTTTATCTCTAAAAAAACTATAGTTTTTTTGGAGAATAAATATCAGATTTTACAACATCACCTATCATATAGTTATTGTTTCTAAAAAGTATAGGAATTTTAGCCGAAATTGTTATTAAAAAAATAGTGCCAAAATTAGATAAAAATACCTTTTTCTTTTTAAGAAATAAGTATCAGAGTATTTCTCTTCATCTGAATTATCTTTTTTTCTTTACTTCAAAAAAGAAACTTAAATCCAAATATAGTAAATTTTTTTCATAAAAATCCCTTTTTTTCTCATTCAATTTCTTTTTATTATATCATCTTTTTCTAATATTTTTGATATTTTTTTGACTAGGTAGAGCTTTTTATAAAAGGCTGAACCATATCTTTTCTTTATAATTCTACTATCTAAAAATAAAAGACATTTCCTCTATCTGTTTTTCTAATTAATCTTCCAACCCCTTGTTTAAATTTTAATGATTGCTTCTGGTAATTGGAAAATCTGAAAAAGAATTTCCTCCATCTTCTTCAATTTTTTTTACTTATAGCAGCATACTATAGGATCTGTTGGAACAAGGAAAGGTAACTTAGTTATGATGACATTACTTAAATTTTTCTCCCTGTACATCTACCCCTTCCCAAAAAAAGAAGTTGTTCCAAATAGCACTGGATTTTTTTGCTTCCTTAAACTCTTTTTATCAACTGACTTCTTGGTTTTTTTCTCCGTGTAAAAAAATATTTCAAAATTACTATTCTTTTAATTTATTTCACAACAGAATAATAAATTTGATTTAGCATAGTATAAGATGTGAATAATATAAAAAGCTTTTCCCTTTGTTTTCTTTCAAAATTTCTAAGATAAACTTACTTGCATCTGTAACAAAAGGCATTTAAATTTTCTGAATCTTGTATATCAGCTGGAATATATACAGACATCTGATGTTCGTAATCAAATGGTGATTCTATAAAACATTCTATACATTCTTCTTCATCTAAACCTAAAGACTTTTTTTAAAAATATTCAAAAATTTCCATTTGCCATTATAGTGGCTGAAGCAAACACTAATCTATTTAAGTTTTTCAAAAAGAACTGAGCTCAACTTTTTGAGCGATATTTAAAAGGTGTTGCTGTAAGAACTACATTGGTTCTTTTTAGAGTTTATATCAAGCCAGTAAACATAATCAGCATCTGAAAAAAATTATTTATAAATTTAAAACTATCTATATTTTTTTAAATATTTTTTTAAATGATTGTTAAAAATTTATTACTTCAGGATTCTTGTCCTTCTCCTCATCAATAACATTGTTAAAAAGCCATCATTAAGTTTAAAAAAATTCTGCAAGTTTAGCTTGAAAAAAATTCCTTTTTATCCCTCAGATTTTCTAAAAAAATTAGACTTAGTCATTTCAAAATTATTTAAACTTTTTTTCTTATAGGAGCTTCAGTATTTGTTTCAAACATTTTTTTCTGATTTCATCAAAATACTCATCTCCTATAGTTTGTAAACTATAAATTTCTGATTTCATAGTCTTTAAAAAGTTCTAAATAATCTCCTGACTTTTCTAGGTACTTTTCATCTATAGTCTCTTCAACTCTTGTAAGAGCTGATTTTTTTCTTTTTTTCTTTTTTTACTTTTCTTTTTGATATATTCTATGTAGAAGTCTTGTAAATGAAATTTTTAGATACTTCTACAGAAAAAAATAACTTCTAGCAACTGACTCTATATTATGAGCTTCATCAAATATAACCATATCATATCTTGGAAGTATTAAATACTCAGAATCAAAAATCAGTTTCAGCCCTCACATTTAAATCAGAAAAGAATACATGATGATTTGATATTAAAATATCAGCTTCCATCTTTCTTTCATTCTTGTTTTCATATGAAAAAAACATTCTTTTTCTAAAAGGACATTTCTTTCCTAAACATAATTCAGTTGTACTTTGTACTAACTCCCAAACATCAGGATAAACTTCAAAAGGTAGTTCTGCCTTGTCACCTGTTTTAGTTTTATTTCCCCATTTTTAAAAATATATTCTATTTGTTCTCTAGCTTCCATAGAAAAAAACTTTCTATATCTATACTTTTTTTCCAAGAGATAGTTCAGTAAAAAGCCTTTTACAAAGATAATTACTTCTCCCCTTTACTAAAGCATAAGTAAATTCATCTTTAATTACTGACTTAGCTAAAGGAATGTCTTTTTAATAGTAATTGCTCCTGTAAATTTATAGTATTAGTAGCTATAATAACTTTTTTTTCTTGTTAGTAATAGCCCACTTAATAGCAGGTATCAAATAAGCCAATGTTTTTTTCCTGTACCTGTTCCTGCTTCAACTATTATTTTTTTCTATTATCATTTATAGCATTTTGAATATTTTTTTAGCCATTTCCTCTTGCTCGTGTCTATGTTCAAAGCCTTTTTATCTCATTTACTAAGATACCATCTTCTGAAAAAAATAATCTTCTATGTCAATTTTTTTCTAAGTTAGTTCTATCTATATCTTGAATAAAATAAAAAAATCATCTAGGTCTGAGCTAAGTAAACAGTAAGCTATATTTCTTCTATTAAATAATTCCTCTGAAAGCTCTAATTCTAAATCATTTAGGATACAATTGATTTGGCTTTGTTATTCTTATTACAACTTCATCTCTTTTTTTACTTTTGTTAAAGTTTCTTCAAAAGTTTTCTTTTTTTATAGTGATAAAAAAATGGCTCTTGAATAACTTCATTTTCATCAAAAGTTGCTTTAAAAAAATAATTGATTTATTGTCATTTTCTATTAAATATTCTTTTTATTGTTCGCAAACTCTCTTCTGAAAATCTATCTTTTTATATCCATAACCATTCCTTAATCTATTTTTTTAGTCTCTACAGTATTCTATTAAACCTTTTTAAGAATACTCTAATATATTTATCTCCACATTCTTTATAGTTTCTATGATCTTCACTTCTAAAAAAAGTGCATTCAATTCTGCTTCAGAAATATCTACACCACCTAGTTTAAACACTTCTATCATATCATAACTTTTTAAAAAGCAAGGGCTATTCTTAATTTTTCTAAGCAAAATATTGTTTAAATTATTTTTTTTGTAATTTTTTTATTTTTAGGAGCTGGACTTTTCCTCCTTTTTTTTCTCCTCTTTTTAAAAGTAATTAATCCATCTAAAAAAACTCATTAAATCAGCATTAGATAATTTTTTTAAAAACCTTCATCAATATCTTTTTTTAAATAGTTAACTACATCTTCTTTTTGTAACAGTTAATCCACCTTTTTTTTAAAAAAATTTGTACTGTAACATTATCTTTTAAATTAAGTGCATATCTAAGTCTTCTTAAAAAAATCATTATTAGTCATAGTAAATTCACTTTCCCTCATCATTTTAAAAATTTATTTTAACACCTATATTTTACACTAATATGATAAAAAAATAGCAAAAAAATTTTACTTATTAAAACAAAAAGGGCTGTTGCAAAGTAATAAAAAGTAAAAAAATAGTTTCGTTACTGAGTAAATTTTTTAACGATAAAAAAATCAAAGAATTCGCTGCAAATCAGAAACTCACTTCGTTCAGACACTCCTGAATTTGCTCAGCTCATCTATTTGATTTTTATCTAAAAAAATTTCCATTCGTAACTCACTTATTTTTTTACTTTTAGATTTAAAAACTTAATTTTTGCAATAACCCTAAGTTATCCATTTTAATTTTCTAATAATTTTTTTGATATATTTCTTTTATATCTCTTAGCAGGTTCTTTCCAAGAATTATCTCTTTTTCTTTGCATTGGCAATAATTTCTTTCCATACTTCTGGTCTACGATACATAGTAACAGCATATCTTAATGCCTTTATCATATCGTCTCCATTAGCTTGTTTTAAAACCAAAAGCCATCACCTTCTCCTGTATATTCATTATATGGTTTAACTGTATCTTTTAAACCACCTGTTTCTCTTACTACAGGAATACAACCATATCTCATTGCTATCATTTGAGAAAGTCCACATGGCTCAAAAAAACTGAAGGCATCAAGAATATATCTGCTCCAGCATAAATCTCAGTAGATAGTTCTTGATTAAAACCTATATATGAACATACATAGCCTCTATATTGACTTTCCTTTATATCTAAAGAAATCTTTCATAAGATTTTTTTCACCAGTACCTAGAAGAACAAATTGAATTCCTAAACTCATCATTTCATCAAATTTTTCAAGGATAAAAATCTAGCCCTTTTTGTCTATCTAAACGAGTTATAATAGCAACCAAAGGAGTTGCTTCTTCAATTTCTAAACCTAATTTTGCTTGTAAATTAGCTTTTCAATGTTTTATGGGATTTCTTAGATAAAGGGATATGAAGCCTTATCTATTCCATTTACTATACCTGATAATTTATAGTCATACTTTTTGAAATAGACCATGTATTCCTTCTCCAAATTCAGGAGTTTTTATCTCTTCTGCATAGCTATCACTTACTGTTGTGATATAGTCAGAATAAACAACTCCAGCTTTTTAAGAATGAAATCATATCATAGTATTTTATTCCATCATCTTGGAAATATTTAGCTCTATCTATTTCTAGTAAATCTTCAATTACATTATTATAGAAAAAAACCTTGGAATCTTAAATTATGTATACTGAAAAACAGTCTTTACATCATATATTCCTCTTTCTTTTAAATATATTGGTATAAGTGCTGTTTGCCAGTCATTACAGTGAATAATATCAGGTTTAAAAATCTGTAATATCCATAGTTTCAACAACTGCCTTAGAGAAGAATAAAAAAATCTCTCACAGTCATCATATTCACCATAAACATTAAGCCTTCTAAAAATATCTTTCATTATCTACAAAAATAGTAAATTACTCCTTCTAATTCCACTTCTTCTATTCCTACATATTCATTGTGATGAGCAACCCAAATTTCTTTGTGACCTAAATGTCTAGCATCTTTTAAAAAGTTCATTTGAAATCTTACTATATTTAGGTAAAATTACTCTCACATCAAGTTTTTTTCTTTTTTTGTACTAAAGCTTTTGGAAGAGAATAAGATACATCTCCTAAGCCTCCTGTTTTTTTATAAAGGGAAATGCTTCCCCTGTTGCAAAAAAAGAATTTTCATTCTTTTCCCTCCATTTTATTTATTCTTAATATAATCCATCAAATCTTGATATTCCTTTGTATTCCACTTCATACCTTTTTTTCTATAACCAATGGATATTCCTCTGAAGCTGATAGTTTTTTTCATTTTCATGGATAATATTATTTTTTTATCAACTATTACATTTTTTTAAATGAGAACCAGCCTTAATATGACAATCTTGTAAGATTACACATTCCTCTAAAAACAACATCTTTTTTTCTACAATAGTACCTCTTGATAGTACACTATTTATTACCTTACCTTCTATAATACATCCATTTGAAATTAATGAATTTTTCTACTTCAGCTGTTTCTTTGAAAAATAGTAGGAGGAGTATCCTTAACTTTAGTTAGAATCCTTCTTCCACTCTTTTAAACCAAAAAAATATCTTCTCTTATTTCTTTTTTTCAATATATTCATATTGAAATTAAAGTATTCTTTAGTTGAATTTATACATTGTAAATAACCTTTAAATTCATAAGCATTAACATTTAGAGAAGGTAATTTTCTAGCAATTATTTCTGACAGAAACATTATATTTTCCTTCTTGTATACTATCTATCAATAATTTTAACATAAGCTCTTTGCTTAATACAAAGGCATCTAAAGAAATATTTTCCTCTTCTCTAAAAAAATAAATTTTTGACCTATTCCTATAACACGATTATTTTTCATCAATCTTTACAGATGAACAATTATTAAAATGTTCATTAGCCTTTTTTTACTTTTTTTATAGACCATAGTTATTTCTTTTTCCAGATTCTTTATGCTTTTTCAATTAAATCTGAAATATCTAAATTACATATCATATGTCCATTTAAAACAACTACATGCTCTTGGGTACTTCTAAAAAAAGTATTCCATATTTTTTTACTAATTCTTGATTGATTTAAAGAAAGGTCGTCATCTAGCATTCTTTTTGAAAAATAAAGATACCATCTTTTTTTCTTGCTAAATCCCATTCTGCTCCCATACCAATATGGTCTGTAAGTGAATTTAATTCTTCATTTCCACAGAATAGACCAACATTTCTTATTCCAGAATTTACAACATTTGATAAAGCAAAAATCTATTATTCTATATGAACCTCCAACTGGGATAGATGCTAAAGATCTAACTTTTTGTTAAAGGACTTATATTTTTGTTTGTTATCTCCTAAATAAATTATTGCCATATAATTTCTTATCATAGTAATCAAGCCTCCGTTTACATTATCTAATTAATGTTTACTTATCTATAACTTTTTTTCTCCCCTATAACAGCTATCTCTTTTCCATCACCAATAACTACATTATCAGCTACTTTTTACATCATTAGCAATAATAGCCTTACGAATAGTTACATTATCACCCTATTTCTGTATCTGCCATTATAATGGAATCTATGACTTTTTGAATTTTTTTCCCTATCTTTACTCCTGAGAAATATAACTGAGTGATCAATTTCTCCTTCAACAAGACATCCTTTATCTATTAGACTATTTTTTTATTTTAGAACCTGTTTCAAAAATATGAAGGTGTATAGATACCCTGTCTTGTATTTATTCTCCAATTTTTTTATCAAAAAGATCAAGTTCATTATTTTTCTGATAATAAGTCCATATGTGCATCCCAGAAACTTTGAATAGTTCCAACATCTCTCCAATAACCTTCAAATGGATATGCTACTAACTTTTTACCATCATTTCAACATATTAGGTATTATATTTTTTTACCAAAAGTCATTATCAGAATTTGGGTTATGTTCATCTTCTTCTAAGTATTTTTTTCAATTCTTCCCAATTAAAGATATATATACCCATTGAAGCTAAATCACTCTTTTGGTTCTTTTGGCTTTTTCCTCAAATTCATATATAGTCATATCATCTCTTGTATTCATGATACCAAAAACTTGGAGCATCTTTTAGAGGAACTCTAAAAAAACTCCTATAGTTACATCTGCCTTTTTTTCAATATGATATTGTAACATCTTATCGTAATTCATTTTGTATATATGATCTCCAGATAAAATTAAAAACATATTCAGGGATTATATTCTTCAATAAATTTTTATATTTTGATAGATAGCATTAGCTGTTCCTTTGTACCAACCTTTTTCATCATTTTTTTCTAGTATGAGGTTGTAATACTGTAACTCCACCATCCATTCTATCCAAATCCCAAGGTGACCCTCTTCCTATATGGTTATTTAGTATGTGAGGTTCATATTGTGTCAATACACCAACAGTATCTATACCAGAATGAGAGCAGTTTGTTAAAGTGAAATCTATTATACGATATTTTCCACCAAATGCTACAGCAGGTTTTTGCAAGGTCTTCAGTTAATTGTTTTTAGACGACTTCCTTGTCCTCCAGCCAATATCATAGCAATCATCTTTTTTTTCTTTTTCATAGCTAATCCTCCTCATTTCCCTTCTTATGTTTTTAAAAAAATATAGTTGAATTTTTTTAGCAATTTTTTTACTTCTATATATTGTTCTCTGTTGTGCCAAGCACCTTTTTATAGTTTTGTAGTTTCTTTTTTTCTTCCTTGATAAGAACCTCCAAATCTTTTTTTCATTACTATCTAAAAATACATTCATATTCCCTTCTAGATTAACTCCTACAGGGTATTTATCATGATCTTTTCCTGAAAAATTAAATACAGCTATTATAAAAATCATCTGTATCAGGATTTTTTTCTTAAAAAAAGATTAACATATTTTTCATCTATATTCTCATGTTCTATCCATTCAAAAAGCATTTTTGACCATCATGCCATAAAAGCTTTTTTTCTTCTAAGTATAGAGTATTTAAAGCTTTTTACATAATTTTTGTATATCTTTAGAACCTTTATTATCTTTTTAAAAGTTGCCATTCTAAAGTTGCTCATAATATCTCCACTCTAAACCTTGTACAAACTCATTTCCCCATAAAATTTAATTTTTTCCAGGATGAGCCATTTGATAAGAGTATAAATTTTTTTAACATGAGCTAATTTATCTTCATAATAACCTGGCATCTTATTTAAAAATGGCATTTTTACCATGGACTATTTCATCATGTGACAGTGGTAATACGAAATTTTTCTGAAAATGCATACATAAAAAGAAAAATGTTAATTTTTCCATGATGTGACTTTTCTAAAAAAATGGATCTTGTTCTATATATTTTAAAGTGTCATTCATCCAACCCATATTCCACTTAAAAATCAAATCCAAGTCCACCATCAGCTTGATACTTTGTCACTAGAGGCCAAGCTGAAGAATCTTCTGCCACTAACATAATATCTGGATGATTTTCATGTAAACTTTGATTTAAATATTGTAAAAAAATTCAATGGAAGCTCTATTTTCACTAACTCCATCTTTATGATAAATCATATTAGATATTGCATCCATTCTTACTCCATCTATATGGAATTCTTTTTATCCAAAAAAATATAGATTAGATACTAAGAAACTTCTAACTTCATTTCTTGACACATTAAAGTTTGCAGTACCCCATTCATTTTTCACCAAGATTTTTGATCTTCATATTCATAACAAGCACTACCATCAAAAACGATATAATCCGTGTGCATCTTTACAAAAAAATGTCCAGGAACCCAATCCAATATTACTCCTAAATTATTCTTATGGAAATAATTTACAAAATACATAAAGTCTTCTGGAGTCCCATAACGGCTAGTTACTGAATAGTATCCTGTAGCTTGGTAGCCCCAAGAACCATCAAAAGGATATTCTGTTATTGGCATTATTTCAATATGAGTATAATTCATCTCCAACATATATTCAACCAATAACTCTGCAATCTCTCTATAATTATAATAAGTTCCATCTTCTTTTTTTCTTCCACGAACCAAGGTGAACTTCATATATATTAATTGGTTTAGCATAACCTATTTCTCTATTGTTAAGCCATTTTTTTGTCACCCCAACGAAATTTTTGATATTCCATTAACTACAGAGGCCGTTTGAGGTCTGAGCTCTGAATAAAAAAAGCATAAGGATCTGCTTTCAATATTTTTTTTGTCCCCAAGAAGTTTCTATTTGAAATTTATATATAGCACCTTTTTTTACTTTTTTTATTTCAACTTCCCATATACCTTCATTAGTTATTTTTTTGACAATAATCTTCTTCTCTAGCATTCCAATTATTAAAATCACCAACAACAGCCACTGACTTTTGCTGTTGGAGCCCAAATACGAAATATCGTTGAACTTCTATTTGGATGTGCTCCAAAATATTCATAAAGCTTGTCTGTACTCTCCACGATGAAATAAATAATGTTCCATTTGTCCAGACATAAACATCACCTCTTTATAGTGTAGAAATTAAATTTTTTTGTTTCTTTTTATATTCCCAAATTTCATTAGCATATTCTAAAATTGTTCTATCTGAAGAGAACTTTCCAGCATTAGCTATATTTTTTTAGCATTTTTCTTTGCCCAAGAATATTTATCTTTGTATTCTCTATTTATAGTTCTTTGAGTTTTTTTCTATAATCTTCAAAAGTCTTCTAAAAACAAAATATTGATCTCCTCTTTCCATTAGTAAAGAGTGTATTTCTCTATAAATTCCACTACCTAAGTCACTAAGACTTCCATCTATTAAAAGCATCTACAACTTGCTTTTAGTCCCGCTTACATTATTATACGGGAATCTTGGGATCATATCCTTTTTTTAATAAGAGCATCAATATCTTCAACTCTCATACCAAAAAAATATACTCATTTTCTTCCCCAGCTTCTTTTTGCAATTTCCACATTAGCTCCATCTAAATGTACCTAAAGTTAATGCTCCATTTAGCATGAAATTTCATATTTCCAGTACCTGAAGCTTCTTTTACCAGCTGTTGAAATTTGTTCTGAAATATCTGCAGCAGGGAATATCTTTTCAGCAACTGTAACTCTATAGTTTTCAACAAAAAAACAACTTTTTAGTTTATCTTTAACATCATTGTCTCCATTAATTATTTGAGCAACATCATTAATTAAACGAATAATTCCTTTTGCAACTTTATATCCTGGTGCTGCCTTTTAGCTCCAAATATATAAGTTGTTGGAGTAAAGTCCATACTAGGATTTTGTTTTTAATTGTTGATACAAGTTATATACTTGGAAAAAAATATTTAATAATTGTCTCTTATATTCATGTAATCTCTTAACTTGTACATCAAAGATAGAGTTTGGATTTATATCTATACCTTGAGTTTCTCTTAAATATTCAACAAGTTCCTTTTTTTCTTTTCAATTTTTTTATATCCCATATTCTATCTAAAAACATTTTTTTATCATCTAGGAATTGTTCAAGCTTTTTAAGTTCAGATAAATCTTTTTATCCAAGCATCTCCTATAAGTTCTGTTATATAAGAAGCGAGTTGTGGATTAGATTTTCAACAACCATCTTCTTTGTGTAATTCCATTAGTTTTATTTAAGAATTTTTTTCTGGATATAGTTCATACCAATCTCTCAATTCTCTTTCTTTTTAAGATTTCAGTATGTAGTTCAGCAACTCCATTTTACTTTATGGCTTCCATAGATTGCAAGCCAAAGCCATATGTATCATATTACCTTGAATTATTTGCATTCTATTTTGTTTATCTTGATCATTTGGATATAGTTGAGCTAACTCATTTTTTTAAATTGATTGTGAATTCCTTCAGTTATTTGGAATATTCTAGGGACAACTTCTTGATACAATCCTACCCACCATTTTTCTAGTGCTTCTGCTAAGATAGTGTGGTTAGTGTATGAAAAAGTTTTCTTTACTATTTCCCAAGCATCTTCCCATAAAACTCCTTCTATATCAACTAAGATTCTCATAAGTTCTGGTATAGCTATAACAGGGTGAGTATCATTCAATTGAATTGCTATAAATTCAGGAATTTTTGTAAATTCTCTTCCATGTACCTTTTTAAAATTCTTTACTATATCTTGTAGTGAAGCAGATACAAAGAAATATTGTTGACGAAGTCTTAATTTCTTTCCTTCATCAGTTGAGTCATTAGGGTATAGAACACGAGAAATATCTTCAGCTAGTGTTTTATCTTGTGTAGCATGTAGATAATCTTGTTGATTGAATACTCCTAAATCTAAGTCATTTATCGAATGAGCTTCCCATAATCTAAGTGTATTTACATTCTTAGTTCCATAACCAATTATTGGCATATCGTAAGGTAGTGCTCTTACTGAACCATTACCAAAGTTTACTATTACCTCATCTTCTGGTCTCATGATAGACCAAACATCACCATATTTTTAACCAAGTTTCAGGCTTTTTCAACTTGATAACCATCTCTTAAATATTGGTTAAAAATACCATTTCTATATCTTATACTATAACCTTGACCAGGTAAATTTAAAGTTGCTAATGAGTCCATAAAACAAGCCGCTAGTCTTCCTAGACCACCATTTCCTAATGCTGGATCTTCTTCTTCGTCTTCAACTTGATTGTAGTCAATTCCTATTTCTTCTAAAAATTCTCTTACTTCTTTATCTATTCCTAAGTTAATTAGATTATTTCCCTAAAAGCTCTTCCCATTAAAAAAATTCAGAAGATAAATAAAATGCTTGTTTTAGTCTTAGAGTATTTCTCTTTTTGTCTCATACCAATCTCTAGCTATAAAAACTTATAACAGTTTCTCCTAAAAGCTCTGTATACTTCAAAAAGAACTAGCCTCTTTTTAAACTCACAGAAAATTTTTCTAATAACTTTTCTTCCAACTTTTTCCTTCCATTTTTTTCCTTATTAAATTCCATTTTTTTCCCCTTTTCTAAATCCTTTGATACCTTTTTTTGCTAAATTATATAATTTATTTTCTAAATCACCATGTCTATATTCCCAATAGACTCTCCATGCCCAGTTATCTCCAACTGTTGATGGAGTATTCATTCTTGAATCTGCTCCCAAACCTAATATATCTTGTAAAGGCACTATAACCCTATTTGACTTTTGAAGCATATAGAGCTTCTATTGCTCTCCATTGAATAGGCTCCCATATATTTGTGTTATAGTCTTTTAAAAAAATTTTTTTAAATTTTCATCACAGATAAATTTTTTTCATTTTTATTTAAAGTAGAATACCACTCTACCATAGACATATTATCGTGAGTGCCTGTATAGGCAACTGAGTTTTCAGTGTAGTTTTTAGGATTGTACATATTATCCCATTCTGTTAAACCAAATTGCAGTACTTTCATATTTGGATAGTTTGTTTGTCTTAAAAAGTTTAAATACATCTGCTGTGAGTGTTCCTAAGTCCTCTGCTATAATATCTATATTTTTTTAACTTTTCTTTCCAAATCTCTAAAAAAATTGTATTCTCGGCCCTATTTCCCATCTTCCATTGATAGCAGTTTTTTTCTCCATAACGAATAGCCCAATAAGAAGCAAAAACCTCTAAAATGATCTAATCTTAGAACATCATAAAGTAAAAAAACTATGTTTTTATTCTTTGTTCCCACCAAGAATAGTTATCTTTTTTTCATAGCTTCCCAATCATAGAGAACATTTCCCCATAATTGTCCTTTTTTTAGAAAAAAATAATCTGGTGGGCAACCTGCTACTGCTTTTTATCTTTTAAGTGTTTATCAAAAACAGAATAGTTTTGGATGTTGCCAAGTATCTGCACTATTACTTGCAACATATATAGGTAAATCTCCTATAATTTTTTTATTCCTTTACTATTGGCATAATCTTTTAACTTTCTTCCATTGTTTATAGAAATAATATTGAATAAAAACTTTCATATTTATAGTCTTCTTCAAATTCTTTTTTTGCTTCTTCTATAGATTTTCTTTCTCTAAACTTATAGCCTTTCTCCCAAGTGTTCCACATTTTACCCTTAAATTTTTTTATTTAAAGATAGAAAAAGAGAGTAGTCTTCTAACCAAAATTGATTTTCACTTTTGAAATTTCTTAAATTCACTTTCTTCAGCCTTTTTTTGCAAAAAGCCTGAGAGGCCTTTTTTTCAATAAAGACTCTTTCTGGCTTTTTTTATATTCATAATCAACAGAGGATACCTCACTTTTTAAAAACATCAATATCCTCTTGAGTTAAATATTCATTGTGAACTAAATCTTCTAAATCTAAATATAAAAAAATTACCTGCAAAAGTAGAAGGTGATTGGTAAGGAGAGTTTCCATATTCAACAGGACATAGTGGTAATATTTGCCATAAGCTTTGCCCTGAAGCTTCTAAGAAATCAACAAAACGATATGCTTCTTTTCCCAAAATCTCCAATTCCATAAGCACTTGGAAGAGAACTAATTGCTAATAAAAACTCCACATTCTCTTTTCATTTTTTTCACCACCTAACTTAAACTAATTTAAAAATTTTTTATTTCATTTATAATAACATATTTTTTTGCTTTTTTTACCATAAAAAAATCTAAGAAATTTTTACTTTTTTTATGAAAAAGTTCGAAAAAGATTCAAAAATAAAAAGATACTGAAATTATTTTTTTAAAAAATCAGTATCTTTTCTTATTTTTACTTTTTAATAAAAAAATCAAAAGTACATCATCCATTTGTCTTCATTTTTCATTGTAGAAAAAAACATTAAGCTTCCTGAATCTACTACATTGTATTGTGCAACATCATCACTAGAAATTTGGAAAAACAAAATTATAACCTTCTTCAACTTCTAAACCTAAACCTGGTTGACAATATGAAGGGATAACCTCCAAATTTATGTAAAGTATGTATGATCATTTCCAATATCTTGATAGTAACTTACTTCATCATCAAATTCTTCTTCTAAATCACATATTTCAATTTCTAAATCTTCATCAAGTCCTCCACCATCCCAAATTGGATAGTCTTCAGCATGAAATTTAGCTTCTAATGGGATAAGCCTTTAGGGACAAAAGTTATCATCTCTTAGATATTCATTTTTAACTAAAACATCATCTTTAGTATAAGTTCTCAATATCCAACCATTTACCATTTCTTGATACAAGACCATCTACAGGATTATATTCAGGAAAAATCTTCTCCCATAAATACAGTTATATATTCAAATTTCTTTTAAAGCTTCTGGTAGATAAGGAAGATTAGAAAGATAGAAATTGTGCTAAAGGATACATAGTTTTCTCCCTTTATCATCTTTAGGTCTTTCTTCAACTTCATCTTTCTTTACATAGAAATACTCTACCTATCCAACTAACTTTATTTTTCATCATCGTAGTCAAAAATTCTTAGTTTCAAACTCTGTACAAGACCTTGCAATTTTTTTCTTTTTATTTCTTTTATTTTTCTTTTTTTAAAAGCATCTGATTTTTTTCCATGTTCATAACTCCTTAAAAAAATAGTGTAGTAAATCCAACTCCAACTACATTGTCATAAAAATTTACTATTTTTTTAGTACCTCTGTATTGAACATCAAATAATAAATCATCATAGATATAATATGAAGCTCTAGATACAAAAGTTACATTTCCTCTTCCTCTTTCTTCTCTATCATATTTTTTTATTATCCATATTAACTTCAACACCATTTACAAATTTCATTTTTTTTCCAAGTATCTTGTCTTAAAACTCCTACTTTATAGTTAACAAAATTTTAAATCCTCAGAGTTTTTTTATAATTTCTATTTTTGTCCTTCAATTCCTGCATAAAGATAAGTGCTAGGAGTTAAAAAAATCTACCATATTCTAAGTTTCCTGTATATCCTCTTTTTCAACATGTCTTGATTGAGAATATCCTAAACCTAGTGTAAATAAATTTTTATCTAACTTATATGAAAAAAATAAGTATTTAAGTCATAGTCTCTTCCCCAGTAATCATTGCTTTCCTGGTTTATATTTATACTTATCATAAGCTACAGTAACGCCTGCAGTGATATTAGGATAAGCAACAAGATTACTTGTTGTCCCTATCATAAAACCTTTTAGTTTTTGAAAATTTTACCATTTCCTGCATAAGCATCAATTATTTGAGTACTTCCACTTTCTTTAGATAGTCCCTATATTTTTGATTTATGTTACTTTCTCTCATAAGTTCAAGTCCTCTATTTCCAACTTGTTCATTTCTCTCTACATATGAAAATGAATTTACACATAGTACAGAAAACATTAATAATAATATTTTTTTCATTTGATAGCTCCTAAATAATTATTTTCTTCTTCCAAAAATTCTAAGTGCATATAAGAACAGATTGATAAAATCAAGATAAAGTTCTAAAGCCCATCTAATTCCAAAGTTTTTTTCTATATTTTCACCTTCTTCATTTTGCTAATTGATAAGATATGTGTTTTTATTCTATTTACATCATAAGCTGTAAATCCAGTAAAAATAACAATTCCTACTATTGTTTCAATCCAATATAGAACTCCTACTCCTAGGTATATATTAAATAATCCCATCACTATAAGTGAGATTAAACCTACTATTAAAAAAATGTTCTATATGAACTTAAATCTTCTTTTGTAAAAAAATCCATAAATTGACATTACAACAAATATTGTAAGAGCAGATGCAAAAAGCATAAAGTATAGCTAACGGTGAATATGCAAAATCCAACTGTACTAAAAAATTGTTCCTATCACAAGTGAATATAGAATAAATAGTATTCTTGCCATTCCTGCTGACATTTTTTTCTAAAAAAAGAAATTTAAGATTAAAACCATTCCTAAACCAGCAATACCCATAATATTAAAATATCTAGCTAAAGAAAAATAATAATTCTTGATTGTATAGATATAGGTATATTCCTGTTCCAAAAAGAAATAGCAACACCTAAAACCATATAAAGAAATACTTTTTCTTAAAAAGTTATTAGAACTTCTAACGTCAATATCATTCATATTGTCCATATCATAATACATATTCTTACCTCCATTTTATATATTTTAATAATAATTTCTTTAGCAATTTTATCCTTAGTTTCTTCAACTAATTCTTCAACAGTTTTATTTTTGTGGATCAATTTTTTTCTAAGAATTGAACTGAAATATCATGTCTCTTTTGGGAAATTTTTTTATTATATGGAAAAAGCTTCATAAGCTCCCTTTTAAGACAAAAGGATAGATAGGTACATTTAACTCTTTGTGCTAGTATAGCAAAAAGTCTTTTTAAACTCTTGTAATTGTCCATCTCTTGTTCTTGCTCCTTCAGGGAAAAATAAGTAATTTCTTTCCACTTTTTTTAGAAACCTTTAGCTGCTGCTTGTAGAGTATTTTTTTAAGTTTCTATTAGCATCAACTAATATTATATTTCCATTTCCAGCTAGATATTTCATAGTCTTACTCTTAAAAATGTAAAGCTGTTGCTATATAATAATTGTTACTCAATTCCTTATAAGTAAAAGGCATTGTTTAACATAAAAGGCATCTAAAGTAACTTTGATGGTTTCCGACAATAATTCCTGCACCTTCTCCTAGATTTTCTTTTCCACTATATTTATATCTAAAAGTAGAATTTAAATAGTGGACTGAAATAAAGAAATTTTAAAACTTTTTAGCATATTTTGCACTAGGTGGTAACTTAACATCTGAATCACTATCAATAATTTTTTTTCAGGTTTTCATTCTTATCAACTTTTTCTACTACTTTTTCACTTGTTATTCCTGACTTTTTTTCTTCTACTAACTTTATTATATCAGAAATTGTTTTTATGGTCAACAAAATCCTGTTCAACTATTTCAATTTCAAAAGTTGAATTCAAGAAATTCATAAATTCCACTATATCTAAAGAGTCAAAACCTAAATCCAATTCTATATGAGAATCTAAATCAATGTCTTTATTATATCTTTCAGTTATATATTTATTTATTATATCATATTTTTTTCTTTAATTTCACTTGGAACTTCTACAACTTTTTTTTCTACTTTTTCTCAGGAGCTTCTACTTTATCTTCCAATAAAGTCTTTAAGCATGAATCTTCTAATTTTTTTCCTAATCTTGTTTTTAGGTAATTCTTGTTTAATTATCTTTTATATCATGAATTTTTCTTATAGTTAGGAGCAGTTACATTATATTTATCTATAACTTCCCATTTTATAGCATCTTTAATATTAACTATTTGTTGAGCTTGAAGTTTTTTTCAAAAATCAGGATAAATTATAGCAACTAATTGTTCATTATATTCTGTAACAGCTATTTCCTTTATCAAATCTGTATTTTTTTCATGATTTCAGCTTCAATATCATTAGGATCTATATTCTTTTCCATTAGGAAGAACTATCATTTCTTTTTTTCTACCAATTATTATTAGGTATTTTCCTTCCATTCTTCCCTAAATCACCTGTATGGAAACCAACCTTCTGCATCAAAAAGCTTCTTTAGTTGCAGTTTCATTCTTGTAGTAACCCTTCATTACATTTTTACCTTTAACAAGAATTTCTCCATCATCAGCAATTTTTAACTTCCACATTAGGAATAACTTCTCCAGCTGAATCTGATCTTTCTCTACCTGGTACATTGAAAAGTGATTATAGGAGCTGTTTCTGTCATACCATAACCTTGTATAGCTCTGAAATCCCATAGTACGAAAAATCTTCTAATATTGATTTATCTATCTTTTGCTCCACCTGAAACCATAAGTCTAATATGTCCCACCAAATTGTTTATGAACTTTTGAGAACAACATTTTTTTCTTATAGACATAGAGTTAGTTTTTTTGAAGCTAATTTAAACATAAACTTAGCTACTGAACTTTGATTAATCTTTAGTCATTATAGCTTTATCTAACATTTCCCATACTCTTGGAACTCCAAGAATGACAGTTACTCTATTTTCTTGCATTGTCTTTTAAAAGAGTAGCTGATGAGATTTCAGTTAACAATACTATTGGAACTCCCATATACATTGGTAATATTAATGTAAAAACATAGTGGCATAATATGATGATATGGCAACATTGCTAAGATAACATCATTTTCATTGACTAAATCAACTGCTCTTACTCCCTGCCATATTAGTTTCAATATTTTTCATAAGTTATCATTACACCTTTTGGGATTTCCTGTTGTTCCTGAAGTATAAACCAATACTGCTACATCTTCATTTGAATCATTTGAAAAATTCTTCTTGTTTTATCTTATAGTCAGCTTGGTAATTTGAAGTTCATCAACATTTATAATCTTTTACAGCATTATTTAATTTTTGAATTTGCTGCTTCAGCAACTTCTTTAGTTTTATTTGATACAAAAAAGATATTTTTGGTTCAGAATCTCCAAGTACATAAGCAAGTTGGTCCACAGTATAACCTGCATCTAAACTTATTGCTATTCCTTTTTTAGCCCATATTGAAAAAAACGAAAAAATAGACTCTGGTCTATTTTCCATCATAAGAGCTGATCTATCACCTTTTTCAATATCTAAAAAAATCAGAATAAAAAAATTTACATACTTAATCACATCTGCATAAGAAATCTTTTTGCTCTCCATATGTAATAGCTGTCTTTTTGTCTGTCATATAAAAAAATTTTATTGACATATTATCCCCCTTTAAATCAAGTTATCTATAAGCTCTTCTAGTTCTTTCTTTTCTTCACTTGATAAATCATAACCTGATTTTTAATTTTTTTAAAAATCTCACTATCTTTAGCAGTCATTGATCTTTCTAAAAATTTTTTTATCAATAGTTTTTAAATAGAAATTCATAAGACCTCCTATTTCTTTTGACTTATTTCCATTAGTATAACCTAACACATAATCTAAATTAATATTTTTCATAGCATTAAATATGCTTTGTTTTATATTAGGATTTTTTTCTTCAAGTTCTTGTAGTAAAAAAATTTAACTTCTTTTTCTTTTTGAATCTACCTTTCCTGCTTCTATAGGACAACCACAGCTCATAGCTTGAATTTCATTGTATTTCATAAAATTTATTATATCTTTTTCTCTAACATAAGCAAGAGGTCTTATTATATCCATCTTACCAGAAGTCGATGGAACTTTTTGGTAACATAGTTTTTACTGTACCTGCAAAGAACATATTTATCATAGTAGTTTCAACAATATCATCAAAAATGATGACCTAAAAGCTAATTTATTAAAACCTAGTTCTTCAACCTTTCTTATACAGAACTCCTCTTCTCATCTTAGCACATAGAAAACAAGGACTATCAGGTGCTTCTTCAAATGCTATTTGCCAAACATTAGCATCAAACAATTCACAATCTATTCCCATTTCTATTAAATTTTTCTTTAAATTTATCCACATCTAAGGCTTCAAAACCTGGGTTCATTGAAATAAATTTTCACTTCAAAAATTTTTTTACTTCTATCCTTTTTTTCAATTCTTGGAATAACTTACAAAGTAGTAAACTATCTTTTTCCTCCAGAAACTCCAACTGCTATTTTATCTCCATCTTTAATCAAATCAAATTCTTTTTATAGCTTTTGATAAAGTTTTTTTCCATATTTTTTTTCTATATGTTGTTCTTAAACTTTCTTCTATCTTCTCCTTTTTTTATTTAAAAAAATTGCTTCGTTTATTTGTTCGTTTGTAATTATGTTTTTCCATTCTCTATTCCTTTTCTTATATTCTATTATATATTTATTAAAAATTTGGTAAAAATTTCTAAAATGCTTAATAAAAAAATAAGTGAGTTACGAATGTAGATTTTAGATAAAAAAATTTCAAATAGAATGAGCCGAGTAATTGTCGGCGTGTTTGAAGCTGATTTCTATCAGCAAGTCTTTTGCCGAAATTACAGCGAATTCTTGATTTTTTTTATCGTTAAGAAAATCTACTCAGTAACGAACTATTTTTTTTTATGATTATAAGTTTAAAAGTATTGTTGTAAATATTTTGCAACTCCACTTTCATCATTTGTAAAGTCAGTCTTTATTTTTCAAAGTCTCTTTTACTCATGAAAACTATCTTTCATAGCAACAGGATGACCTACATATTTTAACATTTTATAGTCATTTCCACTATCTCCAAAAAGCCATAATTTCTCTTTGGATTTATTTCTAATTCTTGTGAAATATATTCTACTCCCACCTCTTTTTACTACAACCTTTTTATATTTAAAGTCTAAACAATCATCAGCTGAGATAACTATTTCTAGTTCATCATCAAAAGTTATCATGTATTAAATCTTTAATTTCATATATTCTTTCAGAATCTTCTTCAATTATTAAAAATTTTTCTCTAAGGCAGGAAGTTTATCTATATCCTCTGAACTTTTTAATATAATGTGGTGTATGTTCTTTTAAGAACTCATCATCTATTTCTGTACCATAGGGAACATAAAAAAATTTGCTCCACTACCATCAAAACCAAAATATCCAATTTTATTTTCAGTTAAAAAAATCTTACAACTTTTCTGATTAAATCAGCTGGCATAACATTATTTTTTTATAAGTTCTCCATTTTTTTATTGTAAATATTTGCTCCATTATTACATATCAAATAGATTTCTAAACCTATTTTTCTTTCTAATTTTATTGGCAGAATTAAAACTTCTACCTGTTGCAATAGCAAACTCTATTCCTTCTCTTTTAATTGTTTAATTGCTTGTATTGTTTCTAAACTTACTTCACTATCATCATTTAAAAAGAGTTCCATCTAAATCTGAAACTACTAACTTCATTCTTTACTCCTAATCAAAATTATAATTTGTAACTATACTATTCTCTAAATTTCCCTTATCTTTATGATATTCATTAAAATGAAATATCTATAAAACCACCTTCAACATTATGTACCTTATCAAAGCCTAAACTTTTTAGGAAATTAACTGCATCTGCACTTCTATGTGCACTTCTACAGTATACATAGATATCTCTATCTTTTTGGTAAACTATCCTTTTTGAGATAAAAATTTCTCTAAGTGGTAGATTAACTGCACCTTTTACATGACCTTCTTCATATTCATATTCTTCTCTAACATCTAATAAAAAAATTCTTTATTTTTTTGATAAAGTTTCAATATCTTTTGCTTCTACATCTGTTGAAACTTCTTTATCTTTTTCCTAAAAGCAGTAAGTGCTAGAAAGATTTAAAAATATCAGGATTCCATTCATTATCAGTAGGATTTACCTTATATTTTACTAAATTCCTTTTAAATCTCCACCTTTTTTTCCATTATAGTCTTAACTGCTTTAAGTCTAGCTTCTATATTTCTTTCATTTGCAATTTGACAACCTAAAGATTTTTCTTACTTTCTTTGTCAAATAGAAACTTTTTAAATACACTATTTGATTTGTTGGATTTTCTCCATTATAATCATTAGATAGTAGTTTTTCTTCACAGAAATCTATCTTTAAATTTTCTAGTTCTCTTGAAGTAAAAACCTATACTTCCTAATTTATAGTTATTTAACTTAAAGATATTTTCTTCCATCATAGGTAAATCTCTATATTTATCACTTAATATTTTTTTCTACTTCTTCATCTGAAAGTCCATTTGTTCTCAAATCTTTATAAATTATATTTTCAAAAATCTTCATCAAAAATATCCTGATATATTACTTTACTACATCTATCATTTTCATTTACTCCTTCTAATATTGCTCCCATAAGATTATCATTTTCAGAAACTACCAAAGAATCTTTTTTTGAAAATATTTCTAGAATTTCTTTTAATATAATAGTTCCTCCTATTATAACATCTCTTCTTTTTAGTATCTAAACCTTTAACATTTTTTTATCATTCTTTATATTTTTTTATAAATAAATCTAAATTATCACTAATTTCTTTAGTTGTCAAGTCAGAAAGATGTATTTTTTTCACTATCATATACTTTCCATTTTCTCTCTAACACTCACCTGTGTTGTAGTTGTTCCAGCTACTCCAACTAAAAATAAAAGCTTTTCATTTTTGAATTCTTCAAGTTTTTTTCTAAATTTTCTTTTTATCCACTCTTTTTGCTTTTATTCCTATTTTCTTCTGAAATAATTATATCTTCCATCTTTCTAAGAAAAAAACTTTTCTGTTATTCTAACAGAACCTATATTTAAACTAATTTTTCTTTTCTATACCATTCATATTTCCAAGTGTAAATTCAGTTGAACCTCCACCTATATCAAAAAAACTAAAATATTTTCTTTAAAAATTTTTATCAAAAAGAGCTTATAACTCCCTTTAAAAATTTATATAGGCTTCTTCATCTCCACTGATACAATTGATTTTTTTATTTTAGCTTCATCATAAACTTTTTTTAATGAAATAGTCTCTGTTAGATGAATCTCTAGTTGCAGAAGTTGCAAAAGCAAATAATGTCTTTTTTTCTTCTATAGAATATTCATCTATCAGTTCTCTATATTTTTTTAGACATTTTAAAGTTCTTTCAATAGCTTCTTCCTTTAAGAATTTATTTTTTTATTTACATCCTCTCCAAGTTTAACTATTTCTAAATCTTTATGAAATCTCCTTTTTAAAAAATAATTTCATTATCAATTTTCTTTTTAACTTCAGCTATAAATAATCTGCAAGAATTTGTACCTATGTCAATACTTGCTCTTAAAAAAATTATTTTTTTGTACTTATCTATAATCTTTATAATTTCATCTTCTTTAACTTCTGTTTTAGATAAATTTCCTTGAGCATCTAATATAATTGTTATGATTTTTATTAAAAGAGTTCTTTTTTTATCCTTTCTCATTAAAGGAATAAACTTTATCACTATCTAAGTAGATTAAATCAGTATCTATATTAAATAGATTGAAAAATGTTTCTAGCTCTTTCTAAGTAGGCTTCATCAATTTGTCCCTCTTAAAAAGCGAAAGCTCTAAATCAAAAAAATTATTCCCTTAGCAACAGCTTCACCATGAGTATATGCCTTATATGCAAAGAAACTTTCTAAAGCATGAGCATAAGTATGACCTAAGTTTAAAAAGGCTCTTTCTCCTTTTTTTCAAAAAGGATCTATATCCACATAATGTTTTTTTATTCTTATAGATTGCTCTACAATATTTTCTAAGACTTCATTATCCAAAGCTTTTTATTTTTTTCAACATTATTTTTCTATATACTCTAAATATTTCTTATCTTTTTGTTAGAAAAAGAATGTTTTTAAAAAGCTCTCCCATTCCAGACTTAAATTCTCTTTCTGCTAAAGTCTTTAAAAAAATTCTACATCTATTAGTACTCTATATGGACTTTTTAAAGCTTCCTATCATATTTTTTTACACTTAGGGTGATTTATAGCAACCTTTCCTCCAACACTTGCATCTACTTGTGCCAAAAGTGAAGTAGGCACTTGTATGAACTCTATTCCTCTCATGTAAGTAGCAGAGATATAGCCTCCCATATCACAAATAACTCCACCACCAAGACTAATAACTAAAGATTTTCTTGAAAAAAATTATTTTCAAGCATAAAATCATAAACTGACAATATGCTTTCAATATTTTTTTATATTCTTCTCCATCTTTAATTGTGAAATAAAAAGATTTTTATCTTTTTCTATTAAAAGTTGACTTAAACTTTTTCAAAAATATAAGTCAGCTATTGTTTCATTTGAAAAAAACTAAAACCTTATCAAAAATCTTTTTGTATAATCATTTAACTTTGAAATTATATTTGAACCAACATAAATATCATCAAAAAAATTTTCTTCATTTTCTATTTTTTTACTCCAACATTTTAAATATAATTAGTAATATATATTATATCATATTTTACATATTAAAAATAATTTAGCTAAATAATAGCCTATATAGATACCAACAAGTGATAAGCTAACAGTTCCTAATGAATATAATAATGCTAAGAAATATTCATTCTTTTCTATCAGCTGTACTGTTTCTAGTGAAAAAAAGTTGAAAATGTTGTAAATCCTCCACAAAGTCCTGTTGTTAAAGAAATAGAACTAATCTATGATCTAAAAACTTTTATATTTTTTTACTAAAAAAATGATACAAAAGCCAATTACTATTGCTCCCTATTATATTTATGAAAATTGTTTTGTTAGAGGCTATAGGGAAGAAAGGAAAAAAACTATACCTCAATATAGCTCCCAAAGCTCCTCCTAAACCAACATATAAAAAAATTTAAACATAAAAATCTCCTATTTAAAAAGTTCTTAATTGATTTACAGAAAAGTCCCATTCAGGTGTGATAAGTACATCTTTTCCCTTTTAATGAATACCACACACCTAAGTTTCTATCACTAGGATTTATTAATATTTGTGTTTTGTTGTGCAGGCATATAAGACTGTGCTAACATAAATATTTTTTTTCTCCCTTATCATTTTTCTGCCATATCTACGATAAGAACAACATGTCCTGGACTTCCACCTTTAATGAAAGCATCACCTATTTTCATTTTATCTAAACTTTGTAATTTCATTTCTTTTTTTTCCAATGAAAGAGTTCCACAATATGCAAATACCATATTCATATAAGATTTAAAAATCTTTATAAGTATTTGAAGGGATTAGCTTTCTTAACATAAGAACCTTTTTCCTTGTACATTTATTCTATAACCTTCCATCCATTTTGAATACTTTTAGCCTCAAAAACCTGAAGTAAAATGAAAAATTTATCTTATTATATTCTTTTTTTGAATAAAAAAATATTCAGCTCTAAGTAACATAATAGCATCTGCACATTGATGTAAATCTTGATTTCCTATTTCTACATCAAATACACTATCATAGATTCCTCTACTTGATTTTTTTCTTTCCCATTATGATATAAAGCTTTTTTTCTCCATAAGGCTTTAATTTTTGATTTCTTAAAAAAATTCAGCAAAAACTTCCCTTTTCAACACTTACTCTTTTTATATCCCATTGGGGACAGAATATCTTGTTTCTACTGTCATTCCTTTTTTTTATTTAAATAGTTTATTTCTGCATACAAAAAAACTTTTGTAAGCTAAAAAAAGTAAAAAAACTACTAAAAATTTTTATATATTCTATTTTTTTCATATATACTCCTAAAAATATTATAGGTTTTCTAAACTTTCATCATAATATAAAATTTTTATTTGAATAGCTTTTAAGCATTTCCATTTTTCTCAACTATATCTGATTTAATGAAATTGAGGTTTCATTGCAGACACAATTTCTGCTATAGATTGTCTTCCTCTTATGTAAAGCCAATTTAAAAATCTTTTTAATTCTAAATCTTTTTGCTAAACTATCTATACAGTCATTTAAAGTCCCTAGTTCATCTACAAGTCCATTTTCTTTTGCTTGGCTTCCTAACCATACACGACCACCAGCAATCTTTTTTTCTAAATCTTCTTCGCTGATATTTCTTGCCTCCATAACATGATGCTTTTGAAATTCACTATATACTTCATTCATACTATATATAATTTTTTTCTTTTGACTCTTCACTTAACTTTTGAAAAATACATCAAAGATATCAAAACCTTTTTCCCTTTTGAGAAAACCTTCCATATTTACTTTTTAATTTATCTAATTGCTTTCAGTAAAATTCAGGATATAGAATAACAACTCCTATAGAGCCTGTCAATGTTACAGGACTAGCAAATAACTTTTTACCAACAGTTGCAATATAGTATCCTCCACTTGCACATAAATCTCCCATAGAAATATAGATAGGAATTTCTAATTTCTTTTAACTTTCTGATATTTTTTTCACTTTCTAAAGCACTTCCACCTGGAGAATTTAATTCTTAAAACAAGTCCTTTTTAAATTTTTAATATCTTCTAATGCATCTAATTTTCTCAACAACATTATCATAATTAATCACAGATTCTCTACTTTCTCTTATGTCTATTTCTCCTTCAAGATTAATTACTGCTATTGTATTCTTACTTTTTATTTTTTTCTTTCTTTTTATAAGCTGAAATATATTCTACAAAGTCAACTGTGTCCTCATCATAGTCCACACCTATTTCTTCATAGGTAGATACACCATCAATTAAACCTAACTCTTTAGCTTTTTTTCTGAATTAGCAAAAAAATCAAATCTCCTGAAAGAATTTCATTTGTTATATCAACTTTTTCTTTTTTTCTTTAACTATGATTTATAAAAATTTTTGAAATAAAGTTTCTTTAATATTCACTAAAGATTCTTTCTTTTTCTTCAGTCATCTTATCGTGGCTAAAAACTTTCTCCAGCAACCTTATAATCACCTATATGTAAAGTATTTACTGTAACTCCTAAAGTAGCTAAAATATTTTTTTAAAAATAAGGCTCTTTGTATTCATAACCACGGAAAATATAAACAAGATTGTTTAGTATTTAGCATGTAGATTTTATCTGCAAGTAAAGCTATTTGATAAGAATACTCATCAAAAGGTAGTCCCTATTGCAATGATTTCTTTATCAGCTGATAATTTTTTTAAAAAATTTCTTTTATTTCTTCAATGTGAACTCTCGATAAGTCAACTTCATCAACATCTATTATTATTTTTTTCTATTTTTTTTATCATCAACTAAGTTCTCTAAAGCTTTTAAAAGTTACATCATGTGATAAAGCTTTATTTATAGATACAGCTGATACCATATAGTCCTCAACAAGCTCTCCTATATTAAAAAAACTACTGTTTTAACTCCTTTTTAATGAAATAACATCTTTATTTTTTTAAATTTTCTTTTAACTAATAAAATAAGAATACAAATAGCAATTATAATAACTATTGAAATAATTACTGCTTGTAATAATGCAGATAAAATTACCATATTTCCCTCCATCTCTAACAAAAAAATATTCTTTAAATTTTTTTATTTTTTTCTTATCATTTAATAATTGAGCATTATTCTGTCTATAAATTATAACATAATTTAAAAATTTTTATTAAATTTTGGAAGAAAATAAGTTTAAAAAAATATAGAAGTTATTTAGTAACATCGTAAAGGACACTTTGTGTATCTAAACTCTGTAGTTGTATATCTATACATACTAGTGATATAATAAATATAAAAGTATTTAGGAGGTTACTATGTTAAAAACTAAAAAGAAAAATTCCACAAAATATAGAAGTTCGTGGTGCAAAAGTTCATAATTTAAAAAAATATAGATGTTGATATTCCTCTAAATAAAATTGTAGGGATTGCAGGTGTATCAGGTTCAGGAAAAATCTTCTCTTGCTTTTAGGTGTATTATATGCAGAAGGTTCAAGAAGATATTTAGAATCATTATCTACATATACTAGAAGGCGTATGACACAAGCAGAGCGTGCTAATGTAGATGATGTCCGTTATGTCCCTGCTTCATTGGCACTTCATCAAAGACCAGGAGTTCCTGGAATCCGTAGCACTTTTTGGGAACAATGACAGAGTTATTAAATAGTTTACGACTTATGTTTTTCCAGACTTGCAAGTCACAGATGTCCCAATGGACATTATGTTAAACCCTCTTTTTGCAGTAGCAGCAATGCAAGAAATAACTTGCAATAAAATGTGGAGAAAAATTTTATGGACCTGATGCAGAAGATTTAGCCTTCAATAGTCGTGGAGCTTGCCCAACTTGTGGTGGAACAGGATATGTTAGAACAGTTGACATATCTAAATTAGTTCCCAATGAAAATCTTACAATTGATGAAGGGGCTGTAGTTGTATGGGGGACTTTGATGTGGACTCTTATGAAAGATGTTTGCAGAGAAATGGGAGTTCGTACAAATATTCCTTTTAAAGATTTGACAGCTGAAGAAAAAGATATAGTATACCATGGTCCAGCAGAGAAGAAACACATTCTATATGTAAATCCTAAAAACTCAACAAACTGCTGAAATGGATTTTACTTACTATAATGCAATTTACACAGTAGAAAAATGCTTTATCTAAGCTAAAAAGATGATAAAGGTATGAAACGGATTGAAAAAAATTTTTTTAAAAAGAAGATATTTGTCAAGATTGTCATGGAGACTAGATTATCAGATTCTGCGAGAGCACCCTAGACTTCGTGGTATTGGTTTAGACCAAGCTACAGCTATGACACTAGATGAATTAATTTTATGGGTTAAAGAAGTACCAGATTCCTTAGAAGAAAAAAATGCGTCCTATGGCAAAAAAATATTTGTGAAGCATTTATGGATACAGCAAAGAGATTGATTGATTTAGGTTTAGGTTATCTTTCTTTAGATCGTGCTGCTTCAACTTTATCTACTGGTGAGCGTCAACGGGTTCAACTTGCCAGATCAGTTAGAAATAGGACAACAGGTGTTTTATATGTTTTAGATGAGCCTTCCATTGGACTGCATCCCTATAATTTAAAAGGTTTAATAGCTGTAATGGATGATTTGATTGCTGATGGAAATTCTGTTATTCTTGTAGATCACGATACTCAAGTCCTTACACATGCAGATCATATAATAGAAATGGGAAAAAGGTGCTGGAGCTGATGGTGGAGCAGTTATTGCAGAAGGAACTATCCAAAATATAGAAGATAATGTGGAATCTGTAATTGGACCTTATCTAATTCAAGAAACAAAATCAGAAAAAAACTTTGTATAGAAGATAAAAAGAATAAGAAAGAGTATTCCTAATAAAGATATTTTTTTCTATTGGAAAAAAATCCATTTATCTACAAATAGTATTCATACTGTTCAAGCTTTAGAAGTAGATATTCCAAAAGGAAGACTTACTGTAGTTACAGGAGTATCTGGTTCTGGTAAGACAACTATGATTTTTAGAAAGTTTAATTCCAACATTAGAATCTCAAAATACAAATAGAAAATTACCACCTCATATAAAAATCAATAACTGCTGATAAAATTCATCAAGTTAAATTGATTGATGCTACACCAATTAGAATTAATGTGCGTTCCACTGTTGCAACATATGTTGGTGTTCATGATGAACTAAGAAAAATTTATGCTAGAACAGAAGTTGCTAAAACAGAAGCGTTATAAAGCAGGAGATTTTTTTCATATAATACAGGTAAATTACGTTGTCAAACTTGTGATGGAACAGGTGAAATCTCATTAGATGTTCAATTTCTTCCTGATGTAGATATTCCTTGTCCTGATTGTAATGGAAGTAGATACAGTAGAATTGCACACAAAAATTTTTGTATACAGCTAAGAATGGGAAAAAAATATAGTCTACCTGATCTAATGAGTATGAGTGTAGATGAGGTCTTAAAAGTTAGTGATAATTTAAAAAGTAGTTAAGCAAAAAAATTAAAAAGTTTTACATGAATTAGGTCTTGGATATTTGACATTAGGAGAAGAAACTCCTGGACTTTCTGGTGGTGAAGCCCAAAGATTAAAAATTAGCTAGTGAAATGGGAAAAGGGCAAGAAGAAACTGTTTTTATATTTGATGAACCTACTATTGGTTTACATCCACAAGATGTTAGAGTCCTTCTTAATGTATTTGAAAAATCTTATTCAATTAGGAGCAACTGTAATAGTTATTGAACATGATTTAGATGTTATTAGAAATGCAGACTATATTATTGATATGGGACCAGGTGGTGGAATTGCAGGTGGGCGTATTATTGCTACTGGAACACCTCAAGATATAAAAAAATAATCCTGATAGTTTAACTGGAAAAATTTATCTAATAAAAAGAGAAATAGCGATAACTTAAAAATACAAATAGATATATCAACATAATTTTATAATAGAAGTACATTAGGAAATAGCTGTTGTAAAATTAACAAAAAGTTAACTTTTACAACAGCCCTCTTTCATACTTATGAGTTTAAGCATAATTCTTCTATAGCTTCTTTACAAACTTCTAGCATTTTATCAATTTCTTCATAAGTTATAACATAGGGAGGCATGAAATAAACACTATTTCCTATAGGTCTAACAAAAAAACTCCTTTTTTTCAATGCTAAATTATAGATTTCTTTTTCCTACTCTCACATCAGGAAGAAGATTATCTTTTAATTCTATAGCTCCTATAAGTCCTATATTTCTTATATCTTCTATATATGACTTTCCATCGAAAAATCTCAGCCATCTTTTTCTTTTTAAGTACTTACCTTTTTTTCATTTATAGTATTTAAGACATTGTCTTCTTTAAAGATTCTCAATACTTCTAAAAGCTATTCTACAACCTAAAGGGTTACCAGAATATGTATGAGAGTGTAAGAAAGACTTTCCTTCCTTATAGTCAGCATAGAAAGCATTAAATATATCTGTAGTTATACAAAGCATAGCTATAGGATAATAACCTGATGAAAGCCCCTTTGCTATACACATCATATCAGGCTCTATACCTGCATGTTCACAGGCAAACATCTTTCCTGTTCTACCAAAGCCCATAGCAATTTCATCATCTATTAAATGTATATTATATTTTTTTAGTTAAGTCTCTTACAGCTTTTTAAAAAAATCTAGCAGAGTATATCTTTTATTCCTGCTGCACCTTGTACCATAGGTTCAACTATCATACAGGCTAATTCATTATGATTTTTTTCAATTATTTCTTCTAATTCTTTAATACATTCATCTTCTAATTTTTGTAAAATTCTTCATTAGATAATTTTTGAATTGACATAAGGAACTCTAACTTTTCTTCCTTCTTTTATAAGTGGTCTATATGTTTCTGTAAAAAAATATCAACATCTCCCACTCCTAAAGCTCCTATTGTTTCTCCATGGTAAGCATTTTTCTAAAGATAAGAATTTAGTTTTTTTGTGGATTTCCAGTTTGTAAATGATATTGAAAAACTTAATTTCAAAGCCATTTCAATACAAGAAGATCCATTATCTGAGAAATAAAAAAACTTATTAAGCCCTCTAGGTAAAACTTTAGTTAGTTCTTCACATAGCTCAGCTGCTGGCTCATGAGCAAAATTTGCAAAAGATTATATGCTCTAAAGTATTTACTTGTTCTGAGATAACTTTATTTATTCTTTCATTACAATGTCCAAATAAGTTTACCCACCAACTAGAAATACAGTCCATATATCTATTTCCATTTTCATCTATTAAATAAAGTCCTTCACCTTTTTTTTATAACTAAAGGTGGATTTTTTTCAAAATCTTTCATTTGTGCACAAGGGTGAAAAAAACATATTTTTAAATCCTTCTTTTGTAATTCACTTAAATTATTAATCATTGAAAAACTCCTTTTAATTAAAGAAAGTCTCTATTTCCTCATCAGAAATTTCTTTTTTTGTCCATTCTTTATAATTAAATAATTTTTTTGACTTTTGATAATTCTAAAATAACTTTTATATTATCATCTTCAAAAAAATTGTCCTTTATAATTATTAAAAAAACTAAGCCTTCTAATTTTTATTCCCATAGTATTAAGTGCATTTAAAGTTAGCATAGTATGGTTTATAGCTCCCTACCCTTGTTCCACAGACTAATACAACAGGTAAATTCCACATTTTTATTAAATCATAAATATAGAACTTATCTCTGATAAGAGGAACATAAAGTCCACCTGCACCTTCAACTATGATATTAGAATATTTCTTTTTTTAACTCTTCATAATGTTTTTTTTAACATTCTCTATTTCTATGACAGTTCCTTCCATCTCAGAAGCTAAATGAGGGGAAACTTCTTCTTTTAAAAGTATAAGTTACCATACTGTCATCATAAGGAATATCAACAAATTTTTGTTAAAAAAATCTACATCAGGTGCTGTTAGTTTATTATCTCTTAAAAAAACAGCCACTTTGAATAGGTTTATAATATTGAAAAATTATATTTTCTTAAAGCCTTATATAGTAAAAGTACTAACATAAGTCTTACCTACATCAGTATCTGTTCCTATAACAAAAGAAATCTTTAAAGTTCATAACCCTAACTCCTCTATCATCTTTTTTTGTCTTTTTCAATTGTTGTTCCTGTAGTAGTTAAGAAATTTCCTGTTAAAGCAGAGTTTATTCCACATCTTAAACCTGTTTTTTTACATAATCTCCTAATTTAATTCTTCCTCCACCATATCTTAAATATGTTTCAGGCATAATGAAAACGGTAAATTGATATAGTTTTTTTAATATTTCTAAAAGGCTCAACAGCTTCATTATTTTCAAATGGAGTTCCAGGGATTGGAGTTAAAACATTTATTGGAACTGAACATATCTCTAACTCTCTTAAGTCCAATGCCATATCTATTCTATCTTCAATAGTTTCTCCTAAACCAAATATTCCACCACTACAAACATCAAGTCCAACAGCTTTTTGCATTCTTTATAGTGTTAATTCTATCATCATAAGTATGAGAAGTACATACATTTGGATAGAATCTTCTTGATGATTCTAAATTATGGTGGTATGTTAAGACACCTGCATCAACTAGTTTTTTTGTAAAAGCTTCTTTTTGTACAAATTCCATGAGAAGCACAAAGTTCTAATTTATCAGTATTTTCTCCTATATATTTATAAATTTCAACCAATTTATCTAATTCTTTTTTTCATTTCCTTTTAGTCCTCTACCACTTGTTACAAGTGAAAAATCTATGAGCACCTTCAACTTCATTTTTTTCTGAGCTTCACAAAGGGCTAGTTCTTTTTGAGACAAGACCATAGGTTTCAGCTCCTGTTTTTAAAGTGAGATGATTGGGCACAGTATTTACAATTTTCTGAGCATTTCCCTGATTTTGCATTTATGATGGTGCATAAATCAAAAATATTTCCCACAAAATGCTTCTCTTATCTGATCAGCAGCATCAAAAAGTAAATTTAAAGTTTCCATATCATTATTTGGAATTCTTGATAAAAAAATTGCCTCTTCACGTGTTATTTCATATTTTTTTCATTTATTATTTTATCCTTCAAATATGAAATAAATTCTTTGACATTAACTGATTCAGCCAGCTCATTATCTTTTTTTCCTTTGATAAATTAAAAGAATTTGAACTTTCCCCCTCCAGCTGAATTTTTTTCTTTTTAACATGTATATCCTTCCTTTCCTTGCACTTTAAAAAAATTGTATTTTCTATTTTTTTATAATATCATAAATCAAAAGAAATATTCTACAATTAAAAAAAGAAACTATTGCATATCTACATTTTTAAAAATGCAAGAGTTTCATTATTTTTCTTATATAAGAATAAGGGAAGCTATCTTCCCCTTATATCTATAAAACTATTATTTTTTTCTTTTGTAGCTTTTTTTAGCAGCTTTTTTTGTTCAGCAACTTTATCTGCTAATGGTTTTCCAACTTTGAATTTAACAACTTTTTTTAGCTTCTACTTTTAATTTTTTTCTTAGTTTGAGGGTTAGTTACTTCTCTTGCAGCTCTTTCTTTAACTTCCCAAGAACCAAATCCTATAAATCTAACTCCTTCACCTTTTTAGTAACGCATCTTCTACAGTTTCTAAGAAAGCTGCTACTAATCTTTCAGAATCTTTTTATTTTTTTAGTTCTCCCTTTTTTTGCAAATGCGTCAACAAATTCTTTTTTTGTCATGTTAAATACCTCCATTTATTTTATAAAAAAATTGATAATTTGAATAAGAGAAGTACGTTTCTCCCCTTTCCTTCGAATTCTACTATAAAAAAATTCTTTAATGTCAAGAAAAAAATATTATATTTCAGTTAAATTTTTTTAAATTTTTTAAAACAAGTAAGTGAAGTAAGCAAATTGCACCAATAAAGAATAATGTTATATTCAGTTTTTTTTAAAGTCAAAAGTCAATAAATGAACTAGTATATAAGATAAAAAAATCCTAGTGCAAGACCTGTACTTATACTATATGTCAATGGCATAGTAAAAAAATTGTTATAAATGCAGGGAAATAAAAATCTTTAAATCACCAAATTCTAAATTTGAAACTTGTCTAAACATAAATATACCTACAACAATTAAAGCTGGTGCTGTTGCATATCCAGGTACTATACTGATAAGTGGTGTAAAGAATAGTGATAATAAAAAAATCCTAGTGCAGTTACTGTTGCAGCTAATCCTGTTCTAGCTCCTAACATAATACCTGCTGCTGATTCAACATAAGCAGTTACTGTTGATGTTCCCATAGTAGCACCTATTATTGTTGATCCTGCATCTGTATAAAGCATTCTTCCAAGATTTTTTACTTCTCCACTATCATCTATAAGTCCCATTTCTTTAGAACAACTCATAAGAGTTCCTAATGAGTCAAATAAGTCAACAAACATAAATGAAAATATAGGTCCTATCAATGATAATTTAAATGCAGACATAATATCTAACTTAAATAAGATAGGTGCTGGACTTGGAGGTAAAGAAAGTATCTTTGATGGTATTGCTACATCTCCAATTGCTATTCCCAATATTGTTGTTACAATAATTCCTATAAGTATTCCACCTTTTTTTCTTTTTTTAACTTCCATTACAATTATAATTAAAAAGTCCAATAATAGAAACACATGTTGTCTTTTGTAAATTCTCCAATTCCAACAAAAGTAGCTTGGTTAGCAACAACTATTCCCATACCTTTTTAAACCTATAAAAAGCTATGAATAATCCTATTCCTCCACCAACTGCTAGTCTTAGTGATACTGGTATTGAACTTGCAATTTTTTTTCTCTTATTCCTCCTATTGATAGAATTAAGAAGAAACATCCTGATAAAAAAATACTATACCTAATGCTGTTTGCCAAGGAACTTGTCTTTCTAAAGTTAAAGTATAAGTAAAGAAAGCATTAAGCCCCATACCTGGTGCTAAAGCTATAGGTGAATTTGCCCATACTCCTGCTATGATTGTTCCAATAAAAAGATGCTAAACAAGTTACTGTTATTAAAGCTCCTTTATCCATTCCTGAAAGTGATAATACAGATGGATTTACAATTATTATATAAGCCATTGCTAAAAAAATGTTGTAATTCCCCCATAACTTTCATGTGAAATAGTACTTTTTCTTTCAGCTGATTTTTAAAGTAACTATCCAAAAAAATTCCATTTTTTTCCCTCCTAATATTTTTTTATAAATTTATATAAAAACAAGCTCTTACTAAACAAACTCAAAAAGTCTGCCTAACAAGTCTCTTTATTTTTGTACATCACACTTTTTTTAAAAAAAGAAATTTGGGATTCCCATTTCAAACTCTAAATCATAAAGATCTATTTTTTTAAATAATAGGAAAAATAAGTACATAGTCTCTTCTTTTTATATTTTTTTACCCATACTTTGTATCTCCTACAATAGTATGTCCTATATGACTTAATTGAGCTCTTAATTGATGAGTTCTACCCTGTTTTAAGTTCTGCTTCTAACAAAGTATAATCATCATTACCATTTATTCTCTTATAGTGAGTTATAGACTTCTTATAATCTTCTTTTCTCAATATCTGATACTATAACTTTTTTTCTTCATCTTTTTTTCAAGTAGTTTTTCTAAAAATAAATTCTTCTTTTTCTATTTTTTTCCATAAACCAAGATATAATATTTTTTTTAGTTATGTTTCCTAATTGTATTTCTTTTGCTATTTCTCTAGCAGTTTTTTTATGTTTTTAGCTCCTATAACAAGACCTGAAGTCAACTTATCAATACGGTTTACAAAAATTTCACCTTATTATTTGAATAATAAGATCTAAATTCTTCAAGTAAAGAAATGTCATGTCCACTTCCCTTATGGATAACATCTCCTAAATTTTTTTATTTATAATAAATAAATTTTCATTTTCATAAGCTATCATAGACTTTAGTTTTTTTCTTTTTCTAATTTCATTTAGTTCAATGAAATGTTTCTTCATTTTTTTTCTTCAAAACTTTCAGGTAGAAACACAAAAAAATTATATCACCTAAAACTAATCTATAATCTTGAGAAACCTTTTTATTATTAACTTTTTATTTTTAGCCTTTTCTGAGCATTTTATAAATTTCAGAAAGAGCTATATTTTTTTAAATGTTTTCTTAAAAAAATCTATCTATTCTGACAGTTTCATATTCTTCATCAATTATAAATTCTATCATTACTTTGTTTCCTCTATGTATCTTTTACACTTTGTACAACTCCAAGTATCAAAAAAACGAAAACACTAAAGAACTTCCACCATAACTCATTAAAAAGTAAAGGTAATCCTGTTACTGGCATAATTCCCATTATCATACCCATATTTACAAATATATGGAAGAAAGAAATATAGTTGCCACTCCATAACAGATATATTTTTCCAAATTTATCTTGAGTTGTATCTGCAATATAAAGAATTTGAGCCAAAAAGAACTATATAGATTAGAAGTAACATACTTCCACCAATAAAACCTCTTTCTTCAAGAAAAAAACTGAACCTATAAAGTCTGTATGAGACTCAGGAAGGTATTTTAATTTCCCTTGAGTGTTATTTAAAAAAATCCTTTTTCCAAAAAAATTTTTTTCCTGAACCTATAGCTATTTTTAGATTGTGTTATATTCCAACCTGTACCCAATGCATCTGACTCTGGATTTAAAAAAAGTATCTATTCTATCTTTTTGATATTCCTTCAGTAGAAAAACTTTATATGCTATTGGGAATTAAACCTGCTATACTTGCAAAAGACTGTTATTATACATTTCCATTCTAATTTATTTAAAAAAAAGTAACATACCCATAAATTAAAAATGATAACTAGAGATGTCCCTAAGTCAGGTTCTATTGCTATTAGGAAAAAAATACAGGAAAGATATGTAAAAAAGCACATAAACATTGCCTTTAAAACCAGTGTACTTATCTGAATAATTATTTATTAAATAAGCTGAAAAAAAGTGAATATCAAAAAGTAATTTTTGAAAATTCTGATGGCTGTAAAAGCTAGAGGTCCTAAATCTATCCATCTCTTTTGCTCCCAATCTTGAAGTTCCTATCACTAGAACAGATAGAAGCATAATAATATTAAATATATAAATTGCCATTGAATACTTATAGTATTTTCTATAATCTATTAAACGAGACTATAACAAATACTATAAGACCTAGTACAAACCAAATAATTTCTTTTGATAAAAAAAGGTTCAGACTTTTGTAATAGTTGCACTATATATAGTAGATAAACTAATTACAAAAAAAGTAGTATTATATTTGCTATAAAAAAATACACTGAACTTTGATAGTTTTTTTCAAGTAAGTACTATTTTTGCATAATTCTTTCTTATCTCCATTTATTTTCCCAGTATGTCCGAAACCACCTTCACCACGGCTAGTATCGTCCAATTCTTCAACCTCAACAAATTCTATTTGTTCAACCTTATTCAAAACAAATTGCCCAATTCTCTCATTAGGGCTCTATTGTATAAGCTTCATTACTCAAGTTTACAACTATAACTTTTTAATTCTCCTCTGTAGTCACTATCAACTGTTCCAGGAGTATTAAGCATAGTTATCCCATGTTTTATAGCCAAACCACTTCTTGGTCTAACTTGTATTTCATAACCTTCAGGTATAGCTACTTTTTAAACCTGTTGGTATCATAACTCTTTCTAAAGATTTTTAAAGTTATAGCTTCTTTTATATTGGCTCTAACATCCATTCCTGCTGAGCCTTCAGTTTCATATTTTTGGAAGTTGTACTCCTTCTTCTCTAACTACTTTAACTTGTATCTTTTTTTCATTTATATATCTCCTACTATTGTTTGTGAGTAATATTCTTCATCGAAATAAAAAAATTCTGCTGCCTTTTTTTAATATCTTTTAGACTAACTTTTTCAATATCTTCTCTAACCTTATCAAGACTTATTATTTCTCCATAAGTTAGATATGTTGAAGCCAGTCTATTCATTCTTGAACTTGTACTTTCTAAGCTGAAAGTAAAAAGCACTTTCATATTTATTCTTTAGCTTTTCTAAGTTCTCTTTCAGATATTCCATTTTCTTTAATATTCTTAAATTCTTCTTTTTATAAGTTTTATAACTTTCCTTATAGTCTTCTTTTGTTGTTCCAACATAAACAGAAAGTAGTCCACAGTTAGTAAATCTTGTCAGATAAGTATAAACTGAATATGCAAGACCTCTTTCTTCTCTTATTTTTTTGGAAATAATCTTGAACTCATTCCTTCACCTAAGATATTTGAAATTATAGCTGCTGGATATCTTAATTCAGATCTATTAGAAACTCCTCTAGTTGTAAAACAAAGGTGTATTTGATTAGAAGGTTTTTTTAACAACTTTTTTTCCTTTTTTTGATTTGATAAGTTAAATCTAAAACTTCTTCTTTCTTTGCTTTTCTAAAGTCTTTCATTCTCTTATTTAATTCTTTTATATAGATATTTTTTTCATCTATATTTCCGCAAGCTACTATGACTAAATTTTCAGCTACATAGTGTTCTTCTAAATATTTTTAAAAATAGCTTTTTCTATTAATTTTTCTTTTAAACTTGCTATTGTTCCTGAAATAGAGTTTGAATGTATTCCTTTTAAAAGCAAATTCAATATTTTTTTCATGAACTATTTCTTCAGGTATATCTTCATACATTCTTATTTCTTCTATAATTACATTTCTTTCTTTTTTTCTATGCTTTCTTCATCAAAAATTTGAATTAAGTAACATATCTGTTAAAACATCTAGAGCTACATCCATTTTTTTCGATGATAGAAGTTTTATATAATAACAAGTAACTTCTCTTGAAGTAAAGGCATTTAATATACCTCCTTCAAAAATCAACAAATTCTGAAATTTCTTTAGCTGTTCTATTTTTTTTGTACCTTTAAACATTAAATGTTCGATAAAAATGAGAAATTCCACTTTCTTTTTTTAGTCTCATTTATAGCACCTGTTTTTAATAAAAAAATCCCATACTAAATGTGCTTACATTAGGTAAATGTTCTGTTATTAAGGTTATTCCATTGTCTAACTTCTTTAATTTAATATTTTTCCAACTTCTCCTCCTTCAATCTCTAATATTCAGCTCTATTCATAAAAATACATTCCTATTATAAAAATATAAAAATATTAGGTATCCAACTTGAAATAAATGGATTTAAAATTCCATTTTAAACTCATAGCCTCAAATGCTCCCTGATACTAGGTAATAACCATAACCAGCCACAACACAGATAACTAAATTTAAAGTTGTTCTTCCACCTCTGACATACTTACTACTAATTGAAAGTCCTATAAAAGCTACTATAAAGCTTGCAAAAGGAAATGAATATCTCTTAGCTAATTCTGATAGATATATTCTTGTATCCTCACCTATATTTTTTTGCTCTTTAATGGTTTTCTTTAATTCTTTAATAGTTAACATTCTTGGATCTTCTGCCGCTGCTCTTATAAAGTTATTTGGGATCTTCTACAAACCTATCTGAATCATATTCTACTTTGGTTATAGTTTTCTTTGTTTCAACATTATAAATATTTACACCTGAAAGTAGCCATTTTTTTATTATCTTTATCATATTTTTCCACTCTGTGCAGTGATAATTTCAACTGGCTTTTAGAGATCTCATTTATCATAAACTACTATTTCTATTTTTTTTCTGCAAGTCCTGTTTCTCTATTAATATTTCCCCATCAGATAAATATAACCATCTGTATTATTTATTAAAAAAAGGCATTTCTCCTTAGTTGTTGGTAATCTTAAAGAGGCATCTATTTCGCCTTTTTCTATAAAAAAATTAATTTTAGCTAAAAGATTTTTGTATAAATAGAATTATTTACAAAAAAATACAAACAAAGATATGATAAAAGCTATAATTAAAGGAGCTCTAACTATTCTTGAAAAATCTTATTCCAGATGTTTTCAATGAAACAATTTCTAAGTTACTTGCCATTATACTTATAGTTATAAGTCCCAGCTAGTAAAACTGAAAGAGGAGCTGTTTCAACAAACATTTTAGGGTAATAGATTTATAATATAGTCAAAAATTTCTCCACCTACAAGTTTACCTTGGTTAATATATTTAATTATCTTTAAAAAGTTTGAGCAAGTAAGAATACTCCCATAAAGCCTATTATATTCATTAAAAAAATATTTTATAAAAATACTTTACTTATATATATATCTAATTTTTTTAATCATTATATTCCTCTCACCTCTTTTTGCTTTTGTACAATTTATATCCTAAGAAAATATAAAAAGTACATTAGGTGTCCAAGTTGCAATAAAAGGGATGTAGTTTCCCTGCACTTGCTATAACTATTCCTATATTTAAGAATATTATATATGCAAATATTATTATCATTGCTAAAACAAAAGAGTACTTTTTTGATATTCTATGATGATCCTAAATGAAAGACAAAAAAACCTATAACTGCTAGAGGAACTGTCGAGAAAAAAATCAAAGCTAATTTTCTAAAAAAATTTCAATTTTATATTTAAGAGCTTCCTCTGCATCCACTTTTTCTTATATTTTTTTAATAAGATCTGTTATGCTAAGTGCTTCAACATCTTTTTATTTTTTTCATATTTAAACTCTTGAAAAAGATGGCTTTAAGATAATTCTATTTTTCATCAAAATGTTCCAATCAAATTTTTTTCTTTCCATTTTCATCAAAAACTAACAAATTGTGATTCTTTTTAAAAATAATTGCACTATCTTTCCAAAAATGCTTCTTCTCCTGTTAAAACCAAAGAAAATTTATTTTTTTATCTTTCTGGTTTTTCAAAAGCAATAATATTTTTTTGCCTTTTACCATCAGAATCAACTTCATCAACATAAATACTGTATCCATCTAAATTATCTATAAAAAGTTTTTCTCTTTTCAATTGAAAAGACTGGATTTTCATATGCTATTTTTAGTTCCAACATACTTTTAACTTTTATGAAAAGAACGAGGTATTATGCTTTCTTGTAAGAAAACTATAAATATAGCTGCTCCCTATTGCAATAGCAAGTATAGGTTTTAAAAATAGCTCTAATAGACATACCTGTTGATACCATAGCAACAGATTCACTATTTCTACTAAATTTTTGTAAAAACATATCATTATTCCTAGAAAACATTCCTATTGGAATTGTTTGAGTAAGTATAGGTGGAATATAAAAAGATAGCAATCTTAGGACATCAAAAAAACTGATATTCCTTTTTACTATTATATGTTCCATCATAGTTACCACTATGTCCAATAAAAAAATATGAAAGGTAAATACGAAAAACTGCTAATATAATTGGTCCCTTTAATTCATCTAAAAATATATTTGTTTATTATCTTCATAGCTCACCTTATAACATCGTATTGATATTCTTTTCTATAATTTTTTTGTGGCATTTTTATTAAAAATCTTCTACTAGAATATCTGGTATATAACTTTCAAAAATTAGGAAGGATTTCATAAAAATATCTCTATTGCAGAACTTCCTTGTGAGTACTTTTTCTAAAGAAGGAGCTAATTTAGAACTATATGTGTAAATTAGTATAATTACAAGTGAAGCTATGAAAGCCTTTACAAAACCTGCTATTCCTCCCATCAATTTATTAAAGAATCCTTTTTTTCAAGCCTTTAAATGCCTTTCTTTACAAAAAAACTAATATCATTGAAACAACTAAATATACAGTTATAAAAAGTTACTATATATGTTATTACATAGTTATTTTGCAAATGAAGCATCTGATCTTTTTCAAAAAAATCTTAAAACAACTGGTGTATATTTTTTTGTTATAAGCAAATTAATTGCAAAAACCAAAAAAACTGATATAATCTCTATAAAAAAATCCCATTTCTTATTCCAGTCAATATTCCAAATATAAAAAAATTATTAAAATTAAAAATATCTAAATACATGCCGCTTCCTCCTATTTATCTTTCCTCTACTCTTACCCATAGGGCTTTTTAGATATAGTGTTTCTGGAATATGTAATATCCAAGGATGATCCTCAGGCTGATAATTTACTCCCTATAACACTTAATAATTTATTATTTTTTTGAAGCTGCCATTCTTGTTACTTCAATTAAGTCTTGTAAAGCTTTATATGATAAGCACAAGTGATAACACCTAAAAATTCCTCCATTTTTCTAAAAAGTTTAAAAACTTTTATCACACAAATCTAAAAAGAAATCTCTTCCCTTTATAAATATCTGTTTTCTTTTTTTGATAAGTGAAGGCGGATCAAGTGTTATAATATCAAATTTCTTATTTCTAGTAGCTAAAGTATTTAGCATAAGAAAAAGCATCTCCCTCAACAGTGGAGAAATCTGCTGTAAATTCATTTTAATTTATAGTTCTCATAGCATAATTCAAGAGCATGGCTATCTTTATCCATTGCTACTACTTCTTTAGCTCCATTCTTAAGGGCTGCCATAGAAAAAAACCACCACTACTTGAAAAAAAGACATCTAAAAAAATCTTGTTTGATTATTGATGTACTTAGCTATAAATTTTCTAGAATCTCTTTGATCCAAAAAAAGAAACCTGTTTTTTTGACCATCAACTATATCTATACTATATTTGACTCCATTATCTAGCATAATAGTTCTTTCTGGAATTTCACCAAAAAAATTATTCCTGTTTTTTTGTTTCAACACCTTCTATAACCCTATTTTTCAACATCGCTTCTTTTCATATATTCCCTTAGGTTTTTAAATATTTTTTTTACTGCTTCTATTACATCTTGTCTAAAAAAACTTCTACACCTGAATTTCTAAATTGAATAGATACATATTTATCAAATTTATCAATTATCAAACCTGGAATATAATCTGCTTCAGAGTAAAAAGATCTAAAAGCTATTTGTTTCCTCTAAAAAGATATTTTCTTTTTTTCGTAAGCATTTTTTTATTCTCTCAAAAAATAAATTTCTTGTCAATTTTTTTCATCTTTTTGTTGTTAGCACTCTAGCAAAGGCTGATGTTCCTTCTGTAACATAAGCTCTCGCTAAAAATTTCATATCGCTTGTTATTATATCAACTATATCACCTGTTTTAACAGTTCCTATCATATCCTTAATTTCATCTTTATAAACGTTTGGATAAAAAAATTTAAAAATTTTTTTGTTCCTTATCTTTTTTTACTATAATTTTTGACATTTCAAACCTCTAAATATTTTTCATGATTATTTATTATAACATAAATTTTTAGATGATGTAACGATTTTTTTTATTTATAGTTTTTTTGCTTATTTTCTATTATTTTATATAATAATATTACTATAAAAAAATGAGCTATTATACACTATAATTTAAGTATATAATAACTCATTTTTAAGAAAGTTTAAAAAACTTTTTTTATATTAAATTTGGTAAGAATAAAATTAATTGTGGTAAAAAAATGTTACTATTACTAAAAACAATTAATAATGTTATTATAAATGGCATACATTCTTTAACAAAGTCTTTTATCTCGACTCGAACTATTGAACAGGTTAGGAACATCATTGAACCAAATGGTGGAGTTAAACCTCCTATCATAATATTTACTATCATGACAATACCAAAATGTACTGGATCTATTCCTAAACTTACAGCTGTTGGAATTAAAAGTGGTGCTAAAATTATCATAGCTGCTCCACCTTCTATGAACATTCCAACAAATAATAAAATTAAATTCACTATCACTAAGAACATATATTTATTATCTGTAAAGTTTGTTAAGAATTCTCCTATTAAATGAGGTATTCTTTCCCAATTTAAATATTGTCCAAAAACTGTTGCTCCGATTATAATAAACATTACTGTACTTGTACCATAGACAGTTTCTTTTATTATATCTACAAAAATATCCTATCTTTAATTCCTTTATATATAAAGAATCCTACCAATATACAATAAACAACTGCTATTGCTCCAGCTTCTGTTGGAGTGAAAAAAATCCCATTCTCATTCCCATTATAATACCAAAAGGTAAGAATAATGCCCAAAAAGAATCTTTTTAAAAACTTTAAAAAAATTTCTTTAGAACTTGCTCTTTTTCTCTTATTGGCTTATAACCTCTTTTTCTTTTGCAATAAAGTAAACTGTGATCATTAAAGATATACACATTGCTAAACCAGGAACATAACCAGCTATAAACATTTTCGCAACTGATACATTAGCAATTAAAGAATATATAATTAAATTTATTCCTGGTGGAATAACTGGTGTTATTGCAGAAGAAGCTGCTGTTATTGCTGCTGAGAACTCTTTAGAGTATCCTCTTTTTGTCATTTCAGGAACTAATATTTTTACATTCCATAGCAGCATCAGCATTTGCAGAACCTGATATTCCTCCCATCAAAGTACTTAACAATACATTTACTTGAGCTAATCCACCTTTCATATGTCCTGTTAAAACTTCAGCTACACCCATAAGCCTTGAGCTTATCCCTGAATAATTCATAACAGCTCCAGCCATTATAAAAAATGGTATAGCTAAAAGTGGGAATGATTGTGCACTATTTACAAATACTTGTAATATTAAATCTGGATATGTATTTGTATTAATAAATATAAAAGTAAAAAGAAAGTCGAAGTAAATAAAGCAAAAGCATATAGGGTACATTTCAAAAAGAAAAAGTACAAATAGTAAAAATTATTGGTAATAATTTTTCCATATTATTCTTCACCTACTTTCTTTAAAGCTTTTATATCTTGATATAGAAAATTTAATGAATGCACAAGCATCAAGAAAAAAATGATATCAACAAAGCTATATTTAAATAATTTGATGATATACCCAAAAACAGGTGTCGGTTTTTTTCCTGTGAGTTCATTATAAAAAAATTACACATAAGTATAATATTACAGAGTTTATTACTACTAAAAAAATATCTAAAAAAATATTGTAAAAATCTTTTTTTCCCCTTATCTGAGAAACATTTGAACTAACATGTCTACACCTATGTGCATTTTTTTCTTTTGTAACAAGCAACAGCACCGATATATACAGACCACACAAAAAGAAATAGTTGCTATTTCTTCAGATGTTGATATTGTTCCAAAAGCCTGCTGCTCTACAAAAATACATTCAAAACTACACTTGTAACTGTTACTATCAAAAAAAGAATCCTGCAATAAGTTCTTCAAGATTATAAAAAAATCTTTTTCATAAACTACCGCCTCTATTTTTTTGTTCTGTTCTTATTTTTTTCCATTTCATCCATCAATTGTTTGTAGAATTCTTCTGTAATTCCTATATTTTTTTATAAATAGGTTCTACTAATTTTGCAAATTCAGGAAGATTTACTTCATTAATTTTTTTACTCCTGCATCTTCTAAGTTTTTAACTAATTCTTTGTCTAATTCAACTAAATTTTTTTATTATTATTTTACTGCTGCTTTTATCAAATTCTTCTTGGATAATAGCTTTTTGTTCATCTGTTAATTTATCCCAAACTTTTGTTGAAATATAAACTCCAGCTGTTCCTAAAAAAAGTGTTTTTGTTAAAGACATATTTTTTTCTTAATTCATAAGTTTTTAGTTAAATAGTTAGTTGCATATGAACCTTCTAATCCATCTATTACATTTTTGTTGTAAAGCAGAAATTGTTTCACTAAATGACATAGGCACTGCACTTGCTCCCATAGCATTTAAAGTGTCAATAAATAATTTACTAGCCGGTACTCTTATTTTCATACCTTTTTAAATCTGCTGGTTCTTTTTATTTCTTTATCACTTATAATACTTCTAAATCCAAAATATAAAATCAAGTGATATAATTTTTTTATTCCTTTTTCTTCAGCTTTTTTTCTTTTAAATCTGTAACTAGGTCACTATGCATTAATTTTTACATATTCATCATAACTTTTGATATAGCATAGGTCCTGCTAAAGCAGTAAATTCTGGAACATAGTCTCCTATATAACTTAAATCATCTACGTCTATGAAATCTGCACCTCTAACAACTTGTTGTAAACCATCTTTATACACAGGTAATTGTCCATTAGGGAATAATACAAATTTTTACTTGTCCTTCTAATCTTTTGGTTTATAGCATCTGTTGCTTCTTTCATAGCTATATGAGTAGGTTCGTTTTCTTTAAAAAAATATAACTTACTTTTTATTTCTAAAGGCTCTGCCTTTTTTTCTTCTGCCGCTTTCTTTTCTCCACCACAAGCTGTAAATAACATAATAAAAGCTAATACTGATAACAATGATAAAAACTCTAAATTTCTTCATTTTGCGCCTCCTAAAAAAATTTAACTAAGTAATTCTTTCATAATATCAGGATAATTAGTTATAACTCCATCAACACCTAATTTAACTAAATAATTTAAGTCTTCTTCTTTATTCACTGTCCAAACAAATATTTTTCACCCCCTATCATGTAGTTTTTCAACATCTTCCTTAGAAATAAGATTTATTTCAGGGTGATAACTATAAGAAGATAGACCGTTAATTGACAAATATTTTTTTCTATTTCTATAAATTCACTATCAGTTAATAAAGCTAATTTTAATTTTTGGTTCTAAGACTTGCAATTTTTTTATCTTATTATGATGAAAAGATGATACAATTATATTTTCAAATTTATCTGGATATTTTTTTTAGAAACTTCTAACATCTTTTTCTTCTATATTAGTATGATGTCTTGCTGTATCTTTTATTTCTATATTTAACATCATATCTTTAGGAAGTATATCTAAAACTTCTTCTAAAGTTGGGACAGTTTCTCCTATAAAAATCTTTTAGTAAACCATTGCCCTGCATCTAAAGTTTTTTTATATTCATAATCTAATTCATACACATAACCTCTACCAGTTGTAGTTCTATCAACTTTCCAATCATGCATAACAACTATTTTTTTCCATCTTTTTGTAAGCTGTATATCTATCTCTATTCCATCAGCTTTCATTTCTATTGCTTTTTTTTATTGCAACTATTGTGTTTTCTGGTGCATAACCTGATGCTCCTCTGTGTGCAAAAAACTTTCATAAAAACCATCTCCTTAATATAATTAATGTATATCTGATTAAAAAAATACACATTACATCCTATAATATTTATTATAATACCAATTATATAGATATTTGTCAATTTCAAAAATATTTTTTTACTTATATAAGAATAAAAAAACAAGTTTCATACTTATAAAAAAAGTATAAAACTTGTTACTATATTTATTAAAACCATTTTTTTCTTCTTAAAAATAAAATATCATTAAAATCACAAGACTTGCCATTAAACCTAAAGTTATATAATATCCATAATGCCATTTAAGTTCTGGCATATATATCAAAATTCATTCCATAAAGTCCAACTATAAAGCTCAAAGGCATAAATATAGTTGAAATTATTGCTAGTATTTTTCATAATTTCATTCATAGTATTACTAATCATAGAGTGGTAGAGTTGTATGAGCTCTGTGGCTCTATTATTTAACATATCTACTGTATCAAACACTATAATACCATGGTCATTTAAGTCACCTAAATAATATTTCATATCTTCATGGAAATAATTTAACATACTTCTAGTTTGTAATTTAGAAATTAATTCTCTTACTGGAGAGATAAATTTCTTTAAAAATAGCTATATTTTTGTTTTTAAAGCTAAAATATTTTTCTAAATCATCTCTATCTGCACTTTCAATCAATTGACTTTTCAATTTCATCAATTTCATTCTCTACCTCATCTAAGATTAATAGATAGTTATCAACTATTATATCTATAAGAATATAAGCAAGATAACTTACATCTTGACTACGTAATCTTGCACCTGCTATTTCTAGTCTAGTTCTTATTATTTCAAAAAGGATCATAAGGTGTTTCTTGGAAAGTTATCAATATATTCTTTTTTTATTACTAAAGATAATTGCTCATATTGTACATCTTTTTGTGAGTATTTCCATCTGTAACATCTTTAAAATTATTAGAATATAAGTATCTCTATCATCAACTTTTTACACGTTGTTCTGGGTTAGCTATATCTTCCATAGATAAAGTATCTATGTCAAACATTTTTCCTATATCTTTTATTAAATTTACATCATTTATCCCATCTATATTTATCCAAATATTTCCTTTAAATTTTAAATCTATATCTATTTTGTCAGTGGATGAGAAAAGTCTCTCGTTTATGAAAAATCTTTTGAATAATATATAACTGTTATTGTTATATTATAATTAGGATTTTTCTCCTGTGTATACAACACTTCCTGGCATTAAACCTAACTTCCTATTTGAATTTGACAAGTCTACACCTCCCCCTTTATTCTTCCCATAGACTAGTTTCTGTTGTTGAAACAGATAAAGCACCAGCTTTGATAGCATTGATTACATCTTCTTTTTCTTTTATTAAACCACCAGTGATTATTGGAATATGAGTTTTTTGTGAAAGCTTTCTTTTATAACCTTTGGCATAAGCCCAGGCATAATTTCTGCTGCTACAATTTTATTTTCTTTTATATTTGATAAAGCCTTCTCATAAGAAAGAGTATCTAGTATAAAAAATCTCTGAATCACGCTTATATTATTCTTATAAGCATGAGCAACAACATTGGACTTTGTAGTCAGTATTCCATCTGGCTTGATTGTATTCATTATGTAGTCTATTCCATTATTTGTGCTATTTAATCCATCTATCATATCTATATGAATATATATTACTTTATTTTTTTCTCTTAATTTATTACAGTATTCTTTTTATATTTACTATATTAGCCAATATAATAAATACTATCTCGCTATTAGAATTTAAAAGCTTTTTCAAGAGTTATATTATCTTTTTATTGCAGGTATAATAGGATTTCTTTCTAAAATACTCTTTATTTTTCATATTTTATCACTTTTATTTAGATTTTTTTCAATAGCTTCTTTTTATTTTTTTAGCAAGACCTACTATTTTTTTCTCTTTTGGAACACTACATATACCTATTCTTATTCCCTTTATCAAATTTGATAACAAATATATTTTGACTTTCTAGCTCTTCTATCACTTTATCAACTGTTTCACCTATTGGAATAGTTACAAAGAATCCACTCTTATATGGTAATATATCTAAATTAACTTCTTTAGCTTCATTTAAGAATATATCTGCCCTTTCTTTTTAATAAGTCTATATAAGCTTGTTTTTCTTTTTAAAAAAATTCAGCTTTTTTTAATTCAGGGGTTTTTCATTATAGTTTCAAATAGTTTCATTCCACCTTTTGGAACATTAGACCAAGTTGTTCTACATGAAAAAAAGAAATAGCATCTTTAAATTCTTGAATTACTTCTTCACTTGAAGAAACTGCTATTTGTGCTCCTATTCTCATTCCATAAATAGATAGAGATTTAGACAAGCTAAATGCATACATGAAAAAGAACATTTTTTTAGGTAGACCTATTAATAGTTTTTCTTAAAGATTTTGTTTCTTCTTCACTTCTATCATCATATTCAAAAATATGCTACATCTCTTATAACTATTAAAGTTTTGTATCTTTTATACTTTTTGAAAAAAAGTGCCATAAGGTTTACCCATTCTTCATAAGTCATTCTAAATCCTGTAGGATTATGGCTAGGTTCATTTAATATAAGAACCACATTTTTTTGTGTTTTTTTGCTAATTCTAAAAACTTTACTTCTAAAAGTCCTCAAAGTTGAAATTTCCATTCTCATCAAATAGTTGATAAGTTTCTATTTTTTTCCACCATTTTCAATAACAATATTTTTTTATATGTTCCCCACATCCAATTTGGAAGTAATACCTTATCTCCAGTGTCCATATAATTCTTAATCGTATTTGATATAGCACCTGTTCCTCCAGTAGTTGCAACAGAAGCTATATATAGTAAATCCTTTTAGTTCTTCCTTATAATCATCAAAGAAAAGAGCTTTTTATAACTTCATCAAGATAATCATCTTCTCCTATTACATTTGTAGAATAGGCATATAAATCTTCAGAAGGTAGATTTCTATATACTTTTTTTCAACCACATTATATATGGCAAATTTTTTTCTATCTTCATCATATAATGAACCAATAGTTGCATTAATTACATTTTCCTTACCATATTTTTTTTAATAGCTTGTTTTTGCTTTTTTTTGCTTGTTGTAAATATATTGTCGACTAATTTTTTTCCCAGTGTATCTTTTTTTGCTAACATCTTAATACTCCCTTTTTATTTAATAAAGACTAAGAGAAAGATTCGAGCATAATTAAATCTTTCCCTTAGTCTAAAAAAACTTTATAAATATTTATTTTATCCTCTTGATATAATGAATTCAACTCTTCTATTTCTTGATCTACCAGCAGCTGTTTGGTTTGTATCAGCTGGATTTTTGTTCACCATAACCTTCTATAGATATGTTAGAACCAATAGCTCCTTTAGAAATTAAAAAAGTCTTTTTATTGCTCTTGCTCTTTTTTTACAGATAAGTCTAAGTTATAAGCTTCTGTACCTATAAAATCTGTATATCCGTCTATTTTAATATGAATATCTTTATTTTCTCCTAAAGCTTTTGCTAATGTTGCAAGCGAAGGTTTTTATACCATCTTTAACATCATATTTGTTAAAATCAAATAAAATTAATTCAGGCATTGATAAAATTAAGTTATTTCCTTCTCTTCTTATTGTAACTCCTTCTTGATCGAATACTATAATATCTTCTAAAGGTTTTTTACTAGCTTCAGTGTCTTCTATAGCATATTTGTTGGCTGAGTCCACTCCTACACCTGTATTTTTAATCACTTTTTTACTACTACATGCAGTTGCTAAAAGTGCAAGCATAAGCACAGCAAATATTTTCTTCTTCATATTTCCTCCTTCTATAAGTACAGTTAATTTATTAGAATACTATAAAGTAAGCATCTTCTGATAATCTTTGTTCATTAGAATCCTTGTTAGGACTATATACAAGCCAGTCAAATAAGAATTTTGCATGTCCTTCACTAGTTCTTACACATTTTCTTGTTCCTGTTGTTGTACCTAATGTAAACTCTTTTTGTCTTAAGAAAAATTCTTTATTTGCTTCTTCTTGAACATTGATAGGTGTTCCATGTAAATATCCTCCACCACAGAATCTTATAGCAAATTTAGCAGAACCTTGTTTTTGTCCTGTTTCATCTGTATATGGCATAACATATTTTACCACTGGAACTGTAAAGAAACCTTTTGGTGTTTCATATCCTAATTGGCTATCTATACCAGTTTTTGTATAAACATAACTAATTAGTTCCCATTCATTTGTTTGTTTAGACTTTTCAAATACCATAAAGTTTTGATTTTCTATATCTATTGCTATAACTTTTCTAAATCCTTTTTTTATTGAAGGATATGCAGATAATTTAGCCTTAGAAACTTCTACTTCTTCAGGAATTGAAAGAGCTCTTACTAAAAGCTTTATCTCCTCTATTTTCTATAATTTTTACTACAGATCTATCAGGAATTATTATTCTTTCACCTTTTTTTACTAATTCCTAATAAATTTTTGGTCTAGAGATGTTCCCATATTTATCCTTTTTTTCTCTTTGTGGGTTTATATTACTTGGATTTGGTGCATAAGTATTAACACTCATTAATGTTGCACCTTCATCTATAGATTTATTTATAAAATATTCTAAATCTCCTATTTTATCTAGAGCCATTTGGAATCTAAAGTCTCTTTTCTTAGTTTGGCTTCCAGCAATGTAACCTTTATTGCCTTTAGTATCTTCAACTAAAGTACCATATATTTCCTTGATATCTTACTTTTTTTCTAAAAAGTTTTAATTTCACATCATAAGTAAACTTTCCTATAACTTTAGATTTTTGGATCAGGTTTTTTTCTCTTAAATTTGCACTTCTTGCTGTAACGAAGACATAGTCAAAATAATTAACTCCTTCACCTTTTATGTTTAGGGATTGTAGATATTTTTTTAATTTCTTGAGGCATTTCATTATCATAAGTAGCAATAACCTCAACCTTATCATCATTTACTGTTTCTGCAAATGAAGTAGCCTGTGCTGCATTTATATTAAGCGATGTTGCTATCATTAATATAAATAATAAAAATTTTTCTTTTTCATTTTTCCCTCCAGTTTATAGTTTAAATTTTTTTATTCTATATTCTATCATAGTTATTAAAAATCATTCAATCAAAAAAATACATTATCAATTTAAAAAAATATTTAGCTACTTTAAACAATTCTTTATTTTTTTTTGTAAACTTTTTTTACAATAATAAAAACATGTATTTTAATTTAATGTAATATTAGATAAATCATCATTTGAAATATTTATTACAGTTCTTTTTATCTGAAACAAGTTGATCCAGTTCAAGTAGAAGATTTAATACACTTTGTTCCCCATTTTGATTTTTGTACAGAAAAATTTTAACTCTAGTATTCTATTTTTTTATTTATTTCTACACTAACAGGATATAAACTGAATACTCTTTTTAATTTGTTTTGCTATTTTCAAAAAATCTATAGCAAAGAATATTCCATTATTATTTACATCTCTTATCACTAGTTCATTCTTAGCTACATTATATTCCATAGTAGCATTTTTGAAATCTCCTCATACCTTTTTCCTTCTTCCACTAAAATATAAAAAAAAATTACTTCCATTAACAATTTCTTATTATATAATATTTTTTTATATTTTACAAATATTAATTAATATATTTTTTTTAATGCTGTTTAAATAAAAAAATAGGGCTGTTTAAAACAGCCCTGTAAATTATTAAATTATTTTTTTCTTAGCATATTTGATAGAGTCAAATGCAACAGCAGTTACAATTATGATACCTTTTATAATGTATTGCCAGTAAGGGCTAACACCTGTATAAGTAAGTCCATAGTTTATAATTGTTAAGATTATAACTCCTGTTATAACTCCTGATATTCTTCCTACCCCACCATAGAATGAAACTCCACCAATTACACAGGCTGCAATGGCATCCATTTCATACATGAATCCTAAGTTATTTGTTGCTGAACCAATACGTCCTGCTTCTAAGAATCCACCAAAAGCATAGTATGCTCCTGATAGTGCATAAATTCCAATAAGAGTTAAAACAACATTTACTCCTGATACTTTTGCAGCTTCTGGATTTCCTCCAACAGCAAATACGTTTTTACCAAACTTTGTTTTGTTCCATAAAATCCACATAATCAATGTTGCAATAGCTGCATAAATAATAAGATATGGGTATTGTATAAGAGCCTATTTGTATATAACCTTGTGCAAACTTTACTATACTTTATCTACGAAACCAGAAATTGGTGCAGCTCCTGCTTTATCATAGTAAAGTGAGTTAATACCATAAACTATAGTCATTGTACCCATAGTAGCTATAAATGGGTGAACGTTTAAAGTAGCTACAACTATTCCATTTATACTTGCTATTATTACACCAACTAGTACAACTATTAATACTAGTTGTAAATATTGAGAATTCTCCTAATTTAGGAAAAGCTTTATTTACATTAGTCATTGATTGTAATAATGTTCCAGAAATTACAGCAGAAAGTCCAACTTGTCTACCTGCTGATAAGTCTGTACCTTGTGTTACTATAAGTCCAGCAACTCCAAGAGCAATAATTGTTCTTACTGAAGATTGAGTAAGAATGTTTTTTTAAAGTTTCTTAAACTTAAGAAAGTAGGTTCTTTTATTATTATTGCAATAAGCATACAAAATAATACAAGATATAGTCCACTCTCTATAATAATTTTTTTTATAATCTAATTTTTCCTTCATTATTTCTTGCAAACATATTTTTTTCTCCTTCTTAATTATAGATATTTAGCTGATAATTCCATTATTTCTTCTTGATTTGTTTCAGAAGTTTTTAACAATTCCTGCCACTCTACCATTACTCATAACCAGTATTCTGTCTGTTACTCCTAAAAGTTCTGGCATTTCAGAAGAAATCATAATAATTCCTTTATCTTTTTTAGCAAGGTCTATCATTAATTGATAAATTTCAAATTTTGCTAAAACATCAATACCTCTTGTAGGTTCATCAAGCATAAGAACTTCTGGTTCAGTTAGTAGCCATCTTCCAATGATTACTTTTTGTTGGTTTCCACCAGAAAGACTTCCAATCTTTGTAGTGTATGAAGGAGTTTTGACTCTCATACTATCTACTATCCATTTTGTATCTTTCTCCATATCTTTATTTTTAAGAAGTCTAAATTTATTTTTATATCTATCTAAGTTAGAAATAACAGAGTTAAATGCTATATCTAACATTGAGAATATTCCTGTACTTCTACGTTCTTCTGTAACTAGAGCAAAACCATTTTTAATAGCATCTTCTGGATTTTTATTTTTTACAGTTTTTCCATTTAAAATGATTTCTCCTTTTTCTTTAGGTCTCATTCCAAAGATAGTTTCAACTATTTCTGTTCTTTTTGATCCAACAAGTCCAGCTATTCCTAAAATTTCTCCCTTTATAAAGTTCAAAACTTACATCTTGTATTGAAGGTTGATTTAAAGCGGTTAAATTTTTAACTTCTAATATCATTTCCTTGACTGTATTATCTTTTTTTAGGGAAACGTTCTGTTAAATCTCTACCAACCATCATACTGATAATTTGTTCAGTTGAAATTTTAGAAACATCATTAGTTGATATCCATTTACCATCTCTTAAAAATAGTTATTTCATCAGAAATCATTTTTATTTCTTCCATTTTATGAGAAATATAAACTATAGCAACTCCTGATTCTTTTAATCTATTTATGATTCTAAATAGATGATCCACTTCTTTTTCAGTAAGTGAAGATGTAGGTTCATCCATAACTATTACTTTAGATTTATATGATACAGCCTTTTGCTATTTCTATCATTTGTCTTTCTGCAATTGGTAAATCAGCAACTTTTTTTCTAGGATCTACTTTAATATCTAAATCTTTAAATATATTGATTGTATCCTCATACATCTTTTTTTCATCTACAAAAAATCCTTTCATTGGATATCTACCAAGCCAAATATTATCAAGTACATTTCTTTGAAGAACTTGATTTAATTCTTGGTGAACCATTGAAACACCATTCTCTAAAGCTTCTTTTTGTAGATTTAAAATTTACTTCCACTCCATCTAATAAAATTTTTCCAGTATCTTTTTCATAAATACCAAAAAGACACTTCATTAAAGTAGATTTTCCAGCTCCATTTTCTCCCATTAAAGCATGAACTGTTCCAGGCTTTAATTTTAATTGAACATTATCTAAAGCTTTTACTCCCAGGAAATTCTTTTTGTAATATTTTCCATCTCAAGCACATATTTTAGATTTTCCATAATATCCTATTCCTTTTCCTTTATTTTCCGTTTTTAAAAAAGGAGATTGATGTACAATCTCCTTCAAGACTACTTACAATTAATTCTTATTTGAAGTCTGCAACATTAGATTTGTCAATTCCTATACTTGGAATTAATATAATTTTATTATCTAATTTTAATTCAGTTCCTTCAGTAGGTTCTTTTCCTGCTGCTAGGTTAGCTACCATGTTGAATGTAGCACTTGCTTGTCCTTTAGCATCGTTTAAAACTGTTCCAGCCATTTCTCCAGCTTCTATTTTAACTAATGCTTCAGGTAAAGCATCTACACCAAATGTAGGTAAAACTTTTCCAGTAGCTTTCATTGATTCGATAGCTCCTAAAGCCATTCCATCGTTGTTACAGATAACAACTTCTATTTTAGAACCATTAGGTCCTGATAACCAAGCATCCATTTTATCTTTTGCAGTAGCTGTATCCCACATTGCTGTATCTTGGTGTAATTCTTCAGTTTTTATTCCATGATCATTTAAAGTTGAGATAGAATATTTAGTTCTAGCAACTGCATCTGGGTGTCCAGGTTCTCCAGTTAACATTACATATTGGATAACTCCGTCTTTGTTTAAGTCAAGATCTGGATTTTCTTTCCATAATTTTTCTATTAATTCACCTTGTGCTATTCCTTGAGCATTAGGGTCAATTCCAACATAGTATAATTTGTCATAAGAAGCTATTGCTTCATCAGAAGGTTTTCTGTTATAGAATACAACAGGAACTCCTTTTTCCTTTTAATAAGTTGATTATTCCATCAGCAGCTGAAGCATCAACTAAGTTAATTGCAAATGCTTTAACTCCTTTTTCAAGAACTGCTTCGATTTGTTCTTTTTCAGTTGCAACACTGTTTTGAGAGTCAATAGCAGTAACTTCTATTGTATCAGCTTTAGCAGCAGCTTCTGCTTCAAATGCTTTTCTGAATAAAGCTATGAAGTTGTCATCAAACTTATAAGCAGTTAATCCTATTGATAATTTTTTTCAGCAGCTGGAGCAGCTTCAGTTTTTTTGCTTCTTCTTTCTTTTTCTCCACAAGCTACTAGTGCTGATGCAAGAATAATTGATCCTAATATCATTCCAAATTTTTTTCATAAAAAAATACCCTCCTAAAAATAATTAATGAATTTTTAATAAAATAATGATTTCTCTTTTTTTATTTATATGCTTTAACATATATAAACACAATATATATTCTCTATCCAGTTTTTTTGTCAATACTTTTTTTATTAAAAAAATAAATATTTTTTTCTTTTTTTACGTCAATACTGTATACTTATAAAACATAACTCTGACAGGTACTCAATTAAAATACTTTTAAATAAAAAGTGCTACTGCTCCTTTTACTCCCAGCTTCATTTCCTAATACTCCTGTTTTTTTATTTCTAAATTTTCTAAAGCTGGTAATAGAGTATATTTCTTTAATTTTTTTCTTTAACAGGTATCAAAAATTTCATCTCCTGCTAAAGAAATCCCTCCACTAATTACTATACATTCTGGATTGAATATATTTAAAAGATTCCCTATTCCTAAAGCCAAATAATCACTTTCATATTCTATTAGATCTTTTGAAAATTGATCTCCTTTTCTTGCAGCATCAAATATATTTTTAGCTTCAAGCTCTTCTAAATCTCCCATTAATTTCCTTTATATAATAAGTTATCTTCATTTAATTTTAATCTTTCTTTTTGCTTCTTTTTACCAATGCACTTGCTGAGGCATAAGCTTCAAAACAGCCATTTTGACCACAACCACATGTCTTACCATCTTTCACTACCTTCATATGTCCTATCTCTCCAGCTACTCCTGACATACCTGTAAGAAGATTTCCATTTAGATAGATTCCTCCTCCTATTCCCGTTCCTATGGCAATGGTTATTGAAGATTTTTTTCCTTTGGCTGCTCCAAAAATTGCTTCTCCTTGAGCAATAATATTGGCATCATTTTTCTATTCTTGTTTCAATTCCTGTTAATTTTTCCATTTTTTTCTTTTTAAATTCATATTTTTTTTCCCAATCAAAATTGGCAAAAAAACCTACTATACTTTGTTCTTTTTACAGGTCCAGGAATTCCTATTCCTATTCCAAGTACAGAAAATAATGGAATATCACATTTAGCTAATAATTCTTTACTAGTTTCCCATATTCTTTCTAAAGTTTTATCAACTTTTTTTGTTTTTGAATGAGTTTTGATAATTTTACTAATTATTAAATTACCCTCTAAGTCTACTACACCAATTTTTTTGTATTCGTTCCACCTAAATCAATACCAATATAATGTTTCATAGCTAACTCCTCATATTTATTTTTTTCTAAATTCTCCCACCATTTTTTTGTAAAAACTATTTTCCTTATGTAAAAAAAGTTTTTTTCTCCTATCATTGGAGTAAGTAATTGTATATTTGTATTTGCAGTAAAACTATCTAATTTTTTTCTAAAGGTTCATACCCAAAGATGTTTAGATAATTTGAAACTTACTATTATGAATAGGAAAAAAAGTTTTGTTACTTCCATATCTTGAACTTCTTTTTATTATGTCCTCAGGCAAAGAATGTATTAAAGACCATTCTTCATTATATTGGCCTGCTTCCATTACTGCTAAATCAATATTTTTAAATTTTTCTTTGAAAGCTTTAAATCTCGAACTATAACCTCCATCTCCACTTAAGAATAATCTGTATAAACCATCATTATATTTTTCTTCTATCAAATAAGAAACCCATAAACTCTGGTTTCTATTAGAAAAATTCTCTTCCAGAGAAATGCCTTGTCTCTAAGGCATAAATTTTTAAATTTTCATCTATTGTAACTTCATCATCCCAATCAACTGTAGTTATTTTTTCTTCATCAAAGCCCCATCTTAAAAGATGTGCATCTACTCCCAATGGAACTATCACTTTAGCTACCTTGTCCTTTAATTTTTTTACTGTAGGATAATCCAAATGATCGTAGTGATCATGAGTTATAAGTAAAACATCTATCTCAGGTAAATCATCAACAGTATAGATATTAGTTCCTTCAAAAGCTTTATTTGAAAATGGTACAGGTGAAGCATACTTTGAAAAAACTGGATCCACTAAAATCTTCTTTCCTGCTATTTGTATAAAAAGTGAAGAATGTCCAAACCATACTATAAGATCTTCATTGGGATCTAAAGTTTTTAAATCAGTTTTCACACTTGGTAAGGCAATCTTAGGTACTGTTCCTTCAGGATCTTTTTCAAAAGCAAATTCTAAAAGTCTCTTTATTGGAGTTTTTTTAGTATCTGTCAATAGTTCTGTTTTTTCTTTATTTCTAAATTCGCCATCGATATAGTTTTTTGAATTTTTAACTTTTTCTAAACTCTTTCCACTTGGTAAAGCTCCAAAAAGCTGGAGTTTTCATAAACAAATATATTGAAATAGCTAAAATTACTACTATTATCAATAGATAAAATAATATCTTAAATAATTTTTTTCAAAAAAATTTTTTTCTCCTTTTACTTCTTCTTAGCTTTTTAATATTTCTTTCATAATGAAGCTTGCTGCAATAACTCCATCATTAGTAGCTGTTGCTATCTGTCTTATATCTTTTTCTCTTATATCTCCAATAGCATACATTTTATCTGTTCTTGTTTTCATTGTTTCATCTGTAACTATGTAACCTGCATCACTTAAACTTACAAATTCTCCATAAAGTTCTAGATTATTTTTTTGTTCCTAAATACAAGAAAAACAAAATCAGTTGCTACTGTTTCTTTATTTCCATCTACTTCTAAATCTAATTCTGTTACAAAGTCTTCTCCTTTTTATTTCTAAAAAGTTTTACTTTTTTTAACAATTTTTACATTTTCTTTTTGACAAGATAGCTTCTTTTTAATTCTTCACTACAATCTAAATCATCAGATGTTAAAAAAATACATTAACTTCTTTAGCATATCTTGTTAAAGAAATAAAGATTCTTCTATGAGCTCATCGCCTTTTTCCAACTAAAGAAACTGTTCTTCCTTTTGTAAAAAGCACCGTCACAAGTTGCACAATATGAAACTCCTGCTCCCTAAAAAAATTTATTTTCTCCCTTTACTTTTTTTAGCACCAATTTTTTTCCTAAACCTGTTGCTATAATAATGTATCTTTGTTTTAAAAATTTCCAGCATCAGTCTTTACTATTTTAACTTCATCATAAGGGATCAAAACCTAAAAACAGTTGCAGGCTTTTATTTCACAACCAAAGTCTAAAGCTTGCTTTTTCATAGTATCATATATTTCTTTTTCCACTTGCTCCTACATGTGACCCTGGATAGTTATCCACTTGGTGAGTCATTATCATACTTCCTATTCCTTCTTTTTCTAAAATAAGAGTTGATAAATTTCCTCTTCCTGTATATATACCAGCTGTTAATCCTGCTGGTCCTGCTCCAACAATTACTACATCATATATTTTTTCCATTTATACCATCTCCTTAATCTATTAAAGTATTCCAACTCTTCTTAAAAAAATATTTTTTCCTCTCCTATAGTTGTTTCATCAGTATGTCCATTGTAAACAACTGTTTCTTCAGGTAACTTTGATAATTTTTCTAAACTATTACAAAGCATATTTAAATCTCCTGTAGGTAAATCATATCTTCCATAACTTCTTCTAAATAGAGTGTCTCCTGAAATTAAAATTTTACTTTTTTTCGTCATAAAAAAACATTTTTGAACCTATAGTATGACCTGGGAGTATCTATTACTTTAAAGTCTCCTATCATATCACCTTCTTTAACAGTTTGAACTTCTCCTTTAAATTTAAAAAGAGTCTCCAAAAAAATATTATATGATAAACTAAGTTCAGAATTATATAAGAAATCTTTTTCTTCTTCTCCCTACATAAACCTTTTGCTTCTGGATACTTATCAGCTAAGTCATTTAAACCTTCAATATGATCTCCATGTCCATGTGTTAAAAACTATATATTTTAAATCTAAAGTTATGTTCTTCTATGTATGAGTATAATTTGTCTAAATTACGTCCTCCACAATCAAAAAAATAAGCTAGATTATTATCATCATATGCTAAAAAAACAATTTGTTCCATAAGCTCCTAAATGGAAGCATTTTACTTTCACTATTCTTTCTCCTTTCATATATTTGTCTTAAATTTAATATATTATAACAAATTGAACTAATATAGTCTACCTTGAATTTTTTTACTAATTTTATAAAAAAATTTCTGTATTCTTTTACAAAAGTTGATAAAAAAATAGTATAATTTCTTTATAAAAATTTTTAAATAATAAAGAGGTGTTTTATGAATAAAAAAATTATAATAATTGGAGGAGTTGCTGCTGGTATGAGTGCAGCTTCAAAGGCAAAAAAAGAATAGATAAAAACTTTAGATATAACTGTTTATGAAATGACAGAGGCTATATCTTGGGGAGCTTGTGGATTACCATATTATGTTGGTGATTTTCTATCCTGATGCTTCTTTAATGGTTGCAAGGACTTATGAGGAATTTCAAAAAGAAGGAATCAACGTAAAAAAATTAAACATAAGGTTGAAAATGTAGATTTTAAAAAAATAAGAAAGTTTTTTTGTTAGAAACTTAAATGAAAAATAAAGTTTTTCGAAGATAGCTATGATGAATTAGTTATAGCAACAGGTGCAAGTTCTACAAGTCCAAAAAGATATTAAAAATCTAGATGCTGAAGGAGTATATCATTTAAAAAAACTTTTAATGAAGGTCTAGAAGTAAAAAAAGAAATGATGAAAAAAAGAAAAATGAAAAATATAATTATCATTGGTGCAGGTTATATAGGAGTTGAAATTGCTGAAGCTGCCTTTAAAAACTTGGAAAAAAATGTAAGAATTTTTTTCAACACTCAGCTAGAATTTCTAAATAAAACTTTTGATAAAGAAATCACAGATTTATTAGAAAAATCATATAAGAGAACATGAAAAAGATTTCTTTACACTTTAAATGAAAGTCCAATTGAAGTAAGAACTTTTGAAAAAATAAAGTTATAGGTTTAAAAAAACTGATAAAAAAAGAATATACTGCAAATTTAATAATTGTTGCAACAGGTGTTAGACCTAATACAGAATTTTTAAAGGATACAGGTCTTGAATTATTTAAAAATGGTGCTATCATAATAGATAGGTTTGGGAAAAACTAATATTCCTAATGTGTACGCAGCTGGAGATTGTGCAACAGTTTATCATTCAGTTTTAGAAAAAAATGTATATATAGCTCTTGCAACAACAGCTAATAAATTAGGTAGACTTATTGGAGAAAACCTAACAGGTGCTAATAAAGAATTTATTGGAACATTAGGTTCTGCTGGAATAAAAGTTTTAGAGTTTGAAGCAGCTAGAACAGGTATAACTGAGCAAGAAGCTAAGGATAATAATATCAATTATAGAACTATTCTTGTTGATGGTGAAGATCATGCTGCATATTATCCTGGTGGTGAAGATGTATATATAAAATTAATTTACCATGCTGATACAAAAATTTTATTAGGAGCACAAGTTGCTGGAAAAAGAGGTGCAGCATTGAGAGCAGATTCTTTAGCAGTTGCTATACAAAATAAAATGACAACTCAAGAATTAGCTAATATGGACTTTCCTATATGCTCCTCCATTTGCAACTACTTGGGATATTATGAATGTAGCAGGTAATGTGGCAAAATAAGAAAGGAGAAAAAATTGAAAACTAAACATATCATTATTGTAACTGGCTTGAGTGGTGCAGGAAAAACAACTGCTTTAAATATTTTAGAAGACATGAACTATTACACTATAGATAATCTTCCTTTAGGGCTTGAAAAATCTCTATTGGATACAGAGATTGAAAAATTAGCAGTTGGTATTGATATTAGAACTTTCAAAAAAACAAAAGATTTCTTTAAATTTATTAACTATATTAAAGAATCTGGTGTAAAAATGGATATTATATTTCATTGAAGCACATGAAGCAATTATTCTTGGAAGATATACTTTAAGTCGTAGAGCTCACCCATTAAAAAGAAAAACACTTTATTAAAAAGTATTTTTAAAAAGAAAAAAAGAAATACTTTTTTTCCCAATAAGAGAAATTGCTGATTTAATAATAGATACAACTGAAATAAAAAAATGTAGAATTAGAAAAAAAGATTTAAAAAAATTTTTTTATCTGGGAAAGATGAATTAAATATAGATATAAATATGAATATCCATATTCAATCATTTTTGGCTATAAATATGGTATTCCTACAGATAGTGATTTGATGTTTGATGTTAGATTTATTCCTAATCCTTATTATATTGAAAAAAATTAAGAGATATGAATGGTTATGATGAAGAAGTTAAAGGACTATGTCTTTATCACAAAAAAAGAAAGTAAAGATTTCTATTCTAAATTACTACCACTTATTGAATTTTTTTAATTCCTCAATATATAAAAAGAAGGAAAAAAACACTTAACAATTTCTATAGGTTGCAGTGGTGGACAACATAGATCTGTAACTTTTTGTTAATAAATTAGCTGAAGATTTAAAAAAATAGCAAGGTATTAAAGTCATATAAATATTTATGCTAGTCATAGGGAGAAAAGAACTTGGACATTGGTAAACTTAATATTCCAGAATCACCTGGAGTATATTTGATGAAAAAAATAATAAAGTCATCTATGTAGGAAAAGGCTAAAAAAATCTTAAAAAAATAGAGTTAGTTCATACTTTTCAATAGAGTTCATGAAAGTGAGAAAAACTAATGAACTTGTTAAAAAAATATTGAAGATATTGAATTCTTTTCTTACAAATACAGAAATAGATGCCTTACTTTTAGAAAAATAATTTAATAAAAAAAGTATTCACCAAAAATATAATATACTTTTAAAAGATGAAAAAAACTTATCCTTTTCATTAAAAATAAGTAAGGAAGATTTTCCTAGTATTAAAAATTGTCAGAACAACAAAGGCATTAGACATAAAAACAGGCGAATACTTTGGTCCTTATCCCTATGGAGCTTGGAGACTTAAAGCTGTTCTTATGAAAGCTATTTAAAATAAAGGGATTGTAATAGAGATATGAAAAAAGAAAATCTCAAAGACCTTGTTTAAAAATACTATATGAAAAAGCTGTACAGGGTCCTTGTGTATATAAGGATATCAAAGAAGATTATAATAAAAATATTGAAAGTCTAAAAACAAGTATTGAGAGGCAATAGTTCAAAATTAATATCTGACTTTAAGCCTTCTTATGAATAAGTCAGCTGAAGAAATGGATTTTGAAAAAGTCAATAATCTATAGAGAACAGATAAAAGAATTAAAAAAATATTGCTAACTCACAAATAATACAATATGAAAGAGAGCTTGATGAAGATATATTTGTATTTAAAACAATTTTAGATAAAGCTTTTTATCTGTGTTTTAAATATGAGAGATGGAAAAAAATTTTTAGGAAAAAAACTTCAACTTCCTTTAGATTTAAAAAAATAAAAATTACAGATAATGTCTTTTGAAGCAATATTTATGTCTTACTACTCAAAACATATTTTACCTAAAAAGTTTGGTTTTTAGATGCCGAGTATGAAAAATGAGTTAGCTATTGTTGTTGAAGCATTAACACTTGAAGATTCTAAGAAAAAAAGAATTTCATTTTCCTAAGATAAAAAAAGTAGAAGAAAAGATTTACTTGAAATGGCATATAAAAAAACTTAGAAAGAGATATAGAAAGCTATTTTTTTCTAAGAAAGATACTATTGAAAAGGGAATTAAGGATTTACATGATATCTTAAATTTAAAAAGATTTCCTAGAAAAAAATTGAATGTTTTGATATATCAAATATTCAAGGTAAGGATGCTGTTGCTTCAATGAGTGTTTCTATTGAAGGTAGAGCTGCCAAAAAAAGAATATAGAAAATTTAAAATCAGATGTAAGGATACTCCTGATGATTTTCTCTATGATGAGAGAAGTTATAGAAAGAAGATACTCTAAACTAGCTGATATAGATTTTCCTGATGTAATATTAATTGATGGTGGTCTTGGGCAAATTAAATTCAGCTGGTGAAAGTATTAAAAAAAGTTAGGTAAGCTACATTTAAGTGAACTTTTAAGTTTAGCTGAAAAGAGATGAAGAAATATATAAATATGGAGAACCTGAACCTTATAGTCTTAAGTAAAGGATATGGAAGCTTTAAAAAAATATTTCAAAGAGTTAGAGATGAGGCACATAGATTTGGAATAACTTATCATAGAAAAATTGAGAAGTAAGAGAATAATTTCTTCTGAGCTTGATAAAATTGAAGGTATTGGTGAAGTTAGAAGAAAAAAATTACTCACAAAATTTGGTTCTGTTTCTGCTATAAAAAAAGCAAGTATTGAAGAACTAAATAGAAATAGTTCCTGAAAAAAAGTTGCATTAGAAATAAAAAAATCATATAAAAATAAATAAGGTATAGAAATTTTTAAAAATAAAAAAATTATATAATGTATTTAGTTTATTTTTTTCGGAGGTATATATGATAATCGCATTTTTACATGATAGTAGCATTTCTAATTTTTTTATATTTTTTTACCTACATATATATCAAAAAAACTAGTAAATCATTATATTAATGAAGAGTTAAAAAAATTGTTTCAGGTTTAAATAATAAACAAAGATTAAATGATCTTCCTGACAATATAAAAAAACTGAATACACTCAAACTTTAGAAAAGATTATTAAACAGGAAAAATGAATTAAATAACTCTATAGATGAATTAAGAGTATATAGAAATGAACTAGATGTTACATATAATACTCTAGTTTCTAAATCTTCTCAACTTGAATATACAAACAGCCTTTTTGGAAAAAAAGAGTAAGAAATTTATCAAACCTTAATCATATTTCAAGAGTTGCTCTTTCTATGTTCAATATAGATAAAAATTGTTGAAACTCTAGCTGATGCTTACTTTGTATTAACTGCAACAAGTAGAATTTCAATCTATCTTTGGGAAGGTGAGAACTTAGTTAATAAAAAAATAAAGGGTAGTATAGATTACACTGAATCTGTATCATATCCTATGAATCTTTTAAGTAAAATTTACAAATGAAGATTTTAGTAAAATTTATTCTGATCTATCAAGAAAAAAATAACTATTCTAAATGATGAAAAAGTTATTATTACTCCATTAAAAAGTTAAAGAAAGACAATTAGGAGTGATATTTTTTTAGTTCAAAAATAAAGATCAATTATTAGAAATTAATAATGAGATGGTATCTGCTTTAGGAATACAAGCTTCTATTGCCATTGATAATGCTATAAGTTATGCTGAGCTTTTAGAAAAAGAAAGAATCTCTCAAGAATTAGAACTGGCTTCTTCTATTCAAAAGCAAATATTACCAAAAGGTTTTGAAAGAATAAAAGGCATGGATATAGCAACATACTTCTCTCCTGCTAAAGAAATTGGAGGAGACTATTATGATCTTGCTTTAAAAGATAATGTTTTATCTATCACCATAGCTGATGTAAGTGGTAAAGGGGTTCCTGCTTCTTTTCTTATGGCATTTATCAAGATCTATGTTAAAAAAACTATAAATTATGTTTCTGGTTTTAAACCTGCTGAAGAACTTAATTTATTTAATAAAAATAGTTTATCCTGATATAACTGAAGATATGTTTATAACTGTTATGAATACAGAACTTGATTTAAATTCTTCTATATTTACTTATTCAAGTGCTGGTCATAATCCTTTAGTTGTATATAAAAAAGAAAGTGACAGTGTAGAACTATATGGAACAAAAAGGAGTTGCTGTTGGTTTTATTGAAAACTACTCTTATAAAGAAAGTAGTTTTGAACTTAAAAAAATGGTGATATAGTAGTATTCTATACTGATGGTATTATAGAATGTGAAAAATAAAAAGAAGAGAATTATTTGGAACTCAAAGGCTTTTTAGATGTAATATAAAAAAATAAAAAAATCTTTCTTCTAAAGAAATAAAAGAAAAAATACTTGAAGCTATTGAGGATTTTCAGAAAAGATTACGAGCAAAACGACGATATAACTTTTGTTATATTAAAATCAGTCAAAAAATAGATAAGGAGTTGATTATGAGTAATAATAATAGACCTTCCATTGGAGGACAAGCTGTTATTGAAGGGGTTATGATGAGAGGAACAGAATGCCTTGCAACAGCTGTTAGAAAAGCCTAGTGGAGAAATTGTATACAAAAAAACTAAAATTATTGGTAAGAATAGCAATTTTGCTAAAAAACCTTTTATAAGAGGTGTCTTAATGTTATTTGAATCTCTTGTAATAGGAGTAAAAGAACTTACTTTTTCTGCCAATCAAGCAGGAGAAGAAGACGAAAAACTAAGTCATAAAGAGGCAGTATTCACAACTTTATTTTCTTTAGCATTAGGAATAGGAATTTTTATAGTTCTTCCCTCATTGGTTGGAAGTTTTGCATTTCCAGAAAATAAAATGTATGCAAATTTAACTGAAGCTATATTGAGACTTATTATTTTTTTATAGGCTATATTTGGGGAATTTCTTTTTCTAAAGAAGTTGGAAGAGTTTTTGAATATCATGGAGCTGAGCATAAATCTATATACACTTATGAAAATGGACTTGAACTTACTCCAGAAAACTGCAAAAAAATTTACAACATTACATCCAAGATGTGGAACAAGTTTCTTATTTATTGTAATGTTTATTGCAATAATAGTATTTTTCTGTGATAGATTATGCTTTTACCTATACCAACTAATTTATTTAGTAAATTTTTTTATTAAAAAGTGGTAGTTAGAATTGTCCTTATGCCAGTAATAGCAAGTTTATCATATGAATTACAAAAAAATACAGTAGTTGTCATCTAAATAATCCATTGATAAAACTAATTTCATTACCAGGACTTGCTTTTACAAAAAGATTACAACTAGAGAACCTGATTTAGATGAACTAGAAGTTGCAATAGTAGCAATTAAAGCATCTCTTGGTCAAGAAGTAAATAATGCAACAGAAGTGTTTGAATAATTATACAGGATAGGAGAGAACAGATGAAACTTAAAAAAATGAAATTGAGTATGTTTTTAGAATTTTTAAATTATCTATCTTTACAAGACAAAGGATAGAATAGTAACATCAACAGAAATTGCAGAAAATGAAAATATTCCTCATCTATTTAGTATTAGAGTTTTAAAAAAGATGGAGAAAAAAAGGTCTTTTTAAAAAAATATTTAAAGGTGCTAATGGTGGTTATAAATTAAATAAAGATCCGAAAAGATATAACTTTAAGAGATGCAGTTGAAACTATTGAAGAAGAAATTATAATAAAAGATAGAAGCTGTGTTGTTGGACAAACAAGTTGTTCTGTTATATTTTAAAGCTTTTAGAAGAGGTTGAAAAATAATTTCTTAAATAACTTAGATAAAGTTAACTTTAAAGAATTAACTTGTCCTCATGTAGATTTAAAAAAATTGATGATGAAATAAAATAAAAATAGGGAGCATATAGCTCCCATTTTTTTTATTAAATGTGTTAGAACTCTCGTGGCTCTAGCACCCGTTAGGGTGTTAGTCGTGAGTAGTTCACTCAGCATACATTTCTTCTAATCTAGCTTGAATAGTTTCATCTTCTAGATATTCATCATATGTTGTTACTTTATCAACAATACCTTTTGGTGTTATTTCAATAATTCTATTTGCAACTGTTTGTATAAACTCATGGTCATGAGCTCCCAAATAAAATTGTTCCTTTAAATTTAATTAAGGCCTTATTTAAAGACGTAATTGATTCCAAGTCTAAGTGGTCACTTGGGTTATCAAATAAAAGAACATTTGCTCCTGAAAGCATTAATTTAGATAACATACATCTAACTTTTTCTCCTCCAGATAAAACAGAAACTTTCTTCAATGTTTCATCTCCTGAGAATAACATTCTTCCTAAGAATCCTCTAATAAATGCTTCGTGTTCATCAGGTGAATATGGTCTTAACCACTCTATTAAATTTACATCTGTATTATTAAAATATGCACTGTTATCTCTTGGCATATATGCTTGGCTAGTTGTAACTCCCCAAGTATAAGATCCTGAATCGGGTTCAATTTCTCCAGCTAAAATAGATAGTAAAGTTGTTTTTAACTAAGTCATTCTTAGCTAAGAAAAACAACCTTATCTCCTGTTTCTATTGTGAAAGAAACATTATCTAAAAACTTTTACACCCTCAATTGTTTTTTTGAAAGATTTTCAACTTTTAATAAGTTATTTCCAGCTTCTCTTTCAGGTTTAAACTCAATAAATGGATATTTTCTGTTAGACATTTGCATATCTTCAAGTTGTAATTTTTTTCTAATTGTTTCTTTCTTGAAGTTGCTTGTTTAGACTTTAGAAGCATTAGCACTAAATCTAGCGATGAATTCTTGTAATTCTTGTCTCTTTTTGTTCTAACTTTTTTTATTCTTATTATTGATTAAAGTTTTTCATAAGTTCATTTTGATTCATACCAGAAATCGTAGTTTCCAACATACATTTTAATTTTTTTCCATAATCTATATCTGTGATATGAGTACAAACCTTATTTAAAAAGTGTCTGTCATGTGATACAACAATAACTGTTGAATTTTCAAGTCCCATGATAAAGTTTTCTAACCAACTTATTGCCTTTACATCAAGTCCGTTTGTAGGCTCGTCTAAATAGTAAAAACATCTGGCTCACCAAAAAAAGTGCTTGTGCAAGTAGAACCTTTAACTTTTTCTGGCTCAGTTAATTCTTTTCATCAGTTTATGATGTAAGTCTGCTCCAATTTTAAGTCCCATAAGTAAAGTTTCTGCTTCTGTCTCTGCATCCCAACCATTAAGTTCAGCAAATTCTCCTTCAAGTTCTGCAGCTCTTATTCCATCTTCATCAGTAAAATCAGTCTTAGCATAGATAGCATTTTTTTCTACCATGATATCCCATAACTTTTTTTATTTCCCATAAGAACAACATTTAAAAACTTCTTCTTCTTCATATTGGAAGTGGTCTTGTTTTAAAAACAGACATTCTTTTATTTTTTTATCAAATATAACTTCTCCCTCAGTTGCTTCCAACTCTCCAGAAAAGAATTTTTTTACAAATGTTGACTTTCCCAGCTCCGTTTGCACCTATAACTCCATAACAGTTTCCAGGAGTAAATTTTAAATTTACATCTTCAAATAACTTTCTACCAGAAAAATCTCATTCCAAGATTAGCTGTTGCTATCATTTTATAACCTCCATAATTTTTTTCATTCCTTTTCTATTATACCATAGCTCTAATTTTTCTTACTATGATATTTTTTTAAAAAAATGATATATTATTTATAAAGTATTTTTTTCTTTGGAGGGAAAAAAATATGAAAGAAAAAAATCATTAAAAAAAGCAAATTAGCATTTTTGAAAAAAATATTGTACATTAACTGGAAAAAAATAACTAAATTTTAGGATATAATATAACCGATATAAAAACTTTTTATATGAAAAAGAGGTTAGATTATGAAAGAAAAATTTTTAGTTATGGGAGGTAATCAGTTCGTCGGAAAAGAAGTAGCAAAAAAACTCTTAGAAAAAAATTATAAGGTTTATGTTTTTAAATAGAGGTATTAGGAAAAAAATTTAGATAATGTCATATTTTTTTAAAAAGCAGATAGAAAAAAACATTTCTGAAATGAAAAAAATATTTTTAAAAAAATATAGAAGTAGATGTTATTATTGATATTTCAGCATATACAGAAGAGCAAGTTGAAATTTTACAAAGAGTTATGAAAAAAATAAATTTAAACAATATATCTTTAATCAGTAGTGCTTCTGTTTATACTGATATAACAGAAAGTCCTGCTAAAGAAGATGATCCCAACAGGAGAAAAAATCCAGCTTGGGGTGACTATGCAAAAAAATAAATATCTAGCTGAAATGAGAACTATTGAGAAATTCAAGATTATATAATTTTTAAATATACTATATTCCGTCCTTTCTATATCTATGGAATAGGTAATAATTTAGATAGAGAAAAATTACTTTTTTTCAAGAATAAAATATAATCTACCTATCTATATCCCAAATAAAGGAAATAATATAGTTCAGTTTGGCTATATAGAAGATCTAGCTTCTGCTATAGAGTTAGCTGTAGAAAAATTCTGACTTTTTATGGACAAGTCTTTTAATATATCAGGTGATGAATATGTTGCCATAACTGAGTTTGCTGAAATCTGTGGAAAAAAATTATGAATAAGAAATCTATAATTAAACATATTGACACAGAAGAAAAAATATTAAAAGCAAGAGATTGGTTTCCATTTAGAGAAGTAAATTTATTTGGAGATATCTCTAAACTTGAAAAATACAGGATTTTAGAAATAAATACTCTTTAATAAAAAGGACTAGAAAAAAACATATAAATATAATGAAGAACATGATTTGATAATTGAACCTAATTTAAATGAGATTGAAAAAAAGAAAATTAATTTTTTTAATTTCAAAGAAATTGATGTATAATATAAAGGCGTAAAAAAATAAATAGGAGATGGTTGATGTGAATTTAGTATTATTTGGAGCACCTGGTGCTGGGAAAGGTACACAAGCAAAATTTATTGTAGATAAATATGGAATTCCTCAAATTTCAACTGGGGACATATTAAGAGTTGCTGTTGCTAATCAAACAAAAATTAGGACTTGAAGCTAAAAAAATTTATGGATGCAGGACAATTAGTTCCTGATGAAGTTGTTAATGGATTAGTTGAAGAAAGATTAGCTGAAAAAGATTGTGAAAAAGGTTTTATAATGGATGGTTTCCCAAGAACTGTTGTTCAAGCAAAAGCCTTAGATGAAATTTTAACAAGATTAGGAAAACAAATAGAAAAAGTTATCGCTTTAAATGTTCCTGATGCTGATATTATCGAAAGAATTACTGGAAGAAGAACTTCAAAAAGTAACTGGTAAAATTTATCATATTAAATTTAATCCCTCCAGTTGATGAAAAAGAAGAAGATTTAGTTCAAAGAGCAGATGACACTGAAGAAGTTGTTGTAAAAAGATTAGAAACATATCATAATCAAACTGCCCCTGTTTTTAGATTACTATAAAGCACAAAAATAAAGTAACTGAAATTGATGGAACAAAGAAATTAGAAGATATCACACAAGATATCTATAAAATCTTAGGATAATTGAGAGTAAAAGGGGACTATTTAAAAAGAAAGGGTATAAATGAGATTAATTAAAACATTAGATGAAATCAAAGGAATAAGAAAAGCTAATCAAATTATAGCTAAAATCTATACTGATATTATTCCTCCATATTTAAAGCCTGGAATTACAACTAGAGAAATTGACAGAATTATTGATGAATATATCAGAAGCTGTGGAGCAAGACCTGCTTGTATTGGAGTTGAAGGGATCTATGGACCTTTCCCAGCTGCAACTTGCATTTCTGTAAATGAAGAAGTTGTTCATGGAGTTCCTGGAGATAGAGTTATCAAAGAAGGAGATATTGTAAGTCTAGATACTGTAACAGAATTGGATGGTTACTATGGAGATTCTGCTAGAACTTTTGCTATAGGTATTATTGATGATGAAAGTAGAAAAACTTTTAGAAGTTACAGAAAAAAAGCAAGAGAAATTGGAATTCAAACTGCTGTTGCTGGAAATAGACTAGGTGATGTAGGTCATGCTATTCAAACTTTTGTTGAACAAAATGATTTTTCTGTTGTAAGAGATTTTGCAGGACATGGGGTTGGCTTAGCACTACATGAAGAACCTATGATACCAAACTATGGTAGAAAAAGGTAGAGGCTTAAAAAAATAGAAAAATGGAATGGTTTTAGCAATTGAACCTATGGTTAATGCTGGAACTTATAAGATAGCAATGCTTCCTGATGGTTGGACTATTATTACAAGAGATGGAAAAAAAGATCAGCTCATTTTGAGCATAGTATAGCTATTATCGATGGTAAAGCCTGTTATTTTAAGTGAATTAGATTAAAAATTAGGAGCTGTTGCAAATGCAACAACTCCTTTATTTTTAATTTATTTTCTTAATATCTGTTACAGTTTTCATTTTCACTAGTTATTTTTATTACCCATCTTCATCATATATATACCAATTATTTTCTTCAACTTCATATAGTGGTTTACCACTTTTGTAGTTGATAAGAATTTTTCCATCTGCATATTGTTTCATTAAAGTAGTTCCATCTTTAAGGAAAAATTCAGTTAAAGCATCAACATCACTTAAAGTAAGCATTTTTTCACCACTCGAATATAAATAATTTGTAATTTCTCCATTAGCATCTATCGTAGAAACTAACTTATCACCTTTTTAAAAACTTCAAATGAACCATCTTCTAATTTTTTTCATAGTTAAACCAAGGTCAACCATTGCTCCATTTTCTGCTTTAAATAATCTTTCGTTATCTTCATTATAAATAGCTATATCATCGTTTAATACTTCCATCATAGGATTTCCATTTTCATGATATAATATTGTCTCTCCTGTACTATAAGTTGTAGACATTAGTAACTGTCCGTCATCATAGTACATTTTTACCCCTTCTGCGTCAGAAAAATCCCATTAAATTACCATTTTTTTATAATAAATTTCTTCTTGGATAATTCCTTCACTTCCAAAAAAACATCTTTTTATCATAAGGTTTCCATCTAGATAATATTTTTTTCAAGTACTCCTTCAGGAACACCATCTACAAATTGACTTTTTAACTTTATAATCTCCACTTTTAAATTCAAAAGTTCCTGTTGCTGGTTTCTTATTCTCATACATAACTCCATCTTTATACTCATATTTTTACTCCACCACAGGCAGACAATAACATCGTAAAGATTAGTAACAATACTGATAATACTTTTTTTCATAAATCCTCCAATCTCAATAGAAATATCATACTTATTATAATTTTTTTATTTTATTATCTGTCAATTATTTTTGAGCCTTTTCTTGTATTTTATATAATAAAAAGCATCCATAAATATGAATGCCTTTATCTTTTATTTAAATCTTTTTAACCTTAAAGCATTAGTTACAACTGAGACAGAACTCAAGCCCATAGCAAGTCCTGCTAACATTGGGTTTAATAGATGACCTGTAAATAAATATAATAAACCTCCTGCTATTGGAATACCACAACTATTATAGAAAAAAATGCCCAGAATAAATTTTTCTTTTTATATTTTTTTATAGTTGCTTTACTCAATCTTATAGCAGTTAAAAATAGTTTCTATATCTTTGGACATTAAAACTATATCAGCACTTTCTATTGCAATATCAGTTCCACTTCCTATTGCCATTCCAACATCTGCTTGAGCAAGTGCTGGAGAGTCATTTACTCCATCTCCAACCATAACTACTTTTCTACCTTGTTCTTGTAAATCTTTAACTTTTTTTATACTTATCTTCAGGAGAAACTTCTGCAATAACATCATCTATACCTAACTTTTTTTAGCAATAACTTTCGCTGTTCTTTCATTGTCACCTGTAAGCATATAAGTTTTTTTATATTTTCTTTTTTTAACTTTTTTTCAATAAGTTTTATACTTTCATTTCTAACAACATCTGCAAGTGTTATAAAAAGCTATTAATTTTTTTCTTCATCAGCCAACAGTATAGTTGTTTTTTTCCTTCTAATTCATATCTATGAATTTCTTCTTCATGTAAATTACTTATTCCATTATCAAGTAATAATTTTTTTATTTCCTAATAAATATTTTTTTCTTCTATTTCCCCTATAACTCCTCTACCTGATATAGATAAGAATTTCTTTACATCATAAAAGCTCTACATTTTTTTCTTTTGCTTCATCATATACTGCCTTTCCTAAAGGGTGTTCTGAGTTTACTTCCATAGAAGCTGCTATTTTTAATATTTCATCTTTAGATAAAACATTGTCTATACTTACAATATCTATAACTTTTCGCGTACCTTCTGTCAATGTTCCTGTTTTATCAAAAAAACAATAGTATCAATTTCATTCAATTTTTCTAAAGCTTCTCCAGATTTTATTAAAATACCTAGTTCTGCTCCTTTTCCTGTTCCTACCATTATTGCAGTAGGAGTTGCTAATCCCAATGAACAAGGACAGGCAATAATTAAAATTGATATAAAGATAGTCAATACAAATTCAAAAATGATTTTTGACTAACTGATACTACATTATATTTTATTAAAAACCACCAAAGTAAAGCTGCAAAAAAATTGCAATAAAAAAATAACAGTAGGAACGAAATATCAACGAAACTTTATCTGCAAGTCTTGCTATTGGTGCCTTTGTCATTTGAGCATCTTCAACTAATTTAGCAATTTTTGATATAAGAGTTTCCCCTTCAGTTGCATTTACAACAACTTTTAAGGCTCCGTCTTTATTTATACTTCCACTATAAACCTTATCGTTTTCAAGCTTTTCAACAGGAATACTTTCACCTGTTATCATAGCTTCATCTATAGTAGAATGTCCTTCAATTATTGTTCCGTCAACAGGAATTTTTTTCTCCAGGTTTAATAAAAACTATATCACCTTTTGAAACTTCATTTATATCTATTTCAACTATCTCACCATTTCTAATAATATTAGCCTTTTTAGCTTGAAAATTTACTAATTTTTTTATTGCTGCTGAAGCTTTTCCCTTACTTAAAGTTTCTAAATATTTTCCTAACATAACAAAGGCTATTATCATAGCAGCAGACTCATAGTACAAAGAATGCATTAAATGTATGTTATTGTCAGCAAATATTTTATAACTTATATATAAACTATATATAAAAAGCTGAGCTTGTTCCAACAGCTACTAAACTATCCATATTAGGACTTAACATAAACAGTTGTCTGAAACCAACCTTATAAAATCTTTTTCCAATTATCATTACAGTTACAGCTATAATAAACTGTATGGCCACATAATTAAATATATGATCAACAGGATAAATTATATGAGGTACTGGTAATCCAAACATATGGCTCATTGAAATATACATAAGTATTAAAGATAAAAACTATAGCAATTTTTTTTGATTTAGTTAATTCCGATTTTAACTTTTTTTCTGCTCTAAGAGCTTCTTCTTTATCTTTTTAAATCCTCTCTTCTTTTTGGGAGTATAACCAAGCTTTTCAATTATTTTTCATAATTTCACTAGCTTTTTATTTCTTTTTCATCATATTCTATATCAGCCATATTATTTGAAATATTAACAAGAGCTTTTTTTCAACTCCATCAGTTCTTGATAATTTTCTTTCTATCTTTTGCAACACAGGCTTGACAACTGATACCATCAATTTTTTTAATTCTAATTTCTTGTTATCCTTTTTCTTGTCTATCATCAAGCTCTGTTCCTAATTTTATATCATTTTTCCATCATACTCACCTTAGTTTCCTTTTTAAAAAGAGAAACTAAACTAAATCATATCCTGCATCATCTAGTTTTTTTCTCTTATTTCATTTAATACACTATCATTTTCTGCTTCTACTTCTGCTGAACCAATTTTTAACATCTATCACTTTTTACTCCATTTATTCCTTCAAGTGCTTCTCTAACAGATTTTTATACAATGTTCACAACCCATACCATCAATTTTTTTAAATTTAATTTCATACTTTATCACTCCTTTTTAATTATCGATTGAATTCTTATTCAACTATTATTATACTACTATATTTCTCTTTGTCAATTATTTTTTTACTAAATTAATAAACTATATTTTAACATAATATTTTTCTTTGTTACTATTCTAAGTTTTTATTTTATGAAAAAAATTCTTTATATAATAGGATAAAGTTTATTCTATATTTTTTTATTTCTATGTGATATAATATTAAAGTATAATAAAATAAAAAAATTTAATAAGGTGATATTTTATGAAAAAGAGCTGTACTTTTTAGATGTAAGTGCGATAATGTATAGAGCATATTTTGCAAATATGAATTTCAGAACTAAAAATGAACCAACAGGAGCTGTCTATGGTTTTATTAATACTCTATTGAGTATAATAAAAGAATTTAATCCTGACTATATGGCTGCTGCCTTTGATGTAAAAAGATCTTCACTGAAAAAGAACAGAGATATATAGTGACTATAAATCTAATAGACAGTCTACTCCTGAGGATTTAGTTGCACAAATTCCAAGAATAGAAGAGGTTTTAGATGCTTTCAATATAAATAGATACAGAATAGAATCTTACGAAGCTGATGATGTACTTGGAAGCATAGCTAAAAAAATAGCTAGAGATGATTTAGAAGTTATAATTGTTACAGGTGATAAAGATCTGTCTCAATTAGTTGAAAAGAATATAACTATTGCCTTACTTGGAAAAGGTACAGAAGGTGAAAAATTTGGAATGTTAAGAACAGCTGAGGATGTTGTAAACTACTTAGGAGTTGTTCCTGAAAAGATTCCTGATTTATTTGGACTTATTGGTGATAAAAGTGATGGTATACCAGGAGTAACAAAGATAGGAGAAAAAGAAAGCTCTAGCTATATTTTCTAAATATGATAGTCTAGAAAAAAATATATGAAAAATATAGATGATTTAAAAAAATATAGAAGGTATTGGTCCTTCTCTTATAAAAAAATCTTACAAATGAAAAAAAGATATAGCTTTTTTTAAGTAGAGAACTAGCAAAAAAATCTTTACAAATTTAGATATTAATGTTGAAGAAGAAAAATTTAAAAATACTCTATGGACAAAGAAAAAAACTATATGAACTTTGTAAAAATTTTTAGAATTTAAAATGTTCATAAAAAAAGTTGAACTTAGAAGAAAAAAACTCAAAACTTCTAATTTTGACCATAAACCTGTTTTACTTTCACTTTTTTTGATAAAGTTGAAGAAGTTGAAAAAAATAGAAAAAAAGTTGAAAAAAAGAAATTGAAATATGAAAAAAAGAACTTAATATAAATTTTTTTCTAATAGAGAGCTTTGTAATTATTGATAGCGAAACTCTTTTAAATGAACAAAAAGAATACTTGAATAATTATAAAAAAATTGCTTCTATCTACTATGAAGAATTAGGTATAATTTTTATCTACCGAAGAAAAAGGATTTATATTTTCCTTTTAAATCATGGAGGCTTACTTTCTAAAAAAATATAGATAGAAAATATTTTAATAAACTTTATATCTGAACTTGATGTAAAAATTTATTTCATATAATTTTAAAAACTTTATTAAATTTGGGCTTTTACTTTTTAAGTCTATGTATATGGATATGATGATAGCATACCATTTAATTAGCTCTCAAACTAAGATGGATGTTTTTATCCCCTATTACAGAGTATTCTAATGTTGATGCTAAAGACTTTAAAAACAACTTTTGGAAAAAGCTCATATAGAGACTCTATTAGTTGGTGAGTTTGCAGGATACTTGTCTAAGATAGGTTTAGGTATCTTAGCTATCTATGATGAAATAAATCATATACTACATAAAGAGGAACTTTATGACATCTTAATTCAAAATGAAATGCCTTTAATTCCTGTTCTATCACTTATGGAAAGAAAGGGAATTAAAATAGATGTTTCTTACTTTAAAAAAACTACTCTTCTGAGTTAGAAAAAAAGAACTTGCTAAGATTGAAAAAAAGCTATCTATGAAGAAGCTGGTGAAGAGTTTAATATAAATTCTCCAAAACAATTAGGAGATATACTATTTGTAAAAATGAATTTACCTAGTGGTAAGAAAAACTAAAAACAGGTTATTCTACAGATGTAATGGTCTTTAGAAGACTTAGAAAGCTATGGATATACGATATAGCTAGATTACTTCTTGACTATAGAAAACTTAATAAGTTAAAAAAACTACTTATGTAGATACTCTACCTAATCTAGTTGATTCTAACTCAAGAATACATACAAGTTTTTAATCAAATAGGAACAGCAACAGGTAGACTTTCTTCATCTGAGCCTAATCTACAAAAATATTCCTGTAAAGACAGACGATGGAATCAAAAATAAGAGAAGGTTTTTGTTGCAGGAGAAGGAAAAGTTTTAATGAGTATAGACTATTCTCAAGTTGAATTGAGAGTACTTACTTCTATGTCTAAAGATGAAAATCTAATAGAAGCATATAGAGAAGAAAAAAAGATTTTGCATGATTTAACTGCAAGAAGAATTTTTCAACTTATCAGATTCTGATGATGTGACTAGAGAACAAAGAACTATTGCTAAAGATAATTAATTTTAGTATAATCTATGGAAAAAAACAGCCTTTGGTTTAGCTAAAGAATTAAAAAAATACCCTGTAAAAGATGCTTCGGAATATATAAAGAAATATTTTTGAACAATATCCAAGAGTTACAACTTTTGAAAAAAAGAAGTTATAGAGTTTGGAGAAGAACATGGCTATGTTAAGACTCTTTTTGGTAGAAAAAGATATATAAGTGGTATTGATTCTAAAAATAAAACTATAAAAGCTCAAGCTGAAAGAATGGCAGTTAACACTGTTATACAAGGTACAGCAGCTGAAGTTCTTAAAAAAGTTATGCTTAAAGTCTATGAAACTTTAAAAAGATAAAGATGATATAGCTTTATTATTACAAGTACATGATGAATTAATTTTTTTGAAGTAGAAGAAAGTTCTGTTGAAAAAAATACTCAGAAATTTTTAGCAGATATAATGAAAAAAATACAGTTAAACTTGAAGATGTAAATTTAAATATAAACATAAATATAGGTAAGAATTGGGCTGAAGCAAAATAGGGAGGTAGAGCTTGTGTCTTATAGTTCTAATGTTAAACAAGAAATTACACAAAAAAATTCCTGTTACTAATTTAGAATGTTTAGCAGAAATATCGTCTATTTTTTTGAAAAATAAAAGCAAATTTAGTGAAAGAGGGAATAGAAATTAAAATGGAGAATTCCATTTTAGCTAAAAAGACTTTATTCTTTAATTAAGGCTACTAGTTCTTTACAATTTGGAATAAAATATTCTATAACAAAAAAATTTACTGAACACAGAATTTATGTTATAACTTTGTATAAACAAAAAAAGGCTTAAAAAGAATTTTTTTAGAAAGTTTTAAATTCTCTTTTTCTTGATATCATTCAAAAACGATGAAATATTTAGAGGTTACTTGAGAGGATTTCTTTCTTAAGCTGTGGATATATCAAAGATCCTAAGAAAGAATATTCTTTAGATTTTTTTGTTGACAATAAAGAATTAGCAGATAAAATTTATAATATATTATTATCAAAAAAAGAAAAAAAGATATTTAAGACTATTAAAAAAAGAATAAAAATTTTAGTATACTTAAGAAACTCAGAAGACATTATGGATATACTTGTTTCAATGAATGCTCTAAAAATATTTTTTTGAATATGAAGAAATTACTATTATAAAAAAATTTAAAAAAATAAGACAATTAGAGAGATGAATTGGGAAGTTGCCAATGAAACCAAAAACTTTAAATACTGGAAATTATCAAATAAAAAAATGATAAAGTATATAGATGAAAAAAACTTGGTCTTAATACTCTGACAGATGTTTTTAAAAAGAAGCAGCTATGTTAAGACTAAATAATCCAGAAGATTCTTTACAAAGTTTAGCAGATATGATAAATATATCTAAGTCTGGTATAAGAAATCGTTTTAGAAGAATAGAGGAGATTTATAATAATCTTTTAGAAGAAGAAAAATAGTTAGGAGCAAAAAAATAATGATAGTAGTAAATGATATACTGACATCAAATATAGAATTTGAAGATACTTATGTTGCCATAGGAAATTTTGATGGAGTACATTATGGACATAAAAAAAGCTTATAAATGAAACTATAAAAAGCAGCTAGAGAAAAATTCTAAGAAGGCTGTCGTTTTTACCTTTGAAAAAAACATCCTTTGGAGTTTTTTTATTTCCTGAAAGAAAGTTTGATTATATAAATACAAATGAAGAAAAAAACTTTATCTACTTGAATCTTTAGGAGTAGATGTTGTTATAATGCAAAAAAATTAGATAAAAACTTCTTAGAATACACTCCCTTGGAATTTGTTAGAATTTTTAAAAAAATAAATTAAAAAGTAAAAGAAATATTTTGTTGGCTTCAATTTTTCTTTTTGGTAAGGGTGGACTTGGAACAGCAGAAGACTTAGAGTATCTAGCTGAAGTTCATAATATAAAAGTTAATGAGCTACCACCTGTAACTTTAGATGGAGAACTTGTAAGTTCTTCAGCTATAAGAAGAAAAATTGCTAATTCTGACTTTTGATGGAGCTATTAAACTTTTAGATCATCCTATGATAGTTATAGGAGAAGTTATCCATGGTAAGAAAATTGCTAGACAATTAGGTTTTCCTACTACAAATATAAAAATGGATAATAGATTATACCCTCCTTCTGGTATATATGGAGCTTTTTTACAAGTTTCAGATAAGAATTCAAAAGTTCTATATGGAGTGGTAAATATCGGATATAATCCAACATTAAAACAAGAAATGAGTCTGGAAGTACATATACTAGATTTTGATAGAGAAGTTTATGGAGAAAAAAATTGTATATACAAATTGTTAAATTCATGAGAGAAGAAAAGAAATTTTCTTCAATAGATGAATTAAAAGCTACTATTCAAGCTGATGTAGATAGATGGAAATTATTTAAAAGAGAGATGAAATATGGAAGAACTAGTAGTAAAAAGTTAATAATTTTTGAAGGACCTTTTGACTTACTTCTAAATTTAATTGAAAAAAAGAAAAATGATGATTTCTGATATAAATATTTCTCAGCTTATAGATGAATATTTAGAAGTTCTAAAACTTTCAGAAAGAGAAAAATATTGAGATAAAATCAGACTTTATAATAATTGCTTCAGAATTAATTGAGATAAAAAAACTTTAAATCTACTTAATTTAGATAGTGATAAAGAAAAAAAGAAACAAATCTTAAGAGAAGATTGGAAGAACATAAATTATTTAAAGAATTGACTCCTAAAGTCGCTAATCTAGAAAAAAAGAATTTAACATTTCTTATTCAAGAGGAGAAAGTAAAAGAACTATTAAAAATTGCTAAAGACTATGATTTAACTTCACTTACAACTGATGATATTTTTTTGATGTCTATAAGAAATATTTTGATTCAGTTGATATGTCTGAATTTATGGAATTAAACTTAATAAAAACAATATGATATCAAAGAAATTATGGATAACATATTGATAAAAAAATATTTTAAAAAAATTGGCTTATTGATGATTTATTTTTTTAGAAGCTGAAAAATAAACTACATTTAATCTACATTTTTTTAGCTATTTTTAGAATTGTATAAAGATGCTAAAATAAACATTGATGACGGAGAGATAAGAAAAATGTTAAAAAAATCTATAAATACTATGATAATAACAATGGTGAGTAGGGTACTAGGACTTTTTAGAGGGACTCTAGTGGCCTATTTTTTTTGGAGCCTCTGTTTTAACAGATGCATATTATAGTGCATTCAAAATAAGTAATTTTTTTCAGGCAGCTTTTTAGGAGAAGGTGCCTTAGGAAATACCTTTATTCCCCTCTATCATAAGAAGAAAAAAAGAAGAAGGAGAGGAAAGAAGTAGAGAATATTTTTTTTCAGTTCTAAATATTACATTTTTATTTAGTTTTGTAATAAGTGTATTGATGATAATTTTTTTCAAGTTATATTATTGATTTTATAGTTGTTGGTTTTTAGTGATGAGCTAAAAAAATGGTAGCATCAAGACTTTTTAAAAATTATGTCTTTCTACTTTCTATTTATATCTTTATCAGGTATGATGGGATCTATTTTTAAATAACTTTGGATACTTCGCTATACCTGCTTCAACTTCAATATTTTTCAATTTATCTATAATCTTTTTCAGCTATGTGGCTTACTAAATATTTTAGTATAGATGCATTGGCTTATGGAGTTTTAATAGGTGGAGTTTTACAATTCTTAGTTGTATTTTTTTCCCATTTATAAAACTACTAAAAATCTTATTCATTTAAAAATAGATTTTAAAGATATATATTTAAAAATTGCTAGGTATAAAAATTAATTCCTATGCTTGTAGGAGTTTTTGCAAGACAAGTTAATACTATAGTTGATCAATTTTTTGCCTCTTTTTTGGTGGCTGGTTCTATAACTGCACTTGAGAATGCAAGTAGAGTTTACTTTACTTCCTGTTGGAGTCTTTGGAGTAACTATTTCCAATGTACTTTTCCCAAGTATATCAAGAGCAGCAGCCAATGGAGATAAAGAAGATACAAATAGAAGACTAGTATCAGCTATTAATTTCTTAAATTTTCTAACTATACCAAGTTTATTTGTCCTAACATTTTTTTCAAAAGATGTTATAAGACTTATCTTTTCTTATGGAAAATTTAATGAAGATGCTGTTAAAATTACTTCAGAATGTCTACTTTACTATTCACTAGGTCTTATCTTTTATGTTGGAGTTCAATTAGTTAGTAAGGGCTACTATGCTATGGGGGACAATAAAAGACCTGCAAAAATTTTTCAATTATAGCCATTATTATGAATATTAGTTTTTAAATTATTTATTTATTAAAAGATTTTTCAACATAAAGGTTTAGCATTAGCTACATCAATTTCTTCAGGAGTAAACTTCTTTTTTTACTACTATTTATGTATGTAAAAACTTTATGTTAAATTAGATTTAAAAAAATATTATTGCAACAACTATAAAAAAATTTGTATTTCTTCAGTAATTGCAACAGCACTTGCTTTTTTTATGTAAACAATGTCATTTTAAAAGTTAGTTATTTTTCTCTGCTGTATTCTTATTACAATGGGCATATCCAATATACAAATATAGGAGAGGGTTTTTTTACAAAAAAAGTAAATAGTTTTATTTTTTTGTTTTGTGATATAATCTATTGAAAAATTTTATAAATCTCAAGGAGGAGTTTAATGGGTTTAGGCGATTTACTTTTTTTAAAGAAAAAAAGAAGATAAGTATTTAAAAACAGATAGAAGATTTACAAAAATTATTTAAAGATAAAAAGATGATGAAATTTCTTATTTAACAGCTCAACTTGAAGAAGTTACAAAAAGAAAAAGATGCTAGAATTAGTAGTAAACAATTAGAAATTTTTTTGAGAAAAAAATTTTTAAACATAATATTGAAGTTGCTAAAAAAATATAGAAGTATTTCTAGATTCATATAATTTAGATACTGAAAAAAATCATATAAATATAGAGTTGATTTAAAAACATTTTTTTATTCTGAAAAAGAAATTTGAAGAAGTGATAAAATTCCTAAATGAAAATAATAAATTTTTTTGTTGATGAATTAAATGAAGAAATTTTTGATAATATGAGTAAAGAAGTAAAAAAATGCTAATAAAAGCAAAAGCAAAGATTTATAGATTTTAAAAAAATGGACAAAATGGAATGGGTCTATTACAACTCTTATAAATAAAGGTGAAGAGCTCTCTAAATTATACTCTAAATCAAGAAAATTAATGACTATATTTTCTGACTTGTATCTTGAATATTTAGATGATATAGTGAATTTTGATTTCATGGCTTTAAAATCTCAAGGTTTTGATATTTCTGAAATTGAAGAATTCATCGCAAAGAGAGATAATTATTATAAGGAGAGAAGAAGATGAAAAACATTTTAGTAGGAGTTACAGGAGGAATTGCTGCATTTAAATCTGCAAGCATAGTATCTCTCCTAAAAAAGAAGGGCTACAATGTAAAAGTAGTCATGACAGAAAATGCTACAAATATAATAGGTCCTTTAACTCTTGAGACTCTTTCAAAAAATAGAGTCTATGTTGATATGTGGGATAAAAATCCTCACTATGAAGTAGAACATATTTCTCTTGCTGATTGGGCAGATATAGTTTTGATTGCACCTGCAACATATAATATAATTGGGAAAAGTTGCTAATGGAATTGCTGATGACATGCTTTCAACAATTCTTTCAGCTGTTTCATTGAGAAAACCAGTATTTTTTTGCTCTTGCAATGAATGTAAATATGTATGAAAAATCCTATTCTTAATGAAAAATATAGATAAATTAAAAAAACTTATGGTTATAGATTTATAGATACAAATGAAGGTCTACTAGCTTGTAACTATGAAGCTAAAGGTAGAATGAAAGAACCTGAAGAAATTGTTGATATAATTGAAAGATATAACTTAGCTTCTAAAATTGATAATTTTAAAGATGCTCTAAAAGGTAAAAAACTTCTTATCACAAGTGGTAGAACAAGAGAAGATATAGATCCCATAAGATATCTTTCAAATAAATCAAGTGGGAAAAATGGGATATTCACTTGCTCAAGCTGCTGTTGATTTAGGAGCTGAAGTAACTTTGGTAAGTGGACCTACAAATCTTAATGTTCCTGATGGACTTAAAGAATTTATTTCTGTCGATTCTGCAATTCATATGTATGAAAAGGTGGATGAAAAGTTTAAAGATACTGATATTTTTATAGCTTGTGCTGCTGTTGCAGACTACAGACCTAAAGAATATCAAGATAAAAAAATTAAAAAATCTGATTTAAATTTAACAATAGAACTAGTTAGAAATCCTGATATTCTATTTGAAATGGGAAAGAAGAAAGAAAATCAATTATTGGTTGGCTTTGCAGCAGAAACTAATAATATCATTGAGAATGCTTTAAAGAAATTAGAAAAGAAAAAAATCTTGATATGATAGTTGCAAATAATGCTTCAACTATGGGAACAGATACTAATAGTATAGAAATCATAAGAAAAGATAGAAGTTCTACTGTTATAAATCAAAAAGAGTAAAAATAGAACTAGCTTATGATATTTTTAAAAAGAAGTTATTTTTAGATTTAAAGAAGGCTAAAGATGAAGAAAAAAATAAAATTATAGATATTTTTTTATACTATTTTTTTCAAAAATAGGAGCTTTTACTATCGGAGGAGGCTATGCTATGCTTTCTCTGATAGAAGATGAAATAGTAAATAAAAAAATTGGTTAGAGAAAGAAGAATTTGTAGATGGAATGGCTATTGCTCAATCTATTCCTGGAGTTCTTGCTGTAAATATATCTCTTATAACAGGATATAAAAATAGCAGGGATTTTTAGGAATGTTTGCAGGAATGCTAGGAGCTGTTCTACCTTCTTTTTTTATAGTGCTATTTTTAAGTCAAATTTTATTGGCTATTGGGAATCATCCCCATAGTTGTTGCTATTTTTTTAATGGTATAAAACCAGCTATTGCAGCTCTTATATTAATTTCTGTGTACAGAATAGCTAAAATCTGCAAATATAAATAGATATACCTTTATTTTTTTCCTATTATAATTGCTGTATTAATTAGATATTTAGGAGTTTCTCCTATCATTATAATAATTGCTACTATGATATTAGGAAATATCTATTTTTTTATTTAAAGAAAAAAATCAAAAAAAGAAAAAAAGAAGATGATGTCCAATGACATATTTAAAATTATTTTTTTAGTATTTTTTTAAAGTTGGACTTTTTTTAGTTTTGGTGGAGGTTATGCAATACTTCCTCTTATGCAACATGAAGTTGTTGATGTAAATAAGTGGATAACTTTTCATGAATTTATGGAGATTGTTGCTGTTTCTCAGATAACTCCAGGACCTATATCAATAAATTTAGCAACTCATGTAGGCTATAGAATTGCACAAACTATGGGCTCAACCATTGCAACTTTTAGTGTTGTTCTACCATCTATAATAATAATGACTATTATAGTTGTATTCTTAAAAAAATTCAGTAATTTTCCTGTTGTAAAAAGAACTTTTGCAGCTCTAAGAATTACTGTTGTAGGACTTATTTTAGCAGCAGCTGTTGCTCTTTTTGTTAAAGATAATTTTATAGACTACAGATCATATATAATATTTGCCTCTGTTCTGATAGGTGGGCTATTCTTTAAAGATAGGAAGCATCACTTTAATTATCTCGTCAGGACTAGCTGGCTTATTGCTTTATTATATTTTTTTAAAAAGGACGTATATGGAAAAAAATTAATATTTTTTTACAGATTTTAAAAATAAAAAAATATACATATAAAAAAATAGAATAGTTCTACCCCCTATGGTTAGATTTTCTCTTGTAAAAGATGATGGCTATGTCACTGAAGATTTAATTGATTGGTATGGTATGATAGCTAGAAGTGGTGTAGGGACTTATAATTGTTGAAGCTTCAGCAGTTGAAGAAAGTGGAAAAATTAAGAGAAAAATCAAATTGGAATTTGGAATGATAGCTTTATTGAAGGACTTACTAAGGTAGCTAATGAAATTCATAAATATGATGTACCTTGTATGATACAGATTCACCATGCTGGCTTTAAAGATAAAATAGCAGAAGTTCCTGAAGAAGAACTAGATAGAATTTTAAAACTTTTTGAAGAGGCTTTTATTAGAGCTAAAAAATGTGGCTTTGATGGAATAGAAATTCATGGAGCTCATACTTATTTAATCTCTCAATTAAATTCTAAACTTTGGAATAAAAAGAACAGATAAATATGGAGAAAAGACTTTATTTTTTTCAAGAAAATTGATAGAGAATACTAGATATTTATTTGATGATAATTTTCATTCTTGGTTATAGAATGGGTGGAAATGAGCCTGAACTTGAAGATGGTATAGAAAATGCAAAAGAACTAGAATCTTATGGTTTAGATATATTACATGTTTCAAGTGGTGTTCCTAATCCTGAATATAAAAGGCAAGTAAAAAAATAAGTACCTTTCCTGAAAGATTTTCCTTTAGATTGGATAATCTATATGGGAACAGAAATAAAAAAACATGTAAAAAAATTCCCTGTTATAGGGGTAAGTAAAAATAAAAAAAGAAAGTCAAGCTAGTTGGCTTGTTGAAAATAATTTATTAGATTTTTGTTGCAGTTGGAAAAGCAATGATCTCACAAGATAAATGGATGGAAAAAAAGCAAGAAAAAGATTTTATGTTAAAAAAATAGACATTAATACAAATAAAAAGGCTATAAAAAAACAGATAAAAATTTGATATAATGACAATGTTAATAAACTTTTTAATTGGAGGCTTAATATGACAACAAAAAAACTATATCGCAGTGGCAAAAATATTTAGAAGATAACACAATTTTTATTATCTTTTCCAGATTTTGAAGGACTAACAACTACAGCTGATTCAGAAGAAAATATACAAAAATATTGCAGCAAAAGGCTATAAAAGTCTAAATTAGCTGAATTAAAAAAATTCTAATATAGAAGCTCCTGAACCTAAAAAAATAACAGAAGTTTCTAAAAATTTACAAGAAGGTGAATTCACTACTTATATCCCAGTAACAGAAACTCCTTCTTTTAATACTTTAAAAGATAATGAAACTTTAAAAGATGTATCAAATAAAGTTGATAACTTTTATCAATAAAGATATTAAGAAATCTGTTCCTGAAGGGAAAAGAACACTTTTTAGGAATAGGGGAGCTATTCTAGCTATTCTTAATACATTATTGTTCCCTGTATATACTATTACTGGATTTTTTGGTTTTGGTGGAGGAGGAGCTAACTTTTTCCAAATGAATGCTCTTTATATGCTTTTTGGTTTGGCATTCTTAGCTTTTGCAGGAGCAAATATATATGCTAGTCTAAATAGAGATATGAAAAATTTTTACAAATATCTACACTTGGGAATTTTAGGAACTTTTTGCTCTTTGTTATCTTTCTAGTTTTTCATAACAGCTATGACAAATGCTTATTTATCACTTGGAATCATTAAATTTTATACTATATGCAATATCTGTAGTAATAATCTACAGTGGATATAGAATTTTAAATTCTTTAAATGATTCTAATAATTAATTTAGAAATCTTTTTTATAAAAAAAGGAGTGGAGGAAATCAATGTCAATGACAAATTATATTATAGTAATGAAAGGCTTTAGAAGATGGTAAATTTTTTTAATTACTTTTCCAGATTTTGAAGGGATTAACAGCTACAGCTGATTCTGAAGAAAAGTATTCAATCTGTTGCAACTGAAACTATAAAAACAAAGTTAGCTGAATTAAAAAAAGATAATTTAGTTATTCCTGAAGCAAAGAAAATGAAGGATGTATCTTCAACTTTAAATGAAGGTGAATTTACTACTTATATTCCTGTAAAAAGAAGAATTTGATTTTAAAAGCTACTATGAACTCAACTATGGCTAACTTTAAAAGATAAAGAAAGTTTTAAAAAGGGAACTGAAGATTTAAAAAAATAAAGCAAATGAACTTACTAATAATATTCCTAAAGGAAGTGAAAATTTATTTGGTATTATTGGAGGAGTTATAGCAATAATAAATACTTTTTCTTCTTGCAGTTTTCTCTGTTAAAAAGTTCCAATTTTTGGAAGTTATTCTATAGGTTTTTTTAAAAGGCCTAGGTATTCTAGCTGATTTTCAGTAAGGAAGTTAAAAAAATGCTCAAGCTATTTTATTATTCTCTGGTATTTTATTTATAGCTTTTGCTGGACTTTTTAATATATTCAAGTGTAATTAAAAAAATAAAAAAATATTTTACTATATTCTATTATAGGAAATGCAATATTTTTTTAGTTATCTTCTATATTATTCTATTTATTAAAATTACCTGGTGGAGAAGCTGGAAAATATATTTCTGTTTCATTCTTTAAGATTTTACTTTATTTAATTTCATTAGCTCTAGCTTTTTGTAACTTATTTTTACTTTAAAAATAAAGCTGAAGAAAAATCAGATTTCCTATTTAATAATGGAGATGATAGAAATGAAGAAGGACTTTTAAAACAATTTCTTATTCTTCTAATAGTTTCGATTTTTTTGTTGCTTTTTACTGTTAGTTTTTGGTTATTCAGTTTACCAAAATTATCAAAAGAGAAAAAAAGATTAATGAAGTAAAAAAATCTATTTAATTTTGGTGGAACAAGTGAAGATAAGAAAGAAGTAAAGAAGAAATAAAAAAATGAAGAAACAGTTAAACCTGAAGAAGTTAATTCTAAAGAAAAGTTGGAATAATTTTAATTATTAGTGAAATAGAAAAAGATTATGTTTTTAGATGATGTAAGACCTTTCTATAAAAAGATTATATGATAAAAATTAGAGGAAAGAAAAATCTATAATTTATAAAGTCTATTAATAATGAAAATGAAAACTTTAGTAGTTGAAATGAATGATAATAAGATAACTGAAAAAAATTCTTTAATGACGGTAAAGAAGTTTTTTAGAAAAAGAATTAATTGCAAATGATGATTTTTTTCTTCTTATGACTTAAAAAGCTCATAATATAGCTGAAGAATATACAGCTACTTTTTAAAAGATATGTTAGGTAAAGATACTTATCTAAATACTAAAAAAATGGTCTTATTGAATATCAAGATGGAAGAAAAAAATAGAGTTTATTCATAAAAAAACTGCTATTATGAATGGACCTGCTATTGAGTATTTAGCTAATGGTGATAAAAATAGAATTTAACTATGTCAATGGTAAAAAGATATGGAGAAGCTCAAAAAAATTCTATGCTAATGGTGATAAAGAAGACTTCTTCTATGGAAATAATGAAAAGAAAAATGGAGCATCTATCTACTATTTTTGCTAATGGTGAAAGAGAAGAAGTTGCATATAAAGATGGTGTTTTAGAAGGACCTGCTATATACATATTTAATGATGGTATTGCTGAACACTATGAATATAAAAAAATGGTAAAAAGGGTAGAAGATTAATGAGATTAGACAGATTTTTAGTAGAATGTGGTATAGGAAGTAGAAAAGAAGTCAAGAAAATTATTTCTGCAAAATAAATTAAAGTTAATGGCTCTTATGATATTTCAGCTAAGGATAATATAGATGAATATTCTGATGTAATCGAGTATAATGGCGAAAGATTAGAATATAAGGAATTTAGATATTATATTATGAATAAAAAAGCTGGTTATATAACAGCAACTGAAGATACAAGAGAAGCAACTGTTATGGACTTACTTCCTGAATGGGTTATAAGAAAAGATTTAGCCCCTGTTGGAAGACTAGATAAAGACACTGAAGGTTTACTTTTACTTACAAATGATGGAAAGCTTAATCATAAATTACTTTCTCCTAAAAATCATGTAGATAAGACTTATTATGTAGAAATAGAAAATAATATTTCACAAGAAGATATTTTTAAAAGTTGGAAGAAGGAGTTGATATAGGAAACTATATCACTCTTCCAGCTAAAGTTGAAAAAATATCTGATACTAAAATTTACTTGACTATTAAAGAAGGAAAATTTCATCAGGTAAAAAAAATGTTAGAAGCTGTAAATAATAAGGTTACTTATTTACAGAGAACTACTTTTGCTAAATTAAAGTCTAGATGATTTAGCCTTAGGGGAAGTAAAAGAAGTTAATTTAGAAGATATTATTTAGAGGGGGTATAAAATGAAAAAAATTTAATTTTAATTATTTCAACATTATTTTTAACAACTGCCTGTACAACATCTTTTGGGACTTGGAACAGGATTTGGTTTTAGGTGGTAGTAGCAGTGGAGTTTCAGTAGGAACAGGTGTTTCTGTTGAAAAGAAAATTCCTACAAAAAAAGAAACTAAAAAGAAAGTTGAAACTAAAACAAATGGTACTAGCCATACTAATAGTAACACTAAGACTACTGTTAAGAAAACTACTGATCATTCAACTAAATACAACAAAAAAAGCAGTAGAAGATAAAAACTCAAGTTAAAACTGAAAAAAATGAAGTTACTAGCTCAACAACTACATTTGAGACTAACACTAGTACTAAAAGTACAGAAACTAGTGTAACTACACCTAAAAAGAGTTAAACAAGAAAGACAAGAATAATGCTAATAGATAACATAGATATTTTTTTTGTGAAGTAATTGATAATTATGGGGATGTAGGTGTAGCTTATAGATTGGCTAGAGAGTTTAAAAAGAATCTATCCAAATAAAGAGTTAAGATTTATCATCAATCAAAACTGAAGAATTAAATCTTATCACTGATGATATTACTGTAATAGATTATAAAGATGTAGATAAAAATAGAAACTCCTGCTGATTTGATTATAGAAACTTTTTGCCTGTAATATCCCTGAAATATATATGGATAAAGCTTTAAAAGACTTCTAAACTTATGATTAATTTAGAATATTTTTCTTCAGAAGATTGGGTAGATGACTTTCATCTTCAAGAATCATTTTTTTAGGTGGAAATCTAAAAAAATATTTCTTCATACCAGGACTTTCTGAAAAAAAGTGGTGGTATAATTTCTAGATAAAGAATTCTTAGATAGAAAAAAATAAAGTTCAAGAAAAATAGAGAATATTATTTAAAAACAATTTAATATTGATGAAAAAAATATGATTTAATTATTTCAGTTTTCTCTTATGAAAAAGAACTTTTGATAATTTTTTTAAAAAAACTTTGCAAAAGCTAGATAAAAAAAGTACTTTTTATTATTATTAAGTGAAAAAAACTCAAAAAAATTTCATAAAAATATTTTTGATAATAACGATTATTATGATAAAAATAAAAAGCCGTGAAATTACCTTTTTTTACATATGATAAATATGAAGAACTTTTAGCACTCTGTGATATTAATCTAGTAAGAGGTGAAGACAGCTTTGTGAGAGCTTTTACTTTTAGGTAAACCTTTCCTCTGGCATATCTATCCTCAAGATGAGAATACACATATTATAAAGTTAGAAAGTTTTTTTAGAAAAGTATTGTCCTAATAATAAAGAGTTGAAAGAAACTTTTATTAATTACAATATAAATAAAGATGATTTTTTTCATATTTTTGAAAAATCTTGATGAGATAAAAAAATATAATGAAAAAAATATACTGATTATTTGATAGAAAAATTGTAATTTAATGAGACAAATTAATAAATTTTATTGAAAAAAATATAGGAGGAAAAATTAATGAAAATTGCACAAGAATTAAGAGCAGGGAAGTACAATTAAAATTGGAAACGACCCATTTGTAGTATTAAAGGCTGAATATAACAAATCAGGAAGAAATGCTGCTGTTGTTAAGTTTAAAATGAAAAACTTAATATCTGGAAACATATCAGATGCTGTTTATAAAGCAGATGATAAAATGGATGATATCAAATTAGATAAGGTAAAAAGCTATCTATTCTTATCAAAATGGAGATTCTTATATATTCTCTAATCCAGAAACTTGGGAAGAAATTGAATTAAAAGGTGAAGATTTAGGAGATGCTTTAAACTATCTTGAAGAAGAAATGCCTTTAGATGTTGTTTACTATGAATCAACAGCTGTTGCAGTTGAATTACCTACTTTCGTTGAAAGAGAAGTAACTTATACTGAACCAGGACTAAGAGGAGATACTTCAGGAAAAGTTATGAAACCTGCTAGAATCAACACAGGATTTGAAGTTCAAGTTCCTTTATTCGTTGAACAAGGTGAATGGATTAAAATAGATACAAGAACTAACGAATATGTTGAAAGAGTAAAAAAATAATATAATAAGGGGCTGTTGCAAATTAATAAAAAGTAAAAAAATAATTCGTTACTGAGTAAATTTCTTAACGATAAAAATTTCCATTCGTAACTCACTTATTTTTTTTACTTTTTGAATTAAGATTATATTATGCAACAGCCCCTATTCTATATAATAAATAGTATCTAATATTTCATCCATTGTACTTTCTGTCATTTCATCTAATATATATTTCTTTTTCAAATTTAATATTTCTCCATTTATCTTTTTGGTTTATCTTTTCATTTTCCTCAAACATATTTCCACCAGTAGTAGATTTTTACCTTTATTTGTTGAGAAAATTAATACTTACTTTTTCTTCTTCTCCACTATTTCTCATATATGAATTACTTTTCATAACCAATAAGTTCAAAAATCATTATTTTGGAAATCTAAAAATATATACTATCTGTAGAAGTTTCCCCAACTTCCAGCACTCATAAAAATAATTAAAAAGTTATTTTTAAAAACATTCTTCTTTATACTAATATTAGATAAAGTATCCATAAGAGCTGGAGTTTCTTCATTCCCCTCACTTTTGTATAAAACCTTTATCATTTTTTTAGCTACTAAACTATAAGTTCCATCTTTTTCTTTAAATAGAACTAAAAAGTATTCTTGGGATTTAAATTTAATTCATCAGGACCTAAAGATATCATTCTTCTTGATATTTTTTTTTATCGTTTTTTTCAATAATTATAGCGACATCTTCAAGCTTATCTTTATTCAAATCTCCTTTAGCTATAAAAATTTGAACCATTCTCATCTTTTTAAAAATTTTTCCAACCTTTTGGAACAAAAATCATTTATAGATTTAGCTTTTTGTGGAAAAATTTTCAGCAAAAAGCATAAAAGTGAAACAAAATTAAAAAAATAATGACAAAAATAAAAAAATAATTTTTCTTTTCATAGATACTTCCTCTCTTTTTTATCATATAATGTTTGTTTTAATAAGTATAACATTTATTTTAAAATTTCACAAAACTTTTCTATTTAGCAACTTATTTTTTTTTCTATTTACATTTTAAAAAATATTATATAATTAAAAAAACATATGTAATTTTATTTTTTTACAATAATTTTTTTGAACTTTATGATATAATATGTTGATATAAAACTATTATGGAGGGTTAAAAAAATGAAGATAGCCTTAGATGCTATGAGTGGGGATTTTGCTCCTATATCAACTGTTAAAAGGAGCTGTTGAAGCTCTTAATGAAATTGAAAACCTAGAAGTTATTTTTAGTTGGAAAAGAAAGTATCATAAAGGAAGAATTAAAAAAATATAAATATGATACTAAAACGGATTGAAATTAAAAAAATGCTAATGAAATTATAGAAATGACAGATGATCCTGTTAAAAGCAGTGAGAGAAAAAAAGGATTCATCTATGAATGTCTGTATAGATTTAGTAAAAAGACAAAAGTGGCTCAAGCTTCTGTTTCTTGTGGAAACACAGGGGCATTATTAGCAAGTAGTCAATTAAAATTAAAAAAAGAATTAAAGGAGTTTTAAGACCAGCAATAGCAGTCTTATTTCCTAACAAAAAAAGATCAAGGAACTTTATTTTTTTAGATTTAGGTGCTAATTCTGATTCTAAACCAGAATTTTTTTAAATCAATTTGCTACTATGGGGTTCAAAATACATGGAAATATTTTTAAATAAAAAAAATCCAAAAGTAGCTCTTTTGAATATTGGTGAAGAAGAAACAAAAGGAAATGAACTTACAAGAGAAACTTACAGTCTATTAAAAACAAAATAAAGATATTGATTTTTCAAGGAAATATTGAAAGTACAAAAAAATAATGGATGGAGAAGTAGATGTAGTTGTAACAGATGGTTATACAGGAAATGTACTTCTTAAAACATCTGAAGGTGTTGGAAAATTTATTTTTCATGTAGTTAAAGAATCTGTAATGGAAAGTTGGATTTCAAAAATAGGAGCTCTATTAATGAAAGGAGCTATAAAAAAAGTTAAAAAGAAAACTGAAGCTTCTGAATATGGTGGAGCAATATTTTTAGGATTAAGTGAGCTTTCTTTGAAAGCACATGGAAATTCTGATAGTAGGGCTATAATGAATGCCTTAAAAGTGGCTAGTAAATTTATAGAACTAAATTTTATTGAAGAATTAAGAAAGACTATGGAGGTAGAATAATGCAAAGTATTGGGATAAAAGGTATAGGGTACTATGCCCCAGAAAATGTATTTACAAACTTTGATTTTGAAAAAATTATAGATACTAGTGATGAGTGGATTAGAACTAGAACAGGAATAACTGAAAGAAGATTTGCTACTAAAGAACAAGCAACCTCTGATTTAGCTTGTGAAGCTTCTTTAAAAGCTATAGAAAGTGCTAAAAATTAAAAAAAGAGGATATAGATTTAATTATCCTAGCAACAGTTACTCCTGATTACTTGGCTCAAGGAGCTGCTTGTATCGTGCAACACAAATTAGGATTATCAAATATTCCTTGTTTTGACTTAAATGCAGCTTGTACAGGTTTTATTTATGGACTAGAAGTTGGATATTCAATGGTTAAATCAGGTTTGTATAAAAATGTACTTGTTATTGGTGCAGAAACTTTATCAAGAATAATAGATATGCAAAATAGAAATACTTGTGTCCTTTTTGGAGATGGAGCTGCCGCTGCAGTAGTTGGAGAAGTTGAAGAAGGTTATGGTTTCTTAGGTTTCTCAATAGGAGCTGAAGGTGAAGATGATATGATCCTTAAGATCCCTGCTGGAGGAAGTAAAAAACCTAATGATGATGAAACTATAAAAAATAGAGAAAATTTTCGTTGTTATGAAGGGGCAAGATGTATTTAAATTTGCTGTAAATATTTTACCTAAGGTAACTTTAGATGCTTTAGAAAAAGCTAAATTAGATGTTAGTGAACTATCTATGGTGTTCCCACATCAAGCAAATTCAAGAATTATAGAATCAGCTGCAAAAAGAATGAAATTCCCTATTGAAAAGTTCTATATGAACTTAAGTAGATATGGAAATACTTCATCTGCTTCAGTTGGTTTAGCTTTAGGTGAAGCTGTAGAAAAAGGACTAGTTAAAAAAGGTGATAATGTTGCTCTAACTGGTTTTGGTGGTGGATTAACTTACGGCTCAGCTATTATAAAATGGGCTTTTTAGTTATAAATTTTAATTAATGGAGGTAAGAATGGGGAAAATTGCTTTTGTTTATCCAGGTCAAGGAACTCAATTTGTTGGTATGGGTAAAGAATTATATGAAAATAATCTTAAAGCAAAAGAACTATTTGATAAAATTTTCTCTTCTTTAGACATAGACTTAAAAAAAGTTATGTTTGAAGGTCCTGAAGATTTATTAAAGAGAACAGATTATACTCAACCAGCAATAGTTAGCTTAAGTTTAGTTTTAACTGAACTTTTAAAAGAAACAGGAGTAAAACCTGACTATGTTGCAGGACATTCTGTTGGGGAATTTGCTGCTTTTGGAGGAGCTAATTATCTTTCTGTAGAAGATGCAGTTAAACTTGTTGCTGCAAGAGGAAGAATAATGAAAGAAGTTGCTGAAAAAGTAAATGGAAGTATGGCAGCTGTTCTAGGTATGGATGCTGAAAAGATAAAAGAAGTTTTAAAGTCAGTTGATGGAGTTGTTGAAGCAGTAAACTTCAATGAACCTAATCAAACTGTTATTGCTGGTGAAAAAGAAGCTGTAGAAAAAGCTTGTGTTGCTTTAAAAGACGCAGGAGCTAAAAGAGCTTTACCACTTGCAGTATCAGGACCTTTTCACTCATCACTTATGAAAGAAGCAGGAGAACAATTAAAAGTTGAAGCTCAAAATTATAACTTCAATATAGCTGATGTTAAAATAGTTGCAAATACTACTGCTGAACTTTTTAGAAACTGATGCTGAAGTAAAAGAAGAAATTTATAAACAAAGTTTTGGACCTGTTAAATGGGTGGATACTATTAATAAGTTAAAAAGCTTTTAGGAGTTACTAAAATTTATGAGATTGGTCCTGGTAAAGTTTTTAGCTGGACTTATTAAAAAAATTGATAAAGAAATTGAAGTAGAAAAATATTGAAATAATTTAATTTTATTTAAAAAAAGTTGGATAATATACTAAAAATAGTGTATAATAATTATAAGTTTAAAATTTTTAAGGAGGAAAGAACATGTTAGATAAAAGTAAGAGAAATTATAGTTGAACAATTAGGAGTTGAAGCTGATCAAGTTAAACCTGAATCAAACTTTCGTAGATGACTTTAGGAGCAGATTCTTTAGATACTGTTGAATTAATAATGTCTTTTGAAGAAGAATTTGGAGTAGAAATTCCTGATACTGAAGCTGAAAAAAATTAAAACTGTTCAAGATGTTATAAACTACATAGAAGCAAATAAGAAATAATTATGTTCCATCAGGAATAAAAAAATTACAGGGGTATATTTATTTATATCCCGTTTTCTTTACATAAATAAAAAAATATATGATAGATAGAGGTGAATAATGAAAAGAGTTGTTGTAACAGGATTAGGACTTATTTCATCATTAGGAATAGGTTTAGAAGAAAGTTGGAAGAAACTTATAGCTGGGAGAAACTGGAATAGATCTAATAACATCTTATGATACTACAGATCAACCAGTTAGAATAGCTGGAGAAGTTAAAGGTTTTGAACCTACTGACTATGGAATAGAAAAAAAAGAAGTTAAAAAATTAGCTAGAAATACTCAATTTGCTTTAGTAGCTACAAAAATGGCTCTAGATGATGCTAATTTTAAAATAGATGAAACTAATGCAGATGATGTTGGAGTTCTAGTATCTTCTGGTGTTGGTGGAATAGAAATAATGGAAGAACAATATGGAGCTATGTTATCAAAAGGTTACAAAAGAATATCTCCATTCACAATTCCAGCTATGATTGAAAATATGGCTGCTGGAAATATAGCTATATACTATGGTGCAAAAGGGACCTAATAAATCAATAGTAACTGCTTGTGCATCTGGAACTCACTCAATAGGAGATGGATTTGACTTAATCAGACATGGTAGAGCTAAAGCTATGATAGTTGGAGGAACAGAAGCAAGTGTAACTCAATTCTGTATAAACTCATTTGCAAACATGAAAGCTCTTTCAACAAGAAATGAAACTCCTAAAACAGCATCAAGACCATTCTCAAAAGATAGAGATGGATTTGTAATGGGAGAAGGAGCAGGAATTTTAATATTAGAAGAATTAGAAAGTGCTTTAGCTAGAGGAGCAAAAATCTATGCAGAAATGGTTGGATATGGAGAAACTTGTGATGCAAACCATATCACTGCACCAATAGAAACAGGAGAAGGAGCTACAAAAGCTATGAGAATAGCTTTAAAAGATGCTAATTTATCTCTTGATGATGTTACATACATCAATGCTCATGGAACTTCTACTCCTACAAATGATGTTGTAGAAACTAGAGCTATTAAAGCTTTATTTGGTGATAAAGCTAAAGATTTATACATATCTTCAACTAAGGGAGCAACAGGACATGGTCTAGGTGCTGCTGGAGGTATTGAAGGGAGTTATCATAGCAAAAGCTATAGCTGATGGAGTAATTCCTCCAACAATCAATTTACATGAAACAGAAGAAGAATGTGATTTAAATTACGTTCCTAACCAAGCTATAAAAACAGATGTTAAAGTTGCTATGTCTAACTCTTTAGGTTTTGGTGGACATAACTCTGTTATAGTTATGAAAAAAATTTGAAAAAAATAAAAAGAGGAAGAGAAATGAAAAAAATCTATTAGATTTAGAACATAAACTAAATTATTACTTTAATAATAGAAATTTATTAAAAACTGCTCTTCTTCATAAATCACTAGGAAATGAAAAAAAAGAATATAAAAATCAAAACAATGAAAGACTAGAACTGCTAGGTGATGCAGTTCTAGATCTCATTGTTGCTGAGTATTTATATAGAAATTATAAGAGTGCTTCTGAAGGTACTATAGCTAAATTAAAAGCTATGATAGTTAGTGAACCTATACTTGCAAAAATATCTCGTCAAATAGGCTTAGGAAAGTTTTTAATGCTAAGTAAGGGAGAAATCCTATCTGGTGGTAGAAATAGAGAATCTATACTTGCTGATGCATTTGAAGCTGTATTAGGTGCTGTATATATGGACTCTAATTTAGAAGATGCTAGAAGCTTTGCTCTAGGTCATATAGAGCAATATATAACTCATATAGAAGAAGATGAAGATATTTTAGATTTTAAAAGTATACTACAAGAATATGTACAAAAGAATTTCAAAACTGTTCCTACATATGAACTTATCTCTGAAAAAGGACCTGACCATATGAAAGAATTTGAAATTCAAGTTGTAGTAGGAAAATATAAAGAAAAGGCTATTGCTAAGAATAAGAAAAAAGGCTGAACAATTATCAGCTAAAGCCTTATGTGTAAAGTTGGGAGTTAAATACCATGAAGCATTATAATATTCCTGTGTTTATTAGTCATTTTGGTTGCCCAAATGCCTGTGTATTTTGCAATCAAAAAAAGATAAATGGAAGAGAAACTGATGTTAGTTTAGATGATTTAAAAAATATTATAGATAGCTATTTAAAAACTCTTCCAAAAAATTCCATTAAAGAGGTGGCATTTTTTGGTGGAACTTTTACTGGCATATCAATGGAACTACAAAAAAACAATATCTAGAAGTTGTTAAAAAAATATAGACAATGCAGATGTAGAAGGAGTAAGAATATCAACTAGACCTGAATGTATAGATGATGAAATCTTGACTCAACTAAAAAAATATGGTGTTAAAACCATCGAATTAGGTATACAATCATTAGATGATGAGGTTTTAAAAAGCCACAGGTAGACATTATAATTATGAAATTGTAAAAAAATCTTGTGACTTAATAAAAAAATATGGCTTTTACTCTTGGAGTCCAACTTATGATAGGTTTACCTAAAGTCAGACTTTCAAAAAGTGACTTTAATGTCAGCTGTAAAAAGTTTAGATTTAAATCCTGATATTGCAAGAATATATCCAACTCTTGTAATAAAAGGGAACAGAGCTTGAATTTATGTATAAAAAGAAATCTTTATAATTCTTTGACTTTAGAAGAAGCTGTTGATAGAACAGTTCCTATCTACTCATTATTAGAATTAAAAAGATATAAATGTAATAAGAGTAGGACTTCAACCAGCTGAGGATTTAACAGCTGATGGAGTTATCATCTCAGGTCCTTTTCATCCAGCATTTAGAGATTTAGTAGAAAAATAAAATATATTTTAATTTTTCTATCTAAGATTTATGAAAAAAAGAGAAAAAAACTAGATATAGAAGTCAATGAAAGAAATATATCTAAAAATAGTGGGACAGAAAGCTAGTACAAAAAAACTTTCTATCCCAATTTTAAAAATAACAATAAATAATAATTTAGCTCTAAATGAGCTTATAATAAATTCAAAAAAATATGAAAGAAAAAGAGATATTAAAGGGAGAGTTGAATGAACAAATGCCTGATTTTATCTAAAAAAATACATATGAAGCTAAACTTGCCTTGCTTGAAGATGACAAACTAGAAGAAATATATATTGAAAGAGACAAAGAAAAAGAAATCTCAGGAAATATCTATAAGGGAAAAAAATTGTAGATATTTTTAAATAAAGGGAGAAATAATTTTTTTGTTGATATAGGTTTAGAAAAAAATGCTTTTTTTTATCTTTTTGAAAACAAAAATATCCCAAAATTTAATATTTCAGATAGCTTTGATAGTACAGGTTGAAACAGAGGCAAGAGATGGAAAAAGGGAGCTCGCTTAACTCTTGATTATTCTATAAATGGAGAAAAATTTAGTCCTTCTTCCAAATTCAAAAAAATCTCTCAATTTCAAAAATTGAAGATTTAGAAATAATTAAAAAAACTTAAAAGATACATTTTTAAAGTATAGATAAAGGGACTTATATTAAGGACTAAATCTGTGGAAAAAAATCTCCTGAGACTTTACTAGAAGAATATAAAAAAACTAGAAAGCGATTGACAATCAAATAAAAAAAGATTTTTAAAGAAAAAAATACTACCTTACTCTATGATAATAATAGTATTCTAAAAAAAGCTCTAACTTTATTAGACGAAGATATAGATGAATTTATAATAGATGACGAGGATAGTTTTAACAAAATAAAAAAATACTTTAGAAGAAAAATAAAAAAATTACCTACTAAAAAAATTAAAAAAATACTTTAAAGATGAAGATATTTTTTTCTTATTATAAGATAGATACTCAAATAGAAAGAGCTTTAGATAGAAAGGTCTATTTAGAAAGTGGAGCCTCTATTGTAATTGAAAAAAACTGAAGCTTTAGTCAGTATAGATGTAAATACAGGGCAGAATACAGGAAATCAAAGTTCACAAAAATTTGATTTTTTTAATACAAACTTAGAAGCCTGTAAAGAGATAGCTAGACAGATTAAATTAAGAAATTTAGCAGGTATTATTATTATAGATTTTATAGATTTGAAAAAAATTTCTGATAGAAAAAAATTCTAGAAGAATTAAAAAAAGATATTTGAAAAAAAGATAAAATGGAGATAAATTCTCTTGACTTCTCACACTTTGGGATTGGTTCAATTTACAAGGAAAAAGACAGGGAAAAAGAGCTTAGTTTCTATTATAGAGAAAAAGTGTCACTATTGTGAAGGTACAAGTTATCTGTTATCAAAAGATAGAATAATTTTAAATCTTTTTGGCTGAATTGAACAGTCAAATCAAATATAACGATTTAAATAAAAATAGTTATTAAAACTAAAAAAAGATATAATAAAAAGAAATAAAAAAATTAATAAGCAATCCTAAAATTGAATTTGTAGAGAGATAGTAGTTTTTTTACAAAGAAGGATATAGAATAGAATTATATAGGAGATAATATGAAAATAGCTGTATATGCTGGAAGTTTTGATCCGATTACAAAGGGACATCAAGATATAATTGAAAGAGCATTAAAAAAATTGTAGATAAATTGATAGTTGTTGTTATGAATAACCCTAAAAAAAGAATTATTGGTTCAATTTAGATGAAAGAAAAAAATCTAATAAGTAAAAATTTTTTTGAAGGTTCTGAAAAATATAAAAGTTGATGAACATGCAGGCTTTACTTGTAGACTTTATGGCTAAAAAAACTCTTGTGGTATTCTTATAAAAGGGCTTAAGAGATGTCAAAGATTTCTCAGAAGAAATGACTTATTCTTTTGCAAATAAAAAACTTTCAAATGGTGAAGTGGATACTGTCTTTATTCCAACATCTGAAAGATATACCTATGTAAGTTCAACTTTTGTTAAAGAACTAGCTTTTTATAATCAAAGTTTAGAAGGTTATGTAGATGGTAAAATTATTGAAGAAGTTTTAAATAGAGCTAAAGAATATAGAGGATAAATATGGCAAAAGGAAGTGTTTATTATTGTTCTGAGTGTGGGTACAAAAGTGTAAAATGGGCTGGTAAGTGTCCACAATGTGGTGCTTGGTCTAGTTTTGAAGAAGTTGAAGAAATGCCAAGAGATGTAAAAAAAGCAACATCTTCAGTTTCAGTTGCAAGTAGAGCTTCAGATATAAAAGTCTATGAATTTAAAGATGTTGAATACAACAAAGAAGATAGATATAAAAACTAAGTATGAAGAATTTGATAGATTACTTGGTGGAGGCCTCTTAAAAGGTGAAGTTGTCTTAGTAACAGGTAATCCAGGAATAGGAAAATCCACCTTACTTTTACAAGTTGCTAACTCATATAAAGATTATGGTGATGTTCTATATATCTCTGGTGAAGAATCACCCAGCACAGATAAAAAAATAGAGGTGAAAGATTAAAAAAATATCTGGAGATGGCATATATATTATGGCTGAAATGGATATTTTAAACATCTATGAATATGTTGTAAGCAAAAAAACCAAAAAGTTGTTATTGTAGATTCTATACAAACATTGTATAATTCAAGTATGGATTCTATATCAGGAACTCCTACACAAATAAGAGAATGTACTCTAAAAAAATTGTTGAAATTGCTAAAAAAATACAATATATCATTCTTTATTGTTGGGCATATAACAAAAAGATGGTAAGGTTGCAGGGCCTAAATTACTTGAACATATGGTTGATGCTGTTTTTAACTTTGAAGGTGATGAAGGACTTTATTATAGAATCTTAAGAAGTGAAAAAAATAGATTTGGATCAACCAATGAAATTGCTGTATTCAGTATGGAAGAAAAATGGAATGAAAGAAATAAAAAAATTCCTCTGAATACTTCTTAAGTGAAAGAGAAGAAAAAAATATAGGAAGTATGGTTGTTCCTATTTTAGAAGGAACTAAGGTCTTTCTTTTAGAGGTGCAATCACTTATAACAGATAGTGGTGTAGGTATTCCTAAAAAGAGTTGTACAAGGTTATGATAGAAATAGAATACAAATTTTAACAGCGATAGCTGAGAAAAAAACTTTATCTTCCTCTTGGCATGAAAGATTTATTTGTCAATGTTCCAGGAGGTTTGGCAATAGAAGATCCAGCAGCAGATTTAGCTGTCTTAATTTCTATTTTGTCAGTGTATAAAGGGGTTTCTATAAGCCAAAAAATTGCTGCAATTGGAGAATTGGGATTAAGAGGAGAAATCAGAAAAGTCTTTTTCTTAGAGAGAAGATTAAAAGAGCTTGAAAAAAATTAGGGCTTTACAGGAGTATATGTTCCTGAATCAAATCGAAAAAGAAATTGAGAAAGAAAAAGTATAAAGCTAAAAATAATATACTTAAAGAATTTAGATGAATTATTGGAAAGGATGAATAAAAAAATGACTAAACAAGATTTAATGGATATAATAGTTAAAGTTGCTCCTGGAAGCCCTCTTAGAGAAGGAATAGACTATATTTTAGATGCTGGAATTGGAGCTTTAATAGTAATAGGCTATGATGATGATGTTGAAAAAGTTAGAGATGGTGGTTTTTGTATAAACTGTGATTATACTCCTGAAAAAAATATTTGAATTATCTAAAAAATGGATGGAGCTATAATTATAAATGATGATTGTTCAAAAAAATCCTTTATGCTAATGTTCATATACAACCTGATACTTCATTTACTACAACAGAAAGTGGTACTAGACATAGAACTGCTGAAAGAGTAGCAAAACAATTAAAAAGAGAAGTTGTAGCTATTTCTGAAAGAAAAAAGAATGTTACTTTATATAAAGGAAATCTAAAAATATAGACTTAAAAAAACTTTGATGAGTTAAATATAGAGGTTGGACAAGTTTTAAAAAAACTTTAGAAAGCTATAGATATGTTTTAAATCGTTCACTTGATAATCTAACAATTCTAGAGTTAGATGATTTAGTAACAGTACTTGATGTTGCCAATACTTTACAAAGATTTGAAATGGTTAGAAGAATCAGTGAAGAAATAACTAGATATCTTCTAGAACTTGGTGCTAGAGGTAGACTTGTTAATATGCAAGTTTCTGAGCTTATCTGGGATATAGATGATGAGGAAGAAAGTTTCTTAAAAGATTATCTTGATTCTGACAAAAAACCAGAATCTGTAAGAAGATATTTACATACCCTATCAGACTCAGAATTATTAGATATAGAGAATATTGTAGTAGCTCTAGGTTATACTAAAGTCTTCTAGTGTTTTTTTGATAATAAGGTAGCTGCAAGAGGTTATAGAGTATTAGAAAAAAATTAGCAAGCTAACTAAAAAAAGACATAGAAAAAAATTACAAGTACTTATAAAGATATATCTGAAATTCAAGAATTGACAGATGAGGATTTAGGAGCAATAAAAAAATAAGTAAATTTAAAATTAAAAGCTCTAAGAGCTGGAATTAATAGATTAAAATTTACTATAGAAATGCAAAGATAAAATAGATTTTAAATATTTAATTTTATAATACTTCTAAATTTACATATTATTTGAAATTATATCAAAAAAATATCGAAAAAAAGGAAAAAAATTTTAAAAAAACATAAAAAAATCTTTATTTATTTTTTTAAATATGAGTTATACTCTAAAAAGAGGTATTTATACAATTTAATTATATGAGGAGGTTCTTATCATGAATAACCAATACAATAAAGACGGAAAAAAGAAGGTTTATGGGTAAAAAAATTTACGATAATGGAGTTGTACAAGAAGAAAGAAATTATGTTAATGGAGTGAGAGAAGGTATTTATAAATCTTATTACATGAATGGTGAAGTTGAAATCATTAAAAAAATTATAAAAATGGAAATTTACATGGTAAAATATCAAACATTCTATAGTGATGGTAAATTAAATTCTGAATATAATCTTGTTGATGGAAGAAAAAGTAGGAGATTACAAAGAATTCTATCCTAATGGAATATTTAAAGAGAGAAACTGTTTATGTTAATGATGGAACAACTTCTAAAAAAATATTAAATATTTTCCTAATGGAAAAAAATTAAACTTGAAGTAAATTTTGTAGATGGACACATGGAAGGACCTTATAAAGAATATCATTCTAATGAAAAAAATTGTTTAAAGAATGTTTTTTTACAATGAAAAAAAGGAAAAATTAGAAGGTAATTATAAAAGAATATGATGTTGAAGGAAATCTTTTAAAAAGAAGTAACTTATAAAAAAATGGTGTTGAAATATAAGATATACCTTTGAATTATTTAAATAAAAGATAGTGTTGATAGAAGCTTTCTATTAACACTATTTTTTTATATTATAAAAAGGACCATTGATAACAATAGTCCTTTCTATAAGTTATTTAATTTAACTATTTTACATTTTTAAGAACTAAAGCAGTTCCCATTCCTCCACCTATACATAGAGAAGCTAGTCCGTATTCTACTCCAGTTTTCTTCATTTCATGAATTAATGTAACAGTTATTCTGTTTCCAGAAGCTCCAACTGGGTGTCCTATAGCTATTGCTCCACCATTTACGTTAGTTTTATCTTTGAACCAATCAGCAGTTACTCCGTGTTCTGTACAAAGTTCTTTAATAACTCCTAAAGATTGAGCAGCAAATGCTTCGTTAAGTTCTATTAATTGCATATCTTGTAATTTTAGATCAGCTTTCTTTAAAGCTTTTCTGATTGCAGGAACTGGTCCCATACCCATTATTAAAGGATCTACTCCTCCTGTACCAGTTGAAACTATTTCAACTAATGGTTTTAAATTATATTTTTTAACTGCTTCTTCAGAAGCTAATAATAGGAATGAAGCTCCGTCATTTAATCCAGAAGCATTTCCTGCAGTAACAGAACCATCTTTTTTGAAAGCAGGTTTTAATTTAGCTAATTTTTCTAAATCAGTTTTTCTGTTTGGATATTCATCTGTATCAAATGTGATATCTCCTTTTTTGTTAGGTATAACAACTGGAACTATTTCATCTTTAAATCTTCCAGAATCAACAGCTGCTATAGCTTTCTTTTGAGAATCTAATGCAAATGCATCTTGTTCTTCTCTTGTGATATTATATTTTTCTGCTATATTTTCAGCAGTAATTCCCATGTGGATGTTATGATAAGCATCTGTTAAAGCATCTAAGATCATGTGGTCTTTCATAGTAAGATCTGCCATTTTATGTCCACCTCTTACTGCTCCAGGTAATATGAAACCTGCACCTGACATAGATTCAGTTCCTCCTGCTATAACAAGATCTGCTTCTCCTGCTTTTATGTTAGAGAAAGCAGTTATAACTGATTTCATTCCACTTCCACAGATTATATTTATTGAATAAGCTGGAACTTCATAAGGGATTCCTGCTTTTATAGCAACTTGTCTTCCTACTCCTTGAGCTTGTCCTGCACTTAGAAACGTTTCCTACTATAACTTCATCAATATTAGCAGGATCTATTCCTGTTTCTTCAATAATATTTTTTACTACTTTAGCTCCTAATTCTCCAGGTTTTAAAGGTGATAAAGTACCTAAAAAACTTCCGATAGCAGTTCTTTTAGCTGCAACTACATAAACCTTACTCATTTTTTCCTCCTTAAAATTTTATACATCATATGTAAACTAAAAATTGTAACTTAAAAAATTAAAGCATCAATCCACCAGATACAGAAATAACTTCTCCTGTTATGAATGCAGATTCATCACTTGCTAAGAATAGAACAGCATTTGCTATATCTTCAACTTGTCCTAATCTTCCTAGTGGAGTTGCATCTAACATTCCTTTTATAGTTTCTTCTGGTAATACATCTGTCATAGGTGTTTGAACAAAACCAGGAGCAACACAGTTAGCTCTTACATTTCTTGCACCAAATTCCTTAGCCCAAGTTTTAGACATAGCTATTACTCCACCTTTTGTTGCTGCATAGTTAGTTTGTCCAGGATTTCCATGTAAACCAACAACAGATGATAAAGTTATAATAGATCCTTTTCTAGCTTTTAACATAGATCTTGAAACAGCTTGAGTCATATTGAAAACTCCTTTTAAGTTTACATTTATAACTGCATCCCATTGATCTTCTGTCATTCTCATAAGTAGTCCATCTTTAGTTATTCCTGCATTATTTACAAGAATATCTATTTTGCCATATTCTTTTTCAACTTCATCTACGAAATGTTTTTATAGCTTCTCTATCAGTAACATTTAAAATCTTATGTACAACATTTGCTTGTTCATAAGAACTTTCACCCATATCACAAGATATAACCATTTTTGCTCCATGAGCAGCAAGCTTTTCTACAATAGCTCTTCCAATTCCTCTAGCACTTCCAGTAACAACTGCAATTTTTCCTTCTAGTCTATTCATTAACTCCTCCATTCAATTTTTACTTTAAGAGAAACACAGTTCCCCTTATAAAAAGTATATTACATCTGTTATATAAATGTCAAGGCTTTTCATTAATTTGTTTATTCAAATATTTTTATTTTCTTGAAATCATAAATTTATTTCAATTATTATTAGTTAGTGTATATTTTTTTCTTATAATTTATTATATAATATTAAAAAAACTTGTATTTTTTTAGTTATGACTAAATTTGTCATAGAAAATATGATATAATCTTTTTGAGGTGAGAATAATGAAAGATATGAGGCTATTAAAACTATATAATAGACTATTAAAAAAATGATGACATAGATGTTGAAGAATACGCTAAAGAAAAATGGAGTTAGTACTAGAACTGTTGAAAGAGATATAAAATGCATTAAAGACTTCTTAGCTGATAATGAGGATAAAAAGTCGAGAGCTTATTCGTATTAAAAAGAAAAAAAGAAATATCAATTAAGCTATTCAGAAGATAGTATAAATTTAACTAAAAGTGAAATTTTAGCTATATCAAAAAAATTCTATTAGCTAGTAGAGCATTTTTTTAAAAAGATGAAATTTCTTTAATTATAGATAAAATTGTAAAACAATGTGGTTCAGGTCAGATGATTTAGAGTTAATACAAGAACTATTAAAAGAAATGAGAAAGTTTCATTATATTGAGTTACAACATAAAAAAATCTTTTTATTAATAATATTTGGGACTTAGGACAAGCTATAAAAAGATAAAAAAAGAAAAGTAGAAATAGCATATAAAAAAATGGATGGAAAATATAGTTAAAAAGAGTTATAGATCCTGTTGGACTTATGTTTTCTGAATATTTATTTTCTATCTTTTTAGCTCATATTGAAAAATATTGATAAAGAAAAATATTTTTTTGATAACAAAGATGATGAATATCCTACTATCTATAGACTTGATAGAATAGAAGATTTTGAAGTTTTAAAATGAAAAAAATATACTCCTACTCTATAAAAAAATAGATTTCAAGAGGGCTTATTTAGAAAGCAAGTACAGTTTATGACAGGTGGTAAACTAAGAAAATTAAAATTTATCTATAGAGGAAGTTCAATAGAAGCATTACTCGATAAAATTCCTACTGCTAAAGCCAAAGAAATAGGTAAGAATATCTATGAAATTAAAGCTGAAGTCTTTGGAAATGGTATTGATAGATGGATATTAAGTCAGGGAGATGCTATTGAAATAATTGAAGATAATTAAAAAAATTAAATAGGGAGGTCTTTATCATGGCAACATTAAATCCAAGAGCTCAAATAGCATTAGTATTAGCTCAAATTGAAAGAGAATACTCAAAAAGGAATGGAATTCTTCTTAGAAGACTTATCTACAGTACAAAATTGTGTATCTTATTCCAATTATCAAACTTTTTTTAATCTATTGAGAAATAATGCTGATTTAACTAAATTGGTAATGAGAGTAGGAACTGTTTCAGGTAAAAATAAATATAAAAGAAAATAATATCAGCAAAGACAATTATTTAGTTGATAATTTTGGATAAAATAAATAAAAAAAACACACTGAATAGTGTGTTGAATTTCTAAAATGGCGCTTCCTAATGGACTCGAACCATTGACGCTGCGGTTAACAGCCGCATGCTCTACCGACTGAGCTAAGGAAGCAACAATTGCTTGGCAAATCCATACTCTCCCAGGCCGCTTCCAGCCAAGTACCATCAGCGTATATGGGCTTAACTTCTAGGTTCGGAATGTAACTAGGTGTACCCCCATAGCTATACTCACCAAGCATATATATTGTATCACATAATCTTGTTATGCGCAAGTCTGAACACTTGAAACTATATAGTAAAAACAAACTTAGATTAAAACTTCGATAATTAGTATTGGTCAGCTAAATGCATTGCTGCACTTACACCCCCAACCTATCAACCTCCTAGGCTCGAAGGTATCTTAAAGAATACTTATCTTGAAGTTAGTTTCCCGCTTAGATGCTTTCAGCGGTTATCTATTCCAAACGTGACTACCCAGCTGTGCCACTGGCGTGACAACTGGTACATCAGAGGTTTGTCCATCCCGGTCCTCTCGTACTAAGGACAGGTCTTCTCAATATTCTAACGCCTACAGTGGATAGGGACCGAACTGTCTCACGACGTTCTGAACCCAGCTCACGTACCGCTTTAATGGGCGAACAGCCCAACCCTTGGGACCTTCTCCAGCCCCAGGATGCGATGAGCCGACATCGAGGTGCCAAACCCTACCGTCGATATGGACTCTCGGGTAGGATCAGCCTGTTATCCCCAGGGTAGCTTTTTATCCGTTGAGCGACGACCCTTCCATTCGGAATCGCCGGATCACTATGTCCTGCTTTTCGCATCTGCTCGACCCGTCAGTCTTGCAGTCAAGCTCTCTTATGCCATTGCACTCTATGGTTGATTTCCATCCAACCTGAGAGAACCTTTGAACGCCTCCGTTACTCTTTTCGGAGGCGACCGCCCCAGTCAAACTGCCCACCTAGCACTGTCTCCGTGGCTACAAACCACAGATTAGAATTTCAGCATTGAATGGTTGGTATTCCACCGATGACCTGATACAGCTAGCGCCATATCATCTCAGTCTCCCAACTATCCTATACATGCAATGCCAAAACCCAATACCAAGCTACAGTAAAGCTCCATGGGGTCTTTCCGTCCTACTGTAGGTAACCGGTATCTTCACCGGTAATACAATTTCACCAGGCCTCCCGTCAAGACAGCGCTCAAATCATTACACCATTCGTGCAGGTCGGAACTTACCCGACAAGGAATTTCGCTACCTTAGGACCGTTATAGTTACGGCCGCCGTTCACTGGGGCTTCAATTCGGAGCCTCACTCCTCCTCTTAACCTTCCAGCACTGGGCAGGTGTCAGCCCATATACATCGCCTTCCAGCTTAGCATAGACCTGTGTTTTTGTTAAACAGTTGCTTGAGCCTCTTCACTGCGACCCTCGAGCGCTTTGTATCGCGTAGATACTGACCCTCAAGGGCTCCTCTTCTCCCGAAGTTACGAGGTTATTTTGCAGAGTTCCTTAACGAGAGTTAGCCTGTCCGCCTTAGATTTCTCATCCTGACCACCTGTGTCGGTTTGCAGTACGGGCAGTCAAATATTAACGTTAGAAGCTTTTTCTTGGCAGCGTGGGATTTGCGCATTCATCTTACGACTGTATATCATACCTCAGATATAACTCAATGGATTTTCCTATCAAGTCATCCTACATACTTCTACGGACACTTCCGTTCGTCCGCGCGCATACCCTTCTGCGTCCCTCCATCACAATATATGACTGGCACAGAAATATTAATCTGTTTTCCATTCGCCTACGCATTATAGCCTGGGCTTAGGGTCCCTGGCTTTACTCAGGGAAGACAAGCTTTACCCTGAAAAACCTTGGTCTTCCGGCGAGGGGATTCTCGCCCCTTTCTCGCTACTTATTCCTGCATTCTCACTTCTGATACCTCCAGAGTCGGTTACCCTTCTCCTTCAACGGCCTACAGAACGCTCTCCTACCAATCCTTACGGATTCCACAGCTTCGGTTTATAACTTAGCCCCGTTACATTGTCGGCGCAGAGACTCTCGACTAGTGAGCTATTACGCACTCTTTAAAGGTATGGCTGCTTCTAAGCCAACCTCCTAGTTGTTTGTGAATCTCCACCTCCTTTCCCACTTAGTTATAATTAGGGACCTTAGCTGGTGGTCTGGGTTGTTTCCCTTTCGACAATGGAAGTTAACTCCCATAGTCTCACTCCTGAGCTCTAAATTATGGTATTCGGAGTTTGATTGATTTCAGTAAGCAATACGCCCCCTAGATCATTCAGTGCTCTACCCCCATAATTGAACACTCAAGGCTGTACCTAGATACATTTCGGAGAGAACGAGCTATCTCCTGGTTCGATTGGCTTTTCACCCCTAAACCTACCTCATCCCCCAACTTTTCAACGGCGGTGGGTTAGGACCTCCACTGTGTCTTACCACAGCTTCATCCTGGACAGGTTTAGATCACCAGGTTTCGCGTCTACGCCAAACGACTAAATCGCCCTATTAAGACTTGGTTTCCCTTCGGCTCCGTTATACTTAACCTCGCCGTTTAACGTAACTCGCAGGATCATTCTCCAAAAAGGCACGCCATCACCATTGCTGGCTCTGACCGCTTGTAAGCACACAATTTCAGGTTCTATTTCACTCCCCTCCAGGGGTTCTTTTCACCTTTCCCTCACGGTACTATGCGCTATCGGTTAGTAAGAGTATTTAGCCTTATGAGATATGGTCCTCACAGATTCACACAGAATTCCTCGTGTTCCATGTTACTTGGGAGCAGAGTTATATGTGTAAGGATTTACTTGTACAGGACTTTCACCTTCTACGGTTCGCCTTTCCAGACAATTCCAATTCATCAATACACTATATTGAATATCTTACAGTTCTTCACTACTCTGTCCCTCAACCCCCTAAATACAACGGCTGTATCCTTGACATATTTAAGGTTTAGGCTTGACCCATTTCGCTCGCCGCTACTTTGGGTATCGTTTTTACTTTCTTTTCCTCGCGTTACTTAGATGTTTCAGTTCACGCGGTTCCCTCTTTCGTATTAAGACTCCATCTTAATAGATTGCTCCATTCGGAAATCCTAGACTCTTACGTTCGATTGCAACTTATCTAGGCTTATCGCAGCTTACCACGTCCTTCATCGGCTCTTACTACCTAGGCATCCTTTGTGTGCCCTTAATTATTTTAACCTATTTTTTTGACAGCTAACTCTAAGAAATTGTTAGAGTTAATTTTTTTTCTTGTTTGTTCTACTATATAGTTTCCAATGTTCAGAAGTAATCCCAACAGCATTGCGCTGAAGAACATTACCAATAGAATAGAGAAAGACATATTCTCCTTAGAAAGGAGGTGATCCATCCGCACGTTCCCGTACGGATACCTTGTTACGACTTCACCCCAATCGCTAATCACACCCTCGGAGCATCCCTCCTTACGGTTAGGCCTGCTACTTCAGGTGCAACCAACTCTCGTGGTGTGACGGGCGGTGTGTACAAGACCCGAGAACGTATTCACCGCGACATTGCTGATTCGCGATTACTAGCGATTCCAACTTCATGTACTCGAGTTGCAGAGTACAATCCGAACTAAGAATAGTTTTCTGAGATTAGCTCCACCTCGCGGCTTTGCGACTCTCTGTACTACCCATTGTAGCACGTGTGTAGCCCAGCGTATAAGGGGCATGATGACTTGACGTCATCCCCACCTTCCTCCTGCTCATCGCAGGCAGTATCGCATGAGTCCCCAACTTAATGATGGTAACATACGAAAGGGGTTGCGCTCGTTGCGGGACTTAACCCAACATCTCACGACACGAGCTGACGACAGCCATGCACCACCTGTCTTTAGGGTTTCCCCGAAGGGACACTGAAACATCTCTGTCTCATTCCTAAGATGTCAAACGCTGGTAAGGTTCCTCGCGTTGCGTCGAATTAAACCACATGCTCCACCGCTTGTGCGGGTCCCCGTCAATTCCTTTTGAGTTTCATACTTGCGTACGTACTCCCCAGGCGGATTACTTATCGCGTTAGCTTGGGCGCTGAGGTTCGACCCCCAACACCTAGTAATCATCGTTTACGGCGTGGACTACCAGGGTATCTAATCCTGTTTGCTACCCACGCTTTCGCGCTTTAGCGTCAGTATCTGTCCAGTAAGCTGGCTTCCCCATCGGCATTCCTACAAATATCTACGAATTTCACCTCTACACTTGTAGTTCCGCTTACCTCTCCAGTACTCTAGTCATGCAGTTTCCAACGCAATACAGAGTTGAGCCCTGCATTTTCACATCAGACTTACATAACCACCTAGACGCGCTTTTACGCCCAATAAATCCGGATAACGCTTGTGACATACGTATTACCGCGGCTGCTGGCACGTATTTAGCCGTCACTTCTTCTGTTGGTACCGTCATTTTTTTCTTCCCAACTGAAAGCACTTTACATTCCGAAAAAAACGTCATCGTGCACACAGAATTGCTGGATCAGACTTTTTGGTCCATTGTCCAATATTCCCCACTGCTGCCTCCCGTAGGAGTAAGGGCCGTGTCTCAGTCCCCTTGTGGCCGTTCACCCTCTCAGGCCGGCTACCCATCATCGCCTTGGTGAGCCGTTACCTCTCCAACTAGCTAATGGGACGCAAAGCTCTCTCACAGCGCATATAGCTTTCATAATCTTAGGATGCCCTAAAAATCATAATATCAGGTATTAGCATTCGTTTCCAAATGTTGTCCCTAACTGTGAGGCAAGTTCTTTACGCGTTACTCACCCGTCCGCCACCCAAACCGAAGTTCAAGTAGACTTGCATGTGTTAAGCATTCTGTCAGCGTTCATCCTGAGCCAGGATCAAACTCTTCGTTCAATCTTTTTAATAGCTCATTTTTGCTATTTTTAATTTAACACCAAATTTATGGTTGCTTTTTTTGTCTTTTTCTCTATTCTGTTGCTAATGTCCTTGTCTTATTGACATCGATTATCTTAACATCTTTTTTTCAAACTTTGTCAACAAAAAATTAAATTTTTTTATTTTTTTATAAATTTATATTTTTTTCTTTTTATTTTTAAATAAAAAAATTTATTTTAAAAAAATTATAAAATATTTCTCAATTTTTGCTTTTTTTCTGTTAAAATTGTCTTAACAAAAAAATATTTTTTTAGGAGGTATGAAAAATGAATAAAGCTATTGCTGTTTTTTTGATGCTGGACTTGGAAGTTATGCTATTGTGGAAGCAATTAAAAAAAGCTTATCCTCTACAAGATATCATTTATTTTGCAGATAGAAAAAGCTTTTCCTTACGGTACTAAAAACTACTGAGGAATTAAGAGATATTATTGAGAATTCTATTGATTTTCCTTTTTAGAAAAAAAGGTGCTGCTTTTTATTGTACTTGCTTCGAATGCACCAAGTATAACTGTTCTTGATAAAAATAAAAAAATAAAAGATAATGTCATAGGAATCTATCCCCCACTTAAAGATGTTATAAATGATAAAAAAAGAAAAATACTCTTATCATTGGTGCTAAAGTAATGATTGATAGTCCAGAATTGCAAGAATATATAAAAAAAGAAGTTGGAGATTTTTTTATAAACAATTTCATGTGGAAAAATGCTTCACCTTTAATTCAACTTATTGAAAGTGGGAGATTTTATAAATAATATAGAAAAAAACTGAAAAATACTATAAAAAAATTTTCATAAAAAACTTGTGAAGAAAAAAATATGGTAAAATTAGATTCAATAACTTTAAGTAGTACTCATTTGCCTTGGTTATCTTCATACTTTCAAAAAAATAATACCTGAAGCTAAATTGTATGATCCAGCTGATAGTTTAGTTAAAAGCTATAAAAAAATTACACAAGTGAAGGTGAAGGTAAAAGTACATTCTATTATTTCAGAGTCTGAAAAAAATATCCTGCTGATGAATTTTTTTAAAAAATTTTTAGATATTTTAAAAAAATAAAAACTTGATTATGAAATTATTTAAAAAAATAAAGCTGAGTCTTATTAACTCAGCTTTGATTTTTCTTATTTTACTATTTCTTTGATTCTTGCTTTCTTAGCAGATAATCCTCTTAAGTAGTAAAGTTTAGATCTTCTTACTCTTCCTACTTTTAGAACTTCGATTCTGTCAATATTCGGAGAATTTACAGGGATTATTCTTTCTACTCCAATTCCTGCTGTAACTTTTCTTACAGTGAAAGTTTTTGCAACTCCTCCACCATTTACTCTGATTACAACTCCTTCAAATAATTGAACTCTTTCTTTGTTTCCTTCTTTTACCTTGTAGTACACTCCGATAGTGTCTCCAGCTTTGAATTGTGGAATATCAGTTCTTAGATATTGTTTTTCCACTAGTTCGATTAATTTTTCTTTCATTTTTTCCTCCTCAAGATATTCATTTAATTTTTATTAAAGCGGAATATCGAATTTTTTTACCAAATTATTTTACCCTATTTTTTTATCTTTGTCAACATAGATTTTTTTCTATTTTTTTATATTTATTTTTTTATTTGACATAAATTAGAAATAATGATTATAATTATGGAAAAAGATAGGTTGGTGATAGTATGAATCAAGATATTTATATTAAACTTTTAGAAGAGTTATTAGCAAATATTAATGAAGGTATTCATTTTGTTGACCAAAAAAACATTACTCAAATATATAACCATAATATGGAAAAAAATTGAAGGAATGGATGCAAAAAGTCATAATTGGAAAAAAATTTTAGAAGTATTTTTTTAAAGATATCCCTGAAGAAGAAAGTACCCTTTTTAAAAAGCACTAAAAAGGAATATCTATTAAAGATAATATTCAAAGATACCAAAACAAAAAAATGGGAAAGAGATCATTGCCTTAAATACCACTCTACCTATAAAAAGTAAATGGGAAGATTTTAGGTGCTTTAGAAATTTCTAAAGATATAACTAAAATTAAAAAACTTTCTGATGAATTGATAAAATTGCAAACTGTAAATAATGAAATAGGCGAAAATCTTTCTTATTGTAAAAAAAGCAAATATAGTTTTGACGATATTATAGGTGAATGTCCTAAAATAAAAAGAACTATAGACTTAGCTAAAAGAGCAACTGAAAGTGATGCTACTGTTTTTATCTATGGAGAAACTGGAACAGGTAAAGAACTTTTGAGTCAAGCTATTCATTATGGAAGTCCAAGAAAAGATAAGCCTTTTATAGCAATAAACTGTGCTACTTTACCAGAAACTTTATTTGAAAGTATTTTATTTGGAACAGAAAAAGGTGGTTTCACTGGAGCTACAAATAAAATGGGACTATTTGAACAAGCAAATGGAGGTACATTACTTCTTGATGAAATAAATTCTATCCCCATAGAATTACAAACTAAACTTTTAAGAGTTCTACAAGAAAAAACTGTTAGAAGAATTGGTGGAGTGAAAAGATATTCCTGTTGATGTAAGGATAATTTCAACTACTAATGAAAAATCCAAAAAGACATTATAAAAAAATGGAAAAAAATGAGATTAGATTTGTATTATAGATTAAATTTAATTTATTTAGAACTTTCTCCATTAAGAGAAAGAGAAGAGGATATATTACTTCTTAGTCAAAAAAATTTTTAAATTATTATAATAGAAGACTCAATAAGAATATAAAAGGTCTAGGTAAAGAAGTTGAAGAAGTTTTTTTATGCAATACCTTTGGCCTGGTAACATTAGAGAATTAGAAAATGTTATACAATCTATATGATTTTTAACAAATGAGGATTTTTTTAACAAAAAGAATTTTTTTAAATATAAATTGGGATGAAAAACTTCTTCAAGAAGAAAGAAAAAAAGAAGAAAAAAAGAATTCTTTATCAAGGTAGCTCCTGATTCTGATATTGACATTGATATCAATATCAATGAAAAGTGATCCTAATTTATTAAATAATCTTATGGCAAAAATGGAAGAGAAATATATAAGAGAAGCTGTTGATAGCTATCCATATAATTTAAGTAAAGCTGCTGCTTATCTTGGTATAAGTCGTCAAGCATTACAATATAAAAATGAAAAAAATATAATATCAAATAAAATAATGTTTGATTTTTTTTTAAAAAATGTCTATATTAAAGCAATATTTTTTTAATTTTGTAAAAAAATATTGCTTTTTTTATTTTTTTATTTTTTTATTTTATTTTTTTCAAATACAGATAAATTCTAGCTTCTCTTTTTTTATAAAAAGTTGGCATAGAATTTGCTTATATATTTATTAGATAGTTCAATTTATTTTAGTTTATTACAAGGAGGTATGTTTTATGGAAAATGTAAGAGTTGGTTTATGGGGCTTTGGAGCAATGGGAAGAGGTATGGCAAAAAAATGTTATTAACTAAAAAAAGGTTTAGACCTAGTTGCTGTATGTGATTTAGATCCAAATAAAGTTGGTAAAAGTATTTTTGAAATATTAGAAGTTGATAAAGGAGACAAAAAAGATGTTTTAGTTGAATCTGATTATAAAAAAGTTTTCACTGAAAAATGTGCTGATGTTGTCCTACTTGCAACAGACTCTTTTGTTGTAAATGCTTTCCCTAAAATAGAATACTTATTAAAACAAAAAGTAAACGTTATATCGACTGCTGAAGAAATGGCATATCCTCAAAGCCAATCTCCTGAAATAGCTAAAGAAATAGATAGATTAGCTAAAGAAAATGGAGTTAGCGTTTTAGGTACTGGTATCAATCCTGGTTTTGTTCTTGACTTATTAGTTCTTGCTTTAACAGGTACTTGTGAAAGAGTAGATTCTATAAAAGCTGTAAGAGTCAATGACTTATCTCCTTTTGGAAAAGCTGTTATGGAAGAACAAGGTGTAGGAACAACTAAAGAAGTTTTTGAAAAAGGTGTTAAAGAAGGAACAATAGCAGGACATGTTGGTTTCCCTGAATCTATAAAAATGATAACAGATGGTATTGGTTGGAACTTAGAAAAAATTGAACAAACAAGAGAAGCTATAATGAGTAATGTATACAGAAAATCTGAATATGCTGAAGTTTTAGCTGGAAATGTTGCTGGATGTAGACAATGTGGTTATGGTTATGTAGACGGAGAAATTAAAATAGTTATGGAACACCCTCAACAAATTCTTCCTAATTTAGAAGGAATAAAAACAGGTGACTATGTGACAATAAAAGGTGTGCCAAATATAGATCTTCAAATAACTCCTGAAATCCCTGGTGGTATTGGAACAATAGCTATGTGTGTAAATAGTATTCCTCATATTATAAATGCAAGACCTGGTCTAAAAACTATGTTAGACATCCCTGTTCCTAGAGCAATCATGGGTGATATAAGAGATATGATAGAAAAATAATAGGAGGATGAAATGAAAGCAAAAGCTGGAGATTTTGTAAGAATACACAATATAGTTTTAAAAGTTGGAGAAAGAGCAGACAATCTTCCCGAAGATACTAAGAAAGTTCCACTAGAAATGTGGGATAAAGGTTTCTTAGGAAAAGAAGCTGAAATAGGAGAAGAAGTTGAAGTTACAACTATTACAGGTAGAAAAATTAAAGGAACTTTAGTAGAAATTAATCCTGTATTTAGACATAACTATGGTGAATTTGTTCCTGAACTTTTACAAATAGGATTACAGGCAAGAAAAAAATTCTATTTGGAGGTGAAGATAATGAGTAAAGATATGTCATACAACGCTGTCTTAGCTAGAAAAAATGAAATAATGAAAAAAAGCTATAGGAATAGATTATTCTAAGTTTGAAAGTGATATGATTTCATTTGATTATGAAAAAATGATGAAAGAAACTGGATATACTTTAGAAGAAATGAGAAGAATTCAATTAGACTTTGCTGTTGGTAACACAGCTCTAATTGAAATGAAAAATTTAACAAATTTAGCAAGAAAATGTGCCCCTGCTGGTAAGGGAGCTAGAATATTTATAAAAGATGAAGCTAATAATGCTTCAGGAAGTTTTAAAGCAAGAAGAGCTGCAATAGCTGTTTATCATGCTAAAAAATTAGGGTATAAAGGAGTTATCGCTGCAACAAGTGGTAACTACGGTGCTGCTGTTGCATCTCAAGCAGCTATGCAAGGTTTAAAATGTATAATTGTTCAAGAATGTTATGACAGTAAAGGTGTAGGGACAACCGGAAATAATTGAAAAAGCAAGAAAATGTGAAGCCTACGGTGCTGAAGTTATGCAATTGACAGTTGGACCTGAGCTATTCTATACATTCTTAAAACTTTTAGAAGAAACAGGATATTTTAATGCCTCTCTATATACACCTTTTGGAATAGCTGGTGTTGAAACACTAGGATATGAAATAGCTGAGCAAATGATGGCTAAAGAAGGAAGATATCCAGATGTGGTTGTTTGTACTAATGCTGGTGGAGGAAATTTAACAGGAACTGCTAGAGGGCTTATAAAAGCTGGTGCAACTTCTGTTAAAGTTATTGGAGCCAGTGTAAATCTATCAGGTCTTCATATGGCAAGTGATGAACAATTTAATAAAAAATCTTTCACTACTGGACATACAGGTTTTGGAATTCCATTCTGTACTCTTCCAGATAGATCAGATGTTCCTAGATCTGCTGCAAGACCTTTAAGATATATGGATAGATATGTTACTTTAGCTCAAGGTGAAGTTTTCTATATGACAGAACTTCTTGCTCAACTTGAAGGTTTAGAAAGAGGACCTGCAGGAAATGTTTCATTAGCTGCTGCCTTTAGTTTAGCTCAAGAAATGGATAAAGATCAAATAATCGTTGTACAAGAAACTGAATATACAGGTGCTGGTAAACATATACAACCTCAACTATCTTTTGCTAGACAAAATGGTATAGAAATAAAAATTTGGAAATCCTGAAGAAGAAGTTCCAGGTAAGAATATTATTCTTCCAGCTGAACCATCTCTTCTAAAAAGCTAAAGATGTTGATTTAGATAAATTAAAAAGTTTCTTTTAATTAAAAAAACTACATCAAAGATATAAAAAAATTTAACAGACAATGATATCAATTTCCTTATTGCTGAAACAAAAAAAGCAATAAAGAATATATAAACTCAATTTTAGAAACAATAGGGAGGTAATTAATGAAAGGGTATCTTAAAAGAGATGATGATTTTGAAGAAAGAAGAAAAAATTAGCAAATCTTTCAGATGAAGAATTAAAAAAATAGATTTTGGCAATTAGCTGAACAAGTAGTAGAACCCCTATTAAAAATGGCTAAAGAAAAATACTACTCCATCAATAGAAAGATCTGTATTGCTTCGTATGGGATTTTTCTACTTTAGAAGTGAGACCTCTTGTAGAAGGAGCTATAGAAAGAAATCTTATAGGAAAAAGGTGTGGGACATATAGTGTATAGAGTTGCTAAAGAAAAAAGGTATTTCTATAAGAGAAGCTGGAGAAAAAAATTAATTGCTGGAGACTATTGGGATTTAGCATTGGAAATCTTTAAAGGGGGTAGATAATTATGAAATTAAAGCCAAATGAAAAAATAAATGTAAAGGCTATATTGGAAGATTTAGAAAATTATCATCCCAAAAAGAAGAGGTTGGGTATGGAGAGAAAAGAAAGATATAGAAATAGGTGAATATTCATATAAAGAATGTTCTGATAGTCTAAAAAATTATGTTCCTCTTCCTGCAGCAGCTAGATATTTCTCAAACTTAGATCCTCAACCTAATAACACTATTACAACTGAAATAGCTTCAGGAAGATTTGAAGATGATATAAGAAGAATGAGAATGGCAGCTTGGCATGGAGCAGATCATATAATGGTTATAAGAACTGCTGGACAATCTCACTTTGACGGACTTATTGAAGGGACTCCTCAAGGAATAGGTGGAGTTCCTATTACAAGAAAACAAGTTAGAGCACATAGAAAAGCTTGTGACATGATAGAAGAAGAAGTAGGAAGAGCTATAAATTACCACTCATATATAAGTGGAGTAGCAGGACCTGAAGTTGCTGTTATGTTTGCTGAAGAAGGAGTTAACGGAGCTCACCAAGATCCTCAATACAATGTCCTTTATAGAAACGTAAATATGTATAGATCTTTTGTTGATGCTGGAGAATCTAAAAAACTTATGGCTTGGGCAGATATGGCTCAAATAGATGGAGCTCACAATGCTAATGCTACTGCAAAAGATGGTTGGAGAGTAATGCCAGAACTTATAGTGCAACATGGTTTAAATTCAATTTTTTCTTACAAAGTAGGGCTTAAGAAAGAAAATATATGTTTGTCAACAGTTCCACCTTCAGCTTCTCCAACTCCTTGCTTAAAGTTGGATTTACCTTACGCTGTTGCATTAAGAGATTTCTTTGATGAATATAGAATGAGAGCTCAAATGAACACTAAATATATAACTTCATCATCAAGAGAAGCTACTGTTACTCACGTTATGAATATGTTAATTTCTAGACTTACTAGAGCAGATATTCAATCTACAATAACTCCTGATGAAGGAAGAAATGTACCTTGGCATATGTATAATATCGAAGCTTGTGATACTGCTAAACAAAGTCTTGTTGGTATGGACGACTTACTTTCAATGGTTGAACTAAAAAAAGATGGTTATCTTCCAAAACAAGTTAGAGAACTTAAAGAAAGAGCTGTTCTATTTTTAGAAGAAATTATTGAAGCTGGTGGATACTTTGAAGCAGTTGAAAAAGGTTTCTTCGTAGATTCTGGTTACTATCCTCAAAGAAATGGAGATGGTATAGGAAGAAAACAAGATGGTGGTGTAGGAGCAGGTACAGTATTTAAGAGAGATGAAGACTATATGGCTCCAGTTACAGCTCACTTTGGAAACAATAATATAGCTCAATATGGTTTAAAAGAAACAGATTGTCCTTCTACATTAATTGATGGATGTACTCTTGAAAAACCTGAAAAAATAGTTTTTATAGATGAACTAGACGAAGAAGATAATGTTAATAGAAGAATGGAAGAAACAGATAAATTTAGAAATACAAACTTAGTAAAACCTGAAGTTGAATGGTTAGCTGATGGTGTTGTTCAAGTTGAAATATTCTTACCTCTTGATCAAAGAACAGCAGAATTTGCTGCAATTGAATTTGCTAAAAAAATGAATTTAACTGATCCTGAAGTAATACATTCTGAAGTAATGCATCCTTCTGAAGGAACTAGAGTTCAATTAAAAAGGTAAAGTTGATTTCTTTATAAATACTGATGACTTAATTATTCCACAAAAACCTGAAGTTTTAAGTGATGATGAAATAAGAGCTTTTGTTGATGAACATCCATTTAAAATAGTTGCTGCTACAGTTGGAGAAGATGAACACTCTGTAGGCTTAAAAGAAGTTATAGATATAAAACATGGTGGAATAGAAAAGTTTGGAATGGAAGTAGAATACCTTGGAACATCTGTTCCTTGTGAAAAACTTGTAGATGCTGCAATAGAATTAAATGCTGATGTTATACTAGCTTCTACTATCATATCTCATGATGATATTCACTATAAAAATATGAAAAAACTTCATGATTTAGCAGTTGAAAAAGGTATAAGAGAAAAAGTAATAATCTGTGCTGGAGGTACTCAAGTAACTCCTGAAATCGCTAGAGAACAAGGTATGGATGAAGGATTTGGAAAATATGATAGAGGTGTCAATGTGGCTACTTTCTTTGTTAAGAGAAAAAAAGAAATGCTAGGAAAGAAATAATAATTTAGATAGGATGTGGAAAAATGAAAATTGATGTACTTGTTGCTGAAATAGGAAGTACAACCACAGTCGTAAATGCTTTTGATCACTTAGAAAGTGATAACCCTGTATTCTTAGGACAGGGGTCAAGCTCCTACTTCTGTAAAAGAAGGTGATGTCAACATAGGATTACAAGCTGCTATAGAGGACATGAAAAAAAATCTTCATATAGAAAATGAGAAATTAGAATATACAAACATGCTTGCAACTAGTAGTGCTGCTGGGGGACTTAGAATGACTGTCCATGGGCTTGTCTATGATATGACTGTTAAGGCTGCTAAAGAAGCAGCCTTAGGGGCTGGAGCTAACATTCACTTAATTACAGCTGGGAAACTTTCAAAAGTTGATATGATAAAACTTGATAGAATAAAGCCAAATATAATTTTAATTGCTGGTGGAGTTGATTATGGTGAAAGAGAAACTGCACTATATAATTCTGAATTAATAGCAGCTTCTGATTTAAATATTCCTGTAATATATGCTGGAAATATAGCAGTTGCTGATGATGTTAAATTAATATTTGAAGCTTATTCTAAAGAAAAAAATCTTCATATTGTTCCTAATGTATATCCAAAGATTGACATACTAAATATTGAACCAACTAGAGAAGTAATTCAAGATATTTTTTTGAAAAAAACATATAACTGAAGCAAAAAGGTATGGAAAAAAATTAGAGAAATGGTAAATGGTCCTATAATTCCAACACCTGGTGCAGTTATGAAAGCCTCAAAAAAATATTAAAAAGATGAAATAGGTGACTTGGTAACTATAGATGTTGGTGGAGCTACAACAGATATACATTCTGTAACTGAAGGAACTGAAAAAAGTAAATAAAAATTCTTGTTGAACCTGAACCTGTTGCTAAAAAGAACTGTTGAAGGAGACCTTGGAGTCTTTATTAACAAAAAAATATAGTAGATATCATAAAAAAATAGAAAAACTAGAAAAAGAATTAAATATGAGTTCTGAAGATATTGAAAAATTTACTGATTCTGATATAGCAATTCCACAAACTGAAGAGCATAAAAGATTTATTGAAAGATTGACAAAAGAAGCTGTAATCGTTTCAATCAATAGACATGCTGGTGGCTATAGAACATATTTTGGTGGTAAATCAGATACTTTAGCATTTGGTAAAGATTTAACAGCTGTGAAGTGGATAGTAGGAACTGGTGGTGCTTTAACTAGACTTACAGCAAGAGAAGAAATTTTAAATAGTATAAGCCAATTTAATAGAGCAGATAAATTACTGCCTACAGCAGAAGCTAAAATTTTAATAGATAACGACTATATAATGGCCTCTCTAGGTGTACTATCATCTCTAAATAAAGAAGCTGCTATAAAACTATTATTAAAAGAGTCTGAAATTTAATGAAAAATACAGTTTAATTTATCAATTTTATTTTTAATGGAGGTAGATTATGAGTTTTGTTAACGAAAGAATTTCAAAAAAAGAATTGAAGAACTTGCTATACAACTAACTAATATATTTAGTGTTGTAGATACTAAAGGTGAAATTGATATTTCTGAAAAAGGTTTATGAAATTATGGGAAATATTCCATATTTCAAAGAAAACCCAAAAGACTTATTCTATGTTAGTGCAAATGATACACTAGGAAGAAAAAGTGTTGTTGCTATACTAAGAGGTAAAAAGCAATCTAAGAAAACTGTTGTATTAATTGGACATACAGACACAGTTGGTATATCAGATTATGGAGAACTTGCTGAATATGCAAATGATCCTTATAAACTAGCTGAAGGATTTAAACATATAAAACTTAGATGATGTTGTAAGAAAAGACTTGGAAAGTGGAGATTTCTTATTTGGTCGTGGAATATTTGATATGAAGAGTGGAGACGCTGTAATAATAAATCTTTTTGAAGAAGTTGCAAAAGACTTAGATAATTTTGAAGGAAACTTAATCTATGCAGCTGTATGTGATGAAGAAGCAAACTCAAGTGGAATGCTATCTGTTGTTCCTAAACTTGTTGAACTTCAAGAAAAAGAAGGATTAGAATATCTTGCTCTTCTTGATACAGATTATATAACTGCAGAATTTATAGGAGATGAAAGTAAAAATATCTACATAGGAACTGTTGGAAAATTAATGCCTTCTTTCTTTGTTGTAGGAAAAGAAACTCACGTTGGAGAATCTTTTAATGGAATTGACCCAAATGAAATTTCATCAGCTATAATGACAAGAGTAAATATGAATACTGAGTTCTGTGATATTGTTGATGGTGAAGTATCTCTTCCACCTATAAGCTTATATCAAAGAGACCAAAAACCTGAATACTCTGTTCAAGTTGGAAAAACTGCAGTTCTTTATTTCAACTATGCAACTCATATGTCAACTCCTGATATGGTTCTAGAAAAAATGAAAAAGGCTGCTTTTGAAGCATTTGATAGTGTAGTTACAAAATTAAATAAACAATATGAAACTTTTTGTTCAATGAGTTCAAACAGAACTTATAAAAAAATTACCTTGGGAAGCAAGAGTTCTATCATATACTGAACTTCTTGAAAAAGTTAGAGAAGAAAAACCTGATATTGATGAAGTATTAACAAACTATAGTAAAGAATTAATGAAAGATGAAAGTATTGATACTAGAGTGTTTGCTCAAAGAATGGTTGAAAAATTACAAGCTAGCTGGAAGGATCAAAATCCATTAGTTGTTGTTTACTTCTCTCCACCATACTATCCTCATATCTATATAGATGGAACAAATCCTAAGGATAAAGCTCTTATAGATGCTGTTGATAATGCAGTAAAAACTACTAAAACTGATTATAAATTAGCATATAAGAAATTCTTCCCATATATTTCAGACTTAAGTTATGGAGCTGCACCAAAAAGATCCAGCTATAATAGCTAGTCTAAAAAAATAATATGCCTGGATTTGGTGTAAAATATAGTCTTCCATTAGAAGATATGCAAAAATTATCTCTTCCTGTTTTAGATATAGGATGCTTTGGATATGATGCACATAAATTTACAGAAAGAGTTGAGAAGAAATATAGTTATACAGTTACTCCTGAGTTAGTATATAAAAACAGTTATGAAATTATTAAACAATGAAATCTTATAAGAAATAAAATTTACTGAAATGTAAGCCATATTAATATTACTCTTAAAAAAAGGTTGGTGTATATTATGATAGAAAAAAATAACTATGTTATCAGACTGGCTATGGTCTTATCCAATGGTTATATTATTAGCTTTAGGTAGTATATATGTAACAATAAGATTCAAGTTTATCCAAATTGTAAAATTACCTCTAATTATAAAAAAACAGTTTATAAAGATGTAGTAAAAAGAAAAATTCTGGTGAAGGAAATATATCTGCTTTACAAGCTGCACTTACTGCTATAGGTTCAACCTTAGGTTCAGGAAATATTATGGGGGTTGCAGTTGCAATTTCCATGGGTGGTATTGGAGCACTTTTCTGGATGGTTGTTATTGGACTTTTTGCTGTAGGTCTTAAATATGCTGAAGTTATCTTAGGAATAAAATATAGAGAAAAAGAATGAACTAGGTGAATATGTTGGTGGAGCAATGTATTATTTAAAACATACTAAGCTTCCTATTCTAGGAACTTTATTTGCACTTTTTCTTAGCATTTGAACTTCTACCTTCTATAGGTTTACAATCATTATCAGTTGTTCAATCTGCTGAAACACTAGGAATTTCTAAGTATGTAACAGGTGTTGCTATATTTGGAATTGTTTTTATAACAATTGTTGGTGGAATAAAAAGAGTTGGAGCTCTTATGGATAAAATAGTTCCTTTCATGAGTTTTGCTTATTTTATCCTTGCATGGATAATTATACTAGCAAACTATAAAAATATCCCATTTGTTTTTGGTCAAATGTTTGCAGGAGCATTCTCTGCACCAGCAGCTTTTGGTGGAATGGCTGGGGGAACAGTAGCTATGACTATCAGATCTGGTCTTGCTAGAGGAACTTACTCAAACGAAGCTGGAATGGGAACAAGTCCTACTGCTTATGCTGCTGCTATAACAGACTTCCCAGCACGTCAAGCACTTTGGGGAATGGTTGAAGTTTTTATCAGTACTTTTTTAATGTGTTTAACTTCTGGTTTACTTGTAACAACTAGTGGTGCATACAAAGTTGTAAGTTTTGATAGAGCTGCTTCTATGCCTGCTGTTGCTTTCCAAGAATTTTATGGAGATATCCTAGGTGGTGCTTTCATGACAATAATCATAATACTATTTGTTCTTTCAACACTAATTGTAATGGTATATATTGGTGAAAAACAAATTGAATATGTATTTGGTACTAAAATTTCTAGAGTTTCTCGTTATGTATATATACTAATGGTTTTAATAGGAGCTTTTGGAAGTTTAGGAATAATAGTATCTTTCCTAGATATTAGTTTGGCTTCACTAGTAATAATAAATATGTTTGGAGTTTTAACAATGACAGGTGTTGCTGTTGAGGAATCTGATAGATTCTTTGAATTCTTAAAAAAATGAAAAAAATAAAAATTTCAAACTGATAAGGAGATGATGACTTGTATCCAAGACTAGAGATAAACATAAATAAATTAAAAAAACTAATCTGCAAGTAATATCAAATCTTTTTAAAGAAGAATAATCTTTCTTTAGCTATGGTAACAAAAAGCTTATTGTGCTAATGTTAATATTGTAACTGAACTTGTTAAAGATAATAATTTAGTTGACTATCTAGCAGATTCAAGAATAGAAAATCTTAGGAAGATGAAAGATATAAATATTCCTAAAATACTTCTTAGAATTCCTATGAAAAGTGAAGTTGAAGAAGTTGTAAAAATATGCTGATATAAGTTTCAACTCAGAATATGAAACTCTTGAAAAAAACTAAATGAAATCGCTAAGAAAAAAATAATAAAGTACATAAAGTTGTTATTATGGTAGACTTAGGAGATTTAAGAGAAGGTTATTTTTGTTGAAAAAAGATCTTTTTAGAAAAATATTAAAAAAATCCATGATTTACATAATATTTCTATTATTGGTCTTGCAACTAACTTAACTTGCTATGGCTCAGTTCTTCCTTCAGAAGAAAAATCTTTCTAAATTAGTAAATTTAGCTGAGAAGATTGAGAAAAAAATTTTTCATATTAAAAATGCAAATAATCTCAGGTGGTAACTCTAGTTCTCTATTTCTTCTAAATGAAAAATAAATTACCTTCTAAAATAAATAATCTTAGAGTTGGTGAAGCTATTTTTACTTGGAAGAGAAACTGCTTATGGAAAAGATATAGATGGAACATATAATGATGTTTTCAAACTTGTTTGTGAAGTTATTGAAAACAAAGAAAAACCATCAGTTCCTATAGGAGAAAGAGGACTTGATGCTTTTGGAAACCAAGTTGAATATGAAGACAAAGGAATTATGCAAAGAGTTATCATAGGAATAGGAAGACAAGACATTAATATTGGACACTTTTTCCCTGTTGATAAAAAAATAGAAGTAGTTGGTGCAAGTAGTGACCATACTATCCTTGATGTGACACGTTGTGATAGAGAATATCAAGTAGGCGATTTAATTGAATTTTCTATTGATTATGGTGGATTGTTATCACTATGTACATCAGAATATGTAAATAAAGTTATAGTTTAAAAAAATAAGATGCTATTGCAGATTTGCAGTAGCATCTTTTTATAATAACTATTTCTATTATCTCAAGATTATCCATCTTTGGAATTAATCTTTTATAAAAATTCTTCATCTAAATCTTTATTTATATACTTTTCTTTAAAAATCATTTATAAATTGAGTTAAACTTTGATTATCTCTCAGTTCAGATAATCTCATATATTCTTTTATTATCTCAAACCAAGGACTTTCTTTTTTTGTCCTAAGCCTCTTTGAAAGAAAGTATTATCAGCAGAATTAAAAATAAAATTTAACTTTTTTTAATTTCTAAGATAGAGCTAGCCTTTCTTTTTACAGATAAATCTTATATTTTCTGTAACCTGTAAATTGCTAACTTCTTTATCAAGCCATATAGCATCAAAAGCTATTTCAATAATATCCTTTTCTTTTTATATCATTGAGAGTTTTAAATTTTTCAAGTGCTATAGCTACATATTTTCTATAATCCTTAGCTATATCTTTTTCTAATCTTTTCAAATGCTGCAACAAACTTAGATCTTTTCGTCTTTTGGAATATCTTTAAGCATATCATATTGCTCTTTAGATATTTCACCCATCTCTAATAGGCAAGATATATTAGCTTTATATATATCATATTCATATATATTCCTTTTTGTAAACAAAGTTTTCCTCCATAATATCTCTTTCTATTTAGATTTCAACTCTATCATCTAAGGCTCTTGAGATAGTTGCAGTATCAGAAAATTCTAAGTTTCCTCCCATAGGAATTCCACTGGCTAACTTTGTAATCTTTATACCAAAAATTTTTTTAATAAGTTTTGCAAGATACATAGCAGTGGTTTCTCCTTCTATATTAGGGTTAGTTGCTAAAATTATTTCTTCAATATCTTCTTTTTCCTAATCTTTCAATCAAAGATTTAATATTTAATTCATTTGGAGTTATCCCATTTAAAGGATCAAGTCTACCATTTAAAAACATGGTAGACTCCTCTGTATTTTGTAGTTTTTTTCTAAAAATCATAATGTCTTTACTTTCTTCTACTACACAGATTATATTATGATTTCTTGTATTATCAGAACATATATTACAAGTGTCACTTTCACAATAATTTCCACAGACAGAACATCTTTTAACATTGTCTTTTACTGCTAAAAGAGCTTCTGCAAAATTTTTAACATCTTCTTCTGATTGATTTAGTATATGAAAAAGCATACCTTGTTGCAGATTTTTTTGCCCAACACCTGGTAATTTATTAAATTCCAGTATCAATCTTTCTAAACTTTTTAGTTGGCATTGTTTATCTCCTAACTAAGTGATTTCTTAAATTCTTTTATTGTTTTTACTAATTTCTCTTCTTTCTTTACCAAGTTCAGCATTTTTTTAATTATATAATCGTCTACTCTATCTTCATAGTCAGATTCCATATTTTCTATAATATCAATAATTTCTGAATAAGACATACTTTCTTTTTAAGTAGTCTTTTAAATTAAGAAGTAATTCTACTCTTTTTTTCTATTATCTCTTATTTTTTTCTATCATTGTCTTCTATTTCTCTTTTTAATTTGATTTTTTTCTTCTTTCTTTTCTTACTAATTCTAATACAGTATCCATTTTTACCTCTTTTCTCGCTTATCTTGACAATAAAAATAGCTAAATCATAATCTTTTTCTATACTCTTTCTTCTATCAACAGAGCAAGCTTGTTCAAGTGGATGAGTTACCATTTCATTCTTTTCAATTCCAACCATAACTCCTGCTTCACCTTTATTTAAAACTTCCACTGCTTTTGCTGCCATTCTACTTGCTAGAACTCTATCACGTCCTGAAGGAGTTCCTCCTCTTTGGATATGTCCTAAAACAACTGATCTAATTTCACTGTTGATATGTCCTCTTAATTTTTCTTCAATATCAAATACATTTCCAACACCTTCAGCAACTAAAACTATATCGTGTAGCTTACCATTCTTTCTTCTTTCTTTTAGCTGTAATGCTAGCATTTCAATAGGATTATCCATTTCTGGTATCATTATTCCATCTCCACCACCTGCTATACAAGCGTGAAGAGCTAAGTCTCCTGCTCTTCTTCCCATAACTTGAACTAAAATTGTTCTTTCATGAGAAGTTGCAGTATCTCTAATCTTTGACATAGCATCTAAAATAGTATTTAAACAAGTGTCAAAACCAAGTGTAAAATCAGTTCCACAGATATCGTTATCAATAGTTCCAGGAATTCCTACAACTTTGATTCCGTGTTCCTTATATAAAAGATTAGCTCCACGATATGATCCATCTCCACCTATAACAACTAAATAATTTATTCCTTTCTTTCTTAAATTATTTGCTGCAATTTCTCTAAATCTTGCTTCTTTGAATTCTTCACAACGTGCTGTTAATAGAACTGTTCCACCTTTATCTATTATACCTGATACAAATCTACCTGTCATAGGGAATATCTCATCATTTAGCATTCCTAAATACCCTCTTCTTATCCCATAGACTTCAAAACCATAAGATTCTGCAATTTTTGCTGTTGCTCTTATAGCTGCATTCATTCCAGGTGCATCTCCACCACTTGTCAATATAGCTAATTTTTTTTCCATTTTCCCCACCTTATCTATTAAATACTCCCATTTGTCTGAATTTTTCATATCTTTTTTCTACTAATTCATCCAATGGTAACTTTTCAAGTTCTTCTAATGTTTCTAAAACCACTCTTTTTAGATTAATGGCTGTTTCTTTAGGTCCACGATGAGCTCCTCCTAGAGCTTCGTCTATAATACCATCTATTAAACCAACCTTTAATAAACTTTGTGATGATAGTTTTAAATTATTTGCTGCTTCTTCCACTCTACTAGGATCTTTATACAATATTGCTGCACATCCTTCTGGTGAAATTACAGAATAAACAGAGTTTTCAAGCATGAATACTTTATCCGCTACTCCTAAACCTAAAGCTCCTCCTGAACCTCCTTCACCTATTACAACTGATATTATAGGAGTTTTTATTCCACTCATTTCCATTAAGTTTCTTGCTATAGCTTCTCCTTGTCCATGTTTTTTTCAGCTTCAAGTCCTGGATAAGCCCCTGGTGTATCAATAAAAAGTTAAAATAGGAATTCTAAATCTTTCAGCCATTTCATAAAGTCTTAAAGCCTTTCTATATCCTTCAGGATTAGCCATTCCAAAATTTCTATAAACTTTTTCTTGCATTGTTCTACCTTTTTGATGTCCGATTATCATAAATCTTTTTCCATCAATCTTACAAAGTCCTCCAACTATTGCTGGATCATCTCTAAATAATCTATCTCCGTGTAGTTCAATAAAAATCTGTTGTTATATTTTTCTATATAATCTAAAGTATATGGTCTTTCTGGATGTCTAGAAACTATAACTCTTTGATAATCAGTTAAATCTTCATATAAAACTTTAAGAGCAATATCTCTTTGATCTTTTTAATTTATTTATTTCTTCTGTTAAATCCACTTCTTTTTCTTCAGAAAACTTTTTTTAATTCTTCTATCTTATGTTCTAATTCATCTATTTGAAATTCAAATTGCATTTTTACTACCTCCTTAAATTATGTTATTAAGCACCTTAAATATAGTTTCTTTTAAATCTTCTCTCTTAGCAATAATGTCTACCATTCCACATTCTTGTAAAAATTCACTCTTTTGGAAATTTTCTGGCAATTTTTGTCTAATAGTTTGCTCAATAACTCTTGGACCAGCAAATCCAATTCTTGCATTAGGTTCACTTATAATAATATCTCCTAACATTGCAAATGAAGCTGTAACTCCTCCAGTAGTTGGATTAACTGGAACAGATATAAAAGGTAATCCTGCTAATCTCATCTTTTTAGCTGCAGCAGATGTCTTAGCCATTTGCATAAGAGAAAAACAGTCCTTCTTGCATTCTTGCTCCTCCTGAAATAGCAACAACAACTGCTGGAATTTTATGTTCTATAGCTCTTTCTAAAGCTGCAGTTATTTTTTCTCCTACAACTGAACCCATACTTCCACCCATAAAATTGAAGTCCATACAAGCTATACTTACTTTTAGTCCATTAATTTCTCCTAGACCGCTTATAACTCCTTCTTTCATTCCTGAGTCACGTTCAGCTTTTTTTCATACTTTTCTGTATATTCAGGGAAATCTATTGGGTTTCCTGCTGTTAAATTAGAATCTTCTTCTTTAAAAGTTCCTTTATCTATTAAAAAGTTCAATTCTTTCTCTAGCACTCATATTAAAAATAATGATTACAGTTTGGACATTTTTTTAAATTTTCTTTTTATCTCAGACTTATGAGATAAAAACTCCACAAAGTAGGACATTTTGTTATTTCTTCCTCTTTTAAATTATCAATATTTTTTTACCTTATATTTTTGCTTTTTTTCTTTTTTTCTTCTTCTGAATTATTTTCAGAAACAGTAACATACTTCTTTTTTTGATTGTGTTATATTAGTTAAACCTAAATTTTTTTACTAAATCTTTAAAAAAATTGACATTGTTTCACCTCTTTTTTTATTCTTAACACTTATTAAAAAAATCATACTTCATTTTATTATATTTTTCTAAGTTTTTTTCAAATATTTTTTTATTTTTTTATTTCTAAATTTCTTACTTTTTTTCTTTATTTATATGAGTAAATACCTCTACTTTTTCTTTCTTTTTTTACTTTCATTTTGTTATTTTATTTTTTTTATTTTTTTTATGGTATAATTTATTAAAAAAATATTTTTGGAGGAATAACTATGAACAAAAAAATAAAAATCTTTTTATTTTTTTATTTTTCACTATTAATATTAACAGCTTGTAGTTCTATAGATTCTTATATGCCAAGTTTTTTAACTGAAGGTTCTACTCCTGCTGCTATACAAGAAGCAGTTGCTTCAAGAGTTAATCCTGATAAAGAACTTTATAGTGTTGCTTCTTCTCAACTTTCTAAAAGTGGCTCTACATTAGCTCAATCTCGTGCTAATAAATCTGCTTCTGAATCTTTAAGAAGAAAAGTCAAATCTGAAGTAGAAGCTCAACTTAGAGGTTACTTAGAAGATATGGATGCTTTTTCAAAAAGTATTGTTAATCCAGCTTTCTCTGATTTAGCTAACTATTCTACTGACCTTTCAATGAAAAAAAGTACTCAAAAGGGAGCTTGGGAAGATTCTGAAAAAGTATATTCTCTACTAACTGTTGATAGAAGTGAAGTAATGAAAATTACTGATACTGTTTTTAAAGACTTTATCAAAACAGCTTCTAAAAATTTAGGAAATATAAAATAATAATTTTTATTAAATACACCTATTGTCTAGGGCATGTGGTGTATTTTTAGTTATATATACAAAAGATATGAAAGGAGGCTAAGGAGCTGTTGCAAATTAAGATTATAATATATAGCAGCCCCTTATAAAAAATGAGAACTTGGGTTGAAATTGACAAAGAGAATCTAAAGTACAATATTTTAAAACTTAAGGAACTTGCAGATAATAGAGAGGTTCTTGGAGTAGTTAAGGCTAATGCCTATGGATTGGGTTCTGTGGAAATTGCTAAAATTTTACAAGAGGTAGGAGTCAATTTTTTTGGACTTGCTAATCTTGAGGAAGCAATAGAATTACAAGAAGCAGGTATAAAGGCTAACTTTTTAATTTTAGGTGCAAGTTTTGAAGATGAATTAATTGAAGCCACTAAAAGAGGTATACACACTGCTATTAGTTCTATGCAACAACTAAAATTTTTTTAGTGGAAAAATAATTTAAATCCTAATATACATTTAAAAATTTGATACAGGTATGACAAGATTAGGTTTTGAAGTTGATGAAGCTGAAGAAGTAATAAATTTCTGTAAAAACTAATAACTTAAATCTAGTTGGAATTTTTTTACTCATCTGTCAGATAGTGATGGTAATACTATAGACACTAAGAATTTTACTTTAGAGCAAATTGAAAAGTTTAAAAAAATATAGTAAAGGGCTTAAATTTAAAAATATATACACATTTCTAATAGTGCTGGTATAACTAATTTTCATGAAAATATTTTTAGGAAATCTTGTAAGGGCTGGTATAGCTATGTATTCTTTCACAGGTAACAAGAAAACTCCTTATTTAAAAAAATGTATTTACTATAAAGTCAAAAAGTTCTATTTACAAAAAAAGTTAATAAAGACTCTTTTTGTATCTTATGGTAGACACTATACTCTTCCAGCTGACTCAACTTATGCAGTTATACCTATAGGTTATGCAGACGGTTTAAAAAAATATCTAACTAAGGGTGGCTATGTTTTAATAAATAATTATAGATGTGAAATAATAGGTAATATCTGTATGGATATGACTATGGTAAGAATACCTAAAGAACTTGAAAAAAACTATAAAAAAATATCTGATGAAGTTACAGTTATAAATGCTGATATTATAGATAATTTAAACATTCCAGAACTTTGTGTATGGGAATTTATGACAGGTATAGGTAGAAGAGTTAAAAAGAATTATAGTTTAACTTGCAAACTATTTACTACTATGTTATAATCTATTAACTATTATCATTTTTTTGAATTAAGGAGGTATAAAAATGAAAAAGAAGTTTATCTGGAATACAACCAAGTGGAATTCTTCATATAGGAAACTACTTTGGTGCAATGAAACAATTCGTGGATTTACAAAGTGATTATGATGGTTTCTATTTTATTGCTGACTATCATTCTTTAACATCGCTTACTAGTCCTGAAACATTAAGAGAAAATACATATAATATAGTTTTAGATTATCTTGCTATTGGGCTTGATCCAAGTAAATCAACTATATTTTTACAATCTAATGTCCCTGAACATACAGAATTGACATGGCTTCTTTCAAATATAACTCCTATTGGACTTTTAGAAAGAGGACATTCATATAAAGATAAAACAGCCAAGGGGATACCTGCAAATACAGGGCTTTTAACTTATCCCGTATTGATGGCAGCAGATATTTTAATCTATGACTCAGATGTAGTTCCTGTTGGTAAGGATCAAAAGCAACATTTAGAAATGACTAGAGACATTGCTATGAAATTCAATCAACAATATGGAGTAGAATTCTTTAAACTACCTGAACCATTAATTTTAGATGATTCTGCTATTGTTCCTGGAACTGATGGACAAAAAATGAGTAAATCATATAATAATACTATTAATATGTTTGTTACTAAGAAAAAATTAAAAGAACAAGTTATGAGTATAGTTACTGACTCTACTCCACTTGAAGAACCAAAAAAATCCTGACAATAATATTGCAAAAATTATATGCTTTATTTAATAATATAGATAAACAAAACGAATTAAAAGAAAAAAATTCTTAGCTGGTAATTTTGGTTATGGACATGCAAAAAAACTGAATTATTAAATTCTATCTTAGAGTATTTTTGCAGTTGCTAGAGAAAAAAAGAGAAGAACTTGTAAAAAGATATGGACTATGTTAAAGATGTTTTTAAATGAAGGTTCTAAAAAAAGCAAGAGCCATAGCTATAGAAAAAAATTCAAAAAAAGCTAAAGAAATTGTTGGACTAGTAGGAAATATTTATTAATAATAAGCTATTATGAGTAATAAAAAGTAAAAAAATAGTTCGTTACTGAGTAGATTTTCTTAACGATAAAAAAATCAAGAATTCGCTGTAAATTTCGACCAACTCGCTAACAAGTTAGCTCAAACATGTCGAGATTTACTCGGCTCATTCTATTTGATTTTTTTATCTAAAAATCTACATTCGTAACTTACTTATTTTTTTACTTTTAATTTGTAATAGCTTTTTTTAATTCCCTGATTGTAAATCTGAGAATTTTTCTTTCTATATCATATTTTTAAAAAAATTCATTTTTTTAATTTTACCTTTATTTTTTTCTTTTAAGTAAGCTATACATAAATCTCTAACATCTTTTATAGTCTTACTATCATATATAATATCTATAAATTTTAAATCACTAAATCCACTTTGTCTCAAAACCAAAAGATTTCTCCTGAATTTCTTAATTTCAAATCTTCTTCAGCTATTACAAATCCATCTTCTGTTTTTTTCCATAATAGATAATCTTTGTTTAGAGTTTTCAGTAGTTGACTCAGAAATTAAAAAAACAATATGATTGTTTTTGAACCTCTTCCAACTCTTCCTCTAAGTTGATGTAGAGCAGACAGTCCGAATCTTTCAGCATTATAGATAGTCATAATTGTAGAGGCTGGAACATCTATACCAACTTCAATAACTGTCGTTGCTATTAAGATATCATATTCTTTATTTTTAAATTTAAGCATAACTTCATCTTTTTTTCTTTAGCTTTCATCTTTCCATGAATTATTCCAATTTTCTTATCTGAAAATCTTCTTTCTATCTCTTCAGAGACCTTATCCACAGATTTTAAAGCCATTTTATCACTTGTTTCAATAAGTGGTGCAACAAAATATGCTTGATTTCCACTATTTACTTTTTTATAGATAAAATCATACATTATTGATAAGTCTTTATCATTAGCTATCCATTTTGTTTTTTTATAGGAGTTCTTCCTGGTGGTAACTCATCTATTATTGATAAATCTAAATCTCCATAGATACTTAAAGCCAATGAACGAGGGATAGGAGTAGCAGTCATAACTAAAAGATTGCCTAAGAAACCTTTTTCTCTTAATTTATTTCTTTGATTTACACCAAACCTATGTTGTTCATCTATAACTATAAGACCTAATTTTTTAAATACTACATTATCTTCTATCAAAGAATGAGTTCCTATAACTATGTCAATATCTCCATTAGCAATGGCTTCTAATATCTCAGTCTTTTTCTTACCTTTTATACTAGAAGTCAATAAACCTACTCTTAAACCTATTTTTTCAAGTCTTTCTTTCATACCTAAATAATGTTGATTAGCTAGAATTTCTGTTGGTGCCATCAATGCTCCTTGATAGCTATTCTCTGCCATATAAATAAGCATAATTGTTGCAACTGCAGTTTTCCCACTTCCAACATCTCCTTGCACAAGTCTATTCACAATTTTTTTCCATCTGAAATCTCATCATAGATTTCTTTTATAACCTTTTTTTGAGCTCTAGTTAATTCAAAGGGTAAAAGTTCTAGAAACTTTTTTTACTTTTTTTCTTTTTTTCCTTCAATCTCATATTTCTTTTGTGTTTAAACTATCTACAATAAATCTGTTTTTTTAAGTATGCCCAATTCTAAAAATTAGTAGTTCTTCTGTTGCAAATCTTAGATTAGCTGCTTCTATTGCTTGAACTGATTCAGGAAAATGTATATTTTTTTAATTGCTTGAGTTCTTTCAAAAAAATCTCTTTATATCCTTTTAACTAAATCATTCGGAATATTTTTCTTCAAAGTATTTTAAAAAAGTTTTCTAAAAAAATTTCTTAATTATTTTTTTCTTAAGTTATTTTTGAGTAATACTTTTATTTGAACTATATATTGGCAAAAATTTCTTTAGCTGTTTCTTTTTTTCTTGTCCTTTATATAATTTATATTCAGGATTTATAAATTGAAAAAAAGATTAGATTTTTTTAGTTTGTCCAATAAATATATATTCTTCTCCTACTTTAAGTGACTTACTTATATAGGGCATACCAAACCATAAGACTTCCATTATACCTGTCCCATCAGTTATCATAGCCTTAACAATTTTTTTCCCCACTTCTATTTGGCATATTAAGAACAGACATAACACTAGCCTTAACAACCACATATTCATTAAAGGTTAAATCTCCAATATTTTTTTAACATTACTTCTATTATCGTATGCTCTAGGAAAAATAATAGATTAAATCATAAATTGTATCTATACCTAAAGATTTTAGATTTACTACTTGCTTTGCTGTTATATATTTACTAGGAAGCTCTTCCAACTTAGTATACATCTTTTTATAAGTTTCTATCATATAGACTCCTTAAAAAAATGAGCTGTTGTAAAATATTTTCAACAGCTCCACTTTCATTTTAATCTAATTGTTCTAATATTTCATCTGAAATATCAAAGTTTGAGTAAACATTTTGAGAATCATCTAAATCTTCTAAAGCATCATAAAGAGCCATAACCTTTTTTGCTGTTTCTAAATCAGTGATTTCAACAGTATTTTCAGGTATCATAGTGATTTCTGCATCTTCATATTGATAACCAGCATTCTTTAAGTTTTCTAAAACTGTTTGAAATTCTGTGTATTCAGTTGTAACTTCAAAAACTCCATCACTCTCTTCAACATCTTCTGCTCCTGCTTCCAATGCTGCCATCATAAACTCATCCATATCTATACCTTCAGATTTTACAGTTATGATTCCTTTTTTCTTAAACATCCAAGATACTGCTCCATCAGCTCCAAGATTTCCATCTTTACGAGAAAATGTCATTCTCATTTCAGATGCTGTTCTGTTTTTATTATCTGTTACAGCCTCAACTATAAATGCAGTTCCTGCAGGACCATAACCTTCGTATCTCATTTCTGTAAAAATCTACACCTTCTAATTCTCCAGAACCTTTTTTTAATAGCTCTTTCTAGAATATCTTTTGGCATATTTCCAGCTTTTAGCTTTTTCTATTGCAAGTCTAAGTCTTGGATTGAAGTTAGGATCACTTCCTCCTTCTTTAGCTGCAATTGTTAACTCTCTTCCAAATTTTGTAAATAACTTTGCTCTTTTCTTATCTTGAGCACCTTTTCTATGTTGTATATTATTCCATTTACTATGTCCAGACACAGAAAAAAACCTCCTATAATTTTTTTAATTTATATTAAATTTTATCATATATAAGAAATTTATTCTAGCTTTTTTTATTGTTTTATCTAATTTTAGATATAATACCAATACCAAAGACAGGACCACTATGACTACCTATAGTAGCTCCTATTTCAAATCTTCCTTTATATTCTATTTTTCTCATAGTATCTGCTGTTTTCTTTAAGATATCTGTACTTTGTAATTCTTGGTTAGTTCCTCCCCAAGCTGTGTATAGATAGATACTATTTTTACCTTCATTTTTTTATAATTTTTTTTCCATGTAAGAGATAGCTCCTCTTTCTCCAAAAAGTCTTAGTTTCAAGAGTAACTTCACCATCTTCAATTTTTTTAGAACTGGTCTTAATTTTAAAAAGACTTCCTATCATTGAAGAAGCTCTTCCAATTCTTCCACCTTTTTTTCTAAGTAAGTTAAATCACTTACTGCGAAATATACTTTCATTTTATCTGCAATTTCATAAAGTCTTGCTAGTATAGTTTCAAGTTTTGCATCTTCTTTAGCCATTTTTTTGCAGCTTCAAGCACTTGATAAGCTTGACCAAATGTTACAGACTTAGAGTCAACTATAATTATATCTTTTTTTCTTTTTTTATCATTTCTCTTGCAACTTTTTGCAACTTGTTGAGTTCCACTCATCTTGCTAGACATATGAATAGAAATTATTTTTTTCGTATCCTTTATTAAATAATTCTTCATAATAATCTCTAAATTCTGCTGGAGAAGGTTGAGCAGTTTTTTTGGAACAACCTTTTCTGTTATAAGTTTATGCCAAAACTCTTTTTTTAGTTAAATCAACACCATCTTTATAGTTATTTTCACCTATTCTAAGTCTTACAGGTATAATTGTTATATCTAGTCCTTCTATCATTTCATGAGTTAAATCAGAAGCTGAATCTGTTAAGATAGCTATCTTTGATAGGCTAGGATCTCTTTGTTCTAAGTAGATATAGTAAGAATAGTTATCTTGCTCTCCATCATACATATAGAATTTCTTTATATTCTTAGCAGTGATAATTCCATTAGCTTCTTCTGTAGCTGTTTTTTTCCTTTTAACTACAGTAAGAGATAAAGTTTTATCATTTATATATTTATCACATACTATTTTAACTAATTCTTCAAGTGTTCCTGCTTTTTTTCTGTTAAAGCACCATTTACAAGAGCTATATGATCTCCAACTTTAATTTCTATATTATTTACTTTAGTATCTCTAACAGCCTTTGTAATTTCAATAGAGTTATTAAATTTCAATTGTCTTAATAGACTTTGAAGATTCATTTTTCTATTTTTTTAGTGAAATAATATCCTTCTAACATTGTTTTTTTGTATCTATAACTATAATATCTCTTTTTATCTCTTTTTGCTGCTAACTTTTGCACTAGCAATGATATTTTTATTATTAGGCAGTATGTATATAGTTTTTGCACTAATCTTTTTCAATCCATCTTCTATATCTGCAACAGAAGGGTTTTTAGTTTGTCCTCCAATTAAAGTTGCAGCAGCTCCATCTTTTAAGAAAAGTTCAGCTATATTTTTATTATCTACCACAGCATAGACAGCTACATTATTTTTCAATATTTTTTTCGTTAAATAGTAATTTAACTGTTTCTTCCTCTTCAACTACAGGAGCTTTTCCACCATTTAATTCTTCTTCTTTAACTAAAACATGATTATGTTGAATTTCCATATTTTCAATTTTCATATTGTTTAAGTTACCTAAAGCTCCAGCTATTTCTAAGACTTGTCCTGGATGGTTAGTGTGTATATGTGTCTTAGTTTTCTTTCTTGTTTGTGCAACAACCATAGAATCTCCAAGTTGTTGAATTTTTGCCTTATATTCTTCTAAATCAAAATCTCCTGATTCTATTATGAACTCAGTACAATATTTGAATTTTATTTCATTTTTATTTACATATTCAAGTTTTTGTTTTCTGTTTACTTGAGAATTTGCTATTCTAGCTAAGTCTTTTAGCATTTCAGGATCTGTTACAGATTTTTCAAACCCTTCAAGTACATAGAAAAATCCCTTTTTCCTCCTGCATCAACAACTCCAGCTTCTTTTTAATTTAGGTAGAAGATTAGAGTATCATCAACTGCTTCAGCAGCAGCATTTTTTTAAATGAACTAAGAAAGGTATAAAATTATCTTTTGGACCTTCATAAGCTATTGCTGCTTCAGAAACTTTTCTTATAACAGTAAGTATTGTTCCTTCAACTGGTTGACTAACAGCCATATATGCTCTTTCTTTTGCAGAAACAAATGCTCTTGCGGCCTTAGGAATAGTAATTTCTTCTGTATCTCTAACTTCATCTAGGAATCCTTGAATAATTTGAGATAAAATTGTTCCTGAGTTTCCTCTTGCTCCTAATAGAACAGCTTCAGAAATGATATCTACAAGCTCTTCCATTTTAGGTTCAGTTTGTAAACCTATTAAAGCATTTTCTACTGATTGTAATGTCATTGACATATTTGTTCCTGTATCTCCATCAGGAACGGGGTAAACATTTAAGTCATTTAAAAACATCAGCATATTTTTAAAAAGCCATCTACTTGCTGCTATAAATAACTTAGTTAACCTAAGTGGTGTTAAAATTTTTTTATTTCTATTTTCATATTACCTCCAATTAAAATGTTGGTGGGCTAACTACCCACAATGCTTTTTACTTCTTTTTTTCGAAGTATTTTTTTAAATCTATGGTTTAAACTAGATTTGAAATATAGGCTATCACCTTTTGCTAATTTATATTTTTTTGTTAGCCACATATACTTCTAGTTCACCTTCTAATATATATATAAATTCTTCTGAATTACCATGACTATAATAGTCTCTTCCACTTTCTCCGTCTATACCTATTTCATAAATTATAGGTTCCATATTCTTTTTCTTTATTGCTTGCAAGTAAAATTCCCATTTTTGATATTTGAATCAATACTTTCTATATATCTTACATTTGCAGCCTTAACAAATTCTATATTTCTAATATCATCCTCCTCATCTTCAATAAGATATGCAACTCTAACATCTAGAGTATGAGCTATCTTCTTTAAATTTTCTATTGAAGGAGAAGCTTTTTCCTTGTTCAATTTGAGATAAGAAACTTGCTGATAAATCTACTTTTGTTGCAAGTTCTCTTAAAGACATTCCTTTATCGTTTCTACTTTTCTTTAATTTCTCACCTATAGTCATTTCCTTTTTACCGTACCTTTTTATTTTTAATATTTTTTTAATAAGTTATAAAGAGCATGCATCATTGCTCTCTGTCTTATTTTATTTCTATCACCTTTTTAATTCTCTTCTAAAAAAATTTTTACTTCATCTTTTACTCTAATTCCAATATATACAAGCCCAACAGGTTTTTCTTTTGTTCCTCCACCTGGACCTGCTATTCCAGTAGTTGAAATTGCAACATCTGTCTTTAGACCTGCAAGCATTTCCCTTGCTACCTCTTCACTCACAGCTCCATATTTTTTTCTAAAGTTTCTTTTTTTACTTTCAATCTTTTTTTATCTTAGCTTCATTTGAATAAGAAACTATACTTTCTATAAAGTTTTCAGATATTCCTGGAACTTCAATCAACTTACTAGCTATCATTCCACCTGTACAAGACTCTGCTGTTGAAATTGTAAGTGGTTTTTTTCCCTGAATTTAGACATTCATAAATCGTGTTTTTCTATTCTATCATTATCTTCCCCTGATTATGAACTCAGATATTCTATTATATAATTTTTTTTAACAATTTTTTTTCTACACTCTTTTTTTATTTTTTTACTACTTGTTTGTAGTCTTATTAGAGTTCCATAGTCCTTAACTAAAAAAATTCATAGAATATACCTTCTTCGGTAAATAAATCTTTTACAGTATTTTCAAGGGTACTTTCTCCTATGCCATAAGTAATTATATCTTTGATATATATTTGAGTTTTTTTAAATTATTCTCTTTAACATAATATTTTTAAAAAAATTTAGGAAACATATTTTTTTAATTCATTTGGAAAACCTGGAAAGGCAACTAAACCATCAACATAAACCGCTGGTGCCATACCTACATCATTTTTTTAAAAGCTAATAGCTCCTTCCAGGCTTTTTCAACTTCCTTAAAATTAGTCTTATTAGGATTTTTATATGCTTTATATTTCTTTAAAAGCTCATTTTTTTCTTTTTTTCATCTACTACTAATTTTTTTCTTTAAAAAAACTTTGCCATTGCTTCCTTAGTTATGTCATCATCAGTAGGTCCTAAACCACCTGTTAAAAATAACTAAATCAACATTCTTTTTTAGCATATTTTTAAAGCTTTTACTATTTCATCCATGACATCTCTAACTGTCATTTTAAATTCTATTTCTATTCCATATTTATTTAATTCTTCTGCTATATAGATACTATTTGTATCTATTGTCGCTCCATTTAATAATTCCGTTCCTACTAAAAATATTCCTGCTTTCATTTTTTTCCTCCATTAATAGAAAAATTTTGTCCAGATAAATACTAGAATAAAAGTTACCTATAATTCCAGCTAAGAAATCATCTAAGACTACTCCTACACCATTTCCAAAAATTTTTGTGATTTATATATAGGTCCTATTTTAGTTATATCTAATATCCTAAAAATTACAAATGCCAATCCCATAGCAATTAAAGTTGCCTTTACTCCAACAGGATTGATTAAAAATAAGGTAGTCAAGAACCCAAGAACTTCGTCAATTACAACTGCTTGTGGATCTTCTTTTTTTAAATATTTCTTTTTCACATATATCTGATACATAGACTGCTATAGCAAAAGAATGTAACTAAAAAAATACTAAGTAAAATGAATTGTAAACCATTACATTTATAAAAAAATCTTTTTAATATATGTTAAGAATAAAAAAATATTGGTATTCCTCCAAGAGTTCCAAATGTTCCTGGCATAAATGACATTTCTCCTAAACCAAAACAAGTGGCTAGGTTTTTTATAAGTTTATGATTATGTCCTGACATCAATACACCCCCTTTTTATAGTTATATTCTCTGTATTCGCCTTTTTCTTGTCTTTTAATTGTTTTAAAAACTTTTTTTATTTCATCAATAGTTTCAGTAGTAAATTCTAAAACTATTATATCCACATTTAGTTTTTTTAATATCTTCTTCTATATTGATGATATTAAGTGGCTTATCTAAAAAAATATTTCTGTACCATATTCATTTCTGATAATATTAAATCTGTCATTTTTCTTTATTGGTAATAACTTCATCTTTATTCTCAGCTATGTCTACATCTATAGTCATTCCTTTTTAACTTTGAATAAACTAGCAAAAGCCTTTTTTTTAATCTTGTCTTTCCAAGTTCTCTTATTTTAGCAAAGTTTATTTCAGGTGAAACTATAAAACTTTCTAAGTTCTTTATTCTCTCCAAAAACTGAAATAGTATAAGAATTTACTATATTCATATTCCAATTCAACATAACAGATGAATTTTTATTTTCTAATAACTCATAGAGATTAGAAGCCAATTTATTGTCTAAATTATGTTGACTTAACTTAGATTGTTTAGCTATATCATAAGTTCTATCATATATTTCACTTATATTATATTCATCTTTTTACTTTTTTTCTAAAAAAAGCTTCTTTGTTCATCATTAGAGACAATAACCCTTATTTCTACATCTTTAGGCTCATCTTTTTTTCTATCTCTAATTTAAAAATATTCTTGATTATTTGCTTTTTAATTCACTGTCTAAATCTCTTCTAAAAATATGAAAGTATCTCTTCTCTAAACTTCTCAATAGCTGTTCTTTTTTTAAATTTTTTTAATTCTGATAGAGGGATAAAAAAATATCTTCATCTATATCAACCTCAATATTTTTTTAACAGTAAATTCACTGTCACCTATTTCAGATAACTTTTTCCTTTATATCCTCTTCACTTATAGCTCTTTTTTTGTGCCTTTTTGAGTTAAAGTTTCAGAGATTTCTTCTAAATTTAAAAATTCTATTTCCATTTTCATCTTCCAAATAAATTTTTTTAAATTTAATTTTTCATTTAATTTAGCAGTGAAGTCAAAATTTACTTCTAACTTTTTTTATCTGTATTTTTTTTAATTTTTTTGAAATTTCATCATTTAATCTTTTTATTATAATTTCTAAAAAAATATACTTTGTTCCTTCTGGGAAATTTAGAATTAACTTTTTCATTCTTATAAGCTATTTTTTTCTATCTTCTTTTACATTAGCTACATTTATCTTTCCTATATATGTTCCACCAAGATTTTTTTATAATCCTTAGAGACAAAGGTTACTCCATCTCCTGAAACTATATCTTCATCTAGCCTTATATTCTTTCCTAGTACTTCTCCTATTTTTTTCACCCATATTATATGAATAATCTCTATTCATAATGGCTTTTATCATTGTTGTAGAAATATCCTTTTGAATAACCTCTATTGAATAATTTATGAGTGTTCTCTTCCTTATCTATTCCATTTATTAGACTTCTAAAAATAAGAAACTGTCTCATAGACATAGGAAACATCTTTCATTCTTCCTTCAACTTTTATGCTTTCTACTCCGATTTCTTGTAGTTTTTTTATTTCATCAAAACCATATAACTGGTCTTTAGGACTTAAAAAATATGATTTTTCTCCACAAGAAGTCTTGTATTCTTTTCTACAAGGTTGGGCACACATTCCACGATTACCACTTCTTCCACCTATGAAGCTACTCATATAGCAATTACCTGAAAATGATATACATAGTGAACCAGAAACAAAGATTTCAAGTTCCATATCTGTGTTTTCTCTGATTTCTTTTATTTCTTCAAAAGCTTAATTCTCTTGGTAAAACTATTCTTTTTGAAACCCAATTCCTTCAAATAATTGATTTTCATAATGGTTGGCAACAGTCATCTGTGTACTACCATGAATTTCTATACTAGGGAAATTTTTTTATGCAAGTATTCTGCATAACCTAAATCTTGAACTATTATTGCATCTAAACCATAATTATATAGTTCTTTTTAAAGTTGGATATAGGAGCTCTATCTCCCTATTAGTCATTATAGTATTAAGAGTTAAGAATATTCTACTTCCTCTTAAATGTGCATAATCTATTGCTTTTTTTAATTCTTCAACTGTAAAGTTTTTCAGCATTTCTTCTTGCTCCAAAAACCTTTTTAAACCTAGGTATATTTCGTCAGCTGTTGCACTAATAGCAGAATAGAACCTTTCCATATTACCTGCAGGTGCTACAATTTTTCATATTTTTTTCACAAAACCTTTCTACTTTTTTTCATATAATTCTTCTAAACTTGTGTTATTTTTCTATAACAATATCAGCTTTTCTTTATTCTTTCTTCATTTGATATTTGAGATTTTATTATTTTTACTTGCAAGTTCTTTTGTCTATATTATCTCTTTCAACTATTCTATTTAATTGTACATCATAGTCTGAGATAACAACTAATATTTTATCACAAAATTTATCTATTCCACTTTCAAAAAAGTAAGGGAACGTCAAAAAAATTATTGTTTCGTCTGTATTTTTTTCTTTTTAATTCTCTATAGAAATCAATAACTTTTGGATGTATTATAGCATTTAATTTTTTTAATTTATCTTTATCAGCAAAAAACTATTTCTTTTTAATTTTTTTCTATCAACTTTTCCATCTTCAGTTAAAATTTTATCTCCAAAAATTTAAAATTATTTCTTCTTGAACTAATTTTTTTTCTGAAATATCTTTTGCAATTTTATCTGCATCATAAACTTTAAAACCTTTTTTTCAGCTAAATATTTTTGATACAGTACTTTTTACCACTAGCTATTCCACCAGTTAAACCTACTATCATAACTCCCCCTAGCTTATGTATAGTTTCCAAATATCATAATCAGGTAATTTTTTTAATTCTAGATTTATTTCTTTTTAAAAATCTTTACAGCTGTCTCTCTAAAAAAATTTCTCTTTATTAGATAGATTTTCTTCCCTATCATTTCTATAAAAATTGACTTTTTATCTTTAAGGGTACCTGATACAACATCATATGTATCCCAGTATGTATATTCTTCATTATCGACAATCTTATTCCCTTGCAAAAATTACTTCTCCTGTTAATGTTGAAATAAGTTTGTATTTTACTTCTACTTTCGCATATGAAGATTTAAAGAAATGAGTTTTAACATATTTTACTTTGTTTGTAGCCTCTTTTCCATTTTCATCTGTATAAATTTCTTCAAAATCATTCTGCTCTTTTTTTCTCTTCAATTTTATTAGGACTGTATTCAACTAATTTTGCAGTTATTTCTAAAATTGTATCTGGATTATCTTTAGTCTTTGTAAAAAGGATTATGTTCTATATATCCTCTATAATTTTCTGCTATCATTATATTTAATAGCTCATCATTTCCACCAATAATTCTATAATCCATTGTTTTCTCTATCTTGGCTTCCATTCTGTCTCTTTCTGCTAAAAACAGTAGCTCTCAGTTCCTTATCATCGTTAAGAATTTTTTTGCATATGCAAGATATTTAGCGACTTTTTTTCTCTGAAAAGTATTTTTCTTTCATTGCTCTTTACTTTTTCATAATTACTTCTTGTATTATTTTCAGGTAATTTTTTTTACAAGCTATCAATATAAAGATACTTAGGAATATAAGTAAATATTTTTTTTGTAATTCATATATCCTCCGAATTTTCATTTTATCCCAAAAGAATAATTTATCACAAAAATTCAATTAATATCAATTTTTTTTATTATATAGTATAGATTAAAAAAATTAAGATTTAGTTAAAAAAATTTTAGAAGTTTCAAATTTAGAGTAGAAATGAGTAAGATCTATTCTTTATTTTAAAAAAATTTTATTGACTTTTTCATTTTAAGCTATAACCTATGGATATAATATTTGAAAGGGAAAGAGCATGAAGAAGATAAAAATTTTTTTATTAGTCTTTTTACCTCTACTTACAGGAGCTTTTAATTTATCTTTTGTATAGAAGTAAAAAAACCTCTATTATTACAATTTTATACATTTTTTTGGATATTAATGGTTTTCGTTCTTCTAGCAAGAGAGACAGCCACTCTATACAGAAAAACTATTTCCAACATGGGCTATCTATTCATTACCTGATGGCTTATGGCTTTTTTTCTGCTGGAGCAGTATTTTTTTGATTGCCAGAAAAAGATTTTTTTCTTCATGTCATTTGGTTTTTTTCTTTATATATTTACTTGTTATCTTAGGAGAATTTGTACAAAAAGTTTTTTTTGGTGGACATGGAACTCCCTGTAGGAACTTTTTGATAAATCGGATATAGTTGCTTTCACCTATGCCTATATAAGTATCAATGTTGTTGCCATAATTTTAAGATTATTTTCAAAATAAAGATAAATATATATTCAAAAAAATTCAAAAGAAATTCTTGAAAAATATATGTTATACTATAATAATATCAATCGTAGGATTGTTAGCAAATATGTTTTTAATTCGTAAAAGTCGGGAGGTAGAGAATGAAAAAAAGAATGTTACAGTATATTGTGGGAGCATCATTTGGAGTTGATAAATCATATCAAGATATAACTAGAAAAACTTGGAGAATGGATAGGAAAAAAATAATTATAATCTTGTTTATGGTGGAGGCAGATCTGGTTTAATGGGACTGATTGCTGATTCAGTTCTTGAAAAATGGTGGAAAAAGTTACAGGAATAATAACTCATTTTCTATCAGAAAGAGAAATTGCTCATGATGGTATAACTAAACTTATAAAAGTAGATACTATGTCAGAAAGAAAAAAGAAAATGGCAGATTTAGCTGACATCTTTATCGCACTTCCTGGAGGACCTGGAACTTTAGAAGAGATAACTGAAGTTGTTTCTTGGGCAGTCTTAGCCTTACATCCTTGCCCTTGTATATTTTTTTTAATTATGATAATTACTACAATCATATCAGAGCTTTTTATGATTTGATGGTTGAAAAAGGATATATGAAAAAAGAAGCTAGAGAAAAACTTTGCTTCACTGATTCTTTTGAAGAAATGGAAAAATTTATAGCTACTTATGTACCACCAAAAAGCCAGAGAATACCATGGAGAATAAAAAAAGATTGTTGTAAAGTTAAGTTTTTCAATCTAAAGTAAAAAAATATGTGAATTACGAATGGAAATTTTTAGATAAAAAAATCAAATAGAATGAGCCGAGTAATTGTCGGAGTGTCTGAGCAAAGCGAGTTTTCCGAAATTACAGCGAATTCTTGATTTTTATCGTTAAGAAATTTACTCAGTAATGAACTATTTTTTTGCTTTTTACAACAACCTTTTTTTATTTTTTTAATCTCTCAGTGCCAATGGCATTAATATATAAATATAGTCTTCATTATCTTTTTTTCATATACTTTTACTGCTGAATTAGCATACATAAATTCTAAAACTAATTCTTTTTTTCCTTAGGAATATTTTGTATAAATTCTAACAAGTATTTAGAATTTAAAGAAATTTTTAAATCTTCACCTTCAAAGCTAATATTTAACTCTTCATTTATTCTTGCAATATCATTTAAAGCTGATATTATTAACTTACTTTCTTCATTAATACCATGTTTAAATTGATAAGTTGATGAATATTTAGATTCCATATTACTTCTTGAGAAAAATTAAAAACTCTTTTTAATAAATTAGTAAATGTTTCATTATTTATAGATAATTTTTTTATCATAAGTTATATTTGATAATATATCTGCATAATTAGGGAATCTTAACTCAATTAATTTTTGTAATTATAGTAGTTTCCTTATATTTAAAAATATAGATGAGCATCTTCCTTATAGATTTTTTTATAAGCTCATTATCTAAAACCTTTAACAATTTTAACAATAGAAGAAATAGTATCAGCTGGAACACTTACTGCAAAGTCATTAATTTCTTTTTTTCTACATCTTTTCTTTAAATAAGTTAAACGATAAGTATTAGTTGAAACAAAATTTAAAGTCTTATTATTACTTTCTATTCTAATACAGTTCATAGCTATGTTATCTGGAGTATCAGCTGAGAATAAAACTTTCTCAAAGATTTCAACTAGCTCTTGACTAGGCATTTCAAATTTAAAGTTATTTTCATTTAAGTTTATATTCTCAAATGTATTTGGATAATCTTCCGTAGTAAACACATCATATTCTGTTGTAGAATCTTCAGTTTCAATAAATAGAATATTTCCATTTTCAACTCTTAAAACTACAAACTCATCTTTTTATTTCTTTTTAAATATTCATCTATGATAGAAGGACTAAAAGCAACTTCTCCTTCTCTTATGACTTCATTTACATCTATAGAAGTCTTTATAGTTGTATCTAAATTTGTTCCAGTAAAATATACTTTATTATCCTTAACCTTTTGCATAAACACAAGAAAGAATTGGTTTAATCTTATTATCTTTTTATTGATTTTTTTCAACTATTCTAACAGCTGTTAAAAAAATTCTGTCTATTTACTTTAATATGCATATTTTTCCTCCCCAAAATATTAAAAATTTAAATTTACTTTCAGTTCCACTAAGTAGTCTTGAGATATTTGATCTATGTCTATATATTACAAAGATTCCAATTATCAAAGATAGTACAAATAAATACGACCCTTTATCAGAAAAAAATGTAAAAAAATAGGCAATAGAAAGGCAGCTGTTATAGAATCCCAGTGATATATATCTTGTAAAATATACTATCACTATAAATATAGCTAACAATATTAAAGTTATTACTGGTATTAAGAATAAAAATACTCCTAAACTTGTTGCAACTCCTTTTCCACCTCTAAAAGATATAAAGCAAGAATAAGTATGAGCTAAGATTGCAACTAAACCTATTAAAAACTAAATCATTATATTCTAAATCAAACTTGCTTGCAATGTATAAAGGAAGAAAAACCTTTAAGAACATCCATTATTAAGACTGTTGTTCCTAGCTTTGCTCCTAAAAACTCTATATGAATTTGTAGCTCCACTATTTTTACTTCCATAATCTCTTACATCTATATTTTTAAAAATTTTACCTAGCCATACTCCACTTGGAATCGCTCCCATAAAATATGCCAAAACCATTAAAAGAAATAAAGTCATAATCCCTCCTCTATAACAAATAAATTTTACCTTATTATATAATTTTTTTTTACATATAAAAGCAAGTTAAAAAAAGAGAACTTTTTAAATTTTTTTACTTTCAAAAAGTTCTCTTTATTTTTTTCTTATTTATCAGCCATTTTTGTTTAAAAGCATCTCTTATTTCAGTAAGTAATACTTCTTCTTTTGTTGGTTCAGGTGCTGGAGCAGGCTCTTCTTCTTTTTTTTCTTTTTGTACCTTATTGATTAGTTTTATAACCATAAAAAAATACAAAATGCGATTATAAGGAAATTTACTATTTCTTGAATAAACATACCATATCTAATAGCAGCTTGTTGAGCTCCTTCAACAGGTTCTCCTAATTTGATTTCTAAACTAGTAAAATCTACATTTCCTAAAAACCATTCCTATAATTGGCATAAAGATATCATTAACTAAAGCTTGTTACTATTTTTTTCCAAAAAGCTCCTCCAATGATAACCCCAACTGCCATATCAACTACATTACCACGCATTACAAACGCTTTAAATTCATCAACTAATTTCATTAATCCTCCTAAAAATTAAAACTTTTTAAAAAACTTATATTGTAAATTTTGTTACCAACTAACTTTCAATAAAACCACCTGCTATTACATTGCCATCGTTATTGTAAAAAACAATTCCTTGTCCTGGTGTAATAGCTCTAACTTTATTGTCTATAAATTTCACTTGAAAATTATCTCCATTTTTTTCTTTAAGACACATTTATGTAAAATATCTCTTGAACGTGTTTTTTTGCAAAACATTCTAAATTATCTAAACTCTCTAAGCTTGGAACTGAAAAATAAATTTAATCTTGTAGCTGTAAGCTCATCTTTAAATAAATCTTCATTTTCTCCAACTATGATATTGTTGTTATCTTTATCAAAGGCTAAAACATATAGTGGCTCTTCACTAGATATTCCTAAACCTTTTCTTTGACCTATAGTATAGAATGAAAAATCCTTTATGTTTTCCTAAAAATCTTTCCATTTTTTTATCTATAATATTTCCAGGCTTTTTGAGCCTTTCCTTTAGTATTTTCAATTAAAAAAATTCTTTTTAATTTTTCCATCATCTACGAAGCAAATTTCTTGAGAGTCTTTTTTTAGAATATACTCTTACTCCAATTTGTTTAGCAAGTTCTCTTAATTTAGGTTTTTTTCTAAATCTCCAACTGGAAAAAAATAATCTTACTTAATCTATCTTTTTTTGAATTTGAGATAGAAAAATAAACTTGATCCTTATTAGAGTCATCTCCAACACTCAATAGTCCATTTTTTAGCTTAGTATAATGCCCAGTTGCCATAAAACTAGCTCCCTTAGATAAGATAAAATCTAACATTTTACCAAACTTTATATGTCTATTGCAGACCATACAAGGATTAGGAGTTCTTCCGTTCATATATTCATTTACAAAAATAATCCATAACCTTTTTCTTTAAATTCATCTCTAACATCTAAAACATAGTGTTCTATCCCTAAGTCATCACATACTTTTTTAGCATCTGAATCCTCATCTTTAAATGTTTTCATAGTTACTCCAAAAATATCGTAACCTTGTTGTTTTAATAGGTAAGCAACTGTAGAGCTATCCACACCTCCACTCATAGCTACACCAACTTTAATACCTTTTTTATTACTATCAAATTCAATGTATTTACTGAATTCACTAGCAACATTTTTTTTACATCTATCATTTTTGTTCCTTCCTAATTTATTATCTTCTTAATTGCATAAAAATATTATAGCTAATGCTAAAATAAATATAGTTGCATTTGCTATCTTTATTATTTTAATTAGTTTTTTTCTTTACCAAAAAGTTTTCTAAAATGTGAAATTATATATGTTGTAAGAAACCATAATCCTGTTCCACCAAGTCCCTACTCCCCAATATAGCCTCCATATAGGTTATTGTAGGGAAAGTATTCCCATCATCTAGAACTTTTTAAAACAGTAAATACAGTTGCAATGACTAAAAATACTTGAAATATTTACTATTGCAAAATCCTGCTCCTGTTAAATAATTTTTGTAACATACTTTTAAAAATCTACATTTATATCTTTTTAATTCTACCTTAGTAAGAAGTTTTTCTTAATGAAATAATTAATAAAAAAATAATCCTATGATTAAAGATAGATAGTTTTTCATATTTTACTATATATTCTTTAACCCCTGAGAGAAATAACAAGGCAACTGTTGAATAAAACCATATCAATAGTTACCATACCCAATGCTGTAATATACCCCTTCCATCTTCCCTCAATAATGGTGAGTTCCATACAGTAAATCCCAACAGGACCAAAGGGTAAAGATAAAAATAAATCCCATTATCATCCCTTTAAAAATTGTAGTATCCAAAAATAAGCTCCTTAATATTTAGTTTTTAGAAGTCCTTTATAATTCTAACATATTTTTTTCTTTTTTTCTATCATTTAATGTTATAATTTTTTTTAGTAGGATAATAAGGAGGTAATATTTTGACAGAATTAGAAGTAAAAAAATTATAAAAATTTTTATTGTCCTCTGCTGTATATAGTGAAAATGCCATTATGAAAAAAATCTTGGCATAGACAAAGAAACTTTAGATAAAAAGTTTTTAAAAATTTTTAGAAGATAATGGCTATCTTGAAAGTTATGAAGAATTTATGAAAAAGAGAAAGCTTAAATGAGGAAGGAGATTGTTGCAAAAACAAAAAAAGATAGTTCTTGTTCAAGCTGTTCTTCTTGCTCTAGTCATTCTTGTTCTTCAGGTTCAAGTTGCTGTGATAATAATATTTTTTTAGTGATTTAGAAGATTTTTTTCTAAAAATAAAAAGTTATTACAATGAAAGCAGTGGATAATTTTTTTCTTAGAAATAAAAAAAGGGTGCAACTGAACTGCACCCCCATTATTTTTTTATTTAGACATTGCTTGAATAAACCATAATTGTTTTTACGAAGTATGCAATATGATCTTCCATCATATTAGCTACTGAAAAATCATCTTCTTCATTAGCAACTTCTCTTATTTTTTTAGCATCTGCTAACATTAATTCCATATCTTCTTTTATGCTAGCAACTACTTCTGGGATAGTGAAATCTTTAGCATCTAATTCTTTAACAGTTGCATGTTTTTAAATAGTCAGCAACTTTTTACTAAAGGGTATTCACCTTTCATTTTAAATGTTTCTGCAACATCATCAAATTTTTTTCAAAGTAATAATCATATAATGATTCTGTATATTCATGTATAGCTTTAAATCTTGCACCAACTACATTCCAGTGTAAATTATGAGTTTTTGTTACAAGTACAGCTAAATTTGATAAATATCTGTTTAAATTTTTCTTTGTTTTTTTCATTTTTCTACCTCCGTAATATAATTTAAAAAAATTTATTTCCTTTTTCTTTATGAATTAATGATATCATAGTATATAATTGTTGTCAAGTTATTTTTTTGTAATAATTTTTAAATTATATTTATTTTATTTTGAAAAATAAAAGATAATATTTTTATAAAGGTTTTTTTAAAGGTATTCCTGTTTTTCCTTGGATACTTTTTTTATCACTGACCTTAGTTTTTTTAAGATTTCTATTATAAGTCTATCTTCATTTGAAAAATGGTAACTTAAAATTGTATTCTTTAATTATTTTAGAATTTAGAATTTTTAAAAGCATTAGATGAATTTTTCAATTTCATCTGTTCCAGTCATTTTTTTGTGGTAAAAAAATCTTCCATTGACTTTTTAAAAAAAGGTATTTCATATTCTAAAAATAACAGATAAATTAGAAACTCCTCTGCAAAGTCCCACATCATATTTTTTTCTCTTCTATCTTTTATAATTTCTTCAGCCCTACCATTTATAACTTCAACATTATTTAAAAGCTAATTCATTTTCTTACAAGCTCTAAGAAATCTGTTTTCTTTCTCACAGAGTCTAGTAAAGTAAAATTTTTATCTTCATTGAATATAGCTAACATCATCCCAGGGAAACCTGCTCCTGTTCCTATATCTATTAAAGTCTTATCCTCTTCTTTTAACAGATTTTGAAGTAATAAAGAATCTAAAAAAATGCTTTTTCTATTATAGCTTTTTTTCTTCTCTTATCGCTGTCAGGTTTGTATGGCTATTATAATCTAATAAAAATTTCTAAATATTTTAATGCTTTTTTTCTATTTTATTTTCATCATATGAAACTTTTTATTTTTTTCTAAACCTTCTTTAAAAATATTCTTTCAATTTAATTTCCTCTCATTTTTTTAAATAAATTAATATAGCTTGAATATCAGCAGGAGATACTCCTGATATTCTGCTTGCCTGTCCAATATTTATTGGTTTTTATTCTCTTTAACTTATCTTTAGCTTCCTTAGGTATAGTCTTTTAGATCATCATAATCTATATCAGCTGGAATCTTTTTATTTTTCCATAGACTTATGTTTTTTTCTATCATTTTTAAAGCTCTATTTATATAACCTTGATATTTAACAGTTATTTCTACTTGATAACTTGTATCATGATCATAACCTTTTAAATCTACTCCTTTTTATTTCTTCTGAGATATATACTATATCTTCAAAAAGTAACTTCTGGTCTTCTCAATAATTCCAAAAGTGTGCTTCCATCTTTTTATAGGATTTTTCTCCTCTTTTTTTAAAAGAGTTTCATTAACTCTTAAATTACTCGGTCCAACATTTGTTTTTTTGTTAAAAATTTCTGTTATAAGTTCAACATCTCTTCTTTTTCTTTTTCAACTCTTTGATATTCTTCTTCAGGAATCAATCCTAATTCATATCCTAACTTGCTAAGTCTTAAGTCTGCATTGTCCTCTCTTAAATATAGTCTGTATTCACTTCTAGCTGTGAACATTCTATATGGTTCATTAGTTCCCTTTGAAACTAAATCATCTATTAAAGTTCCCTATGTATGAATCAGCTCTATCAAGTATTATAGGTTCTTCATTTCTTAATTTTTCTTACAGCATTAATTCCTGCCATAAGACCTTGTGCTCCTGCTTCCTCATAACCAGATGTTCCATTTATTTGTCCTGCTAAAAAAATAGATTCTCAACTGTTCTACTTTCTAAAGTATATTTTTATTTCTTCAGGTGGAACATAGTCATATTCTATTGCATAAGCATATCTCATTACTTTTGCATTTTTCAAAACCTTTAACATTTCTTATCATTTCTTCTTGTACATCAACAGGTAAAGATGAAGACATTCCTCCTAGATAGATTTCATTTGTTTCATAACCTTCTCTTTCTAAAAATAAATGATGCTGAATTTTATCTGGATATCTGAAAACCTTATCTTCTATTGACGGACAGTATCTTGGTCCTAGCCCTTGTATTCTACCATTAAACATTGGTGATCTTTCTCTTGCGTTTTTAATAATTTCATGTACTTTTTCATTAGTATGGGCAATATAGCAAGGGATTTGTCTTCTACTTAAAGCTTCTTCATCTGTTGTTCTATTTGAAAAATTTTTAAAACTTGGCTTGTGTCTCCAGGTTGCTCTTCTAGAACAGAAAAATCTATTGTTCTTCCATCTATTCTTGCAGGTGTACCTGTCTTGAATCTACCTAATTTCAACCCTATTTTTTCAAGTGATAAAGGAAGTTCTTCAGATGAAAGCTCTCCCATTCTACCTGCTTTAAAATTAATTTCTCCTATATGTATAAGTCCTCTTAAGAAGGTACCTGTTGCCATGATTACAATTTTAGCTCTATATTCTAAGCCTTCTCTTATCTTTTATACCTTTTTATTATTTTCTTTCCATCTTCTTCTTCAACTACAAGTTCACTGACCATACCTTGAATTACAGATAAGTTATCAGTATGCTCTAAAGTTTTTTTCATTTCATTGGCATAAGTCATTTTATCTGCTTGTGCTCTTAAAGAACGAACTGCTGGTCCTTTTTTAGTATTTAAAACTCTTATTTGTATGAAAGTTTTGTCAATATTTCTTCCCATTTCTCCACCAAGAGCATCTATTTCTCTTGCTAAATGAGATTTTGCTGGTCCTCCTAACGAAGGATTACAAGACATCACTCCAATATTATCAAGCGATATTGTAAAATATTGCTGTTTTCATTCCCATTCTTGCTGAGGCAAGTGCAGCTTCACAACCTGCATGGCCTGCTCCAACAACTATAATATCAAATTCTTGCATTTTTCCCCCTAAATCAATTTATTAAATGCTTCCACTGATTTTTTATCCGTTATAATCATTAATATGTCTCCTTCTTCTATTATAATATTTGCAGTTGGATTAGGTAAAAAAATTCTTTATTAGCTTTTTTTTATTCCAACTATATTTATATTATATTTATTTCTGACATCTAAATTTTATAAGACTGTTATTCCAAAATGTACTTGGTGCTTTTACTTCAACTAAAAACAAAAATCGTCTGAAAAAAATTTTTAAATGTTCTTTTATATCTGTATCTATTATAAGCTCAGCTATTCTTTTTTTCCCATATGTTCTTCTGGATAGACTATTTCAGTTGCTCCAACTTTTCGTAAGAATTTTTTTCCATGTTTCTTGTTTATTGCTTTTGCTATAATAGTTTTTTTATTCCTAATTCCTTTAAGTTAAGTGCTATCATTACACTTGCTTCTATATCTGCAACGCAAATAAAAAGCCACATCAAAAATTTTTCTGCTCCAATGTCTTTTCAGAACTTTTTTTCATCACTTGGATCACCAATTATGGCATTTTTTTATTATATTTCTATCAATTTTTATCTTGTACATTATCCTCATCTACATCTATAGCTAAAAACATTTTTTTCTGCCTCATATAAAGTTTTTTTGCAACACTTGTTCCAAATCTTCCTAAACCTATTACTAAATATTGTTTCATACTCTTCTCCTATCCTATCAATATATCTTCTTTTGGGATATTTTATTGAACTTGTCTTATTACTTGTAAAAAGCTAATGCAACTGTCATAGGTCCTAATCTCCCTATAAACATTGTTACTACCAGTATAAGTTTTGATATTATTCCCTAAACCTGCCGTTATCCCCATACTTAAACCTGTTGTAGAAAAATGCTGATACCACTTCATATATTACTTTATCTGTTGTAAAACTTTCTATTGATAATATAATTGTTGTAACAACAACTATATAAAAATATTGATATAACAACTATGGCTAATGCTTTATTAATCAATTCCCAATCTATCCTTCTTTTTAAAAAAACTTCAACATATTCTTTTTCTTTTTAAAAACTCCAAATGCATAAAGTATTAAAAATACCAAAAGTTGTTGTTTTTTTATTCCTCCTCCTGTTGAACCAGGTGATGCTCCAATAAACATAAATATATATGAAATAAAAAAACTGTTGCTGGTTTTATATTCCCAAGAGGTACAGTATTAAAATCCCTGCTGTTCTTAATGTTACACTTTGAAAAAAATGAATTTATAATTTTATCTAAGAAATTCATATCTTTTTAAGGTACTTGAAATTATTATATTCAAACATCAAAAAAATAATATTGTTCCAAAGGTTAAAAAGAAAAAAATGTAATAAGTAAAGAAAAATTTTGAAGTTATACTTAAATTTTTTTAGATTTTTTTCTTTTTATGATGACAAATGAATTTATGGTTACAAAAACCTATTCCCCTAAAAATAATCAAAAAAATGAAATAGTTAGATTGATTAATTTATCATATTTGAAAAATTTCTAAAGTTATTAGTAAAAAGTGAAAAATCCAGCATTACAAAAATGCTGACACTGAATGAAATAAGCCATAAAAAAATTGATTTTTTTAAATGGATAGTATTTAGAAAAACAATAAGTTAAAATTGAAGCTCCTGATATTTCAATTATAAATACTGTCAATAATAATTGTTTAATAAAATTTGTAATTCCACCATTACTATTAGAGTTTCTTTCTTCTTTTTAAAAGTTCTCTTGTTTCAAAGCTCATCTTTTTGCCCAATTAATAAAGAAAATACTATTATTGAAACTGTCATAACCCCAAGTCCACCTAATTGTATGAAAAAAATAGAATTATTAGTTGCCCAGTTGAAGTGAAAAACTTGACTTACATCAACAACAGATAAAACCTGTTACACAAATAGCTGAAACTATTGTAAATAGTGAGTCTAAAACTGATATATTTTGATTTTCTCTTAATGAAAAAAAGGCATTTTTAAAAAGTATTACTCCAATAAAAATTGCTATTAAAAAAAGCCAAATATTAATTTTCTATAAGGGGATAAGTTATCCCACTTCTTTAATAGACTTAATTTTTTTGCATTTTTCCTCCTCTCTCTTAAACATCTCTCTTTTCTAACATTTCCTCTAATTTATCCAATTTATCCAATTTTTTTATCTCTTCTAACTAAAAATAAAAAGTAATTAATGTTGCTATACTGTCTGCTGTTGGAGCAGCATACCAAATTCCATTTAAACCAAAAAAACTTTGGTAAGATTATTAAACAAGGGTATCATAACGATAATTTGTCTGGAAAGACTTATAAAAAAAGCTCATTTTAGGTTTTTCCCACCGCTTGAAAGTAAATTGACGAAACAATTTGAAAGTCCAACTATTGGGAAAAACTAGAGTATAAGCTTTTTAAACCATATTTGGCAATCTCTTTCAATTCAGGTTTATTTGTAAAAGATATGAATTAAAGAATCTGAGAATAATCTTACACTTGTATAGCCAATTAAACAGATTATTGTCGCAGCAAAAAAATCCCTTTATATAATGCTTCTTTTTACTCTTTTTATATTTCTTTGCTCCATAGTTATAACCTAAGATTGGCTGTATCCCTTGATTTATTCCAAAAAAATAGGCATAGCCATAAAAGTCATAAACGATTGTACTATTGCCATAGCACCGATAGATGTGTCTCCACCATATTTTTTTAACACTGTATTTAAAAATATATGTTACTAAACTAAATCCTATCTGTATTGCAAAGGCTGAACTTCCTAAAAGACAAATTTCTTTTGATTTATAGAAATCATATCTTATATCTTTTTTTATTAATTTTATTTTACTTCTCTTGGACATAAAAATAATGAATAGTCCAAATCATTGATACATACTGTGAAATTATAGTAGCTATTGCAGCTCCTTTAACTCCCATTCCAAACATAAAGATGAAAAATAGGATCTAGAACTATATTTGTTATAGCTCCTATAAGTAAAGTTCCCATTGCTATTTTGGGACTACCATCTGATCTTATTACAGAATTTAGAACCAGTCCTAAAATTGCTGCTGGTACCCCTAGATTTATATAGAACAGATAATTTTTTTGCATAGCTAAAAGTTTCTTTACTTCCTCCTATAAAAATAAATTATTCTATCCATATTAAAAATAAATTATTATCATAAGTATGGCAGAGATAACAAGAGATAAGAATACTGCCACTCCTAAAAAAATCTTTCAGCTTCTTCTCTATCTTTCATTCCCTAATTTTAGAGATACTGTAGCTGCTGAACCTATACCAATTAATAATGAAAATGCAAATATTAAAAATAACTACTGGAAACACAAGACCTACACCTGTTATTCCTAGATATCCTGTACCTTTTTATATTTCCAATATATATTCTATCTACAACATTGTACAAAGCATTTACAAACATTCCTACAATAGCAGGAATAGAGAACTTTATAAGTAATTTTGTTATGCTCTCAGTTTCCATAAAAATTATGTTTATTTTCCATTTCCATCCTTTTTATACCTTTTTACATGATGCCAAATAAAAAAATAAGTGAGTTACATTATAATTTATTATTAAAAAAATTTTTTTTTGAATAAATAACTAGTAGTTTTTCAATAAGATTACTGCGACGTCCATTATTGTTGAGTGAGCCTTTGTGGAGCTCACGAAACACTAATGGCTGGCAAGTAATCGCCATATATAACTATTTTTATTCTACTGATGTATGTTTCATTAAACTTTCTTTAACTTCCCCAACTATCTTTTCTGGTAATAATAGTACCAATATATCTCCTGCCATCATAACAGTTCTACCCTTAGGAATTTTTTCAACTCCATTTCTTATTATTGCAATTATTAATACTTCTTCTGGCCAGATAATTTCTGATATTGCCTTTCCATCCAATAAAGATTCTGCCATAACAGGCAGTTCTATTGTAACTTTTTCTTGATTTTCCTCATCAACAAGATTGTCATCTTTTTTCATTCTATCATATAAAATATCATATACAGGTTGTTGACCTAAAAGTTCTGTCACATAAAAAGAAACAACTGAAACTGTTGTTAAAGCTAATAGTAGATGAAAACTTCCTGTCATCTCTAGTATTAAGATAACTCCTGTTATAGGTGCTCTTACAACTGCAACAAAATAAGCTGCCATTCCTAAAACTATCCAGTGTACAGTAAAATCTGCTCCTGTAGCTGCAAATAAATCTAGACATTCTCCAAAAATCTTCCCTATAATTGCTCCTAGAACCAACATAGGCAAGAATATTCCACCTGCAAAACCTGTTGCATAAGAAATTGAAGTAAAAAAATAGCTTTGCTATAAAAAAATTATAATAAGTGTATAAATAACAGCTTTTTTTGATGAATTAAACTTTCAACTAAATCATGTCCTCCACCTGTTACTTCAGGTAAAACAAAAACATAAAAATAAATGAAATAGTCATTACAAAAACATACTTTTTATTTCTCTTGGAAGTTTTAACTCCATTGAATAGGTATCTTGAGATTTTCAATAGAGATACTGTAAATAATTTTTCCAAAGAATGCTATTATTACTCCAAAAAAATTATATATAAGAAAAAAATTGAAAAATATGGATTTATATCTAATGGATACTTTATCACAATATCAAAAGATGTTTGAACTCCAAAAAAATTCTTCTTCCTACAAAGTCTGCTGCTATACTTGAAACAAAAAGCACATATTAATAATTTTCCACTTAAGTATTTATGAATTTCTTCTATACTGAACATTACTCCTGCAAGCGGTGCTCCAAAAAGCTCCTGAAAGACCTGCACTAGAACCACTTGTCAATAAATAATTTCTTTCTACTGTATCTTTTTTTAAATAATTTTGAAATTCCATAACCTACATAAGATCCTAGTTGAACAGATGGCCCTTCTCTTCCTAGAGATAGTCCTGCTCCTATACCTAAAACTCCAGCAACAAATTTTTGATATCAATTCAAAAAACCAATTTTTTTATAATCTATTCTTCCTAAGATAAGTCCTTTAACTTGAGGTATTCCACTTCCTGAAGTCTTAGGAAACTTTTTTTAAATAAATAGTTTACAATAAGTCCTATCACAATAAATAATACCCAAACTTTTAACAATGCCATTGGATTATTTAAGTTTCACTTCTGAAAAAATACTCTCTTCTAATAAGGCCTATTTTTTTCCCAAGCCCCATCTATAACAAGAAACTATAGCTCCTGTAATAAGTCCAACACACAAACAAGCTAAATAAAGTTTTCCATTTCCTTTGTAGAGTTTCTCGACCATACTTTTTTTGCATCATTCATAATTATCCCCTTAGTTTAATTTTTTTATTAGCAGATAGTTCCACCAGATTTTTTTATATCAGTTTCTACATTAAAAAAATTGTCTCAATAATAATTATTATTCCCTTTAAGATATTATCTAAGCTCATACTTGGAGTATTAGCTTTTCCTATAACTTGCTCTGGTATATAAGGTATATGCACAAAAACCAGATTTTTATTCCTTTATATTTTTTTCAATTAAATATCTAACACCATAGAAAACATGGTTACATACAAAAAGTTCCTGCTGTATTTGAAATTGAAGAAGGAATATTATTTTTTTGAAAGTTCATCTTGAATTGACTTTATTGGTAATGTTGAAAAAAATAAGCATTTTCTCCATCTTCAAAAAAATATTTTCATCTATGGGTTGATTTCCTTCATTATCTTTTTATTCTAAAAATCATCTATATTTAATAGCAACTCTTTCTATTGAAATACTTGCTCTACCTCCAGCTTGTCCTATAGAAAGAACATAATCAGGTTTATAACTTTCAATTTCCTTTTTCTATTTTTTTCTACTGATTTTTTTATACTGTTGGAATTTCTAAAAATTCTAACTTCATTTTCTCCGATTTTTTTAGGTAATAACTTTATAACTTCCAATGCAGGATTTACTTTTTTTCTCCTCCAAAAGGATCAAAACCTGTAACAAGAATTTTTTTCATCTCTCCTCCTATCTAAACAAAAAAACAGCACCTATCATTTAAGTGCCTTTTTATTAATTATATTCTTTTTATTTTTTTATATGTCAACTATAGTATTAACTTGTGTTATATGTATTAATAGAGTATAATATTAAAGAAATTTTTTTAGAAAGGGCTGATTAAATGAAAAAAGTATTTTAAATTATTTATATTAATGTTACTAGTTTTTTTCTTACTCTTATGCAGGGGTAATACCTGAAACTGATTGGAAAAGTAAAAAAATTTAAAAAGGTAAAGTTAAATCTATGATTAAGACTGAATATGAATATGATAGTTCAGGAAAGGTAGAAAAAAACATGGGTAACAGAAACTTATTTTTAATCAACAAGGCTATATAACAGATGAAGTTCAATATGTAGATAATAGATTAAATCAAAGTATAATATAAAAAAATAATAGTGATGGATTACCTATAAAAAAAGATGAAGTCAGTAGGGGTATATAGTTATAAATATGAAGAAACAAAAAGATGGGAAATTTACTTGTAACTATCAAAGAAGAATATGTAGACAAAAAAACATTTCCCAAGCTTAGAAAAAAATAACTTATAATAAAAAAACGGGAAAAAAAAGTTCATCATTTAGTTTATTCAGGTGAAGAATTAATAACAAATGATACATATATCTACAATAAAAAAAGGTAATTTAATTGAGATAAAAAGATAATACCTTTCCCAGAAAATAGTATGAAAAATAACATATAATTACAAGACAAATGGAGATTCTGAAAAAAACAACTGAGGTAGCTACTGCAAAGTGGACATATCTCTATGATAAAAAAATGGGAATGAAAAAAAGAGTATATATCAATGATTAAACAAGGTTCTCAAGGAAAAAAACTAAAATCTCTATATACTTAAAATTTAAAAGATATAGCAAGAGATGAACATGGAAATTTAACAAGAAGTACTTCAGTTAGATATGATTATTCAAAAAAAGAAAGAAAAGCAGTATATATAAAAAAACTTGAAAAATAAGTATGAATATTATAGATAGAAGGGATTGATTAAGTGAGAAAAATATTTTAAATTATTTATGTTAATGTTGTTAGTTTTTTTCTTACTCTTATGCAGGGAGTAATGCCTGAAACTGAGTGGGCAAAAAGAAAGATTAAAAGGTAAAAGTAAAATCTATGGTTAAGACTGAGTATGGATATGAAAAATTCAGGAAAAAAATAAAAATTTACTAGTTTAGTTAAAACAGAATTTAATGAAAGAGGATATATAACAAGAGAATCTTTTTACAAGAGATGGAGTGGAATATAAAATTGTTCAATATCAATTTGATAAAAAAATGGCTTTTATAGCTAGAAGGATTGAAGAAGTTCCTCAAAGCAAGTATTAACAACTATAAATATTCGTATAAATATTCGAAAAGATGGAAATTTAATTGAGAAAGCTGAATTGGTGGAAAGAGTTAGAGGATACTATCCAATGTATGATATAATAACTTATAATAAACTTGGAAAAAGAAATTAATGAGTTAAAATATGTAGAAGGTAAACTAGAGGGGGATGTCTCAACTTTTCTATAATGAAAGAGGAGATGCGACAGAGGTAAAAAAATAATCTAAATCCTGATTATCCATATATCTTAATTTATTATGACTACCATAAAGATGGTGGATATGAAAAAAACGGTAGATGGAAGTGGTAGAAGAAGTTTTCATTGTTGTTGATAAAAAAATGGCTTTCAAAGAGAATTGGCATATGTTCTTTTCTTTGGTTCAAGAAATCCAGTAGTTCAACTTGATATATATGAAAAAGAATATCAATGAAAAAAAGAGATAAATATGGTAATATAACTGAATTCACTTCTGTTAGATACGATGTTTTTAGAGAATAATAAAGCTAAAAGCAGAAGATATCTATAAACAACTTAGAGAACAAAAAAATTAAAAAAATTGGTATTAGTGGAAAAGTAGAAATAACTTATGAATACTATAATTAAAAAAATTTGGAAGGAGAGACAAAAAAATAAAAATGAATGAATTAGACAAAAAAATTACTCGCCTAATGAGATAGAGGAAAAAGTGGTATAAGACTTGGGAGGAATCAAAAGTTCTTTGCAGCAAGTCTTTCATCTGAAAAAGGAAAAACTATTCTATAGTTATACCACCTCCAAAATGTAACAGGAATTTTACATATGGGGACACGTTTTTAAATAACTCTATTCAAGATACTTTAATAAGATACAATAGAATGAGAGGTAAAAAAATACTCTTTGGATGCCAGGTTGTGACCATGCTGGAATAGCAACTCAAAAATAAAAGTTGAAAGAAAAATTAGCAGAAGAAGGATTAAAAAAAGAAGATATAGGTAGAGAAAAAAATTTCCTTGAAATGACTTGGGAATGGAAAGAAAAAAATATGGAGGTATCATAACTCAACAATTAAGAAAGTTAGGAGCTTCACTTGACTGGGATAGAGAAAGATTTACTATGGACGAAGGACTTTCTTTATGCAGTTAAAAAAATCTTTAATGACCTATACCATGATGGTTTAATTTATCAAGGTGAATATATGGTAAACTGGTGTCCTTCTTGTGGAACTGCACTTGCAGATGATGAAGTTGACCACGAAGAAAAAAAGATGGACATCTATGGCAAATAAAAATATCCTGTAAAAAGATTCTGATGAATATATAATAATCGCTACTTCAAGACCTGAAACTATGCTTGCTGATGTGGCAGTTGCAGTTCACCCTGAAGATGAAAGATACAAACATTTAATAGGAAAAACCTTAATTTTACCATTAGTTAATAGAGAAATTCCTGTTATTGCAGATGAATATGTTGATAAAGAATTTGGAACAGGAGCTTTAAAAATTACTCCTGCACATGACCCTAATGACTATAATTTAGGAAAAAAATATAATCTGCCTGTAATAAATATGTTAACTCCTGATGGAAAAATAGTTAATGATTATCCTAAATATGCAGGACTTGATAGATTTGAAGCTAGAAAGAAAATAGTTGAGGACTTAAAAGAACAAGGTTTCTTTATAAAGACTGAACATTTACACCATGCAGTAGGACAATGTTACAGATGTCAAACTGTTATTGAACCAAGAGTATCTCCTCAATGGTTTGTTAAAATGAAACCTCTTGCTGAAAAAGCTCTTGAAGTTGTAAGAAATGGTGAAATAAAAATTCTTCCTAAGAGAATGGAAAAAATTTACTATAACTGGCTAGAAAATATAAGAGATTGGTGTATATCAAGACAAATTTGGTGGGGACATAGAATACCTGCTTGGTACGGACCTGATAGACATGTTTTTGTTGCTATGGACGAAGCTGAAGCAAAAGGAACAAGCTAAAAAAACATTATGGGCATGATGTTGAATTATCTCAAGAAGAAGATGTTTTAGATACTTGGTTCTCATCTGCACTTTGGCCATTCTCAACAATGGGTTGGCCTGAAAAAACTAAAGGAATTAGATTTATTCTATCCTACAAATACATTAGTAACAGGAGCAGATATCATATTCTTCTGGGTTGCAAGAATGATAATGTTTGGTATGTATGAACTTAAAAAAAGATACCATTTAAAAAATGTATTCTTCCATGGAATAGTAAGAGATGAAATTGGTAGAAAGATGTCAAAATCTCTTGGAAACTCTCCTGATCCACTTGACTTAATAAAAGAATTTGGAGTAGATGCTATAAGATTTTCTATGATATATAACACTTCTCAAGGGCAAGATGTACACTTCTCAACTGACTTACTAGGAATGGGAAGAAACTTTGCAAATAAAAATTTGGAATGCTGCAAGATTTGTTATTATGAACTTAGAAGGTTTTTGATGTAAAAATCTGTAGATAAAACTAAATTAGATTATGAACTTGTTGATAAATGGATAATTTCAAGATTAAATGAAACTGCAAAAAGATGTAGAAGATTGTTTAGAAAAAAATTTGAACTTGATAATGCTGCTAAAAGCAGTTTATGAATTCTTAAGAGGAGATTTCTGTGATTGGTATGTTGAAATTGCAAAAAAATCAGACTTTATAATGATGACGAAGATAAGAAAAATTTCTAAATTAACAGCACAATATATGCTTTGGACTATCTTAGAACAAGGATTGAGATTACTTCATCCATTTATGCCATTCATTACAGAAGAAATTTGGCAAAAAAATTAAAGTAGATGGTGAAACTATCATGCTACAACAATATCCTGTAGCTGATAATAATCTAATAGATGTTAAAATTGAAAAAAATCTTTTGAATATATAAAAGAAGTTGTTTCTTCACTTAGAAATATAAGAGCAGAAAAAGGAATTTCTCCTGCAAAACCTGCAAAAAGTAGTTGTATCAACTTCTAATTCAGAAGAATTAGAAACTCTTGAAAAAGAATGAATTATTCATCAAGAAATTAGCTAATTTAGAAGAATTAACTTGTGGAGCAAACTTAGAAGCTCCTGCACAAAGTTCTTTAAGAGTAGCTGGAAACTCATCAGTATATATGATATTAACAGGACTTTTTAAATAATGAAGCAGAAATTAAAAAAGATTAATGAACAACTTGCTAAATTAGAAAAAAAGAATTAGAACCTGTAAACAGAAAAATTATCTGATGAAAAGTTCACTTCAAAAAGCTCCTCAACATATAATTGATAGAGAGCTAAGAATACAAAAAGAATATCTTGATAAGATAGAAAAAAATTAAAAGAAAGTTTAAAAAAGTTTTGAATAATAGATAAAGTTATTATATAGGGTAAATTTTTAGAGGAGGGATAAAAAAATTGAAAGAAGTAAAAAAAGACTCAAAAAATGGGAACATTATCTCTCAAGGAGCAGGAAAAATTTGATAATTACTGTGTTTTTCATTGATGGATATGCACCTAGAGATGAAGAATATTTTAATTTTTTTTATAGAAAAAAATCAAAAAAATTTATGGAAAAAGATAAAAATATATAGTGACTTTAAATACATATACAGTAAAACTGGAAAAAGACATTGATAAAGAAATTTTTAACAAATATAGAAAAATTTTTCTTCTCATTATAAAAAAATGATGCAATTGACTTTTGAAAAGATGGTTTACTGTTATATATTTAGGAATGATTGCTGAAGAAAAATAAAAAAATGCTATACTAGGCAAGAAAAATAAAAAGGACTTGCAATGTATCAGATTATGATGGGAAAATTTTTTTCAGCTAAGGAAGCTGCAAATTATAGTAAGGGAAAAGAAAGCTTCTGAATTATTAAAAAGAATGTAATGCAATAGGAATATATTAGTCAAAAAAATTTAAAAAGGATTTTAAAGTTTTTTTACTTTAAGTCCTTTTTTTTAATTTAAAAAAATCATAAAATACGTATATTTATTTTTACAAATTTAAATAAACTATGATATATTTAAATTAGTTCTAAATAGAACTAATTTAAAAGATAAATAAAAAGGAATGATATATATGCAAAGATTAGGTGGCTTTTTTTAATAACAAAAATTAAAAACAATTACAGAGTAGAGCACTAGCACAGTGTATAAGTGAACAAGGTATAGATGCTTTTTAGTGGGAGAACAAGGAAAGATTTTATTTGTACTTTGGCAAAAAGATAAAAATCACTCAAAAAAAGAATTAGCAACTGAAACAGGTTTAGCTAAGAATACAATCACAGTTATGCTTGAAAAAAATGGAAAAAAATAACTTAATAAAAAGAATAACAGATGAAAATGATAAAAGAAAATCATTGGTAATTTTAACAGAACATGCAAAAATCTTTAAAAAAATGTTCTGATAAAAATTTCAGATAAAATGTTAAAGAAGATGTACAAAGGCTTTTAGTGAAGAAGAGATTGATAATTTTGAAGAATATTTACATAGAATTATCAAGAATTTTGAAGAAAAAAAGGAAGGTGATAGATAATGGTAAATCAATTGATAAGATTATTGACAGAAGATTTTAAATTTTTTTTCTTAATCTAACAGTGGAACATATTTTAATTTCATTGTTAGCTATAAGTATTGCTAGTGTATTAGGTATTATTCTAGGAATAATAATAAGTGAATATAGAAGATTTTCAGGTTTAATATTGGGGAACTGTCAATATACTTTTATACTATACCTTCAATAGCATTATTGGGATTTTTTTATTACTATCACAGGAGTTGGAAATACAACTGCTCTTATTGCTTTAATAATATATGCACTTTTACCAATAATCAGAAGTACATACACAGGAATTATAAATATAAATCCTTTGATTATTGAGGCATCTGAAGGGAATGGGAAGTACAAAATTACAGCAACTGTTTAAAAGTTAAATTACCCTTAGCATTGCCTGTTTTTAATGTCTGGTATTAGAAATATGGTTACAATGACAATAGCACTTGCAGGTATAGCTTCTTTTGTAGGAGCAGGAGGTTTAGGGGTTGCAATTTATAGAGGTATAACAACTAATAATTCAGCTATGACTTTTCTTGGAAGCTTTACTTATAGCAATCTTTTAGCTTTGATTTTTTTGATTTTATATTAGGAATTATAGAGAAAAAGATTGACTAATCATAAAAAGAACAAAATATAAAAGTAAATTTTTAAACTTATAATTTTAGGGACTTTTTCATAATTATATTTGGAGCATATTTTTTTCTTTAAATTCAAAGAAAGATAAAACTATAAATATTGCAACAAAACCTATGACAGAGGGCTATATCTTAGGACAAATGCTAACTGAACTTATCGAAACAAGATACAGATTTAAAAAGTTAATATCACAAATGGAGTTGGTGGTGGAACTTCCAATATTCAGCCCTGCAATGGTTAAGGAGAATTTGACCTATACCCTGAATATACAGGAACTTCCTGGGAAGCTGTATTAAAAAAAGAAGCTAGCTATGATGAAAGTAAATTTGATGAATTACAAAAAGAATATAAAGAAAAAAATATAATTTAGAATATGTAAATTTATATGGTTTTAATAATACCTATGGTCTAGCAGTAAATAAGGATATTGCAGAAAAAAATATAATTTAAAAAAACATATAGTGATTTAGCAGCAGTATCAAATAATTTAATTTTTTTGGTGCAGAATATGATTTCTTTGAAAGAGAAGATGGCTATAAAGAATTACAAAAAAAGTATATAATATGAATTTTAAAAAAAGCAAAATAGATATGGATATAGGACTAAAATATCAAGCTATGAAAGATAAGAAAAATTGATGTTATGGTAATATTTACAACAGATGGGACAACTAGCAATATCTGATGTAGTTGTTTTAGAAGATGATAAAAAGATGTATCCATCATATAGAGCAGGAACAGTTGTAAGAAGTGAGATTTTATCTGAATATCCCAGAGTTAAAAACCAGTTTTAGAAAAAAAGCTAAATAATATCTTTAGATGATAAAACAATGGCAGATTTGAATTATCAAGTTGAAAGTGAAGGAAAGAAACTAGAAGATGTTGCAAGAGAATACTTGCAAGAAAAAAAGGTTTATTGGAGGGCTGAAAATAATGATAGAATTTAAAGAATATTAGTAAAAGTTATGGAAAGCAAGAAATAATAAAAAGATTTTTAATTTGACTATTGAATGTGGAACATTTTTTTAACTATCATAGGTTCATCAGGTTCTGGGAAAAACAACAATTTTAAAAAAATGATAAATGGTCTTATAAAGGCAGATAAAGGTGAAGTACTGATAAATAATAAAAAAATATTCAAGATGAAGATTTAATCGAACTTAGAAGAAAAAAATAGGTTATGTAATTCAAGGGAAATATTTTATTTCCACACTTTAACAGTTTTTTTGATAAATATTGCTTATGTATTAAATCTAAAAAAATATGATAAAAAAAGAAATTGAAAAAGATAGTAAATGAAAAAAATGGATATGTTAAATCTTTCAAGAGATTTAAAAAGATAGATTACCAGATGAACTATCAGGTGGGACAACAACAAAGAGTTGGAATAGCAAGAGCCTTAGTAGCAAATCCCTGATATAATATTGATGGATGAGCCATTTGGAGCAGTTGATGCTATTACAAGATATCAGTTACAAAAAAAGATTTAAAGGATTTACATAAAAAGACAGAAGCAACTATTGTATTTATAACTCATGATATAACTGAAGCTTTTAAAAATTAGGAACAAAGGTTTTTAGTATTGGATAAAGGAGAAATTCAACAATATGATATACCTAAAAAAATATTTGTTCTAATCCTAAAAATGAATTTGTGAAACAATTATTAAAAAAATGGCTGAGATGTAGAACAAATTTTTAAAAAAATGATATAATAAAAATATAGAAAATATAGAGGAGGCTAATTATGAAAATTTATGATTTTACTGTAAAAAAATAGAAAAAGGTGAAGATGTTTCTTTAGAAAAATTTTTAAAGGAAAAAGTCTTTATTGATTGTTAATACTGCAACTAGATGTGGATTTCACACCTCAATATGATGAGTTAGAAGCTTTATACTCAAAAATATAATAAAAGATGGTTTTGAAGTTTTAGACTTCCCTTGTAATCAATTTGGAAATCAAGCTCCTGAAAGTGATGACGAAATTCATACTTTCTGTCAATTGAACTACAAAGTTAAATTTGACCAATTTGCAAAAAGTTGAAGTTAATGGTGAAAAATGCTATACCACTTTTTCAAATACTTAAAAAGAACAAAAAAAGGATTTACTGGCTTTTGATCCTAAGCATAAACTAACTTCTATACTTAATGAAATGCTTTCAAAAAAATGATCCTGACTTTGCTAAAAAAAGCCAGATATAAAAGTGGAATTTTACTAAGTTTTTTTAGTAGATAAGTCTGGAAATGTTGTAGCAAGATTTGAACCTACAACAAGTGCAGAAGAAATAGAAAAAAAGAAATTAAAAAAATATCTATAAGATGAAATTAGCTCTTCTTAATAAGGAGAGCTTTTTTTATGCTATAATACTTATATATAAAAATATTAAAAATAAGGAGGTTGGACTTTGTTTAAAAAAATTTATTTCATATTATAAGCCTCATAAGAAAAATGTTTTTTTAGATTTACTAGCAGCTTTTTCTTATTTCTATTTGTGATTTATTCTATCCTATATTAACTCGTTCAATATTATATGATTTTATCCCAAATAGAAAAATTAAAAAAACAATTTTTTTCTATTTTCTATTTATCTTTAGCATTAATCTATATTTTTTTAAAAATGCTATCTAATTATTTTGTTGGCTATTATGGACATATTGTTGGAGTAAAAAAATACAAGCAGATATGAGAAGAGATTTATTTAAACATATTCAAAAATATGCCCATATCTTATTTTTGATAAGAATCAGACTGGGGATATTATGTCAAGGATAGTAAATGACCTGATAGATATTTCAGAACTTGCTCACCATGGACCTGAAGATGTTTTTCATATCAGGTGTTTTAGTTTTAGGCTCTTTTTTTCTATCTAATTAATTTAAATCTCTATTAACTTGTATAGTTTTTCTTCTTTATTCCTATTTTTAGCTCTACTTACTATTTTTCTTAAGAAAGAGAATGATGAGAGCCTTTTGCTGAGACAAGAACTACTGTTGGAGCTATAAATGCAAATTTATCAAATTCTATTTCAGGAATTAGAGTATCTAAATCTTTTAACAATAGCAAGTTTGAATTTAAAAAATTTGAAGAAGGAAACTCTAAATATATCATTGCAAGAAAGGCAGCATACTTTTGGTTAGCTGTTTTTTTCAAGGGTGGAGTTTACTATATCATAGATACTCTTTATCTTGTTATGCTTTTTAAGTGGAACTTTATTTACTTATTACAATAAGATTACTGTAGTAGATTTTTGTTACATATATGTTATTTGTTAATTTATTAATAACTCCTGTAAAAAAAGGCTTATTAACTCCGTAGAACAATTTCAAAAATGGAATGAGTGGCTTTTAGAAGATTCTATGAAGTAATAACTGTTCCTCAAGAAGAAGAAGGTAAAAATTGAAGTTGGAAAGTTAAATGGTGATATAGTCTTTAATGAAGTTACTTTTTAGATATGAAGAAAATGAAAATGTTTTTTTGAAAAATTTCTCTTTAAATATTAAAGGCTGGAACAAATGTAGCTTTAGTTGGTGAATCAGGAGTTGGTAAAAAGTACTATCTGCCATTTAATTCCAAGATTCTATGAAATTTTATCTGGTAAAAATTACTATAGATGACATAGATATTAAAGATATGACTTTATCTTCACTTAGAAAGAATATAGGGATTGTAAGTCAAGATGTTTTTCTATTTACAGGAACTATAAAAGAAAATATCGCCTATGGAAAATTAGATGCAACTGATGAAGAAATTTATAAAGCAGCTAAGTATGCAAATATCCATGACTATATTATGACTTTAGAAAAAGGATATGATACTCAAGTTGGTGAAAGAGGTATTCGTTTATCTGGAGGACAAAAACAAAGAATATCTATTGCTAGAGTTTTTCTAGCCAATCCTCCTATTCTAATTTTAGATGAGGCAACAAGTGCTTTAGATAGTATAACTGAAAGAAACATACAAAAATCTCTAGATGAACTTAGTGAAGGTAGAACAACTTTAGTGGTTGCCCATAGACTAACAACTGTAAGAAAGGCTGATGTTATTATTGTTATCACTAAAGATGGAATAGCTGAAATAGGAAATCATGATGAGTTAATGAAGTTACAAGGAATTTATTATAAGCTAAATCAAGTTTAAAAAATAAAAAAAGTAAAAAAATAAGTGAGTTACGAATGGAAATTTTAGATAAAAAAATTAAAGTAAGTGAGCCGAGCAAATGCAGGAGTGTCTGAACGAAGTGATCTTAGAAACTCTTAATGAACTTGTTCATATAGAGTTTCTTAGATCCATGATTTGCAGCGAAACGTTAATTTTTTTATCGTTAAGAAATTTACTCAGTAACAAACTATTTTTTTTACTTTTTATTAATTTACAACAGTTTTCTTTTTGTTTATTTTTTTATTCTTCAATGAACGTTTATATTCTCTAAAAACTATTCCATCTATCGTGGAACCACATCCATTGTTCTGGATGTTTTCTAATAACATCTTCCATAATATTTATTAGATACTGCACATTGTTTTGTACATCTTCCTTGAAATTACCTGTCTTTTTCAATTCTATTTCATCTGTAACATAGATGGTAATTGTGTTATCATCATTAAAAGTATTATAGACAAGTAAGAAAGGTAAGTCAAACTTCAATGCCATTGATACTGCTCCACTAGGTGCTTTTTGTTTCCTTTACCAAAGAAATTAATTATTGCTCCTTTATCTCTATGGTCAGAAAATAGTGCAATAACTTTCTTTTCTCTCAACTTAGAAATTAAAACTCTACTTGTTCTTTCATTTTTTTCTATTACTTCCATATAATTTGCTTTTACCTCTAAGTTTTGTGATATAATCATTAATATATGGATTTCTTTGCTTTTTAGCAACAGTAATAATTTTATTCTCACCTGTACAAACTGTACTTGCTTCCATATTTCCCATGTGCATAGTAGCCGCCATAACACCCTTTATCTTTTTTTACAAGCATTTAACATACTTTCTTGATTTATAATCTTTATGTTTTTTTAGGGTTCTTTAGATATTTATCAAACCATAGTGAGCATAAGAAAGCCTTTTATCATTATTCTAAAAGATTTTCTTGCAATATTTTTCAATTTCCTCATCACTCTTTTCAGGAAAAAGCCATTTTTCAAATTCATAAGGGCCGTCATTCTTCTACTTTTTAATTAATTTATATGTAAGATTTCCTAAAAAAATCTCCAAACTTAAATCTCAATTTTTTTCAGGTAGTAAGAGTAATAAAAAAATAAAAAAATCTAGCAACAATATATTGAATAAAAATACATAGTAAAATCTCCTTTAAATTTTTTTCTAATTTATTATAACATATTTTACAGACTTGCTATTCTATTTTTTTAAATATGTTATAATATTCGATGAATAAAAAAATACTTTGGAGGTAAAAATGAAAAATTGGAATAATTGGTGCTATGCACGAAGAAATAGTTGAATTAAAAAAACTTCAATGACTGACATAAATGAAATAGAAATTAGTAATTTAAAAATTCTATGAAGGAAAAACTATGCTCAAAAAGATGTTATATTAGTAGAAAGTGGTATAGGAAAAGTTAATGCTGCAATATCTACAACTCTTTTTAATTTCTAATTTTAAAGTTGACAAAAATAATATTTACAGGAGTTGCTGGAGCAGTTAATCCTGATATTAAAGTTACTGATATTGTTATTGCCACTGATTTAGTTGAATCTGATATGGACGTAACAGCAGGTGGAAACTATAAGTTAGGAGAAATCCCAAGAATGAAGAGTTCTAACTTTAAAGCCGATCCTTATCTTTTTACTTTAGCTGACTCAGTTGCTACAAAACTTTTTGGATCTGAGAAAGTTCATAAAGGTAGAATTATAAGCAGAGATGAATTTGTGGCTTCATCTGAAAAAAAGTAAAAAAACTTAGAGAAATTTTTTTGAAGCTGAATGTGTTGAGATGGAAGGAGCAGCAGTTGCTCATGTCTGTGAAGTTTTAAATGTTCCATTTATAGTTTTAAGATCAATTTCTGATAAGGCTGATGATGAAGCAGGAATGACTTTTGATGAATTTGTGAAAATTGCTGCAAAAAATTCAAAATCAATAGTTGAAGGAATTTTATCAATTATAAAATAGATGGAGGGAAAAATGAATATTGATGCTTTACTAGAAGAATTATATGCTTATTCTATGTTTAGTATAAGACTTGGTTTAGATAATATTAAAGAAATCTGTAAACAATTAGGAAATCCACAAAAATTCATATAAGGTTATACATATAACTGGAACTAATGGTAAGGGTTCTGTTTCAACAACAGTTGAAAGAATCCTAATAGATGCTGGATATAAGGTTGGAAAATATACTTCACCTCATATACTTGAATTCAATGAAAGAATATCTTTTAATGACAAGTATATCAGTAATGAAGATGTTGCAAAATATTATGAAAAAAAGTCAAAAAGATTATTGAAGAACATAAAAATACAAGCAACTTTCTTTTGAAGTTACAACTGCTATGATGTTTGATTATTTCAAAGATATGAAAGCTGAATATGTAATTTTAGAAGCTGGTATGGGTGGAAGATATGATGCAACAAATATTTGTAATAATACTGTATCAGTGATAACTAATGTTAGCTTAGAGCATACAGAGTACTTAGGAGATACTATTTACAAAATAGCAACTGAAAAAAAGCTGGAATAATTAAAAACTGTCCTTATACCATCTTTTGCTGACAATAATCCTGATGTAAAAAAAGCAATTGAAGAAGTTACAGATAAATATGTAAATGTCCTAGATAAATATAAGGATAGCACATATAAACTTGATTTTAATACTTTTTACAACAAATATAAATATAAATGGAAATATCTATGAATATTCACTTTTTGGTGATTATCAATATAAAAAAATTTCTTATGTGCCTATGAAGTTGTAAAAATATTTGGGCATAAATGAAAAATATAATAAAAAGAAGCAATTAAAAAAAGGTTGTATGGCAATGCAGATTTGAAGTATTCTCTAAAAAAATCCTCTTGTGATTTTTTTGATGGTGCTCATAATGCTGCTGGTGTTGAAGAACTTATAAAAATTGTAAAAACAACACTTTTTCTAAAAGATGAAGTTACTGTGTTAGTGTCTATTTTAAAAAGATAAAGATAGGGTTTCAATGTTTAGAAAAACTAAATGAAATATCTTCTAGTATAATCTTAACATCTATACCAGACAATCCAAGAGCTTCAACAGCAAGAGAATTATATGATTATGTAGAAAAATAAAAAAAGATTTTGAATATGAAGAAGATCCAATAAAGGCATATAATTTAGCTTTTAAGTAAAAAGAGAAAGCTAACTGTATGCTGTGGTTCTTTCTACATTTTAATTAAGTTAAAAGAGGGGTTAAATGGATAAAAAAAGAATACAAAAATCATCAAATAGGGAGAAGCCTGAAAGCAAAAAAAGCAAGAAGTTTCTAAAAAAAGAAAGGAAGCTCTAACACTAATAATGCTAAAAAAATAAGGCTAATACAAATACTAATCCAAAAGTTCAACCTAAGGTTAAGAAAAAAACTAGCTTGAATTTTCAAAAATTTCTTAACTTTATAGTTTTTTTCTTGTATTTATTGCTTTTTACTTTCTTTATGTATAAAAAAAGTTTCTAACCAAGAAAAAGTTAGAACAAGCTTTTAGTAGAAAAATACAACTAAACAAGTAGTTGCAGCTATGAATCTTAGAAATAATGAATTTTATAGTGGAACTAAAACAGAAATAAAAAAAGAGGAAAAAAAGTTGAAAAAAATAAAAGAAGAAAAAGAAACTTGAAGAAGATATAGTTGAAACTCCTAAAGAGGTACCAAAAAGAAACAACTATTGAGAAGAAAAACTGAAGTGCCTAAAGAAGAGAAGGCTCCTGTTGTAAATGACAAAAAAAGAGCTTAAAGCAGAAGCTAAAGTCGAAGAAAAGAAACCTATAGCTAAGACTGATGAGCTTAAAAAAAGAAGAAAAGAAAGTTGAAAAAAACCCTAAGGCTGAGACTAAGGTTGAAGAAAAAAAGCTAAACCTAAAGAAGCTACTTCAGAAAAGAAAACTGAAGTGCCTAAAGAAGAAAAAAAGCTCCTGTTGTAAGTGACAAAAAAAGAAGTTAAGAAAGAAGCTAAAAACTGAGGAACCTAAAAAAAGAAGAAAAGAAAGTTGAAAAAACCTAAGCAAAAAGAAGTTACTTCTGAGAAGAAAGCTGAGCTTTCTAAGGAAGAAAAAAAGCTGCTAAAAAAAGGTTGAAGAAGCTAAAAAAATAGAAGAAGGTAGAGAAACAGTCAAAAAAAGTTATGTTAGAGAAAGAAAAGAAAGAAGAGAAGAAAAACTGAAGAAAAAGGCTAAGACTGAAGAGAAAAAAATCTACTGTAAAAAGCTGAAGAAGCTAAAAAAAAGAAGCAAAGAAAGAAGAAAAAAAGCTGCTACTAAAAAAAGGTTGAAGAAACTAAAAAAAGAAGTAAAGAAAGAAGAAAAAGAAAGAAGTAAAAAAAGGAAGAAATAAAAAAACTATTAAAACTAAAAAAAGAACCTGCTGAGCATTTAAGTAATGAACAAGTTAAGGTAAAATTAAACAAAGAAATCAAAGAGGTTGAGGGGACTTACACTCCTTAAAAACTATATGGAGGAGATATGTACACATATACCACTGTCAGAGAAATTGCAGATTCATTAAATTTGGAAATACTGAATGAGGGAAATTTAGATTCTAAAAAAATTGATATCCCTAATATTTATCAAATTGGTTATGAACTTGTTGGTTTTTTTAGATAAAGAAAGTGATGAGCTAAATAGATATATCAATATCTGTAGCTTAAAAAGAATCAAGATTTATGGCTACTTTTTTTCTAAGGAAAGAAAAAGAAAAAAGTTATTTCTGAATATATGGCTCTTGATTTCCCAGCTCTAATCTTTTTCAAAAAGATGCTATCATAGCTGAAGAATTCTATTATTATGCTAAAAAAATACAACAAAAAAATATTCTTTTTAAGCAATGAAAAAAGCTTCTGTTACTGTTAGAAAATTAAAAATTCTTTTCTTTCTAGAGCACTTTCTATTGAAGAAGAATATGAAGATTATTCTCTTATGGAAATTCATGGTGTTGGAGTATTGATGACAGGTTATTCAAATGCTAGAAAAGGTGTTATGATAGAGCTACTTGAAAGAGGTCATCGTATGATAACAGATAAAAATCTAGTTATACGTCGTATTGGTGAAAATGATTTGCTTGGTTACAATGGAAAAAAGAAAGTAAAGCTGGGGCATTTTTATCTAGAAGATATACAAAATGGTTCTGTTGATGTTACAGATCATTTTTGGAGTAAAATCAACAAGAATAGAAAAAAAGATAAATATACTTATAGTTTTTAGAAGAATGGAAAGAAAAAAAGAATTCTATGATAGACTTGGGCTTGATACACAATATGAAACTTTTGTTGGTGAAAAAATACAAAAGTTTGTTATACCTGTGAGAAAAGGAAGAAATCTAGCTGTTATCATTGAAACAGCAGCCCTATCATTTAGATTAAAAAAAGAATGGGACACAATACTCCTTTAGAATTTCTTAATAAATCTCAAGAAATAATACAAAAAAAGAAAAAAAGAGGGAAGAAAAATATGAATACAAATAGTTTAGCAGTTACAAAAACTAATAAATGAGTTTGATTTAGAAGTAAAAATATGGTAGAGATAAAGTGACAAGTACATATATAAAAATCTTCTAATGTGTACCGTCCCTCTTTGTCACTTATAGGATTTTTTTGATTTAATAGAAGAAGTTTCTAATATAGGTATACAAATATTTTTCAAAAAAATGGAATTTAATTTCTTAGAAAAACTTTGCCCTACAGAAAGAATTAACAATTTAAAAAAATTCTTGTCTTTTTGATATACCTATGATAGTACTGACAGAAGATGCTAATGCTCCTGATTACTTCTTTGAATTAGTACAAAAAAGTGGACATATTTTAGCTATTGCTCCATATAAAAAATCTTCTCAAATAATTGCAAACTTTAATAACTACTTGGACTCTTTCTTCTCAGAAACAATAAGTGTCCATGGAGTTTTAGTTGAGCTTTTTGGTTTTGGAGTTTTACTTACAGGTAAAAGTGGAATAGGAAAAAGTGAAACAGCGTTAGAGCTTATACATAGAGGTCACAGACTTATAGCGGATGACATGGTTAAATTCTATAGAGATACTCAAGGAGACATTGTAGGTAAATCAGCTGAACTTCCATTCTTTATGGAAATAAGAGGTTTAGGAATCATAGATATAAAAACTTTATATGGAATGAGTTCTGTAAGATTATCTAAAAGATTGGATATGATAATAGAGCTAAAAGCACTTGATAACTCTGATTATATGTCAGCTCCAACAACTCACCTATATGAAGATGTACTAGGTAAACCTATTAAGAAAAGAATACTTGAAATTTCTTCAGGTAGAAATGCTGCTGCCATGGTTGAAGTTATGGTTATGGACTATATGTCTGGTTTACTTGGTCAAAAAAATAAAAAGAAAGGAAAAATATAAATTGAAAGAATTTATTGAAAAAAATTTAAAGAAATAAAAACTATTATTGAAGAAAAATCAAAAATATTATACTAACGGCTCATGTCAATCCTGATGGTGATGCTGTAGGTTCAGGATTAGGTTTATTTCTTACATTAAAAAGAAAATTACAAAAGATAAAAAAATATTAGATTTGTTTTTACAAGATAGTATTCCCTATACTACCAAATTTTTTTAAAAGGTTCTGAAAGAAATAGAAACATATAACAGTGAAGAAAAAAATATTCAATTGATTTATTAATATTTTTTTAGATTCAGCTACAAGAGAAAGAACTGGAGAAACTGGAAAAAAATATAGAAGCAAAACTTACTATTAACATTGATCATCATATGAGTAATCCAAGTTATGGAGATGTAAACTGTGTTATAACATATTCATCTTCAACTTCTGAAATTGTTTATCACTTTATCAAATATATGGGTTATCCGATAAGTTTAGCTACAGCTGAGGCTTTGTATTTAGGTCTGGTAAATGACACAGGAAATTTCTCTCATAGCAATGTAAAAGTTGAAACTATGATGATGGCTACAGATTTAATTTCACTTGGTGTAAATAATAACTATATAGTAACTAATTTTTTTAAATTCAAATTCTTATCAAACTTTAAAAAAATGTTAGGAGATGCCTTAACAAAGTTTGAATTTTTATCCTGAAAAGAAATTATCATATTATTATTTAGATCAGACAACTATGCAAAAAAATATGGAGCTAAAAAAAGAAGATACTGAAGGGATAGTTGAAAAAAATTCTATCATACTATGAAGCTTCCGTTTCACTATTTTTGAGGGAAGAAGCTGATGGAAAAATCAAAGGAAGTATGAGATCCAAGTATGAGAGAAATGTCAATAAAATTGCTGCTCTTTTTGGTGGTGGTGGTCACTATAAAGCCGCAGGTTTTTTTCAAGTGATTTAAGCCCTAAAGAAATCTTAGATATTGTTTTAAAAAATTTAGACTGAGGTAATAAAAATGAAAAAAATAAAAATATTGGTCATTTTAATTTTAAGTCTCCTATTAATTTCTTGTGGTAATAAAGAAGAAACTGTTGAAAAGGTTGAGCAAATATTTTACACTGCTATGCCTAAGCAAGAGTATAATTTAAATCCTCAATCTTATACTGGAAATGAAAGAGCTTTTAATAACTCAAATATTTGAAGGCTTAACTGAATTAAAAAGATGAAGGTGCAAGATATGTTGAAGTACTTAACATCGAGCATTCAGATGATTTTAAAGAATGGATTTTTTTACTTTAAGAGATGATTTAAAAATGGTCTGATAATCAAAAAAATAACTGCTGAAACTTATCTTGAAAGTTGGTTAAATACCCTAGAGAATTCAAATTCAGATGAGATACATAGAATGTTTGTTATTAAGGGAGCAGAAGATTTTGCTAAGAAAAAAAGTAGATAGAAGTTCTGTTGGTATAAAAGCTCAAGAGAATAAATTAATTGTAACTTTAAATTCTTCAGTTAAGAACTTTGATTAAAAATATGGTCGCACACTTGTGACTCTAGCACTCGTAGGGTGTCAGTCATGAGTTAGACCATTAAGTATAGTCAGCATATATAGAAATATGTATGTAGAGGTAGCAACTTTAAAAAGCTATCCAATACTACTCGAATTGCTGGAAACCCCTAAAGCTAGTATAACTACAACATAGTACCTAAATAATATGGTACAAATGTGAAAGTGGCGAAAGCAGAAAAAATATACTAGATGACATAAGGTTAAATCCTAAGTGTTAAGCCAGTAATGCCCCAAATCAAAGATTTGGGAAAGGCTAAAAATGGGCAATCAGCAGCCAAGACCGCAAGGTAAGGTTCAACGACTATTCCTCCTGAGGGAAGTACACCAAAGCTGGTGGAAGTGGGTAGACCCAAACAGATAGAGCTGTGGGATAAGATATAGTCTGTGCTTAATAGAAATATTAAGAAGTTCGAGGCTAATCTCCTTAATTTATTAAGGAGTGTATATGCCAAGAGAACTGCATAAGTGGTAGCGTACTTATGTGAACGACAACCTCTAAAACGACTAAGTCAGTTTTAGGTTCATATATTTAGAAAAATTTTACTTTTTCATTTACTTATAGTATAAAAAGTAGTATACTATATATAGGTAAATGGAGGTGAAATCACATGGAAAAAGCATATAAGTTTAGATTTTATCCAACTAAAACTCAAATAACAATATTAAATTGTACTTTTGGTTGTGTAAGATATGTCTATAATCATTTTTTAGATTTAAAACAAGAGCTATATAACAAAGAGAAAAAAATCTATGTCATATAGTGAGTGTAGCAAAAGAATTAACAGTTTTAAAACAAGAGAAAGAATGGTTAAAAAGATGTAGATAAATTTTTCTTTACAAAAATTCTTTAAAAAGATTTAGATAAAGCATATAAGAACTTCTTTAGTGGAAAGGGTTATCCAAAGTTTAAATCTAAGAAAGATAATAGAAAAATCATACAGAACCAATTATACAAATAATAATATAGAGTTTTTAGATAAATGGATAAAAGTACCTAAGTTAGGAAAAACTAAAAAAATAAGAGATAAAATGAAACCACAAGGAAGAATAATAAGTGCAACAATAACCCAAGTACCTAGTGGAAAATATTATATATCTCTGTGTTGTACAGATGTAGAAGTAGAAAAAAATTAGAAAGTACAAATAAGAATGTTGGAATAGATTTAGGTATAAAGGACTTTGCGCTTACCAGTGATGAAATCTCAATAGAAAAATCCAAAAAATATTTACAAAAAAATCTTTGAATAAACTAGCTATATTACAAAGAAGACTATCACGAAAAACCAAAGGGTAGTTCAAATAGAAATAAAGCTAGAATAAAAAGTAGCAAGATTATTTGAGAAAAATATCAAATCAAAGAGAAGATTTTTTTGCAAAAAGTTATCAACAATGCTAATAAAAAGAATATGATATTATCTGTATTGAAGATTTACAAATAAAAAAATATGGTAAAAAAATCATAAATTAGCAAGAAATATTGTAGATGTATCATGGAATGAATTTAATAGAATACTAAGTTATAAAAGCGAAATGGTATGGAAGAACAATAGTAAGAGTGGATAAATTTTTTGCAAGTAGTCAAATATGTAATTGTTGTGGATATAGAAATGAAGAAGTAAAAGATTTAAGTGTGAGAGAATGAACTTGTCCAGTATGTGAAGCTGTACATAATAGAGATATAAATGCAGCCAAAAACATATTAAAAGAAGGACTAAGGATATTAGGTATAAGTGCTTAAATATATAAATATATGAACCGTAGGAACTATGGGGATAGCTTGGTAAATTTAGTTGGCTAACAGAAGCAACTACTACCCAAGAACCCTGCGACTTCAGTCGTGGGAGGTTCAGGAGTGGGTAAGTAATCCTATATTTTATCCAATCAGAGAAGAAAATGCTAGTTTAACTCTTGATAAAAAGATTGTAAATGGTGCTTTTAAGGTTTCTACTTACAATGAAGATTTAATTGTTTTAGTGAGAAATGAAAATTACTGGGATAATGTCAATACAAAATTGAAAGAAGTCAATATTGCTTTTGTAGAGAATGATATTATGGCTTATGAGATGTTTTCTCGTAATGAAATAGACTATTTTGGAGAACCATTTTACTCTATACCTTTTGATAGATTAGGACAAGTGAATACTTTACCAGAAAAATTAGTTTTTCCTAGCACTAGATATTGGTATATCTCTATACCTAATGAAACTAATGAAAAGATATTTGAAAAGGCTGAATTAAGAAAGCTTATGTATGCTGTGAGTGATCCTGAATTTATGGGAAAAGTTATAATAGAAAATAACTCTCCTACTATTTTTGAGCATCCTCATCCTTCTTCAGAAGTTTTAAATAAAGCTAAGGAAGACTTTGAAAAAAATTAAATATTAAATTCTCAGAGACTCCTTATATAGCTTATTTTTTTCGGCTGATAAGTTATTAGAAAAAAATTACTATTATCAACTGTTAAAGAATGGGTAGGTAATTTTAAAAAATTCCAATAAGAGTTAGTTCTAGCACTGATTCCCCTATAACTTTCAAAATTGAAAAATTATTTAGTTGGAACAAATAATAAAAAAATGATTTATATCACTATATAAATTATAAATATAATACTAAGATAAAAAAACAGATGAAGAATTCTTAAATTCTTTAGTTGTTATTCCACTTTTACAGGAATATAACACTGTTTTTATCTCGTTCAAGTGTAAGAGGTTTAAATCTTACTCCTAGTGGAGATTTATACTTAAAATACATCAATATGCAATAAAAGAAAAAGTAAAAAAATAGCTAGTTACTGAGTAGATTTTCTTAACGATGAAAAAAATCAAGAATTCGCTGTAAATTCGACCAACTCGCTATGCTCAGACATGTCGACATTTACTCGGCTCATTCTATCTGATTTTTTTCATCTAAAAATCTACATTCGTAACTCACTTATTTTTTTACTTTTTATTTTAAATATTATTTTTCTCTATGGATATGTATTGCATTAGCTTGATGTAAAGGTGTTACAGTTAAATCTGTAATTTGTATTTTATCAGGAAGATTTACAACATAAGCTATAGTATCTGCAATATCTTCTGCATATAGAGGTTCTATTCCTCCATAAACTCCATCTGCTCTTTCCTTATCTCCTTTAAATCTAACCAAACTAAATTCTGTATCAACAAGTCCAGGTTTTATGTTTGTAACCTTTATTTTTTTATCTATAAGTTCAGATCTCATTGAATCACTGATAGCTTTTACAGCAAACTTTGTTGCACAGTATATACTACCATGAGGATATGCTATTTCTCCTGCAACAGAACCTATATTTATAACTGTACAAACTTTATCAGTTGCTATCATAAGAGGTAGTATTGTGTTAGCAATATATGTAAATCCTTTTTATATTAGTATCAACCATTCTATCAACATCTTCCATGTTGTATTCATATAGTTTTTTTCTAATCCAACTGCTAATCCTGCATTATTTACTAATATTTCTATTTTTTTCCATTCATCGTCTAATGAATTTATATTTTTTTCAAAAACATCTGAATAACTTCTTACATCAAATACTAAAGTTTTTTTACTTTAATTCCATATTGCTTTTTCAAGTTTCTCTTTTTAATTCATTTAAAAATATTTTTCTCTTCTAGCACAAATAATAAGGTTAGCTCCCATTTCAGCTAATTTTTTTCAGCTGTAGCTTTTTCCTATTCCAGAGCTTGCACCAGAAATAAATGCAATTTTTCCCTTTAATATTACTTTCCATAACAACCTCCTACTCTTTTTTTATTTTTTTATATTCTTTTGCTTTTTCATCATCACCTAAAATTTCATAACAATAAGCGAGCTTTTTCATCTTCTTCATACGTAGAATTTCCTACTTTAAGAGAAAAAAACTTCTTGCTTCTAAAAAGTTTTTCTATCGCTTCCTCATATCTACCTAAGCCAATTAAGCATTTACCCATTTCTATACAAATATCTTTACTTTTTTTCGACATCTCTGATACTCTAACTAAAAAAATTTAAAAAGCTTCTGTATAATTATCAAATATATTATAAATTCTAGCTATTTCTAGCAATAAAAAAAGTATTATACTTATATATTTCATCTTCATAAGCTTTTTAGATAATGAGCAAGAGATTTTTTTCAAAGTCTAATAATTCTTTATAACATAATCCAATTTCTAAATTAATCCAAGCATCTTCTCTTCCAAGTGACTCAGCTTTTTAGATAATACCGTAATGATTTTTCATATTCTCCTAATTTACGATAGCAAAAAAAGCTAGCTGAGAAATAGGATAAATATCTTCATGTAATTCTAAAAGCTTTTTTTCAATTTTTTTGCAATGGCTTCTGTATAATGATTAATAAAAAAACTAAACAATAAGCATGGTCAAGGTAGAATTGATAATCTCCTACAACTATTTTTTTCTGCTATTCTAAAAACACTCCACTGCTTCTTCAAACTTATTAGTATTTTTTTGTATATATTACCCATTTCTAATAATACCCATGTTTTCTTATATATATCATTATCTAATTCACCTGAATTAATTATTATTAGATAATATTTCAAAGCTTCATCATAATTTCCTAACTCTTTATAACACATCCCTATCTCAGCATTTGTCCAAGCCACTTTATCACCTAATTGTTGTGCTTTTTAAATATGCTTCTAAAAGCTTCTTTGTATTTTTTTCTGCATTACGATATGCCCAACCTAGTTGTGAATATATCCAAGCATCTTCTCTACCTTGATTTTTTTAGCTTTTAAATAATATTTTATTGCTTCATCAAATTGCTTTAACTCTACCAAACAATATCCAAACTCAGAATTAATTGATGGATTATTCTTTTCTCTATCTTCTACTACTCTTAATACTTCTAATGCCTTTTTCATAATTTTTTTATCAGTAATATATACTCTAATTAATTTTTTTCTACACGATTAATATCTAGTTGCTCTACTGGAAGTATTTTTAACTTCAAAAAAATATCTCTTGATATTCTTTTTGATATTTTATCCATTTTTTTACCTCTTATGATGGTTTTGATAAAAACACTTATCATTTCCCTTTATTTCGTCAAATTGTTCTTTTAAATGTTCTTCATTTTTCAGCACGAGAACCTAAAGAATCTATAGATAATTTCATATGCTTTTTCAGCTTTCTTTTTTTATCACCTAAAGCTGCATAGCAATAAGCAAGTTCTAAATCTTCTAAATCAACTACATCTCCTTCTTTAAGAGAAAGTTTTCTTGATTGTATTAGTTTTTTTAACAGCCTCTTCATATTTACCAAGTCTTCTTAAACTTCTTCCTATATTACAAATATACCAACTATTTTTTTTGCTAATTTATAAGCTTTTTGAATAAGCATCTAAAGCTTCTTTATATCTTTCTAAATCAAAGTATATATTAGCAACTCTTGACCAAATCCATTCATCTTTTTCTACCTAATTTTATAGCTTTTTTTCAAAAATATTTAATAGATTCTTTTTGCTTTATCGTCATTATAAGCAAGTTCCCAAGCAATTTCTGAGTTAAGCCACATGTCATCTCTTCCCAATGCTTTTTGCTGCATTCAAATAATATAAAGCTTCTTCAGCATTAGAATTTTTCTTTTCTTCCTATAAGCCATCCAATTTCTGAATTGATAAATATCTTTTCTCCAGTATTATTACGTCTTTTTATCTTTTTCAAGAAGCTCTAAAGCCTTCTTTAATCTTTCAATACCTTCATCATATTTTTTTCTAATCTACCCTAAGCATTGACCGATTTCTGCATTAATCCAAGAATCATCTCTTCCTAATTTTTTTCAGCTTCTAATAAAAAAATTCTAAAAGCTTCTTCATATCTATCCAGTTCATTATAAAAGCCAACCTATATCAGATAATAACCAAATTTCTTCTTTATCTTCTTCATAGGCTAGTAAATAGTATTCTAGAGCTTCTTCATACTTATCAAGATCTTTATAACATATACCGATTTCTGAATTAATCCAAGCATCATTTCTTCCAAGTTCTTTTTGCTTTTTAAATGATATTTTAAAGCAGTTTTTTTCACTACCTAAAAGACGATAGCAGAATCCTATTTGAGAATTTAAATAAATTTCTTCATTAAGTTCTTCTTTAACTTGAAGTCCTTTTTTTAAATTTTGTTATAGCTTCCTTATATTTTTTTCTAATCTCATTAAGCAGAAACCATATTCTGTGTAAAACCAACAATCTTTTCTTCCAAGTTTATCTATTTTCTTAAGATATTTTAATCCATCTTTATATTTTCCTAGTCCATCATAAGTCCATGCTATTTCTGATAATAACCAAATATCTTTTTTTATAGTCCTTGAATTTTTTTCAGCTAATAAATAATGTTCTAGAGCTTTTTTTAAGGTTTTTCTAATCTCTTAAAACATATAGCCATTTGAATATTAATCCAAGCATCATCTTGTCCTAATTTCTTTGCTTTTTTAAAGTATTTTAGAGCTTCTTCATATTTTTCTATTCTTGCATATACCTTCCCATACTCTGCATTTATCCACTCATCTTTTCTTCCTAATTTTTTTACTTTAGCTAAGTAATTTAATTCATCATCAAACTTATCTAAAACACCATAAATCCATGCTATTTCTGATAATATCCAGATGCTTTTTCCTCCATTTCTCTCATTTGCTAGTAAATAAGCTTCTAGAGCCTCTTCAAACTTATCTATTTCTTTATAGCAAATTCCAAGTTCAGCATTTATCCAATCATCGTCTCTTCCAAATTCTTTTTGCCTTAAAAAGATATTCTAATGCCTCTTCATATTTACCTAAAATACGGAATGTCCAACCTATTTGTGAATTAATCCAAGCATCATTTCTTCCCATTTCACTAGCTTTTAAAAGTGCTTCTAAAGATTCTTCATATCTATGTTGTTCTCCTAGGCAATATCCCAGTTCAGAATAAATCCAAATCTCATTTCTTGGATCAGTTTTGCAATTAATAATAGATTTTAATAAATCTTCAGCTATATCATAAGCTTCTATTCTGTCATACATCCAAGCTAAATAAGAATACACTTGCACTTTATTATCTTCTGTTTTTATATAATTTTTTTAGCTTTTTAAAGCATATTCTATCGCTTCTTCTTGATTTTTCTTCAATAATTTTCTTTGATAACTCTATATATATATTTAATAAGTAATTTTTTTAATTTCATCATCATCTGGCCCAATTTCATCAGCTCTTAAAAAAATATTTTTTTCTGCATTTTCATAATCATCTAGAAAGTAATAAGAATAACCTATTCTATAATTCCAACGTCTAGTGTCTTTTTTTCTTCTGTTTCTATAGTTTTTTTAAGATTTCAATAGCTTTGTTATATTCGCCTATGTTGTTGTATGCTCTACCTTGTTCACTTATAATTTGACTATTTAGTTGTTCAACTGGTAGTTCTTCTATCATATCAATTATTTCTTGATATTTTTTTCTAAATTATCTAAAGACTCAATTTTTTTGTTAGTATTTCTTCTACTGTTTTTCATTGCCTCACCCCTTAAATGATTTCATATCAATAGTATATCTTATTTTTTTGTTTTTTTCAAAAAAATTATTGCAAAAAAATAAGAAAAAATAAATAAAAAAATCAATTGTAAATTATTTCAATCTACAATTGATTTTTTTCATATTTAAAAAAACTTTTTATTATTTTACAGAAGCTTCGTAGATTCCTTCAATAGTATTTGCTAAAGTTTTTATTGAATTCATCATCAGTTTGTTGAGCTGATAATCCTTCAGTTAATGCTCTTGAGAAACTTGCTATAACCCCTTTATTTTTTTAGAAAGAATATCGTTAGCTTTTTTTCTCTTGAGTATCCTCCAGATAAAAGCAACAACTCTAACTACTCTTGGGTGTTTTTGTGAATTCTTCATAGAAGTTTTTCAACTGTTGGTAAAGTAAGTTTTAACATAACATTTGAAGTTTCAGGTAAAGCATTAAGATGTTTTCTGATTTCATCTCTTAATATCTCTTCACATTCAACTTTATCAACATTGTTAATATCTACTTCAGGTTCTATTATAGGTACAAGTCCTGCTGCAACTATTTGAGCTGCAACTTCAAATTGTTGGTCAACAACTCTTGCTATACCAGCTGGAGATGCTTTTTTAATAACTGAACGCATTTTTGTTCCAAAAATATGTCTTTCATTAGCTTTCTTTAAAAGATCTGCTAATCCTGGGTTTGGTTTCATTGTTTGAACACCATCAGCATCTAAATCATTAAGTCCTTTATCTATTTTTAAGAAAGGTAAAATTCTCTTTTCTTCCCATAAGAAATCTGCTGTATATTTTCCATCTATTTTGCTATCCATAGTTTGTTCAAATAAGATAGCTCCTAAAATTTTTTGTTCATTGAAAGCAGGGCTTTTTAATAATTCTAGTTCTCATTTTTATGAATTAAGTCGAACATTTCTGCATCGTTTGAGTATTGATCTTCATTAATACCATATAATTTTAATGCTTTTTGGAGTACTTCCTCCACTTTGGTCAAGTGCAGCAATAAATCCTTTACCATTTCTCATTTTTTTCTAATTTTTTTCGTTCATTATCTCACTCCTTATTATTTAGAAATATTTAACAAGTAATTTTGTCACATATAATTTGCCACCTATACTTTTACCATATTTTTTTATTATTTTTTTCAAATGAATATTTTTTTAATTTTCTTAAAAATGCTTTTAATTTGTTTCAAAAAAACGATTACTAAAGTATCAATAAAAAAATAGTATTGTTAGGTACATTTTTATTACACTTAAACTAATAAGTCATTAAGATTTTTTTAATAAATTCAACAGGATTTTTCTATACTAAATCCTTCTAAAAAGAAGTGCTTGATTATACAGTATATCAACTAATTTATTGAAATTATCAGTACCTTCAGCAGCTTTTAACTTATCAAACAACACATGTTCTGGATTGATAGCAAGTATTTTTTTCAGCCTTAGGAGCATCATTATTGTTAGTCATTTCAGATAAAAGTTTTTTTTCCATTTCTAAACTAAGTCCACCTTTTTGCAAGAAGAGCTGAAGCAGAATTACCTATATTGTTACTCAATTCAACTTCATTTTACTTTATCTTTTTAAAAAAATTCTTTAGCTTTTTTTCAATTAAAGTCTTATTTTTCATCAGCTATCTTTTTTTAACTTCTTCTTCTTTTTTTCTTTATCATCAGACAATTTAAAAATCAGAGCTATTTATAGATTTAAATTCCTTTCCTGAGTAATCTCTCATTACCATTAAAGTGAATTCATCTATCTTATCTGTTAAGATTAAAAACTTCTCTTCCTTGTTCTTTTTAGTTTTTTTCCATTTTTTTGGTAGAGCTTTTTACCGCATCTATGCTTTCAGCAGGAACATAAAGAATTTCTTTACTTTCTCCCATTCTATCCACATACTCTTTCAATGTAGTGTATTTATCATCATGTGAAGATACAAATATCAATAAGTCTTGTAATTTTTTTCCTTGTTCATACCAAACATATCTTGAACTCCACCTTTGATACATCTTCCAAATTCTTTCCAAAAATTCTATATTTTTTTCTCTATCGTTTTTTTAATACTTTTTCTAACTCAGAGATTATTTTCTTTTCTAGATTTTTTTAGAAATTGCTTGTAATTCACTATTTTTGTTGTAGTATTTCTCTTGAAATATTAAGTGATAAGCTATCACAGTCAACAAGTCCTGAGATAAAAATTAAAGTATTCAGGAATTAAATCTTCACATTTTTTTCCATAATGAATACATTTTTTTAGTATATAGTTGTAAACCTCTTTTTAAAGTTCTTTGTGTAGTAATCAAAAGGTAATTTTTTTAGGTATGAATAGTAAGGCATTATATTCAATATTACCTTGTACTTTTTAAATTAATATGAAATAAGGGGTCATTCCAATCGTGGAAAGTCGCCTTATAGAATTCATTATAGTCCTCATCTTTTAACTCTTTTTTTATCTCTTTTCCAAATAGGTTTAGTTGAGTTTATAACTTCATCTTTAAAGTAAATTTCATATCTTATATAGTTAGAATATTTCTTTACTAATTCTTTTTATTTTCCATTCTTCTAAGAATTCACTATATTCTTCTCCATCTTTTTAAATGTAAAGTGATTTCTGTTCCTCTATTTTCTTTAGATATTTCTTCTATCTCGTAGTTTCCATCACCTGAAGATACCCATCTTACCCCATTTTTCTGAGTAAGGTGATCTTGTTTCTAAAGTAACTTTATCTGCTACAATAAAAAGCTGAATAGAAACCTACTCCAAATTGTCCTATTATATCTATATCAGCTTTCTTAGCTGCTTCTAATTGTTCTTTAAATAGTTTTGAACCTGATTTTGCAATAGTACCTATATTTTCATCAACTTCATCATAAGTCATACCAATACCATTGTCTTTTTATAGTTAAAGTTCTATTATCTTTGTCAACAGTGATTTCTATTTTAAATTTATCATCTCCTTTTTAAAAAGCTCATTATTTGTCAATGACTGAAACTTTAACTTATCAATAGCATCATTGGCATTAGATATTAACTCTCTTAAAAATATTTCCTTATTTGTGTAAATTGAATGTATCATTAGGTTAAGCAGTTCTTTAGTCTCTGCTTTAAAGATTTTTTTCTTCTTTTTCTCATTTTCTTCCTCCTTTTTAGCACTCCTATAGAGTGATGGCTAATAATTCATATAATATATACCATAATTTTTTACTTGTCAATAAAAAAATAAAAAGTGAAAAATATCATCTTCACTTTTATCTTTATTTCTATATATTAACTTTATATTATTCTTCAATTATGTATGCTGCAACTATTTCAGCATAATAAGCTGTATGAGGATCTCTATTTGCTCCAACAAAAAGTTCCATCTACATCTTGTGGATAATCTTTTTTTACTATATCTTCAGGTAAATTTTCTAAAAACTTGTTTTTTTGTTTATATAAAACCTTGCACTCTAAAGTAATAGGTAACTCTTTTTATAGCTGGTGATGATACTATCTCTGAATCAACAAGAGTTAGATTAGCTTCTTTTATTTTATCTATATTTCTACCGCTTTTTTTGTTCCAGCTATACCAAAAAACTTTTTGTATCCATTTTTTTCAAGTGGAATATTTATTGTGAAATTTAGTGCTTTGTCTAGAATAGCTTTTTGTATATCTATTTTCTCTAATGTAAGTAGTAAAAAAAGTACTTTATTCCACTCAATTCCTAAAGCTCCCCAGCTGATAACCATAGTATTTACTTTTTTTCATCATCTTTTACAGTTAAAAGTACTCCCTTTGATAATGCCTTTAAAAATTTTTAGATGAATAATCTAAAAACATCGATCTTCTTTTTTTAGTCATAATATCCTCCTAATTACTTCTTAAAAAAATTATGCTACTTGTATAATATAATTTTTTTGATATTATTTGTCAACTTTTAAAAAAAGCTAAATCTTTAGTTAAAAATACAGTTTTTAGTGCCATTGATAAGCATCTAAAAATATAATATTGACATTATCTGTATATATGGCTATAATGAAAAAAATCGCAACTAATACAATCTTTTTATTGAGAAGAAAAAAATGATTATTGGTATTGATAGATGTATTGAAAAAAAGGAGTTTATATTGGTGGAGGAATACTTCCTGGTATAGATATGTCTATCAATGCTCTATATAGAAATACAGCTAAATTACCTAGAGTAAAAATTTACTACTCCTAGTAGTGTTTTTAGGTACTGATACTATGAAACAAATACAAGCTGCAATATTCTTTGGTTATGCAGGACAAGTGAACTACTCACGACTAACACCCTAATGAGTGCTAGAGTCACGAGTGTTCTAACACATTTCATAAAACATATTATTAAGAAAATTAATGAAGAATTAGGAGAAGAAATTTTTTTGTTCTAGCAACTGGTGGTTTGGGAAGAATTTTATCAGCTGAAATTGATGAATATGATGCTAACTTAAGTTTAAAAAGGATTATACACACTATATATGTTAAATAAATAAGCTATTCATAAAGAAAGGGGAGATTTTTTTATGGGTATTTTTGATGAAAAAATAGCAGAGAATTTAAAAGTTCACAAATATGAACCACCAAGACATATAGTTGATTTTCATGTCGCTGGTTTTGCTTATTATGATGGTTTAGATGTTATAAATGAACTATCTCTTGGACAAGCTGTTACTCTAGTAGTAGAAACAGATAATCCTTATGACAATGAAGCTGTTGCTATCTATTATAAGGATAAAAAAACTTGGTTATGTTCCTAAAGAAAAAAATTCTTTTTTTAAGTACATTACTTTATTATGGATATGGAGATATATTAGAAGCAAGAATTCAATATGCAAATGTAGAAAACCATCCAGAAAGACAATTTAGAGTAGTTGTTAAAATTAAGGATAATAGAAAAATAACAATTATACTATAAAGGTGCTGTTACAAGGTGAGCTGCACCTTTTTTTTATAAATAACGAGGTATAAATATGAATAATTTAGATTTTACATTAATATGTTTGGTTACATTTTTTTAGTAAAAAAAGAAAAAAAGTCCACCTAATTTAACTAATGGTAAATACAATCCACATCTTGTTATAAAGGGTGATACTGAATATTTAGGAGTAACTTTTTATAGATGGTGAAGAAGTTGTATTTGATAAAGAAATAATAGCTTCTGCTTTGCCTTTATACGAAGGAGTAGATTACTCTGGTCTTACAGAAGGAACTAAGTTCATGATAATGGAAGGTGGAAATATAGTTGGTGAAGGAATTGTTAATGAAGTTTTTTTCAACATATTTCTGCAAAAGAATTAAAAAAGAGACTGTTGCAAATTAACAAAAAGTAAAAAAATAGTTCGTTACTGAGTAAATTTTCTTAACGATAAAAAAATCAAGAATTCGCTGCAAATCAGGAAACTCACTTCGTTCAGACACTCCTGCATTTGCTCGGCTCATTCTATTTGATTTTTTTATCTAAAAATTTCCATTCGTAACTCACTTATTTTTTTACTTTTTAAATTGAAATTTTAATTTTGCAACAATCCTTTTTAAATTTTAATTTTTTTATATGGCTTTTTTTCATCACTAACCATTAAAGCTTGCAACACCATTTAAATCTAAACCTGCAAAACAATCTTCTTCATTTTTTTAGCATTTTTTTAGCTTATAGTATGCTGCTTCAGCTATCATAGCTGCATTATCTGTACATAGTTTCATACTTGGATATATAACTTTAATTCCTTTTTCAGCTGCTTTTTTTCTGTAAGTTGACTTCTCAATAAAGAGTTTGCAGCAACTCCTCCTGCAAGCATAATAGTTTTTTTACATTTTTTTCAATAGCTGCATCTAAAGTTTTATCACAAAGAATGTCTACAACTGTTCCTAAGAATGAAGCAGCTAGATCTTCTTTTTTTATATTCTTGATTTTTTTCATTTTCATATTATTATCAAAAATTTATAATAGCAGTTTTTTTATTCCTGAGAAACTAAAAGTCAAATCTTGAAACTTTTAGGCTTAGTAATCTTTAAAAAAAGTTTCTATCTCCCTTATAGTACATCTTATCTATAACAGGTCCACCAGGATAACCTAGTCCTAAAACTCTTGCAACTTTGTCACAGCTTTCTCCAACTGCATCATCTAAAGTTTCACCTATATTAGTAAATTTATGGTTTTCATCAATATGAATAATATTTGTATGTCCTCCAGAAACAACAAGTGAAATACAAGGTAATTCTACTTCATGTTCTAAAAAGTTTGCATACATATGACCTTTTATATGGTGAACAGGTATAATAGGGATATTTCTTGCATAAGACAGTCCCTTAGCAAATGAAAGTCCTACAAGTAAAGCTCCAATTAGTCCTGGTGCATATGTCACTGCAATATAGTCCACATCATCTAGAGTAATCTTTGCTTGTTCTAAACTTTCTTCAAGGACAGTAGCTATATTTTTTTAATATGTTGTCTTGAAGCAATTTCTGGAACAACTCCACCATATTCTTTATGAATTTCAATTTGTGAAGAAATATTATTTGATAAAATTTCTTTTCCATCTCTTACAACTGCAATAGAAGTTTCATCACATGAACTTTCTATACCTAAAATAATCATTCTTCTTCCTCCTCTTCTATTGAAGATATAGCTTTTTAATATCTCCATATAAGAAGCCTTTCCTTAAAATACTTTCAATTTTCTTTTGCTTTTCTTTATTACCTAACTTATACCAAAGTTGCTTTATTTTTTCAATTTGATTATCCTTATCATCTTCCAAAATTTCAGAGATGGTCTCTCTCTGAACCTCCCACGACTGAAGTCGCAGGGTTCTTGGGTAGTAGTTGCTTCTGTTAGCCAACTAAATTTACCAAGCTATCCCCATAGTTCCTACGGTTCATATATTTATATATTTAAGCACTTATACCTAATATCCTTAGTCCTTCTTTTTAGTATATTTTTTTGCTGCATTTATATCTCTATTATGTACAGCTCCACATACTGGACAAGTCCATTCTCTCACACTTAAATCTTTTTACTTCTTCATTTCTATATCCACAACAATTACATATTTGACTACTTGCAAAAAAATTTATCTACTCTTACTATTGTTTTTTTCCATACCATTTCGCTTTTATAACTTAGTATTCTATTAAATTCACTCCATGATACATCTACAATATTTCTTGCTAATTTATGATTTTTTTACCATATTTTTTTACTTGTAAATCTTCAATACAGATAATATCATATTTTCTTATTAACTCTGTTGATAACTTTTGTAAAAAAATCTTTTCTTTGATTTGATATCTTTTCAAATAATCTTGCCACTTTTTATTCTAGCTTTATTCCTATTTGAACTACCCTTTGGTTTTCGTGATAGTTTTTCTTTGTAATATTGCTAGTTTATTCAAAGATTTTTTTGTAAATATTTTGGATTTTTCTATTGAGATTTCATCACTGGTAAGCGCAAAGTCCTTTTATACCTAAATCTATTCCAACATTCTTATTTGTACTTTCTAATTTTTTTCTGCTTCTACATCAGTACAACATAAAGATATATAATATTTTCCACTAGGCGCTTGTGTTATTGTTGCATTTATTATTCTTCCTTGTGGTTTTATCTTATCCCTTATTTTTTTAGTTTTTCCTAACTTAGGTACTTTTTATCCATTTATCTAAAAAACTCTATATTATTATTAGTATAATTGGTTCTGTATGATTTTCTATTATCTTTCTTAGATTTAAACTTTGGATAGCCACTTCCACTAAAGAAGTTCTTATATGCCTTATCTAAATCTTTTTAAAGAATTTTGTAAAGAAAAATTTATCTACATCTTTTTAACCATTCTTTCTCTTGTTTTAAAAACTGTTAATTCTTTACTACACTCACTGTATGAAATAGATTTTTTTTCTCTTTGTTATATAGTTCTTGTTTTAAACCTAAAAAAATGATTATAGACATATCTTACACAACCAAAAAGTACAATTTAATATTGTTATTTGAGTTTTAGTTGGATAAAAATCTAAACTTATATGCTTTTTTTCCATGCGATTTCACCTCCATTTACTTATATATAGTATACTACTTTTTTTATACTATAAGTAAAATGAAAAAAAGTAAAAATTTTTTTCTAAATATATGAACCTAAAAACTGACTCAGTCGTTTTAGAGGTTGTCGTTCACATAAGTACGCTACCACTTATGCAGTTCTCTTTGGCATATACACTCCTTAATAAATTAAGGAGATTAGCCTCGAACTTCTTAATATTTCTATTAAGCACAGACTATATCTTATCCCACAGCTCTATCTGTTTGGGTCTACCCACTTCCACTAGCTTTAGTGTACTTCCCTCAGGAGGAATAGTCGTTGAACCTTACCTTTCGGTCTTGGCTGCTGATTGCCCATTATCTTAACACTTAGGATTTAACCTTATGTCATCTAGTATATTTTTTCTGCTTTCGCCACTTTCACACTTGTACCATATTTTTTTATTTAGGTACTATGTTGTAGTTATACTAGTTTTAGGGGTTTCCAGCAATTCGAGTAGTATTGGATAGCTTTTTTTAAAGTTGCTATCTCTACATACATATTTCTATATATGCTGACTATACTTAATGGTCTAACTCATGACTGACACCCTACGAGTGCTAGAGTCACAAGTGTGCGACCATATTTTTAATCAACACCCATTTGATAGAAAATAAAAGATAGTTTTTTAGCTCCATAATTAGAATGTTGACTTGCATAAGACTTCGCTTTTTTTCATAGTCATCTAAATAGCCTTTTTTTCTTCAAAAATCTTCTACAACATCTTCAACTATATCTGCAAAACCAATTTTTTTCTATCAATTTATTTTTTTAATTCTTTTTTTAAAAATAATCTCTCTTCGCTAACATATTGTAGGCAGACAATTTTATTCTAAAATATATAAGTGAATAGAAAGTCTCGTCATCAAGACAAGTCTTTCCATTCAAATCAAACTTAGCAATCATTTCTTTGGTTAAATAGATAACTCTATCATTTTCAAGGAAAAGTTTATTTCCCTTTAATCGTTACTGTCTTCACTTGAATCCTCATCTAATTCAGCATCATCAGTATCTACATCATCAGAAGCAAGTTCCTTTTTAGATTTTTTTCTTTTTTTCTTATCAACAGGTCCTTTTTGAAATAGCTTCTTTTAAATCTGCTTCAACTTGTTCTAATAATTCTGGATTCTGATTCTAATTCTATTCTTACTTTTTTTCTTTTCCTTGACCTATACTTTGATCTCTAAAGCTAAACCAAGAACCAGCTTTTAACTATTATATCTCTAGCAACAGCTGCATCTATAATTTCTCCTACTCTTGAAATTCCTTTTTCCATATAGTATTTCAAAAGCTGCTTCTTTAAATGGAGGTGCAACCTTATTCTTAGTTACTTTTACTACAACTTCACTTCCTATTGGATCGTCACCTTGTTTTACAGTACCCATTTTCTTAACTTCTAATCTAACTGAAGCATAGAATTTAAGAGCTTTTCCTCCTGTAGTTGTAGTTGTTGGTCCATAAGTTACTCCAATTTTTTCTCTAATTTGGTTAATAAAAATCATTGTAGTTTTATATTTATTAAGGTTTCCTGTTAATTTTCTTAAACCTTTTTGACATAAGTCTTGCTTGTAATCCCATTTGTTGATCAGACATTTCTCCATCAATTTCTGCTTTTGGAACAAGAGCAGCAACTGAGTCAATAACTATTAAATCAATAGCTCCTGATCTAACAAGAGTATCTGCTATTTCAAGTGCTTGTTCTCCATAGTCTGGTTGAGAAATTAAAAGTTCATCTATGTCTACACCTAAAGCTTTTGCATAAACTGGATCTAAAGCATGTTCAGCATCGATAAATGCAACTGTTCCACCTTGTTTTTGTGCTTCAGCTATGATATGTAAAGCAAGAGTAGTTTTACCAGAACTTTCTGCTCCATAAACTTCTATAATTCTTCCCTTAGGTACTCCACCAATTCCTAAAGCTATATCTAAATTTATACTCCCTGTTGGGATAGATTCTACATTCATAGAACTCTTTTCTCCCAATTTCATAATAAGCCCAGCACCAAAACCTTTTGTAATCGCTGCCATTGCATCGTTAACGGCTTTTTGTTTTCCTTCTTTATCAGTTATTTTTTTGAATCTGGGGTATTTTTATCTTTTTTTGCTGCCATTCTTTTACCACTCCTTACTTTCTATTATTTTAAAAAAACTTTTTTTCATAACTTAATTCTTTCATACACTTAAAAATGTTTCTTTGGACAAACTTTATCACCATGTAAACTACAAGGTGTACATTCAATCTTATTATAGACTAAAACATCATTTTCTCCAAAGTCAAACATTCCTGGACTTGTGGGTCCAAATATTACAAATGTTTTACAACCCACTCCTCTTGCAATATGGAAAGGTCCTGAATCATTTGTAAGCAAAAAATCTTGCCTGTGATAGCAGAGCTCCTGTTTCTTTTTAAACTTAACTTTCCAGCCAAATTGATAACAGAATTTTCACTTATTTTCTCTATTGTATCACATCTTTCATAATCTTCTTTGCCACCAACTAAAAATTATTTTTTTGCCATAAGTTTCATATAGTTTTTTTGCTAGTTTACCAAAGCCTTCCACTGTCCACTTTTTAGTTTCTTTTGAAGCTCCTACAGCAAAAACTATAGCATTCTTATATTCTTCAAATTTATTTTTTTTAATTCAGGTTCAAATGAAAAAAATTTAAATCTTCTCCCTGATATTTTTAACTCAAAAATCTTTTAAAAAGCTGAAAAAAATAATTTTTTTAACTATAGTATTGTCAACTTCATATTTAATAAGTTTCATATTGACCAATATAGATTTCCAAAAAAAGCTCTTTTTCTTATAGGTGTATGATTTTTACCTTATAGAATTTACTCAAAAATAAATGTAATTATTTTTTTGAACGAAACTTAGAATGTAAATCAAATACATAGTCATATTTATTTTTTTGAAAGTTCTTTAGCAAACTTTATTAAATTTGATAAACCATCATTTTTTTCTTTATTAAAGAGCAGAAGATTATCTACATAAGGCGATAAACTTATTGCATCTTTAAATTTGTCTATCACTAAGAAATCAATTATACTTTCAGGATATTTTTTTCTTTAAATGCTTTTTAACACTGGAGTTGTGAGTATTACATCTCCTATTGAACTTAACCTTATAACTAATATTCTTTTTCGATTTTCCAATTTATTTTCCTCTAATTATATTTTTTTAATTTTGAAAAAAAGTTAAATATTTTCTAAGTAATGTTGCTCCTTTATAATAAAAAAACTTTTTTTATCATAGTCAATTTCTATTCCTACACTGTCCTCTAAATACATCATTTCAAAGATTTCTCCAAATTTTCCATATTTATTTTTTTCTGAAATTTTGAATCAATTATATATACTTCTTTTTCAGGAGATATTAAAAAAATTATTAATATGTGAATCTCCATGTAAATAGCCCATAGAATGTATTTTTTTAACTCTTTTACTACCAAGTCAATGTCATCTATTGTTGGTTCATTTCCTTCAATATACTCATACATTAAGTATTCTTTATTATAGAAAAACGGGTTTTAGCAGTTTTAAGTCCCAAAGAATTTATTTTTTTCCATTTGATAATATTCTCTTTTTACTTTCAGAACCTCTAAAAAAATTTAAAAAAATCTTTGCCATTTTTCTTTTTATTTTTTTTCTCTTGACTCTTTATATACAAATTTTTTTATCGCCATAAGGCTCTAATTCAAAGACGTATACATAGCTTCTATGATCATCTTTTAAAAACCTTTATAATTTTTTTCTGGAATCTTATTTTTTTACTCATTGGCTTTCACCTTTTTTTATCATCAGTACTAGCAATGTAATTATAAATCTCATTTTCTATTAAGTCTGGAGTAATTTCCCTCATACATCTAAAATGTTTCTCAGGACAAGAATTTCCTCCATGTATTGCACAAGGTCTGCAATATAGATTATCAATTTCAAATACTTTACTATTTTGAGACCAAGGGAAGAAACCAAATTCCTTAACTGTTGGTCCAAAAATTCCTATTATTCTTGTATTTGGGAAAGCTGATGTTATATGGATAGGAGCAGAATCATTTGAAACAACTAATGTTGCTCTTTTAGTAAGCTCTGCTAGTTCCAATAAACTTATTTCTCCTCTTAAATCTAAAACTTTTGAATCAAGTTCTAAGTTTATTTCTTTTTCCTCTTTTCCACCTGTTATAACTATCAGTAAATCATCTCTTTTAACTAAGTTTTGTATCAAAGTTCTAAAGTATTCTTCAGGCCATTTTTTAGTAAACCATTTACTTCCAGGTGCAATAAGTATTATTTTTTTTATTATCTGATAAATTTTTTTAAGTAAAGAATCTATTTTATTCTTATCCTGCTCATCAGGATACATCTCAAGCTCATATCTTTTTAGTATTGTTGTCATCTACAAAAAGAAAGTAGTTTCTCCACTTCATGTTTTGTCTTATCGTATTTAATTTTTTTATTGAAGAGAAAAGCTAAGTTTGCTATGTCATAACCTTCTCTTATTTTCGCTCCACTTAAGAAAGACAAGACACTACTTCTTAGGTATCTATGTGAGGGTTAGACAAACATCTATTTTTTTAACTTTCTAATCTTTCTTACAAAAAGAAACAAAGGCTTTAAATCCCTTTATCCTTCCCTCTTTTTATCATAGGCAATAATCTCTTTAATTTTAGGATTATTCTTTAGTATTTCTTTCCCTAAAGGTGTTGTCAAATAATAGATATCTGAGTCAGGATACTTTTTCTTTTTACTTTTGATACCAAAGCAGTAGAAAGTACGATATCTCCAATAAAAAGCTGTATGTATTATTAAAATATTCATTTTCAATCCTCTAATATATATTTAACAGCCTTGTCTTCCATCTCCTCTGTAAAGTTATCAAAGTATGGATTTTTATAATCTTCATTTGGATTATTTTCATCAGGAACTATATACTCAACATTAGAATTTCCAAAAAAACTCCCCATCTAGTTATACTTTGAGTTTTTCTTATTAGGATAGATGGCTACTATTCTTTTTCCCTAATGCTCCTGCTATATGAGTTGGGCCTGTTGAAGCTCCAAAATATACATCTGCTCTATCTATTATTGAGGCAGTATTTAAAAATACTTGCTCCATTAGAAAAAAACTAAAGACTTTATCTTTCCCTATATCTTTACAAAAATTTCTCATTTCTTTTCTTCATCTGATATATGACTTGTAACAATAATATTTAAATCAGGCATTTCTTCTTTTACTTTTTTTAATATACTCACATATTGCTCATCTGTTATATTTTTTTTAGCAGATCCTCCTATAAAAAGGATTTACTACAAGACATTTCCTTCAATAGAATTTTCTTTAAAGAATGTATCTGCCACTTTTTCTATTATCATCTGTAAGTACCAATTTTGTATTTAATTCATATAATATTGAAAAATCTTTTTCTTATCTAACTTTGCAACTAAGTCTAAATTATATTGACCTTCATTTTTTTAACTGACCTTGATCTTTTTTGTAGAACTCCTTTATTATATGTAAAAAAAGGAATTTAATTTTAGATATGGGTCCTATTCTTATTTTAGCCTTACTCGCTCTTGCTAAAGCTGCAATATAAGCATCATTATATAAAGCTATAAAAAACATCAGCCTTAAAATAGGCTATTTTTTCTAAAAGTTCCGCCTTGGTATAGTCATCAAGTACAACAAATCTATCAATATATGGTAAGTTTTTTACTATATCCATATTGTATTTCCTAACAATAGCTACAAGCTCTGCATTAGGATACATTTTTTTTCAACATAAAAAAACTAGGTATAGATAAAAATCAAATCTCCAATCTTATCTGTTCTTGAAACTAAAAATTCTTTTTAATTTCCATCGTTTCCTTCCTTTTCAATATAGGAGTTATTTTTTTGTATATTTCTCTTAATTTATAATATTTCACCATAGTATAAAGTGAACTTGTTGTAGCTAATAGAAAACCTTCAAGCCCATCTAAAAAAACCAAGTCTTACTATATACATTCTTAAAAAAATTTATATATTGGACTCAATACTATAGAAATGATACTAGCTTTTTTTCCTTTTTTTATAGTATTCAATAGCTCCCAAAGTTGTATATTTATTGAATCTATCAAAAATAATCTGCCAAATCAGAATAAGTATGATGATAGATATATTTATGAAGTTTAGCTATCTCTTGAGTTGTCTTAAACTCTTCATGAACACTATTCTCATTGAATCTTCCTGAATCTTTTTCTAAATAATCTAATTCTATATGAGTTGCTCCAACCACCATGTTTTATTTTCTTATTAAAAGCAAACTGACATAAAGTTTATTTTATATACTTTATAACGGCTATTTTTCTTTTTATTGCCTTTATTCTTTTTAGCAAGTTCTGGAGAAATTTCTTCATCGGCATCTATATTTAATACCCAATCTGAAGTTGCTAAATCTATAGCCTTATTTCTTTGTGCACCATACCCAAGCCATTCTTGATATACAAACTTTGCTCCAAATTTTTTTTAGCGATTTCTTCTGTTTTATCTGTTGAACCACTATCCACAATCACTATCTCATCAGCAAAAATCTTGTACAGATTTTTAAAGTTCTTTCTAAGTTTTTTTCTCTTCATTTAAAGTTATTATTGAAACGGTTAAGGTCACACGCCACCTCCATTAATTAAGATATCCAACCATATTTTTTTCCTAAAAATTAAATTTCTTGCAAGCAACAAATTAATTTTTAAACTTTTTAACATTATAGTTTCTTAATTCAATTCTTCTTATCATATCCCAATTTGCTTTCATAGAATTAGTTCCTTTTTTTGTAGATATAAAGCCAACTACTCCTAGTTCTTTTTAAAACTTTAATTGTTTCTTTTACTTCTGTGTCCCCAAGGCCAACAAAAAGAATTTTTACTTCATTTCCTAGATTTTTTTCTATTATTTTTTTATTCTCTGAAAAAAATCTTCTTCTATTCTTTTTTTCTGTACTCAGCTTCACTTTCGACAGAGAAATATTCTTTATTTTCATCAATATATTCTTGACATTTTTTTAGAATTTCATTTTTATCAGTAACTTTATTTTCTATATTCTTTTCATAAAAATTCTTTAAAAAAATCTTAAAGAATTCTTTTTTTATAAGAATTGCTTTTCCTGTGTATTCTCCTCTTTTTGGAAAAACTAGGAAAAATTATCTTCCAATTCTCCATATAAGTATAATTCAGGAGCTTCCATTCTATTTTTTTTATTGGTAAGTCCTTCTATCTTAGTATCAACAAACATTGCCATATGCTTATGAGAATGAGCTTGAAAAATCTATTAGAGAACTATCATACATTTCTTTTTATTTCTTCCCAAGACATATATTGATTTATAGTAGCTTTTACCACTTTTTGATATATTCTTTCATAGCTTCTAGATTTACTGTATTATTATCTTTAATTTCAGGCTCTGTTTCTCTTTTTATCCATTATATATAAAGTATTTAAGAATATAGTTGCCTTCATATTATATTTTTTTTAATAGAGGAAACACATATTTATAGTTGTCAAAGTACCCATCATCAAAAAGTCAAAAAGTATAGAGTTTGTTGGTACTTCTTTATTATAAAAATTCTGAAATAGTTATAGTATTCATTTTATATTCTTTTTATAACTTTCAAATGTTCTTCAAATAATTCCGGACTAACATTAGAGATAGGATTTACCTGATGATATAGAAAAGCAGGTACTGCTCTTTTATTAAAAAAATAATAATTAAAAAGCATTATTATTGCAAGTATAATTAAAGTAATTATCATCTTTTTTTCCTTTCATTTCTTGGTTCTTTATTATAACATATTTAAAAAAATAATTGTGAAATTATAGAAGTTTTATTATAAGTGGATAAACTCCCACTATAAATATTGCTCTTAAGAATTGCATAGAAGCAACTTGAGGTCCATTAGCTCCCAAATCTTCTGCCATTAAAGAAATATCTGACATTCCACCTGGTGAAGCTGAAAGTAGAGCTGTAGATAAAGAAAAATTTAGTTGTCTTGTACAAGAAGAAACCAACTAAAAACATTCATTAAGCAAAAACCAACTATTATAAGGATAATTGGTAAGACTAATGTCTTTAAAGCTACTACATCAGCTAAAGTCACTCTCGCTCCTATCAAAGCACCACCAAAAAGTTTGAATTATTTTTTTCTAAGTGGTAAAGGCATATAGGCTTTTTGAGTTTTTACATTGAAGAAGGCTACAAAAGCCATTGCAAAACTCATTGTTCCAGCAGGTAAGTGAGAAAAAAATAACCTATTATTCCTCCAATAATACCAATTATCAATGTGAAAGTTAGGGATTTCTCACTTTTATTTAAAGTCCTTTCCTCTTCATTTATTTCTTTTTTTCTATTTTCTTTTCAAAAACTTACTTTTTTTTATTCTTGCTTCTTTCATAACATTTTTTTGTAAAAAAAGGTACAAAACTTATAACTGAAATTAATCTTATCAGTTGTAAAAAGTGCTACTTGAGAAGTGTTAGCTTTAAAAATCATAAGCTATCAATGATATATCCATTATTCCGCCAGGGGCTGTTGCAAAAAAATGAAGTCATATACTCTATTCCTAGAAAATGAGACATTATAAACGATAGAATAAAAACTGAAAGCTATCATCAACACAACCATTACCATACCTGGAATAATAACTTTTCTCAGCATTTTTCACATCTTCTGTACGAAATTTAGAGCCTATGAAAGTCCCAGTTGCTACCTGTGTAATAAACTTAAATGAAGTTGGTAAAAAAGCTCTATCAGTAACAATATTAAAAAAATAGCAACAGCGAATAGTGCCCCTATCATAAAGGCTGCAGGAATTTTCTTTTTTTATCAGCTAAGTATCCACCTAGTATTCCAATAGCAAGTGTCAATATTAAAAAATATAATTTCATTTCTATTCATAAAAAAATTTTTCCCCTTAATTAAATAAAAACATTTTTTTCTTCTTTTTTTGAAGAAAATTATATTTATCATTTTTTTAGTATACCATATTGGATAATAAAAAAATCAAACAAAAAAAGCAATTTTTTTCAGCTGTAAAACTTTTTTTCCTAAAAAAATTAAAAAAACTCCATATTTCATTATAAAAAAATGATTATCTTTGGAGTTTTTTTATTTTAAAAATTTTATTTTTAAATTTATTTCTGAAAAAAATCACAATTGTCTAAAAACATCTTGAATTATATCTAAGCCTCTTTCAACTTCTTCAATAGTTGAAGAAACTGTACTTATTCTAATTTTTAGAACTAACTTCCTCAGAGTTTGAATAAAAATACAAAAACCTGGCAGGATAGAAAGTCCTCTTAAACGGCATTTATAATAGAATTTTTTTCACTATTTATATAGTTAGCTAGTTTAATCCATATGAAAAAAATCCACCTTGAGGTACATGCATTATTTCTAAATGTTTTTATCTTTTTGAAGCTTTTCTATCATATATTCCATTTTTTTCTTTTTAAATTTGCTCTAAGCTTTTCTAAATGTTTATCAAGCAAGCCCCTTTTTAATATAAAGTTCTAAAAAAACTTTTTGATTTATTCCTGAGGTAGTAGTGTCAATAAAAATATTTATTTAAACTAAAACTTTCTGTATATTTTTTTTAGGTGGAATTAATATCGCTAATGCCAATGCTGGCATAACAATTTTAGAAAAAAAGTTTTTTTATAGAATACTCTTTTCATCTTTATCCAAGGCCTTTATTGATCTTGGACAATCTTGTGACTTATAGTAAAAAAATCTGAAAAAAACATTCATCTTCTATAATATAAAAAAATCATATTTAATTGAAAGTTCTATCATCTTTTTTTCTTTTTTTCAAAAAGACCAACTCACTCCTGTAGGATTTTGAAAATTTGTCATTATATAGACAAAATCTATTTTTTTATTTTTTTAATAGATTTTCAAACTCATTCATATCCCAACCATCATTTTTTTCATATCTATATTTTTCAATATTACAATAATTTTTTTAGTATATTTACTGCATTTTTGATAAGTTGGATCAGATAAAAGAACTGTTTTTTTTAGGAACAAGTCCAAAAGCTGTACTTATAAGTTGTAAGGCTATCTGAGTTCCAGAACAGATAATAATATCATCTTTTTCTCTTCTAATACCATATCTCTTTATAAATTCAACTAAAATTTCTCTCAAGCTTTCTAGTCCTTGTATATTCTGATAAGCCATAAGGTGTTTACTTTCATTTTTTTATCTAATAATATTTCAGATAAAAATTTCTTTTGTATTCTTGAACAGGAAAAATATTCTTTAGGAGGTCCTCCATTAGAAAAAAATTAATCTCCATATCTTTAGAAATTTGTCCAAAAACGAAAAGTATTAAGAATTGGAGTCATTCTTTGACTTATATCTAAATTATATCCTTTTTTTATAAAAACAACCCTTCCCTTTTTATACTATACAAATAGCCTTCTTCTTCAAGGGCTTTAACAACTTTTTAAAAACTGTATTAGGATTTAAGCTGTATTTTTATTGAAATTTGTCTGACTGAAAAAAATTTGTCATTTTCCTTCCATCTATTTTTCTAAAAATATCTTGTTTTTAAAAATTTCAAAAAAAGCTGGGTTGATATAGTTGTATCTGAATTCCTTACAAGTTTCTTATCCATTTTTTTCTGCTCCTTTTTATAGTGTACTATGACAGTTTTTTTAGAATATATAATTTATTTATAAATCGTTTTTATGTTAATATTATAATATAAAAAACAACAAATATACTAGGAGGAATTTTTATGGAAATTAAAAAATGTGGTTTAGGAACGACTGCAATACATGCTGGAACTTTAAAAAATTTATATGGGACTCTTGCTATGCCAATATATCAAACTTCTACCTTTATATTTGACTCAGCTGAACAAGGTGGAAGAAGATTTGCTCTTGAAGAAGCTGGATATATTTACACAAGATTAGGGAACCCTACAACAACAGTTTTAGAAAATAAAATTGCTGCTCTTGAAGAAGGAGAAGCAGCAGTTGCTACTTCATCTGGAATGGGAGCTATATCTTCTACATTATGGACTGTTTTAAAAGCTGGAGATCATATTGTAACAGATAAAACTTTATATGGTTGTACCTTTGCTTTGATGTGTCATGGACTTACAAGATTTGGAATTGATGTTACTTTTTGTTGATACTTCAAATTTAGATGAAGTTAAAAATGCTATGAAAGAAAATACTAGAGTTGTTTATCTTGAAACTCCTGCTAACCCAAATTTAAAAATAGTTGACATTGAAGCTTTAGCTAAACTAGCTCATACAAACCCAAATACTCTAGTTATTGTCGACAATACTTTTGCAACTCCATATATGCAAAAACCTTTAACATTAGGTGCTGATGTTGTTGTTCACTCTGTAACAAAATATATTAATGGACATGGAGATGTTATAGCTGGGCTTGTTATAACAAACAAAGCTCTTGCTGATCAAATTCGTTTTGTTGGTTTAAAAGATATGACAGGAGCAGTTTTAGGACCTCAAGATGCTTACTATATCATAAGAGGTATGAAAACTTTTGAAATTCGTATGGAAAGACACTGTAAGAATGCTAGAAAAGTTGTAGAATTTTTAAATAATCATCCAAAAATTGAAAAAGTTTACTATCCAGGACTTGAAACTCACCCTGGTTATGAAATAGCTAAAAAACAAATGAAAGATTTTGGAGCTATGATTTCTTTTGAATTAAAAGGAGGATTTGAAGCTGGAAAAAAACTTTATTAAATAGTTTAAAAACTTTGTTCATTAGCTGTTTCTCTAGGAGATACTGAAACTCTAATACAACACCCTGCTTCTATGACACACTCTCCTTATACTAAAGAAGAAAGAGAAGCTGCTGGAATAACTGATGGTTTAGTAAGATTATCAGTTGGTCTTGAAAAATGTGGAAGATATTATTGCTGACTTAGAACATGGTTTAGAAAAAAATATAGGAAATTTTTAAACTTAATTAAAGAAACGAAAGAGGTAAGCATATGGAAAAACAAAATAGAAAAATAAAGCAAGTTTTAAAGGTTTAATTCCATTTTTTTAGTTTTTTTATTTTACTTTATTTAGGAACTGGAATTTTTCTAAATATACAAGGTGTTGAATTAGCATTTTATCAATTACCTGGTCCAGTAGCAGCCTTTTGCTGGAATAGTTGTAGCTTTCATTATTTTTAGAGGAACTATTACAGAAAAATTTAATACCTTCCTTGAAGGTTGTGGACATCCTGATATCATAACAATGTGTATTATTTATCTTTTAGCTGGAGCCTTTGCAATAGTTTCTAAGGCTATGGGTGGAGTAGACTCTACAGTTAATCTAGGAATAACTTATATTCCTCCACACTATATAGCTGTTGGACTTTTCATAATTGGAGCTTTTATTTCTACAGCAACTGGAACATCTGTTGGAGCAATAGTTGCACTAGGACCAATAGCTGTTGGACTTGGTGAAAAAAGTGGAGTTCCTATGCCTTTAATTTTAGCCGCTGTTATGGGTGGAGCAATGTTTGGAGATAACCTATCAGTTATTTCAGACACTACAATAGCAGCAACCAAGACACAGGGTGTTGAAATGAAAGATAAATTTAGAATAAACTCATATATAGCTTTACCTGCTGCTATACTTACAATAATTTTACTTTTTATTTTTGCAAGACCAGATGTAGTACCTGAAGCAGTGAGTCATGAATACAATTTACTTAAAGTTTTACCTTATGTATTTGTACTTGTTATGGCACTAGTAGGAGTAAATGTATTTGTAGTTCTAACTTCTGGAATCTTACTTTCAGGAATAATTGGTTTTATTTATGGAGACTTTACTTTACTAAGCTATGGTAAAGAAATCTATAATGGTTTCACAAATATGACAGAAATTTTTGTTCTTTCTCTTCTAACAGGTGGTATGGCACAAATGGTTACTAGAGAAGGAGGTATAGATTGGGTTATAAATACTGTACAAAAAAATTTATAGTTGGTAAAAAGAGTGCAAAAACTTGGTATAGGTTTATTAGTTTCTTTAGCTGATATAGCTGTTGCAAAACAATACAGTTGCTATCATCATAACTGGTGGAATATCTAAAAAGATTTCTGAAAACAATAAAGTAGATTTGAGAGAAAGTGCTGCCTTTCTAGATATATTCTCATGTGTCTTCCAAGGAATGATACCTTATGGTGCTCAAATGTTAATCCTTTTTAGGATTCTGCAGGAGATAAAGTTTCTCCAACACAACTTATTCCTTTATTATGGTATCAATTATTATTAGCAGTATTTACAATAATATATATAGCTTTCCCTCAAATAAGTAATAAAACTTTGAATTTTATAGATAAAAATAAAAAATAATAATCTTAAACAATTTTATTTTACTATTTATAGAGTTTATTGTATAATAAGTTAACAGAAAATTTAAAACTATATAATGTATTTATGTTAAGGAGGAAACGGATATGAAAAGAGTTATGCAAACAATGGACGGAAACCAAGCCGCAGCTTATGCTTCCTATGCTTTTACAGAAGTTGCAGGTATTTATCCAATAACACCTTCTTCACCAATGGCTGAATACGTTGATGAATGGGCTGCTAAAGGAATGAAAAATATATTTGACGTTCCCGTTAAATTAGTTGAAATGCAATCAGAAGGAGGAGCTGCTGGTACTGTTCATGGTTCATTAGAAGCTGGAGCTCTTACTACTACTTATACTGCTTCACAAGGATTACTTTTTAAAAAAATTCCTAATATGTATAAGATAGCAGGGGAACTACTTCCAGGAGTTATACATGTATCTGCCCGTTCTTTATCAGTTCAAGCACTTTCTATTTTTGGAGACCATCAAGATATATATGCAACTAGACAAACTGGTTTTACTATGATGGCTAGTGGATCTGTTCAAGAAGTCATGGATATGGGTACAGTTGCTCATCTTACTGCAATAAAGTCAAGAGTTCCTGTTCTTCACTTCTTTGATGGATTTAGAACTTCACATGAAATTCAAAAAGATAGAACTTATGGACTTTGATGTTTGCAAAAAAATTAGTTGACTATGATGAAATTCAAAAAGTTTAGAGATAGAGCTTTAAATCCTGAACATCCAGTTACAAGAGGAACAGCTCAAAATGATGATATATATTTCCAAACTAGAGAAGCTCAAAACAAATTTTATGATGCAGTACCTGATATAGCTGCTTACTATATGGAAGAAATCTCTAAAGAAACTGGTAGAGAATATAAACCATTTAAATATAGAGGAGCTGCTGATGCTGATAGAGTTATAATCGCTATGGCATCTGTATGTCAAACTGCTGAAGAAACTGTTGATTATTTAGTGGAAAAAGGAGAAAAAAAGTTGGTCTTATAACAGTTCATCTATACAGACCTTTCTCTGAAAAAAATATTTCTTTAATGTTTTACCTAAGACTGTTAAAAAGATTGCAGTTTTAGAAAGAACAAAAGAACCAGGAGCTCCTGGAGAACCTTTACTTTTAGATGTTAAATCTATATTCTATGATAAAGAAAATGCTCCAGTAATAGTTGGTGGAAGATATGGACTATCTTCTAAAAGATACAACTCCTGCTCAAATAAAAAGCTGTTTTTTTGATAATTTATCACAAGATAAACCTAAAAACTAATTTTCACAGTAGGTATTGTTGATGATGTTACTTTCACATCTCTTGAAGTTGGTGAAAGATTAAGTGTTGCTGATCCATCTACAAAAAGCTTGTCTATTCTTTTGGACTTGGAGCAGATGGAACAGTTGGAGCAAATAAAAAAACTCTATAAAGATTATAGGAGATAAAACAGATTTATATGCTCAAGGATACTTCGCATATGACTCTAAAAAAATCAGGAGGAGTTACTAGATCTCACTTAAGATTTGGTAAGAAACCCTATAAGAGCTACATATTTAGTATCAAGTCCAAGCTTTGTTGCTTGTTCTGTACCAGCTTACTTAAAAACAATATGATATGACTTCTGGTCTAAAAAAAGGTGGAAAAATTTTTATTAAACTGTGTTTGGGACAAAGATGAAGTTTTAGAAAAACATCCCAGATAATATTAAATATGATTTAGCTAAAAGCTGAAGCTAAATTCTATATTATCAATGCAACTAAACTTGCTCATGAAATTGGATTAGGTCAAAGAACAAACACAATAATGCAATCAGCTTTCTTTAAATTAGCTGAAATCATACCGTATGAAGAAGCTCAAAAATATATGAAAGAATATGCTTTAAAATCATATGGAAAGAAAGGTGACGATGTAGTTCAACTTAACTATAAAGCAATAGATGTCGGTGCTTCTGGATTAATTGAAATTGAAGTAAACCCTGAATGGATAAACTTAAAAGTTTCTGCTCAAGAAAAAAAGTTGATAAAAAAATAATGATACTTCTAATTGTAAAACAGAACTATTGACTTCATTTGTTAAAAATATAGTTGAACCTATCAATGCAATAAAAGGTAATGACCTGCCAGTTTCAGCATTTATAGGTAGAGAAGATGGAACATTTGAAAATGGTACTGCTGCCTTTGAAAAAAGAGGAGTTGCTGTTGATGTACCTATATGGAATCTAGATAAGTGTATTCAATGTAACCAATGTTCTTATGTTTGTCCTCATGCTGCTATAAGATCTTTCTTAATTACTGATGAAGAAAAAGCTGCATCACCTGTAGAATTTTCTACTTTAAAAGCAAATGGAAAAGGATTAGAAAATCTAAGTTACAGAATACAAGTTACACCTCTTGACTGTACTGGTTGTGGTTCTTGTGCTAATGTATGTCCTGCTAAAGCTCTTGATATGAACCCAATAGCTGTTGCATTAGAAAAATCAAGAAGATAAAAAAAGCTTCATACATTTATAGTAAAGTAAGCTATAAAAATGATAAGTTACCTACAAATACAGTTAAAGGTTCACAATTCTCTCAAGCACTATTTGAATTCAATGGAGCTTGCCCAGGTTGTGGAGAAACACCTTATCTAAAAGTTATTTCTCAAATGTTTGGAGATAGAATGATGGTTGCAAATGCAAGTGGATGTTCTTCTGTTTACAGTGGATCTGCTCCATCAACACCATATACTAAAAAAATTGTTGTGGAGAAGGACCAGCTTGGGCATCATCTCTATTTGAAGACAATGCTGAATATGGTTTTGGTATGCATGTTGGAGTAGAAGCTCTTCGTGATAGAATTCAACATATTATGGAAGTTTCTATGGATAAAGTTACTCCTGCATTACAAGGTCTATTCCGTGAATGGATAGAAAAATAGATGCTTTTGCTGCAAAGACAAGAGAAATTACTCCTAAGATTTTAGCTGCATTAGAAGGAAATAACGAAAGCTATGCTAAAGATATCATAGGTTTAAAAACAATATCTAATTAAGAAATCTCAATGGGTAGTTGGTGGAGATGGATGGGCTTATGATATAGGTTATGGAGGACTTGACCATGTTCTTGCTTCTAAAGAAGATATAAATGTTATAGTTATGGATACAGAAGTTTATTCAAATACTGGTGGACAATCATCTAAAAGCAACACCAACTGCAGCTGTTGCAAAAATTTGCTGCTGCTGGTAAACCTTTAAAGAAAAAAAGATTTAGCTGCTATCTGTATGAGCTACGGTCATATCTATGTTGCTCAAGTTTCTATGGGAGCTAATCAACAACAATTCTTAAAGGCTATACAAGAAGCTGAAAGTTATAATGGACCTTCAATAATTATTGCTTACTCTCCTTGTATTAACCATGGAATTAAAAAAGGTATGTCAAAATCTCAAACTGAAATGAAATTAGCGACTGAATGTGGATATTGGCCTATATTCAGATATAATCCTCTACTAGAAAGTCAAGGAAAGAACCCACTTCAATTGGATTGTAAAGAACCAAAATGGGAATTATATCAAGATTACCTAATGGGTGAAACAAGATATATGACATTGAAGAAAACAAATCCTGATGAAGCTAATGAATTATTTGAAAAGAATATGTGGGATGCTCAAAGAAGATGGAGACAATATAAGAGACTTGCTAGTTTAGATTTCTCTGATGAAAAAAGATAATAGTTACTTCTTAACATAAAAAAATGGAGCTATGTTACAAAATTGTGACATAGCTCTATTTTATTATCTACTCCATCTATCAATTTTTGATAGGAATTGTGGATATGCTAAGTATAATGCTTTAGCATTTACGTTGTTTAACTCTCTTTTTGTTTTAGGAACTTTTCTAGCCATTTGAGCAAGTTGAAGTACTCTATCTGAAACTTCTACTTGTAACCAAACTTGTTCATTAAAGAAGTTTTCTCTTTTTACAAAAGCTGCTAGTAATTTTCTTAATTTTCTAACATCCTTACTGTTTAAGTCAGCCTTTTCTGATAAAGCAACTATTTGAGCCCATTCTTCTTTATCTGCAACAACTTCTTTTATGTATTTAGAAGGATTATCCAATTGACTTGAATTTGCTTCTTTTACTATAAAATCTACTAATCCTTTAGGATCCTTTATATTAGTTTCTTCTAATATAAAATTTCTTGGAGTTCTGTTAACAAAAGATGTTAATATTTTAGCAAAACGATCAAATTCCTCATCTGTAATTTGGTTTGCAGGAGTTTTTTTCCTAAGTAATCTAAGAAATAATATTCTCTTTCTGACATCTTTCCTTGTTTTCTCAAACTAACTAAAGGATTGTCTTCTCCATACCAATCTGGATTTGTTGCTTCAGCCATCATTACATTTGGCATAACTGTTTCCCAGTTATGTGCAGATTCTTTATCCAAAGAGTATTTTTTTGGATTAAATCTTTTTTTATTTGTAGTTGAACTACAAGATACTAAAGTAAAAAAATCATTGCTAAAAAGAAATAGTATTTTTTTCATTTTTTTCCTCCTTATTATCTACCACAACATTTATTATATGGTTTACCGCTTCCACATGGACAAGATTCTTCAGAATTTACTTTTTTTACATCTTCTTCTTCAAACTCTTCTACACTTTGTCTTTCTTCCTCAGTTTTTTTACAGCAACTTTAAATAAGAAAGATGTAGTTTGTTCTTTAATATGACTAATCATTTCTTCAAATATTTGGCTTGATATTATTTTTATATTCAGTTACTGGGTCTCTTTGACCATAAGCTCTTAAATAAATACTTTCTCTTAATCCATCAAGAGCTTTTTAAGTGTTCTCTCCACTTATTATCAACAACTTCAAGTAAAATATTTTTTTCAAGATTTCTTAAAAAGACCAGAACCAATTTCTTCTTCTTTTTTTATTGTATTGAGAAACTAAAGCATTGTATACTCTTTTCAGCATAACCTTCTTTAGTATCCTTTAAGTAAGCTTTTTTTCATCTTCTTCTTCATATACATAGAAATCTTCTAGATATTCATTTAATCCATCTATATCCCAGTCTTCTTTATGTTCAGCAGCAAATTTTTCATAAACTTTAGCTGTTATAATATCTTTAAGCATTCCTAATATCTTGTCTTTTAGGTTATCTGTACCTAAAGCTTCATTTCTATTTTCATAAATAGCTTTTCTTTGAAGGTTCATAACATCATCAAATTCAAGTAAGCTCTTTCTTATACCAAAGTTTCTAGCTTCTATCTTCTTTTTGAGCTTTTTTTCTATAGCTGAGTTTATCATTCCATGAGTTATAGGTTCATCTTCAGGCAATTTTAATCTTTCCATCCATACACTAACTCTTTCTGAACCAAATAGTCTCATTAAATCATCTTCAAGTGATAAGTAGAATTCTGATTCTCCAGGGTCTCCTTGTCTTCCAGATCTTCCTCTTAATTGGTTATCAATTCTTCTAGATTCGTGTCTTTCAGTACCAAGTATAAATAATCCACCTAAAGCTAAAACTTGTTCTTTTTCTATTTTGCATTGTTCTTGATATTTTGCTAATACTTCAGGGAATCTTTCATCATCTCTTGATCCTACTTCATCAAGAGCCATAAATTCAGGGTTTCCTCCTAGCATAATATCTGTTCCTCTTCCTGCCATGTTAGTAGCTATTGTTACTGCTTTATATCTTCCTGCTTGAGCAACTATTTCAGCTTCTTGAGCATGGAATTTAGCATTCAATACATTATGAGGAACTCCTCTTTTTTTCAATAATTCAGATAATTCTTCTGAACTCTTTATTGAAATTGTACCAACAAGAACAGGTTGTCCTTTTTCATATAGAGCTTCTATTCTATCTATAATAGATTTTATTTTTCCATTCTTAGTTTTATATACTAAGTCAGCATTATCCCTTCTTATAACTGGTAAGTTAGTTGGGATAACTATTACTTCTAGTCCATAAGTATGCATAAACTCTGTTGCTTCAGTTTCAGCTGTACCTGTCATTCCCGATAACTTTTTATACATTCTGAAATAGTTTTGAAGAGTTATTGTTGCAAGAGTTTGGTTTTCAGCAGCAATATTAACTCCTTCTTTGGCTTCTATAGCTTGGTGAAGACCGTCTGAGTATCTTCTTCCTTCCATAGCTCTTCCTGTAAATTCATCTATTATTACTACTTCTCCATTTTCTCTAACTAAATAATCTCTATCTCTTTTAAATAATTCTTTAGCCTTTAATGCTTGGTTCAAGAAATGTGTTAATTCAACATGTTCAGGTGAATAAAGATTATCTATCTTTAATATCTTTTTCAACTCTTTTTACACCTTTTTCTGTTAATACCACTGTTCTTGATTTTTTTCATCAACTTCATAATCTCCCCATTTTTTTCATCAGGGATATTCATAGCTTTTTTTCTCTTTAATATTTTTTTGATTTTTTTCTGTTTCATAACTTCTAGTTAACATAGATACAACTTGGAATGAAACTTGATACCATTTAATTTTATCTTCTGCTGCACCAGATATTATTAGTGGTGTTCTAGCTTCGTCAATAAGTATTGAGTCAACTTCGTCCACTATACAGAAGTTAAGTTCTCTTTGAACTTTATTCTTTTAGATCTGATACCATGTTATCTCTTAAATAGTCAAATCCAAATTCTGAGTTTGTTCCATAAGTTATATCTGATTCATATGATCTTTTTTTCTTTGTTCTGTTGGAAGTCCATTTAAGATAACTCCTGAACTCAATCCTAAAAATCCATATAATCTTGACATTTGGTCTCTATCTCTCTTTGCCAAATAGTCATTTACTGTTATTACATGAACACCTTTTTCCTGCAAGAGCATTTAAGTAAACTGGACAAGTTGCAACTAGAGTCTTACCTTCCCCTGTCTTCATTTCTGTAATTTTTCCCTTGATGTAAAAACTATACCACCAATTAATTGAACATCATAATGTCTTAAACCTAAAACTCTTTTTAGAAGCTTCTCTAACTGTTGCAAATGCTTCAACTAAAATGTCATCTAAAGTTTCTCCATTTGCTAACCTTTCTTTAAAGATATCAGTTTTGTGTCTTAAATCTTCATCAGAAAGTTTTTTTCATATTCAGGTTCTAATGCATTAATTTGATCAACAATTTTTTTGTTAAAAGCCTTTTACTTCTCTGTCATTTTTTTGTTCCAAAAAAATCTTTTTTTAAGTAAACCACCTATCATTTCTTTTTTTCTTCCTCACTTTTTTTAATATCATTTTATACTCTAACATAATTTACTATCTTAGTCAAATTTATCTTTCAACTCAATAAACTCTTCCTCAGTTAGTATTTTTTTATAGTCGGAATTTCTTGTGCTTTCTTTAACTTACTTCCAGCTTTTTTTCTCCAACTATTAAATAATCTAAATTCTTGCTTACTGAACTTAAATTCTTACCACCTAATTTTTTTCAATTTCTTCCTTTATTTGCTCTCTTGTGAAATGCTTCAATGTACCTGTAAACAAGAAATTTTTTTCCTGCAAAAATTAGGATTTAAATTTTTCTACTTTTTGTTTCACTTTCTGTTATTTCAAATTTCAACCCTTTTTTTCTTTTAAAGCAGCTACAAGTTTTTTTGAGTTTTTTTCCTTCTTAAAGAAAGCTATTATTTCATTGGCTGCTATTTCACCAATTCCTTCTATTGATGTCAATTCTTCAAAAAGTCATAGACATTAACTTATCAATATTTTTTTTGAAGCCTTAGCTAAAACTTTAGAAGCAACCTTTCCTATAAATGGTATTCCTAAAGCATAGATAACTTTATCATATTCTCTATTCTTACTTTCTTCTATTGAATTAAGTAAGTTTTCTATACTTCTTTTTCCCATCTTATCAATATTTTCTAGCTCTTCTCTGTGATTTTTTTAAGTCATAGATATCTACAACAGTTTTTTTATAGCCCAAATCTATAAATTTTTTTCAACTATCTTTGATCCTAGTCCCATGATGTTTAAAGCATCTCTTGAAACAAAAGTATTCTATTTCTCCTTGAATTTTAGCAGGACATTCTTCGTTTACACATTTTATATCTACTAGTCCCTCTTCTCTTTCAAGTTTATGGTTACATACAGGGCAATTAATTGGCTCTTCTATAGTCTTTTTCATTTCCTGTTCTTTCTTCTTTTTATTGCCTTTACAACCTGAGGTATAATCTCAGCAGCTTTTTTTCTATAAAAAAACTCTATCACCTATTCTTATATCTTTTTCTTTGAATTTCACTAATATTATGTAAGCTTGCTCTTTTTAACCTTACTTCCTGATAGTTCAACTTCTTCTAGCTCTGCAACAGGTGTTAATTTACCTGTTCTTCCAACTTGCCAAGTTACATCATTTAAAACAGTAGATACTTGATGTGCAGGGAATTTATATGCTATTGCCCATCTTGGAGTTTTACTTGTATAACCTATTTCTTCCCATAGATTAATCTCATCAACTTTTTATAACAAGTCCATCTGTTTCATAAGGTAGATTTTCTCTTTCCTTTTTCCCAATAATCTATTCTTTGTTCTATATCTTTTGAGTTTTCTAAAAGTTCAAAAAAATTCCTGTTGTTTTAATTCTCATAGACTCTAAGAATTTCATACTTTCACTGTGAGATTTTTAAACCTAATTTATCTGCTTCAACTAAGAAATAGAAATATGCATCTAAGGCTCTTTTCTTTTTACTATCTTAGGATCTAATTGTCTTAAAGTTCCACTTGCTGCATTTCTAGGATTAGCAAAAAAAGTTCTTCTCCCTTTTCTAATCTCTCTTTATTCAGCTTTTTCAAAACTTGCTAATGGTAGAACAATTTCTCCTCTAATTTCAATGTCTATAGCTTGTGGTAAAGTTTTTTTACAACACTTGCTATTTGTAAAATATTCTCTGTTACATCTTCACCAATAAAGCCATCTCCACGAGTTACAGCTCTAACAAGTTTTACCTTGTATGTAAGTTAGACTGATAGATAAGCCATCAAGTTTAACCTCCAAACAATATTTTTAATTCTTGTTCCTTAGAAATTCTCTTTTTTTATTCTTTCAATAAAATCCACAACCTCGCCAATATTATAGCTGTTAGCCAAACTTAACATCGGGTGTGCGTGTTCAACTTTTTTTAAATTTATTTTCTTTTTAAGCTTGCTCCTACACTTGCTGTTGGAGATGAAGCCTCTTTATATTCTGGATATTTTTTTCTTCTAAGCTTTCTAGTTCTTTTCAATAGAATATCAAATTCATAATCTGAGATAAGACTTTCATTATCATTGTAATAAGAGTCTCTATACTTATCTAAGTCTTCTTTTTAATTTAACAATTCTTTTCTAAATCTTTTTAATTCTTGTGATGAGTATAGTGTCAAGCCTGCGTTGCTATTCTTTAATTCTTCTATTCTTTCTTTTTATTTTCATATCTTCCCTAAACAAAAAAATATTTTTTTATTTACAGTAAATATTATACCACAAACTTTTTTTAAAAAAATTACTTAATTTCTCCACCACCTACAACAAAAATTATCATAGAAAAAAATACTACATGTTGCCCTTTGGCATTATGGGCATTTTCTTCATTGTATTTAAAAATAAATTTTATCATTATTTTTTTATTAATTTTCCATAAAAAAACCTGTGCTTGAAAAACCTAGGTCTTGCAAGTAAGTTTAAATCTTTTTATTTTTTTCAAATTCAACTGCAAACTTGTAATTTGTTAATTCTATTTCATTAGTAAAAAGTTCTGAAAAATTCTCCTAAAAACTATTTCATTAGTTTTAGCCCTTATCTCTGTTATGAAAAACTATTTTTAGATAAATTTATCCCTAAACCTCTTCTTTGTCCTATGGTATATAGTTGATAGCCCTCATGTTGCCCTAAAAATTTTTTTCCTTCTTTATCGATATAATTTCCTTTGACTATTTCATCTTTTTAAATTTTTCTTTTAAAAAAATTCTTTATAGCCCTCTTTAGCAAAAACAGACACCTTGACTGTCTTTTTTTTATCATGAACTTCTAAACCTATTTTTTTAAGGCTATTTCTCTGATTTCTTGTTTAGAATAAGGTTTCAAAGGAAAAAAATCAATCTTTCTAATTTTTTTCGGGGGCTAATCTATATAACATATAGGATTGGTCTTTTATTATAGAATGTACAGATTTTTAACAAGTATTTAGAAAAAGTTTCTGAATATTCAACTGAAGTATAGTGGCCTGTCGCTACATAGTCCGCCTTATACTTATCGGCTATCTCAAATAGAATTTTTAAATTTTATTTCATCATCACAAATAACACAAGGAGATGGAGTTTTTCCCTGACTTATAGCCATCTAAAAAAAATATTTAATAACTATGTTTTCAAAAATCTTTTCTGATATTTACAACTTCATGTATTATCCCCAATCTATCACAGACTTTTTTTGCATCTTCAATATCTTTTGAATTTTCTTCTAAATGTTGATTTAAAGTTACCCCTATAACTTCATAGCCCTGCTCTTTTTAAAAAGATAAGCTGAAACAGAGGAATCAACTCCTCCACTCATACCAATTACAACTTTTTTTCATTAATAATAATCCTTTTCTATTGTTATTTCTCCAACACTAAATAATTTAATTTCACCATTCATTTCTATTTCTAATCTTCCATCTTCAGCAATATTTTTTTAGCTGTCCCTTCAAATATCTGCTCTCCAATATGCACTCTTATTTTTTTATCCTTTAAGAAGTTATTTCTATTAATTTCTTCTACAATTTCTAGCCACTTTCCTGACATAAATTTTTTTCATAATATAGAGAAAAATTCTTCTACAACTTTCAAAAATTAATTTATCAATGTCATAGTCGCTTTCAAGTGAAATAGCAATATTTTTTTAATATCCTCTGGTATTTTATTTGCTACATTTATTCCTATACCAACTACAAAAATCATCTTTTTACTCTTTCTATTAAAAATCCCACATAATTTTTTTAGAATTGAAAAAAAGACATCATTTGTCCATTTAAAAAGAATAAGCTCCATCTTTTATCTTTTTTTAGAGCATTTAAAGTTGATATTCCTGCTATGAAAGGAAGCTTTGTTGCTTCAACCATAGACAGACTTCTTTCAGGTCTTAGTAAAAAAACTAAAAAGAGCCATCCCCTCAGGCGATAACCAAGAGTTCCCTCTTCTTCCTCTACCTGCTGTTTGGACTTTTAGCTGAAACTATATCATAATTTTCAAAAGATGATACATTTTCTTTCATATAGTTATTAGTGGAATCTATTTCATTAAATTTTTAGAAATTTCATATAAATTCTCCTAGTTTTTATATTTTTAAAAATATATATTTAAGCTTAATTATTATAGCATATTTTTAGATTTTATATATAAGTACAATAATTCTATTTCTAAAAAAATAAAGTTTTAAATTTTTTTCGTGCGAAGAATTCGAAATAATTTTTTTTAAAAATAAATAACATATTAAAAAAATAAATCTATTTTTACAATATATAAGAAAAATAACTGTTATCTACATAAACTTTATTTGATAAATTCATTAAAAAAATATAAAAAAAGTTAATAATGTTATTTATAATAAAAAAATATCAAAAAAACTAAAAAAATTTTTAGGAGTAATGACTTCTTAAGATTTACTTAATATATAACTCTATATATAAATGATGCTAGTAGAAAATTTCTACTAGCATCATTTATTTTAACTCCTCTTATTTTTTTTATTATAAGGTATTAGTTTTTTTAAAAACTATTTTTATTATACCATGACATTAAAAAAATCGTAAAATCACCCTGGCTCTTTTCCCAATCAAATTCTCATACAAACTCTGCCATGCCACATATTGTGAACTTCTCACAGTATAAGCAATTTTTTTCGCTCTCTCTATCTAAGACATATTAAAAACAATTCTAAGTTTATTATTTCTTTTTTTCTTTGGTTTTGGTATAGGTAACTCATTATACATTGAATTGAATAAGCTGGTTAAAAATTCTTTGTTGTCAACATCATCTACCAATAACATTTTTCTTTTGCTCCATCATATGGTAACTCATACTTTGCATTTGGTATACATGCTATTGCAGACTTAACAGGCTTTACTAAAAAAACCTATCATCATAAATTCCACCAATAATTTTCCCACGATAATAAAAAAATATACTCACCCATCATTGTTTTATACGTTATTTCTTCCAACTCGGATAGTTGTTCTAAAAATAAAATCCAAATATTCTTTACTTGAAGCCATACCTTATAAAAACCTCCACTTTTTAATATCATTACATTATACCATAATTCTTAAACTTTATCTTTATTTTTTTTACTCAATATTTAGTTCTTAAAGAATAAAAAAATAGAAAAGCAAAAATTAGAAAAAAATTTTCCAAAGAAAAAAAGCTATTACAAGCTAATAATAAAAAAATTATCAATTTGTAACAGCCTTTTTATAAAAACATATAAAAATTTTTTTAAATTATTCTATTTTTGACATCAATAATAGAACTAAAAAAATATAAGATATTCCATTCATTATAACAAAGAAAGCTAAAAATTTTTAGCTATTGTATTACCAGCTACAATAGGATTAAATAACATTACAAACCCATAAATAACAGCAATACAAGCTAATATGAATTGTAGTAAATGAGATTTCAAACCATTTTTTTATAACATTTCTTAAATAATAAACAGCACTTATTAAGAATATAAAAACAAATGTCCATAGTACCATAGCTATTGAAAAACATAGGTAAAGCTAAAATTGCTATTGATATAATAATAGATACTATAATATTACCATAAGGAACAGGTCTTATTTTTTTCTAAATATATAGAATATAGTTATAATAGTCCATATAACATAAAAGCAACCCTAGGTAAAATGAATAAGTTACAAATGTTTCAGTAGGATTATTCCACATGTAAATTCCAAATAAAATAAATACAACTCCAAATAAAATATTTAAAAATCTAGCCACAGTAACCTCCTAAGAATTTAATTATTTTTTTCTTTCCTCTAATAACTCCAAATATCACTCCTGATATTATAGCTCCTATTGCAATAGAAACTACAAAGAATATAGCTGAGTGTACACTTGGCATTGCAGGAATAACAAATATACCACCATGAGGAGCAGGAGCAGATACACCCCAGAATTGAGTTAATCCACCTGCTATTGCAGCACCAACAACACAAGAACCTATAACTTTTAATGGTTCTTTAGCAGCAAAAGGAATCGCTCCTTCTGTTATAAAAGATAAACCTAGAATAAAGTTTGAAATTTTTGATTGTTGTTCTTTTTCATCAAATCTATCTTTAAATAATGTCATAGCTAAAGCAATTGCTAGTGGTGGAACCATTCCTCCAGCCATAACAGCTGCCATAAATGCACCATTGTTTGTATCAGTAAATACTCCTATTGAGAAAGCATAAGCTGCTTTATTGATAGGTCCTCCCATATCAACACTCATCATTCCACCAAGTATAGCTCCTAATAGAACAGCATTGGCTGTTCCCATATTATTTAACCAATTAGCAACTATAACATTTATCTTTGTAAATATAGGACCTATTATGAAATACATCAACACACCAGTTATCACTAAACTGAATATTGGATATATTACCATTGATTTCATACCATCAAATTGTTTTGACATATTCTTTGTCATTTTCTTTAAGAAAATAACTGAGTATCCAGCAATGAACCCTCCAATAAGTCCTCCTAAGAATCCAGCTCCTTGGCTTGCCATATATCCTGCAACAGCCCCTGGCATAAATCCTGGTTTATCAGCAATACTCATAGCAATAAATCCTGCAAGAACAGGTATTAAGAAATGGAAGGCTCCTCCACCAACACCATATAGTAATTTAAATAATTCGTTTTGTCCCATGAATCTTTCAACTATAAATGAAAGGGCAAGTAAAATTCCTCCACCAATTACGAACGGAAGCATATTAGAAACTCCATTCATAATACTCTTATAGATAATTCTTCCTATTGAATCATTTGCTTGAGAATCCTCTTCAGTGTTATCACTAGCTTCTGCTTTTAAATACAGGAGCTTCATTGTTTAAAAACTTTTTTTGATTAAAAGCTTCAGCATTCTTTATAGCATCTGCTGTACTTGTAACTATTACTTTTTTTATCATTGAAACGAGCTGTTTCAACTTTTTTTATCTGCTGCAACTATAATTCCAACAGCATCATTTATATCATTTGCAGTTAGGTTATTTTTAATTCCATCTGCACCATTAGTTTCAACTTTAACATCTACTCCTAATTTTTCTCCAGCTTCTTTCAATGCTGCTTCAGCCATATATGTATGTGCAATTCCTGTTGGACAAGCAGTTACTGCAAGAATTCTCTTTTTGTTTGTAACTTGTGTTTCTTTAACTTCTTCTTTAGGAGTTTCTTGTGGTTTTTTTCTGAATATTTATCAACTAAAGCATAAACTTCATCAGGGCTTCCACAAGTTAATAATCCTTTTGTAAAATCATCATTTAATAACATCTTTGATAATTTTTGCAAGTGTTTCTATATGTAAATCATGAGCTCCTTCAGAAGCAGCTATCATAAAGAATATATGAACAGGTTCCCCGTCTAGTGCATCATAATCAACACCTTTATTAGATCTTGCAAATAGAACTGAAGGGCTATTTACAACAGAAGTCTTAGCATGAGGCATTGCTATTCCTTCACCTAAACCTGTTGAACTTCTTTCTTCTCTTTTTAAAAATTAAATCTTTAAATACATCAGCATCTGAAACTATGTTTTTTTCTTTTTAATCTTGCTATCATTTCATCAATAGCTTCCATCTTTGTATTTGCTTTTTAAATCCATTATCATTAAATCTTTTTTTAGTAAATCTTTAATTTCCATAATGCTCCCTTTTCAATAACTAATTTTTTTAGATATTTCTTCAATAAATTCTAACTCACCAATATCTTCTGAAAAAAACTTGTTGCTGTCCCACAAGCCACTGCAAATCTAAATGCTTTTTTTCTACATCATTTTCTTTTTAGCATATAATTTACAAAACCTGCCACAACAGAATCTCCAGCTCCCACAGTATTAACAACACTTTCCTTTTGCCTTGAATGGTTGAGCGAAAAGTGAAAAAAATCTTTAGCTATGTATAGTGCTCCCTCACCACCAAGAGATATAATCACATTTTCTACCATACCAACTAAGTTAGTTCTAACATAATCTATAATTTCTTTATTATCTTTAAACTCTCTTTTAGCATATTCTTTTTAATTCATCTTTATTAGGTTTTGATTAAAAAAATGGTTTATATTTTAAAGATTTTTTTTAAAAAGTTTCTCCACTACTATCAAGAGTGAATTTTACTGAATTCTCATTTAAAAATTTCAATTATATTTATATAAAAATCATTTCCCAAATTGCTAGGTACTGAACCTGATAAAATTACAAAAATCATCTCTTTTTAATTTTTTTCTGATTTTTATCTAAAAAAACTCTTCTTTTTTTCTTTATCTGAAATCTTTGGACCTGGACAATTGATTTCAGTTTCTTCTTCTGTTTTTTTAATTTTACATTTATTCTAGTATTTTCTTCAACAGTCACAAAAATCTGAAGGTATATTTAATTTTTTTAAGATTTTTTTCTCTATAAATGCTCCTGTAAAACCTCCTAAAAAAACCTAGATTTACACATTCTGTCCCTACATTTTTTTTAAGAGTTTAGATACCATTATTCCCTTTTCCACCAGCAAAAAAATTATCTTCATAGGCTCTATTAGTTTCACCTATTTGAAAAATCTTTTACTCTGACAATAAAAATCAATGGAGGGATTTAAAGTTACTGAATATATCATTAGTTCTCCTTTCAATATTAAATATGAAAAATAGTTCGTTACTAGTCAAATTTCTTAACGTATAAAAAAATCAAGAATCTGCATCATAAGAAACTCTAAGCAATAAATTGCTAAGTGTTTCTAAGAAAATTCAGCAAAAACTTGCCAACAAGTTGGCTTTCAAACACGCCGACATTTACTCGGCTCATTCTATTTGATTTTTTTATCCTAAAAATTTGGAATGTAACTCTTTATTTTTCAATTTAATATATGTTTATTATTTTCGTGTGCTTTTCTATATCTTTATTTATTTCTTTTTTTATCTGTTATTATTGTTGCTTCTTCAAGTTTAGCTACGTTTGCAAAAATAGATCATATCAAACTTTGTACTATCTGCCAAGATAAAAAGCCTTATTCGAATTTTCTATAGCCTGTTTTTTTATCAATGCTTCTTCAACATCATGAGTAGAATATCCATTTTCATTTATTCCATTTATTCCAATAAAAAGCTTTATCAAATCTAAATTCCGATAAATCTCTTAAAGCTTTTTACCCCAACAATAGCTAAGGTACTCTTTTTTTATTCTTCCACCAATTAAGTAAGTCTCTATATCATTGGCTATAAGTCTTTCTAAATGTATTATTCCATTAGTTACAACCTTTATATCTTTCCCTTTTATATAGTCAATAATTTCATAAGTTGTTGTTCCTGCATCTAAATAAATATAGTCACCGTCTGCTATAAACTGTGCTGCCACTTGAGCAATTTTCTTTTTACTATCTTTATTGGTGTTTTTTTCTTTGATTTCTATTTCTTTTCTAGCAACTTTCTTTAAAAACAGCACCACCTCTTACTCTTTTTAATTTTATTTTTCCTTTTTCAAGATAAGCTAAGTCCCTTCTTAATGTTGCCTCACTGATTTTTTTAAATCTTTGATAATTTTTTTGAATTTTCGATACTACCTTGTGTTTCTATAAGTTTTAAAAATAAGTGAAATTCTGTCTTCAAATAACATATCTTTTTCCTTTTTATAACTTGATTATTTTTTTGTTATTTTAATTATACAATCATTTTCAATCTTTTTTTCAATCATAATCACTCATAATTTTTTTGACTTATTTTTGTAAAAATTTTTTTACCATTTTTTTGTTAAAAATTTTAAAAAATTTATTTTTTTGGTAACATTTGTTACCGATATATTTTGTTTAATCCCATATAATTATGTTGTAATAGATTTGATTTACCCTCTCCGGTTGATTTGGGTGATTTTAAAAAAATCACCAATCAACCTCTCATTTATTACTCAAAAAAGAGAAGTCATTAGAAAATTCTAATGGTTTCTCTTTATTTAGTTATTTAAAGTTCTTCAAAAATTCAATACTTTTCCATCAATTGTTTTTTTATTTCTTTCAATTCTTCTGCAGATAAGTTTTCTAGAAAGATGCAATATTCATTTGGATATCCTCCAACAAACTCCATCTTAGGCATTGTGATTTGCTGGAATTTTTTTATCCATAAGCATAATTTATTATTGCCCCAAAAACCTTGTTAATTTTAAAACTTCACCTTTATATATAACATCTATTTCTTTCATATAATCACCTATAATTTTTGTCATAATAATCATATTATATCACAAAGAATAAAAATGAGGTTTTTTTCTCAAAAAAATATTGCTTTTTTTACAAAAAAAGATATATAATAAAAGTAAATCAATTTTTGAAAGGAGAAAGAAAGATGTTATTACAATTCTATTTCTCAAATTATAGATCATTTGAAGGTGAAGGAATTTTTAGATATGAGAGCAAGTGGAAGTAATGAATTATCTTCACATGTAAGAAATACTCTTAATGAACGAGTTTTACCAGTGACTGCTATTTATGGTGCAAATGCAAGTGGAAAAATCTTCTGTATTTGAAGCTTTTTCAATTTATGGCTTTTTTTGTGTTTTAGAGTCTTTATCTTTCTCAGATGAAAAATAAAAAATCCATACAAACTAAAAAGTAGATTCTTTTTAAATTTAGTGAAAGTAGAGAGAAACCAAGTGAATTTGAAATCAATTATATAGATAAAAAAAGGAAAAAAAGAACTATATTATAATTATGGATTTAAAATAGATAATTCAGGTATTTTTAGAAGAGTACTTAGCATATAATACAAAAAAACAGGAGTAAAAAAAGAAACGAAGACTATACCTATATTTTTTTAAAAAGAGAAAGAAATCAAAAACTTCATTTAAACTCTTCAATAGAAAAGTTTAGAGAAAAACTTAGAAATTTCTTTTAAAAGACAAAAACACTTTTTAGTTTCATTAGGAGCAAAATTAAACATAGATGAATTTATTAGGGTAAGAACTTGGTTTATAAATACAGAAGTCATCAATTTTAGTAACTCATTATATGGTGTACTTTTTAGAAAATACTCTACCTAATAATATATTTGAAAGTGAGGAAGTTAGAAAAAAATTTAGTCAGTTTTATAAATTCTTTTGATGATTCTATTATTGATATAGAAGTAGAAAAAAATTTCTGCTATTGATGAAAAATGATAATGATAATTACAGAGTATTTACTATACATAAATCTGACAAAGAAACTTCAACTGCAAGAATATCAATGAATGAGGAATCATCAGGAACTAAAAAAATGTTTTTCTTTGTATCAAACTTTATTAGATGCTTTAGAAAAATGGTGGAGTTTTCTTTGCTGATGAGTTAGACATTAAATTACATCCATTACTTATGAGAAATATACTATTGACATTTTACAGATAAAGAAAAATCCTAACAATGCTCAATTAATATTTACAACACATAATACTATCTATATGGATATGGATTTATTACGTAGAGATGAAATATGGTTTGTTGAAAAAGATAATGGAGTATCAAATTTATATTCTTTAGATGATATCACAAATGAAAAAAAGGTGAGAAAGTAAGAAAAAGATTCTAATTATGAAAAAGCATTATCTATTAGGAAACTATGGAGCTATTCCTAACTTAAAAAAACTTATTAGGGAGGGAATAACAATGAAAAAAAGACTAATAGATTGACGGAAAAAAACGTAGTGAAAGAAAAAAAGTATTTTTTTGAAATCTGGTGCATATTTGATAGTTACTGATGCAGAAAAAAACTGAGAAAAAAATTATTTTGAAGGGATAAAAAAATATTATTCCTGATAGTTTAAAAAAATGATTTACAAATAAAAAAATATACTCTAATAAACCCTTGGCAAAAAAATTATTGATTTTTGCTGCGGAACAAAAGAAACAGAGATGAAAGATTTAGAGATATATGGCTTGTATTTGATAGAGATGAAGTTAAAAAAATTTTGATAAGCTAATAGAAGATGCTAAAGAAAGTAAAATGAATGTTGCTTGGTCAAATCCTTGTTTTGAAATCTGGTTGATGTCATATTTTCAAATCCCTAAAAAAATATAGATGACTCTCAAAAAAATGTTGTGAAACTTTTGAAAAGGTATTTCAAGAGAATACTAGCAAAAAAATATAAAAAAATCAGAAGAAAAAAATTTATAATATCCTTTGTGAAAAAGGAAATGAAAAATAGGGCTATAGAAAGATCAAGAGAAAAAAATATCATCAAGTAAGAAGAGAATACAGCAAACCGAGTAAAAATGATAGGGTGTACTACTGTTTATAAGTTAGTTGAAGAGTTGAAAAAAAGAAAATTGAGCTAAAAAAATAAATTAGAAGAATAATAATAAATAAAGCCTTCTGTGATATTTCTACCATAGAAGGCTTTTTATTATTTAATTATTCAGCTGCAACTATAATTTCTTCAGCTGATTCAGTAGCAGATTTTTTTCAGCTATTAAATCTTCTATATGTTCTTTCATTTCAGTTAGACCTTCAATATCTAATCCTTCAAGATTTGAACAAGAAGAAGTTTTTTTATATTGATTCCTTGTTTTCTTAAGAAGTCATCAACTTTAGCTTGATTTTTTTATATAAATAAAAAAAGCTACTGCTGCTACTCCTACTCCAACTGCTGCACCTACTAAATGATCTTTTTGTTATTGTGTTTCCAAACATTTTTTTAAACCTCCTAAATTTTCTTTAAATTATATTATTAACAAAAATAAGTGAATTTCACTTTTTAATTTTTTTACTTAAAGTTACATATTTTTTTCATTAAATTGACAGTAGTCACTGTGTTTTTTTAAAAAAATATTTGATGAATAAAATCTGAAAAAAATTTTTCTATAGTGTTATCATCTACAATAGTTGCTGTATATTGATATCCTTTTTCAGTTTTTTTACTCTAAAGACTTTTTATAAGTTTTGTCATTTTATGTGATACTGTTAAGTGTCTACCAAAGGTAGTTAGCCACATAATAAGGACTGTACTCAATTTTTGTTCTGTGAAGAATGATTTTAAAAAGATATAGAGCTGGTAAAAATTTCTATATCGAACATTCCTCTTTTCTTAACTTCACCATAAGCATGCTCAAATACTGATCCAACAGTTAATCCCATAGAGAATACATTCATTGAACTTTGTAAATTTGTATCATTCTTATTGATTACTCCATTTAAATAAGAAACCATTATAGATGCTAAAGCATACATAGATAGTGGAGAAATTGATTTATAAACACTTTCTTCAACTAATTTTACAGGTAGTAAACCATTTTCTATTGAAAAAGAAATAGCCACTCTATATATAATTTCTTGTAAAAAAATATTTCACTTGGTGAAAAAAATTTAATGTTACAGTTTTTTTAGTCTTGAATTATATCTCATTTCTAAAAAAATTTCAAATTATTCTTTATATTTGAATAAAAAGTTTTTAGTATCTTTTACAGGAGCAGATAACTTTAATCTAACTCTATTTGGTAAAAATATGCACTATCGTAATAGTTAACTTTTTCATTTTAGCCCCTTCCTAGTTAGTCTTTATATCATATTTTTAGCAGTTTTAATGAATTCAAAAACAACTAAAAATAGTCGTTGAATTATGTAAAACTGATGCATAAATTGGTGCTAATATTCCTGTTGCTCCTAGTACTAAAGCAAAAGTGTTAAGTCCAATTACCATAGCAAAATTTTTCTTTTATAGTCTTAACTGTATTCTTAGATAGTCCAATTATTCCTGGAACTAAAAGAGGGTTATCTTGTGTAATAGTTATATCTGCTGCCTCCATTGCCACATCAGTTCTTGTACTTCCTAATGCAACTCCAACATTTGCATATGATAGAGCAGGGGCATCATTTACTCCATCACCTATCATAATTACATTAGAACCTTTTGATTGGAATTTTTAAGATATTTTTTTGCCTTATCTTCAGGAAGTAATTCAGATTCATATCTGTCTATTGACATTCTAGAAGCAATCGTTTCTGCTTGTTGTCTTAAATCTCCTGTTAATAAAACTATATCGTCAACTCCATAATTTCTAAGTCTGTTTATAGCTTTTTTAATATTTTCTCTAGGTGGATCAGAAACTCCAATAAGACCTATAATCTTATCATCTTGTGCTATGTAAAGTCCTATTTCTCCTCTTGAAATAATACCTCTCTCAGCATCTATTGCTGCTGTCAGATTAACATTATTTTCAAGCATATATTTCTTACTTCCTACTCTTATAACCTTAGCTTCTTTTCCTTTACCTACCTTTGTTTCAACTCCACGACTTACAACAGTTTTTATCTTACTATGTTTAGGAATTTCTATTCCTCTGTCTTTAATTTCTGTCATTATTGCAGTTGCAAGTGGGTGTGAAGATTGCTCTTCAGCTGCTCCAGCAAGCCCTATCATTTCATTTTCAGACATACTATTATCAAAAACTTCTATACTTTGTACCTTTGGTTTCCCTTCAGTAATAGTTCCTGTCTTATCAAATATTACAGTTTCAGCCTTTGATAACTCTTCTATAAAGTTACTTCCTTTTACTAATATACCATTCTTAGCAGCTGTATTTATTGCAGCTGAGAAAGCAACTGCTGTAGATAATCTAATTCCACAAGAATAATCAATAACAAGCATACTCATAGCCTTAGTAATGCTTCTTGTACTTGCATAAACTATTCCTGCTAAAATAAAGTTCAATGGAATTAATTGTGCTGAGAAAGTATCAGCATAATTTTTGTATATCAGCCTTATTGAAGTTTGCATCTTCAACAAGTTTTATAATTCTTGAAACAGTTCTGTCATCTCCAACTTTTTCTGCTAATATACTTATATTTCCATTTTTAACTATAGTTCCTGCATAAACAGTTTCACCTTCAGCCTTCTTCAATGGCATATATTCACCTGTTATTGAAGATTGGTCTATCAATGCTTCACCTTTTATTATCTTACCGTCAACACTAATTTTTTTCTCCAGTTTGAACCACTATAATATCATCTTTTTGGATTTTCTTCTATTGGAACTCTTTTTACATTATCTTCAGAAATTTCTTTCCAAACATAACTTTCTCCAACACTTAACATGTCTTTTGATAGCTCCACGAGTTTTTTTCCATAGTATAAACGGTTAAAAGTTCTGATACTTCTTCTAAGAACATTATAGTTAGTGCTGCACTTTCTTTTCCAAGAAGAATACTACTTATTATTGCACTTGAACTTAAAGTATCTGCATTAGGTCTTTTGTTTTTTTAACAAGAGAATTAATACCATTTTTTTCAATACAGGCATAGCAAGTGCTAAAGTAGATAGAGTATTGTAATTTAAAAAAATCTTCTAATTCCTGTTGTTACAACTTCTTGTTTTGATTTAAAGAATAGATTATATCCTAAAAAGTCCAGCAGTTGTAATAATTTTTCTTTATAATTTCTCCAGGAGTTTCTTCTTGTAATTTTCTTTCAATTACATACTTAGATGATTTTTTTCAATCTTCTCATTTTTTTACATATTTCAAATATATGTGAGTTAAGTGTATTTTGTATTAAGTTTATTAAATTTTTGCTCACTTAAAGAAACATCTTCAAAAATATATAAGGATAGTACCTGTTATTAAACTTATCTCTACACTTTCTATATATCTTACTTGCACTAATTGTTTTTTTCAATTTCAGTTTTCAAAGAAGCTCCAATATATTTAAAAAGCCTTACTTTTTTTATACGAATTCTTCCTCTTATTCTGTGTACAATCTCACAAGCGAGTAAATTATCATTTTTTTCATTGATTATTTTCTCCCTTCCAATTCTCCCTTTAACATCTCATAAAAATCTTTTTGACATTTTTTTCAACTTCATCAACAGACATACCATGATAAACTTCTTCATTATCAACTATGATTTTTCCAAATCTTGTTTAGCCAATCAACTATATCTTGCTCTTTTTAATTTTTGTCTTATCATATTCTATTAATATTTTACTTGTTAAATAAGAATATTCAATAGATTTTATTCCATCTTTTAATTTTTATTATAGCACTTATATAATGTTCATGCTTTTTTTCATTTCTTCAGGAAATTTATCAAGTGAAGGTATAAGAAGTCTTATTCTTCCAGGAATACTATGAACAACTTTTTACCTTGTTAAACATTAAATAAGTTTTCTTTAATATATCTTTAAACATCCAGACCTCCTTACTATGATTTTTTTGATAGAAGCCTATATGACCACCAAATTAATGTTGCTCCACCTGGTAAAAATCATATCAGCCTTAAACTTCTTTTAATCCATATATTAAAAAGACCTGTTCCCAATAAAGTCTTTTGTATCGAACAAACCTTTTGTTTTATTATATATAGTAATATCTGCTATTTGAGCCACACTCTTAAATAAAGTTTTTAGCCTTAGCTTCTCTGCCTTTTTAAAAAGTTCTTCATCTAAATTTAACAATTTAAGAACTATACCTATCATAAATTGAGTATCAATTTCTTTATCATCAAATTCAACTGTTAAACTTCCAAGACTTTCAACCACTTTTAAAAACTTTTTGATAATTTCTATCTTTTTCAGATTTTCTTTTTAAGTTTACAATCTCAACTTTATTATTTTTTTAACTTTTCTATTTCCATTCTAAGTCTATTTTTTTAGTAGCACTTTTTACTTCAAAAAAACGCCATAAAAAAATTAGGTAATAACATGTTGTTTTTTTCATAAAACCTCCTCTCTAAAAAAATACTTTTTATTTTCAAAAATATCTAATATTTTACATATAATTTTGAATAATTTTATTAATTTGATTATATCTTATTAATTAATTTTATGCAAGTATTTTTTTCAATCATCTATAGGAAGGTAATAACATATAGGATTTCCTGAACTATTATTTTTTTAGTTCACAAATTTCTCTCAATGGAAACTTGTAACTTCCATCTTTACTAATAATTTTTTTGAAACGGGGGAATTAAGAATTCTCCTATTTCCCACATTATTCTTGCAAACAAAAATACCTTCTATGTAGACATAATTTTGAAATGGATTTATAATTCCATTTTTTTGTGGAATAAGAATGTTGAAAATCTTTAACTCCATCATAATCTCTTAAAGATTCAGAACCAATGAAATTTTCTGTGTAAACATTATTATTTTGTTTGATTTCATTTTCATATTTTTTTTATAGAATGATTGAGGACTATTTTTTTATAAGTTATAATCTTCTTTATCTATTTTATAATATCTATAATAGCTAGCAATCCAAGAAACAAAAAAACATGCATCATATAAATTTTTTTAGTTCTTCACAATAACCAATTTCAAAAATAATTATCTTTATCTACAATTTTATTTTTTTAAGTGTTATTTTTTTCAATTTCTAACATAATTTAATCACCTAGCATTTTTTTATTCAATTATAACATAATAATAAAAAGAAATTTTTTATAAAAAAATAAAAAAATTTCCCTTTTTATTTTTTTGAAAAAAAGTTGTATTATATGTATTGAATGATTTTTTTAACAAAATTATACTAGTTAGATATACTAAAAAAATTTAAAAAAAGGGGTAGATAGTAAATGAAAATTGTAGTAGTAGGTGCAAACCATGCGGGAACGGCTTGTATTAACACAATGTTAGACAACTATAAAGGAAATGAAGTTGTTGTATTTGATAGTAACTCAAATATTAGTTTCCTAGGATGTGGAATGGCTCTTTGGATAGGTGGACAAATAGCAGGTTCAGATGGATTATTTTATTCTTCAAAAAGAAAAAAATTAGAAGCAAAAGGTGCTAAAATCCATATGGAAACAGGTGTTACAAATATCGATTTCGATAAAAAAATTGTGTATGCTACTGGAAAAGATGGTAAAAAAAGTATGAAGAAAGCTATGATAAACTAGTTTTATCTACAGGTTCTTTACCAATAGACTTACCAATCGTTGGAAAAAGAATTAGAAAAATGTTCAATATGTAAAAATTATTCCAAAATGCACAAGAAGTTATTGATAAATTAAATGTAAATAAATCAATAGAAAAAAAGTTGCTGTTGTTGGAGCAGGATATATCGGAGTTGAACTTGCAGAAGCTTTCAAACGTTGGGGAAAAAAGAAGTATACTTAGTTGATGCAGCTGACGGTTGTCTATCTACTTACTATGATAAATTATTTAGAGAAAAAAATGGATGCTCAATTAGAAGGGCATGGAATTAAACTTGAGTATGGACAATTAGTAAAAAGAAATTCAAGGAAATGGAAAAAGTTGAAAAAAATAATCACTAATAAAGGTGAATTCCCAGCTGATATGGTAGTTCTATGTGCTGGATTCAGACCTAACACAGACTTAGGAAAAAGATAAATTAGAGTTATTTAGAAATGGTGCTTATGTAGTTGATAGAACTCAAAAAACAAGTATAGATGATGTTTATGCTATTGGAGACTGTGCAACAGTTTATGATAACTCTATTGGTGGTACAAACTATATCGCTCTTGCAACAAATGCAGTTAGATCAGGAATAGTTGCTGCTCACAATGTTTGTGGAACTAAGTTAGAAAGCATAGGAGTACAAGGTTCTAACGGAATTTCAATCTTTGGATTAAATATGGTTTCTACAGGACTTACTTTTTGAAAAAAAGCTGAAAAAAATTAGGAATTGAAGTTTTAGAAACAACTTTCCATGATTTACAAAAACCTGAATTCATGGAACATAATAATGAAGAAGTATACATCAGAATTGTGTATAGAAAAGACAACAGAAAAATAATTGGAGCTCAAATGGCTTCTAAATATGATATTTCTATGGCTATGCATGTATTCTCATTAGCTATACAAGAAGGAGTAACTATAGATAGATTTAAATTATTAGATATTCTATTCTTACCTCACTTCAATAAACCATATAACTATATTACTATGGCTGCACTAGGTGCAAAAATAAAAAAATATAAATATAAGTTAAATAAAAACTGTTACAAATTAATAGCTTTTTACTATTGTTTTGTAACAGTTTTTTTACTTTACACTTCTTAAATTTTATGGTATCATAACTTATAGATTATGATACCTATTTCATAAATTATTTAAGTTTTTAAGGAGGGAATTTTATGGCAACATCTAGTTTTTCAAAAAAACAATTTGTAGTAAAAAAAGAAAAAAAGATAAATACCTTTGTTAAAGAAATGTCTAAAGAAGCAGCTCCCAAGCTAAATGAAGACTTTAAATCAAAGTTTACTTCTGATAAAAAAATATTATAGAAAAAAATTATAGGGACTTTGAAGTAAAGTGATAGATTATAAAGTTATTTCTTTGAGGACATTATTGGATAATTTGGGGAGAAAAATGATGCAAAAATTAGATAACATATTAAAAAAGGTTTTTCTTGTCAAAAATGAAAAAGACTTGGAAACCTTTTTTTACATTCAAAAAAAGCTATAATTTATGAAAAAAATATAATTTTAAAAAAATTATATGATGAATTGGATAATGGATTATATACTTTATATAAAAAAATTAGATAATTAATATTATAATAAGAAAGAGTTCAAACTCTTTTTTTATTTATTTTTTTAATTTCTAGTTTTTTTATTTTTTTTAAATTAATGATAAAAATATAGAGAGTGAACTACTCACGACTAAAGTCGAGAGCTTCATAAGATAACTGAAAAAGTAAGTTATCTTCTAAGAAGTTTGGTTTTAAAACCCTTATTCTTTTTGGCTAGTCCACGATAGCCACTACTGGATAAGACTTGTGTCTACACCGCTACTTTTTATCTGTATATCATATTTTTAAAAAGAACAATTATACAGAACAGTGAATATTTTACAAGGCTACTGTTTACTAGCCTTAACCTTATATATTCAGTTGCTAATGTTCTAAATATATTATACACTAAAACTAGTAAAATTGCAAATTTTAATGCAACATTTTCAATGTTGGTGTTATTCATCTCACGGCTAAAGCCACGAGTGTTCTAACACATTCAATAAATATTTTCTAAAAAAAGTAGGTGGATTTTGATGGAAAAATAAAAAAATTAATTTAAAAAAATTTCTGATATGACTTATGAACTATTAAATTCTCCTTTCTATGTCGATGGTAAAGGTGGACAACTTGGAGATAGAGGAACAATAGCTGAGGCTAACATTGTTGAAGTAAAAAGAAAATATTGTCATCTTAGATAGAAATTTAGATGATGGTGAATACACATATTCTATTGATGAAAAAAAGACAAGAAGATATAAGACAGCAACATACAGCACAACATATTTTTTTCTGCTGAAGCCTATAATAATTTTTGGATTAAATACTGTAGGTTTTAGAATGGCTGAAGAATATACAACTGTAGATTTAGATCAAAAAGATATTTCAAAAAGAAGTTATAGAAAAAGTTAGAAGAACTAGTAAATAAAGATATAAAGGCAGATATATTAGTTGAAGAAGAAATCTATACAAATGAAGAAGCTCATAAATTTGAAAAATCTTAGAAAAAGCTATAAAAGAAAAAAATAAAAAGGTGATGTAAGATTTATAAAAATTGGAGATGTTGATATCTGTGCTTGTGCAGGTTTTCATGTTTCAAGAACTTCAGAAATAGAAATCTTTAAAAATTATAAATCATGAAAAATATAAAGGGTAATTACACTAGATTCTATTTTCTAGCAGGAGATAGAGCTAAGAATGACTACAATAAAAAAAGCATGATATTATAAAAAAATTAACTAATACTTTTTTTCTTGTAAAGATCATGAAATCTTAGAAATGCTAGACAAATCTTTAAAAAGAAAAAGGCTAGTGTGACAGCTGAATTAAAAATCTTTAGGAATGAGATATGCAGAACTTATGGCAAAAAGATTTTTGAAAATACCTTTATTGACTATAAAGATTTTAAAAATTTTTAATATACAATGAAGATGAAAAATTTAGTAGGAATCTTACCTAAATTTATAAATTTAGATAAATTTCTATTATTAATTGGATATAACACAAGTTATACTTTTAATGTCTAATATTTATGATTGTAAGGAAATCATCATAAATATTGTTAAGAATTTTCCTAATATCAAAGGTGGAGGAGGTAAAAAAACAAAGGAAATATAAAAACTTGATAAAAGCATATAATAGAAATGAACTTATAGAAATAATAAAAAAAGGAATTGATAATAATAATGAATAATGAAAAAAAGTTAATATTTTAAACCTAACTCAAGAAGAGTTAACAGAATTTTTTTAGTGTCTTTAGGACTAAAAAAATTCTATGGAAAAAGAAGTCTTTATTTGGCTACATAAGAAGATTATTAGAAATTTTGATGATATGACAAACCTATCTCTAAAAAGATAGAGAAATTTTAAAAAGAAAATGCCTATATACCATTTTTTTCAATCTTTTGAAGCATCAAGTCTCAAAGTTAGATAGAACAGAAAAAAATTCTTGTTTGAACTTGAAGATAAGGGAACTATAGAAACTGTTCTTTTAAGACATAGAGATTCTAAAAAAATAAAGAAATCAGAAACACTCTTTGTGTATCATCTCAAGTTGGTTGCCCTGTAAAAATGTAGTTTCTGTGCAACAGGACAAGGTGGATATATGAGAAATCTTTCAGTAAGTGAAATTTTTAAACCAAGTTTACACTGTTGAAAGAAGACTTAGAAAAAAAAGATGAAAGCCTAAATAACTTAGTATTTATGGGTATGGGTGAACCTCTTTTAAATATAGATAATCTATCTACAGCTTTATCTATAATCTCAAATGAAAATGGAATCAATATTTCGAAAAAGAAAAAAATAACAATTTCAACTTCTGGAATTGTAAGTGGAATTGAAAAAGATTTTATTGGAAAAAAATTCCTATAGAATTAGCTGTTTCTCTACACAGTGCTATAAATGAGAAAAGAGACCAAATAATTCCAATAAATAAGAACTTCCCACTGGAAGACTTATCAGCTGTTTTAGTTGAATATCAAAAACAAACTAAAAGAAGAATTACTTTTGAATATATTTTAATAGATAATTTCAATATTTCAGAAGTTGATGCCAATGCTTTAGCAGATTTTATACATCAATTTGATCATGTGGTAAATTTAATACCATATAATGAAGTTGAAGGAGTGGAACATAAAAAGACCTTCTATGAAGAAAATTGATAGATTCTATAACTATCTTAAAAATGTTAGAAAGGTGAATGTAACTTTAAGACAAGAAAAAGGTAGTGACATAGACGGTGCTTGTGGACAACTTAGACAAAGAAATAAAAAAAGGGGATAATTAAATAATGAAAAAAATTACTTGTTATTTTATTGAAACTTATAGCAGTTTTATTTGTTGTGGGAGCTTTAGGAGTTTTTCGCAATAATTATAAAAATACAGACTTGAATTACCTAATATTCAAAGTATGGTTGAAGACTATAAACCTCAGATGGCTACTACTATCTACGATAAAAAAATAATAATGTTGTAGATGTCCTAGAAGCTGAATCAAGAGATGCTGTTAAATTAGAAGATGTTTCTCCTTATGTAAAAGAAGCTTTTTCTAGCTATTGAGGATAAAAAGTTTTACTCTCACCATGGTTTACATTTTAAAGGAATAATAAGAGCTGTACTAACTAATTTTTTAAAAGGTAAAAGCTACTCAAGGTGGAAGTTCTATTACACAACAATTAGCGAAAAATGCCTTCTTAACTCCTGAAAGAACATTTTCAAGAAAAGTAAAAGAAGCTATTTTTAACTTATCAAATTGAAAGAACTTATACTAAAGATGAAATTTTTAGAAAGATATCTTAATGAAATATACTTTGGTTCAGGTTCTTATGGTATAAAAGAATGCAGCAGATCAATATTTTAGAAAAAGATCCTAAGGATTTAAATATTGCAGAAGCAGCTTTACTTGCAGGTATACCAAATAGACCTACAAAGTATGACCCTAATAGAAGCTTAGAAAATGCTCTTCATAGACAACAAATCATTTTAAAAGAAATGTTTGAAGATGGAAGAATAACTAAAGAGGAATATGAAGAAGCTCTAGCATATAAATTTGAACTTGAAAAACGAAGAAAATGTGAAGAATGTTCCAAAAAAATACTTCTATCATCTATAATAGAAGACCTAAAAAAAGCGTATAATAACCCTGAACTTACAACAATAGTTGAAAAACTATTTAGCAGAAATCTATGATGATGAACAAATTTATTCTTCTGGTTTAAAAAAATATACAACTATTGACTTAGATTATCAAAAAAAGTTGCAAGGGATACTTTTAATTCTTATCCATATTTTTAAAAAAACAAAAGAAATAAATGGTGCTATGGTCACTTTAGATCCATTCACAGGTGGAATAGTATCTATAGTTGGTGGTAAAAAAACTTTAAAGCTGGAAACTTTGATAGAGCTACTATGGCTAGAAGACAATTAGGATCATCATTTAAACCTTTTGTGTACCTAAAAGCCTTAGAAGAAGGATACGAACCTTATTCTGTTGTAGTAAATGACTTTGTGGCTTATGGAAAATGGGCACCTAAGAACTTTGATGGTAGATATACATTTAACTCTACTTTTAGTAAATTCTTTAAATTTATCACTAAATATCCCAGCTGTTAAATTAATGGATGCAGTTACTGTTGATGCTTTTAAAGAAGAAATGACTGATAAATTAAAATTGACTTCTGAAGTTCAAAACTTGACAACTGCTTTAGGTTCTGTTGACAGTACTCCAGTAAATACTGCAGCAAACTTCTCAATTTTTGTCAATGGTGGATATATAGTAAAACCTAATATAATAAGAGAAATTAGAGATAATCAAGATATTCTTATCTATGTTGCAGATATTGAAAAAGTAAAAGCTTTTGATAGTGTTGATGTAAGTGTAATAACAGCTATGTTAAAATCTGTTGTAAGCAACGGTACTGCTACTAAAGCAAGAGTTGTAGATAAATCAGGTAGACCTATACAACAAGGTGGAAAAACAGGAACAACAAGTGAACATAGAACAGCTTGGTTTGTTGGTATAACTCCTGAATATGTAACTGTTTGCTATATAGGTAGAGATGATAACAAACCTATGTATGGTAAGATGACTGGGGGAAGTGCAGTTGCACCTATGTGGGCTAGATACTATCAAACTCTTATAAATAAAGGACTATACACTCCAGGTAAATTTGAATTCTTAGAAAACTATTTAGAAACTGGAGACCTAGTAAAACAAAATATAGATATCTATACTGGTTTATTAGATGGACCTAATAGTAAAGAAATGGTAATTAGAAAAGGTAGACTGCAAGTTGAAAGTGCAGCAAAATATAAGAATGGTATTGCTTCGCTATTTGGTTTAGAAGCTTCTGCAGGTGGTGGAGTATATGTAGAATCATCTTCTGACGGAATGATAATTGATAGTGCTTCAGGTGAAGGTGGTAGCTCTGAAGGAGGCTCATCTGAAAATTCAGGTGGAAACAATGTAGGTCCTTCTGCTCCTTCTGGACAATCTGGACAAGTTGAAACTAATAAGGAAAAAGATGGTGACAGCCTAACTGATAGACTTTTAGGAGATTAATATGTCAATAGTAAATGAAAAAAAATCTGAACTGAATGAAAGACAACTTGAAGCAGTTAATACTGTTAAAGGTCCTGTTGTAATAATAGCAGGACCTGGAACAGGTAAAACTAAGACTCTTGTTGAAAGAACTGTTAATATACTTGTGAACGAAAAAAGTAGAAGCTAAAAAAATTATGATAACTACTTTTTACAAATAAAGCAGCTAGAGAACTAGAACTTAGAATAAATGAAAGTTTGGAAAAAAAGCAAACGTAAATATAGATATAAGTGATATGTATATAGGAACTATGCACTCTATATGGACTAGACTTATTGAAGAGAATATTACCTATTCTGATTTCTTTGATAACTTCGAGCTTATGAGTGGAGACTATGAGCAACATTTTTTTTCATTTACTCAAGATTAAAAAGAATATAAAAATTGGAAGATTATCAAAAAGTTTTTTTGATAATCTTTCTAATAATACTGGAAAAATATCAAGGAGATTGGGCTAGAAGTTCTTTTTTTAAAGAATAAAAATAAATGATTTAAATGAAAAATGCTATAGATATTGAAAAATATACAAACAAGTGATGTTTATATAAACTTCATAAAAGAAGCCTATAAACTATATATAAAAACAACTTTATGAAGCTAATATTGTTGATTTTTTTCATATTTACAAGTTGAATTTTTTTCAATATGCTTGTAAAACATAAGGAATTTTTTTAGAAAAAAATAAGCCATGACTTTGAATACATAATGGTAGATGAGTATCAAGATAGTAATAAAAATTCAAGAAAAAAATATTACTTCTAATTTCAAAAAGCTAGAAAAGAATATCTGTGTTGTTGGAGATGAAGATCAATCTATATATAGGTTTAGAGGAGCTAGTTCTGAAAAATATTTTAAATTTCCCTAAACATTTTTGATGAAGATGAATGTAAAATTATAATTTTTAGAAGAAAAATTATCGTTCAGTAACTGATATAGTTGAGTTTAATAATAAATGGATTTCATCTATAGATTGGCAAGGAAATAGATTTGATAAGAATATAGTATCTATGAGAGATACAGATATTTTAGGAAAAAAATGTTTTTTTCATATCTCAGGAAAAAAACTATGGATGAAAAATATCAAAAAAATACTGTAATTTTTTTATAAAAAAATTGAAACAACATAATAAAATTACAAACTATAATCAAATTGCAGTCCTATTTGCAAATTTCAAAAACAACTCTGCAAAAGAAATTAGAAGTTGCTTTAAAGAAAGAAAAATATAGAAGTCTATTCTCCTAGAACAAAAGTTTTTTTGAAATGTATGAAATAAAACTAACTTTAGGAATAATTTTAGCTTGTTTCAAAAAAATATTTTTCCAGAAGATAGCATAGATGAATACTTAACTGAATGCATAGATTTTTGCAAGGTTAGAAATAAAAAAAGATAGTGATTTTTTTAGCTTGGATAAAAGAAAAAAATTGAAAAATATTTCAGAAGAAAGTTTTGACTCTTTAAATGAAATTTTCTATGAATTTTTTTAAATTTCACTTACTATAAAAAAATGTATTAAACGAAGAAACTCCTGTTGATTCAAGAGCTAATCATAATTTAGCTATACTTAGTAAAAATATTTAAGAATTTCCAAAAAGTATGTACATTATAGAAAAAAATAACTTCTGAAGATGATTTTTTTCTGTAGTTAAATATTTTTTTACAGGTTATCTTGATATTTTTAAAAAGAATCAAGAGTTGATGAGATTTTTCTCTGAGGAAGATTATCCAAATGAATGTATCCCATTTTTTTAACTATACATCAATCAAAAGGGCTTGAATTTCCTGTTGTTATAGTATTTTCATTGAATTCTAAGCCTAATAGATATGAAGATGATGATATATCAAGACAAACAAGTATCGATAGACTTATCAATTCAAGTTCTAAACTTTCTGAAAATGATAAAGAAAAAAATTTGATTTTTTTACAGAAAAATTTTATGTAGCCTTCAGTAGAGCAAAAGAATTTATTAGTTTTAAGTTCCTATGAAATGGGAGTATCTGAAAAATTTTAAACCTTTCTTTTTACTCAATTCGTGGAGTTAATAGCTTACAATTTGATATTAATGAGGTTAATTTAGACGAAGTAACTAAGAAAGATGAAAGAAAGATTTTTATCTTATACAACTGATATAGCACCTTACAGACATTGTCCTATGAAATACTATTTAGTGAGAGAAAAAGAATATTCAACTTTTAGTAAAAAGATATTTAACTTAGGGATAATTACACATAAGGCTATAGAACATATCAATAAATTGTTTTTACAGAAAAAAATCCTTTTTAGATAATGAATATATAGAGAATTTAATAAAGAATATCTATAGATTTCAAAAATATAGATTTAGACAATAATTTTGAAAGAATAATGTCTATAGTAAAGAAGTACATTGAAGATGAAAAAAGATAACTTTGAATACATTAAAAAAAGGTTGAAGCTTCAGAATTTAGAATTGAAAATGACTACATTCTATATGGGCAGATAGATTTAATTTTAGAAGATGAAAATGAAATACAGATTATAGATTTTTAAAACAGGTAAATACAATGAATTTGAGTATTCTTCTAATTATAGACAACAGTTATCATTAGTATAAGTTGCTTCTTCAAAAAAATATGATAAGGACATCAAAAACTTATCTATACTATTTAGAAGAAGATGAACCTAAAAAGAAATACTTATTACAGATGAAGAGTTGGAAGAAGATTTTTGAAAAATATCAATAAAAACGACTCAGGATATTTTTAGACAATAAATTCCCTAAAAATTCCTTATAATCATAATATTTGTGGGATTTGTGAATTTAAAAATTATTGTTGGGGGCTAGAATGAAAAATAGTACATTGTTCAGATTTACATCTAGGTAAAAAAAGTCAGTGGAAATAGAGAATATGTAAAAAAAGATATGAGGATTTCTTTTCTGCTTTTGAAAAACTTCATTGCTAAGGTAAAAAGAAATCAATCCTGATGTCTGTATAATTGCAGGTGATATCTTTTGACAAGAAGGAAATAAGTCCTGACATACTTTCTAAAAACTGAAAAATTTATTTAAAGAATTGAGAAGCTATGTAAAAAAAGAAGTGATAGCTATTGAAGGAAATCATGATAATTCAAAAAGCTTTTAGAAGATTCTTGGTTAGAATATTTGCATGAACAATCTCTTTTTAAAAGTTTTTCTATTTCAATAAAAAAACTTCGAAGAAGAAAAACTACCTAAAAAAATAGAAGATATAAACTTTTACCCTATTGGATATCCTGGTTTTATGATTGATGAAGCTTTTAAGAAAGCTTTCTGAAAAAAATTAAATTCAGATGAAAAGAATATAGTCATAGTCCATACAGGAATTTCAGCTGGAGAAAATACTCTCCCTGGACTAGTTTCAACTTCTATATTAGATTTATTTAAAGATAAGGCTATTTATGTTGCAGGTGGACATATACATTCTTTTTTTCAACTTATCCAAAGGAAAAAAACCTTTCTTTTTTTGTTCCAGGTTCTTTAGAGTTTTCTAATGTCCAAAATGAAAAAAATCAGATAGAAAGGGCTTTATTCTCTTTGACACTGATAGTTTAGAACATGAATTTATAGAATTAGAGCATAGAAAAAGAGTGCAAAAGAACTTTATATACAATGATTCAACGAATATAGAAGCTGAGTTTGAAGCCTTTGTTAAAGAATTAAATCTAACAGGTGAAGAAATTTTTAGTCATTTCTATAGGAATAAAGAATAGTGAGTATATAAATCTTGAAAACCTAGAAAAATATTGCTGAAAAACAATGGTGCTTTTAAAAAAACCCATATACTTATTAAAAAAATATCCTATCTATTGGAAATAGTGAAGAAGGTACTTCTGATTTAAGTATAGAAGAATTAGAAAAAAATCTTATATCTAATTGGAATATCTCAAACATTGAGAAATTTTCTGCAAGTTTTTTTCTGAGCTTAAAGAATTATTTTCAAATGGCGATAAAGATAGCTTTTTTTAGAATTATTTGATAAGACTTTGGAGGTAAATGAAGATGATAATTAAAAGAGTTAAACTTGAAAAATTATCGTTCTCATTCTAATACAACTGTCGATTTTTTTCTAAGGGAGTTAATCTTATTTTTAGGAAAGAATGGGAAGGGAAAAAAACTTCTATACTTGAAGCTATCAGTTCAGTTATGTTCAATACGAAAGATAGATCAGGTAAGGAAACTGGAAAAAAACTTTATAAAAATTTGGCGAAAAAAATCTGGAAATATTGAAGTAGAATTTACAGCTAATGACGGTAGAGATTATATTTTTTTAAAACTGAATTTTTTTAAGTCAAAACCTAAAAAAACAATCTTTGACTGATATAAATGGTTTGGACTGTGAAGGGGATATCCAAGAAAACTTAGAAGAGCTATGTGGAATAAAAAAAGGGTTTTGAAGAAACTTATGAGAATATAGTTATTGCTAAGCAAAATGAATTCATAAATATCTTTAAAGCTAAACCTAAAGATAGGGAAGAAATATTTAACAAGATTTTTTTAATACTCAAATCTATAAAGAGATGTATGACGGCTTTTTTTAAAGGAAGCTACGGATAAATATACAAAAACAAATAGATTATTTAAGTAAAGATATAAATTCTTTAAAAAGACAATATGGAAGATAAGGAAGAAATCTCTAACTTTCTTAAAGAAGAAGAAGTATTAAAAGAAAGTCTAAATACAGAATTTTCTAAAACTACCGAAATAAGTACTAAGCTATCAAATGAAATAAAAAGATTATGAAACAGATGAAATAAATCTAAAAAAACCTGATTTCTAATATTGAAGATGAAGAAAAATAAAATAAAGAAATATTCAAATCTTTTTAAAAAGATAATATTGTTGAAGCTAAAAAAAGCCAAAAAAAGGCTAAAAACTATAGTTGAAGAAAAATGAAAAAAACCTTATTTAGAGTATCTAGAAATAGAAGATAAATTAAAAAGATTTTAGAGAGATTTATAGTAATTTATTACAGGAACAAAAAAATTAAATATTCAATATCAAAAATAATATAGAAAAAAATTAGAGCTTTCTAATAAAAACTTTAAAGACTGATATTGCTAATTTGGAAGAAAACATCTCTAAAAAAATTCTGAAAAAAAGATAGTTTAGATAAAAAAATATAGCTGAGCTTAAAAAGTAAAGAAGAAGATTTAAGCTCTAAATTAAAAAGAATATGAAAGTCTTTTAATAAAAATTAGAAGATTTAGAAAAAAACTAAAAAAAGAAAAAAATTCAGATAAGCACTTAGAAAAGAAAAACTGAAATCAATATTCTTGAAAAAGACTTATCTGCAAAAAAAGACTTATTTATGCCTATTAATATTGAAGATATTGAGAAACAATTAACTGTTTTTTTAAAGACTTAGAGAAAGAAATAAAATCTTTAGAGGAAGACAAAATTGCTTTTTGAAATTGAAATAAAGACTTTAAAGAATGCTAGTAATGAGCTTTCTTCTAAAAATTTGTCCCTATCTAAAAAGAAAATTGTGAAAATCTAAAAGATAAGGAAGCAGATGATTATTTCTCTTCTAAAATTTATATAAAAACAGAAGCTATAGAAGACTTGAAAAAAAGATAGAAGAAAAAAACAGTAATTCTAGCTGAAAAAAATCTGTTTTTGAAGAAAAGAAAAAAAGCAGTATTTTGAACTCGATAAAACTATAAAGAATTTAGAACTTTCTTTAAAAAAACTGAAGAAGTCAATTTAAAGGAAATAGAACTAAATATTAAAAAGTTTGGATATAAGTATTCAACAACTTATTGAAAAATCAAGAATTTCAAGATAGTTCAAGCTTAAAAGAGCATAAAAAAAGGCTTAGAAGTTGAACTTAAAAATTTAAATTTAGATGAAAAAAAGAGAAAAACTTAAAAAAATCTTATCGAAAGTTTAGAGTTTGAAAAAAAGAAAAAGATTTTAAAAAAATCAAAGTTCAATAGAAAATAATCTGAAAGAAATTGATGAATATTCTAAAAAAATTAAAGCAGATACAGATAAAAAAATATTGAAAAATATCGCTTCTGAAATAAAAAAATTTTTTTGAGAATAAATTGACTGAGTTAAAAAAACTTCATATAATGAATATATAAAAAAATAATGTCTTAGCAAAAGACTTGGAAAAACTTACTTCTAAAAAGTAGAGAAAAGTATTAAAGAACTTTATTCTTTAAGATTTAACAAAAAATTCATTAAAAAGAAAAAAAGTATTTAGCTTAGAAGATAAAATAAAAAAATATAAAAAAATAGATGAACTTAAAGAAAAAGTTTAATATTCTTAAAGAAGAATTAAATGAAATCAGTAAAAAAATTAGGTTCATCTCAAGAAAAGATTGAAAAACTTTAAGAAAAATATTAGAAAAGATAGTTTCACAAGAAGAAAAAAACAAAAATTGCTTGATGAATTAAAGAAATTAGAAGATAAGTCAAATAGAGCAAATTTAATCAGAAATGAAGTAGGAAAAAAATGGGTAGAGCTATTTCTAAATATATGCTTAGTGGTATCAGTAACATTGCTAGCCTAAATTTCAATAAGATTACAGGAAGAACTGAAAGAATTGAATGGAGCAATGATGAAAAAAAGATAAGTATGTTCTATATCTAGTAGGGCAAGAAAGAAAAAAATTGCCTTTGAGCAGTTATCAGGTGGTGAACAAGTTTCTGTTGCAATAGCAATAAGAGGAACAATGACAGAATACTTCACTAACTCTAGGTTTATGATATTGGATGAGCCTACAAATAACTTAGACACTGAAAGAAAAAAATTACTTGCTGAGTATATGGGAGAAATTTTAAAAGAATTTAGACCAAAGTATAATAGTTACTCATGATGATACATTTAGAGAAATGGCAGAAAAAGATAATAGAATTGTAGAGGAAAAAAATGAAAGTAAATTATGATTTAAAGATGGAAGAAATTTTAAAGGAAATCACTGAGAGTGGAAAGAAAAAAAGACTACTTATCCACTCTTGTTGTGGTCCTTGCAGTTCATCTGTTTTAGAATATCTAAAAGAATTTTTTTTCAAATAGATATTTATTTCTATAATCCAAATATAACTTTTGACTATGAATATTTGGCTAGAATGGATGAACAAAAAGGAAATGTTGGAAAAAAATTGGACTATGATATGAATGTCATAGAAGGAGTCTATAATCCAAAGGAAGATTTTTTTTGAAAAAAATAAAAAGGTCTTGAAAAACGAAAAAGAAGGTGGACAGAGATGCTATTCTTGTTATGATATAAGAATAGGAGAAACAGCTAAAAAAAGCTAAAGAAGAAGGCTATGATTTTTTTAGTACTGTTTTTAAGTATAAGTCCAATGAAAAATGTAAACTATATAAATGAAATAGGTGAAAAAAATATTCTAAAGAATATGATATTCCATTTTTGTTTGCAGATTTTAAAAAAGAAAAAAATAGATATTTAAGGTCAGTACAAATTTCTAAAGAATTAAATATGTACAGACAAGAATATTGTGGTTGTGTGTTCTCTAAAGTAGAAAAAGAACAAAGAGACAGAGAAAAAAAGCAGAAAAAAAGAAAAAAACAGGAGGAAACAAAAAAATGACTAGCTTTTTCAGAAAAAAACAGTGAGAGGAGTCTCACTTGTATTTTTTTAGTAATTTTTTTCTTATTTGACTTATAAAAAAATTACTACTACAGCCCCCTTATAGTTTTAACTATAATGATATTTTTTTCAACTAAGGGAGTTCAGATGTTTGAGAACAGAATTTTCCTATCAACAAGGGCAATATTCTGGGTACTGTTTTCAACACTACTATTTTTTTAAGAATTTATTTTAATGAAAGTACTCATTTAGATATGAAAAAAACACTAAAAACTTTAATGACTATCGCCATAATATCTCTTTTGTATTGGAACTTGGATAGGAGATTTCTTCGCCAAAATACATCTATATTAGAATAAAAATTCTGTATAAATAGACTTTTTTTCAAAAATCTAATAAAGGAACTTATAGAATAGTGAAAATGGAAAAATACTCAACAAAAACTATATGAAAAGTTTAGGTAAAAAAATGGGTATAATGTTCTATCATATCACTTTAGATGTGAATGGAGAAGAAAGAAAAATTCTTATTAGAAAAAAAGAATTATTTGAAAAAAACTACAAGGTAAAATCTGAAATTAATATCAATATAAAAAAAGGTTGTCTTGGAATATGTTATGGAGTAGGTATGCAAGAATAGGTGGAAATATGAAAAAAAGATTTTTAATAGTTTTTAACATTTGTTTTTTTATTAGTTTACTGAGTTATTCAAAAAGAACCTTTAGAAGTAGAAATAGAATTTTTTTAAAAAAAGAGAAAAACTGAACTGAGCTTTTAATAAAGAAGTAGCACTTGGTTTGATAAAAAAATTAAAGAAAAAAATAATCCTAAATATGAAAAAAATTTTTAGACTATATTGATAGTAGCCTACAAAAAAAGGAAAAAGTAAAATATTCAACTAATCTTAATTTTGAAAAAAATTTTGTATGGAAATTTTTTTCGGAAGATAATAAGTTATTGTGTGAAATTAAACTTCCTGATGAATTTTCAAATATATTAAATGAATACTTATCTTTTACTAGTGATAAAGAAGAAGCTATAAAAATTCTTAAAAAGAAACTTTAGCTCAAAAACTCTAATCTTAGCATAACTAAAAAAATAATGGAAAAAAATTAAGATATTAGAAGAATTTAATAGCATTCAGGATGGTCACAAAATAAAAGTCTATCTCAGAAATTATATTGAAAAAAAGAGTTAAATGAAAAATCAAAAAAACAAACATTGTTATCTTTAAAAAGGAAAAAGAATTAATAAATAAATATAAAAAAATTATATGGAAAGCGATATTTCAAAAAATTATACTGATGGTAAACTAATTTCAATAGTAGAATATAAAAAAATTCAATATTAGAAAGTATAACTATATTTGAAGGAAATAATAATTTTTAAACAAGAAATAGAATACACTGATAGTAAACAATTAAATGGAACTTTCAGGAGATATGAAAAATGATAAAATAGTTGAAGAAATTATTTTTTTGAAAATAATCTTCCAAAAAGTAAAAAATTATATCATCAAAATGGAAATTTAGCAGTAGAAATGCCTGTAAAAAAATGGAAAAAGTTGATGGAGAAGTAAAAATCTTATTATGAAAATGGAAATATTCAAAGTATTCTTTATTATAAAAAAATGGATTTTCTAATTTATGAAAAATGGAAAACCAAAGGGAGTTAGATACTAGAAGGAGGAAACATGAAGAAAAATATTTATAGTTTTAACATTTGTTTTTATTAGTTTACTAAGTTTTTGCAGATAATACTAATGTAGGAGTAAGAATCCCTTTAGGAGAACAAAAAAGTTGAATTAGACCCTAGTCTAAAAAAATGTTAATGGGCTTGACTAAAGTCGAAAAATGATCCTAAATATAAAAAAATTAGTTGATTATGTTGAAGAGAATTTAGCTAAAAAAAGGTATTGTAAAAATACTCTGGTGCTATAAATTTAAAAAAAGGAGCTATGGAAATTTTTTTCAGAAAATGGTGTACTCCTAAGTGAAGAAAAAAACTTCCAGATGAATTTATGACTATGATAAGTTTCCCTTTAAATTTTGAAGACGATAAAGAAAAAGTTAAAAAAATGCTAAAAAGAAGCTTACGAAAAATCCTGCTTATGTTACTATTAGTAAAAAAATAATGGTAAACCTAAAAATTTATATGGAAAGAACTATGGGACCTGCAGAAGAAAAAAATAAAAAAATTATAGATGAAGTTATATTAAAAAGAGAACTAACAGAAGCTGAAAAAGAAGGAATTATTAAGTTTAGAAAATGATAAGCTAATAGAAAAATATAAATCTTATATTGAAAGTGAAATTTCAAAAGGATATCAAAAATAATAAATTAATTATGACTAAAGAATTTAAAAAAACTTAACAGAAACTGCTGTTATGTATGATAAGAATAATAGTTCTACGAAAATGGAGATAAAAATACAAAAGATAATAGCTTAAAAAAATGGAACTGCAAGATCTTATACTAATAATAAGTTAGTACAAGAAATAGTTTTTTTGAAAAATTCTACAGCTACAGTACTAAGAGAATACCATGATAATGGTAATTTAGCTACTGAATTACCTGCTAATGGAGAGGCTAAGATTTTTTTATGAAAATGGAAAAAAATTAAAGAATCTGTTCCTGTTAAAAAAATGGAAATAGAGAAGGTATAGGAAGAGAATATGATGAAACAGGTAAAGTAATTAAAGAAACTTTATACAGAAATGATAAGGAAATAAAAAAAGCCAAAAAAATTAAAAATAAAAAAATTATGATATAATGTATTCAAGAAAAAAATAAAAAAAGGTGTTTAAAAATGAATTATAGAATAGCACTAATACATGGATTTTTTTAGAAATTATAAAGATATGGAAGAGTTAGAAAAATAACCTTATGAATATAGGGTTACACAGTGGATAATTTGAATTTTCCACTGACTTTTCCTTCTATTGATATGTCAATAAATATCTTAAAAAAATATCTTTTATCTTTAAAAGAGAAAAAAATTAATAAACAAAAATGAAATTGTATTAATAGGCTTTTGGTTTTGGTGGAGTTTTAATAAGAGAAACTTTAAAATTGGAAGAAGTAAGTGGAATAGTGGATAAGATAATCTTATTATCTTCTCCAATTAACGATTCTACACTACATAGAAGATTAAAAAGAACTTTTCCTTTTATTGACTTAATCTTTAAAGCCACTTGCTATCTACTCTAAGACAAGAAGAGATAGAAGACGTTTCGACAAGGATATAGAAGTTGGACTTATAATAGGGAGAGAAAGTTCAGGATTCTTTGGTAAATGGCTAGGTGACTACAATGATGGATATATAGAAATGAAAGATGTTGCTTTTCCAGCTGCTAAGGATAAGATACTAATTCCTATCACTCACAATGAACTAAATAAGAGAATAGGAACTGCAAGATACATACATAATTTTTATTTCAAAGGGGAAATTTAGATTAGAGTAAATTAGGAGTTGGAATGCTAAATTTTAAAAAGCCTCAGCAAAAATTCTTTTTTTAAGATATTAAAGATAGTCATATATTTTTTTCTTATTTTAGTTTCTTTTTGTTTCCATAATGGCACTATATCAAATATATACTGAAAAAAAGATGGTTTTAATAGAGGAATGGCTTTTAATATTTCTTATAGTATTTTTCTGTATTTCTCTCACTTACTATGTGCAATCTGCTAAAAAAACTTTTTTTTAACTATTTGTTCAAAGAAAGTAAATATAACTGAAAAAAACTATTTGAAAGAAAAATATTTTTAAATCTTTAGATAAGTTTGAATTTATCTTAAAAAAATTGTACTGAAAGTCATGTTAAGAGTTTTAGCATATCTTTTGTGTTTTTTTCTAATTGGAATAAATATAGTCAGTGTTGCTGATGAAAAATGCTAGAGATAGGGGAACTTTCCCTTTAGAAGCTATCCAATTTTTTTAACAGTAGCTGCACTTATTGCTCTACTTATCATGTTGTTTAAAGATCTTAAAAAAATATTTTTTTCCTTTCTGAAAAAAACATAAAAGCTCTTCCAGCTTTTTAATAAGAAAGTTAAAGAAAATATAATAAAAAGTAAAAAAACTAAAAATAAAAAGAACAATTTAAAAAAATTAAAGATAAAAAAATATAATTTTTAAAGATTTTATAACAAAGCTAAACTCTAAAAATGAATATAAAGTTTCTATCTAAATTTACAGACTTATTGGAAGATAAGACAAACTTTTTTTAAAAGAAAAAAATTATTTCAAGAAAGGTATGAGATTTTTTTCTTAATGAAAAAAAGCTGATAAATTTCTGACAGGAGCCTATCAAGTTTTATCAGCTATGTGTCTTTTTAGCTTTTTTTGTAGCATTTTTTTATCTCTATATCAGGAATATTGATATATAAAAACTTTAGTGTTTTTTTATTTTACTTATTTGGAGTTATTTTCACTCTTTTTAATAGGAGCTATAGCTTCATTCCCATATATCTTATTTCTATTTTTCCTTTAGCTGACATTAAAAAAATGGGTTGTTGTATATCATAATCTTAATTCAAAAAGTAAAAAAATAAGTGAGTTACATTATAATTTATCATTAGAAATTTTCTTTGAGTAAATAACTAATAATTTTTTTAATAAGATTACTGCGACGTCCTATAATGTTTTAAAAAGCCTTATATAACTCCAAAAAAACATTATAGGCTGGCAAGTAATCGCTATACATAACTAGAAATTATTTAAATCTCTCAAAGAAAATTTTCTAAAATCCACTCAGTAACGAACTATTTTTTTACTTTTTATTAGTTTGCAACAACCCATTTTTTTATTTTTTTACTTTTATTTTACTTGAAGAACTTCATCACCAAGGATAATTTTATTATCATCAGTTAATATAGCAGGAATTCCAACATATCCAAATTTCTTTTGCATCATCAAATTCCTTTTCTATTTTCTCTTAAAGCTAAAAAAATTCTTTTTAAATTTTTTTCATACTTTCAGTGATATTTACAAATTCATATTTGTAATTAACTTTTTTTCAAAAATATTCTTTTGCTTCAACACAATCAGAACAAAGCATAGATCCATATACTTTTTGGCATTTTTTTACCTCCATTTTATTTGATATTTTTAAATTATATCTTATTCTTACTAAAAAAATCAACTTTATTTTATAAATAAGTAAAATTTAAAGACTTAGTCAATTTTTTTATGTTATAATTATAAAGTACAGAATATTAGTTATGGGAGGCTTTTTGTTATGAATACTTCTTTTTTTGTTTCACTAGATAAAAAGGCATTATATCACAATATTGAATATTTAAGAGAATACAAGCAAAAAGGAATTATTACCTGTTTTAAAAGGCTAACGCCTATGGTCATGATATACTTTTTGATTGCAAAGGCACTTTATGATTATGATGTAAAAAGTTTGGGCGGTAGCTAGATATTCAGAGGCTGTAAGTATATGTGAATATTTTAAGACTCTTTCTATAGATGATTTTAAAATATTAATTTTTGAATCATTAATAGATGATTACTCTCTTCTTGAAAAAAATATCCACAAATTTGTCCAACTCTTAATAGCATTAAAGACTTAAAAAAATGCTTTTAGCTAATAATATATCAATAGATAGATTATCATTGAAAAATTGATTTTTGGTTTTTGGTAGAAATGGAATAAAAGCTGAAGAAGTAGATGAACTTAAAAAAATTTAATTAAATACAATAGCTTGAAGTTTTTTTAAGTATTTTTTTCACATCTATTTTCAGCATCATATACTGATGGTTTAGAAGTTATCAAAAAAATTCACAGACCTAGTGAATAAACTAGGTAGAAATAATTTTGAGATGATACATCTTCAAAATGCAGCAGGAATTTATAATTATGATGTGGATATAGTTACACATATAAGAACAGGAATGTTAACTTATGGTCTTCAAGAAGCAGGATTCTATGATTTAGATATGAAACCAGTTTTTTTACAGGGCTTATTGGTTATGTTGATTCTGTAAGATATGTAAATGAACTAGACTATGTTGCCTATCAAGAGCTATCTTCAATAGACCCAGGAACTAAAAAAATTGCAAAAAAATAAAAAAATAGGTTATGGTGATGGTTTTTCAAAAAGCTAACAATAAAACTACTTGTCTTATAAAGAAGAAAGAATATGTTATTTCTCAAGTTACTATGGATAATACTTTTTATCGAAGTTGATGATAGAGTCAATGTTGGAGATGAAGTACATTTATATCATAGACCCTAATGAAATAAAAAAACAAAGACAGGTTTTTAGTATGCTTGAACTTTTAATAGCTATATCACCTCTGAGAGTAAAAAAAGAATTTTTTTAAAGGAGAAGAAAAACTAGATAATGATATTACTTTTTTTAAAAATCAATAATTATTGGTATTGCTAATATAATCCCTGGAGTATCAGGAGGAACTTTAGCAGTTATGTTAAATGTCTACGATCCTATTACTGAAAAAGATAGGAAATTTCTTTTTTTGGTTGATAGAAAGACTAAGCTTTCTTATTTTTTTGGTATTTACTTATAGTATTAGTAGGAGCAGCGACAGGAATTTTTCCTCTTTGCCAATATTATTAAATATTCTATAACGAATTACCCTAAGATAACAGTCTCTGTGTTTACTTTTACTTATATTGCCATCTATTCCTTACATAGTAAAAAGGGTTAGATTATAAAAAAAGAAAAAAATATCTTAGCTTTTTTTGCTGTGGAGCAGCTCTTATGATAATTTTTTTATTCTTTTAGGTTTAAAAATATGGAGATAAAACTACAGGAGCAGTGACTATACAAATAGCTAAAGGAGTTTGTTTTACAAGGGCTTACCGACTAAAATTGTTCATCTGTGGAATCATTGCTGCAGGTGCTATGATAATACCAGGAATTTCTGGTTCACTATTGCTTATGATGCTAGGAGAATATTATAATGTTGTATATTTAATTTCTTCTTTAGCGAGTTCTTTAAAAGAGAAATCTTTTTTTCAATATTATTACCTTTAATTACTTTTAGCAGTAGGGGTTGGAATAGGACTGGTTGCTTTCTCAAAAGCTATAAATTATTTATTAAAAAAATCATAAAGAATTCACTTTGTTTTTTTATAGAAGGAATAATAACTTTCTCTATAATTCAAATGTGGTTAAGTATCTAATAGATTAAGGAGATTTTTAGATGAATCCAGTATTTTTTTAAAAATTAGGTCCTATAGAGCTTCATTATTATGGACTTATGTATGCAATAGCATTTTACGTTGGTATAACTCTTGGTAAGAAAAATAGCAAAAGAAAGAAATTTTGATGTTGAATTAGTTGAGAATTATGCTTTTGTTGCTATTATTTCAGGTTTAATAGGAGGAAGACTTTACTATGTACTTTTCAATCTTCCTTATTATTTAAGAAATCCTCTTGAAATTCCTGCTGTTTGGCATGGTGGAATGGCCATACATGGAGGAATAATTGGTGGAATAATTGGAACTCTTATCTATGCAAAGATTAAAAAAAGTTAATCCATTGACATTGGGAGATTTTTGCAGCAGGACCATTTATACTAGGGCAAGCAATTGGTAGAATAGGTAATTTTATGAATGGAGAAGTTCATGGAGTTCCAACTTTCACACCATTTTTCTGTAATATTTAATTTAAAACCCAAATTCTATGAATGGTATTCATATTATCAAAAATTTAGATTTAGTAGAAAAAAATCAAAATATAAGGAGCTTGTTCCTTGGGGAGTTATATTCCCAGAAAGTTCTCCAGCAGGAAGTGAATTTCCTAATTTAGCATTACACCCTGCTATGCTTTTATGAAATGGTTCTAAACCTTATAGGTTTTTTTCATAATTTGGTTTATTCTAAGAAAGAAAAAAATAAAGCACCTGGTTATATGTGGTGGTGGTACATCATAATCTATTCAATAAATAGAATAATAATAAGTTTCTTTTAGAGTTGAAGACTTGATGTTCTTTAATTTTAGAGCACCTCATGTAATAAGTTTTATTTTAATTGCTATTTCAATTTTCTTTTTTTGAAAAAAAGATAATAAAAAAATATTTTAATTTATTGACAAATTTAATAAAAAAATGTTAGAATTCTTTAAGTAAAAAGCCATCAAGAGAGATTGAGGGACAGGCCCTGTTGAGATCTCAGCAACCTGCACATTGTGTGTGGTGCTAATTCCTGATAGATGGAGAATGATTATTAAAATAACATTTCTCTATCTGGATTGGATAGAGTTTTTTTATTGTATTATTGTGTTTTTAATTTTTTTAAGGAGGAATGAATGAAAAAAATTTACATATTTTACATCTGAATTTGTATCACCTGGACACCCAGACAAAGTTTCAGATCAAATATCAGACGCTATTTTTAGATGCTTGTTTAGCAGATGACCCTAACTCAAGAGTTGCCTGTGAAGTATTTTTGTACTACAGGTCTAGTTGTAGTTGGAGGAGAAATAACTACTACAACATATATCGATGTTCAAGAAATTGTTAGAAAGAAAATTGAGGAAATAGGTTACAGACCAGGTATGGGATTTGACTCTAACTGTGGAACTTTAAGCTGTATTCACTCTCAATCACCTGACATCGCTATGGGAGTTGATGTTGGTGGAGCTGGAGACCAAGGAATAATGTTTGGTGGAGCTGTTAAAGAAACTGAAGAACTTATGCCTTTAGCACTTGTTCTATCAAGAGAAATCTTAGTAAGACTTACTAAAATGATGAAAGCTGGAGAAATTGTATGGGCAAGACCTGACCAAAAATCACAAGTTACTTTAGCTTATGATGAAAAATGGAAACGTTGACCACGTTGATTCTATCGTTGTTTCAGTTCAACATGATGAAGAAGTTTCACATGCTGAAATAGAAAAAAACTGTTATAGAAAAAAAGTGGTAAACCCTGTTTTAGAAAAATATAAATTAAATACTGAAAATATCAAATACTATATCAATCCAACAGGAAGATTTGTTATCGGAGGACCTCATGGAGATACAGGACTTACTGGAAGAAAAATTATAGTTGATACTTATGGTGGATACTTTAGACATGGTGGAGGAGCTTTCTCTGGTAAAGACCCTTCAAAAGTTGACAGATCAGCTGCTTATGCTGCTAGATGGGTTGCTAAAAAAACGTTGTTGCAGCTGACTTTGCTGATAAATGTGAAATCCAATTATCTTATGCAATAGGAGTTGATAAACCTGTTTCTATAAAAAGTTGATACTTTTGGAACTGCAAAAAGTTGATGAAGATAAAAATTTCTGAAGCAATATCAAAAAGTATTTGACTTATCTCCAAGAGGAATAGAAAAAGCTCTTGAATTAAGAGAGGGTAAATTCAAATATCAAGATTTAGCTGCTTTTTGGACATATAGGAAGAACTGATATAGATACTCCTTGGGAAAGACTAAATAAGATTGAAGAATTGAAAAAAAGCTATTAACTTATAGGAAAGTGATGAAATGTTAAAGAAATTTTCAGAAGCTCAAGAAAAAAAGGCTATAACTATATGCTATTTATAGAATTGGGATATTTAACTTCAAAAAAATGATTTATCTAGCTTCCAAGTAAAAAGCTGTAACTATTGAAGGATATTTTGAAACAATAAAAACAAATATATGACTATGTTGAAAAATATAGATTTCGAAGAAACAGAAGAAAAAAAGATGGAAGATATGAGTGTGAAGTTTCTAATATCTATGATGTAAGTAGAAAAAAATATTTTTATAAAAAAATGAAGGGCTTACATTTACAGAAGTAGATGACACTGATATAGTTGATAGAATTGTAAATAAAGGTCCTAAAGAAATTGTTGGAAAAAAAGTAAAAAAATTTTTTAGAAGCAAGACTATAAATAAAAATAAGGGCATTATGCCCTTATTTTATTTTTACATATGCTAAGAATTTTTCAGATAGTTCATGTCTTCCATGAGCAAGGTCGAAGAATTCTTTTTGTAAAGCCTTAGTTATAGTTTTATCTCCATTTCCAACTACTATATCATCAACAGAGTAAACAGGAGTAACTTCAGCAGCTGTACCTGTTAAGAATAATTCATCACAGATATATAAAAAGTTCTCTTGGTATAGCTTGTTCTACAACTTCATAACCTAATTTTTTTGCTAATTGAATAACTGTATCTTTTGTTATTCCTCCAAGTGCAGAAGAAGCTAAAGTTGGAGTTATTATTTTACCATTTAAAACAACAAATAGGTTTTCTCCACTACCTTCACTTACATTTCCTAAATAGTCAAGAGCAATACCTTCTTCATATCCATTATTAAGTGCTTCTAATCTAATAAGTTGAGAACTTAAATAGTTTCCTCCAGCTTTTGCAAGAGAAGGTAAAGTATTAAGAGCAGGTCTTCTCCAGCTAGAAACTTGTACTCTTATTCCTTTGTTAAGTGCTTCTTCTCCTAGATATGCTCCCCAAGCCCAAGCAGCTATTGCAACATCTACTGGACATCTTGATGGAGTAACACCTAATTCAAAATAACCACGATAAGCTATTGGACGGATATATCCTTGTTCTAATTTATTAGCTTTTTACAGTTTCAATTATAGCTTGTTCAATTTCTTCTATTGTATAAGGAATTTCCATTCTATATATTTTTGCAGAGTCAAAAAGTCTTTTAACATGTTCTCTTAATCTAAAAAAATTGCTGGTCCATTTTCTGTCTTATAGATTCTTATTCCTTCAAATACTGAGCTTCCATAGTGAACTACATGAGATAAAAATATGTATGTTAGCATCATCATGTCCTACTAGTTTTCCATTCATCCAAATTTTTTTTCTGTGTTTATCATTTCTAAATACTCCTTAAATTTTTTTAGTTGTACTATAATAACTTAATTTTTAAAAAAATCAAGTTTTTTTGAATTATTTTTTTCAACTTTTTAAGGCTCTAAATGAATTTAAAAACAGCAAGTATAGTAACTCCTGTATCAGCAAAAACTGCCATCCACATATCAGCTATTCCTAAGGCACTTAAAAATCAGAGCAATAACTTTTTATTCCAAAGGCAAGAGCCATATTTTGCATTGCTATCTTCATAGTCTTTTTTTAGAGCTTTTTAATAGCTGTTACTATCTTACTAGGTTCATCTGTCATAATAACTACATCAGCCGCCTCTATCGCAGCATCAGAGCCCATAGCACCCATAGCAATTCCTACATCTGCTCTAGCAAGAACAGGTGCATCATTTATACCATCACCAACGAAAAATTACAGAGCCTTTTGATGTTTTTATTTTTTTATTATTTCTTCGAATTTGCTTACTTTATCTTGAGGTAAAAAGATTGGAATAAGTCTCATCTAATTCTAAGTCTTCTCCAACTTTTTTTAGCTACCTTTTCCAAGTCACCTGTAAGCATTATATTCTTTTTTTAATTCCTATATTTTTTTCAATTCTTTTTATAGCTCTTTTAGCATCTTCTTTTTATCTCATCAGAAATTACTATATAACCTGAAAATACATTATCAATCTCAACATAAAGTATCGTTCCTACATCAGTTACAGAAATATCCTTTTGGAAGATTTATTAATTTTTTTCATTTCCAACAAGAACTTTTTTTACTATTTATAATAGCTTCTATACCCTTACCAGAAATTTCTTTAATACTATTTATAGATGAGTTATCAATCTCTTTTGTTATAGTATTTTTTTGTATAGACTTTGATATAGGGTGGTTTGAGCCTGATTCAGCACTAGCAACATAAAACATAAATTCATTTTCATCTATATTTTTATTGTGGACTACAACTTTTTGAACATTGAAAACTCCCTTAGTTAGAGTTCCTGTTTTATCAAAAACAACTGTATCAACTTTAGCTAATGCTTCTAAATAGTTTCCTCCCTTTATTAAAACACCTGCTTTTGAAGCTGCACCAATTCCACTAAAAAAGCTAAGTGGTACAGAAATTACAAAGGCACAAGGGCAAGAAACAACTAAAAATGATAGGGCTCTAAATACCCATAATCTAAAATTATATTCTCCACTTATAATAGGTGGAAGAAGTGCCAATAAAATAGCTAGTCCTATAACTATTGGTGTATATACTTTTGCAAATCTTGTGATTAATCTTTCTGATTTAGATTTTTTAGCTGCTGCATTTTCGACTAAATCTAAAAACTTTGTTAACTGTGGAATCAAAGTATTCTTTTGTTACTTTTGCTGTGATTAAACCATTTATATTGATACAACCACTAAGGATATTTGCTCCTTCTCTTGCCTCAACAGGAACTGATTCTCCTGTTAATGCTGAAGTATCAAGGCTTGTTTCACCTTTTATTATAGTTGCATCTAGTGGAACTCTTTCACCAGGTCTTATTTCAATAATTTCTCCAAGCTCCACTTCATCAGGATCAACTCTTTGAGTTTTGTTATCTCTGATAACATTTGCAAACTCAGGCTTTATATCCATCATGGCTGCAATAGATTTTCTTGATTTATTAATTGCATAACCTTGAAACAACTCCCCTATTTCATACAAAAGCATAACTGCAACTGCTTCTGGATATTCTCCTATTAAAATAGCTCCTAAAGTTGCCACTGTCATTAAAAAATTTTCATCTAAAAAATCTCCTCTTTCTATCTTTTTAACAGCAAGTAAGACTGTATCTTTTCCCACTAAAACATAGGCTACAAGTATTAGTATAAGTTGTAGTGCTTGAGGCATTCTTATAAATAGAGTTAAAGTAAACAGTATAGCAGAAATAGCAATAATTATTTCTTTCTTTTTTTCATAATACACCGACCATTCTATTAAAAATTTGACTATGCTTTTACAATATTTACATCAGGTTCAACTTCATTCACTAATTTCTTTACTTTTTTTCAACTACTTCTTCCATATTTTTCACTTTCAAGAGTCATTTTAGTTGTCATGAAGTTTACCATAACAGATTTAACTCCTTCTAATTTTTCCAACTTTTTTTCTTCAATCTTAGATGCACAGTGAGCACAATTCAATCCTTCTAATTTAAAAAAACTTTTTTTCATATTAATCCTCTCCTTTTTTTCTTCTTGTATATGTACTAAACCTTGTTCAAAAAAATTTCTTTTACGTGATTATCTGCTAAAGAGTAAAGAACTTCTTTTCCAGATTTTCTAAACTTTACTAAGTCTGCTTCTCTCAAAGCTCTTAATTGATGAGATACAGCTGATTTTGTCATATTTAAAAACATTGGCTATATCACAAACACACATCTCACTTACATCTAATGCCCATAAGATTCTTATTCTTGTACCATCTCCTATAACTTTAAAGAAGTCTGATAAATCTCCAAGAATTTCATCATTAGGAAATTCTTTTTTTACTTTTTCAACAATTTCTTTATTTACACTATCGCAATCGCAAGAGTTTTACAGGTTTTACTGATTTTATTGCTTTCATAGTTTCACCTCTTTTATATAAACAATTGATTATCTATTCAACTGTATATATTATAATTGAATACCTATTCAATTGTCAAGAACTTTTTTTATTTTTTTCAATAAAAAAAGAGAATTTTTTTAAGTTTTTATTCTCAAAAAAATTCTCTTAATTAGGTCAGTTCATAGTTTATCAACACTATTTGACAAATAACCTATAAATATGTTCCATCTATATAGCTTTTTCTTAAATTAATTATTTCTTATACTAAGATATATGATAATCTATTTTTTTCTGTAATTTTATAAAGAATTTTTTTAATCTTTCTATTACTACTGTTATTTCTCTGTTAACTCTGTGTTTTTTTCTAAATCATCTTTATCATAGACTCCATATTCTGAAAGACTATTATCATGAAAAATTAAAAATAAGTTCTTCTTAATTCAACTAAATTTATTAATTCTTTATCTGTTAATTTTTTTCTTTTTAATGTTATATTGATTTCTCCTAAAAAAATCTTTTTCATCTCTTCTATATATCCTTTTTGAGTTCTTTCTCATATCCTTATATTTTTTTCAAAAAAATTTTTTATGATTTCTTCTACTGAGTCTCTAAGTTCTATAAAAATCTTCTTCTACAAAAATTTTTTTTCTGCTTTTTAATTCTTCCCATATCATAATTATTTAACTCCTTTCATTTATTATTTAACAGGATAACTTTTTTTATTACTTTTACCAAAAACTTTTTTTGAATTTGGAATAAAATATTGTTCTTGATTTAATCCTCCAAGAAATGGTCCACCTTGATAACCCACTGGTCCTTTATATTTAGGTATTCCTTCTGGAAATTCAATATAATATACTGTATCCAATATTGATTTATCAGCTCCATATTCTCTTATCTTAATTTCAGCATTAGGCTTAACCCACCATTTTTTTAATGGCAAGGTCTACCCTTGCTTCTACTTCTGAATTCTTAGCAACTCTTGTATACCAACTTCCATAAGGATAAGTAATTCTTTTTTTGATAAGCTATTGTTGTCTCACCAGTTTTTACATTATTTACAAATACTTTTACCTTGAACAGAATTTACTTTATTTTCTAAAAAGTAATTGTTCTTCATTTGTTACTTCACTATCTGATACTAAACTAGGAACAGAAGTGAGCCACCCCCAAAAATCTTTTATTCAAGATTTTGGGTGTGGCTCATATCTTCTATCTATACAGCTTCTCATAAATTAATTGTATATTTTTACACTAAATCATATGATACATAACTTTTTTTCTGTAATCTTATAAAGAATTTTTTTCCAAATCTACTTACTGCTACTGTTATTTCGCTGTTAACTTTATGTGTTTTTTTCTAAATCATTTTTATCATAAACTGCATATTCTGAAATACTATTAGTATGTGAATTAAAAATAACTTTCTCTTAAAAAAATTTAAATTTTTTTTAGTTCCTTATCTGTTATTTTTTTCTTTTTAGTGTTAAATTAACTTCTTCTAAAAAAACTCTTTTTAATTCCGTTATATATTCATCTGAATCTTTTTTTCATATCTTTATATTTTTTTCAATTACACTTATTAGCCCTTCTACTGAGTCCCTAAGTTCTATAAAAATCTTTTTCTACAAAAATTTCTTCTACTTTTTTTAATTTTTTTCCCATATCATAATTATTTAACTCCTTTCATTTATTATTTAACAGGATAACTTTAGCTTGATACGTTTTCTCTAAACTATTAAATAGCATTGTCTCCCCTTAATTACTTTTTTTAATTGTATTGTATTTTTTTGTTTTTTTAATCAATTATTTTTATATAACCAAAAAAATGGAGTCATTAAACTCCATTTTCTTTATATCAGCTGATATTTAATTTTCATTATGCTATATTTTTTTGTATTGCTTCAAGTTCAACCTTTTTTTAAACTCTATATTTGTTAGAGTGCTTTTCAGATTTTTTTATTTGTTTTCTTATTGTTTCTATCCAAGCATCATAACTTTCATAGACTGTGTTATCAAAGGCTGCTCCTGAAGTTTTTTTGTCCTTCAAGGTATTTTATCAATTCCTTATCATTTTCTATTTCTTTCATCACTGATGCTTCCCTTTTTATAGCATTTTCCAATTTTTTTTAGCATATTTTTCCCATTAGTTCCTTTTTTTCAGTTGCATTCATAACTTTTACCTCCATAATTTTTTTATTTTTATTTTTCTAACTTGGCTGCCTTGTTATGAATTAATAATAACTTATTTTTCTTCGTTATTTCCTTTTTCTATATAGACTAATATGCTTCTATGGAATAAATTAAAAAAATATTTTTAGAATACTTATAAATAATTTATAAATTATAGTCAACCTTTCCAAGTGAAATTGGAGTTAAATTTTTGTTGTACCCATTTTACTGCATATTCCATTAATAGTTCTATTTCATCATCAGTAACTACATTTATATTCTCATCTAAATCATCTTCAATTTCTTCTGCTCTTTCTAAATAGTCTTTTTGATAAAGGTGTAGCCATTTTCAAGTATTTTATAAGATTTCTTAATAATTCCTTATATTTTTTTACCCCAATTCAATCCACCATTATCAATTATTTCATAAGCTATTTTTTTCCAGATAATCTTATTACCTCTCCTTGTAGTGTTTCAGCAACACCTATTTCTGGGACAAGTTGTTCCCATAATTCTGAGTGTTGATTTTGCCAACCTGTTGATTTTATTTTTAATTTTTTTGATTTTCCATTATATCTTTCTATTTTTTTAGGTAATTCTACCTCAAATTTTTTTATCAAATAATTAAGTGCTTCTCTTTTTTTCTATTAATTCACTGTTATCCTTAACTTTAGAATATTCATCTAACCATTCATCTAGTCTTATTATAAAGGCTTTTATACTATCTGTTGTTCCATCATAAAGTAAATCACTTATCTCTACCATAGCTTGTAAATTTTTCTAATCTACAGATTGAAAAATGCTTTTTACTAGTGGAGTATAGTTCAAAGAATTCTTTATATTTTTTTATCATAACCTTCATCTAAAAAGCTTTTTTTATTTTTTTACTATATCAAAAATCAATAACTGCTTCATGTAAAAGACTATCTGCTTCATCTTTTTAAAAAGAGATTTATGTTTATTTATAAAAATAATCCTTACCATATTTTTTTCTATATCTTTATCATATTCAAAAAGATATTCTCCTGCATCTTTAAAGAGATCTAATTTATTATTTTGTATATGTTCATAAAGATTTTTTTGCCTAGTATAGCAGTACCATTTCTTTTTATATTCTTTATATATATCTCCTCCATAAGCTAAAAAAATAATTCAAGGAGTTCTTTATTAAATGGTTTCATATAACAAACTTTATATAATGGAATTTCTCTAACTCCTTTATCAGCTAAATTTGGATCTCCTCCTGCTTTTTAAAAAGTATTTTTTTGCAGCTTCTATATTTTTTTCCCATTAGCCATAGCCCAGTTAAGTGGAGCCATATTATATTCATCTTTTTAAAAATTGGATTTACACCTTTTTTTATAAGATATTTGATTGAAATTGGATTTGTATTTTCTGGTTCTATAAGCATTTTATGTAACCAGTTCCAAGTTCCTATTATTTCATTTATATCAAGTTCAGTAGAAAATATTTTTATCTGCTTCCTCTATATCTCCATTTTTTTTAATAATTCCCATACTTTTATTTCTAAGATTTTTTTCTTATAGTCTTCATCTAAATAATTTACTTGTTTCATTACTTATCATTAACCTCTTTTTATTATATTTCCATAAATATCATAAAGAATAGAAGTCTCCTTTATTAAATAACCTTTTTTTCTTGAAGCCCTTTTTCTATAAGTTCCATCTAAATGATAATAAGTAACATTACCTGTTTTTTTCATTATTGGAATAATATCCCTCTGATATCATTCCATCTTTAAAAGAAATATATATTTTTCCATATTTTTTTCATATAGTCCATCTTTATTCTTTTCTCATATAATATATTTCTTTATCTCCATCACTATAATATACATTTACTCTTGCTTGAAATTTCCCATTAACATAATATTCTTCTGCTTTTTAAATCTTTTTTTCCCAAAAAAATATACAATTCTTATACCATCTTCTATTCCATTTTTTTGTATGTTCTTATATGATATTTTTTTATCAAAAATAAAAAAGTCTTTTTTTAGTTATGCCTTTTTTTAGAAACATTAAAATTATCTTCATTTTTCTGCTAACCATATTGGCTCAGCTTCTGGAAGTAAAGTATCATAAAATTTCCTTTTTTTATCATCTAATGGAGGATAGTATTGTTCTTCTGGTAATAAACATATAGCTATTTCTTTTAAATTTATCAGTAAAAATACTTTCCTGCTTCTCTTAACTCAACTATTTCAGAAAAATACCTTAAATTCTTTAAATAAATTTTTATATTCATCATAAAAATTTATATTTCTTGAATAATAATTCAATTTCATTTAATTTTTTTATTAATAATTTTTACTTGCTCATAGTTTATATTTTTTTATAAAAAGTCAATTAAAAAGAATCGAAAAATTCTTCTTCAACTCTTTCTTCAGTTTTTTTATAATTTCTTTAATTTTTATCAAAAAAACTTTTTTTATCTCATTTCTGCTACCAATTCGTTTAAATGAACTAATAACAGATAATGTAACATAACTTTTTATTATCTTTTTTTCATTACTATAACTCCTTTTATTTTTTTAAAAATGTATATTTTCTTTTTTTATAATTCCATTGGAATTTTTTTCAATTTTATTTTTTTATAAATTCTTGTTTTTTTCAAGTGATACATTTTGATTTCTAATATCAATGTATACTTCTTGAGTATTTCCCTCAGGCAAATGAATATCTCTTTCTTTAGCTTGTTCTACTATTTTTAGATATCATTGAAGATGAATTTTTTTATCAACATCATAATTTTTTTACTTCTATTGTCCTATTTAATCCATCAGACCTTCCTTCTGGACGTACACTATATTTTTGTTCCATAAGGAACTTCTTTTCTATTATAATAACTTTTTTTGATTTTTGGTATTTATCTTCTGAATTAGAAATAGTATCATTTTTTTCCTTTGCTATATCAATTTCAGATTTATTATAATATTTTTCATTTCTAGTTAAAAAAATTTTTTTCACATACTAAAGTCTTTAATCATATCCATAATAATCCTCCTATGGGAGGTACTTATTATACCGCCATCACTTGAAAGAATAATTTTTAATAAAATTTTCTTCTCTTATCCTAATTACTTTTTTTCAGCTTCAATAAAAAAATAATATGTTTTGATTTCCTTGACATGTAAGCCCATTATTTATAAATAGGAACTATTTTTTTCCATTTGTTAGAGTTTTTTTACTAAAGCATTATATTATTTTCTATATTTCCTCTTATTTCTATTATATCTCCATCAAAAAAATTTTTATTGAAAAATTTATCATTTCCAATAACAGTTTTGATATTAGCATAATATACTGTTCTTATATTTTTTTAATATTTTTTTATTAAATAATTATGCTCAACCATTATTACATGTTCTCTTTCTATTTTTTTCCCAAAAATTATATACTTCTTCTATCTCAGGTGGCATTATTCCATTAAAAAAATCACCTCTATCCACTATGACAAAAATCAAAAACATAAAAGTTCCCAAAAAAATGACAGTTTCAACTTGTTGTTGAACTTGAGCTAATATGCTCATTAAATATTTTTGCATTATTATTATTGTCTTCATATAGTATTTGTTTCATCTGACTTTCTCCTAGTCTAATTATTTATTCTAGATGAATTCTTACAAACTCTCCTGTTTCTAAATTTTGAATACTTTTTTTATATCTCTTGTTAATAAACCAAAAAAATAAATTTATAGTTATCTAGTTGCCCATAGATTTCTCTTTTTTTCTATATCAACATCTAATGTTTTACTATCATATAAAGAATTATATATATCTTGAAGATTTTTGACACTCCAAATAGTTTGTTATTTTTATCTTGTTGTAATATCCAACGAATATCCTCTTGGGCATCAAAAAAATAAAAACTAAAAAAATTCTTTCCTTATAATCCTTAAATCCTTCTATTCTTCCATAACCTTCATCCACGCCAATTTTTTTAAATATTTATATTTTTTTAGATAAATAAATACCATCATCATCTTCATCATAATATAACTCATACTTTTCTTTTTATTTCATTTGTTAACTCTTGCCAAATTTCTAATTCATTAAATAATTTAAAATTTTCATCAAAAAATTATAATATATATAACTTTTTCCTGTTTCAATAGGAATGGAAAAGGAAACATTCTAAACTTGTTTTTTTGAAAAAAATTTCCTAATTTAAAAATATAACCTTTTCATAGAATCTCTGTATTCTATTTTTTTGATATATCAAATTTTTTTCTATTATATCTTTTTATATCATCACCTAATGAAATTCCACAATATTCATATTTCATTTTATCACCTCTATTTTGATTTTTGGCTGTTCTACAAATATTAATTCAGCTTTCTCTATATTTGTAGGGATTATATTCATATTTTTTTCAGGACTTCCAAAAAAATAACCTTAATTTTTTTCCATCATCAGTACCAATTAAAAATATAACTTGAATTATGCATTCCATTGCTATTACTTCTTATATTTACTACATTCCTTTTTTTTTATTTTTCTTTCCATTATTTTTTTATTTCTATTTTTTTCTTTTTCCATTTCCAACTATGTTAAATTTTTGTCCTATTCCAGTTTCTCCAGCCTTTTTTTAATTCCCCCAACATTTAATCCTTCTTTTTTTGCTAAATCATATATTTCTTGCATTGTCATATTTGGGACTTTAGCTTGTTCTACTATTTTAGATATCATTGAAGATGAATTTTTTTATCAACATCATATTTTTTTACTTCTATTGTCTTATTTAATCCATCAGACCTTCCTTCTGAATGTACACTATCTTTTTGTTCCATAAGGAACTTCTTTTCTATTATAATAACTTTTTTTGACTTTTTGTATTTATCTTCAGTATTGGAAATAGTGTTATTTACTTCATTTAATATGTCAATTTCAGATTTAGCATAATATTTTTTTCGTCTCCAGTTGAAAAATTTTTTTCAGCTACTTGTGTAGCCTTTATTTTTTTACTAATTTATCATTTTTTTTATTAAATGTGTTAGAACACTCGTGGCTCTAGCACTCGTAGGGTGTTAGTCGTGAGTAGTTCACACACTGTTAGGGTTTCCTATTTTTTTATTCCCTGATTTGTAGATATTTTTTTGTTGCTGGTGCTTTTTGTGCTACTTCTCCTTCAGCCATAACTCTTGTATAATCAGAAAAAAATAGTACATCATTGGTGCTCCAGCACCCTATATTAAAAGTTCTTTAATCTTCATATACTTTTTTTAAGATTCCATTTTTTTCTAATTTCTTCTATTGCTTTCTTTTTCTTCTTCTGTCATAATTTCTGTTTGTAGATCTGCTAGACAGTATCCTATATCATACTTTTATATTATCTGAAATTTCTATTCCTAATTCTTCAGCTTTTTTTAATATTAATATTAGAAAGTCTAAACTTAAATATTTTTAGGATTAAAGGATAGGTTGAAAAAATTTTTTTCAAAAATCTTCTTTTTGATATTTTTTTCTACTCATATGAATATTGCATATAAAACTTTGAAATCTTCCTTCTTTTTCTTCCATTTTTTTTCTAAGGAAATTGATTCTGATTTATATATTTCTCTTATTTTTTTCTTCTTTCTCTTTCCTTTAATCTCCATTCTTCCTTAGCTTCTTTTTCATAACGTACCCAATCTTCTAATTCAAATTCTGCATATATTTCTCCTAAATTTTTGGAAATAGACAGACATATTTGAATATGGAAAAATCACATTCACATAAAAAGTCTTTCTATTTTTTTATTTTCAGAAAAAAATCTTTATAAAAATTCTTCCATTGTTATTGGCTCTTTAAACTTCTCATGCTCACTAAGGCTTACACTGTATGCACTTATATTAGTTAGAGTAATTATCATAGCTTTTTATAGTGTGTTCCTTATAGTTATATATTTTATTTTTTTACATTCTTCTGGTAATTGATACCAAATATATTCTGACATATTTAAATCTACACCATAAGCTCCAAACATCATTGATTTATCCATTATTATTGGTATTGTACAGAAAGAATTAGATAAATTCAATATATTCTCCAAAGATTCCAATTTTATTTTTTTATTTTCATAGTTGCTCCTTCAAAATTTCTTTAAGTTCTTGATATATTTTTTTCATCCTCTTCTGTTTTTTTATTTTTAATCTGAATATCTCTTAACCAATACTTTTATTTCATCTCTTAACTTATTAGAAATTATAATCTCAAATTCTTTTTGATTTTTTTAATTACTTTTTACTAAATATTTTAAATTATCTATAAGTAAAAAAATTATCTAAAAACTTTTTGAGTTTCTTCTTTTTGAAAGTTCATCTATATTTTTTTATTTACAAGATTTTTTTATAATAAGTTGTTCATTATATATTTGTTCTAATTTTCCTGTGTTGTTCTCTCTTTCTTTTCTATAATTTGAAGCTTCTATTATTTGAGGTATTATTCTATGTTGATATGAATTTTTCTTCATCAGAAATAGCAACTAATTCGTCCAAATCTACTTCTGCATATACTTCACCTAAGCTCTGAAAAATAAATAGACATTGATGAATACGGAAAAATCACAACTAGGAAGAAAAGGATTCAATTCTTTTTATTTTTTTATCAAAAATTTTTTTATAAATTTCTTCCATTGTTATGCTATCTTTTTAGTTTAGTATTGTAATCAAACCCAAAACTATATGCAGTTATATCTGTAACTGTAATTAACATAGATTTTATATTTTTTTCCAGTTATATCTATATTTTTTTCTTTTTATATTCTTCTGGCAACTGTTTCCATATATTAGCTGTCATTTTAAAAATCTACATTATATGCTCCAAATATCATAGTTCCATTTGTAATTATAGGTACTGTAGAGTAGGATTCATATATCCATATTTCCCAGTTAGGCTCTACTTTTTAGTTTAATTTTTCATAATTATTCTCCTATTTTTTTCTTAATCTTATTATTCTATCAGTTTTTTTACCTGTTGGTCTTTCACTACTTTTTAAAAGCCTTGTTTTCTTTCTAAAATCTGTTATTTCTGCCAATATCTCCAATATTACTCTATTATTCCATAAGTCATAAAAAAATAAAATGTTTTATAGCTGATACTAATTAAATTATATCTTTATTAGATTTAGATATCTCTTCTTTTTGTTAATATTTTTTTCTTAATGATTTAGAAAAAAATTCATATGTTCCACTTTTTATAAACTTTTTTTAAGATTTAATTTATCCCTAATTTCTCTAAAAAGTTTTTTTCCTCTTCTTCTTTCCTAATTTTTTTGCTTGCATATCTGTTAGCCAGTATCCTATCTCATTTTTTTAATATTTTCTGGAATCGCTATTCTTAGTTCTTCTGCACTTTTTTTATTATTAACATTATATATTTTAAATTAAAAAAGTAAACTATCAATTTCTCTATCTATAAGAAGAGGAAATTTTTTTCAAATATTAGTAAAAAGACTTTCTTTTGGAATGCTATTTTTCTTTATAAGACTTTTTTTAATATTTTTTTCAAACTTAGACTGCTCCTCGTCATGAATTTTTTTTCTAATAAACTTTTGTATTATAACTCTTTCTTTTTATTCCTTCAATTTTTTTATTTCTTCACTAACCTTTATAACCCTCGGTTCTACTTTATATACTTCCCTTTAATTTTTCTTCTTTCTATTTCTTTTTATTTTTCCATTCTTCCTTAGCTTCTTTTTTTCATAACATACCCAATCTTCTAATTCAAATTCAATATATATTTCTCCTAAATTTTTGAAAAATACACTTCTATATTTGAGTAAGGAAAATCACATTTACATAAAAAAATCTTTCTATTTTTCTTACTTTCTGAAAAAAATCTTCATAAATCTCTTCCATTGTTATTGTATCTTTCAATTTTTTTCATGATTACTAATACTAACACTATATGCTGTAATATCTGTTACAGTTATTATCATAGAGTTTATAGTGTATCCTTTATCGTTCCTTATTTTTTTCTTTTAAATTTTTTTCAGGTAATTGATACCAAATACTCTCTGACATATTTACGTCTACATTATAAGCTCCCCATATCATTGTTTTATCCATTATTATTGGTACTGTACAGAAAGCTTCTGAAAAAAATTTAATTCATTTCTATGTAAAGGTTGTAATTTTATTCTTATTTCCATACACAGCTCCTTTTATTATGATTTTCTATATCTAAAATCATAAATTTAAATTTAATTGTTCATTATGTATCTGTTCTAGTTTCCCTATGCTTTTTTTCTCTTTCTTTTCTACGATTAACATCTTTCATCAATTTAGAATTTCCTAATATTCTTTCTTCCTCACTATAAGCTATTAACTCATCTAAATCAAATTCTACATAAATTTCTCCTAAATATTGAAAAATAAATAGACATAGATGAGTATGGAAAAATCACAACCAGGTAGAAAAACTTTCAATTTTTTTCTATTCCTATCAAAAATTTTTCATAAATTTCTTCCATTATTATTTCATCTTTTAATTTATCATGAAATTTAATATTAAAAACTATATGCAGTAATATTAGTTATTGTAACTAACATATTTTTTTATAAAGCTTTTTTTACGATAATTATTATACAATTTCCTTTTTATACTCTTCTGGTAACTGATACCATATATTATCTGTTATTTCAAAGTTCATATTATAAGCTCCAAATATTATGGTTTTATTTTTTTAATAATTGGTAATGTACATTCAAATTCCATTCCATCTAATTCCCATTCATCCAGAGATTGTATTCTCAACTTAGTTCTCATAGCTGGTCTCCTTTATTCTTTTTATCAGTATTACCTCTTTATCAGTTATTTTTTTCCTATAAGCTCTCCACTTTTTTTGATACTCTTGTTTCCTTTCTAATTCCAGGATATCCCCCTATTTAATAAATTTAAACCCTTTAGGAGGCTTGTAGTCATCTCTGAGCATATTCTTAAAAAAATCGATTTATTTTTTTGTTCACATATAATATTACATTGAAAATAATTTTTATTCCAGCACTTTCATAATAAATATGTATATTATCTCTTTTTATTATAAAAAGTTTTATTTGTTTTTAAATCTTTTTGATTAGTATAATAAATGGTGTTGATAGAAGAATTTTCTATCAACACCATTTATTTTTAATAATCACTTTTTTTATATCTAGGTACAACGAAGCCTGAAAGAGAAATTTGTGGAATATTCCATTCATTGGCTAAATAAATAGAACATCTAATTTCATCTCCTATAGAACTTCTTGCCAAAAAAACTCATATCGTGCTATTTCTTCGTTATTTGAAATTCTTTCAATATTTTCTACATAAGCTTTTTTTGTAAAAAAATGAAGAAAAATTCATTCCAAATAATCTGAACATCAGCTACTGATAATTCTATTTTTTTAATCCATAATTTAGTCCAACTTTACATCTTTTTTTCTTGCCTGTTTCATCAGCTTTACAAGTTTTTTTGTACTTCCCTTGCTAAGAATCCAATCTTTATTATTTAAGCTATTAACTTTACTAGATAAAAATTTCTTTAAATTCAGTCATTTTTTTCTAGAAAATATTTACATGCATTTTCAAAAAAATATCTAAATTATCCATATCAGTGATTTCCTTTTCCAAGTTGATAAAAAAATAACTTATATTTTCATAACATACTCAATAATATTATAAGTATGGTCTGCTATTCTCTTATAGTAATTGATGATATCTAAGTAACCTGTATTCAATCTTGCAGGTATATTCTCAGATCTTGAGAAATGCTCTTTTTTTACTTCTTTATAATAAGATTTCAACTCTTGATATTTTTTTAGACCTGTTGAATATAGTTCTTTTTTTCTCCTGTTTTTTTACTGCTCTACTAATATCATTAAATAGTTCAACAGAAAGAGAATGAAGCTTGAATATCATCTTGGCTCTAGTTTCATCAAGGTCAATAGAGTTTTCATAAAAGCATGTATAGTCTATTTGCTATTCTATTTTTGATAATCACCAATAGTTTCATACTCATCACAAGCTAATAAGTTCATTCTAGTATCTTCGATTAAAGATTTACTCAAAGATTTACTTAATAATGAGAAATTTGAATCATAAATTTCTTTTTTTCATATAAATCTAGTTTATCTTCAGCTGCAACTATATCTTCATTGTATTTAGCAATTTTTTTCTTTTTTTCTTTTTAATGATTCTTCCAATTTTTAAGAATACATCATCTATCATAGTTACCATAGAGCTTACCTCTATTTTTTTGTTTGATCTATGATTACATTGGGTAAAGTCATTTTCAAAGAAGCAAGCTTAGTTACTCTTTGTTCATCTTCACCTGTATCTTTAACAATGTATAATAGTAATTTATCTAAGAGCCCAACAAAAGGTGTTAATATTATTACATTACTTATATTAAAAAAATTGTATGAGCTGCTGCTATTGCTGCTCCCATATGATGTACAGGATCAACAAAATTATTTAAAAAAATTTTTAAATAAAATCTAAATATAGAAGTTACCCAAAAAAACTCCTATTAAATTAATAAGTGTATGGGCAAAGGCTGCTCTCTTCGCATTAGGTTTAGCTCCTAAAGAAGCAAGAAAGGCTGTTACTGTTGTCCCTACATTTTCTCCTAAAACTAAGGCAACTGCTGCTTGATAGTCAATTAGCCCCTGTGTTGCAAGTGCTATTGTTATTCCTATAGTAGCTGCTGAAGATTGAATTAAGGCTGTTATAATTGCTCCTACCGCTGTTACTTTTAGTAGACCAAAGTATGAGTCAACCTTAAACATCTTAAACATTTCAATGAATTCTGGCATGTCTTTTAAAGGACTAAGGGCTTGGCTCATAAGCTGTAATCCAAAAAATATTAATCCAACTCCAATGATTGCACTTAGATTTGTTCTAGCCTTCTCTTTTTTCATAAACATATATAGGATAGCTGCTACTCCAACTATTGGAAGTCCATACTTACCTATATCTAAAACTAGTAACCAACCTGTGATAGTTGTTCCTATATTCGCCCCTAAAAATAACTCCTAATGCTTGTTTTTAAAGTTAAAAAGCGAAGCATTTACAAAAACCAACTGTCATAACAGTACTAACAGATGATGACTGCACCAAAGCTGTTATAACAATTCCAACTAGAATACCTAATATTCTATTGTTAGTTAAAGAAGCTAAAAATCTTTTTTTAACTTTGGACCTGCTATTTTTCTGCATACTTGTTGACATGTGTTCCATACCATACAAAAAAATAGACCTAAACCACCGATAAGTTGTAATATAATTTTTTTATACATGATCCTCCAGTAATTCTTTCTAAAAAAATAATTATCTTACACATTCTTTTCTATGCTATATTTTTTTTTAACAGATAAAGGGGTTTTGTATGACATTTTTGCTTCTCTTAATCCTTCATCACCAAAAATCATCTTCTCTATTTACTAATTCATAGCCTTGCCATTCTTCTTGTAAATATATCATATTTATTGCTTGATAACTTCCTATATAGTCAATTAAAAGCTTTTTTTCAGTATGAACTAATACCATTTTTATTGTTCAATGCTTCTCCTAGACTATAAGCAATAATTTGATTATTAACTTTTTAAAAAACCACCTTTGATATCTAAGCTATCGTAATTTTTTTAAAAAGTTGCATTATTCCCTCATTTTCATTTTTTTAGAATTTCTCCACCAAACTCTGAATGAAGTTTATACCATTTTTTTCTTGAAAAGCAATTACTTCTCCTATATTATCCTTACTTATACTTTCATAAGTATATTCATAATTCTTTCTAAAATTAGCTACTCTATTTTTTTTCTTAGCATAATGTCTACCCTTTAAAGTTGATAGACTTTCATAAGAATAAATATAGTCCTCATAATCTCTTTTTCTCTTGTAAATTAAAAATCATCTTTTAATTTTTTTCATACCAATATTCTGTAAAAATAGTGAATAGGTACATTTTCCTCTATGATATTTTTTTATTTTTTTTCTTTCATAGCAGCTATATTTTGCAGGAGTATCATTTTTTTAGGGATAGGCATATAGTAATATGCCTCACCCATATATTCACTTCTGATAGTCAAAACATCATTTTCTATTTCATATTCTGTGTTTTTCACCAAAGCTCCATAAGAAAAAGATTAGAAAAAAACTTAAATCACAGATTTCAAACCTATTTTTTTGTGTATTCCTCAATAGTGTCTTTGGACTCTATTGTTAATTTTTCTCCACATAATTTCTCCTATCTATTTTTGCCAACTTATAAATAGCTTCTACATATATTTGAAGAAGTTTATCTATTTTTTTGAGATCTCTAAATATTCATCTCTTTGGTGCATTCTATCTTCTTGTTCTGGAAGTAAAGCTCCAAAGGCAACAGTGTTATTTGCATATTTAGCGTAAGTTCCTCCACCTATAGCTACAGGTTGTGCATTAATATCTCCTGTTAATTCTTTATAGATATCCATTAAAGTTGAAACTAAGAAACTATCTTTTTGGTACATATAAAGGTTGAGTATTTGAATGTAATACAAATTCATATCCGAAAATCTTCAGTATTTTTTTCTTAATAGTTTCTATTATTTGTTCATTTTTAATTTTAACAGGAATTCTCATATCTAACCAAATTTCAAGTTCATTATTTTTCTAAATTAATTTTTTTCCTAAATTTAGAGTTAATTCTCCTGTTTCTCCATCAGTACATTTAACTCCAAAAGATTCTCCATCAGTTTCCATTTTTACAAATTTATCAAAGAATGTAACTATACTTTTTAATTCTTCATTCTTAACTTCAAAATCTTTTAAAACTTCAAAAAGAGCTGATACTGCATTGTATCCTTTGCTTGGATATGCTCCATGAGCTGGGATTCCTGCTGAAACTACTTTATATGTATTTCCTTCTCTTTCAAATTCAACTTTATTTTTGTTTCTAACTTCTCCAAGCATATCTACAGGAATTTCTCCATTAGCTTTGTTTGGAACAGAGTTAAAAGCATTTCCACCTTTTATTACTACATCTTGTAAAGTGTTGAATTTTTTCTTTATTTTAACTCTTACACTTCCTTTTTCTGCATAAGTTACAGGGAAACTTGAATCTGGTGTGAATCCTATAGTAGGTTGAGGCATTTTTAATTCCCCAAAGTAATATTTTAAACAAGCACTTCCACTTTCTTCGTCTGCTCCTAATATCATTCTAACTTTTCTATTTAGTTTTATCCCTGCATCTGCTATTGCTTTCATAGCAAATAAAGAGATTATAGCAGGTCCTTTGTCATCTAATGTCCCTCTACCAAAGATTTTTCCATCTGCTATTGTTCCTGAATATGGAGGATATGTCCAGTTATCTCCTTCTGGTACTACGTCAACGTGAGCAAGTATTCCTAGAGTTTCATCTCCTTCTCCCATATCAATGTGCATAGCATAATTATCAAATTTTTCAGCTTTAAAACCAAGTTTTTTAGCTAAATCCATAAAGTGATCTAGTGCTTTTGCAGGTCCTTCTCCAAAAGGCATTCCAGGTAATGGAGCTTCCTTAACACTTTTTACTCTTATTGCATTTTTGAATTTCTTTTTACTACTTCATCTTTGTATCCTAATACTTTTTCTTTTTAAATCCATTATAAACCCTCCTATATTTTTTTCACTCGCTGCTTCTTGTATTCCTCTATATTTTCCATATAGATATCTCACATATTCATATTCAAATGGTGAGTTTGTTTGATAATAATGGAAATCAATATTCTTTCTCATATCAATTCCTCTTAAAAGCAGTAACAGGAACACTAGATGTGCTAAATAGTTCCATTCTATTATATATATCTATCTTTCCTGCTATAGCTGAGTCAACTCCTGTTCCAAAAAGCATCTCTTAAATATGTAGGTCCTAATAAAGGTAGAACTAAATAAGGTCCTCTCCCTACTCCATAATGTGCTAGAGTCAATCCAAAATCTTCATAAGGTTTTGGCATTCCCATTTTAGAAGCTACATCAAAAAAGTCCTCCAAGCCCTAATACAGTATTCATAGTAAATCTTCCTAAGGCTCTCATTGATTTTTCTTCCCTTTAATTGAAAAAGCTGAGTTTGCCATAGTATTTAAAAACTTTTTGCATTTTTGAAAAAAACTACTTATTCTATTTTCAACAAAAATCTGGAGTTATAAATTTATAAGTATTCACTATAGGAGTTATTACTAATCTTTCTATTTGATAGTTAAAATAGTACATTCTTTTTATTGAATGGTTCCCAAGGATCGTACTCATCTGCCATAAAAATTCTTTTCTGTAGTAACAACTACATCATTAGTTTCTATATTAGCTGTTTTTAACCTCATCAGTATTAGCACAAGAAACTAAACTAAGGCTTAAAAATACTTAATAGTAATAATTTTTTTAATTTTTCATATTTTAAAAACCCCCTTATTTACAAAATTTTACCATAACATCTACATTTTCTTTGTAGAACATGTTTCCACAATGTCCACCTCTTGGATAGATAACTAATCTATCTTTAAATACATCTTTTAAAAAAGGCTATATCTTTTTCATTTAAAAATTAACTCATCTGCATTTGTTACAGCAGCTATTTTAGGGAGATGTTCTAAGATAATCCTCAATAACTCTTAGACTTGAAGCTCTCTTTAAATCATCTATACTTGATGCTTTATTTTGCTTTTTGATAATATGGTAAACCAACTTTATCAACATAGTCTTCAAAAGTTTGCAAAAATTTACTGCTTTAAAATAAGGTTTCATATTAGTAAACTTAGTTAATTTTAGCTGTAGGCTTTGTATAGACTCCACTTTTTTTGTTAAGAGATCTGAAAGGAAGTTTAAATCATTTGATGTCAATCTAAAAAGCTAATCCTATATAGGCTTTTCTTTTTCTTCGTCAGATAAGAAATCTCCCTTAACTATATTGTAAATAGTATCTGCTCCTATGTTAGCATATTCATTTGTCAATCCACCTTTTAAGTCTTGCTAAAGTTGTATTTAATAGTTTTTTTCTATATTTTCTGTTTTACCACCTGTGTAATCATCTAAATATTTATCTAATTTTACAGCTGAGTCATATAATTCTACAGGAGGGTTTACCATAAATACTCTTTTTGAAAGTTAAAAAGCTTTTTCAGTTTCATCTATATATGATAAAACTGCAGCATTAGTTCCACCTAAACTATAACCCATAATATAAAAAAATCTGTAACTTCTACTTGATCTTTGATTTTTGTCATAAGCAAGCTTCATAGCCTTATAAATATCTTTATTATCTTCCATCAGTAACCCTGGTACAGTATTAGAAGATGCTGAAATCATAAATTGTTGACTCATTTGTGAGCTAATAGCAATAGTATGATATCCTGCTGTATGAAATATTCTTTTGCATGAACTTTACTCTAGATGCATTATAGTCAGAACCTGTTCCTGCAAGAACAAAAAAATTAAAGGTGCTTTCTTATTTTTTTGTTTACTAAAAGAAAAATTTAAATTTATTTGCATACCAAAAATGCATCAGGTATATCTTTTTGGATCCTTAATTTGTATTTCATATACTTTTAATGGTATATTCTCCATAATTCCTTCTGTCATCATTGTTGAACTTCCTATAATTGTTGCCGAATAGGGATCTTCTATTGGAAAAATTATATGAAAAATGCAGTCAATGATAATAGTAAAAAAACAATACTACTTTTACTTAATAATTTTTTTCAAAAACTACCTCCTTTAAAAATAACGAAATTTGATTTGTTTCACTCAAACTTGAAATTGCTCCAATACTTTTTTTAACTTATCTGCCACTGTCTGTGACATCTTTGTTCTTCTTTTTAAATCTTCAACTGAAATAAATTTTTGCTTCTTCTCTTTCTTTTAGAATATTTTCAATTACTGCACCACCAAGTCCACTTATTCCAATTAAAGGTATTCTAATTTTACCATCTTCTATTTTTAAATTTTCTACCTTCAGATAAATAAATATCTACAGGTAAAAAGTTCTATACCTCTTGCTTCTAATTCTACCACAATTTCACATATAGCTTGTTCATTCTTTTTCTTAGGATCTAATTTAGGTTCTTTCGATAGCTCTTCTAATTTTTTTGTTTTGCAAGAACTCCCTTACTCATAACTTCCATATCAAAGTCATCTGCTTTTCTCGATAAGAAAGCTGCATAGAATGCAAGTGGCTTATGAACCTTAAAGTATGCTATTCTCATTGCCATCATAACATAGGCAACAGCATGTCCTTTTGGGAACATATATTCTATTCTTCTGCAAGATTCTATATACCAATCAGGAACATTTTTTTCCTTCATCATATTAGAATAATTTTCCCAATTTTCAGGTTCTTTTTTTAGGTTTACCTTTTCTTACAAACTCCATTATCTTAAAGGCATCACTATTATCTAAGCCTTGATCTATTAAATAGTTCATAATGTCATCTCTCACTGTTATTATTTGTGAAAGAGTTGCTTGTCCATTTCTTACAAACTCTTGGGCATTATTAAGCCAAACATTTGTACCATGTGAAAGTCCTGATATTCTTACAAGCTCTGCAAAAGTTGTAGGTCTTGTATCTATTAGCATCTGTCTAACAAAGCCTGTACCAAACTCAGGTATCCCATAAGTTCCTATTTCTGTTCCTATTTCTTCAGGACTTACTCCTAGTGATTCAGTTGATGAGAATATTTTTAAAGTATCCTTATCAGCAAGTGGAATATCCTTAATTTCCATATTAGTATATTCTTGTAAAAGCTTTATAGTTGTAGGGTCGTCATGCCCTAGTATATCAAGTTTTACTAACTGTTCGTCCATTACATGATAATCATAATGGGTTGTTGTAGATTCACTTGTTTCATCATTAGCTGGTCTTTGTACAGGACAGAATTCATAGATAGAATTGCCTTGAGGAACTATTACCATTCCTCCTGGGTGTTGACCTGTAGTTTTCTTTGCACCTTGACAAAGTCTACCCAATCTAATTATTTCTGCTCTTACTGCATTCAGATTATTGTCTTCAAAATATTTTCTTACATAGGCTTCAACATTCTTTTCTGCCAATGTTGATATAGTTCCTGCTTTAAATACGTTCTCTTTACCAAAGAGTTCTTCACAGTATCTATGAATTTCAGATTGGTATTCTCCTGAGAAGTTCAAGTCTATATCAGGAACTTTATCTCCTTTAAATCCCATAAATACTTCAAACGGTATTGAGTATCCGTCTTTTCTAAGTGGAGCACCACAGTTAGGACATATTTTATCAGGTAAATCTATACCTACTCCTTCTTTTTCAATAAACTCTGAATGTTTACACTCAGGATTATCACAAATATAATGAGGATATAGGGCATTAACTTCAGTAATTCCCATCATAAAAGCTACAAGTGAAGATCCAACTGAACCTCTTGATCCAACTAGATAACCATTATCTAAAGATTTCTTAACTAGCTTTTGTGCCGATAGATACAGAACTGAGAAACCATTGTTTATAATGGCATTTAATTCTCTTTCTAATCTTGCTGATACTATGTTAGGTAAAGGATCACCATATATTCTATATGCCTTTTCATAAGTCATAGTTCTAACTATTTCTTCTGCATTATCCATTTTTTTGGTGGATAGAATCCTTCTGGTATAGGTTTTATACCTTCTTCTACCATATCAGCTATTTTATTTGTGTTAGTTATAACAACTTCTTTAGCTTCTTGTTCACCTAAATAACTAAATTCTTTTTAGCATTTCATCTGTTGTTCTAAAGTAAAAGCCATTATTTACTCTATATTGTCTTGGACTATAAACAGTTCCACTACCATATAATAAAATTGATCTTATTATATCTTCATTTTCATCTAGATAATGAACATTTGAGCTTGCTGTTACTAGAATTCCAAGTCTTTTACCTAAGTCATAAAAAAATATTTATTCATTTTTTTCAACTTCATCATAAGAAGCTAATGAACCTGTTCCTTCTTTTTTTCTATAAGCTCATTGTAAGTTGATTTTAGGTAATAACTCTATATAGTCATAAAAATTTTTGCTGTTTCTTCTAGTTTTTTTCTAAGTCATGTCTTAAATATAACTCTACAAGCTCTCCTGAATTCATAAAATGTGCACTCAAAGAACTTCCGACTATAAGTCCTTCTCTATTTTCTTTTTAATACTGACTTAGGTATTCTAGCTTTTTTTATTTCCGAAGTACTTTTATATGTCCTTCAGAAACTAATTTGTACATATTTTTTTAAGCCTTCTTGAGTCTTAACTTGCACCATAATATTTTTTTAAAGATTGCTTTTTTTAACATTAACTTCAAAACCTTTATTTATATCTTTAAGGTATTCTATACCTTTTTTTCTTTATATTTTTTTCTAAGAATATAATAAACATATTGGCTGTTGCTTGTGAGTCATCAACTGCTCTATGATGTTTTTTTCAAGAGCAAGTCCTAAGATTTATTTCAAATCTCCTAAACCATATTTTTTTAAAAATCTGGGAATAGGTCTCTCGCCATTTGTAAGGTATCAATGACAGAATTTTCTAAATCTATATTTCAAATACTCTTTTTATATCTCTTTTTATAAATCCCATATCAAAAGGAGCATTATGAGCAACTAAAACTGCATCTCCAATGAAATCCACAAACTTTCCTATCACTTCATCTATTTTAGGTTGATTTGCAACTTGCTCATTTGTAATACTTGTAATTTCAGTTATATGATATGGAATAGATATTCCTGGATTAATAAGTTGTGAATATCTATCAATTATTCTTCCAGATTTTATTTTTTTACAGCTCCTATTTCTATTATTTTTATTAGTATGAGAGTTTAATCCTGTAGTTTCTATATCAAATACTACAAATTCTTCTTCATCTATTTTTTTATCTTTAGGATTTGTAATCATAAGTGCTTCATCATCTATCATATACATTTCACAACCAAAGATAACCTTCATTTTATCATCATCTTTTTGAAAGCTTCTTAGCTGTCTTATAGGCTGCTGGATAAGAGTGAACAACAGAATAATCTGTAATAGCTATAGCCTTATGTCCGTATTCTTTGGCTCTTTTTATAAGGTCTTCAACATCAGTTACTCCTACCATTTCACTCATTTTTTTGTATGTGTGTGTAGCTCAACCATTTTTTTTCTTCTGCTGTATCTTCTTTTTTTTAGTAACTTTCTTTTCTCAATGATATTTACTGTATTTATCATTAAAGTTTTTTTCATTTCCAGCATAGGTATCCATTTGAACTTTTCCACTAAGTTTTAAAAATTTTTCCTTCTGAAATATCTAGATTATCATTTTCATCTAAGAATATTTTTAGAAGTAAGAGAACTTTCTCCATCTGTTATTCTTATAGTTTTTTTAAAAGTCTTTTCCACTTTTTTTAATACCATGCTTTCTATAGAGAAAATTTCTCCTTGAACTATACAAGGTTCTCCATCATATAGGTCATAGAAAATCTTTTATAGATATAACATCACCTTTTATATCTTTAGTTTTTTTGAACCTCTTTTTAAAAATCATTTTTTTAGCTTTATACACTTGAGTTTCTGTCACAGAATTTTCTTTTTATAATCTTTTTCTCTTTCAGAACTTATAATATTTTGTTGTTTTTTTCCATATCAGCTTTTTATTTTTTTTCTTCAACATTTGAAAGCTCTTTTGAAAAAAATCTCCTACAGAAAAACATAATCTTTATAATCTTTTTAAACCATATTCTGCTAAAATACTTTCTATTTTTTTGAAGAAATCTTTACTTCTTCTAACATAAACTTTATATGTTCATCATTAAGTTCTATAATTATATAATTATTTTTAACATATACCTTATAAAAAAACACAAAAAGGACTTAGAGGTTGTATTCCTAGATTTCAACCTTTCTATAGCCCTAATTGCAATTGTTTTTTTATTTCTTCATCTTCTAATTTTAATTCTTTTGTTTTCTGTTACAAACTCTATCTCTATTTCTCTACCAAATTTTGAAAGAACATCTTTATATATAGTGTCGATGTCATCTATACAACCCATACAAGATACTGAACAATTGAAAGTTATCCTCTTAGTCCTTGTATTTAAGAGGATATTTTTTTAATCTCTATATTTTTTTACACCTAATTTTTTTCAAAAAAACTTCCATATTAGGTTCTATCATAATTTGCCTATTATTCATATCTATTCTCCAAAGCTCATATTATAAATTAGTTTATCTCTCTCCAAATAATCTATCTAAAAATTATTGCAACAGCTGCTCTAACTGATAAGTGATTATATTTTGAATTAGCTCTAATTGGTTCTAATATATGATCAGACATAGCCATAACTTCATCAGTTAAGCCCCAACCTGTTCCAAAAAGTAAAAGGTAAGGTTTATCATCTTCAAATATTTGTTTAGATAAATTTTCATAACTTATGCTATTATCAAATATTCTAGCTGATGTTGTTATAATTAAAGGCTTTTTGTCCTTCAATTCTTTCTATTTCTTCCACAACTGCTTCTATACTTTCTGCAACATCTGTCACTCTGAAAGCTTGTTCTCTGTCTTTATTATATTGACCACCTGTACCATCTTGCCAATATGCTATTATTCTTTCTGTCAATTTTTTTGTGCATCAACAGGAACAACTAATCTATATCCTTTTTATTTCATAAGTTCCACAAGATCTTGATATATCATGGATATCAAAATTTGTTACAGATGTACAAACAATATCTTTATTTCTATTATAAACTGGATAGTGAACTAAACTTAAATAAACTTTATTTCTCATTGTATATTTTACACTTCCTCTTTTTTTATCTCTTCTTTAATTTCATCTAATAGTTTTTTTCTAACTTAGTTAATTCTCTTTTTTTCTATCAGGTCTCTTCTTCTTAAATAAGTTCTTTTTAAACTTTCTTTTCAATCTCCACTCATCTATTTTTTTATGATTTCCTGATATCAATACATCAGGTACTCTTAAACCTTTATATTCAGCTGGTCTTGTGTAGTGTGGATAATCTAAAAGTCCATTATAGAAAGAATCATTTTCATAAGAATCCTTTTTTATTACATCAGGTAAAAGCCTTATAATAGTATCAGAAATAACCATAGCTGGTAGTTTCTCCACCTGTTAATACAAAATCACCTATAGATAATTCCATATCTACCTTATTTTCAACTACTCTTTCATCTATACCTTCATAATGTCCTGCTATTATTGTTAATTCTTCTTCTTTAGCAAGTTCTTTTGCTATCTCCTGATTAAAAGTTTTTCCTTGTGGTGATGTATAGATAACCTTTCCTGAAAGATTCTCTAGTGCTAAAAAAATAAAGGTTCTGGCTTCATAACCATTCCATTTCCACCACCAAAAAGGCATATCATCAGCTTGTTTATGTTTGTCAAAACAATAGTCTCTAATATCAATAATATTTACTTCCACTGCTCCAAATTTTATTGCTCTTGAAATGATACTCTCACCCACAAAGCCTTCAAACATCTTTGGAAATAATGTTAAAAATATTTATTTTCATTTCTTTACCTTAGGTTCTTTTCATACCTTCTATGGTATCAACTAACATTTTTTTGTTTTCAAAATCAATATTTTTTTAATAAATACATCTACATCAGGTATCATAGTTTCAAAGTCTTCACTTTCTATAACATAAATATCATGTGCTGCTGTATCCATAATTTCAGTTATTTCCCCTAGATACTCATCACTCTTTTACATCATAGACTTTAAAACCCTAGCATATCACTTACTAAATGCTCATCTTCTCCAATTCCAACTATATCTCTTCTAACCTTTATAGCTGCATTTCTAATTTCAATAGTATCTTGTTTGTTTTTTTATCTCTTCAAAAGTAAAAAATCCATTTATTCGCAACAAGAGGTACTATCTTTTTTTACAGTCAATAGTTTTTTTGTTGCTTATCTTCCAATTCCAAAAATAACTTTATTTCCAACTAACATTTCTATATTTTTGTAAATCAGAAATTACTTTGACTTCTCCTTTTTAAATGATGAGAACCTAAAACTTTTTCCTGCAACAATCATACTGACTCCTAATCTAAAAAAATTCAACACTTACATTAAGTTTATCTTTTACTCCAGCTGCTTGCATAACTCCTCTGATTGCATTAGCTGTAAGTCCATTTTTTTCCCTATTATTTTTCCCCATTTCTCCTTTAGCAACACTAACTTTGAATGTTACATCTGAATCTAAAAACTTCATAAGTTATATTTACTTTATCTTCTGTTTCTACTAATTGTTTAATAATAAAAATTTAATAAACTTTCTAAATTTTCCATTTTTTTCCTCCGTTATAGTGTACCTTTCCAAGCACCCTCTTCAATAATTTTTCAAATCTACCCATCTATTTCCTAAATCAATTAATACTTCTCTCATTACATCTTTATAATCATCTGTTGAAATAACACTTATGATACCCTTTAGTTGAATCAAGAGTTCTCACAACTCCTGCTCCTTCATAGGCTTCCACTATTTTATTGATAAAGTCTATATCTTCTTTTTTTACTTTGTATTAAAAATTCATAACTTTTTTTCATCAACATTTAACCTCATCTACCTTCAAAAAAATATCTATAAGTTCAATAAATTTATCTATTGATATATTTTCTGCTCTTTCATTTTCAGATATTTCAACTTGATTTAATATTTCTTTTTATTTTTATCTTTTGAATATCCTAATGTTGCTAGATTATTTACGATATTTTTTTTCTCTTATTTGAAAAAAAGCTGCCTTTATATATTTAAAGAATAAATCTTCTGAAATCTTATTTTTGTATCTATCATCTTTATAGAATTTTATTGAGATAAAGGCTGAATCAACATTTGGAACAGGATTAAAAAATTCTCTTGGAATAGTGAACAGATAGTCTGCTTCTCCATAGTATTCAACTGCTAGAGTTAAAATAGATCTTTCTTTACCTGCCTTTGCACAAATTCTTTCTCCAACTTCCTTTTGAACCATAATATATGCTTCGTCTATTAGTTCTTTATTCTCTATAAGTTTATTGATAATAGGTGATGTTATGTAGTAAGGTATATTTGGCAACGACCTTAGTACCCTTTATTTAGATATTTAGTCAAGTCTACTTCCAAAACATCTCCCATTACAAGAGTGTAGTTCTCTTTTTGAAAGAAAAACTTTTTTTCTAAGACCTGCTTCTAAGTCCTTATCTATCTCAACACAAGTTAATTTTTTAGCTCTTTCAACTAATAAATTTGTCAAAGCCCCTTGCCCTGGTCCTATTTCTAAAATCTCATCATTTTCATCAATATTAGAAACTTCTATTATTTTTATTTAAGATTTCATCTTTATTATTTAAAAAGTTTTGACCATACTTCTTTTTTTATGTTTAAAGTCCATTTCTGGCTCCTATTCAAAAAAACTACAACAGCTATATATGGTAAATTTCTGTACTTTTTTGATCATAGTCAAGTCCGTAACCAATTACAAATTTATCTGGAACATCAAAACCTACATAATCAATGTCTATGTTTCACCTTTCTTCTTTCAGGTTTTACTTAATAAAGTACAAGTTTTAAGAGTTTTTACTCCCTTTTGATTCTTTTAAAATATCTTATAACATGTTCTAAAGTTAAACCTGTATCTATTATATCTTCAACGATTAAAAACATGTTTTTCCTCTTAAAGTCTAAATCAGTATCTTTTTAAAAATTTTTAACATCTCCACTACTTACAGTTTCACTTCCATAGCTAGATACTGACATAAAATCTATTATAACTGGTGAATTTATTTCCTTTACTAAATCACTTAAAAAAACTACTGATCCTTTCAATAGTCCCACACAGTAAAGTTCTTCTCCAGCATAATCTTTTTTTCTATTTGCTTAGCTAATTCCTTTATTCTATTTTTCAACAGTCTTTCTATCAATCAAATTTTTCAATTCTATAGTTCACTGAAAAATCCTCCCCTAAATAATTTATACTTTAATAATAGATTTTAACATTTTAACGAAATTTTATCAAGATATAGAAGTTCACTTTTAAAAAGTCTTTGGAAAAAAATATCATTTTTATTCTATGTATATTTTTTTGTATATACTTTTCAGTTTCAAATAAAAAGATGAGATAGTTCTGTATCAAATGAATAACTATCAATTAAAGGATAAGTATAATCAGGCATATATTCATTTTTTTATCTAATACCTCCATCATTATCTTTATTTCTTCTTTTTGCTATCTTTAAAATACCCTCTTGGAACCTCATCAAAATTTCTCATTTCTATATCATAAGGAGTTAATTTTTGGTTCTGGTTTTTGCTAATTCTTCATCTATTTTATCCAGTGTTTTTTTGACATTGTTGTATAACTTTTTCTAAATTTTTTTCTTTCTTTTACTCATTTTATACCACCTTATTTTTTTTAACTAAGCTTCTAAAAAAATTTCTTAACATACTAAATAAGATTTAATAATGGTTTTAAAAAGTTTCATTCATTTCTACAAACTCTTCATAAGAAATATCTGATTTATCATTAAAAAAATAATATATTCCTTTTTCTAATAATAATACCTTTTTTTGCTTTTTCCTTCTAATCTTTTCAATAATTCTTCTTTTGGGACTTTTTATTAATTTCTTATAACATTCTTCATTAAAAATACATTACAGGAGATAATGTAAATAAAGCATCAGATAGTATTCCTATTTCTACTCCTGTTTCTTTTTAATTTCAAAAAAATTAGGATTTTTACTATCATAATATGTTATTGTTTCTGGTGTTCTTCCTTCTTCATAAGCTGTTCCATAATTTGAAATATATATGTAAGTAATATAAGGCTCATAAATTGTTATTATTTTAGGAAGATCTTCATAAATTATTTTTTTGATAATCTATTAATTTATATGTTATTTTAAATTCATATCTTAAATTATCCCAAGCTATATAGCTAAGTCCCTCCATTGGTAATCTCCCTCTATACTTACCCCCTTTGTTTTTTTATATTTTTTTAGCATAATAAAAAAACATATTAATTCTGCTCCAAAAATCTGGTGTCTTTGGAATTTCACTATCTTTTAAACCTAATGGTGCCTCTATTTTTTTGATAATCCTTCCATAACTCTTTTATGCATTTCTTCCATAGGTTCATTATTATCTACTTTTCTATATAATTGGATAGTTCTTTCTAATACTTTCATTTTTTTAACCTTCCTTGTTATCATTTCTACTTTATATTTTTTTTATTACATTAATCTATATAGCCATAGATATACTACAGCAAGATATAAAAAGTTGTGTAATTAAATATAGTGGCTCTACCAAAATCTATATAGCCATAGATACACTATAGCAAGATATAAAAAGTTGTGTAATTAAATATAGTGGCTCTACTAAAACTATTCTTTTTTTAACTTTTTGCTTTTATTGGAAGATAAAGAAGAGAAAAAGTATAACAAATAATAGAAGATTATATTTATTCTAATATTTCTAACAAAAAAATTGATATAAAAAAATTAAAAACAAGATAATTTATCACAACTAATTTTCTAAATTTCTTTTTTTACTCAATTTTTAGATAGTAATATAGTAAAAAAATTCTTTTAAAACAATATAATAAAATATAAATTTCTCTAACTCTATTAGTTTCTCTGAATCAGTAAAAAAATTATAAAGATACAATAGATAAATAATGTCAAAAAAATCTAAGCCATATAAAAAGCCATATTCTTTTTTTCTTTAACTTCCATATACTTTTTCTAAGTTTTTTTATATTTTTTTATATTTTTTTAAAAAGAGAAATTATACATAGAATTAAATTAATTCCTAAATATATAAGCATTATATTTCTTAAGAAAAATTAATTTATTTACTACATTAGCTGTTGTAGTATTTTCTTTTTTTCAAACTTATCTGAGTCATAATAATCTGAAGTATTCAGCATTTTTCCTAAATAAATCCTGACTAAATTGAGTTAAACGAGCTCTTTCACCATTTTTTTTTATATATTTCTCTGGATTTTTCTAATTTTTAAAGATGAAATATTTAACATTTCTTTTTATTTCATCTTCTGAAAGACCATATACTTCTTTTTTTATCATCAATGATAAAAATAACCTGTACTTTTATTATATTCTATTTCTTTTTTTGTTCTCTGTTATATTTAGGATTATATTCCTCTGAATCGTCTTCTAGCCATTTAAAACCAGAATTTTTTTGGTAGGCTTCTTTATAAGTGTAAGTATTTCCTATCCAGATATTATTAATATTGTCTAATTCTTTTTACATATAACCTTTGCTCTAAATTAGTTGTTTCCAAAACTAAATTGGCTACATCATCATTAAATATAGGATAATCTCTCTCTATTTTTTTGTATTTTTTTACTTAATTGCAATAAAAGTATTTTCATATCTAGGAACTTTTGCTAAAAAAAGAAAATAATTAAAAGCCAATAAAATAATATGAAAAAATTTTTTTATTTTCATTTTCTCTACCTCATTTCGTAAATTTCATAAAAAAATATTTTTTTACTATTAGAGTAACATTTATAACAGAAAAAAAGCAATTTTTTTAAAAATAAAAAAAGAGAATTTTTTTAAGCTTTTATTCTCAAAAAAATTCTCTTAATTCTATCAGGTTATAGTCTAAACTTTTTATCAACACTATTTGATAAATAATAAATATTTTATCTTATTAAACTCTTGTGTTACAATTCTATTATACCACTACATACTTTGTTCCATATCTTTTAGCAAAAAGTATATCTACATTTGTTAAAAAAATTAATATTGATTTTTTTAAATATTTAAAGAATTTTTCTATTATATTCCCCAATGTTCAATTATTTTTATTTTCTTTTTTTCAGCTTTCTCACATAATAAAAACTAATTTTTTTAAATTTTCTATTAAATATTTTTTTACTAATTTTTATTGTATGAGTGTTTTTTTTCATTAATAAAAAAACAGTCCTCTTAATTCAATAGTTTTTTTCTCCTAGGTTAAATATATTTATCCAATGAAGAATAATATTTTTTTAAGTTTAGTAACACTCTCACCTTTGAAATAAGTTATTCCTGCATGATTTAGACCATTTTTTTCAATATTACTTTCTAATTCTGAGAAAGTCTTTATCCACTCAAAAGTATCCATCATATACAAAAATTAAATCATCATGTAAATGAACATCCTTTTTTTCTCCTACAATTCCAAAAATCGTGTACTAACATTATATCACTTTCCTTTATTGAGTTTTTTTATTGTTAATTTTTCTACATCTTATTATTTTATTATATTTTCTTGTTTTATCACATAGAATAATTAATTTTTTTAAACTTTCTATCACTTGCTTTTTTTATTACATTTCCATCTTTCATAATCCCCTAATTCTCTATTAAAAAAACCCTAGTAAAATAAATTCTTCACTTGCTTCACAAAAATAATTCTATCCAAGCAGAAACTACTTCTTTCATCTTATCTATATTTTCTTTTTTTCAATATATGTGCTACCATGATAAAAATAATCCGTTATTTCTCCTTGTTCTTAATTTATTAAATGTTTTTTTATCCATTTAAAAACTATCAAACATATATGAAACTACTCCGTTATTTATAAAAAAACTTTTTTTCTCCTTCTAAAATTTCAAAAACTATAAACTAACATTTGCTACATCTCCCATTTTATTTATATTTTTTTATTATTTAAAAAAATATTATTTTATTGTTCCAAAAGATATTATATCTCCATTAGGAGCTATTTCTATATATTTACCATTTTTTTTCATATTTTATAACTCCTTTTTGTTGCTCCTGTAACCTCTCTTTTTTTAGCTCCTCTCAAATTTTTTTAGAGAAAGCCTTTGCTTTTTCTTAAATATTGAAGGAGACTATCTGCTCCTACTTCTTCTTTATGTTTATTATATAGTATATTTTTAGAATTATTAAATTATTTATAAAGGTAGCATAAAAATTATTATACTACCTTTACAAGTGGACATTTATTCTGCTAACTCATTAGCAAATATCATAAACATTTTTTTATTTCTTTTCCTTCTATAAATTTTTTTCTATCAATATTTTTATCCATTATGTAAACTAGTAGATATATATTAAGGCTATGGAATATTCTCATTGAATTAGATATCTCCACTTTTTAGTTGTTTTTGAGTTATCAGCTTTTATTTTCTCTAATTGATAAAAAAATATAAACCTTTCAGCTTCTGATCCCTTTTTATTATCTAAAAAAAGATATTAGGTAAATCTTTTTATTTCATCATAGTCAAAAAAACGAATTTTTTTGTTTTATCATAATTTTTTTATATTGTTGCCTTACATCATTTCTGTCACTTTCAGTAGCTATTATTAGTTCATTATCAAAAATTTATATCCTTATTTTTTTATTAATTCATCATCTATTAAAATATATATTTCAATATCTATAGAAGCATTCCATTCTTTAAACATAATTCTATTATCTCTATACCATTCTACTAATAAATCATACACTAAATCTCGATAAATAGTACTTTTTATTATAGTTTTTTTCATCACAATCTTTAATTTTTTTCTAAAAATCTTCTGTGTAATCAAGAATAAATACCATTCCTTCTTTTTTTCTTTCTTTCATTTTTTTCAAAAAAACTATTAAATCTCCTACAATATCTGAATATGTATAATCATCTTTTCTAAATTTTTTTCGTTATAATTCCAAAAATCCATTTCTTTTTGAACAATATCATAAAAAAATCACTCCAACTTTTTTTATTTTATCTCCAAAAATCTATAATCCATTTATTTTTAGAGTTTTTCATATATTGCTTTTTCTTCTACTTTTTTTCTGTTATAATTAATCTATTTTTGTAACATAAATATGCTGCTCCTTATTTTATTCTTTTTAAAAGTCATATAATGGTCATCAGTATAATATACTGATCCATCACTTCCACTTACAAACCTTTTTACTATCTCTATTGTTAGTAACAGGATCTTTTCTATTAATATCAAACTCTTTATATTGAATTTTAGTAACTCCATCTGCTTCATATTCAGGTAAAATTTCTTCTCCTCTTTCTCCAATATTCTTATATTCTCTTCCTGCTTTTGATGGGACCTTCTTTACCATATTGTCCTTTCCAACCATTCTTTTTCATATTTTTCCAAATACTTCTTTTTCTTTATCAGTTAAACTATCAAAGTTATCTTTTTATTTGTTGTTCTTCATTTATTTCACCTAAATCTTCATTTATTATTTCTCCAGAATTTGAAAAAGCTTCCTTCACTTTTCATGGCTTTTTATCTCTAAACTTGTTTTAGGGTATTTTACTAGCTGCTGTTGCTCCTAGTCCAACCGAATAAGTTTCTACCCCTGCTCCAAGTGCTGCTACTCCAAGTGAAACCCCTCCAGTTGCTGGTGCAGCCGCAGTACCTCCTCCTTCCATTCCAGAACCTATTATAGTTCCTACAATTCCTATTGCTGACATTGTTGAATGTCCAAAAAGTTCTCCATACTTATATGCTAAAGTATTATATTGAAATCTCTTAGGAATTTTATATGTATTTAATGATAAATCTTCTCCACCTGCTTTTAAAAGCTCCTAATGTGAAGTCTCTTATAGTTTCACCTGAATCAGAAAGTATTGAATAAGCTCTCATATGAAGATAAAAAAACTGCTTATTAGTGTTTTTTTACAAAAATCATCAGTATTTTTTTCTTAGTCTCAATAACTTAAAAATTCATCTTATTAAGCCATGGATCTCTTTTGTTGTGATGGTAAAATTTCCGCATAACCACTATTTCTATCATCTTGGGTATTTACATCCCCAACTTTTTTTCTCCAACATCAGCATTACTTAAATCTATTCCATCTGTTGTTAGCTTTATCTTACTGTTATTATCTTCTCCAAACTTTTTTTCTTTACATATTCATTTGCTGGTCTTCCCTAAACTTTCTAAAGCCTTCTTCATCATTTGACCTTATCTAGAGTAATCCAATAAACAATTTACATTTTTTTAGCTATTTTTTTATTATTTCTTCTTTATTATTATTTATAAAAAAATAATAATAAACTGATAATCTGTTATAGCATTAATATAGATTTTATCTTTAGGAAAGTAAATAGTATACATTCCTTGATATCCAAAAAGCATCCCTGTAACTTATTTTTTTAAAAAAATTTCAAGATATTTTCTATTTTTAAATGCATATTTTTAAATTTAAAAATTAAAATTATTTATATTTATTATTTCTTTTTTTAATATTTTTTTGCTCTTTTTTTAAATAAATTACTAATTTCATATTCAAAAATATTCTCTTATCTTTATTATAAATTTTTCTGTTTCTTTTTTTAACAAAATTTTTAAAAAATTTAAAATATTTTCTTTCATTTTTTTAAATATATCTTTCTTTCTGTGATGTTCATTTTTTTAATTTCTTTAGAAAAAAATATTTTTTTCAGCTTCTTTTTTTCTGACATACCAATTTTAAATGTATCTAATATATATTCTTTCATTCTACCTTAAAACCTTTCCCTTACCTTGTTATCCCTTTTTTTGTTTTTATCAGAATAATTTACTCCTATACTTGTTATTCCAGAAGTTGATACTCCTACTGAAGTTCCTGCTATTTTTTTAACTTATCTACATTTTGATATTCATACCATACTATACTTCAAAAAAACTACATTGCTCTATATATTCTATCTAAATATCTCATTTTCTTCTTCATAAAGTGTAATAGATAATCCAAATTCTCCAAATAATTCCATTCCCATTTCAACTATAATATTCCTATTAGGAAATAATTCTTCTACTCTCCTTTTCCAAAAAAATAAACCAATGCTTTTCCAAACTCTGTGAGTACATTTTTCATTGTCCATTAGTTCAATATCTCCTAAAAATTCGCCTATACTCCAACTATTAACACTCATTTCAATATCTTTTTTTATTATTATAATATCGTTTTTAAGTCATTTAGAAATTCTATTTCTTCTCCTTCTTTAAAAATTACAAAAATTCCTTTATAAAAAAATATGTCCCTCTATTTCTATAATTTCAGGACAAAATAGATATGCCGCAGCTATTAAACCATCTATTTTACATTGCCTTGTTCCATAATACATTAAACTAGGACACCTATCAGAATCTTTAAATTCTTTTTATATTTTTTTATCTATTATACTTCTATATACATTATATTCTCTCATATTTTTTTACCATCCATATTTTTTTATTATTTAGATCTATATATATTCTATTATTTCTGCCAATATCTCCAATATTACTCTATTATTCCATGAATCATAAAAAAATAAAATGTTTTTATATCATTTATTTCATTCAATGTCCCTCCTCCATTTAAAAATATCTTGTTTTAATTCTTCTATTAAACTAGAGTGTACTTCTATTTTTTTATGTCACCTATTTCCTCACCAATAGAATTTTTTTCTTTGACAATATAGTAATTTTTAAAAATTTATTTTTTTCTTAGTTCTCCATTCCAACATTCAATCTCTAAAGCAACATATAAATTATTTATATTTATTTTTAGATACCCTAGCATCCCTATTACTTATTACATTTTATCCATTCCATTTTAGTTTTCCTCCTTATTAAAAAGTAACATTATCTCCTAATACTAGATTACTTCCTACAAGATTTACATCACCCTTTTATTGTTCCTTTATTTTTCTACATAAAAGGCTTCTGCTAAATTTTTCTTCATTATGGATAATTTCTTTCTTTGAACCTGATTTTTAGAAAAATAGGTAGCTTAAATTTTTTTAAACTACCTATTATGAGATTATTCTAATTATTTAATTACATACTTACCATCTTTTTAAAAACTTTTTACAACTGGATCTTCTATTTCAAATATTTCTTCATAATTTTCATCCGTTATTGGTTTTTTTCTAAAAATTTTATCCATCTATCTAAAAATATAGATTAAATCTTCTTTTTTTCATTTCTAATAATTCATCTGGTTCATCACCATCAAAAATATATATCATACATTATCACCTTATCCCCCTCTATATCTACTGCTGTGTCTTCTCCTGAAGGATCTCTTGGTAAAATTTTTCTTCTAAAAACTTTTTTTGAAAATTTAAAAAAATCTACTCAAATGGATTGTATAAATAAAAATGTATATGCCTATATTTATTTTTCTGTTATTACAACATGAGATAACTTTTTTTAGTTTTTTTATTTTCAGCATAATAAAATTTTAATAGCATAAATTTCAACTCCTTATTTTTAGAATTATTGATTTCGTTGAGGATATAAATTTTTTTCTACCTATATCTACTTTTTACTCCAGATCTTGTTTTTCCTTCATCATAACCATTTTGAAATTGTAAATTATTAGAATGAAGAACTTTTATTTCCAAATGCAGATGTTGTATAACTTTTTCTAAATTTTTTTCTTTCTTTTTACTTATTTTTACCCCACCTTATTTTCATTTTCTCTACCTCATCTTGTAAATTTCATAAAAAAATATTTTTTTACTATTAGAGTAACATTTATAACAGAAAAAAAGCAATTTTTTTACAACAAAAAAAGAGAATTTTTTTAAGCTTTTTATTCTCAAAAAAATTCTCTTAATTCTATCAGGTTATAGTCTAAACTTTTTTTATCAACACTATTTGATAAATAACCAATAAATATTTTCAGCTATTCAGCTTAACTTTTACCTATTCTATTAATCCATCATATCTTTCTTTATATTCAAACATTTCCATTACTTTTTGTTCCTAATTCCAATGCTGTTGGCTTTTCTGGGAAGGTGTATTCAACCATATCTCCATTCTCATCTTTGAATGGTGAATAACCTCTTCCCATCTTTTCTTTATTTAGATATAGTGAATATTTATTTTTCAAAAAAATTCAAATCAATATTATTATATTCATTAACTACTTTTTAAATCAGAAGAACAATTAAAAATATTTTTTTACACCATTGTACATTAACTTCATCTTCAATTTTTTTCATTATCACTTTCACTTAATGCCCAATATATAAATTCTCCTATTTTTTTACTATCTTTTTTTATTTAGATAAGAAATTATTCCATAATCCTTGTCTTGAATTAAGCCTATCTTACTTCTACCTGATGGCAATATTATCATTCTAAAAATCTTTTTCCTTTTTTTCTTTATAAATTGTTATTGATACATCCATTTTAATCCTCCTATTTTAATATTACTGCTTCTACTTTTTATTCCATCTTTATTTGCAGTTTCAACAAATTTCTTCAAATTTTTCTATTTGAGATTTATTTAATGGTTCATTATTTATTACAATCTTTTAATATGTTTTGATTCTATTTTATCTTTATTTAAATAAATACCCTTTAATTCATATTCATCAAAAATCTTTTTATAGCTCTTTCATATTTATTTAATACATTATTTAACTCTGAACCACTTGTATATGTTTTTTTGAAGTTAGAGCTACTAAGCAGTAAATATTTTATATTTTATATTTTATATTTTTTTATTTAACAATTCTTTTTCTCTAAAATTTTTTTCTTTCCATTACATCTATTTTTATAATTTATTCCTGTAAATAGAGAAACTTCAATTATATTTTCTGATATTTTATCCACTCCTGTATAAGCTTCCTGTTCTCTTTTTTTATAATTTCTGAAATATTCCAAATTATATCATTTTCATAACTTATGCAAAAATACATTATCTGATATTTGAGAATTATATTCTATTCTAATTATAATGAAATTTTTTTAAATTCTATTATTTGTAAAAATCTTAGTAGAAAAATTCTCTAAATAAACCATTTATATTTAATGTATTTTTTTATAAATTGTTATTTTATTTTTCTTTCATAAAAACCTCCATAAAATATTTTTATCTTATTAGACTCTTGTGTTACAATTCGATTATACCACTACAGACACTATTTTTTTCCTGGAATTTCTTTATCCATATAATCATTCAAAAATTTATTTTTCACTATCAGTTAAATTTGGATATTTTAACTGAAGATTTTTAGTACAGGGTTATATGGTAGCTTACTTGCTACTTTATTTACTCCAGTTGTTAACAATGGTACAGTTGCTAGTTCTTTATTTGTTGTTAATGGTGGTACTAAAGTTCCGTTAGTTGCTACTGGTACAGGTATTTTTATCATATAATACTAGAGAATTGTTTCCTGTCTGATATAAAACTCTAGGGCATAACACTAATATTGCTACCTTTTTACAGTTCAAACTTATATAACTTTTTAAAAATAATTCTATTGGTTAATCTAATAATGTGATTTTTTCTTTAATTCTTTTTAATTCACGATTTATTTTTATTCATTTTTCTCTATCTTCATCAGCTACATACATTTCTCTCAAGCCTCCTCTTGGTGGATATAATCTGCCCTATTATTTCCTTAACTTCTTGATATTTTTTTAACATCATCTATTTCATCTGTATCTATCACATATATCAGCTCATTTAGAAATTTTCTTCACTAATCTTTCATTATAATCGTCTAAATCATATTTTTTTCCATAAATTCTAATAATTTATTTGCTGCATCTTTTAATTTTAAAAAAATTCATTTTCTTTTTTTCACCTCTTATTATATTCAACTATTTTTATTTTTTTATCAGCAAGAATAACTAATTCTTTTTATAGCCACTATCTCCTGCTCTAAAAATATACTTCTGGTTTTTCTAAAAATTCTTTTATTATACCTTCCACCATAAAAAAATTATTTATTTATGGATTATCTCCTATTGATATTGGAAAGTATTTATATAGGGAATTATTGCTTACTTACTTTTTAATTTTTAAAACTATAGAAAAGCTGAATAAATATATCTCTATCTATTCAGTTTAACTTTATTTATTCTGCCATAATATCATACTATCTTTTATGTATTTTTTTAATTATTTTTATCATAAATTTTATATTTTAAACTAATTACATCCTTTTTATGTGCATATTTTTATATATACTTTCAGTTTCAAATAAAAGATGACATAATTCTGTATCAATTAAATAACTATCAATTAAAGGATAAGTATAATCAGGCATATATTCATTTTTTTATCTAGTACCTGCATCATTATCTTTATTTGTCTTTTTGCTTCCTTTAAAAATACCTCTTGGAACCTCATCAAAATTTCCCATTTCTATATCATAAGGAGTCAATTTTAGGTTCTGGTTTCAATAATTCCTCTTCTATTCTATCTAATGTTTTTTTGACATTGTTGTATAACTTTTTCTAAATTTTTTTCTTTCTTATACTCATTTTACCCCACCTTATTTTTCATTTTCTCTACCTCACTTTTGTAAATTTCATAAAAAATATTTTTTTAATATAGAGTAACATTTATAACAGAAAAAGCAATTTTTTTACAATAAAAAGAGAATTTTTAAGCTTTTTAATTCTCAAAAATTCTCTTAACTTTTTATTCTTATTTTTTTAGGTGGTAAAAATTTCTATCCAATATCCATCAGGATCAGTTATAAAATATATTCCCATTTTTTTCATTTACAAAAAAACAACACAACCCATTTCTGTATGTTTTTGAATGCTCCTTCGTAGTCATCTACTTCAAAAAGCTAAATGGAATTCTTCATCACCTAAATCATATTTTTTTCTGTTCTTTCTGCAAGCCAAGTTAATTCTAGTTGAAAGTTTGTTATTCCATCTCCTAGATAAACTATTTTTATAGCTTCCATCTTCTGCAAATTTTTCTCTTTCAACTTTTTAGTCCAAGAGCTTCTTCATAGAATTTTTATACTCTTTTTCTAAATCTAAAAACATTAAAAGTTTTTCATGTAAAAAGTGAAATTTCATATTTTTCCTCCTAGTTAGTTTTAGCATCTATCATAGCTGAAGAAATTTTTTTATTCTTTTTTTGAATTTTTTTGCTTTTTCTTCTTCTGTCAGATCAAGCTCTAATTCTTTTCTTAACTTCTCAAGTTCTAATTGCTCATTTTCAATGTTAATTTCATCTAATGGAAATATTTCATCTGCAATTATTGTTGCTTGGTTATTAGAAATTTCTAAAAAAACCACCTGTTAAAAAAATAAACATCTCTTCTATCTTTTGAAGGACTTTCAATTTCCATCTTTCCTGCTGATAGTTCAGCAACTAAAGGAGCATGATTAGGCATTATACCTATATCTCCTTCTGAAGTTCTAAGTCTTAGATATCCTGCTTCTTGTTCTAATACTTTTTAATCTGTGTTACAACACTTACCAACATAACTTCCTCCTTATTTTTACTAAATCTTTTGATTTAGCAACGGCTTCTTCTATTGTACCAACATATAGAAATGCTTGTTCAGGAATATCATCATGTTTTTCCTTCTAATATTTCTCTAAATCCTCTGATTGTTTCTTTTTACAGGAACATATTTTTCCTTCCATTCCTGTGAATTGTTCTGCAACAGAGAAAGGTTGTGAGAAAAAAATCTTTCAATTTTTTTCTAGCTCTTGATACTGTAAGTTTATCTTCATCAGATAATTCATCCATACCTAAGATAGCTATGATATCTTGTAACTCTTTTATATCTTTGTAAAACTTCTTGCACTTTTCTTGCAATTTCATAGTGTTCTTTTCCAACTATATCTTCTGATAGAGCCTTAGATGTTGAATCTAATGGGTCAACAGCTGGATATATTCCAAGAGATGCTATATTTCTTGAAAGAACTGTTGTTGCATCCAAGTGAGAGAAAGTTGTAGCTGGTGCTGGGTCAGTCAAGTCATCGGCTGGTACATAAACAGCTTGAACTGATGTGATAGAACCAGATTTTGTTGATGTAATTCTTTCTTGTAAAGCTCCCATTTCTGTTGCCAAGTTTGGTTGGTAACCAACGGCTGAAGGTATTCTTCCAAGTAAAGCTGATACTTCAGATCCTGCTTGTGTAAATCTGAATATATTATCTATAAATAGAAGTACATCTTGTCCATCTTTATCTCTAAAGTTTTCTGCAACTGTAAGTCCTGTTAAAAGCAACTCTTAATCTTGCTCCAGGTGGCTCATTCATTTGTCCATAAACAAGAGCTGTCTTTGTAATAACTCCTGACTCAGTCATTTCATTATACAAGTCTCTACCTTCTCTTGTTCTTTCTCCAACTCCTGCGAACACAGAGATTCCTCCGTGTCCCTTAGCAATGTTGTTGATAAGTTCCATTATTAAAACTGTCTTACCTACTCCTGCTCCTCCGAATAGACCTATTTTTCCCCCTTTTATATATGGTGCTAATAAATCTATAACTTTGATTCCAGTTTCAGAATATTTCAGTTTCAGTTTCTAAGTCATCAAACTCAGGTGCTTCTCTATGGATAGGTAAAAACTGTTTCAGCATTTATAGGCCCTTGATTATCAACAGGCTCTCCTAAAAACGTTTAATATTCTTCCTAGAACAGCTTTTCCAACTGGTACTGTAATTGGTTTCCCTGTATCTATAACTTCCATTCCTCTTTTTAAACCATCTGTTGAGTCCATGGCAACTGTTCTTACAACATTGTTACCAAGGTGTTGCTCAACTTCAAGTACAAGTTCTTTGTCTTCTAATTTTACTTTTTAAAAGCATTATATATTGCAGGCAATTCATCTTTAAAAGCAACGTCTACAACAACACTTATAATTTGTGTTATAGTTCCTCTATTCACCTATTATTGCCTCCTTACCTTTTTTATTTTTCTGACTTTATAAAAAAATTAAGATAATTTTGATTAAGTTTTTCTTGAAAAATAATTTTAAATAACTTTTAATAAAACTGCTGCGATGTCCATTATTGTTGAGTGAGCCTTTGTGGAGCTCACGAGACACTAATAGCTATCAAAGCAGTTGAATATAAAATTAACAAAATTAAATAATTTAGATTTCAAGAAAAACATTCATTTTATATTATAATTTTTATAAAGCAGATGCTCCTCCAACTATTTCTGTTATTTCTTGAGTAATAGCTGTTTGTCTATTTCTATTGTATTGGATATTCAATGTCTTTTATCATTTCATCAGCATTATCTGTTGCACTACCCATTGAATTCTTTCTTGCCGAATGTTCACTAGCAGTATTATTTAAAAATAGCTTGATATACTTGTAAATTTATAAATCTAGGTAATAGAGATGATAATATATATTCTGTGCTAGGTTCAAATATATATTCACTATTTACTTCGCCTTCCATTCTAGCTATTGGAATTATTTTTTTCACAAGTTAAATCATATTTTTAAAAGCAGATATAAATTTATTGTATATTAAATAAACTTCATCATATTCATGATTTGCATATTTTAAAAACAATGTCTTCTGAAACATCTCTTGCAATTTTATTCATTTCTTCAGCAGAAAAATTTTTGAAAAAGATTCTGAGAAATCATAATTTCTTTTTTTGTAGCAAAAATCTATAGCTTTTTCTTCCAAAAGGAATAATAGATATTTTTCTTACCTTCATTTTGTTTAACTAACTTTTCTAGCTCTTTTTAAAGTTGAACTGTTAAAGCTTCCACAAAGCCCTCTATCAGAAGTTATAACTATTATAGCTACACTTTTCACTTCTTCTCTTCCATCAAAAAAGTGGGTGTCTTTCATTTTTAGTTCCGCTGCTATATGAGATAGAATTTTTCTCATACTTTCTTCATATGGTCTTGATTCAGCAAACTAATTTTTGAATATTTTTTTAAATTTAGTTGTTGAAACAATTTCCATAACATTAGTAATTTGACGGGTAGATTGAACAGATTTAATTCTACTTTTTTTATTTCTTTCATTCCAGGCATAATTTTTACTCCTTAATTAAAAAGACTTTTTAAAGTTTACAATACTTTCCTTCAATCTTTCTTCTAAATCTTTATCTAAAAGCTTTTTTTATCAGCTATTTCAGTTAAAAATATCTGTATTTCCTTTTAGATATTCCAATAATTCTTTTTCAAATCTTCTTACTTTTTGAAATTTCTATATCATCTAAGTGACCATTGATAACAGCATAGAAAGATACAACTTGTTTTTCAACTGTATATGGGATGATATTGAGGTTGTTTCAATATTTCCATTATTCTATGTCCTCTTTCTAATTGTGCTTTTGTAGCTTTATCAAGATCTGATCCAAATTGAGCAAAAGTTAAAAAGCTCAGTATATTGAGCAAGATCTAACTTAACTTTTGAAGCAACTTGTTTCATAGCTTTTATTTGTGCAGCTCCTCCAACTCTCGATACTGATATTCCCTGCATTTTATTGCTGGTCTAAACCCTGAGTTGAAAAGTTGAGATTCTAAGAATATTTGTCCGTCAGTTATTGATATTACGTTAGTAGGAATATATGCAGAAACGTCTCCTGCTTGAGTTTCTATAATTGGTAATGCAGTTATAGAACCTCCTCCTAATTCATCAGATAACTTAGCAGCTCTTTCAAGTAATCTTGAATGTAAATAGAATACATCTCCTGGATAAGCCTCACGTCCAGGTGGTCTTCTAAGTAGTAATGACATTTCTCTGTAAGCAACGGCATGTTTAGATAAATCATCATAAACTATTAAAAACATGTTCTCCCCTATCCATGAAAATATTCACCTATAGCTACTCCTGAGTAAGGTGCCATATATTGTAAAGGTGCTGCTTCAGAAGCAGTTGCAGCAACTATTGTCGTATATTCCATACAACCTAAGTCACTTAACTTCTTATATATTTGTGCAACAGTTGATCTTTTTTTGTCCTATTGCAACATAAATACATTTTACATTTTGTCCTTTTTGGTTGATTATAGTATCGATAGCTATTGCAGTTTTACCTGTTTGTCTATCCCCTATAATAAGTTCTCTTTGTCCTCTACCGATAGGAACCATTCCATCTATTGATTTAATCCCTGTTTGTAAAGGTTCTGATACTGGTTGTCTTGAAATAATTCCAGATGCCTTTCTTTCAATAGGCATATATTTATCTGCAATTATTTCTCCCTTTCCATCTATAGGTTCTCCTAAAGCATTAACTACTCTACCTAATAAGTTATCTCCAGCAGGTACAGATACAACTTTACCTGTTGCTCTAACTTCATCTCCTTCTTTTTATTAAAGAAGCATATCCAAGGATAACGGCTCCAACATTATCTTCTTCCAAGTTCAAAAGCCATTCCCATTACTCCATGAGGAAATTCAAGAAGTTCTCCCGACATAACATTGCTTAAACCATAAATTCTCGCAATACCGTCTCCTACTTCAAGAACAGTCCCAGAGTTTTTATTTCTAAAGTTTTTCTTATAGTTATCTATTTCTTTTTAATAATAGAACTTACTTCTTCTGGTCTAATATTCAAATTGTTACACCTCCATTAAAGACCTTAACTCTTTTTTTCCAATTATCTAATTCTCTACGGATAGAACCATCAATAATCTTATCACCTATTTTTTTATAATTCCACCACCTAGTATAGACTTATCAACTTTTACTTCTAAGTTGATTTCTTTTCCAGTTTTTTTGTGATAATTTATTGATTAGTTTAGTTCTTTTGTTCTTCAGATAATTCTTTAGTAAAAGTAGCTTTTACATCTAAAATTCTATTTTTTTCTATAGTATATTTTTAGATATTCTGCAACAATATATTTTTATACAGTTAATTCTACCTTTATCTAAAAATATATAGTAAAAATATTTAAGTTCTCACTGCTATCTTTACCAAAAATTTTCAGTTAAAACTGCCTTTTTTTTGTTCATTTCTCAATTAAAGGATTTCTTATAAAATTCTTAAATTCTTTATCAGTTCTATATAGAACCATAGCTGAATTTAGCATTTTCATAAATTTCCTTAACTTGATTCTTTCTCTTCAGCAATATCAAATATTGCCTTAGAATATCTTCTTCCTACTTTGTGATTTAATCATTTATCTTCCCTACCTCTGCTATAAATTTATCAATAAGTGAAGTTTCTTGATTATCATCTACCTTTTTCTTTTTATAATTTTTTCAGCTAGTTCTGCAGCTAAGTTTTTTTAACTTCTCTACCTAACTCATCTTTGGTATCATTTTTAATTTTTTTGTAACTTCTAACTCAGTGGCGTAAAATATTTTTCTCTATTTTTCTCTTGCCTCTTTTTATTAGAAGGTGTGCTTCTTCTTCTGCTTTTCTTTGTGCATTTTTAACAATTTCACTAGCTTCTTTTCTTGAATTAAGAACTTGAGCTTCAGCTTCTTTATGTAGTTTTTCAGCTTCTTCTCTGTTTTTTTGTTGCTTCAACTAATTCAGCTTCTATTTTTTTGCTTTCTTTTCATTTATTATTTTTTTGATATAGGTTCTTTTAAAGTATTTCTTTACTATAAATAAAAGAACAAAAAGTTAATGATTTGCCAAAACGTAGCATCAATAGATATTATTGGCACTCTATTTTACCTCCTTTCATCAGTTGAATGACAGATATATCTTATTATCCTAATTTGCTTAAGAAAGGGTTTGCATAAAGTAAAATTAGTGCAATAACTAATGAGTAAATACCTGTAGATTCTGCTACGGCTTGTCCTAGTATCATTGTAGAGATTATGCTTCCTCTTGCTTCTGGTTGTCTTGCAACAGATTCAACTGCTTTCCCGGCTGCATATCCTTCCCCGATTCCTGGTCCTAATCCTGCTATCATAGCAAGTCCTGCTCCAACTGCTGAACATCCTAAAACTATTGTTTTTGCTGTTAATAAATCCATATTTTCTATTCCTCCTAAATTTTTTTATTTTTTACTCAGTATACTCTGCATCTCCTAGTGAACCTTGAACATATACCATAGATAAGGTTACGAAAACGAAACTTTGTACTAAACCTGCAAATAGGGTCAAAAATACAAGTGCAGAGGTGCTGGGATGAAATAAGGTACTGCCATATAAATAAGCCCCATTATAACCATACCAGCGAACATATTTCCAAACAATCTCATAGATATATTTAATGGTTTTGCAAACTCTCCAACTATGTTTAATGGAACCATAACTGGTGTTGGGTCTCCAAAAGCCTTTTTAAATATCCAAGTATACCGTTATTCTTTTATATTTATTGATATAAACAAGAAGGTTACTATCAATGCTAGACAAACAGTAGTGTTTAAGTCAGCTGTTGGTGACCTAAAAGGCTGGAAAAAAATTTTCAAACACACCATTTTTATCCCCGAACCAAGGTATAGGGAAGAACGTTATTATGTTTTGATAAGAAATATAAACAAAAAAATAATGTTGCAAAAATGTGTAATATTTCTTTTTCAAGTTCCTAATATTTGTCCAATAGTTCCATCTAAAAATTCATAAATTCCTTCAAGAATTGATTGAAATTTTCCAGGAATCAATTGTAGATTTCTTGTTCCAAGTTTAAAAAAATACAAAGAAACATAAAGAGTATAAACCAAGTTGTAACAACAGTAGAAGTTATTGGAAAGCCAAATATTGAAAAATATTTCTAGGCTGAGATACCAATTCTCCTGTTGTAAATTCTATTGATTCTAGTCTCACTTTTATACCTCCTTTCAATAATTATAGTTTAACTATTTAAAAACTTTTATTTTTTTTTAGTATATTCATACAGTAAATTGTGAGTTTGACATTCAATGTACCTATAAATCCACATAAAAAAGTCTAAAAGTCGTTAAAAATAAAATAATGCTACAAAAAAACAGTAAGTGTAAAAAAAGTATCTTTTGGCATAACCAATATATGCAATTCTTTTTGCTACTTTTTACATCTTTAGAATACGTAATAGCCTTACTATCCACTGATATAAGATATAGAGCTATCACTGATATTGCACAGCCTCCACCTATTCCAAAGAAAAAGATATTTATTTTTGAAAAAAACTAAACCTAATAAAAAAACAGATAATAGTTGTTATTATTGTTTTTTTAAATAAATTTTTATATCCTCCATCTACTAAATACCTTTCTTTCATTACTATTTTTTTATTTTTTTGGAAATATAAAGCTTATATACGCTATAAAAATCCATTTACTATTCCTAATAGTATCATAAATATCAAAAATAAAACTCTTAAAAAATATTTCTCAAAAAGATAATAAAGATATATTGCTATGAATACATTAATAAATAATGTCAAAACCTATTTCAGTGAATAAAAGCCAAATACCTAAAAATCTTTTCTGAACCTCCCACGACTGAAGTCGCAGGGTTCTTAGGTAGTAGTTGCTTCTGTTAGCCAACTAAATTTACCAAGCTATCCCCATAGTTCCTACGGTTCATATATTGTATATTTAAGCACTTATACCTAATATCTTTAGTCCTTCTTTTAATATGTTTTTGGCTGCATTTATATCTCTATTATGTATAGCTCCACATACTGGACAAGTCCATTCTCTCACACTTAAATCTTTTACTTCTTTCATTTCTATATCCACAACAATTACATATTTGACTACTTGCAAAAAATTTATCTACTCTTACTATTGTTTTTCCATGCCATTTCGCTTTTATAACTTAGTATTCTATTAAATTCACTCCATGATACATCTACAATATTTCTTGCTAATTTATGATTTTTTTACCATATTTTTACTTGTAACCTTCCATACAAATAATATCATATTCTTTTTATTAGCATTGTTGATAATTTTTGCAAAAAAATCTTCTCTTTGATTTGATATTTTCTCAAATAATCTTGCTACTTTTTATTCTAGCTTTATTTTCTATTTGAACTACCTTTGGTTTTCGTGATAGTTTTTCTTTGTAATATAGCTAGTTTATTCAAAGATTTTTGTAAATATTTTGGATTTTCTATTGAGATTTCATCACTGGTAAGCGCAAAGTCCTTTATACCTAAATCTATTCCAACATTCTTATTTGTACTTTCTAATTTTTCTACTTCTACATCTGTACAACACAGAGATATATAATATTTTTCCACTAGGTACTGTGTTATTGTTGCACTTATTATTCTTCCTTGTGGTTTCATTTTATCTCTTATTTTTAGTTTTCCTAACTTAGGTACTTTTATCCATTTATCTAAAAACTCTATATTATTATTTGTATAATTGGTTCTGTATGATTTTCTATTATCTTTCTTAGATTTAAACTTTGGATAACCCTTTCCACTAAAAGAAATTTTTATAGGCTTTATCTAAATCTTTTTAAAGAATTTTGTAAAGAAAATTTATCTACATCTTTTTAACCATTCTTTTTCTTGTTTTTAAAAACTGTCAGTGCTTTTGCTACATTGATTATATGACATAGATTTTTCTCTTTGTTATATAGCTCTTGTTTTTAAATCTAAAAATGATTATAGACATATCTTACACAACCAAAAGTACAATTTAATATTGTTATTTGAGTTTTAGTTGGATAAAAATCTAAACTTATATGCTTTTTCCATGTGATTTCACCTCCATTTACCTATATATAGTATACTACTTTTTATACTATAAGTAAATGAAAAAGTAAAATTTTTCTAAATATATGAACCTAAAACTGACTCAGTCGTTTTAGAGGTTGTCGTTCACATAAGTACGCTACCACTTATGCAGTTCTCTTGCATATACACTCCTTAATAAATTAAGGAGATTAGCCTCGAACTTCTTAATATTTCTATTAAGCACAGACTATATCTTATCCCACAGCTCTATCTGTTTGGGTCTACCCACTTCCACCAGCTTTTAGTGTACTTCCCTCAGGAGGAATAGTCGTTGAACCTTACCTTTCGGTCTTGGCTGCTGATTGCCCATTATCTTAACACTTAGGATTTAACCTTATGCCATCTAGTATATTTTTCTGCTTTCGCCACTTTCACATTTGTACCATATTATTTAGGTACTATGTTGTAGTTATATACTAGCTTTAGGGGTTTCCAGCAATTCAGTAGTATTGGATAGCTTTTTTAAAGTTGCTACCTCTACATACATATTTCTATATATGCTGACTATACTTAATGGTCTAACTCATGACTGACACCCTACGAGTGCTAGAGTCACAAAGTGTGCGACCATATTTTTTAATCAAAAATTTTCATATTTTATCCTTCTATTAATTTAATTCAGTTTCTATCAGTTTAGCAATATCTTCTGCTAATTTATGTACAAGTTGCTTATTTTCACCTTCTGTCATTACTCTTATTAAAGGTTCTGTTCCTGATTTTTCTAACTAATATTCTAACTTCATCAGAATGTTTTTTTATTTATTTCAGCTATGAAACTTGTAATTTTTTTCATTTTTATCCCAAGTATTCTTTTTTTAGCATTATCAACTTTTTACATTTATTAAAGTTTGAGGAGCATCTTTTATTGCTGATACTAATTCATGTAAATCTTTTCCAGTATCTCTGATAACTTCAACAAGTTTTAAAGATGATAATATTCCATCACCTGTTGTAGCATAGTTTCTTAATATGATGTGACCTGATTGTTCTCCACCTATAGCAACATCTTCTTTTTGCATCATTTCAAGAACATTTCTATCTCCAACATTTGCTCTTAAAAAGTTCAATATTATTTTCTTTTAGATATTTTTTTCAAAAACCTATATTACTCATTACAGTAGTTACAACTTTATCATTTTTTTAAAAGTTCCTGCATTTTTCATACCTAGAGCTAAAAATTCCTATAATTTTATCTCCCATCAATAATATTTCCAAACTTATCAACTGCTATAAGTCTATCAGCATCTCCATCATAAGCTAATCCTAAATCTGCTTCATAACCCTACAACAACTTTTGCTAATATTTCTGGGTGAGTTGATCCACACTTTTACATTTATATTTCTTCCATTAGGAGCATCATTTATAACAACAAGTTCTGCTCTTAAATCTAAGAACACATCTTTTGCAGCTCTATATGCAGCTCCATTAGCTGTATCAAGTACTATTTTTCATATCCTTGAAGTTACCTTTTACACAGTGAGATAAATAATCTCTGTATAAGAAGTATTCATCTTCTGCATACTTAAACTTACCAACCTTATCTCCTGCTAAATGGATCAACTAAAAATAGAATCTAAATCGTCCATATAGTCTTCTATTTTTATTTTCTATTTCATCAGAAAATTTAAAACCATCTGAATTAAAGATTTTTAATTCCATTATCTTTTTGCTGGGATTATGTGAAGCCGAAATCATAATACCTGCTTTAGCTTTCTTTAACTTAGTTATATAAGCTACCCCTGGTGTAGGAATAACTCCCAACGAAGTCTATGTATATTCCCATTGATGTAAGCCCTGCTGTTAAAGGCAGATCTTAACATATAACCAGATATTCTTGTGTCACTTCCCATAACAACTTTTTATTTTTTTTCTTCATTTTTTTATAAGTATTTTTTTAGATAATATCCAAGAGCATAACCAAGTCTTAATGCTTTTTCAACAGTTAATTCCTTATTTGCCTCTCCTCTAATACCATCTGTTCCAAAATATCTACCCATAAATCCCTCTCCTTATTTATTTTATCTATTCCTTTTTAAATTTAATCTTGTTGCTATAATCCCTGTTACTAAGCCCATAATAACTCCTAAACCTAGAAAAAAATATAATAAATATTATTATAGACTTGCTATTTAAAGATATATTTCTAAACATTAGAAAATAAACTACTGTCAACTGTAAAAGATTATGCATAAATGCTGAAATACAACTAATAGATAACAGTGATAAATACTTTCTAAATTTGTATAAAAAGATCATAAATAATGTACTTACTAGTCCTGCACTAAAACTTATGATAAAATTTGGTGTAAATAGAGTTCCCAAGCATAAGAGCCTGTATAAAAACTCTAAGTAAAATAGTCTGTAAAAGCCATTTTAGAATTAAATTTTTCAAGAGCTATTAGCACAGATATATTTGATAAACCTATCTTCATCAAGGAAATGGTTTTGGGTATTATATTTTCAATAAGAGAAAGATATAAGCCTAAAAAGTACTAAAGCTATCAGATAAATTTCTTCTCTATATTCCTTTTTTTATCATAAATCTCACTTCCCCTTTCCTCAGTTTATACAATGAAATTCATAAAAAAATAGTTCATTACTGAGTAGATTATTAGTAAATTTTAGCTATGATATAGCGATTACTTGTCATACATTAGTCGTCCTAGAATGGTGCACAAAGAGGCTCTCTGAGCAATATATGGACGTCGCAGTAATCGTTATAAGCTATCAAAGTTTATTACTAATGTAACTCAAAGATATTTTTTTAAGATATCCCCATATGTTATTTTGAATAATAAATTTATACTTTTCAACTCTGAGTCCATTCCTAATAGAGACTTATATTTTTCTAATATTGGCTTTTATTTCTATATTGATAAATTTTCTCTGTTTGTTCTGCTGCAAAAACCAATAAAGTTTTTAGGTTCTAGTATAGAAAGTAACTTAGCCTTATCTAATTTAAAGTAGTCGTCATTAACTATTCTATCAATTAAATCATTATCTTTTCCTTCTACTTTAACTTGTTTACCTGCTTCCATAGAGTGAACTCTTATTCTTTCATGAAGTTCTTGTCTATCTCCACCTGCTTTTACACATTCCATTATTATATATTCAGTTGCCATAAATGGAAGTTCACTCATTATATGTTTTTCTATTATTTTATTATATACAACTAAACCTTCCATAATGTTGTTCCAAATAATTAGTATAGCATCAACTGCTAAAAAATGCTTGAGGTAAAGATAATCTCTTGTTAGCTGAGTCATCAAGAGTTCTTTCGAAACCATTGAGTTGAAGCAACCATCGCTGTACTTTGTTGTAATGCTATAACAAACTTAGCAAGAGATGAAATTCTTTCACTTCTCATTGGATTTCTTTTATATGCCATTGCAGATGAACCAATTTGACTCTTTTCAAAAGGTTCTTCCACTTCTTTTAAATGTTGTAATAATCTTAAGTCGTTAGTAAACTTATGAGCAGATTGAGCTATATTTGCTAGTAAATTCATTATTTCTGAATCAACTTTTTCTATCATAAGTTTGACCTGTTACTGCAAATCTTTTATCAAATCCCATTTTTTTAGAAACTAGTACATCTAACTCTTCAACTTTTGAAAAAAATCTCCATTGAATAAATCTTTAAAAACTTGCTTGTGTTCCTGTTGTTCCCTTTTACACCTCTAAATCTTAAAAGTATTTTCTCTAAATTCTAATTCTTCCAAATCTAATAATAAAGATTGTAGCCATAATGTTGCTCTTTTTCCCTACTGTTGTAAGTTGAGCAGCTTGAAAATGTGTAAATCCTAAAAGTTGCTACATCTTTTATTTTTCTAAAGCAAACTTAGATAAATTATTCATAACATTCACAAGTTTAGCTTTTATTATTTCAAAGCCCATCTTTAATTTGTATTAAATCTGTATTATCTCCAACAAAAGGCACTTGTAGCTCCTAAGTGGATAATAGGCATAGCTAAAGGTGCTTGTGTTCCAAAAGTATGAACATGAGCCATAACATCATGTCTGAATTCTTTTTCTTTTTTTTGCTGCTAGCTCGTAATCGATATTATGAATATTTTTTCATTTCATCTATTTGTTCTTGAGATATATCCAATCCTAATTCCTTTTCAGATTCTGCTAATGCAATCCAAAGTTTTCTCCAAGTTGAGAATTTTCTTATCAGGTGAAAAAGTTATACATCATTTCTTTAGAACTGTACCTTTCACATAGTGGGTTTGAATAGATTTCGTTATTCATTATTTACCTCCATTTTCATTATAATGGCATCTTCAGTAGGATCTGAATAATAGCCTTTTCTTATTGATATTTGTTTAAAATTATTTTTTTTATAAAAATTTATTGCTTTTTCATTACTTTTCTCTAACTTCTAAGAAGATATCTTTAGTTTTTTATTTTATCTAAAAAGTTCTTGAGCAATACCTTTATTTCTACATTCTTCATAGTTGCTATTGCAAGAATTTCATAGACATCTATACTATCTAGAACCATTAAATACCCACAAACCTTTTCATCTACAAGATAAGCATAAATAAATGAATTATCAGCTTTTTACTAAATTCTCTGTAGATTCTTTACTGAAAGCAGAATTTTTAAAAATATCTTTTTCTAAGTTAAAAAATTTGTTCTATATAGTCTACATCATTGATTGTTAATTTTTTTAATCATTGAATATCCTCTACATTTCACTTACATATTACAATAAAAAAATAAGTGAGTTACATTAAAATTTATAAGATTACTGCGACGTCCTATAATGGTGAAAGAGCCTTTGTGGAGCTCTAGAACCATTATAGGCTAACAATAATCGTTATAAATTAGTAACAAACTATTTTTATTTTACTAGCCCTATTCTGTTTAAAGGCCAGAATCTGACTAAAAACTCTTCCTTTCATTCTACTTTTTTTAATAAAACCTATATATCTTGAATCTTTACTATTATCTGTATTGTCTCCTAATGCTAAATAATAATCATCTTCTAAAAATAATTTCTACTGTTTCTCCATTTAGTAATTTATTTCTAACTTTTTCATCAGAAATAAAAATCTAAAATGGGATATGTTTTCTTCTCCATTTACAACAAATTTTAAATTGGGCATAATCATTTCTACTATAGTGAGAGCCCCTTGTTTTCTATAGTCATTTCTATGATTTATATATTCATTAATATCATACTTTATTTTTAATTTATCAAAAAATCTTATGTTTTAAACCATAATAAAGATTTTTAAAAAAACTCAAATGGTTCCTTATAAAATGCTTCCTCTACAACAGCATCTACATTTATTCCAGCATTCTCAAGAACATCTCTATATTTTTCCAGCAGGAATAATCTCTAATTTATCTCCTTTTTTTGGAATTCTCCATTCTTGATCTCCTATTCCATCATTACTATATCTTCTGAAATCTGTTTTTTTCTCCATTTTACATATAAGGCTCCATCTTGTATTTTTTTATAGTTTCTCCTGGAAGCCCCATTGCTCTTTTTGTATAAGAATCCTCATCTCTCATTGGTTCATCAAAAATTATAATACTGTTTCTCTTTGGCCCTGTAAATTTATATGATACCATATCAGCAAAAAAACTCTATCTCCAATTTCTATTGTTGGTATCATTGAACCTGTAGGAATTTTTAAAAATTTCCTATATAGAATCTTTGAATAACTACAACCAATATAAGTGCTGTCCCTATTGTTTCAACATAATAAAGGATTTTCTTGTAGCGTTTAGCTTTATTTTTCATTTTTTTACTATTTTATTTACAAATTTCTCTCTGCGAGCATCAAATTTTTTTAGCTAAGTCCTTTTCTTTTTATAAAGATATAAGCAAAGAAAAAGTGTTAGAAAAAAATAAAAATATTCCATATAATATTGTCTTCATTAACAACATCCTCCTAATATATACTAAAATCGTATTCATTATACCATATTTTTTTATATTAAATTACAGTTTTTATTAATATTTTTTTAAAAGTCCTTTGTATCTTTAAAAATTTATTTTTATTTTTTTCAATTCTTGACTTTACAATTCAGAAATTTATGTTATACTAAAATGGTATACAAATCGGAGGTTTTTATGAAGAAAAAAATTTTTTTTCAGTTTAAGTTTAATTTTTATTCATCTTTTTGCTCTTTTTAATTTATTTGCTCTAAATTTTTCCTAAAAAAAGCTGATAAAATTGAAGATTTTATTCCTAAAGGTTGGAAGAGTATTATAATAAAAAGGTGATTTAAATAAAGATAAAATAGATGATGCTGTTTTTGATCATTGAAAAAAACGATCCTAAAAATTTAAAAATGAAGAATCGTATCAAACCAGTCCTGAGAATCATAATCCAAGAATTATATTAGTTCTATTTAAGGATAAAAAAACTCAAAAATATGCTTTGGTAGCAAAAAAATGATAAAGGATTTATCATCTCACCAGGTGAGGCTTATGAATCTGGATTACAAAAATCTTGAATCACCTGATTTTGACAATGATTTATCTAAGTCTATAACTATAAAAAAATAATACTTTTACGTATTTTTTTACTTTTTGCAGAATTAACTAGAAGTAGTGGCTCTTCTATATATATTTTTAGATATCAAAAATAATAGATTTGAACTTATTGGTTTAGAAAATCAAAAATATTTTTTTGCCAATGCTGAATATATAGATACTTATAATTATTCTTTTAACTTCTCAACTAAAAAAATTAAAAAAATACATAATTTAAGAGAAAAGTTAGAAAGTAATATGAAAAAAAGAAGAAAAAAATTGAAAAAGAGATTAAACATTAAAAGAAAATTATGTTTTAGATACCATGTTAGAAAACTACGGGTGTAGATATCTTAGATAAATATGCTCATGAAATAAAAAAATAATTTAATACAGGAGGCAGTTGTGAAAAAAAGAAAGGTTTATTTTTTTAGTTTTTTTATTATTTATTCTTTGTTCATTTAATTTATTAGCTGAAAATTTCCCTCAAAAAAGCTAATAAAGTTGAGGATTTTTATTCCTAAAGGTTGGAAGAGTGTTGTAGTTAAAAAGGGTGATTTAAATAAAGATAAAATTGATGATGTTGTTTTAGTAATACAAAAGACGATACTAAAAAAATTTTTGAAAAAAATCAGAAGATAATACAATTTTTAATTATAATCCTATGGCAATATTAGTATTGTTTAAAAAAATAAAAAAATTCTCAATATAATTTAGTTGCTAAAAAATGAAAATGGTTTTATTGTTTCAAAAGATAAAGCTCTTGTTGAAGAATTAGAAACACTTTCTTCACCTGATTTAGATGACGATTTATCTAAGTCAATAAATATAAAGAATGATACTCTTCGTCTTTTAACTCGTTCAGAATATGTTAAAGGTGCTAGAGTTACTGAATATTTTTTTAGATATCAAAATAATAAGTTTGAGTTAATTGGATTAGAATATAAATATTGGCATACATCTACTGATTATGCTGTAGATATAGCATATTCTATTAATTTTTCAACTAAAAAAATTAATAGGTACAAAAAGATATTTCAGGAGTTCGTACTGATGAAACAAAAAAATAGAAAAAAAGTAGAAAAAGGTATAGATGTCAAAGATAAATATATCTTAGATACTATGGCACAAGATACTGGAATTAAAATATTAGAAAAAAATATGATAATTAATATCATTTATTGTAGGAGACGATTATGAAAAAAAGAAAGGTTTATTTTTTTAGTTTTTTTATTATTTATTGTTTGTTCATTTAATTTATTAGCTGAAAATTTCCCTCAAAAAAAGCTAGTAAAGTTGAGGACTTTATTCCTAAGGGTTGGAAAAAAATTAATAGTTGAAAAAAAGGTGATTTAAACAAAGATAAAAATTGATGATGTTGTTTTTAGTAATTGAAAAACGATCCTAAAAAAATTTTTAAAAAAATTGAAGACTCACCTCGTTCTAATCCTGTGAATTTTAACCCAAGAATTATATTAGTTTTATTTAAAGATAAGAATTCAAAATATACTTTGGTTGCAAAGAATGACAAAAAATTTCATTGTTTCACCAGGTTATGCTTCTGAAGAAGGATTAGAAACTCTTGATTCTCCTGACTACAATGATAATTTATCTAAGGCAGTAACTATTAAAAAAATAATACTTTTACGTATTTTTTTACTCTTGCAGACTATATTAAAGCTGCTACTTCTACTACATATATTTTTTTAGATATCAAAACAATAGATTTGAACTTATTGGTTTAGATGCTCAAAAACATTTTCAGGAGATACTGAGTATGTAGATACTACGAATTATTCTCTTAATTTATCAACTAAAAAAACTAATAATACATAATATGTCTGAAAAAAATTAGAAAGTAATGTGAAAAAAAGAAGAAAAAAATTGAAAAAGAATTTAAACATTACAGAAATTTATGCTTTAGATACTATGTCAGAAACTAGTGGTGTAGATATTTTTAGATAAATATGTTTATGAAATAAAAAAATAATTAACTATTTAAGAGAAAAAATTTTTTTCTCTTATTTTTTTAATTTACTTGTTATAATATTAATGAATATTATTTATACAAGAGAAGGAAGATGAAAAATGAAGAAAAACACTAAATGGCTTTTTAGAAAAATAAAAATAAATTATGAAAAGAATTTTTTTGAAAAATAAAGGAGAAAAAAATTAGACTTTCGTTATTGAAAGTTTAATTGAAAAATAGAAATTTATCTCTTGATACAAATTTTGATTTCAATCCTTTTTGATTTAAAAAGATATTGATATAGCAGTAAAAAGAATTTTTTTGAAGCCATTGAAAACAATGAAAAAAATTTATATCTATGGTGACTATGATGTCGATGGAATAACTTCTGTTTCTCTTTTTATACTTGGCACTTTCAGAATTAGGGTGGAAATATACACTACTATATTCCTTTAAGAGATGAAGGTTATGGACTGAATAAAGATGCTATCCAAAGTTTAAAAGAAGATGAAGCTAATTTAGTTATAAGTGTTGACTGTGGGATTAATTCAATAGAAGAAATTAATTTTTGCTAATGAATTAGGTTTAGATTTCATCATAACTGACCACCATGAAATAATTGGTGACTTACCAAAGGCTTTTTGCTGTTATAAACCCAAAAAAGAGAAGAAAATATTTATAGTTATAAGTACTTAGCAGGGGTTGGAACAGCCTTTTATGCTTGTCTATGCTCTATATAGTAAGTTAGATAGACTAAATGATTTGGAAAAAAATTCTTAGATATTGTTGCTATAGGTACTGTTGCTGATATAGTTCCTTTGACTTCTGACAATAGAAAAATTTGTAAAAAGAGGTTTAAAACTTTTTAAATAACACTAAGTGGATAGGAATTAAGCAACTTTTTAAGAAAGGTTTTTCCTGAGGATTGGGATACTAGAGAATACTGTTCTTATGATATAGGTTACCTTATTGCACCTATTTTCAATGCTGCTGGACGTTTAGAAGATGCTAAAACAAGCTGTAAGTCTATTTATTGAAGAAGATGGTTTTGAATGTCTAACTATCATAGAGCAACTTTTAGAAAATAATAATGAAAGAAAAAAATATTCAAAAGAAGATTTTAGAAGCTTCCATTGCTGAAATTGAGAAAAAAGCAACTTTACAATAAAAAAATTTAATTTTAGTTGCTAATAAGTCTTTTCATCATGGAGTTATAGGGATAGTTGCTTCAAAGATTTTTAGATAAATATTACAAGCCAAGTATAATTATGGAAATTAAAGAAAGTGAAGGGAGTTGCAACTGCTTCTTGTAGAAGTATTGATGGCTTAAACATAGTTGAATGTCTAAATTCTGTTTCTGATATCCTAGTTAAATATGGTGGACACTCAGGAGCAGCAGGTTTTACCATAAAAAAATTGAAAATATAGAAGAATTCTATCAAAGAGTTGATAAATACATTGGTGAAAAATTTCCCTAAAGAATTATTTATTAAGACTATAAAAAAATTGAAAAATATACTTGCACCCTACAAAGTAAACTATGAATTTTTAAGAGAATTAGAAATCTTAGAACCTTATGGTGCTAAAAAAATCACACTCCTATTTTTTTGCTTTTTAAAAAAATTGCGAATACGAAAATTTAAGATTTACAAGAAATAGTACAGAACACTTGATGTTGGATATAAAGAAAGATAATTACTATTTCAAAAAACTGTATTTTCTTTTGGTGGTGGAGATTACTATGATATAATTGCTAACTCAAAGAAAATTGATGTAGCTTTTTAAATTGAAATTAGAAACTTTTAAAGATAGATATATGTGTAAACTTCAGCTAGAAGATGTTAAAAAAATTCTATGGAAAAACACTGATTTTTAATGATAATTACTTAGAATTAAATGGTAGAGATATTTCCTTCCCAATACGTACTGTAGTCTATCCTAAAAGACCTGATATAGATAATCCTTTAAAATCTTGTTTTTAATGACTATGGACTTGCTATTACTAAGGATAGAACTATTATTGAAAAATATAGATGTCAACCTAGCCAATATTTTAAAAAGTTTTTAAAAAAATGAATTTAACTATAATTTTTCTGTAGAAATAGAAAAATATTTAAAAAAACTGAAAATATAAATTTACATTTAAAAAAATTGATATTGACAGAGATATTATTTTTAAAAACTTTCCCTGTGAAAGATGCTTTAATATTCCAAGAAATAAAGAAAGAATTAATTTCTGACTTTGACTATAACTCTATACAAAAGAAAGTTTTGGCTTCAATCTTTTAAAGACAAAAAGCTACTCTTGCAGTTATAGAAAAAGGGAAGAGGTATCAAGAACTATAATTGAAACTATAAAGAAATACTATCTGTATAAAGGAAAGACTATTTCTATTAATGATAATTCTAAAAAAAGCTGATTTCTATATATTTACTTTTTGACTTTTGAAAATGAAGTTGATTTAGAAAAATGTTATGCAAACTCTAGAGAAAAATTAATTCTAATAATATCTTAGTTATCTCAAATAAAAGAATTTGAACTTTCAAATTTTAATCTTATTAAAGATGAGTATACTATAGCTAAAAAAATATTGAATACATAACTTATGATGAAATAGATAAAAATTAAAAAAAGTCTGATAATTTCTATTATCCATTTTTAACAAATGAAGAAAAAAATAAAAAAATTTTTAGCTTTACTAAATAAAGAAGAAAAAGATTTTTTTCAACAAAAGAAATAATTGTTTATTTTTAATTCTTGATATTTATCAGCTTTTTATTTTTATAATTAATTATAATATATTGAATTTATTAATAATATGAAAAGGAGGATAAGACTCGTATAGATATATTGTACAGTCTTGAGAAGGAAATGAAAAAAAGTTTATTAAGTTTTTTTATTGATGGCAATTGGTATGGTTATGTTTGTTGCTTGTGGAGGAGAAAAAGAAAAAAACAGAAGCTGCTGCTCCTGAAGCTCAAGGATCAAACGAATTAGTAATCTATTCACCTAACTGCAGATGATGAAGTAAATAAAATTATTCCTGCTTTTCGAAAAAAAGCTACTGGAATAAAAGTTACTTTACAATCAATGGGAAGTGGAGACGTTCTTGCAAGAATAGCTGCTGAAAAAGAAAAATCCACAAGCTGATATTAACTGGGGAGCTATAAGCATGGGTGTATTAGCTACAACTCCTGATTTATGGGAAAGCTATACTTCTGAAAAATGAAAAAAATGTTCCTGATGCTTATAAAAAAACACTACAGGTTTCTTTACAAACTACAAACTAGATGGTAGTGCTGCTTTACTTGTAAATAAAGATGTATTTGCTAAATTAGGATTAGATCCTGAAAAAAATTTACTGGATATAAAAGATTTATTATGGCCTGAATTAAAAGGTAAAATTGCTATGGGAGATCCCTACAGCAAGTAGTAGTGCTATAGCTGAACTTACAAATATGTTACTTGTTATGGGAGAAAAAAACCATATGATGAAAAAAAGCTTGGGAATTCGTTGAAAAAAATTTGTTGCTCAATTAGATGGAACTATTTTATCTTCTTCTTCTCAAATCTATAAAGCTACTGCTGATGGAGAATATGCTGTTGGAGTTACTTATGAAAACCCAGCTGTTACATTACTTCAAGATGGTGCAACTAACTTAAAACTTGTTTATCCTGAAGAAGGTTCTGTATGGTTACCAGGGAGCTGCTGCAATAGTTAAAAAAATGCTCCTCATATGGAAAAATGCTAAAAAAATTCATCGACTTCTTAATTTCTGATGAAGGACAAAAAATTGTTGCTGAAACTTCAACAAGACCAGTAAATACTTCTATTAAAAATACAAGTGAATTTATAAAACCATTTGAAGAAATCAAAGTTGCTTACGAAGATATTCCTTACTGTGCAGAACACAGAAAAAGAATGGCAAGAAAGATGGACTAACATATTAACTAAATAATTGGGAGAAAATTTAATGAGTGTAAATATAATAATAAAAAAATGCTCAAAAAAAGATATGGAGATAATATTATTATTGAAGATTTATCTCTTGATATAAGACAAGGGAGTTTTTACTCTCCTTGGGACCTTCTAGGGTGTGGAAAAAAACTACTTTGTTAAGAATGATAGCAGGATTTAACTCTATTGAAAATGGAGATTTCTATTTCAATGAAAAAGAATTAATGATTTAGATCCTTCTAAGAGAAATATTGGAATGGTTTTCCAAAAACTATGCTATATTCCCACACTTAACTGTTGAGCAAAATGTAGAATTTGGTTTAAAAAAATAGAAAAGTTTCTAAAGATGTTATGAAAGTAGAAACTGATAAATTTTTTTAAAAACTTATGCAAATAGATGAATATAGAGATAGAATGCCTGATAGATTATCAGGAGGACAACAACAAAGAGTTGCTTTAGCAAGAGCCTTAGTAATAAAAACCTGATGTTTTTATTGATGGACGAGCCTTTAAGTAACTTAGATGCTAAATTAAGAGTTGAAATGAGAACGGCTATAAAAGAAATTCAAAATAGTATTGGAATTACAACTGTTTATGTAACTCATGATCAAGAAGAAGCTATGGCTGTAAGTGATAGAATTGCAGTTATGAAAGATGGTGCAATTCAACACTTAGGACAACCTAAAGATATTTATCAAAGACCTGCTAATTTATTTGTTGCAACTTTCATAGGTAAAACGAATGTATTAAAAAGGAACTTTAGATGGTTCTACTTTAAAGATAGCTGGAAAGTATGACATAAACTTAACTAACATAAAAGACAAAAAAATGTTAAAGGAAATGTTACAATTTCAATAAGACCTGAAGAATTTGTTATTGATGAAAGTCAAGCAAAAAGATGGTATGAAAGCTTTTTATAGATAGCAGTGTATTTTTAGGTTTAAACACTCATTATTTTGCACATTTGGAAAAATGGAGAAAAAAACTTGAAATTGTACAAGAATCTAAAAATAGATAATATCATTCCAAAAAGGAACTGAAGTTTATTTAAAAAGTAAAAACAAGATAAGATTAATGTTTTTCACAGAAGATGGTTCTAGAAAATATTTTTAGAAGGTGTTAACAACGATATAGGTGTTGCTTATGCTAAGTAAGAAAAAAGATATTTGGATAGTAATTTCATTATGTGTTCTAGCATTTTTATATAGTATTTATGATTTATCCTTTAGGGATTTTTATTTAAAAAAATGCAGTAATAGAAAATAATGGAGATTTCACTTTTGCTTATTTTGCAAAAATTTTTTTAAAGTAAAAATTATTACTTTTCTACTATATTTAATTCCTTTAAAGTCAGTTTAGCTGCAACAGCTTTTGACTTTAATAATAGGAACTCCTTTGGCATATTTCTACAATATGTATAAAAATCAAAGGAAAAAAACTTTTTTTACAAATTATTATAATACTATGTAGTATGTCTGCACCATTTATTGGAGCATATTCTTGGATTTTATTATTAGGAAGAAATGGATTAATTACTAATGCAATTAAAAAAACTTAACAGGTTTTAATTTCCCAAGTATCTATGGATTTGGTGGAATTTTACTTGTTTTGTGTATGCAACTTTATCCTTTAGTTTTTCCTATATGTTTCAGGAGCTTTAAGAAATATTGATAATTCTCTATTAGAAGCTAGTGAAAAATATGGGTTGTACTGGGGCTAAAAAGATTCTTTAAAAATAATTATCCCTCTATGTATTCCAACTATATTGGCAGCTGCTCTTATGGTATTTATGAGAGCCTTTTGCAGACTTTGGAACTCCTCTATTTATTGGAGAAGGATACAGAACTTTCCCTGTTGAAATTTATAATCAATTTATGAATGAAACAGGTTCTGACAAGAATTTTTGCATCAGCTGTAAGTATTATTGCAATTATAATAACATCTTTGATTTTTCTTATTACAAAAGATATATAAATGGAAAGTATAAATTCACAATGAATGCACTTCATCCTATTGAAGCTAAGGAAATTAAAGGAATAAAATCTGTTTTAATTCACTTATTCTGTTATTTAATAGTTTTTTTGTTTCTTATGCTCCACAACTTTATGTAATTTATACATCTTTCCAAAAACACATCTGGAAAAACTTTTTCAAAAAGGGTTATTCTTTAAAGAGTTATACAGAAGCATTTTGAGTAAATTAGGAAATGCTATTCAAAATACATTTTTATTGGTGGACTTTCTCTAATTTTAATCATTGTTATTTCTATTTTAATTGCTTATCTAGTTGTAAGAAGAAATAACTTTTATAAATAGAACTATAGATACTTTATCTATGGTGCCTTATGTTATTCCTGGTTCTGTTGTAGGGATAGCTTTGGTAAGTGCTTTCAATAAAAAAACCTTTTTGTTTTAGTTGGAACTTTCTTAATAATGGTAATATCACTTATCATAAGAAGAAATGCTTATACTATAAGATCATCTGTTGCTATACTTCAACAGATACCACTTTCTATCGAAGAAGCTTCAATCAGTTTAGGAGCTTCTCGTATGAAATCATTCTTTAAGATAACAACTCCTATGATGATGAATGGTATTATTTCAGGAGCACTTTTAAGTTGGATAACAATTATTACAGAACTTTCTTCAAGTATAATCTTATATAACTATAAGACAATAACATTGACATTACAAATATATGTTTATGTTTCAAGAGGAAGTTATGGTATAGCTGCTGCTATGTCAACCATTTTAACTTTAATGACTGTTATTTCACTTCTGGTATTTATGAGAGTATCAAAGAATAAAAAAATATAATGATGTAGAAAAATGGAGCTGTTGCAAAGTTAAAATTTTTGCAACAGCCCCATTTTTATTTGTTATATGTGTACATTCCTAAACGATTATTCATAAGCCAAAAAAATTGGAATAAATATCTTTTTTTGATAATGGTAAAATTTTTTTGCCATTTTTGTAAAATTAATAAGTCCTATTTGTTTTAATTTGAGCTCAAGTTTTACAACTTCACTACCATCTTTTACTCCCCCACTTAAATTTAACATTATTCATTTTTCAAAGTATCATGTTTGGCTGTCATTCTTATAGTTCCCTTGTAAAGTAAATCTAAGTGTAATTCAAATTTTTTTCAAAATTATTAACTAATATTTCTAAAAACTTTTTTTACTTCATCTTCAGTGAAAAAAACATTAAAAACTCCCTCGGAAATTATAAGTAGCTCTTTTCCATCAGTTATAACTTCTTTAGTCCAATCAGATTCAAAAAAACTGATTTTTGAAATATTTTTTTACTCTGTCATTCTCTATGAAAAAAATAATTTTTCTTATTTCAATTACTTCTGGTAACTGAACCTCCCACGACTGACACCCTACGAGTGCTAGAGTCGCAGGGTTCTTGGGTAATAGTTGCTTCTGTTAGCCAACTAAATTTACCAAGCTATCCCCATAGTTCCTACGGTTCATATATTTATATATTTAAAGCACTTATACCTAATATCCTTAGTCCTTCTTTTAATATGTTTTTTTGGCTGCATTTATATCTCTATTATGTACAGCTCCACATACTGGACAAGTCCATTCTCTCACACTTAAATCTTTTTACTTCTTCATTTCTATATCCACAACAATTACATATTTGACTACTTGCAAAAAAATTTATCTACTCTTACTATTGTTTTTTTCCATGCCATTTCGCTTTTATAACTTAGTATTCTATTAAATTCACTCCATGATACATCTACAATATTTCTTGCTAATTTATGATTTTTTTACCATATTTTTTTACTTTGTAAATCTTCAATACAGATAATATCATATTCTTTTTATTAGCATTGTTGATAACTTTTTGCAAAAAAATCTTCTCTTTGATTTGATATTTTTCTCAAATAATCTTGCTACTTTTTATTCTAGCTTTATTTCTATTTGAACTACCCTTTTGGTTTTTCGTGATAGTTTTCTTTTGTAATATTGCTAGTTTATTCAAAGATTTTTTTGTAAATATTTTTGGATTTTCTATTGAGATTTCATCACTGGTAATCGCAAAGTCCTTTATACCTAAATCTATTCCAACATTCTTATTTGTACTTTCTAATTTTTTTCTACTTCTACATCAGTACAACATAGAGATATATAATATTTTCCACTAGGTACTTGTGTTATTGTTGCATTTATTATTCTTCCTTGTGGTTTTATTTTATCTCTTATTTTTTTAGTTTTCCTAACTTAGGTACTTTTTATCCATTTATCTAAAAAAACTCTATATTATTATTTGTATAATTGGTTCTGTATGATTTTCTATTATCTTTCTTAGATTTAAACTTTGGATAGCCACTTCCACTAAAAGAAGTTTTTATAGGCTTTTATCTAAATCTTTTTAAAGAATTTTTGTAAAGAAAAATTTATCTACATCTTTTTAACCATTCTTTTCTCTTGTTTTAAAACTGTTAATTCTTTACTACACTCACTATATGACATAGATTTTTTTCTCTTTGTTATATAGCTCTTGTTTTAAATCTAAAAAAATGATTATAGACATATCTTACACAACCAAAAGTACAATTTAATATTGTTATTTGAGTTTTAGTTGGATAAAAATCTAAACTTATATGCTTTTTTTCCATGTGATTTCACCTCCATTTACCTATATATAGTATACCACTTTTTTTATACTATAAGTAAATGAAAAAAGTAAAAATTTTTCTAAATATATGAACCTAAAAACTGACTCAGTCGTTTTAGAGGTTGTCGTTCACATAAGTACGCTACCACTTATGCAGTTCTCTTGGCATATACACTCCTTAATAAATTAAGGAGATTAGCCTTGAACTTCTTAATATTTCTATTAAGCACAGACTATATCTTATCCCACAGCTCTATCTGTTTGGGTCTACCCACTTCCACTAGCTTTAGTGTACTTCCCTCAGGAGGAATAGTCGTTGAACCTTACCTTTCGGTCTTGGCTGCTGATTGCCCATTATCTTAACACTTAGGATTTAACCTTATGTCATCTAGTATATTTTTTCTGCTTTCGCCACTTTCACACTTGTACCATATTTTTATTTAGGTACTATGTTGTAGTTATACTAGTTTTAGGGGTTTCCAGCAATTCGAGTAGTATTGGATAGCTTTTTAAAGTTGCTACCTCTACATACATATTTCTATATATGCTGACTATACTTAATGGTCTAACTCATGACTGACACCCTACGAGTGCTAGAGTCACAAGTGTGCGACCATATTTTTAATCAAGATTATACCAAGTTATTCTTCCATTATCTACTCTTTCAAATCTAGTATCAAGTCCACAACCTATTGAAACTATAACACAATCAGGATATCTTTCTATAAATTTTTTTAACTTCTTCATCCATTATATATGCTCTTGCTAATATTCCATAATAACTAGCCCAAGCAGTATCAAATTTTTTTAAAAATCATAGTCTAACTGTGAGGCAATTTCAAAAGATTTCTTATCATGTAACACAGATTTTGGATTCTCATAGTCTTTAGCTCTTGCATTTAATGTTATAAGTAATGTTTCTGCTACTCCATCTAATTTAATTTTCATAAAAAGCCTCCTAATGTTTAAAATATAATATTAATTTTATTAAATGTGTTAGAACACTCATGGCTCTAGCACTCGTTAGGGATGTTAGTCGTGAGTAGTTCACACTCTTATTATACTCTTCATTAGAAATATTTCAATATAAAAAAATTTTTGTTTATAAAATATTTTATAAAAAAGAACTACTGTAAAATAAATTACAATAGCTCTTTTTTTGCTTATTTTACTTCTTTTCCATTTTTTTATATGTAACTTGTTGAAGTATTTTTCCATTTTCATCATAAATTGTTGCTACTCCATCTATTTCCCCATTTTTTTGTAAGTTCCTTCTGCTTGTAGTTTACCATTTTTCATAGTAAGCTCTTTGCAGGTCCATCTTGTATATCATTCTTATAGGTTACTTCACTTAACAATTTTCCACTTGGATAGTAATTTTTAGATGACCCATTTCTTACTCCATTAGCTAAAGTGATTTCATATTCTAATTTACCTGTTTTTTTCATTATATTCTTTTCCTAAACCTGATGTAACATCATTTTTTTATATGGAACTTCTGCTACTAATATACCATTTTCACTATAATACTTTTGCTACTCCTTCTCTCTTAGCATTTTTTTGAATGGAACTTCAGATTCTAATTTACCACTTTTTATAATAGTATTTTTCTACTCCTTCAGCTTTTTCCATTTACATAATTTCCTTCTGATTTTTACTTTACCATTTTCATAGTATTCATATACTTTTCCTTCTAATTTTCCTGCTTTAATTGTAGCTAGTCCAAGAGTTTTTCCACTTGGATACTTTTTCTCAATTTCTCCTGAATAAGGTTTTTTTGCTCACCTTGAACATAGAATAAATCCCCCGTTCATTACCATTTTTTTCAACTTGCATTCTTTGTGCTCCAAAAGATAATACTGAACCTATTAATAATAATCCTAGCAATAATTTTTTTCATTCTATTCCTCCTAAATTTTTTTATTTTATTTTTTTTTATTATACAAAATAAATATTAATATTAGATTAATTTTAAAAATATATTTTTAAAAAAAGCTATTACATTTTATTTGAAATAGCTCTATTTTTTTAATTTATTATAATTTTTTTCTCATCATATGATAAAGTTCTCCTTCAAATCTTCCTCTCTTATCATATAATTTTTACTGCTCCAGTTACTACACCTTGACTAGTTGGAATTTCAGTTTGTAATTTTCCATTTTCATAATAATATTTTTTTGTACACCTTCATACTCATCATTTTTTTATAAGTTAATTTAGCTGACAGAACTCCTGATTTATAATAAACTTTACCAGTTCCTTCTCTTAGTCCATTCTTATATGGTGTCTCTTCAATTAATCTTCCAATCTCATCATAAGTATAAGACATTCCATCTAATTTTCCATTTTTTTAACAGAAGCAACCATCTTAACTATTCCAGTATTTGGGTCTTTTTTTCTCAAATTCTCCTGTAAACTCTTGATTATTATAGTATATATATCCATTTGAAAATGATAATTTTTTTCATAAGAAACTTTTTCTGCTCCAAAAGATAATACTGAACTTACTATTAATAATAAAGCTACCAATAATTTTTTTCATTCTATCCTCCTAAATTTTTTTAGTTTATTTTTACTTTTTCCATTTTTTTATATTGTTTCTTCTTTTTAATTTTTCCATTTTCGTCATACATCTTTGTAACTCCGTCTAATTGACCTTTTGCTCATTTCAATTTCAGCTTGTAATTTCCCATTTTCATAGTAATATTTTTTTGTAAACCTTCATATCTATCATTTTTATAATTTAATTTAGCTGATACAGCTCCTGATGGATAATAAGTTTTACTAGCTCCTTCTTTCATTCCTTTTTTTAAATGTTATTTCTTCAGTTACTTTTTCCATTTTTCATCATAACTATAACTTGTTCCATGTAATTCTCCATTTTTAACAGAACCTACCATATTAATTTTTTTCCTGTTCTTGGATCTTTTCTTTCAAATTCTCCAGTAAATTTTTTTCATCGTTATAAGATATATAACCACCTGGAAATGATAATTTTTTTCATAAGGAACTCTTTGTGCTCCCAAAAGATAGTACTGAACTTGCTACTAATAATAATCCTACTAATAATTTTTTTCATTCTATTCCTCCCTAAATTTTTTTTATTTATTCTGTTCATATCTTTTTTTATTATATAAGAATTTTAATACAATCTCTGTAACATTTGTTACAAAAAGCTACTGCATTTTTATCTGCAATAGCTCAAATTTTAATTTATTTTACTTATTTTGCTTATTTTACTTGTTTACCATTTTTTTAAATGTTGCTTCTTCAACTACTTTTCCACTTTCATCATAAAGTTTTTGCTACTCCATCTAGTTGCCCATTTTTATATGTAGCTTCTCCTTGTAGTTTTCCATTTTTCATAGTAAGCTTTCATAAGTCCTTCTTCTTTATCATTTTTTTAAAGTTTACTTCACTTAATAATTTTTCCACTTGGATAGTATTTTTTTAGATATTCCATTTCTTACACCATTAGCTACAGTAACTTCATATTCCAATTTACCTGTTTTTTTCATTGTATAATTTTTCCTAAACCTGATGCAACATCATTTTTTTATATGGAACTTCTGATAACAATATACCATTTTCAGTGTAATATTTTTTTCTACTCCTTCTTTTTTTATCATTTTTTTGAACGGAGTTTCATATTCTACTTTACCGTTTTGATGATAAGATTTTCGCCACTCCTTCAGCTTTTCCATTTACATAATTTCCTTCTGATTTTACTTTTTCCATTTTCATAGTATTCATATATTTTTCCATCTAATTTTTCCCGCTTTAATTGTGGCTACTCCAAGAGTTTTTCCACTTGGATACTTTCTTTCAATTTCTCCTGAATAAGGTTTTTTTGCTCACCTTGAATATATAATAAATCTCCATTAGCTACTACTTTTTTTCAATTGGTACTCTTTGTGCTCCAAAAGATAATACTGAACTAACTAATAATAATCCTGCTAGTAATTTTTTTCATTTTTGCCTCCTAAAAATTTTTAATTATTTCTAATATTATTTTTAATATTTTTTTAATGAAATTGTCAAGGAGTTTCACTTTTTAACAGTTCATTTTCTAGGTCTTTTTCCTAATGGATATACTTTTCGGTCTATTATTTTTTTCCATCTTTATATGTTGTTTCTTCCATTATTTGATCATTTTTCAAATGTTTATTGTACCTATTAGTTTGCCCTTCTCATCATAACTTTTTTTCTATTCCTTCTATTTTTTTCCATTTTTATAAGGTATTTCTCTTTTTAATTTACCTGTTTGTTCATTATAAACTTTTTGCAATCCCGTCCACTCTACCATTTTTTTATATCTTACTTCACTTAATAATTTTCCACTTGGATAATATTCTTTTAGATACTCCTTCTATTTTCCTATTATTTATATTACTTTCAGCTGCTAATTTACCAGTTTTTTTGTATTATATAATTTTCGACTTTCCTACCACAACTCCATTTTTTTAAATGTAACTTCTGAGATTAATGTCCCATTTTTCTATGTAAGTTTTTACTATTCCTTCTTTTTATCATTTTTTTATAAGGGGTTTCATCTTTTAGTTGCCCATTTTCATAATATGATTTTGATAGACCATTAAGTTTTCCATTTATATAATTTTCTTCTAATTTTAGTTGTCCACTTGGGTAATATTCATAAGCTTTTTCCATTTATTTTACCATTTTTAAATGTGGCAACTGAAAGAAGTTGTCCACTTGGATATCTTATTTCAGCTTCTCCTGAATAAGGAGTTTTTGTTCCTGCAAGATATAATATATCTTTTACTTTTCATTAGTTTCTAATTTTTTTCTGAAGATACTCTTTGCGTTGCTCCAAAAAGATAATACTGAGCTTATTAATAATAATCCTAGTAATAATTTTTTTCATTGTATTCCTCCTATTTTTTTACTTTTTTTATTAAGTGTGTTAGAACACTCGTGGCTCTAGCACTCGTAGGGTGTTAGCCGTGAGAGGTTCAGTATACAGTATGAATATTAAGATTTAATTAATTTTTTTAGAATAATGTCTTTGTAAAAAGAGCTACTGCATTTTGCTTGCAATAGCTCAGTTTTTCAAAATTATTTTATTTTTTTTCCATTTTTATATGTTGCTTGTTCAACTAGTTTTTCCATTTTCATCATATATTTTTTTGCTAGTCCATCTAGTTGACCATTTTTTTATATGTTGCTTTCTCCTTTTAACTTACCAGATTCATAGTATATTTTTTTGTAATTCCATCTTCTATATCATTTTTAAAAATTTACTTCATTTGCTAATTTTCCACTTGGATAATATTCTTTAGATAAACCATTTCTTAGTCCATTTATCGCATTAGTTTCATATTCTAATTTACCTGTTTGTTCATTGTAGAACTTTGCTAATCCCAGTAGCTTCTCCATTTTTATATGGAATTTCTGAGACTAAAACCCCTGTATTTTGTATATCCTTTTTCTATTCCTTCTTTTTTTCCATTTACAAAATTTTGTTTCATATTGTACTTTTTCCATTTTCATAATATGATTTTTGCCACTCCATTAGCTGTTCCATTTACATAAATTTCTTCTTTGAATACTTTTACCACTTTCGTAGTATTCATAAGCTTTTTCCTTCTAATTTTCCATCTTTCATTGTAGCTACACCAAGAAGTTTTCCATTTGGATATTTTCTTTCTATTCTCCTGAATAAGGTTTTTGCTTGTCCTTCAAGATACAATTCTCTTCCATTTCCTCTAGTTCCTAATTTTTTTCTAAAGGTACTCTTTGTGTTGCTGCAAAAGATAATGCTGAACCTACTAATAATAATCCTACTAATATTTTTTTCATTATATCCTCCTAAAATTCTTATTTATTTTACTCATATTTTCCTTATTATATAAGAATTTTTAATATAATTTCTGTAACATTTGTTACAAATAAAAAGCTATTACATTTTAACTGTAATAGCTCTTTTTCTCTAAATTATTTTATTCTCCATTTTCTACTCTTATAAGTTTTCCATTTTTCATCATATTCTTCTAATTTTTTTCTTTAACATGATTATCAGTCAATCTAGTTTTTTTAGATTTCCATTCTCATGATATTCTTCTATAATTTTTTTGAACTATAATCTATCTTTTCCTGATTTTGCTTCTTCATAAAAGCTTTCTTATTTCATTTTTTTCAATATTTTTATCTTTATCTTCTAATTCATACTCACTTTTTGTAGATAATTTTTCCATTAGAACGATAAACTTCAATAGTAAAAAGTTTTTCTTATCGTTTTTTGTACAAGATTAAGTTTTGTACTAGATACCAGAGAGTTTGTAGCCTCTATTTTCTCCTAGTCTTTTTTTGAGAAGCATTCAGATTTAAAAAAATTAATGAAAAATTAAAGCCATAACTAGTAAAAAAATATTTTCTTATTTTCATAAGTCATGTCCTCCTTAAAGGATTTAAAAATATTTTTAAGAGAAGTTTGTGAAAAACTGCAGCGAATACAAAAACAAGAACCTAATGCGAATAAAATTAATTGAAACTTTAATTTTGATATTTTGCCCAAACTCCCCATTCAATTTTAGCAATTCCTAATACTGCCATAAGTATTCCTGAAGTAGGAACTATCATATTTGTAAATCCATCTCCTAATTGGAAAGCTAAAACAGCAACTTGTCTTGTTACTCCAACTAAGTCTGAAAGTGGTGCCATTATTGGCATAGTAAGTGCTGCTTGCCCTGATCCTGACACAACAAAGAAATTGAATATTGATTGGAAGATATACATTACCCAAGCACAGAAAGCAGCTGACATATTGCTAAGTCCTGATGCAACATAGTTAAGTATAGTATTTAAAAATAGTAGGAGTATCTGCACTTGTTCCACCTAATATTAAAAACTATTCCCTTAGCCATACCTATAACTAGAGCAGCTCCAACCATATCTTCAGCACCTTTTTCTGAAAAGAAGTTGCTATATCATTCACTGACATATTATTTAGTTTAAATACTACTCCAATTACTCCTGCTATCAATCCCATTATTACAAATTGAGTTGCTATTTCTGGTAGATAATATCCTTCTTTTATAACTCCATAAACAACCCAAGCCATACCTAAAAATTAGAAACTAAGATAATTAATTTATGTCCTAACTTTAAATTCTCTATTTCCTTGTTCTTCAGATTTAAAGTTATTTCTAAAATATGCATCTGTCTTATATGCTATTGAAGACTCAGGGATTTCTCTTTACTCTTCTTGCATAGAAAAATTGTGTAGATTACTCCAAAAAGCTGTGAAAGAATGTCCACATAAACATTCTAAATCCTGCTCCTGATAAAACTGGTATTCCTGAAACTCCTTGTGCAACTGCAACACTGAATGGGTTCATCCAAGAAGTTGCGAAAACCTATTTGAGTTGAAATATATGTTATTAAAATTCCCGTTACCGAATCGTATCCCATATCAATTACTATAGGTATGATTAGCATTGCAAAAAGGTATCGCCTCCTCTCCCATTCCAAAGACTGCTCCACCTAAGGAGAACAGTATAAATATAACAGGGTATGAGTACAAGTTCTGAGCCTTTACTCTTGCTTATCATAGAATATATTCCACTTTCAACAGCTCCTGTTTTTTTAAAAATTATTCCAAAAGCTCCACCAACAACTAATAAAAAAAGGCAACTATTCCAACTGCTGTTCCCCATTTATCTCCACTTGCTAGCCCTTCAAATATATAGTTAGTTACTCCAACTTCTCCACCAGGTTCAAATATCTTTTATACCTTTTTTTAGTTCGTTTCCTTGATCATCTAGCTCATAAGAGAAACTTCCAGGAACAGGTACATTTCTTGTTTTTTTCAGCCCCTGTATTAGTTATATAAGTCACTTCTTGCATTTCAAATTTTCCAACTGGAACTATGTAAGTCAAAAGTGATGCAAACAAAACAACAAAAAAATATGATTACAAAAGTATCTGGCATTTTAATTTTTTTCATAATAACCTCCTCTATTTTCTATAATTGATATCATTATAGCATATTTCGTTACAATAATATAGCACTTAATATTTTTTTAGAACTATCTTTTTTTATTAGTTTTATTTTTTTCTTTTTAAAATGAATATATTTATTGCTTGCTTTTTTTCTTGGAATGGTATATAATTAAGTTATCAAAGATTTTTATCTTGGAAATCAAAAATAGTAAAGGGGGATGTGTAATATGGTTAATGTTTGTAATAAGCTTTTCATAGCTTCTATGACAGATGTGCACATCTGTCTTGGCAACATTTATTTCTATTCTTTTGACTTAGATTAATTATCTTTTTTTGCTTGTAAAAAATTTTAATTAAAAACTAGGAGGAGAATAAAATGACAAAAAATTAGAAAAATTTTCATAGATAATATTATAGAAGAAAAAAAGCTGAATTTAAAGGATTAATAGGTAAAGAAAATAGAGTTGAAAAATATGATCGAAGATCTAAAAACTTTAAATCTTTCTAATGATAAATTAGAAGAAGTTATCAAAGTTGCCAAAAAAACATATATAGTATTATCAAAACTGTAGCTAAAAATTTAGCTACAGTTTTTATTCTTCTTATTTTATAATATCCTAAACTTTTATTAACTTAAATGTTTATAATTATTGCATTTTTACTTTTTTTATTATATAATATGTTTAGCTATAATAAATTAGGAGGGATTTAAGTGAAAAAAATAATTTTAATTATACTTATACTTTTTGGGACTTACTGCATGTAAAGAAAAAGAACGTATTTTTAGAAACTACTAAAGATATTCCTATTAATGAAAAATATAGTATTTAATGACTATAGTGTAGAAACAGTTGAAGATCTTGCAGCATTCTTAGTTACAGTTACAGAAGTTGAGAATAATAAACCTGTTACTATAACAAAAGTCAAGAAAACTTTTTGATTGGAAAGTTGAAGAACAAGAAAAAGATTCATATATTGTATCAGCAAAATATAGAGATTCTACTTTTTAAAATTCCTGTTACCCTTTCTAATAATAGAGTATATACTGATATTGGTTATGCCTCTGTTGAAAAGAAATGATGAGGGTTTTATCCATTAGGAAGCATTCTACCAGATCTTATAACTGAAGTTCAAAAATGATCCAAAAATATCAGGATTATTTAAAATAATAAAAAGTGAGCTTATTGTATTTTTACCGAAAAAGTAAAATTTACAACAAGCTCTTTTTTTATTTTTACTTATTCAAACTACTATTTTATCTATATTTTAAACTCTAAAAAAATTCTTTATATATAAAAAAATAGTTGACAAATTTCTTGTTTAGTGGTACTATACATTTGTACAGTTGAATGAGTACTCAATTATATAAAAAAATTTAGGAGGATATGATATGGTAAGTTGTGAAAAATATGAAAAAGGTGAAGTTTATAAATGTCAATGTTGTGACTTCGAAATAGAAGTTAAAAACGCATGTGATTGTGGAACTAATGATAACTGTGAAACTCATGATGCTTCTCACGAATGTTGTGAATTCACTTGTTGTGAAAACCATTAGTAAAAAGGATAACAGTAAATAGATAAAGAGGCTGTTGCAAATTGATGATTTTTTTATCATTAATTTGTGACAGCCTTTTTCTTTATTTTTATTAATGTAAATTAGTTTGCAACAGCCCTATTATTACTTTTAAGATTCTTGTTTTGGAAGTATCATACAAATTGCTGCAGACAAAATTACTAAAAATAATTCCAATTATTGAAAAGAAAATTAAGTTTTTCACCTAATACTAAGACAGCAAGTAAAATACCAAATACTGGCTCTAAAGCAAGGAATACTCCACTTTTACTTGCTTCACTTCTTTCAAGTCCTTTATTCCAAAACCATCCAGCACCTATACTACATCCAACAACTAAATATAAAAGAGCTATAATCCCTTTTTAATGAATAGTGTATTTCCCAACTTTTAACTAAAAATAGCATTATTGGTAAAGCAAACAATGTTCCTAATTGAATAGTCAATGCTGTGTAATAATTTGAGTTCATTTTTGTAAGTATGAAAGTCGAACCCAAAAAGAAACTACTATAGTAGATAAGAATACTAAAAACATCCAAAGAAAGATACATTTTCTAATGCCGAAACACCCACTGTTAATGCTACTCCAAAAATGCAATAATTCCTAATAAAAACAATAGGAGAGGCTTTTTCTTTAAAAAGATAAATCCAACAATTGTTATCATAACAGGTTCAATGCCTATAATTGTTGTTGCACTTGAAGCTGAAGTAAAACTAAGCCCTATAAACTGTAACATTGAAGTAAGAGGATATGTTAAAATTCCTAATATTACAAGTAAAAATAAAAATCTTTTTGTAAAGATTCCTCTTTCATAAAAGAAAAAGTCATAGGCAATAAGATTATACTTGCAAGTATATATCTAATTGCAACAACTAAAGATGGATCAAGCATATCATAAGCAATTTTTATCAGCAATAAAATGATGTTTCCCCATAAAAATGCAGCTATTAAAAAGATATATCATACTACTCCCTCCATATATTAAATTATTAAAAGATAAAAAATATCTTTATACTAAAGGATAGCATATATTAACAAAAAGTAAAAATATACTTTATTAATATAATATATTCTATTTTTTTATATTCAGCTTTTTATTTTTAATGTTTATATTTTTCTATAAATTCATCTAGAATATAAGTCAATAAAAAAATATTATAGAAACTCCGTTCTCTTTGACTATTTTTGTAATATTTTTATAAAATTTTTCTGAAGTTCTACAACTAATTAATTTTACAGTGAACTACTCCCACTTATAGAAATGAGAACTTCTTGGGAAGTATGTGCTTTTATTAGCCACATATATTTACCAAACTCTTCGGAGATTCCCTATCCCTGATATATTTTTAACTTACTTTTTCTTCTCTAATATTTCTAAACCTTTACTGACTAGCATTTTTCTATTTTTATTTTTATACTAAGCTTTATTTTCACTTGAATTCAAAGTAATACTATGATATTATTTTCTTAAATATAAGGAGGTAATATGTTTACATTTAATTACACAATAAAACAAGAAGATTTAAATTATGGTAATCATGTAGGTAATGAAAGAGCTTTATTATTTTTCAATGGGCTAGAGAAGAATTTTTAAGAGCTAATAATTTAAGTGAAACAGATATAGGAGATGGAAGTGGTTTTATCCAAACCGAAGCTACTGTTCAATACAAAAACAATTATTTTTTTAAATCAAGAAATAAAAAATTAATATAACTAAAATTGAAATAAAAAGGTTTAAGAATAATTTCTTTGAACATGAAATTTTTCTGTGGTGATGACTTAGCTATAACAGGAACAGCAACTGTTTTTAGCATATATACTATGAAGAACAAAAGTTAAAAAGTTCCATTACTTTTTAAAAGAGTTAGTTGAAAATTACTAAAATTAAAGAGCTGTTGAAAATTTATAAAAGTAAAATAGACTCGTTACTGAGTGCTTTTAACGATAAAATCAAGAATCGTCTGTAATTTTGGCAAAACTTGCTGACAAGTCAGCTCAGACACGCCAACACTGGCTCCCATCTCATTTGATTTTTATCTAAAACTCCATCTGTAACTCACTTATACTTTTGTTTAAAATTTTTATTTTGCAACAGCTCTTTTTAAATTTTGATCTAATTCTACTTTTCAACAACAACAGATTTTTGACTTACATATATTACAAAAACCAGGTTTTGCTCCATTAGGTTTAGATACATTCTTTCTTAAAGTATAATCTACAGTCACCTTTTTCACCTAAGTTAGCCTTAGAATAATAGGCTGATACCTGTAGCTGCCTTAACTATTAATTCATCTGTTAATTTAGTGGCTTTTAAAATGATATGAGAACTTGAAATATCTTTCACATGAAACCAATAATCACTTTTTCTCAGAGATTTTAAAAAGTTAAATTATCATTTTCTAAGTTATTTCACCATAGAGAATTAAATAATCTTCTCCTTCAATTAAAACCATACTTCACTTCTTTTTAGTTTAGTTTTCTTTTTATTATGTAAACCTTGATATAGTTTAATTTTATTAATTCTTCTTCAATCTCTCAAAGAACTAACATCTGTACTACTTTCAATGAAAAAGCAAAGTACTTTCTATATATGAAAATTTCTTCTCTTATCTCTTTATCACGTCTTATAGCATCTCGTAAGTCCTCTTTACCTTGTCTGTACTCTTATAGATTTTATCTAAGTTTTCCTTAGGACTTATTAAACTATCTAATTCAATTTCAATTTCTTTATTATTATAGAAATCATAAGCTTTTTATAGAATTCATTCCTTTTTCACATTATAAAGAACGGAAGCTAAAATATCTCCTTTTCTTTTATGCTTTCCATAGTTTCTGAATCTTCTATATCCTTTTTAATTAAAGTTAAGATCTTATTTAATTTCTTTAATTTCTTTTTCAAGGAAACTTTCCAATCTATTTTTAAAAAGCATATAACTTGTTGTAGTATGCTCATAATCTATGTAGAAATTAATCATTTCATCATATGAAGAAAAATTCTTTCACTTCATCATGCAATCTTTAAAAATCTAAGTCTCAAAACTGTTGCCAATTTTTATTTTCTTATCTTTTGAAATAGATTTTAGCTTTTACAGGACTATTTAAAATATTTGTAAATTCTTCAAAAAGATTTTATATTATTTAAATATTTTCCCACTCCTTCTATTTCATTTGAAAAACATTTCACTTGCTAATAAGTTATCAAATTTATCTCTATTTAGCTCAGTAGGTAATATATATCATATTTAGGTCTCGAATAAGTTTCACCTAAAAATAATGTTCTATCTATATTTTCTGAAATATGGAATTTCTTTAATGTATCCAATACCTTTGTCTCCTCATCAGTAAAAATAACATTAGACAATTTCCCAAGACATTCAAAAATATATCTTGTATATCTCACCTAGCTCATTAATTCTAGAAAAATGAAAAGCTAGGATTCTGTCAAACCCTAGCTGCTCTATATCAGTCAACATAGCATTCATTAAATGCTTTCTTAAATTAGAAATTAATGACGAAGATATATCTAGAATTGCTTGCTCTTTATTTTTACTAATGTAGCAAAGTGCTAAGGCTGGTATACAAGAAAATAGAAGTTCAATTTTCCCAAAATGAGAGAAATTGTATATTCATTATTTTAAAGATTCTATTTATTCTTTTTCCTTCTAAAAGTCTTTTTAACTCCTTCCTTTATTTTTGAAAGAGATATACCGTCCATATATAACTATATTAATCAGCCTTTACTCCTATTAAATTTTTGCATCTAAGATATCAAGAGTTAAAACTCTTCCATCTTCTTTCTCATTTTTAAATAATGATTTATCACCAGATTTTTAAAACTTTTAAAAAGTGTAAAGTTTTCTATTCCATGGTTTTAAGAAATAGTTTTTGAACAATAGGTGTTCCTTTTTGATTTCAACTATAGAAACTTTTGTCTCCTTCTTTAAAATCTGTAATAGTCATAGGTTTAAAATAGTCTGTTTTATTTCTTAATGAATCTAAAATAATTTCAAAAGTTTCAACAAATTTTTGTAAATCTTTTTTCAGGTATAGCTTTTTCAGTTATTGGAAGCCATTATCATTTTATGATAGTTATTATGATAAGTTAAAAGCATCTACCCTTTTGTAAGTGAAACAAATACTTTTCTTCTATCAGTTGTAGATCTTGCTCTATCTATATATCCTTTATCAGATAATTTTGGAAATAGCAACTGTTGCAGTTCATTGTAATTCCTATCTTATCCGCAAGTTCATTCATAGTTAATTGAGTGTCTTGTCCAACAGATTCAATTATATGTAATTCTGTATGTGTTAAAGCTTTAATTCCTCTTTTTAAAGCCATATCTTCTGTCTTGCTAAAAACAGTTTGTAATATTCTTCTAAAACATCATTTACTCTTTGTATATCTCACCGTCATTTGAAATTCCTCCTCTAGTTTACTTTTTGATTTCAATAAGTCGATTCTTTCTTTGTAATCTCCTGAGAATACATAAGAACCAGCAACAAATATATTAGCTCCTGCATCTGCATCAAACTTTTATAGTTTCGTCAGTTATTCCGCCGTCTACTTCTATATCTATATCTACTCTCATTTTCTTAATTGCCTTTATTTTTCTACCACTGTAGGTATGAATTTTTGTCCTCCAAAAACCTGGATTTACACTCATATACCAAAACCATGTCAATATCATTTATAACATATTTTAATACATCTTCTGATGTTGAAGGATTTAGTGAAACACCTGCTTTTACTCCAAAAAGATTTTATTTGTTGTATAACTCATATGTAAAATGGATTGTAGATTCTGCATGTACAACAACAATATCTGCTCCTTTGCTTTTACGAAATCTTCAATGTATCTCTCAGGTCTATCTATCATTAGATGAACATCGAACACAAGCTCCAGTACATTTTCTAATGCACTTTATTACAGGATATCCCAAAGAAAGTTAAATTAGGTACAAATTCTCCATCCATAACATCTATATAGAATGTAGTCTGCACTCCTGCCTTATCGATTGCCACAAGTTCTTCTACGCATTGAAAAATCACTTGATAATATAGAAGGAGCTATTTTTATCCTTAGTCATACCTATTCCACCTTTCTGATAAAATTTCTAAAGTATAAAAATTATATCTATCTTGAGATATTTTTATTCTCTCCACAGCTTTTTCACATTACAATTTGGCTCATGTATATGAGAGCAATTTAAAAATTTATAACTATCTATATTTGAAAACTCAGGAACAAAGAAAATCAATTCTTCCCTATTTTCAATTTTTGGTACTTCTATTGAAGAGAACCCAGGAGTATCGATTATATAGCCTCCTGCCTTCATTCTTATCATATTAGAATCTCTTGTTGTATGTTTACCTCTTTGTAATCTTTCACTAATTTCTCCAGTCTCTTTAAGACTCTTTCACTCTGTACAAAATTGATAGAGACTTGATTTTTCCAACTCCACTTAGATTCACCTATTACAGTTGTTTTATCTTTTAAGAAATCTTCTACTTCTTGAAGTCCAACATTCTCTTGACAAGAGATTAAAAATGTAGTACTCCTATACTTTTTAAGTGAGACAATCTTTCTTTTAATTCTGTTAATTCTTTCTTCTTCACTTAAATAATCTATCTTATTTACTATTACTAAGGGTTTTTACCTTATAGTAAAATGCTGTTAATAATAGTAAATTTATTCTTCTATAATCTATATTTGGATGTTTTGCTGCAAACTGTATTGCTAGATAATCCACATTTTGCAACTATAGGTCTTATTAGCATATTTTCTCTTTCTAGAATATTTCCACTATTGCATTATCCTCAGAGATTTCAACTCCTATCACCTACAACACAATTATATTTATTATTTGTTTTTCTTTAAAAATTCCTCTCAATTTACATTCAAAAGACTTCATTGTTACTTTCAACATAATAGAAACCTTGAATCTTATTAATTACTATGCCTTGAAATCTCTTTTTACCTCCATACCTTTTTCTTTCTTTTTAAAAATATAAAATAAAATGAGGTTACACTATTAAGACATTAGTAAAAACAAGTGAACTTTGCATCTAAATTTTAGATAAAATCAAAACAGAATGAGCCGAGTAATTCTCAGCGTGTTTGAAGCTGACTTGTCAGCAAAGTTTGCTGAAAGTACAGCGCGAATTCTTTGATTTTTATCGTTAAGAAATGTAGTTAGCAATGAACTGTACTATGTTATTTTACTAGTAATGAACTATTTATATTATTATTCCAATCCATTGCTTATTAAGAAATCAAACTTTTGTCCTCTTGATATAGGTTCTCCACTTTTTGGTGAAGTCGCTATAATTTGGATAATAGGTAAATCTGATCTCATCTTTTTACTTCTCCAACCTTCATACATGTTTTATTAAGTAAAGAGCTTGGTTTCTATGTAGTTCATACCTACTAAATCATCTAAGAATACTGAAGGTGATTCCTTACTTACCCAGACTTTCATATTTCTTGATCTTTTAACTATAGTTCCTTCAGCAGGTTCTTGTAAAAGCCCAAACTGTTCCATAAGGTAAGTCAGAATAAAACTTCCCATCTCTCTAATATTTAAAGGAGACTTTGAAATAGTTTTCTTCCTTTCCTCTATACTAAGTCCCGTTAAGTTTGGAGCCTTATAATAAAAATTCATTGAAAATAATATCTTCGATACTCCAAGTCCAACTTTTTATAATAGCTATAATTAAAATTATATTTAGTATTATCTTAATTAATCTTCTATTATCTTTTTCTGGCTGTCTTGTACTTGTTGCTTCTACTTCTATATCTTTCAAAAATCATCTTCATCGTTATCATTTCTAAATTTCTTCATATTTCTCTCCTAACTAATCAAAGTTTTAAAAATACTTTTTATATCAAATATTTCTAATTCTAACATATTTTATTAATTAGTACAAGCTAGAATTTAAATTTTCTTTTCCATCAAAAATACTATTTTTATATTTTGAAAATTCATTTTTAAAAATTTAGTAAAATAATCTATAACTATAGAAATTGCAGATTTAATTTTTCATATGACGAATACTAAAATATTTGATAGTATATTATCTGACCACTTGGTCAATGACCCTATGGTCAAATTTATGAGAACTAGAATTTTAACTATAATTAAAGGAGATAGATGATATGAGTTTTTGATACTGAAAAAGAAAATCTTATTTTAGAAAAAGCAAAAGGACATGATAATAACAGAAGGTTATTCTAACTTATCAATAAACAAATTGACATCAGAATTAGAATATCAAAAGGTAGTCTATACTTATTTTTCCTTCAAAGGATAATATGCTAGCGAAATATTAGATGAGTATTTAGAAAATATAAAAAGTTTTTAGTGAAAACTTGAGCTTCAAATTCTAATAGTATAGATGAATGTTTAGATTACTATGTGAAATTCTATGTAATTTAAATGATAGAGACTTAAAATTAGAATTAGTAATGACGAGTTTAAAAAGAAACTATGAGGGTTTTTAATGAAGAAAATTTTATTAAACTAAAAATACAGCACGTAAAACAATAAATTTCATAAAGTATTTTAAAAGAAATATAAGAAGTCTATAAATATTAAAAAGAAAAAGATATGGAAAAATGCTCTAAGATAATATTTAGCATCACTCAGAAGTATTTTTAATGATGGAAAATATTAATTTTGAAACTAATAAATTTTCATCAAAAACTTTAGATGAGGTTAAAGACTTATATAGAAGTCAAGATATGAAGAAAATCTTGAATTTATAAAAGAAAGTATTATTTTATATAGATAATATATTTTAGGAGGAAGAATGAAAAATTATTGACATGTTTTGTTAGCAAATCGTAGCATAGCTAGAGATTTAACTCTAGATCAAGCCATAGATTTATCACTTAATAACAGTAAAGAGATGAAAATCTCTGAAAAGAGTTTAGAAATTTCTAAACTAAATGTAAGCAAGGCTTTTTAAAGAGGGCTTTACCTTCAGTAACTTATAGTGGTGCTGTTACTTTAGGAGAACATGAAGAAATATTTTAACTCAAAGTGGAGAAACTATGTTTCGAAGAAAAAGGTTATACTCAAACTTTAAAAGTTACTCAACCTCTTTTCACAGGTGGAGACTATATCAGCAGGAATTAGAAGGTGCTAAAGCCTATGAAAAGATATAGCAAAGTTGTCTTATTTACAAAGTGAGATTCAAAACAGACTAGGAAACTATAAAAATATACTCAGATATCATAGTACTGAAAAGAAACTTAACTGCTCTTAAAAATTCCAGAAGAAATCTTATTAAAAGACACTATAAACAAGAAGAACAATTAAAGTTATAGACTTATAACTAAACCTGATATTCTTTCAAACTGAATATTCATTAGAAGATATAAAGGCGCAGATTATCAATTTACAAAAATTTAGCTGACACAAATAAAGAAAAAATTATATATAAGAACAGGAATAAATAAATCTGAACCATTAAATTTAGTAAGTTTTGATATTCTCACAATTTATCAGATAGTCTAAACTTAAATACTGATTTAAATCAAGCTTTAAATCAAAGTTTATCTGCAAAAATTGCTGATGAACAAGTAAATGTAGCTTCTGCCATTGAGAATGGCTGCTGCTGGAGATTTATCACCTCAAGTAAGTGCCTATGTTTCTTATGGAACAGGTGGTCAAGAAAGAGCTTCATTCTCAAGATCATATAAAAGATGCTAGAATTCATTGGTGGAGTTCAAGTTTCTTGGAAAGTATTCTCTTTTGGAAAAGATTTAGATAACTACAAGGTTGCTAAACTAGAAGAAGAGCAACAAGTATTAAAAATACTTCATGCTAAAAGAAAATATTGAAATAAATGTAAAGAGTGCTTATCTAAATGCTGTAAGTTTAGAAAAACAAGTTGCAGCTCAAAGAAAAAGCTGTAGAGGCTGCCAAAAGCAAACTTTGAAATGAACCAAGAAAAATATGATGCTGGACTTATTTCATCTATAGATTATTTAGATTTTGAAAAACACATATAGACAAGCAAGAATAGCATATAATAAAGTGTTACTTGATTATTACTATGCATTTGAGAAAACATATAGATCACTATTAATATAAATAAGAATATTATAAAAAGATTGTTTGCCTGCCTCATAATGTTTCAGAGCTCCACAAAGACTCTACTCAACATTATAGGACGTCGCAGTAATCTATAAAAATAAAATTTAGAAAGGATAGAAAAATTTATTGACAATATTGCTTGCAACTAGTTTATTAGTAGTTGCTTGTGGAAAAGATAAAGAAACAAAAGATGCTAAAAATGAAGCTGCTGTAACTGAGACACAAACAGCTGCTAAACCTGTAGAAGTTTCAGCTGTAACAACCTAGACAAATGTCTAAACTTTTTGAATCAAGTGCTGTTTGGGAACCTTTAGCAAAGGTTGATTTCTCAACTAATAAAGGAGCAACAGTAGAAAAGATTTATAAGAGAAATGGTGAATACGTAAATAAAGGTGAAGTTATAGTTAAGCTTTCTGATGCTCAAACAGAAGCTGATTTCCTTCAAGCTAAGGCTAATTATCAATCAGCTACTGCCAACTATAACATAGCTAGAAATAACTATCAAAAGTTTAAAACTCTATATGATAAACAGTTAATTTTCATATTTAGAGTTCTCAAACCATGAAGCAACATTTACTAGTGCTCAAGGTAATTTAGAAGTTGCTAAGGCCGTATATATGAATGCTCAAAATAGTTATTCTAAACTTGTTGCTAAAGCTGATATAAGTGGAATTGTTAGTAATTTATTTTGATAAAAGAAGGTAATGATATAGCTGCAAAAAGAAACTCTATTTACTATCTTAAATGATAAACAAATGCAATCTTATGTAGGTACTAACTCCCTGAAGCTATCTCTAAGGTAAAACTTGGTGATGAAATAGATGTAAAAATAGATGCTTTAGGAAAAGAATATAAAGCAAAAATTACTGAACTTAACCCTATTGCTGATAGCACAACTAAAAAACTTTGAAAGTTAAATTAACTCTGATAACCCTGATGAAGAAATCAAAGATGGTATGTTTGGAAAATGTTGTTATCCCTGTTGGAGAATCTTCTGTTCTAAGTGTAGAAGATGAAGCAATAGTAACAAGAGACTTAGTAAACTATGTATTCAAATGAAGATGGTAAAGCAAAAACAAGTTGAAGTTACTGTAGGAGCAACAAACCTACCATATACACGAAATTTCTTCTCCAGAACTAAAAAGAAGGAGATAAGATAATTGTTAAAGGACTATTTGGCCTTCAAAACAATGAGCACTGTTGAAATATGAGGTGAAATAATAATGTCATTAGTAGGAATCTCAATACGTAGACCTGTTGCAACAACAATGGTAATGTTATCATTTATTTTCATTGGACTACTTGCAATGTTCTCAATGAAAAAGAATTGATACCAAACATAAATATTCCCGTTGTCACAATATCTACCACTTGGAGTGGTGCTGTTAGTGAGGATGTAGAAGCACAGGTCACAAAGAAAAATAAAAAAGACAGCCTTTCTAATGTAGAGGCTCATTGATAAGATACACAAACAGTATCTGCCTATAGTAGCTCTACTGTTGTTGTAAACTTTGAATATGGAGTTGATACAGATGAAAAAGTTACTCAAATTCAAAGAGGTTTTCAAAAATAACAAATAATTTACCTAGTGATGCTAATACTCCATTAGTTAGAAAAAGTTGAAGCTGGTCTCTGGTAATATGACAGCAGTTATAGCTTTTTAATGCTGATAGTAAAACTGCACTTACAACTTTTTATTAAAGAACAATTAAAACCTAGACTTGAAAGTTTACCAGGTATAGGGCAAGTTGATATCTTTGGTAACCCTGATAACACAATTACAAATTCAAGTTGATAGTGATAAAATTAGCTTCTACAATCTATCACCTATGGAATTATATAACATTGTTAGAACATCTGCTGCAACATATCCTATTGTAAATTCATCTACTGGTAACAAAGATATGATCATCAGATTTATGGGAGACTTAGACTATATAGATCAATATAAAAATATATTAATTAGCTCTAATGGTAATACTTTAAGATTAAAAGATGTAGCTGATGTTGTATTAACAACAGAAGATGCTGATAATGTAGGATATCTTAATGGAAAAGGAGTCAGTAGTAGTCTTATTGCAAAATCTTCTGATGGAGATACTATAACTTTAAATAATGCAGCCTTTTTAAAGTTATAGAAGAAATGAGACCATATATGCCAGCAGGTACTGAATACAGTATAGAAATGGACTCTTCTGAAAATATTAATAATTCAATTTCAAATGTTTCTAGTTCTGCTGTGCAAGGACTAGTACTGGCTACTATTATACTATTTGTTCTTTCTTAAAGAGTTTTAGAACAACTATATTAATTTCATTAGCACTTCCTGTTGCAATAGTATTTACCTTTTGCTTTTCTATCAATGAGAGGTACAACTCTTAATTTGATTTCACTTATGGGACTTTCTATAGGGGTTGGTATGCTAACGGATAACTCGGTGGTGGTGGTTGATAATATCTATAGACATATAACTGAATTAAATTCTCCTGTTAGAGAAGCTGCTGAAAAATGGTACAGAGAAGTTACTTTCTCTATATAGCCTCAGCTTTAACAACTATAGTAGTTTTCCTACCTGTATTATTTGTTCCAGGGCTTGCAAGAGAATTCTTTAGAGATATGTCTTATGCAATAATCTTCTCTAACCTAGCTGCTATCATAGTAGCGCAATAACATTGATACCTATGTTGGCAAGTAGATTCTTAAATAGAAAAATCAATGAAATCTGAAGATGGTAAATTATTTAAAAAGTAAAAAGCTTTCTATTTAAAAAGTAATTAATAGTGCTGTTTTCTCATAAAGGATTGACAGTTCTTATTATGGTTGGGGCTATTTTTCTTCCAGCATTTTAGTATGATATCAAGTTACTTAAATTTGAATTTATGCCTAAACAAGACCAAGGAAAATATTCATTGACAGCTGAACTACAAAAAGGGTACTGATTTAGCTAAGGCTGAAAAGAATAGCAAAAGAGTTGGAAGAAATTGTTAAAAATGATCCTCATACTGAAAGTTACTTAATGTTAGTAAGTACATCTAGTATTTCTATAAATGCCAATGTTGGTAAGAAAAATACAAGAAAAGACAGTGTATTTACAATTATGGACGATATAGAAAGAAAGCATCTAATGTCTTAGATGCAAGAATATCTATGGCTAACCACTCTCTGGCGGACAAACTCAAAAAGATGTTGAATTTCTTTATTACAGGGTTCTAACCAAGATGAAATTAAGCACTTTGGTAGCAACTTTTAGAAAAACTTCAAAAATATGATGGAATGGTTGATATATCTTCAACTCTGATCCAGGAATTATAGAATTAAGATTAAATATAGATAGAGATAAGATAGCAAGTTATGGTATCAGTCCTACTGTTATTGCTCAAACAATAAGTTACTATATGTTGGGTGGAGATAAAAGCTAATACTGCAACTTTAAAAAACAGATAGTGAAGAAATTGATGTTTTAGTCAGACTTCCTAAAGAAAAAGAAATGATATAAATATTTTATCTTCTTTAAACATTAAAGTTGGAGATAATAAATTCGTTAAGTTATCAGATGTTGCAACTTTACAATATGCTGAAGGAACTTCTGAAATAAGAAAGAAAAATGGTATCTATACTATTTACTATCTCTGGTAATGATGGTGGTGTTGGTCTAGGAAAAATCCAATCTAAGATAATTGAAGAATTTAATAACTTAGGAGCCTCTTCAACTATCTCATACAGTTGGGGTGGTCAATCTGAAAAAATGCAAAAGACTATGAGTCAGTTATCATTTGCATTGTCAATTTCAATTTTCTTGATATATGCTCTACTTGCTTCACAATTTGAAAGCTTTATATTACCATTTATAATAATAGGTTCTATACCACTAGCTTTTGCACTGGAGTTATTTGGGGACCTGTAGTTTTAAGACAACCTATAGATATAATGGTTATGATAGGAGTAATCCTACTTGCTGGAGTCGTTGTTAACAATGCCATAGGTTGATAGACTTTATTAAGACTATGAGAACTCGGGGATATGATAAAGAGTATGCAATTATCTATTCTTGTGAAACAAGATTAAGACCTATACTTATGACAACAATGACAACAGTATTCGGTATGATACCTATGGCTTTAGGTTTAGGAGAAGGTTCAGAATTCTATAGAGGTACTGGCTATCACAGTAATATTTGGATTATCTTTCTCAACTATTTTAACACTAGTTTTAATTCCTATATTATACTCTGTTGTTGACAGCTTTATCTGTGAAAGTAGCTGCAAAACTAAAAGGAGTTTTTGGCGGTTTAAAAAGAAGCTAAATAATGAATGAAATAAGAAATATGAATGACACTGATAGTGAAAATTTAAAAACTTATAATATTACATATAAATGACACTCAAGTTAGACTTCTAGAAAAATTCTTTGAAAAGATAGGAATCTCACTATTACACTCAGTTGAAGATAATGTTAAAAGAGCTATTGATAAGTCAATTAAACACCAACAAACAAAAAGTTTGGCCTGGTTCAGATGCCTTAGTAACTTTACCACTAGGGAGACAAAAAGATAGATGAGTTTCTAATAAAACTAAAAACTTTTAGAATGGTTTTACCCTAAGGTCTATTCTTGTCTGTAGGGTATCCTTCCATTTGAAAGAGTCATTAGAAGTATGTATGAAGAAGATATATCTGTTGATGAAGAGTTAATGGAAGAACTTCAAAACGATAAAGACTATAATATTTAAGAATCAAAGAGGCTGTTGCAAAATAATAAAAAGTAAAAAATAATCTGTTACTGAGTATTTTTAACGATAAAAATCAAGAATCTGCTGCAAATCAGGAAACTCGTTGCACTCAAACACTCCTGAATTTGCTCGGCTCATTCTATTTGATTTTTATCTAAAATTTCCATTCGTAACTCATTTATTTTTACTTTAGTATTGAAATTTTAATTTTAGCAATAGCTTCTTTTTTAATATTTTATATCAAATTTTAAAAATTTTAAATAAATAGTGTATAATAGATAAAAAAACTACAAGGAGTTTAAATATGATATATTTTACAGTCAGATATTCATTTCTATCATGAAAATATTATTAATCTTACTAAAAAGACCTTTTTAAAAATGCTGATGAAATGAATAAAAAATTATAGACAATTGAATAATATTGTGAAAGCCAATGATGAAGTGTATATACTTGGAGATGTTACTATGAAAGGTGCTAGTAATGCAAATACAGTCCTTTCTCAATTAAAAGGTAAAAATATTTAATAAAAAGGTAACCATGATCATTTTGTAGAAGAAAAATTTTCATTCATATATATTTGAATGGATTAAGGATTATTATGAATTAGAATATGAAAGTAATTTCTTTGTACTATTTCATTACCCATTAGATGAGATGGAATAAATTTTATAGAGGAGCTTTTCATTTACATGGACATCAACATAATACTCTTTATATAATTTTTGAAAAACTTGAAAAAAGGGGTTAAGAAGATATGATGTTGGAGTTGATGCGAATAATTTCAAAACCAGTCAGCATAGATGAAATTATAAATTTTTGAAATGCTCTAATAGTAATTAATGTCCTTTTATTAGTTAATTAATACTTTACAAATATAGATCAATGTACTATAATGGGTAAAATAACTTATTGAAGAATTGTTATTTTAAATATTTTATTTATAGAAGGAGAACAAAAATGGAATACTGGAGTGGACGTGTTGACGGTAATGATAGTGATATTTTTAAGAATACATCAAGTTATACAAGTTAAGACTTTAGACGAATTAATGCAAGATGAATATAATGGTAAAAAAGTATGTTTTGTTAGTTATAACTCTAACGAAGGAATCAGAAGAAACAACGGAAGATTAGGAGCTGCTGATGGTTGGAAACATTTAAAAATGCACTTTCTAATTTCCCTATCTTTGACACAGATATTAAATTCTATGATTTAAAAAGACCCTATAGATGTTGTAGATGGTAAATTAGAAGAAGCTCAAATACAATTAGCAGATGTTGTTGCAAAATTAAAATCTAAAAGATTATTTTGTTGTATGTATGGGTGGAGGACATGACATTGCCTATGGAACATACAATGGAATTTTATCTTATGCTAAAACTAAAACTAAAGATCCTAAAATTGGGATAATAAGTTTTGATGCTCACTTTGATATGAGAGAATATGCTAAAGGAGCAAACTCTGGAACAATGTTCTATCAAATAGCAGATGACTGTCAAAAATAATATAAAATTTGACTACACTGTTATAGGAATACAAAGATTCTCTAATACAAAGAGATTATTTGAAAGAGACAAAAATTTGGAGTAACTTTATTACTTAGCTGAAGATATCTTAAAAACTAAGTGATTTAAACATCACTCCTATCTTAGAAAGAAATGACTATATACATTTGACTATTTGTACAGATGTATTCTACTATAACTTGAGCACCTGGAGTTAGTGCACCTCAAACATTTGGTATTTGGCCTAACCAAGCTATAGGACTTTTTAAATTATATTGCAAAAACTAAAAAGAACTTAACATTAGAAGTTGCAGAAATCAGTCCAAAGATATGATTATGACGACAGAACTTCAAGATTAGTTGCTAACTTAATCTATCAAGCTATCTTAACTCACTTTGGTTGTGAAATAAAAATAATAAAAAAATATTTGACTTTCACTTCTCACTGTGATATTATAATAAAAATAATTTTAAAAAGGAGGTATAAGATGTCTTTAGTAAATCAAGGATAAGGAAATTTATTAGTTTTAAAAATTAAATAACTTATCTAATTGTATGCTAGGGACCAATTATGCCTTGATTTTTAGTATAACTTTATTTTAATACTTGTAACTATTGTAGTAGTTATTTAACTATTTATTTTGTTGTATAAAAAATATTAATCAGTTTAGCATTCAATGTTAAACCGATTTTTATTAAAAATTTTAGGAGGTTTTTTTATGGAAAAAGAAAGAAATTTTATCGGAGCTTTTCAACAAATATAGGAATGAATTAAAAAGAATTAAATGAGTATCTTTTACAATAATCCTGAACTAGGTTTGCAAGAATATAAGGCTTGTTTAGCTCATACAGATATTTTAAAAAGTATGATTTTTCAAGTTGAAAAGGCTTTTTGCCAATATAGAAACTGCTTATAAAAGCTAGTTTTAAAAATGGTTCTTATCTCTAAAATTGCTATTCTTGCTGAATATGATGCTCTTCCTGTGATTGGACATGGTTGTGGTCATAATGCCCTATGGAGTTACAAGTATTTCAACTGCTATCATAGTAAAGGAATTTATGAAAGAATTTAATTTACAAGGTGAAATTCAAGTGATAGGTACTCCAGCTGAAGAAACTAATGGAGCTAAAGTTGATATGGCTAAACTTGGAGTTTTTAATGATATTGATGTTGCTATGTCAGTTCATCCTTGTGGTGAAACTCACTATAGAAGTGGAACTTCTCACGCTATGGAAGCTCTACAGTTTACTTTTTAAAGGAAAAACTGCCCATGCTGCAGCTGCTCCTCATGAAGGAATAAATGCTCTTGATGGAGTTTTTAAATCTATTTAATTCTATAAATGCTTTTAAGACAAGAAACTTTATCAACTGCTAGAATACATGGGATTATCTCCAAAAGGTGGAGAAGCTGCCAATATAATACCTGATCTAGCTGTAGCAAACTTCTATGTTAGAGCTGAAGAACTTGACTATTTAAAAAGGCTTGGTTGAAAGAGTTAAAAATTGTGCAAGAGGGCTGCTTTTAGCAAGTGGAACTGAACTTGAAATAACAAATTATGAAACAAGCTTGCTAACCTTGTTACAAATAAAAATTAATGGCTCTATATGAAAAAATTTAAGAGAGCTAGGAGTTAATGATATAAGAGACAGAGAAGGTTTTGGTTCAACAGATATGGGAGATGTTAGTCATTGTTGCCCCACAATCCACCCTTATTTCCCATTGACTACTAAACATTTGGTTGGACACACTATTGAGTTTGCTACTGCAACTATACAAGAAGAAGCTTATAAAGGTATGAAAGAAGCCTCTTTAGCTATGGCTCTTTCTTGTATTGATATCTTTGAAAACTATGATATTTTGAAAGAAATAAAAAGAAGAATTTAATAATAAATTTAAAAATAAAAGGAGAAAAATTATGAAAAAAATAATTGCTATGTTAATGTTAATCTTGTCTACTTTATCTTTTTGCTGCTAAAAACTATATGTTGGAACTAATGCAGAATTTAAACCTTATGAATACCTTGAAAAATAATAAAAAATGGTAGGTTTTTGATATAGAATTTATGGAACTTTTAGCTAAAAATTAGGTTATGAAGTTAAATGGCAAAATATGAGTTTTGATGGTCTATTACCTGCTCTTCAAATGAAAAAGATTGATGCTGTAATTGCAGGAATGTCTGCAACTCCCTGAGAGAGAAAAAAGCTGTTTCTTTCTCTATACCTTACATATTTTTGAAAGTGGTCATGATGTTATAGTAAATAGTAAAAAGTACTTTTAAAAACTAAAAATGATTTAAAAAGGTAAGACTATAGGAGTTCAACTTGGAACTATACAAGAACAATTTGCTAAAGAAAAATGGTTCTAATCCAAGACTATATAATAGCTTTTACAGAAGCTTTCTAGATTTACAAAAATCAAAAATTGATGGTGTTATAATTGCTAGTACATCAGCTACTGAATATTTAAAAACTATGAAAGGTATTAAAAAGATTGATACTATAAAAGATAAAAAGTCCTAAGGCAGCTATTGCTTTTAGAAAAGCTGATGCTAAACTTGCTAAAGAGTTTTCAAATGCTATCTTAGAATTAAAAACTTCTGATGAATACGCTAAACTTATATATTTCCCTGAACACTACAATGATTTCATGGCTAGTATAAAGAAAAATAAATTGAATATATAAAAATAAGAAGCTGTTACAAAAATCTGCAACAGCTTCAATTTTATTTATATTATTAGGATTGAAAAATCTTCTTAGAATAATCCAGAGATAACTCCATTTTCATCTATATCTATTACTTCTGCTGATGGTTTCTTAGGTAATCCTGGCATATCTATGATATCTCCTGCCATAGCTATAACGAATCCTGCTCCAACTGCTAGACGTAAATCGTTGATAGTTACTTTAAATCCACTTGGTTTTCCTAATAATGCTGGATTATCAGAAATAGATTTTTGAGTTTTTGACATACATACAGGAAGATTTTTCTAAAACCTTCAGCTGCTATTGTATCAAATACTTTTTAGTTGCAGGTGCAAATACAACTCCATCTGCTCCATAGATTTCTTTTACAGATTTTTTTCAATTTTTCTTTGATAGTTAAGTTTATATCATAGAAATAATCAAATTCAGCTTTGTTACCATCTATTGCTCTCAAAACTTTTTCTGCAAGGTCTATTCCACCTTTCTCCACCTTTTGCCCAAACTTCACATGAGAAACTTCTGCCCTCTTTCATTACAGAATTTTTTTCTATCATAGCGATTTGTTCATCAGTGTCTGTTACAAATTTGTTAATTGCAACAACTAATGGTAATTTATATTTATTTTTGATATTGTCTATATGTTTATCTAAGTTTTCAAGACCAGCTTTTAAGTCACCTTTTCCGTGGTGTTCTAAAGCTCTAACTGTTGCAACTATAACAGCACAATCAGGTTTTAATCCACCAAGTCTACATTTGATGTCTATGAATTTTTCTGCTCCTAGGTCTGCAGCGAATCCTGCTTCAGTAACAACATAGTCAGTTAATTTTAATGCCATTTTTGTAGCTAGTATAGAGTTACATCCGTGAGCTATATTAGTGAAAGATTATCCGTGGATAAATACTGGAGTATTTTCTAAAGTTTGAACTAAGTTAGGTTTTATAGCATCTTTAAGAAGTGCTGCAACTGCTCCTTCTATATGTAAATCTCCAACTCTTAATAATTTTCCTTCTAATGAAGTTCCAAAAACTATATTTTTGATTTTTTCTTTTAATTCAGTTATTGAGTTAGATAAGCAAAGTATTGCCATTATTTCAGATCCAACTGTAATTTGGAAAGAATCTTGTCTTGGATATCCATTAGCTTTTTCCACCAAGTCCTATAACAATGTTTCTAAGAGCTCTGTCGTTCATGTCAACAACTCTTTTTCCAAGTTATTTTAGTTATATCGATTCCTAATGCATTTCCAGAATTGATATGGTTATCTATACAAGCAGAGATTGAGTTATGAGCTATACCTATTGCGTGCATATCTCCAGTGAAATGTAGGTTGATATCTTCCATAGGAACAACTTGAGCATATCCTCCACCTGCTGCTCCACCTTTCATCCCAAATACTTATTCTAAAGATGGTTCTCTTTATAGCTGCTGCTGATAATTTACCAATCTTGTTTAAAAGCTTGAGTAAGCCCTATAGTTACAGTAGATTTTCCTTCCCCTGCTGGAGTAGGTGTTATTGCTGTTACTAAAATTAATTTCCGTTAGGTCTATTTATTTTTGAAGAACATCTAAATTAATTTTAGCTTTATATTTTCCATATTGTTCTATATCGTCCTCTGTTGAAAGTCTAATCTTTTAGCAATTTCTACAATGTTTTCCTTTTTGCTGCTTGTGCAATTTGAATATCAGTCATTCTTGAAACCTCCTGAATTTAATAAAATTTAATAAAATTACCTTAGTCCACATAATTATTAAAGTCATTTTAAAAATTATTTAAAAAATAATTTTACTCTACAACAATAATAACAGTTATTTAATATAATTTCAACTATAATTTTTAAAATTTTATTTAAATGTTATGAAACCACCATCATTTTTATAGTTCTATACCATAGAGATAAATTTATTTTTATGATTTCTTTATCATCTATTATATTTAAAAAATGTTCTCCATTTTCTTCAAACATCTCTACTACCACTACCCAGTGCCATTTATCTAGATTATTTTCTTCTCCATTGCATAAATTTAAAAAGCAAGTGGTCTATCTTCAGTTAATTCTTTACATATAAATTTAATTATTTCTTCTAAACTAACTTTATTTTTATATCCACATTTATGTAATCTATAGTAACTTCTTTATCATCATAATAACTTTTAATTCCATCATAGAATAATTTTATTGAGTTTAAACCTTGTTCAGTTGGAAGAAGATAGTTCCATAATTCTTCCATTATTTTTAAGGCATCTGAAATTCCAACTTCTTTTAAAATTATTCCTTTGATTGTAATAGTTTATTATACTTGAAGCTACTGTTGCTCCACAACCTGCTCTTTCTTTGCCATTCATCTTTATACCACTCTTGAGAAAACCATAATATGTATTTTCATTATCCTTTACTTTTGAATAAATCTATATTGTTTATTTTAGCTTCCATTTTTCTCACCTCTATCATACATCTCAAAATTTATCTATATAATATCACAAATCTAATGATATTCAAATAGGTTATATTCCATATATAGAATATATTATTTGACAAGTAAAGAGTTATAATATATAATTTAAATGTAGCTTTTGCTACTTAAATACAACATTTATTTGATAAAAATAGGACAAAAAGGCGTTCATTCTGTGGACGCTTTTTTTGAATAAGACGAAACTTGTAAAAATATAAAAAGGATGAGATATGAATAAAAAGAAAATTACACAAATTTTTAACAATAAAGAAGAATTTGCTCCAAATGAAAGACTTTGGCTTTTTCTGTATGTTAATGATGATTGCTGGATTTTTGGTGGCTTTTACTTTCTCTTTAAGAGGTAGAGTTTTTGTAAATGCTCAAACAGGAAACTTAGTATTACTATCATTGGGATTTGCAACTTGGGATACTGCACTTATAAAAAAATGCTCTTGCTACATTTTTTAGCTTACTTCTGTGGAATAATAATGGCTGAGCTTTATTTCTAAAAATTAATAAAAACATCTTTTCTTATCTGGGAAAGAATATTATTAATTTTTAGTATTATTGTTACTATATGTTTAGGGTTTTATCTCCTGAGGCTGCTCCTTATGAATTTACTAACTTCCCAATAGCTTTTACTGCTGCAATGCAATTCAATACTTTTGAGAAAGCACATGGTATGGGAATGGCTACTCCTTTCTGTACTAACCATGTTAAAACAAGCTTTCAGCTAATTTAGTTAGATTTTTTTAAGAACTAGGGATGATAATAAACTGAGAATTTCTTTTAAGCCATTTAAGTATGATATTATCATTTTATTATAGGTGCAACTCTTTCAATATTTTTTTAGGAAAGATTTCTTTTTTGGAAAGGCTATTTGGCTTTCTACAATTTTTCTAATTATCACTTTTTACTTTTTCTCAAAAATCAATAAAAGAATATAAAAAGAAGCTGTAAAGCTTCTTTTTTTATATTACTATTTCTTTTAAAGTTTCATTGATTGCTTTTTAGTTGATCTGCAGTTATAGCTCCACTAACATATCCTTCAAGGAATCCCTTCTATTTATTACATAAGTTGTAGGAAAGCTCTTACTCCATAATCATCAAAAGTTTTTCCTGTTTCATCCATTAAAAGTAGGATAAGTTATATTTTTCTTCTTTAAGAATGCAGTTATTTCTTCCTTTGACACGTCTACATTGTTAGCATTTAACTTAGATTTTTGATCCTGCAATTCCTATGATTATTACATCTTTTGAATTTGAACCAAATTCTTTATATACTTTTTCAAAGTCTGGCATTTCTCTAACACAATATCCACACCAAGTCGCCCAGAAGTTTATAACAACTACCTTTCCTTTGTAATCTGCTAGATTGTGTTTTTACCATATTGGTCTTGAAGAACAATATTTGGAACTTTAACATCTTCCTTTTTTATTAGTCTTAGCTGCAAAAAGTGAGAATGACATCAATGCAAACATAAGCACCATTATTAATTTACGTTTCATTTTTTTCCTCCTTCTTATTTTGTACATTTTTCTGTACTAACTTGCTCATATATTAGCAATAAAATAAGAATAAGTCAATCAATTTATTTTTAATTCTTTTCATAATTTTTTTAGTGCATCTAAAGCTGGTTTTGCAATAGGTATTATAACTAAGATATTTATAACTGTCATTATTCCTAAACCAAAATCTGCTAAAGACCAAATGAACATATCTTGTTTTTATTCCACCAATATATATCATTAATATTAATATAGCTTGATATCCTATATTTAAATATTTACTTTCATGTATGAAATTAACTGCACTTCTACCATAGAAAGCTACTGCAAGTATAGTACTTACACAGAAGAAGAACATCAAAAATCACAACAAAAGGTGCTCCTATTGAAGATAGGTGATAAGTCATAGCTGCTTGGAAAAGTCCCATTCCTGATAAACCTGCTATTGTACTTTCAGGTACAAGTAAAAACTATGAAAGCTGTTGCACTACAAAATAACTAAGGTATCAATGAATACTCCAAAAGCTTGTACCATTCCTTGTTTTGAAGGATTATCTATATGAACTGCTGCAGCTGCATAGTTTGAATTTCCACTTCCTGCTTCGTTAGAGAATAGTCCTCTTCTAACTCCATTCATAACAACTGCTCCAAATGTTCCTCCAAATATTTCTTTTTCTCCAAAAGCTTGAGAAAAATTGTTCCTATCATTGATGGTATATTTGTTAAATTTGTAACTAAGATATAAATAACTGCCACAACATATATAATTGCCATAAATGGAACTATCTTATTTAAAGATTCTATAATAGAGTCTTTCTTAGAACTACTAAAAAAATATTACATAGGCAACCATAATTGCTACAGCTATCGATGAAATATTTTGTAAATTTAGGAATTTATTTTCTGCTCCCCAAGTATATACAGAAGTTATTGAACTAGTAATAGAGTTAGACATAACTTATGTTACTCCAAAGTAACATACTACTGATGCTAGTGCATAAATAATTCCTAACCATCTCATATTTAGTCTTTTTCTATAATAAATGGTGTTCCTCCTGTATAAGAACCATCTTTTTCTTTTTTCTATAGATAACTGCCAAGCTTGATTCAATAAAAGCTGTTGCTGAACCTAGCATTGCAACTAACCACATCCAAAAATATAGCTCCTCATCCTCCAACTGATATTGCTGCAACTACTCCTGCAATATTTCCTGCTCCAACTCTACAAGCTGTACCTAAGAAAAAAATGTTTCTAGTGAACTTATACCACCTTTTTTACCTTTTTCATTTTTAAATAAAACTCTTACTATTTTATGAAATAATCTAAATTGCATAAATTTAGTTTTAAAAAGAAAAATATAAAGCTGCTCCTATTAGCATGAAAACTAAAATATTCTTTCCCCACAACAAACCATTAACGGCATCAACTATCTTATAAATACTTTTCCATCTTTTTTTATGTCTCCTATTTTTAATTTAGTTGATAGTATAACATATTTTAAAAAGATTAGTAAATATTTTTAGTCTAAAATTTTATATCAACAGTGATAAAAATATAATATCTTTTAGTTTTTCCATTATTTTATAGATTCCTGCCATATCTAAATTTTTTTCTTAGAAGCTCTGCTAACTTATCATATTCCTTTTCTTTGAATTCATTAAAAGAAAAAATTTCTTTTTGTTCTGGCATATTTTTCTCTTCTTACTATATTTAAAAAGTCATTAGTAAACTTTGAATTATCGAAAATACCATGGATATATGTGGCAAATACTCTATTTTTTTACAAATCACTGGACTATCAAAAAGTTGATATACCTTGGTGAATTTCATAACCTTTTACTTCATAGTTAGTAAAAATCTTTTTAATATTCCTTCTGTTAACTCTAGTCTTTTTGTTACTTGCTCAGTTTTTCTTTATTTCATTAAAAGTAGTTTCATAGTCAAAAATTAAAACCTTCTGTCTCTAAAAATACTACTTTCAAGATGTTTAGGGATCATAGATTTTTACCTAACATCTGTAAACCACCACAGATACCCACAATAATTTTTCCTTTCTCTTTTAATTCTTTTACTTTCTCAAAAATCCCTCTTTCTTTCAAGTCCTCTAAGTCTGTGATAGTATTCTTACTCCAGGGAAAAAATAATTATATCTTCATTTCCTAAGTCTTTAGCATCATATACATATTTAAGCCTTACATCATCATACTGTTTAAAAGCATGAAAATCAGTAAAATTCGACATTTTTTAGTCTTAATAACAGAGATATTTATATATTCTTTGTTATCTGAATAAACTCTTTTATCTTCATCAGATAGGCTATCTTCTTCTTCTATTCTTAAATCAGCATAAGGTAATACTCCTAAAAATTTTATATCCAAGCCTTCATCTTTAAATTTTTATCTAATATTTCAATAGCAGGTTTTAATAAATCACTATCTCCTCTAAATTTATTGATGATATATCCTTTTATTCTCTTTCTATCTTGCTCATCTAATAACATCACTGTTCCATAGATTGAAGCAAATACTCCTCCTATATCTATATTTCCTACCAATATAACAGGAGAGTCTACAAGTTCAGCCATACCCATATTTACTAAATCATATTCTCTTAGATTTATTTCAGCTGGACTACCTCCACCTTCTAAAACTCCTATGTCAAAAATTAGCCTCTATATTATTTTTTTATAAGAATCTAAAAGCTATAAATCTTTTGAATTCGAAAAAGTAAGTTTTAGCATCAACAGTATATGCAACCTTTCCATTTATTATTACCTGTGAATTATTATCAGAATTAGGTTTTAATAAAATAGGATTCATAAAGGCTCTTGGAATTTCATAAGCTGCTTCTGCTTGAATAACTGTTCCTCTACTCATTTCTAAGCCTTCTATATCTACAAAAAGAATTCAGTGCCATATTTTGAGATTTAAAAAGGTGTTGTTCTATATCCATCTTGTGCAAATATTCTGCATAAACCTGCTACCATTAATGTTTTTTTCCAACTGATGAGCCTGTACCTTGTATCATTATATTTTTTTATGCTTTTTTTCATATATCCTCCAAAGCTAATTTGTTTATTTTTATTATAGCATAAGTTTCCTTGACAATTAATCATTTCTCCCATAGAATATTAATATATATTAAATAAATTAAAAAGGAGTTTTCTATGACACTTAGTGATGTACTTGCTGCTTTAGGAGTTGTTTTTAAATGGTATTCCTCAAGCTCTTTTAGCTGCTACTTATGGTTTTGCTTCTGTTCCAACTGCTTTTGGTTTTGTTGTTGGTGCGGTTTGCTTGTCTGTTATATGGTTCTGTTATACCAATTTCATTCCAAGCTGAAACAATAGCTCTTGCTGGAATGTTAGGGAAGGATATTAGAGAAAGACTTTTCAATAATTTTATTTTCAGGTATAACTATGGTTATTTTAGGACTTACTGGAACTCTTTTCTATAATAGTTGACTTTGCAGGTTCAACAATTATAAAATGCAATGATGGCTGGAGTTGGAATAATGTTGGCCAGAATAGCTTTATCTGGGCTAAAAAGAAAGTAGAATTGTTACTGCTAGTTCAATTGCATCAGCCTTTATAACTTATTTCTTTTTGGACAAAAACTTAGTTTATACTATAGTAGTCTGTGTTGTATTTTCAAGTTTAGTTGCTAATATCTTCAAAAATAGATTTTGGTGGTGGAATTGTTGAAAAATTACAAAAAAATTGAAATAAAGAAACCTATCTTAAATTTCAATGTCATTCGTGGTTCTTTAGCTCTTGCTTGTTTGACTATTGGAGCTAATATAGCCTTTGGAAATATTACAGCTTCTATGACAGGAAAAATATGAAGCTAATATAGATCATTTGACTATATACTCAGGACTTGCTGATGCTGTTTCTTCACTTTTTGGTGGTGATCAGTTGAAGCTATCATATCAGCTACTGCTGCTGCACCAAACCCTTTAAATAGTGGAGTTCTTATGATGGTAATAATGGCAGTTATCTTATTCTTTGGTTTATTACCTAAGATTAGTAAATATATTCCTGAGCACTCTGTTCATGGTTTCTTATTTATTTTAGGAGCTATAGTAACAGTACCTACAAATGCTTCTCTTGCATTTTTCAGGAGGAACACCACAAGATTACGTTGTTGCTGCAACTGCTATGACAGTTACTGCTGCAAATGACCCCTTTATTGGTCTACTTGTAGCTTTTAGTTGTTAAATATTTTTTTGTCTTTATAGGATAAGGAGGAAGATTATGAAGACTTATACTTTAAACATTGCTGGACTTAAAAGAGAATTACCTATAATTAAACTTTCTTATGATTTATCAATAGCTAGTTTTTGTTATCTTAGGAGATACTGAAATTGTTAAAAAACTGCTCCTATGATAGCTAAAAATTACCAGATGTTGATTTTATAATAACTGCTGAAGCAAAGGGTATACCATTGGCTTATGAAATTTCTAGAGTTTTTAAATTTAAACGAATATATTGTTGCTAGAAAAAGTATAAAAAGCCTATATGGAAGCTCCTATTGAAGTTGATGTTGATTCTATAACAACTAATGGCTCTCAAAAATTATATTTAAATAGTATAGATGCACAAAAAAATTAAAGGAAAAAGAGTTGCCCTAGTAGATGATGTCATCTCTACTGGTCAATCTTTAAAAAGCACTTGAAACATTAGTTAAAAAAAGCTGGTGCAAATGTTGTGGCAAAGGCTGCTATACTTGCTGAAGGAGATGCAAAAGATAGAAAAGATATCATTTTCCTTGAAGCATTACCTATATTTTAAAAATAAATAGGACTATGCATACTATATTTCTAATCTAAAAAGTTAAAAATAAGTGAGTTACGAATGTAGATTTTAGATAAAAAAATCAAATAGAATGAGCCGAGTAAATGTCGACATGTCTGAGCGTAGCGAGTTGGTCGAATTTCTTAGAAACACTTAGCAATTTATTGCTTAGAGTTTCTTATGATGCAGATTCTTGATTTTTTTATCGTTAAGAAATCTACTCAGTAACGAACTATTTTTACTTTTTATATGCAATAGTCCTATTTTTTTATTTATACTTATTCCTGTGAAACCTGAAATAATTGTTAGAATTACACACTAAATATTATTAAAAAAATGAAAATATAGTTGGCAGTGATGATATAACAGCTATGAATACTTGATAAGAAGCCATTATTATAATTGCTACAACACATTTATTTTTTTCAGACTTTCTAGCTTTTTTTAACATGCTGTTCGTATCTTTTTAAAAAGTTCTTCATCAACAAATTCTTCTTCTGTATAAGGTAAATAAGTATAATCTTTTTAGAATTGCCGCTGAATACTCATCATTTTCGATAAGATAAAAACCTTCTTTAAACATATTAGTTGTGGAATATTTATTATATGTATAAGCTAAAAAAACATCTATTGGATATAGTGCTGTCATTAAGATAAAAGGCACTATTATATAATATGAAATTTCAAATTTACTTTCTTCTATCCCAATATAAGCTATATCAAATATTTCTTTTGCAAGTACTGCAAAAAAATGATAATTTTACAAAAGAAAAAAACATAAAAAAATAAGCAAAATCTTTAAGTTTTCCTCTGAACAATGGAACCCAAAAATCCGAAGAAGAATGTTGTCCAACTAAAACCTACAAAGGCATTTTTTTAATTCTCTATCTTTTTCTAATCTAACTTTTATAGCCATAACTCCCCCTTAGTACCCTACTTTTGATAATACTTTTTATAAGTGCTATTAGTCCAATTATACTAACTACTATCAATAAAACAATCATAAATACAGGTATTAAAAAGATGAGCCATTTACGTCTTTCTTCATTTTTTTACCTCAGCTATATATCCTTTACATCTTGCTATTTTTTTCCTCATCTTGTGCCTGAACCTCCCGCGACTGAAGTCGCAGGGGTTCTTGGGTAGTAGTTGCTTTCTGTTAGCCAACTAAATTTACCAAGCTATCCCCATAGTTCCTACGGTTCATATATTGTATATTTAAGCACTTATACCTAATATCTTTAGTCCTTCTTTTTAATATGTTTTTGGCTGCATTTATATCTCTATTATGTACAGCTCCACATACTGGACAAGTCCATTCTCTCACACTTAAATCTTTTACTTCTTCATTTCTATATCCACAACAATTACATATTTGACTACTTGCAAAAAATTTATCTACTCTTACTATTGTTTTTTTCCATGCCATTTCGCTTTATAACTTAGTCTTCTATTAAATTCACTCCATGATACATCTACAATATTTCTTGCTAATTTATGATTTTTTTACCATATTTTTTTACTTGTAAGTCTTCAATACAGATAATATCATATTTTCTTATTAAGTCTGTTGATAACTTTTGCAAAAAAATCTTTTCTTTGATTTGATATCTTTTTCAAATAATCTTGCCACTTTTTATTCTAGCTTTATTCCTATTTGAACTACCCTTTGTTTTTTTCGTGATAGTTTTCTTTTGTAATATTGCTAGTTTATTCAAAGATTTTTGTAAATATTTTTGGATTTTCTATTGAGATTTCATCACTGGTAATCGCAAAGTTTTTTTATACCTAAATCTATTCCAACATTCTTATTTGTACTTTCTAATTTTTCTACTTCTACATCTGTACAACACAGAGATATATAATATTTTCCACTAGGTACTTGGGTTATTGTTGCATTTATTATTCTTCCTTGTGGTTTTATTTTATCTCTTATTTTTTTAGTCTTCCTAACTTAGGTACTTTTTATCCATTTATCTAAAAAAACTCTATATTATTATTTGTATAATTGGTTCTGTATGATTTTCTATTATCTTTCTTAGATTTAAACTTTGGATAGCCACTTCCACTAAAAAAAGTTTTTTTATAGGCTTTATCTAAATCTTTTAAAGAATTTTTGTAAAGAAAAATTTATCTACATCTTTTAACCATTCTTTCTCTTGTTTTAAAACTGTTAATTCTTTACTACACTCACTATATGAAATAGATTTTTTTTCTCTTTGTTATATAGCTCTTGTTTTAAATCTAAAAAAATGATTATAGACATATCTTACACAACCAAAAAGTACAATTTAATATTGTTATTTGAGTTTTAGTTGGATAAAAATCTAAACTTATATGCTTTTTTTCCATGTGATTTCACCTCCATTTACCTATATATAGTATACCACTTTTTATACTATAAGTAAATGAAAAAGTAAAATTTTTCTAAATATATGAACCTAAAACTGACTCAGTCGTTTTAGAGGTTGTCGTTCACATAAGTACGCTACCACTTATGCAGTTCTCTTATGAACTTCTTAATATTTCTATTAAGCACAGACTATATCTTATCCCACAGCTCTATCTGTTTGGGTCTACCCACTTCCACTAGCTTTAGTGTACTTCCCTCAGGAGGAATAGTCGTTGAACCTTACCTTTCGGTCTTGGCTGCTGATTGCCCATTATCTTAACACTTAGGGTTTAACCTTATGTCATCTAGTATATTTTTTCTGCTTTCGCCACTTTCACACTTGTACCATATTTTTATTTAGGTACTATGTTGTAGTTATACTAGTTTTAGGGGTTTCCAGCAATTCGAGTAGTATTGGATAGCTTTTTAAAGTTGCTACCTCTACATACATATTTCTATATATGCTGACTATACTTAATGGTCTAACTCATGACTGACACCCTACGAGTGCTAGAGTCACAAGTGTGCGACCATATTTTTTTAATCAATTTCATATTCTATATAGCCATAACTTCCTAATATTGCAAGAGAATATTCATCATTATCCATAGGTTTCCATCCATCTAACAACATATTTTTTTGTATATATCTTATTATAATAAATTGCAAGTAAAAAAACTAATAATATAATTAATTCCTATATAAGAGAATATAAAAAAATAGTTAGTATATAAAAATTCCCTCAGTTTTTTTAGTGCATTTAGTATTACAAATAGAATTGTAGCTGTTTGAAATAACATTATTCCTAAAAAAATACTAAAAAAAGCCTTTCAAATCTAATCTAAATGAAGGTACCCAAATTCCTAGAAATAATGTTGTCCAACTAAAACCTACATAGGCATCTTTTTTTAAATCCATCTTTTTCCAATTTTACCTTTACTGCCATATTACCCCCTAAAAATATTTATTTTTCTATTCAAAAAAATTTTTATAATTTTTCTTTTAATTTCTCTGGAAGAACATAACCCGATTTAATAACCGTTTCTAAAAGCATAGAAAGGTTTATTTTTTTATAGTTCTTCTTGTCTCTTGATTCATTATATATTTCTTCTTCAATATCATTTTCAAACTCTACCCAAGTTCCAAGATTTTTGAAACTAATTTTTGTATTGTTTTATTTTTTTAAAGTTGAATTCATTAACTCTGTTTCATTTCTCCAATAGTGATTGTCCTTATCGTAAACTGCCACATAAGGAATATGAAAAGCATTTAAAAGTCTTATAAATTGTGGTATAGAACTTTTACTTCCACATTCAATAATCGAATATTCATACTTGAATACACCTAGGTGTTTTGCAAGATAAGAAAGTACTATCTTATCTGTTTGTCCTTCAACTAAGATAACTTTTTTTGCAAAGAAAAAGCTCACTTCTATCAGGATTTATCCAATAGTTCATATTAAATACTGTAACTTCATCACCTGAGAATAGATTTCTACTATATTGATAAATTTCTATTTCTTCTTTTTACTCTTCTAAAAAAATACAAAGTGATTGATAATTTTCAATTTCGATAAAACGACTAGAGTTTGTTGATACAACAGACATAAGTCCTAATTTTGTATTTTTCAAATAAGGCTTCATAGCAAGCTCTTTCTTGCTGAGGATTTAGATAAAACTCAGGTTCCTCCCAAAAGTAATATTGTATTATTCCAAAAATTATGGTCTTTTTTTCTTTTTCAATAATCTCATTTAATAATTCTATGAAAAGGTGTCTATAGAAACCAAAACTCATTTTTTTATTCATTGAATTTTTTTAAATCTTCTATAGTACTTATGATATCTTCTTAAATTTTCATTTTTAAATAACTTTTCAACTAAAAAAATTCAAATGTGATATTTTCATATATGAAGGTACATAGAAAAACTGAAACTCCAAAAATATGTTTCTTATATTCTTTTTCATCTATTTCTTCCCAATTTCTATTATCTTTCTCATGTTTTGAAATATGATTTTTATAAAAATATCTTGTATCTTGATAAGGATTATTTAAAATTCTAAGCTGAAAAAAATATGTCCTTTTTTTCTCCTTTTAAAGTTCCAATGATCTCTAAAGGAAGCTCAGGATTTTTTTATATCTCCCTTATGTAGATTACGTGCTTGAAAAATATAATAAGGCTTTTCATAAATGAAGACTTTCCTGTACTAGACTCTCCTATAAAAAAACCAAAAAAATTCCTTACATTCTAAACTTATATTTGAAAATGTTTGCCAATTTTTTTATTTGTACTTTTAATAGTTCCATATAGCCTCCTAAGAGCATTTTTTTAGAAATATTTTTTTCTTAATTATATCATAAGTCAAGAAAAATTGTTAAAAAGTTCTAATTCACTTTATCATTTTTATAAAAAAACTTGCAAAATTATACAAAAAAATAGTAAAATTAAATAAGAATTATAAAAAAATGTTCTATATAAGGAGGTTATTTATGATTAAAAGAATACTATTTTTTTCTTTTTTTATCTATTTATTCTCTTTCTTTTTCAGTATATGAAATAGACATAACTTTAATTAAATTAGAGGGGATATATTACTACAAAAGTTGGGCTTAATATAGAGAAGTCTGATTTTTGAGAATGGTAAAATATCCCTTTTTGTTTCAAATAGTTAAAAAAATAGATAAAAATATTAAGATTATTTAATCCAAAAGAATATTTTAATAAAGAAGGGAACTGATGAAAATGATAAAAAATAGTTTTTAAATTTATAGTTTTAATTATTTTAATTTTTTTATTATTAATGCTTGTTCTAGTAATAGCAATAGTTTTTTTGGGGATTTAAACCATATTTTTCAACTGGAACTTACATAGATGCTTATGCAATAATAGAAAATGGAAAAAAATAAATAGAATGGGAATCCCTAAGAAAGATATTGATAAAATGAATGATATAATAAATGATAAATATGGGATTCGATTTATAGATGATAAACGAATTGCTCCTAAAGATCTTAATGAAAAATTATAGAATAAAATTTTTATAATGACTTTAAAAATGACAGTAAATGGAAAAAGAATATATAATACCTAAAGAAAAAAATAAGATATTCAGCATATGATTATGATTTAGAATTACCAGTAAAAAAATAACAAATACAAACTATAATGAATATATATTAGATATAGGAGAAATAGAAATTATTGATACAGATGGAAAAAAATAATAAGACCCAGAACTAAAAATACCACCAATATTATTTAAAAAGACTATTTATAGAACATTTGTAAATGATATAACTGGAAGTGATTATGATGTATATTATAGAGGTTGGGCAGAAGATTATCCAAAAAGATCCAAGTACTTTGAAAAAAAGATGTACAATAATCTTGATTTGGTAAATTAAAAAAATATAACAAAATAAATAGTTTAATTTTTTTATAGGTAGCCTAAGGAATTTTCTTAGGTTACTTGTTAAAAAAATTAAATATAGAAAAATAAAAATTTTAGATAATGATGAGTGAACAAAAAGATTTTGAAGAAAAAAAGATATAAATATATATTATGCTAAAAAAACAAAGTAGAAAGAGTAGAAAAAGAATTAGGTAATGACTATAATAGGGTTAAAAAAAGCAATTGAAAGAGGAGGGCATAAAGCATGGAATGTAAAAATAAAGAAAGTCTATATGTTATATCATATAAGTGAAAGAAAAAGATGAAAAGTTAATTGGCTTTTTTTGTCAAGCAAAGAAAAAAAGCAGAGAGTATAATAAAAGAATTGCTGGAAAAACCTGGATTTAGAGATTGTCCTAATGGTTTTAGAATAAAAAAACAATGATAATAGGAAAAGATTATTATACAAGAGGTTTTAAATCAAAAATGTACTCCTAAAGATGAATAAGAAGAAAGGAGGATAAAAATTGTGAAAAATATATGTATTATCTCATGAATATTGTTATGGGGATTATAAATATAAGTACAAAGAGGAAAAATAGATTTATAGGAATATATTTAACAAGAAGAGAAGCTTTTAAAAGCTTTTAGAAAAAAATTTAAAAATAAGAGGTTTTTTTCTTCTCACTTAGATGGTTTTTATATAGTAAAAAAACAGAAATTAACCAAATAGGGTGGGTAGATGGTTATAGAACAGGCTATTTTTAGTATGGAGTTAGGTATGCATGAAGAAAAAGGAAGAGGAGTAATATGAAAATATATGTACTGTCTCATTCTTATGAATGTGATGTAGAAAAACAAAAGATGAAGGAAGATTCTTAGGAGTTTACTTAACCCAAAAAGAAGCTATTGAAAAAAAGCAGAAATGTATAAAAAGATAAAAGGTTTCTCTTCACATATTTCGAATTTCTATATAAGTTGTTATACTGTTGATAAAACATTAGAATGGCTAGATAATTATAGTATAGATAATTGGCGTGCAGTTGCATTTATGGGAAAAATTTTACAGACAAAAATATAGAATAAAAATACTTAAAAATTACTTATCTCGTGTACATTATAATATAATTTTTCTAACATCTATTTTAAAAAAACTAAAAGTTTCATTAATGAAGAGACTTGCACCAGGTTTAGGAAATATTATTCCTAAGAAATATTTAAGAAGAATGGAGGAATAAGAATGTTTTTGCTAGCACAAGTAAGTGATTTGTTATATTTATTCTTTCTAATATTTTTGAGTGAAGCTATTTTTTTAATGCTTCAAAGGAAACTATATATGGAATAATTTTTATTATTTTTTTACATTTAAAAATAATTTTTGTTATATACTTATATAAATAATAAAAAAATATAATATTTTTTTAAATTTTTTTCTATTACATTTTAGTTTATTTTTATTTCCTATAATTTATTTTATTGGAAAAACTTTTTAAATATAAAAATTACTTTTCAATATGAGATAATTTGCTATATTTTATTATTTTTTTCTCATTAATATTAAATTTGATAATTGTATAAAAAAATTCAAATTTTTAGAATATGGAAAGTAATATTAATTTTCTTATATTTATATGTTTTATATTACCTAATTTTATTTATTTGTATGTTAATAGGAGAAATATCATTATGATTTATTTGAAAAATAATTAGTTTTTTTAATTTATTTAATTTTTTTATGGGAATACTATTTACAAAAATATACATCTTTACATGGGATATTTTTAATTCCATATTCTTTACTAATATTAATAGAATACGCTTTATTTATAAAAAAAGATAAATAGAACTTTAGCAAGTATAAGAAATAATCCGAATATTATAACAGGAGAAGAAGGAAAGAAACTTGCTGAAAAGTATTCCTATGGAGAGAAGGGAATACCACACTGAAGAAATTTTTTTGGTACGGCAGCATACTCTTTTTGGTGGAAGAGTTAGTGGAACTATTTCACATTACACTTCTTTTTAATCATAAAACTGACGAAGTGGAAGAATATAATTTAATTACTGGAAGTGTAGGGATTTGGTTCACCTGATATAAGTGTAGGGATAGGAATTGGACTATATTGGAAAGATAGTCGAGAAGAAATAGAAAAAAATTAACAAAATCAGCAGGTTTCAGTTTTGATATTAAGGGAGCCTCTATAGGAGTAGATTTTTTTAGCTGAATATGTTGAAAAACAGAGGAATGTTAGGAGATTTTCTCTATGCTATTCTCCATGCTAAAGGAGTTAGAGTTTATGTTGGGACAGGATTTATGCCATTAAAAAAAGAATTTCATATATCCTTCTTAGATTATGGAAAACCTATTAGTGAAACTAAATATAAATCTTATAATGAATATTATAAAACAAGAACTCTTCCGTCTCAAATAAGAAGTTATTATGATAATTACTATAATGGAGATTAAAAAAATGGACAATATAAAAAAATACAAAAATGATAAAAAAATAAAATTACTATAAAAAAAGGAATAATTAAGAAAAAAATATTTAGAACTATTTCTATTTCTTCAATTTCCAATAATACCAATTTTGTCTATTATTTTTAGAAAAACTTTGGTGCCTTTGAAAAATCACGAACTCTTAGAGAATATTTTTTTATGTATGAGATTCTTTGGGGTTGGATAATTTTTGGAGGAGTTTGTTTTACAGGAACATTATATTATAATCTAAGTTTAGAAAAAAATTGAGATTATAAAAAGATAAAAAAATTAATAAATATAATAGGAGATGGAGTAAATTTAAAACTGACTTCAAAAAAATAAAATAAAAAGTGGAAATTTTAGTTACAAAAAGAACATTTTTTTCTTTACAAGAGCAAGTTTTTAAGGAAATGTGTATCAATGACATTTATCATTGATAATGATAAAAAAATATAAGTGGGGATTTAGGATATCTGAGAAAAAAAGCAGAGGAAATAAAAATATTAGAAGATATAGAGGTGGAATTCAATGAATAATGCAAATTTTTCTAAAAAGAAATAATAAATTATTTGGAAAGTAATTATTTAATTTTTTTAATATTCTATATGTTAATTGTCATGGTACAGTTACTCGTTCTTTATAAAAAAAGCAGTAAAATAAGAATACTCTTATTTTTATTACATAAAAATAATAGCTTTTTGTCGCCATTGGGTATTTATTACTTTATTGTAAAAAAATATTTTTAGGTTTCTATTTGTATCTAATTGGATCTGTTGTATTAGCTTTTACATGCTCTATAATAAAAAAAGGAAAAAAATAGAAACTTTAGAATTATTTTTTTAATGGGAGATATAAATTTAATTGTAGCTTTGCTTTTAATACTTTATAACATGGAATTATTAAAAAGTTGTAAAATAAAGTGTCACTAAAAAAATAAAAAAAGAGAACCATAATAATTTTTCATGGTATGATTAAGTCTGCGAAAAACATATCAAATGAGAAAAAAATATTATAATCCAACAAATTGCTTCTGATTTTTTTCTGTAGGAGCAGATATTATTTATAAACCTATAGAAAATCATGAAATCTTAAGTAAATTTAATATTAGAAGATTTAAACTTTATATAGGAACAGGAGTCCCTATATTTAAAGCTGAAGGACATATTTCAGTTAAAAAATTTTTGGTAAAGTAATATATACAAAAAGACAAGATATTAGATTATTATAAAAAAATAAATCTCTTCCATATAATATTAGACAATATTATCAATATAATTATCAACTAGAAAAAAAGAGGAATAAAAAAATGAATAATATTAAATTAAAAGAAGAAAAAAATATTTTTGTTTATAAAAAAAGGAATCATTCCTATGAGATATTATATATATTATATTATTTTTTTGCTCATATCTTACTTTTTGATAGGCAGTATAGTTTTTCAAAATGATATAATAAAATCAAAAAAATATTATTAATTATTATTTTAAGTATTACTGGAGTCCCTTTATTTGCTTTTTGTGGGGAAGCTTATGTATATTTGGCTTTACTGGAATAAAATGGCTTAATTTATTTTTAGAAACAATAGAAATAGACATAAGTTCTCAAAAAAATTGTATTAAAAAGTGTGATGTTAAATAAAACATTGTCTTTTTCAAGAAATAAATAACATTGAAAGTAGTTTTAAAAAGGAATGGTTTTTTTAAAATCTTTTAAAAGATTTATGTACTTTAACATTCATTACGAATGATGGAAAAAATATAGATGGGGCTTTCAACTTACAGATGAAAAAGGAAAAAGAGTTGATAGAGCTAATAAAAGAGAGAATGAAAAAAATAAATATGTGAGGTAAATATGGAGATTTTTAAATATACTAAAATTTATTATAGAACATGGACAATTATTTTTTTATAACTTTAGGAATTATAGTAGTGACTCAACTAATATATTTATATTTTTCATAGAAGTTTAGAGAGTTTCTTTTTTTATTTTTTTGTACATAAAATACTTGTTTTTATTTTAATAATGCTATTCTATATTTATAATAAGGAAATAGATAATTACTATATGAAGATAATATTTATCTATTTAACTGGAACAGTACTACTTTTATAATATTTCACAATTTACAATTTTTTTCATAAGAAAGATAAAGTAATAGAAATTGAAGAAATATTTCTAGGATCTGAAATTAATTTAACACTGTTTATTTTATTATTTTAAAATAAGATTGTAAGTTAACAGATCCAAACTTAGCTTTCTCAAAATTATTTGCACATGAAAAAAAGCTCATATGAATACTTATGATGAAGGAAAAAGATGGAGAAGAAACATCAATCCATACAAGAGAAAAAGGTAGGAAGTGAAAAACAAGAATAAAGTATTTACAGAAGAAGAAAAAAGCAGACTATCAAAAATAATTTGAGAAATAAATACAAGGATCAAAAGACTATAGAACAACAATTTGCAGAAGCAAAAACTTGTTGATGAGAAAGATAAGGAACATTATGTAGATTGGAAAAATTTTTAATAAATATTTAGAAGCTGAAAAAGTTTGTAAAAAGATAATACATATTTATTATCTAAAATGTATAAAGTAACAAAAGAAGAAATTTTTAAATAATCCTAAAAAAATATACTTATTATTATATTCAAGATACTAATAATGCTGTTTTTAAGGATAAAGAAGATTTTGAAAAAGAACAGGCTAAATTAAGAGCAAAAATTGCTTCAGAAAAAAAGATGACAAAAAAAGAAGAGAATTAGAAAAAAGAACTATATGATAAATTACCTGATTCAATGGCTCAGTTACATAATATAGAAATAGATGAAAAACGGAGAGGTTTATATCAACATAAAAATTTCCGAATGAAAAAAATATGTAAATAAAAAGGAAAAAGAAGTTTTTTTATTAATAAAAAAACTGGTGAAATAATAAATGATGGGATAAATAATGGTACATATAATATGGGTGTTTGGGAAGGAAGTTATAATTTTTTTAGATTTTTGATGTAGCTTATGAGAATATAATACATTTGGGGCATAGATGTTCCAGCTTGGATAGATTATGGAGTTAACTCAAAAGACAAGCTTACAAAAAGCTCAAAGAGAGGAATTATATGAGATGTCAAAATTATATTTTTAAAGATTATTTATTTAGAGAAGTAGTTGATAAAAAAATGGGAAATTAAATTATAAAATATATCAAGAATATATGAATAAATGGAGATAAAATAATGATAAAATTTTTGAATTTTTTTAAATAATTTGCATAGTATAATAAAAAAATTACTCAATCATCATTACCTTATGGAATTATATTTTTATTTTATGATTCTTTTTAAATTTAATTTTTCTATTTATTGAAATTAATTTGAGTAAAAAATCTTTGGAATGATTAATTATTCATTTTTAGCAACAAAAATTTTTATATTTTTTTGTCCAGCTGATTTTTAGAAAATATATTTATATTTTTAGGAATTATTGTTCTCTTAATTTTAAAGATAAAATATAAGAAAAAAATAAATTAGAAATTATGATGGGGATACTAATTTTTTTATGAATATCTGAAAGGAAACATAATTTTAGATATTTTCACATTACTTTTTATATTACCAGAGGTTATTTAAAAAGTAATATAATTAATTTTTAAAAAGAAATTTATTAGGATGAGCAATAGGTGACCAAGTAGAAAAATCCAGAATACTTATCAATACTAGATAAAAAAAGCTATAAAGAATGGAAAAAAATAGACGATGCTCTTCAAAAAAAGAACAAGTATCAGTAATGCACAAACTACTAAATGATGCCCTAAGAGCAAAAGGTTATGCAGAACCAGACATAAAAATGGTACTAACAGATGTAACAGATCCAAATGAATCATATTATACAGATACCTTAACAAATGTGGTAGTATTTGATAGGAAGCAATTAGCTAACCTAGATAGAGATAAAAATACTAAATATATTAGGACATGAGTTTGGACATTACAGTAAAGAAGATAATAAGACAGGAAACCAAACTATAGCTAATTATTCAGGAGATAAATTAGAAAAATAGAACAAAAGATATGGTTGCTAAAGAAGCAACAGAAGATACACTAGCAGCAATAAGAAATAATCCGAATGTAATAACAGGTGATGAAGGAAAGAAACTTGCTGAAAAGTATTCCTATGGAGAAAAAGGGAATATCAGACATTAGAATGGTATGTAACAGGAAGTGCTGCAAATGAGAAAGTTATAGGAGGAATAAGAGCATCTTTTACAAATTCTATTTATCAATCATTTGATTTGAAAAAAATGATAAGGCTGTTAAATATACTGCAATAACAACAAGTATAGGCGGAGGAAATTCAGATGTAAGTGCTGGAATAGGGCTTGGATTGTACTTATCAGATAGTCCAGAAGAAATAAGTAAATTAACAATATCACATGGAGGAAGTATAGAAATTTTTAAAGACTGTATCGATAGGGATGGATTTTTGTCAGAAAAATAAGGAAGGACAAAAATTTTCTTCAAAAATTGTCAAATGTAAAAGGAGTTAGATTATATATTGGGAAATCTATACCTATTTCATCTGATTCATTATTAGAGAAATTCCTTCCTGCTAAATTAGAAAAAAACATATATCAGTGTTGGATATAGGTAATATAAATATAATAAAGGATAGAACTATTTTTAGACTATTGGGAAGATGAAAGTATTCCATCAGGAGCAAGAGCATATTACCAATATTATTATAAAAAAATAAATAAAAAGTAATATTAAAAATAAATCTCAAAAATTAATTTAAAAAAATATATATAAATAAAAATCTCTTAAAATATATTATGAAGAATGACTGTTATATATAGCTAGTTAAAAAGGAGTCAGCATATGAAAGAAATATTAATTGAATTTTTATAAAAATAATGTTAAAAAAATATAGGTTTTATTTTTATTTTTGTTATCTAATACTAGTAATTATCCAAATTATCTATTTATATAAAAAGTTATGAGAAGAAAAAAAGTTATTGCTATTTATAGGCAATAAAAATTCTCTTATTAGTTTCGCTAATTATAGAATATTATTCAAATAAGTATTTTTGGAAGATATGGTATATTTGTTATTTTTTTATGTATTTGGAATATATATTCTTAATGATAATATAAGTACAACTCAAGAAGAAGATTTGTTAGAAAAAGAGAAACTTTTAATAATAGACTTTATGTTTTTTTATGTTAATAGGAGCAATTTTGATGAGTTTATCTGGTATTTTTAAAAAAATTTAAAGTAATAGATAGTAAGGCTAAAAAAATATTATATAATTAAGATAAAAAAACGATATAAAAATAGTTTTTTTAAGTACTGAAATTATCTAAAAAGACTAGGTAAATAAAGTTCATTAATAAATACGGACTTTGAAATATCTGGAAAGAAAAACAAGCACAGAAGACTTAGGATTTAATACAGATATTAATAAGGCACAAGAAAAAAACAAAAAGATGAAGAAAAAAACATTTAGATGCAGAGCTACATACTGATTTAATTGGTGAAGATAAGAGAAATGAAATAAAGTATGCTTTTTAAGAAATTAGGAAGTTTACATGAAATCTTAGATCAAAAAGAAATTTAAAGAATCAATGGAAGGAGTCTTACTAGATAAATTCAAAGATGAACACCAAAAAGAATTTAATTTGATAAAAGAAGAAAAACTTAAGTTTAGAAGACAAACAAAAAGCTGGCACAAAAATTTAATAGAAAGATATCTGAGAGAAAATGGATATGAAGGAGAGATTCCAGAAGTCTTATTAACAGATGAAACTCATTCATTTTCAGTAGATTCAAAAGATAAAAGAAACAGGAGCTAAAAAGAAGAGAAAAGATATATTTCTCAATAAATGATATAGCAAATCCAGACTTAGCTTTCTCAAAAATTATTTGCACATGAAAAAGCTCATATGAATACTTATGATGAAGGAAAAGATGGAGAAGAAACTTCAATCCATACAAGAGAAAAGGTAGGAAGTGAAAAACAAGAATAAGGTATTTACCGAAGAAGAAAAAAGCAGACTATCTAAATAACTTGAGAAATAAATATAAGGATCAAAAGAGTATAGAACAACAATTTGCAGAAGCTAAACTTGTGCCTGAGAAAGATAAGGAACATTGGGCAGTAGCTATTTCAGGAAACCTTGCAATAGCGATAGGAATTCGTGTTAATAATGGAACAACTTATGTATTTATAAAAAGATCCAAAAACTGGAGATATGTATTTAGCTGAAACAGTTGATGCTGGAATAGGTCTAGGGACACCTGCTGTAGGAGTTGGGATAAGTGGAGCTTATTTTAAAGATGTAAACAAACCAGAAGATTTAAAATGGAATTGTTGGAACTATAGGAGGAAGTTTTGCAATTTTTGGAGGAGATCTACACTTCAATCTATCTAAAGATAAAAAAATTTTTTTGCTGGTGCAAGAATATCAGCATCCAAAGGTCTGGATATGAATAAAAATTTTTTTAATGTTGAATATATTAAGGGAGAAGTGCATATTAGTTTAGATGTGAGTGGTGCTGTGTGGTCAAAAAAGCTTAATAATACTGCTGAAGGAAAAATATAGAAAAAAACAGCTAAAAATAAATCCTAATCCCAAAAAAAGAACCAAATTTAGAAGAAATAAAATTTATGCTAAATTATCTAGAAGAACATCATGAAGAAATTAATAATATGAAAGCTTTTTAAAAAAAGCTATTGACAGACTACAAAAAAATTTCGTGCTGAAGGATATTATGACTAGGAGATTTTCAATGAAAAACTGTGACTAAAAAAGAAGATTTTTACTTGTATTGCTTATGATGAAGAATTATTAAACAAATATCTTACAATTTTTGAATTTTTCACGTATTTCTATGGATTTTTTTATTTTCCTATACATTATTTTTATTTATAGCTAATGATAAAATTTACAATTATTTATGGATTATTTTTTTATGTACTATTTATTATTTCTTATAGATTAGAACCTTATTTATATAAAATAAAAAAATTATTTTTATATGAAGATAAAATAGAGATAAAAAAAGGAAAAACAAGATTATTTCTGTATTCAGAAATCAAGGAAATTAAATATAATAAAAAAATATAAATAAAGTAGGAGAGATATCTTTCATCAAAAATAATGAAAAAATGGAAAGATTTATGAGGCTATGAGAGGGCAATTAGAAAAAAGAAATAATAGAAATTTTTACTATTATCAAGAATTCTTACGAAAAATGGAGAATAAAAAAATGATGAAAGTTATAACAAAGAAAAATTAATAATACTGATGAATATTCCATAACAAGATACTCAATATCAGGAATAATTCTAAAAACTATAATATTTCTTATTTTATATAGCATATATATATATTTTGGGAATGTATAACTTCAGAGAAATTTCATTAAGTAAAATAATAAAAATTTATTATTGGAAGTTTTCCATTTTTTTATCTTTCTTTATTCAGAAGCAATTTCAGGTTCTTCTAAAGAAATTTTATGTATAAAAGAAAATAATTTAATTTTAAAAAAATATATATTATTTTTTGTTATTATTCAAAAAGTAATAAAAATTAGAAGATATAAGAAAAAAATATATTATGAAAAAGAGCCATGTAAAAATTATCCATTTTTCGTTTCCACAGATTTATTAAAAAAATATAAAATTTAGAGTAAAAAGAAAATGAATTTGAAGATAAGATATATGCTTTTGGCTATAAGCTAAGTGAACATGAAATTGCTGAAATCACAAATGAAATTGAAGAACATATAAAAAGTAGAAAATGTGGAAAAGGAAAAATTTAAGTGAGAAATATAATTATTCATTGGATGAAAGATATAGTTATATTTTTAAATAAAAATACTTGATGAGGAAAAAATTATTTATATCTGAAAAAAAGATAATAATTTCATAATCAATGGAGATAGTGAAGCGATAAAAGATTTAGAAATATCTAAAGATATAAATTTTTGAAGAAATAGATTTCTATGTTTTCTATGTGAATTATCTATCAAAAAAAGAATATGAAAAACAAGAAAGTCTTAGTAGGATATAATGGAACAGATGGAAAAAGAAGTAACAATGTCAAAGTTTAAAGAAGATATAAATGAAATAAGAGATAGTAGAAGTACATTTAAAAATTAATAATGTTTAAGGAATAGGCTTATAGAAACAAAAAAATTTTTATAAGCCTATTAAAAATCCTTGACTTTTTACTAAACATAATAATATAATGTTAAAAAAATAATTGAAAGGAGAAGGAAGTTATGCTAAGGAGAAGAATGATAAGGAAAGATAAAAAAATTTAATAAAAGTAACCTTATCTATTTATATTAGCTTAGCTTTTATACGTCTTTTTGATTTATAATTAAAAGTTTACCACAGATGCTAGTATATCTGTGTTTTTTTATTTTATATTATTTTTTTGTTTATAGATAAGGAAATTTAAAAATACTATATGTATTTATTTCCTTTTTATTCTTATTTTTAACTTAGGGGGTCAGAATGGAGTATTTAGAAATTTTAAAAGATACCTTTTTAACAGATGACAGATATATGTATATCGTCGATGGAGTTATTTTTTTCAATAGGTATCACATTATTCTCAGCAATTTTAGGTATAGTATTAGGACTTTTTATTAGCAGTTATGAAGCTATCTCATTGGTATCCATTTAAAAAGGATCAAATTTCTTGAAAACTTTAATCCTTTGTCAAAAAATTGCATATATCTATATAGATGTTATAAGAGGAACTCCAGTAGTTGTACAACTTATGATACTTGCAAACTTAATCTTTTGTTGGAGCTTTAAGAGAAACTCCTATACTAGTTATAGGTGGAATAGCTTTTGGACTTAACTCAGGAGCTTATGTTGCAGAAATTATAAGAGCTGGTATTGAAGGATTAGATAAAGGTCAAATGGAAGCAGGAAGAGCTTTTAGGACTTAGCTATTCTCAAACTATGAGAAAAAAATTATTGTACCTCAAGCTATTAAAAAAATATTCTACCTGCCCTTGTAAGTGAATTTATAACTTTATTGAAAGAAACTTCAATAATTGGATTCATTGGTGGAATAGACTTATTAAGATCAGCTAGTATTATAACTAGCCAAACATATAGAGGAGTTGAACCTCTACTTGCTGTTGGATTTATATATTTAATTTTGACATCAATTTTTACTGTATTTATGAGAAAAAGTTGAAAGGGGGTTAAAAAGTAAGTGATTAATATAACTAATTTATAAAAAAATTTTTGGAGATTTAGAAGTTTTAAAAAAATATCTCAACTGAAATAAAAAAAGGTGAAATTATTTCTATAATTGGACCTTCTGGAAGTGGAAAAATCAACTTTTCTAAGATGTATCAATAAATTAGAAGAGCCTTCTTCAGGACATATCTATATAGATGGTATGGATTTAATGGACAAAAATACTGATATTAACAAAGTTAGAGAAAGAGTTGGTATGGTGTTTCAACACTTTAATCTATTTCCTAATATGACAGTTTTTAGATAATCTTACTCTTTCTCCTATAATGGTTAAAAAAAGGAAAGCAAAGAAGAAGCTGAAAAAAATATGCACTTTCTTTACTTGAGAAAGTTGGACTATCAGATAAGGCTAATTCTTATCCTACTCAATTATCGGGTGGACAAAAACAAAGAATAGCTATTGCAAGAGCCTTAGCTATGAAGCCAGAAGTTATACTTTTTGATGAACCTACTTCTGCACTGGATCCTGAAATGATAAAAAGAAGTTCTTGATGTTATGAGAGATCTTGCAAAAGAAGGTATGACTATGCTTATAGTTACACATGAAATGGGATTTGCTAGAAATGTTGGTAATAGAATTTTTATTTATGGATAAAGGTGAAATTATTGAGGATTGTTCACCTAAAGAATTTTTTTTGAAAAATCCTACAAATGAAAGAATTAAAGATTTCTTAAATAAAGTTTTAAACAAATAAAAAAATTATAAATATTAAGGAGTGATTGTTATGAAAAAAAGTTTTTAAATTAATGTTGATGTCTTTATTGTCTGTTGTTATCTCTGTTTCTGTTTTTGCTAAAAAACAAAGTTGTATATGTTGGAACAAATGCTGAATTTGCACCTTTTGAATACCTTGAAAAAAATAAGGTTGTTGGTTTTGATTAAAAAAATATGGTCGCACACTTGTGACTCTAACACTCGTAGGGTGTCAGTCATGAGTTAGACCATTAAGTATAGTCAGCATATATAGAAATATGTATGTAGAGATAGCAACTTAAAAAAAGCTATCCAATACTACTCGAATTGCTGGAAACCCCTAAAGCTAGTATAACTACAACATAGTATCTAAATAATATGGTACAAGTGTGAAAGTGGCGAAAGCGGAAAAAAATATACTAGATGACATAAGGTTAAATCCTAAGTGTTAAGCTAGTAATACCCCAAATCAAAAGATTTGGGAAAGGCTAAAAAAATGGGCAATCAGCAGCCAAGACCGAAAGGTAAGGTTCAACGACTATTCCTCCTGAGGGAAGTACACCAAAAGCTGGTGGAAGTGGGTAGACCCAAACAGATAAAGCTGTGGGATAAGATATAGTCTGTGCTTAATAGAAATATTAAGAAGTTCATAAGAGAACTGCATAAGTGGTAGCGTACTTATGTGAACGACAACCTCTAAAAACGACTGAGTCAGTTTTTAGGTTCATATATTTAGAAAAAAATTTTACTTTTTTTATTTACTTATAGTATAAAAAAAGTGGTATACTATATATAGGTAAATGGAGGTGAAATCGCATGGAAAAAAAGCATATAAGTTTAGATTTTATCCAACTAAAACTCAAATAGCAATATTAAATAGTACTTTTGGTTGTGTAAGATATGTCTATAATCATTTTTTTAGGGTTTAAAAACAAGAACTATATAACAAAGAGAAAAAAATCTATGTCATATAGTCAATGTAGCAAAAGCACTGACAGTTTTAAAAACAAGAGAAAAAAATGGTTAAAAAGATGTAGATAAATTTTCTTTTACAAAAATTCTTTTAAAAAGATTTAGATAAAGCCTATAAAAAAACTTCTTTAGTGGAAGTGGCTATCCAAAGTTTAAATCTAAGAAAGATAATAGAAAAATCATACAGAACCAATTATACAAATAATAATATAGAGTTTTTTTAGATAAATGGATAAAAAGTACCTAAGTTAGGAAGACTAAAAAAATAAGAGATAAAAATAAAACCACAAGGAAGAATAATAAATGCAACAATAACACAAGTACCTAGTGGAAAAATATTATATATCTTTATGTTGTACTGATGTAGAAGTAGAAAAGTTAGAAAGTACAAATAAGAATGTTGGAATAGATTTAGGGTATAAAGGACTTTGCACTTACCAGTGATGAAATCTCAATAGAAAATCCAAAATATTTACAAAAAAATCTTTGAATAAACTAGCAATATTACAAAGAAAAACTATCACGAAAAACCAAAGGGTAGTTCAAATAGGAATAAAGCTAGAATAAAAGTGGCAAGATTATTTGAAAAAGATATCAAATCAAAGAGAAGATTTTTTTGCAAAAATTATCAACAATGCTAATAAAAAGAATATGATATTATTTGTATGGAAGACTTACAAGTAAAAAAATATGGTAAAAAAATCATAAATTAGCAAGAAATATTGTAGATGTATCATGGAGTGAATTTAATAGAATACTAAGTTATAAAGCGAAATGGCATGGAAAAAAACAATAGTAAGAGTAGATAAATTTTTTTGCAAGTAGTCAAATATGTAATTGTTGTGGATATAGAAATGAAGAAGTAAAAAGATTTAAGTGTGAGAGAATGGACTTGTCCAGTATGTGGAGCTGTACATAATAGAGATATAAATGCAGCCAAAAAACATATTAAAAAGAAGGACTAAAGATATTAGGGTATAAGTGCTTAAATATACAATATATGAACCGTAGGAACTATGGGGGATAGCTTGGTAAATTTAGTTGGCTAACAGAAGCAACTACTACCCAAGAACCCTGCGACTCTAGCACTCGTAGGGTGTCAGTCGTGGGAGGTTCAGATAGATTTATTAGATGCTATTTCAAAAAGAAAACTGGTTTAGAATTCAAAGTGCAAGATATGGCATTTGATGGTTTATTACCTGCTCTACAAACTAAAAAAAGTTGATATGGTTATAGCTGGAATGTCTGCAACTCCTGAAAGAAAAAGCTGTTGCTTTCTCTAAACCATATTTCAAAGCTAAACAAGTTGTTATAACTAAAGGTGTTGACAAATCTTTAAAAAAAGTTTTTAAAGACTTATCAGGTAAAAAAAGTTGGAGTTATGTTAGGATTCACAGGAGACACTGTTGTAAGCGAAATCAAAGGTGTAAAAAGTTGAAAGATTCAATGCTTCTTATGCTGCTATCATGGCACTTTCTCAAAAATAAAGTTGATGCTGTAGTTCTTGATTCAGAACCTGCAAAAAAATATACTGCTAATAATAAACAATTTGTTATAGCTTCTATACCTGCTGAAGAAGAAGACTATGCTATAGCTGTTAGAAAAAAATGATAAAGAATTATTAGATAAAAATCAATACAGCTCTTGATAAAAATAAAAGCTAATGGAGAATATGATAAACTTTTAAAGAAATACTTTAAAATAATATTTTTGTAAAAATGAGGAGATTTATATATTTAAAAAGTAAAAAAATAAGTGAGTTACGAATGGAAATTTTTAGATAAAAAAATCAAATAGAATGAGCCGAGTAATTATCGGAGTGTCTGAGCGTAGCGATCTTAGAAAGTCTTAATGAACTTGTTCATTTAGAGTTTCTTACAGATCCGAAATTACAGCGAATTCTTGATTTTTATCGTTAAGAAATTTACTCAGTAACGAACTATTTTTTTACTTTTTCTAATAGTCTCTTTTTATTTACAAATAAGAAAAAAAGTTGTATAATAGTTAGTGTATTTATTTTTGAAAAATTTAAAAGGAGAGGGAGATTATGAAAAAAAGTTTGGAAGTTTTTTTACATTGCTTACATCTAAAGGATATAAAAAGGTTGTACTTATTCCATTAGCATTTTTGTTTAGGATTCTTTCTATATTCTTTATACAAAAAAATTTTACAGGAGGAGATATAGATAAAAACTGTTTATGATGACGGTACCACAAGAATTTCTGCTCAATCTGACTTAGGTTCAGTTAAACTACCTAAAAATCTTAGATAGTTTAAATATTCCTATTCATGATGATCTAAAAAAATCAGAAATTATGATGTTTCTTTCTTGATAAAAGATGAAAAATATCACATCAATAGACATTTACTGTAAAAAGTGATAAAGATGCTAATGAAATTATCGATTGGTCTGAACCTCTCATGACTGACACCCTACGAGTGCTAGAGTCGCGAGGTTCTTAAGTACTATTTAGTTTCTTTTTGAATATCTAGTATTCAAATACTAGCTAATTTCCTTAAGACTTTAATGGACAAGCTCTCCATTGAGAACATTTACGTCCTGTTGGCTCGGTTCAAAAACCAGTTTTTTTATTTTAAAATCCCATACATTTTAATGTTTTTTTACATTTCCTTTTTTTATTCTTTCAATTTCTTCATTATGCAATTTAACAAAAATTTTTTTAAATTCTTTTTTTGTGCTTTTTTTCTATATTTACTTCTTCTAAATTTTCTTTTTACATTCTTTATTAAAAAAATGCAGAATACAAATCTCTTTGTATTTTTATTTCCTAATATTTCTACCCATCTTTTTTTGATAGACTTTTTCTTTTCATATTCATTTTGTACTATGATTTAGTTGACTAGCTTTTTACTTTAAAAAGTATCAATTTTTTTATTATATTTTTTTCCAATATATTCTAATTTTCTATTTATTATTTCAATTAATAATGCAGGTGCTCTATTTGATAAAGATTTTCCGAAATCTCTTTTTCTTTTTTTAAATTTTCCAGTTTTTTTCAGATATTTCAGTTTTTCTTGCTTCTTCTCTGTAAAGCTTTTAAAACTCATATTTTTCAACTTTTTACTATTGTTCCAATTTCTAGTATACTATTCGCTAAAAAATATTATGAGATTGCTTTCCCTTTTCTCTGCGATTTTTTTCTCTGTAAATTTGAAAGTTTTTAACTTTGTTTTTTTACATATGATTTGCTCTTTTTCCATTTTTTTCTTTATTTTTTTATATTAATTGTGCCATCTTTGTTATATTTATTAGGATTGTTTGCTCTTCTCTGTCTATCTAGTTTTCTTTGTAGCCTTGTTTTTTTCTTTTTTTCATTTATTTCTATATTTTTTTCAGCTAAAAATCTTTAATTCTACTTTATTATCACTAACGATTGCTATTGTTGAAGTTCCTATATCAATTCCAACTTTCATTTTCTCCACCAACTTTATGTTTTTTTAGGAGGTGTTCCCTCAAAAAGTTATTTGAACGTAGTATTTATTTTTTTCCATTTACAACCCTCTTAAGTAATCTACAATACAATAACTTATCTAAAAAAACAACTTTGTGCATATTTATCATTATTTTTTTATTATTACAGGAATCTTTAAGCCTAACCAAGATATGCAACAATCTTCTTTAAAAAAATCTAAGTCCCTGTAATATTACCTTTTTTTCTCTAACAGAATAGAAATTTTCATAACTTTTTAAAAATATACTTTTTTTAGCTTTACCATACTTAAATTTTTTTCATAAGTCGCAAAAAGCTCTTTCAGCTAATTCTTGTCCCATTTGAGAACCTATATTCTTTTTTTAAATTTTTTTGTGTCATAGGTTTCACATACTTTATTTAATTCAAATTTAGATATTGAATATTTTTTTATCTAATTCTTTATATCTTTTAGATTGCTCTTTTTTTATCTAAATTACTGATTTCTTTATACTCAGAAGAATTTATCATTTTTTTCTATGTCTTTTAAGAATTTCACTAAGGCAAGAATTATATATCATTCTAGCTATATTTAGTCTCTTTTCTAAAAATATGTTCTTGCCATAGTTCAGTTTTTTTAAAGCTAATGTCAATACATAATTCGCCATAGTTCCTCCTTCTCATCTTTCTTTTGTGAGTTTGGATATATCTTCTATATTTTTACATACCACACTATATGATATTGAATTGAATACACATATCCTCTTCCAAAATAAATATTCAATATTTTTTTATTATCATTTTTTTATTATACTACATATATTTAATTATTTCAAATTTTTTTGTAAACAAAAAAATATGCCATTCATCTCATGACTAACACCCTACGAGTGCTAGAGTCACGAGTGTTCTGGCATAATTCATAAATCTAAAAAAACAATAATTCAAAACTCTATTAAAATTTAAGAATATTAAAAAGTAAAAAAATAAGTGAGTTACGAATGGAAATTTTTAGATAAAAAAATCAAATAGAATGAGCCGAGTAATTATCGGAGTGTCTGAGCCAACTTGTTGGCGATCTTAGAAAGTCTTAATGACCTTGTTCATTTAGAGTTTCTTACAGATCCGAAATTACAGCGAATTCTTGATTTTTTTATCGTTAAGAAATTTACTCAGTAACGAACTATTTTTTTACTTTTTTTCTAATAGTCTCTTTTTTTATTTACAAATAAGAAAAAAAGTTGTATAATAGTTAGTGTATTTATTTTTAAAAATTTAAAAGGAGAGGGAGATTATGAAAAAAAGTTGGAAGTTTTTTTACATTGCTTACATCTAAAAGGGATATAAAAAGGTAGTACTTATTCCATTGGCATTTTGTTTAGGGATTCTTTTCTATATTCTTTATATAGTAACTTTACAGGAGGAAAAAGCTGAAAAAAACTACTTATGATGATGGTACTACAAGAATTTCTGCTCAATCTGACTTAGGTTCAGTTAAACTACCTAAAAATTCTAGATGGTTTAAATATTCCTATTCATGATGAGCTAAAAAAATCAGAAATTATGATGTTTCTTTCTTGATAAAGATGAAAAATATCACATCAATAGACATTTACTGTAAAAAGTGATAAAGATGCTAATGAAAATTATCGATTGGTATAAAGAAAAAAATTGAATGCTACAGATGATAGAGCTAAAGGTGAGTGGAATGGTTTTGATATGGATGTTAGCTACTCAGAAGGTAGTAAAGTTATTTTCTATAAGTCTAAAAAAACAATAAATAAAAAAACTATAAAAAATCTAAGGATATTGAAAAGTAAAAAAATATGAGGCTGTTATAAATTCATAGAAAAAAGTAAAAATAGTTCGTTACTGAGTAAATTTTTTTTTAACGATAAAAAAATCAAGAATTCGCTGCAAATCAGGAAACTCGTTGCACTCAAACACTCCTGCATTTGCTCGGCTCATTCTATTTGATTTTTTTATCTAAAAAAATTTCCATTCGTAACTCACTTATTTTTTTACTTTTTTTATTTTACTTATTTTTTTCATATAAAAAAATTTTTTTCTAAAAAAACACTTGCTTTTTTTATTTTTTTAGATGTATAATAGTTATGTAAAGAAATTTAATTTGCAAAACAAAAATAAATTTTTAAAAAGTTTTTTTCATGATATCATACCAACCTTATAATAAATTTAAAAAAAGGACTGCTAAAAAACAGTCCTTTTTTTAATATATATTAATTCTTTTCTATCCTATTCCTCCAAGAAGTGCTCCTGCAATTAATGCAACTATTGCTAAAAGACAATAGATATATTTTTCCAGCTGGATAGAACCAACTTCCTATTGGTTTATTTGCTCCCATATTAACAGATTCTTCTGCAAATTTTTTTACCTCCAACCCAGAAGAACATAACAGCAGCAAGTAATGCTCCTAGTGGGACAAATGTATATAGAAACAACATCCATCCATTGAGAAACAATTCCTTGTATACAAATAGCTACTGCACAACCTAAAATATGAATAACTGCAGTTGCTGGAATACGTTTAAACTTTAAATTTTTTTCTTGTAAAAAAAGCAACAGGTGCTTCATATAGATTGATAATAGAGCTAACTCCTGCAAAAAAAGTACACATAGGTAGAAAAATAACCTCAATTATTCTTCCACCAGCCATATTATTCATAATATTAATTAAATATATGAACATAAGTCCAGGTCCACCTGAAGATAATTCTGCTCCCCCAACTGCCATTGCTGGAATTATTACAAAGGCTGCAAGTAAAGCTGCTAATGTATCAAAGAAAGCAACATTTTTTTAGCAGAGTTAGGTATATCTTCTTTTTTTACTTAAATATGATCCATAAATAACTGATCCATTTCCTGCAACAGAAAGTGAGAAGAATGCTTGTCCAAAAGCAAAAAAATCCAAACTTTAGGATCAGCTAATCCTTTTTAAAGTCAACTGTAAAGATATATTTATATCCACCAGAAGATCCTGGTTGAAATACTATATATATTCCTAGTAAAAACAAATAAAATAAATAATACTGGCATCATAATCTTATTTGCTTTTTCTATTCCACTTGCTATTCCCATTGACATAATGATAAAACTTACTATCAATGCCACTACTATCCAGAAGTTTGCTCCCCAAGCTGAAGCTGTTTGTCCAAAAGTTGAGCCTATAATATCCATATTTGATGCCATAGCATACATAGAACCATCTATTGACATCCAAGCATATTTAAAAAAACCCAACCCATTACACAAGAGTATCCTATTGCTAGAGCAAGAGAACCTAGTATTGGGATAATTCCTATTTTTTTCCCCTATACTTCTATTTCCTCTCATCTCAGTGCACATTCCAAATGCTCCAACAGGACCTGCACCAGCTGAACGACCTAGAGCAAATTCTTCTATAACTCCAGTTGAACCAATAAAAAAATTACAAATATAAAAATAAGGAATTAAAAAAAGTCATTCCACCCATTGCAGAAACAAGAACAGGGAATCTCCAAATATTTCCCATTCCAACTGCAGAGCCTATACAAGCTAGTATAAAGCCCCATTTAGTGGAAAAAGCCATCACGTTTTTTTCTACTTCACTCATAGTAAAGCCTCCTTTTTAATCTAAAAAAAGCTGTTGTATATTTTTGTTCAGTATTATATAAAGAGGAGTTATGACAGAAATACAACAGCTTAATTTATTCAAAAAAATATTTAATTTTTTTATTTTTTTCTTCATTTGGATAAGGTTCCAAGAAGGCATGGAAGTGTCTCATAGGTAAGTTATGTCCAGAAACAATTCTCATATTAGGAATACTTTCTCTATCTTCATAAAGAGCTTTTACTGCTGCAATTACATAATCTAAATGTTCTTGTGAATAAACACTTCTGTTTATAGCAAATCTAACAACGTTTGCAACTTCAGCTTGTTGTTCAGGAGTTTTTTTAAATCATATTCCATTGAATAATCTCCTAATTCAGAAACACGTATTCCGTATCTTCTGATAAGTTCAATACTGAATCCTTCACCAGCAAATGATTCATGTCCTCTCTTTCCATCAAAGAATTCATCCATATTGATATAAACTCCATGTCCTCCAGCTGGTAAAACAACACCTTTTACTCCAGCTTTATAGAATCCTTCTGCTAGATAGTTACATTGTTCAACTCTTTCATGTAAGTAGTTGAAGTTAGAACATTCATAAAGTCCAGCAGCAAGAGCCATGATGTCACGTCCTGACATACTTCCATAAGAATCATTACCATAACAAGATATTTGTTTAACTTTTTAATAAAATTCCTACGTCAGTTTTTACTGATCCATCTTCATTAAATTCAGAGAATTTCTTCCAGAAGTATCCTTTATCACGGAAAGCTAAAATTCCTCCCATGTTAGCATGTCCATCTTTTTTTAAGAGATGCAGTGAATCCATCGCAGTAAGAGAACATTTCTTTTGCAATTTCAGCTATAGATTTATCTCTATATCCTTCTTCATTCATTTTTAATAAAGTAGCAGTTTTCTGCCCATCTTGCAGCATCTAACATAAATGGTATTTCATATTTATGAGCAATTTTAGAAGTTTCTCTGATACTCTTCATAGAAACTGCTTGTCCACAAACTGTATTGTTAGTTATTGTAGTGTAAATCATTGGAATATTTTCAACTCCAACAACTTCTATTAATTTTTCTAATTTCTTTATATCCATATCCCCTTTGAAAGGATTTTTTTCATAACGTCCACCTTCTGGAACTTCATATAATAATTCTTTATTATATAAGTTACGAGGTACAGATCCCATTTGTTTTATATTTCCTTCAGTAGTGTCAAAGTGACCATTAGATGGAATAGTAAAAACTTTTCCTGGTTCACGAGCAGCAAGTACTTTACGAACTATTTCAAATAAAATAGATTCAGCAGCACGACCTTGAGGCATTAAGAATGCATTAGGTCTTTCAAGTTGAGCAGCTCCACCATTGAATAATCCACCTTCATATTCACAAAGATACATTTCATTCATCATTTTTTCTATGTCTTGGCAATCTGTACGAACAAGATTTATAATCTTCTTTTGATTATCTCCTCTTTCAAAACAATCTCTCATTGCATCAAGCAATACATAGTAACCTTTGTTTCTTCCATAAGATTCGTCACCTAAAAACATAGCTGACCATTGTTGATCTGTCATAGCAGTAGTTCCTGAGTCTGATAACATATCAACTGTTAACATTCCTGCTGGAAAAGCAAATTCATTGTAGTGAGTTGCTTTTAAAGTACGTTCCCTTTGTTCAACTGTCACTTCAGGTATGTTACGTTTTACATAAGAAAAAAAGAGCGTGGCACTGGTACATTAAGTAAATATTCTTTCATTGTAGACCTCCTAAAAAAATTTTTAGTACCCCGGTTGTCATTTTTTTGATTAGCGGACAGCACTCTTTAATTGAAAAATAATATACTAAAAAAATTATCACTTTTATAAAAAAATAGTAACTTTTAATGTATTTATAAAATAATTTTATCACACAATAAAAATATTGTCAATAAAAAAATGTATATTTTTTTTTAAAAAGTGATATATTTATAGCAACTTAAATTATGGCTTGGAGGAAACGCTATGAAAAAAATGAAATTTTTAAATCAATATAAATTGTTAGTTAATTTTTTTAGGGAAAGAGTTTAGGTCCTTCTTTTTGAAGTAGTTTTTACATGAAGTTAAAGGGTGAAGAAGTAAAAATGATAGCCATAGCTAATGGAGAAGTGAGTGATAGAGTATTAGAAGATACAGTTTCTAGTGAAACTCTTAATATTTTAAAGAATAAATCTTCTCACAATGAAGAAAAGTATGGTAAATCATACTGTACTTTTTAAAAAAATGGAAAGAAAGTTCGTTCTTCTAGTATGCTTATAAAAGAAAATCAAAAAGTTGTGGGTATGCTATGTGTAAATTTTGACGATAGTAAATTCCATGAATTGAACTGCCAATTACTTAGAATCATACACCCTGACATGTTTGTCAAAAAAACTATCTATCAGATGTTTCATACAATGTTCTATATGATGACTTTAAAAAAAGAAGCAGATGAGGATAATGAAGATGAAGATATAGATGCATATATGAAGAAAAGTTTATTATGAAGTAAATACTAAAGCTTAAACTTTCCCTATAGGAAGACCTACAAGACAAGAAAGAGAACAAACTATCTATGCTCTATATGAAAGAGGTTTCTTTAACTTAAAAAGACTCTATTGATTTTTGTCTCTAAAAAAATTATTTTTGTTCAACATCTACAGTATACAGATATATTGCATTAGCAGAGAAAAAAATAAATAATAAAAAAATAATATTTGCTTTTTATCATATATTTGATGTATAATTATTTTTTTAATTTTTTTACATTTTTTTATATTTTAAAGGAGACAGATCATGAATAACTTATTAGATAATTTCGGAGTTAACTGCTTTTCTGAAAAAAACTTAAAGAACAGAGTCCCAGACTATGTTTTCAAAAAAATTTTTACAAATCAAAAAAACGGAAAAAGCTGAACTGACTCTTGAAATTGCTGATACAATAGCTAACGCTATTAAAAATGTGGGCCTTAGAAAAAGGAGCGACTCACTACACTCACTGGTTTCAACCTTTAACTGAGTTAACTGCTGAAAAGCATGAATCTTTTATTTCAATTAATTCAGATGGAACTAGTATGGCAAAATTTTCAGGTAAAGATTTAATGAAAGGTGAATCAGATACTTCATCATTTCCTAATGGGGGACTGAGATCTACTTTTTGAAGCTAGAGGATATACAGCTTGGGATATTAGTTCGCCTATGTTTTTTTAAAAAAAGGTGAAGAAGGTTGTAAAACTTTATATATTCCGACAGCTTTTGTTGGATACAATGGAGAAGCCTTAGATAAAAAAGTTCCTTTACTTCGTTCTATTAATCTTATAAAAGAACAGGCTCTAAAAATTCAAAGATTATTAGGGGATACTGAAACAGAAAAATATTAATGTTACTCTTGGAGTAGAACAAGAATATTTTTTAGTTGATAAAAAGTTTTTCTATAAAAGACAAGACTTAGTTCTATCTGGAAAAACAGTCTTTGGTTGTCTACCTCCAAAAGGTCAAGAAATGAATGACCATTATTATGGAACAATTAAAGAAAGAATAGAAAGTTTTATGGCTGAACTTGATAATGAGCTTTGGAAAGTTGGAGTCATGTCTAAGACTAAACATAATGAAGTTGCTCCAAATCAGTTTGAAATTGCTCTAATGTTTAATACAGCAAATGTCTCTGTTGACCAAAATCAAATTACTATGGATATGATTAAAAAAGTTGCTAACAGACATAATATGGTTGCACTTTTACATGAGAAACCTTTTAAAAACGTTAATGGTTCTGGTAAACACTGTAATTGGTCTTTATCAACTGACAAGGGTATAAATCTATATGATCCCTGAGACATTATCAGAAAAACAATTTAAGTTTCCTAGTATACTTACTTGCTATGATAGAAGCTGTGGATAGATATGCCCCTGCTCTTAGAGCTACTACTGCTACACCTGGAAATGATTACAGATTAGGTGGACATGAAGCTCCTCCAGCTATAATCTCTATCTTTTTAGGAGAACAACTAGAAGATATCTTAGAAAACATTGAAAATACAAACTTCAATAATAATTCAAGTTCTCATCTAGATGAAATAACTATAGATAAGAATATATCAAGAATTCCTAAAGATATATCTGATAGAAATAGAACTTCTCCTATGGCTTTTTACAGGAAATAAATTTGAATTCAGAATGCCTGGTTCTAGTGCTTCACCTGCAACTCCTATGTTTGTTCTAAATACTATAGTTGCTGATGTATTAAAAAGAATACTGTGAATATTTTTGAAAAAAAGAATTAAAAAAATAAAACTGTAAAAAGAAGCTGTTATTGCTCTAGTTAAAGACAGAGTATAACAAACATAAGAGAATTATATTTGATGGTAACGGTTATGAGGAAAAAAATGGGTAGAGGAAGCTAAGAAAAGAGGACTTTCTAATTTAAAAAAATACTGTGGAAGGTCTACCTGCTTTAATTGAAGAAGAAGTTATTCAATTATTTGAAAGAAATTCTGTACTTTCAAGAAGTGAATCTCTTTCAAGATTCCATGTCTATGTTGAAAGATATAATAAACAATGTAATCTTGAGATTTCTACTGGAATAAAAATTGTTAGAAATCAAGTTTATCCTTTCGTTATAAAAATATATATCTAATCTTTCTAAATCTATTCATCGTTCAAGAAAAAAATTTTTCCCAGATGAAGATTTATTCCAATATGATATAGGAATTTTTAAAAGATATAATTTTACTAAAAAAATGATATGTTAATCTTAACTGATAAACTAGAAGAGAATCTAGAAAAAAAGCAATAAAAAAATTCAAGATTTATATCAAAGAGCTAAATTCTATTCTAATGAAGTTTTACCTACATTAGAAAAATCTTAGAGAAAAAAAGTAGATAAATTAGAAGAAAAAAATTGCTACTGATGCTTGGCCTATACCAAGCTATTATGATTTATTGTTTAACTTATAATTTTAATAAATTAAAAAAATTAGGGACTGTGCAGCCAAGCTGTAACAGTCCTAATTCATTATACTTTTTATATTTTTTTATTTTTTTCTAAATAATCTTAGAAGAACATTCCTCCTATAAATCCACCTATTAATAGAGGGATATTATAGTGTATGAATGTTGGAACGCAAGTATCCCAAATATGATCGTGTTGACCATCAGCGTTAAGTCCAGATGTTGGTCCCTAATGTTGAGTCTGATGCAGGTGATCCAGCGTCTCCTAATGCAGCAGCTGCGGCAAGAACTATAACTGATCCTTCTACTGATAAACCAAGTTTTTATACATAGAGGAATATGTATATTGCAGCAACAACTGGAATAGTACCAAATGAAGTTCCAATTCCCATAGTTATTAGAAAGTCCAACTAATAACATTACAGAAACTCCTAAAGCTTTACTTCCACCTATCATTCCATGAATACTGTCAACTAATTCTGTAACAGCACCAGTTTCTCTTATTATGTTTCCATAACCAGCAGCAACTAGCATTATGAAAGCTATAAGACCCCATAAGTCCAACTCCACCATTGATGTATTCATCAATATCTTTTCCATTTAATAACTCTGAACACTAACATTGCAGCTAAAGCAGCTATTGCTCCTAATGGTAAAGAACCTGTTACTAATTGAATTACAAATGCAGCAATAGCAGCAAGTAAAGTTAGCCAATGTCTTCCTTCCATATTTGTTGCTTTCAACTTCTTCCATTCCTTTTAAAGGTAAATCTTTATATTCTCTATCTCTATTATAAGTAACAAAAAAATAGCTAGTAATAGACCTACTATCATAAATAGTCCTAAAACCCATGTAGATTTCCATACATCAGTTTTAGCTATTTTCCATACCATTTTTAGACATTTCAGTAGAAAGAATACCATGGAATATTAATCCAAAACCAACTGGTAAAGCTATATAAGGAGCTTTTAAACCAAATGTTAAAGAACAAAGCCATAGCTCTTCTATCTAATTTTAATTCATTCATTAGTTTTAGTAAAGGTGGAATTAATATAGGAATAAAAGCTATATGAACTGGTATTAAGTTTTGTGAAAAACATGAGAAAACTGCAATTACTATTAATAGAATTTTTTTCTTACCATCAACTAATGAAGCAATCTTTTTTTGATAATATAGATGCAACACCTGTACTATTTATAGCAACTGCAAGAGTTCCTAGTAGAATGTAGCTTAATGCTGTTTCAGCATTTCCACCCATACCATTAATTAGGTTACCCATGATATCTCCTACTGGCATACCTGCAGTAAAACCAGCAACTAGTGCTGAAACGATTAAAGCTAAAAGAACATTAAGCTTTAATAGACATAGAACTGTCATAACAATAACTGAAAGAACAACTGGATTTAATAAAAATCATAAATTTACCTCCAACATATTTTTTTAATTAAAAATACAAAAAGATAATTATTAGATTTTTTTAAAAAAATTCTTTAATTGTGTATAGAATTCTTTATTTTCTTCTATTAATTTATCTACATCTCCAACTACAACGATTTCATTCATTGTGTCACCTTGTTTGATACTATCTACAACATCTTGGTCTTTAGGTGATACTACTTCTCCAAAGATTGTATGTTTGTAGTTTAACCACTCTGTTGGAACATGAGTGATAAAAAAATTGTGAACCATTTGTATTTGGCCCAGCATTTGCCATAGCAAGTAGGCCTTTTTAGTAAATTCTACTCCTCTTTTAAATTCATCTCCAAATTGATATCCTGGACCACCTGCACCAGTTCCAGTTGGATCCCCTCCCTGTATCATGAAATCTTCAATAACTCTATGGAATTTTTAAACCATTATAGTATCCACTTTTTAGCAAGAGTTACAAAGTTAAGCACAGTTACAGGTGCTACATCTGAAAAATAAATTTAGGGTTTATCTCCCCCTTGTTTGTTTTGATGATTGCTTGTAAACTCATCTCTCCTCCTTTCCATTAAATTTTTTTATATAAATTAATTTTTTTAATTAATTTCTACTTTGTATTATATGCTTCTAGAAGAGTTTCTTTGTCAGTTGTACCATAGATTTCATAGTACCACTTTTTTTGAAAGTTTATTTTCTGTCTCCTCTAATTCTTTTTTTGATATTTGTCAAACTGCAAAGATAAACTTCTAAACTCTGCTCTCACAGGTTGTAGTTTTTTTCAATTATTTCCATTTGCTCTACTTCCTGAATAGCATTAGATAAATCTAAGTTTAGTTTTTTTCTTCTTTATCCAAAAACCTTATTTATTTTTTTTGGATTAAATCACCCTTTATTTTTCTTTAATTCTTTTTATCTTATATTTAAAAAAATCTTTCTACTACTTCCGAGCCAGAATTACCTTTTCAATTCTTTTTCTCTTCTTTATTTGTGACTTTATATACTCATCTTTTATTTTGTTATCTTCTGCCATTTTTGATAGCTTCTTCTATTTTTTTCAAATACTTTTTCATCTTTTTTTATAAATATCTAAAAAGTGTAGTTTCATCTAGTAAAAGATATATATTTTCATATTTTTGAAATAACTTCATTATCTATTCTTTCAACTTCATATAGATTATCTTGACTTTTTTTAAGTCCACTTTAATATTATCTGCTAAAAAGTAAACTTTGAAGACAAACTTCCCTAGCATAATCTATAAAATTTTTTTATTTTTAGTTTCTATATCCATTTTTTTCTATCTCCAAAAATATTGATAATAATAACACTTTATTCCACCATTATATAGCTTACGATTTTTTTAGTAGCTCACTTTTCCAAAAAGCTTTTTTTCAAAGTCTTCATAAGAAGTTATTATGTAGTAAGACCATTTAGCTAAATTCTTTTTTTACAGAATTTTCCAAAATCTCTATATAATTCTTCTATATCTTCATCATTCATAAGTCTTTCCCCATAAGGAGGATTAACTATTACTGCTCCATATTTTTGCAGGACTTTCAATATCTTTAAAGTCTTTAACTTCAAAAGATAATATCTTCTTCAACTCCTGCCTTTTCTCAGCATTTTCTTTGCTACTTCTATACTTTTTTTCATCTATATCAGAAGCATATATTTTTTTAACTCTTTTGATAAATCTTCATTAGAGAAAGCCTCATCTCTTATATCTGTCCAAAGTTTTTTTCATCAATTACAGACCATTTTTTTCAGCAGCAAAGTTTCTATTTGCTCCTGGTGCAATATTTCTAGCTATCATAGCTGCCTCTATTGCAATGGTACCTGTCCCACACATAGCATCAAGTAAAAACTTCATCAGGCTTCCATTTTGATAAGTACACTAGAGCTGCAGCTAAAGTTTCCTTTATAGGAGCCAATCTTTTTACTGCTCTATAGCCTCTTTTTTTGTTAAAGCTTCACCTGAACTATCTAACATAACTATAAATACATCTTTATGACATTGAATTTTTTTATAGAGTACAGCGCTCCATTTTCTAAAAAAATATTTCTCTTTTTATATTTTTTTCTTTTAGTTTTTTTCAACTATAGCCTTTTTACTTATTCTTTGAATATCTGACTTTGAGTATAATTTAGATTTTACTGAACTAACCCAAGAAATTGGAAATTCTCCATTTTCATCTATAAAATCTTGCCATTCAATAGCTTTTACATTTTGAAATAATTCTTCATAACTAAGAGCTTTAAACTCTGCCATTTTTATAAAAAAACTCTGTCAGAACATCTCAAATATATATTAGCCTTTAACTAAATCTTTAAAATCTCCTTCAAACTCAACTCTACCATCAAATACTTTTATATTTTTTTAAAGCCTAGAGCAAGGCATTCTTCTTTTACAACACTTTCCAAGCCCATTGTTGCACTTGCTATAAATATCATTCCTTTGCCTCCTTGCTCAGCTCTTTTTTAATAAATCTACATAGAATAATTTTATTATTGATAATATAGGTGTTCCTAAAAAAACATTCCTACTATACCAAATAAATTTCCAAAAAAATTATCATAGAAACCATAACCCAAAAAAAGTACTTAAACCAACTTTATTACCTATTATTTTAGGTCCTACTATAAAGCCATCTACCAATTGAGATATGATTATTGCTATCAATAATATCAAAGTTTTTTTATTGGAGCAACTAGTAGAATTAAGAAAAAAATGCTACTATTCCTCCAAAAAAATTGAACCAACATAAGGTATCATATTTCCAACACCTAATAAGATAGCACTTAAGGCTGCATAAGGTGTTCCTGTTATAAAGTAAAATTATATATACACATAGTCCAACTATAGAAAGATACTATTATTTTTTTCCTGAGATATAACTTATAAAGATATCTTTTTGACAATTTTAATTTATTCATAACATAAGGAGTATTTTTTTCACTCCAAAAAAATTATTTTTTTATAAGATTTTCTAATGTCTTCATAAGATTTTTTTCTTATCTAATAAAAATTAAAAAAATGCTAAAGTAAATGCTATAATTAAGTTTGTAAAACCTAGATGTCCAACCAACAAGTCCTCCAACAAAGGCAAATACAAATTCTTTTTATATTACTTGTATTATTACTTAATAAAAATTAGTAAAAGCTATTATTTAATTCTTCTGTATTCACTGTATATATATTCTTTTCTGCTAAATAATCTGTTACATTTTTTCCCTAGTGTCATTGCTTTTCTCTGAAATAGCTGGATACATATCATTAAGAACTTTTTAAAGATGAAATAATTTCTGGTATCACTATCAAAGACATAATTATAACTATTAAAACTACAAAAAAACTATTGATAGGCTTATTGCCAAAATATCATTTATCTTACTCTTCTTTTTTTAAATATTTTTTTCTATTGGTTCTAAAAAGAATGGCTATAAAAAAATAGCCATAATCAAAGTCATAAAAATATCCTGTCCATCTTCCAATTATAGTTGAGAAACTTTCTGGATTTGTAAAAATATGACTGTAATATCACAAAAAATTAAAAATTATTCCTGTAATTTTCATTATATTTTTTTAAATTCATTTAATTTTTTTAACCTCTTAATTTATCTTGCTACAAAAATCTAATTCTGAATCATCTTCAGAATCACCTACTACCTTAACCACCAATCTATCTGGTATACCTATTATAACTTCTCCTGGTGACTTAATAAATCCCTGTTTAACTGCTATTTTAAGTGGAGAATTAGAAGTTGTAACCCTTACCATATTATCTTTAAACTGTACATTACAGCCACCTAAATTAGTATCAACAAAAATATTCTTTTTCTTCTTCTTGTAAAGGATAGACGTATTTTAATTCTCCATCTACCCATATTTCAGCTTTTTGCTCCTTTTAACATCTTTTAAAACTACCTATTTTTTTAATGTAAGTATTGAAAAGAATATTATCAAGAAGCCATAAATAACTAAATCTCCTATTTTAAAGTATTTAGTTTTTTTCATTTCCAAATTTTTTTCTCCCATATAAATTCTTGTTTCTATCTTATTCTGAGTATTTTCTAATATATCTTTATCTATCTCAACCTTACCTTTTTTTCAAAAAAACTAGGATACAAGTTGAACCACCAAAAAAGAAAAATATCCTTTTTCATCAGCTTTTTTTACAAAGCTATTTGCCTTATATGTTTGAACTATTCCACCAACCATGGTTGCTCCAACATCAAACATTGCAATATCTCCAAAGTTTTTTTAGTTTTAAGTATTGCATATTCTCTTTTTGTTTTCACAGAATATTCTAAAATTAGTCTTTATTGCATGGGTTGAAACAGAGTAATAATCTCCAGAAATCTTTTTAACTTCGAAATTTCTCCATCTGTTGGAAAAATGAAATCTATGATAATCAGCTGGTGCCAGTCTGATTATTACAAAAAGTTCCATCTTCATATTTTCTTTTGCTAGATCTTTATCATTAAAAAAACTCTTCTAAAGTAAATTCAGAGCCTTTGACAAAGAATTTATCGACTTCTTTTATATTTTGATAGGCTAAAAATCTTCCCATCCGCTGGAGAAACTATTGCCTTTTTCATCATAGTCAATATCTCTAGCTCCTTCTTTTTAATTCACGATAGAAGAAATCATTAAAACTTGTGTACTCATCTATAGATCTCTTGTATTCGCTCATATCTATACCCATTTCTTCTACAAAGCCTTTTTATCTTTCTCTTTAGATTCAGGTTTAGACATCTTGCTTCCATACCAATCAGAAACAAATTTTCTTTTTTTACAACAGCATTTAAAGCTAATTTCCCAAAAAGGATTGTAGTAAAGGAACTTTAATGCTCCTTCTCCCATAACCTTTTCCGTTTTTTTATTTCTCCTGTCTTTCTTTCTATATATTTTATTTGTTCAAATTTCATTGTACTTTCCTTACTATACATTATTATGAAAAAAATAGTATAAGTAAAAAAATTAATATTTTTTTTCTTAGACATTTTTTTATCTTATTAATTAAACCATATTTTTAATTCTATTAAGTCAGACGATAAGTCCACCTTATAGCTATGTGGGTTTTTCAAGTCTTTTTCTTTCTTCAGAAACCTTAGCTAAAGAATCGAAAATAATGTTTTTTTGAGATTTCATAATATCAAATAATTCATCATATAAATCTTTATCAATCTTACCATCTTTTTATATATTGTTTAGTTAATTTTGTAAATGTATATTTATCTTTTTTTCAATAAGACTTGATTTGAAATCATATTTTTCATCTCTTATTGTGAAAGTCTTCATTGTTTAATAATTTTTTTCTTTATCCTTTATCATTTTTTTAACTAAACTTATTAAATCTGCATAAGCATAACCATCTTTATCAAATATTCTATATACTTCTTTAAATCCAGGGTTTGATATTTTTTTATAACATCTCCTGAAATTTTTTTATTAATGGTTCTTCATCTAATTCAACTATTTTATATACTCCACCAAAACAAGGATATGATTTACTTACTGCTATGGCATCTCCAACACCATACATATCTACACAAGCCCCTTGTTCACGAAGTGATCTTATCAACTGTTCATCTAAAGAATTTGTCAAAGTAATTTTTTTGCCTTAGTAAATCCTTCTTCATCAAATCTCTTACGGCATTTTTTAGATTGATATGCCAAGTCACCTGAGTCTAATCTTACTCCATAGATTCCTTCATAATTATCATCTATTCCGCATTCTTTAAAAAGCCTTTATAGCATTTTTCAATTCCTATATGGATAGTGTCATAAGTATCAATTAAAAAGTATTAAAGAATTTCTTTTTTTCTTTGTCTTCTATGTTTAATAAAAAGTAACAAAAAGCTTCTTTTTTTCTGCTTCAGCTCCAACTCCAAAAAGCTTGAATATATGAGTGAGACATAGTTCCATTAGAAGGAAGTCCATATTTATATTCTGTAATTAAGTTTGAGTGTCCAAAACATCCACCAATAACAGCTGCCTTTATTTCCTTGAACAGCACTATCAAAAACCATGTGCTCTTCTACTTCCAAAAAGCAAGAACTTTTACAGGATCTGCTGCTCTTGTTACCATTGAAGCTTTAGTTGCAATTCCTAAATTCATATTCATTATATTTAATATAGGAGTTTCTAAAATTTTTAGCTTGTATCAATGGAGCCTTTATAGTTATTATTGGCTCATTAGGATAAACTATTTCTCCATCTTGTATTGCATATAAATCTCCTGTAAATTTCATCTTAGATAAGAAATCTACCAGATGTTCTTCTTCTAAAAACTTTAGAAAAAAATATTTTTCTTTTTTTCTTCTTCAGAAGTAGTATTTAAAACTTCTATTAGATGGATAACCTCTTGTATTCCTGATACAACAGCAAATCCTCCATCTTCTGTTTTTTTCTAAAAAAACATATCAAAAAAACTGCAATCTTATTTTGCATGTTTTTCCATAAGAAAAAAATATCACTTTCTGTATATTGGTATCTATCAGAGTTGATAACTCTTGCAAATTCTGTTAAAATAATATCATTATTCATTTTATTAACCTACCTTAAAAAAATTATTTGATTAATTATATCATACTTTTGTTTTTTTACAAAGTACTAATTAAACATTATATATGAACTTTATATATCTAAAAAAATAAACGAGGTGATTTTTTTATGAGAACAGTTATACAAAGAGTTAAGTATGCTAAAGGTAAACGTTGATGGAAAAACAATAGGAGAAATTGACAAGGGACTTCTAGTTCTTTTTGGGTATTACTCACGAAGACACTATTAAAGAAGTCAAATGGCTTGCTAACAAAACTAAAAAAATTTAAGAATTTTTTTGAAGATGAAGAGGAAAGAATGAATCTTTCTTTAGAAGATGTAAAAGGAAAAGGTTTTTAATAATTTCTCAATTTACTCTTTACGGAAATTCTATAAAAGGAAATAGACCTTCTTTTATTGATGCAGCTAAGCCTGATTATGCTAAAAGATTTATATTTAAAATTTATTGAAGAATTTCAAAAGTTTTTGGTATAGAAACTCAAGAAGGTGAATTTGGTGCTGATATGAAGGTTGAACTTTCTAAATGATGGACCTGTCACTATAATTATTGACACTAAAGATGCAAATATAAAAATAAGAATTTTTTTGTATAGACTAGCTATATAATACATTGATTTTATTGACAACTTATAAAAATTGTGTTATACTTTTTCATGGATATTTTTTTACCAAATATGAGGGGGTGAAATATAAATGGAAAAAAAGTATATAAAAAGTAGAATACATAGAGTAATTTTTAATTTTTTTATGTGGTGCAGTTCTTTCACTTGTTTATTTTCTTCATAGCACAAATCTGGTTAAGTCAACTAATTTCAGTTATTATAGCTAGTCTTATTTTTTTATTATATATCTGGTTGGTAATCTGGGGAAATTTTCATTACTATAATTGTGACTGATAAAGAACTTATTGTTAAAAAAATGGAAAAAAAGAAGATGTATATGAATTCAGTAAATATCATTTTCGGGCAAGAACTGTTTCTTCAAGAGGAGATACAGAATGTACTCTCTATGCTATCGATGAAAATGAAAAATAGAACTCATATAGATTGTGAGTTAATCGGTATTGGACAGTTTAAACATCTATTGGCTGATTTAAAATTAACTGGCGAACAAGTTAACAAAAATAAAAAAACTATAAAAAAAGAGAAATAATTAAAGGAGAGGGAGATTTATGAAAGGTTTTTTTATATTTACATTATTGTAATGGCTGTTGTTATGTGTGGATATTCAGTAGTTTTATTGACAATGACAAAGAAAAGAAAAAAAGACGTACAAGAATGGTTAGAACAAAATCCTAAGGCTGCAAAAGTCTATATTGGAAGTACTTCTTCAAACTTACTAAGTTACATACTTACTCCTAGTAGTATAAGCCTTATCGCTATAGATAACGAAAAAGCCTAAAACTTTTACTATGGAAGGTACTAAACAAGTTTTCTATCTTACACCAGGAAAAACATACAATAACTTCATCTTTTCAAAAAATCTAGACCTGGTATTTTATCTAAAAGAGTTATAACTGAATATGAACCTACAACTCAAGAAGTTGAAGTAGAAGCTGAAAAAAACTTACATCTATTCTTTTGATAAGAAAAAAATGAACAATACACTTTTTACAGAAAAATTAAAAAAAGTAAAAAAATAATTTTGTATTCGCTACTTGCCAGCCTATAAATGGTTCTAGAGCTCCACAAAGGCTCTTTCACCATTATAGGGACGGCGCGATAGCATTATCATCATTTATTTTTTTACTTTTTTTATTTTTATCTAAAGAATACTGATAAAATATATATCATAATAGTTGTTAGTATTGTGATAACTATTAGAAGTGGCATTACAAATTTTAGCCATTTATTATAAGGTATTCCTACTATTTGTAAAACAACAAATATTAATCCTGTTGGAGCAATGAAATAGAATTAATCCTTGTCCCCAAGAAAAAGCATCAACAACAATAGATCTTGATAGTCCTAAAGTATCAGCAAGAGGTGCAAGTATTGGCATAGATAATACCGCTAATCCTGATGTTGATGGAATAAAAAAATTCCTAAGAATACAAATATAAACAATAATACTACTGCAAATAATCCTTTACCCATTTCTGAAACTAGATTTGAAGAATAGAAAAAGTAAAGTATCTGAAATCATTCCATTTTTCCATAACAATGTTAATTGCTCTAGCTAGTCCTATGATTAAAAGCAACTCCAACAACTTCAGAAGCACCTGCAATAAAAGCATTAACAGCTTCTTTTTCACTAAGCCCTGACACAAAGCATAATTATTATTGATACAAAGAAGAATAGAGCTGCTGCTTCTTGGAACCACCAACCTTGTGAAGCTACTCCCCATATCATAATAGCAAATTGAACTACAAATAAAAAAACAATATTAATTTTTTTACTCCAATTAAATTTTATACCTGTTTCTTCTTGATAATCTTTTTAAATATCTTTCATTAATTTCATCTTTTTCTTCAAAAGGCAATAGAGTTTTTCAGGATTTTACTTTAACTTTTCTTAATATATCTATAAAGATACGTTAAAGCTATTATTGAAAAATACTACAAGAGCCCCAAATCTAAATTTTAAACCTTCATTAAAAAGAAATTCCAGCTGCATTTGATGCAATTATAGTAGAAAAAAAGGATTTACTGTAGAGAACATACAACCCACAGCAGAACCTAAAAAAATATAGTTGCCATTGGAACTAATGGATCAAAAGCCATTTACTAAAAAAATAAAGGTATCAATATTGAATAAAAAGGTATTGTTTCCTCCCAAGCTCCAAAAAAATTGTTCCACCTGCTGCAAAGAAGATAAAACTTATCACAACAAGTAAAAATTCTTTTTCCCTTAGTTTTTTTTGAGATATAGCCTTCATAGCAAGAGAAAAATGTTCCTGTCTTATTTACTATTCCCCACTATACCACTTAGTATTAAAACAAAAAAATTATTATATCTATAGAATCAGCTAAGCCAGAAATTGGTGCTAAAATTAAATCATCTACACCTTGAGCTTGTCCACTTACTTTTAGTGTAAGTATTAGGAATAGCCATAGGTTTTTTTAATAGTTCCATTTGTAAATTTCTCTACATCTATATTTATATTTAACTTATCCAAAGTTTCTTGGGTAGCTGGTAATTTTTTTCATCATCTTTTCCATAGCTCTCTATCACAAATTCCTTACTATTCTCTTGATAAGAAAGTCTATTGTATTTTCCTGCTGGTATAATATGCGTTAGCACTGTTACCAAAAATTAAAATTAAAAAAATAATACTGTATATGCTGTCGGAAATTCCCAATTTTTTTCCTTTTTCACCTATCATTCCTCCCGTCATCTTTTTATCTTAAATACAGAAAAATTTTATAACATTGAGTCGCTTTTTGTCAATAGAAATTTTTTTTAATATTTTTTTACTCTGACTTTTTTTATAAGAATAATATCCTATTAAAACGAAAAAAATAGGCACCATGTGCCTATTTTCTATTTTAATTAATATTTTTTTATTTTTTTGCTAATTTTATTTAATATCCAAAAGTAAAAATACAAGCCCCTACTATAGATACTAAAAACACTATGAAGGTTTAATCCTGTTACTTTCTGAGCACCAAAAAAGTTAAAAACAACTCCTCCAATAAAAGCACCAATAATTCCTGTTACTATATTGGCTATTGCACCCATTGATGCATTTTTACCCATTATTATACTAGCTATCCACCCAGAAAAAAAGCACCAAGTATTAACCAAGCTATTATTCCCATATTTTCTCCTAATTACTAATGATTATTTTTTTTCTTTTTTTAAGTAATGTTTTTAAATATATCCCAGCAATCTAAAAATAGTATCGATTGTGGCCATAATTCCACCACTATTGCTACTTCCACTAGTTTTTCCCAGCAAAATTATTAGCAATATATCTACTAGATTCTGCAACATTGCTAGAAACATTTTTTTGATATTTTCTAAAGTAGTTGACACACTAGTAGAACTATTAACAATATTTCTTTTTAGAAGCTTTTAATATATCAGTCACATCCTCTACTAATATATTTATTTTTTTCTAAATTTTCATTGGTATTTTCTAATATTCTTTTCACTATTTTTTTACTAAATTAGGAATTTGACTAATACTATTTTCTAATTGCTCTTTATTCTTTTCTAATAGAGAATTTATTTTTTTGAGACAATAGAAATTATCTTTATTAATATTATAAAAAAAGTAATATAAGAAATATCGCAAGTGAGATACCTAGAAGAACTTTTTAAAAATCATATCTAAATTTATTGTTACCATATTTCCTCCTAGTTTCTAACTACTTTTTTTGTTTTTTCTTTTTACTTCTTTTAGCTTTTTTTCTTCAACTTTTTTTAGCTACTTCTTCAACCTCTTCTTCTACTTTCTTCCCTCAATTTCTTCAACCTTTTCTGAAATAGTTTCATCTGTAAGCTCATCATATTTTTTTCAGCAAGAGCTTCTCTTATATCAGAAGTTTTCTCTTCAATATAATTTTTTTAGCATTAGCAAGATTTTCACCTACATAATTAAGTCCTTTTTTTAGTGGCATCTGAGATATTTTTTTCTAGTTTCTTTTTCCAGATTTTTGGAGCAAATAAAATACCTAATGTAAATCCAGCTCCTACACCAGCAAGAACTTTCAATGTTCCAACTATCTTTTCATTTCTTTTCAGCTCTTTCTTTTTTTCAAGACGTTTTTCATGAATATAATTTATTAATCCCATATTATTACCTCCCAATATGTACTCATTTTTATAACATTTAATATAATTATAAAATTATACAATTTTAAAAAAAGTATAAATGTTATATTTAAGTATATTATACATTATTTTTTTTACAAAAATGCAAATTAAAATACTTTTTTTATTATATCTACTTTTTATTACAACTAAAGAATTACTGTACAATCTTACATACTATTTTTATTCAAACTTTTTTTAAATTCATATTTTCTTAATAAATAAAAAGAGAACCATTTTAAGATTTTAACTTAAAAATAATTCTCTTGATATTCCTAATTATTTAAAAACTATTCTTCTATAACTCCATAGTCTCCATCTTTTTCTTTTATAAACTACAGCCATTTTTTTCCTGTTTCTGTGTTAGTAAAAGCAAAGAAAAACTCTATTTAAATATTCAAGTTGTAAAATTGCTTTCAGATATTTCCATAGGTTTTAGAGGTAGATATACTCTTACAAGTTTCTTTTTCATCAGAAAGTTTTTTTCTTCAGGTTCTACTATGTAATCAAAAACTGTATGATTTCTTTCTAGTGTCATCTTGAGTTTTAGCTCTACTACGTTTTTTTCTTTATGTTTTTTTCAATTGATTTTTCCATAATATCTACAGCTTTATCTATTGAAGCATATAAATCAGTTTCTGTTGCAGTAGCTTTTCAAAGTACTTCCACTTAAATAAGCTAGAATTTCAGTTACATGAGCATTTCCTGTTTTTCAATTTAGAAGCAGCTAAGGTTGCATCGATCTTTAATATAGAATCATTAAATTTTTTTCTACTCTTGAGATCTTTTCTTCAGCATATTTTTTTGATTGCATCAGTCAAAAGTAATTTTTTTCTTCCATGAATTGATAATTTCATACTACCACTTCCTTTAACATTTTTTTAGTACTTTTTATTTTGTTACCCTTTTTATATAATACTATTATAGCATATATTTACAAAAAAATATACACAATTTTTTTATTTAGTAATCAACCACTTAGCAATATCTTTTTGCATGATAAGTTATTATTATATCTGCTCCTGCTCTTTTTATTGCAAAAATATTTTCCATAACAATTTTCTTTTCATCTATCCAATTATTTTTAGCAGCTGCCTTAACCATAGAATATTCTCCACTTACATTATAGGCAACTATAGGTAAATGAGTTACTTCTGATACAGACTTTATAACATCTAAGTATGCCATAGCTGGCTTCACCATTATAAAAGTCTGCTCCTTCTTGTGAGTCTGCTTCCACTTCTGCATAGAAATTATTAGTACTTCTGAAATCCATTTGATAAGTTTTTCTATCTCCAAAACTTGGTGCTGAATCAGCAGCATCTCTAAAAGGACCATAGTATGCTGAAGAATACTTAACACTATAGGCCATTATAGGTATGTCTTTAAAATTATTTTCATCTAAAATTTCTCTAATTTTGGCTATTCTTCCGTCCATCATATCTGAAGGTGCTATTATATCTGCACCTGCTTCTGCATGAGAAAGAGCTATTTTAGCTATATATTTAAGAGTTTCATCATTATCCACATCATGATGATGTAATATTCCACAATGTCCATGAGATGTATATTCACACATACATACATCTGTTACTATTAAAAAAATTTATCAGAATAATTTTTTTCTAATATGTCTTATAGCTTTTTGAACTATACCTTCTTTATCATAGGCTTGACTTCCAACTTCATCTTTATGAGCTGGTATACCAAAAAAAGTAATATATTATTAATTCCCAACTTCAATAAGTCATCTAATTCTTCATTTAATCTATCTAGAGAATATCTAAATTGTTCAGGCATAGACTCTATTTCACTCTTTATATTTTTCCCTTCACAGATAAACAAAGGATAGATAAGTGAACTAGTTTCTATACTTATATTCTTCACCATTTCTCTTGTTAGTGCATTTCTTCTCAATCTTCTTGTTCTTATAAACATTTTCTTCTCCTTTCTTATTCTCCTAAAAAAATCATTATTTTTTTGATTTCTTTTTATTAATTTTCCACTTTTCATCATATTCTTTATAGAGACCATTTAAAATATTATCCTTGTAAATTCCAACAGATTTTAATTTACCATTAGGATAAAAAGTTCTAACTTCCTGTCCATTTTCAACTTTTTTTACTTTCATTTTTAGTATAAGTTTCTAGATAAATTTTCATAAAAAAATCTATATCCATATTTTCATCTTGAATAGAACCTTTATATTTAGCTATACTTTCACTTAAAAATTTTTTTCCTTCAGAGTATGTAAGCATAGTTATATTTTTTTTCTATCAAAGTCATATTCTGTTTTTAGAGTTAAGACTTCCATCATCATAATATGAATAAGAAATAAAAGCTCTTTACATTCTCTTCAAAATTTTTCACTAAATTTATTATTAAGAATATCTGATTGATTACTAGCTTCATTATCTTTTATCTCTTGAACTAATTTTTTTCTATATCATTAAACTGAAATTTCCTTTTTTTAATTTAATTTCTGTTTTTACTACTAAATCTCCACTTGGAGTATATATGTCTGCTAACACTTCTAACTTATTTTTTTGTGTATATTTGATTGTATTTTTTTATACGATTATCATTTGAGATATTAAATTTTTTTCCTTTGGAATAATATTTTCAATATATTTTTTTAGGAAGCCCATCTTTAGTATTAGTCCTATATACAACTATAACTTTCTTTATTCTTGTTGAATACTTTTTTTGTAATTCTTTTTCATTAACAGCTTTTATAGAAGAATAGGAAAAAAATACTATTTACTAAAAAGAGTAAAAAAACATAAATAAAAAAAGTTTTTTTCTCATAACTAACTCCTTAAATTTTTTATTTCTTTACTTCTACACCATTTTTTTATAAAGTTTCTTTTTATAAGTTTTCCATTTTTCATCAAAAATCTTTTTTTGTAATACCATCTTGTATTCCATTTTTTTAAAATTAATTATTGAAGCCACTTTTTCCTTTTTCATTGTAAACTTTCATTTCTCCATGAGGTAGTCCATCTTTCATTTTTTTCCCTTTAGATAAAAGAGTTTTTATCAAGCCAGGTCTCAATATTTCCTGTTGTAAGATTAGAATCAAAGTTATAGATAATTTTTTTAACTTATGCCCCTTATCAAGATAATTTGTAACTATAGTCTTATTTCCTATATCTTCTTGTTTAGTGAGCAGTTTACCATTTTTTTATCATATAAATCTAGTGTCTTTGTATTCCACATCTTTTTGGGCTAACTTCTACGAAGTCACTATTTTTTTGTTTTTTTACTGAGGTCTTTTTTTATTTTACTTTCATACTTTATTCTAAATTTTTTTCATTATCTTCTAAATATGTTATATCTGCATATTCAAAAAGCACCTTCTTTCTTATGAATTTCTTGATACTTCATTTCAAATGGTAAAAAAACTATCTGAAATATTCTTTGAAAGTACTTTTTCATAAAGTAATTTATCAGTCTTATCTTTAACTATCATCTTTTCTTTTTTTCTATCTTTTACAGAAAAATACAAGATTTTTTTCTTCTACTCCTTTTTTTCTATATAAGCCTTTAAATTTTTTTACTACTTTTTAGCTTCTGATATAACTAAAGTTTTAACAGCATTCATAAAATCTTCTGAAAGCAGTTTCATAAACTTCTGCTGAGTAAGATACTAAACTAGAAAAGATAAATATCCCTAGTATAAAAAAATTAAAAATTTTTTTCATTTTTTTCCTCCATTCAAAAATCCATAAAAAAATATAAAAATAAAAAAAGTTAACTTTAAATTAAGCTAAACTCTAAAAATAAATATTATTAATTAAGATCTATCTATTATTTTTATTATATAGAATTTTTATTTTTATAAATCAATTAATTTTTGTACATTATTTTTTTCATTGGTAAATATAAGAAATTTTTTTCATATACCTTTTTAAAAGCGTTTAAAGTTAAAAAAACACCTTTGACAAAACTATCTTAAGCAAGGTATACTTAATTGAAAGAAATTCAACATCAAAAAAACACTATATAAAGCCTTTAAAAAAACGTTGCTATTTAAGGAGGTCTAAAAAAATGAGAAAAAGAAATATTAGCTGGTAAGGAGTATATTGTTGAAAAATGGTCTTTATTATCCTGTAAATAAAGAATGTATTTTTTTGAGAAAATGGGTGGAGCCTATAGACTTGTAGAAATAGATAAAGAATATAATGTTGAAGTTTTAGTCCCTGATATAGAATTTGAAGATATAGATAATAGTAAATTAAATTCAATAGGAAGGGCAAGACTAAAAATATCTTCAAGATTACGATAAAGATAAATACTTAGTTTTTTTATAGCAACTGGCGAATTGATGTCACATCTACTTTCAATACAGGAAGAAGCTGAACAAATGAGGGAAAAATATGCTCCCAAGTATGAAAAAAAGAATGGGGATTAACAGAGCAACTAAAAAAATAGATGATCAAATGGAATGGGTAGGACTGATGAATAATTTGGAAGCAACTATTAAGGAAATAATTTTTTTAAAGAATTAGTATATGTCTAAATAATTTTTTTGAGGAGGTAAAAATATGGAACTTTGTGATTTAACTTTAAAAAGGAAGTATTAAGAGAAGGTATTTGGGAGGTTTTTAGCAAATTTTTCTAAGGTTGAAAAATAAAATGGGAACAAACTCTTTTTTTAAGTTTAAGTTCTCAAAAAAGCTTTTTTTAATCAAATTACAAAAATTCCTAATATGACAGAAGAGGAAGTTAAAAAAATTTGACAGCTATTAAAAAAATTTCTTAAACGATATTCTAAAAGAATTTAAAGACGAATAATAGAAATAATATGAACTTATAATAAAAAAAGCTAGGTAAATCAACCTAACTACTATTAATAATATGGCGGTGAGAGAGGATTTGAACCCTCGGTACCGAAACGGTACTCTGACTTAGCAGGTCAGTGCATTAGGCCACTCTGCCATCTCACCAAACTTACCAATATTCTTAATGCTGGAAGGCTATTTTTACATAACCTTCCACGCATTAGTTATAATATCATATTTATTATAGTTTTGTCAAGAAAAAAATTATAATGCAGATTTAGCAGTTTCTACTAATTTTGTGAATTCAGCAGCATTGTTTAAAAGCTATATCAGCAAGAACTTTTTCTATCTAATTCAATTCCAGCCTTTTTTTAAGACCATTTATTAATACAGAATAAGAAACTCCATTCATTCTTGCAGCAGAGTTTATTCTTGTAATCCATAATTGTCTCATTTCTTTCTCTTATTAACTTTTTCTATCTCTTGTAGAATAAGCCATTGCTTTTCTTGTTGCTTGTTTAGCTTGTTTAAAAAGCGTCACCAGAAGCACCTCTGAATCCTTTAGCAGCTTTTAATACTCTTTTATGTCTTTTTCTTCTTATAATTCCAGTTTTAACTCTCATCTTCTACTCCTCCTAACGAATAAATGCTTAATTAATTATCTTCCTTCTCCATAAGGTAATAGCCCTTGCATATGTCTCTTGTAAGTTTCAGTAACCACAGCATCTTTCTTTAAGTGGTTCTTTCTTTTTCTATCTTTCTTAGTTAAAAATATGGCTTTTTCCTGAGTGTTTAATAACAAATTTCCCAGTTCCAGTTACCTTAATTCTTTTTTTTAGCTCCTCTGTGAGTTTTCATCTTTGGCATATTTATTCCTCCTTATTATCCTATAATCAATACATCTAGCTAATTTCTAAAAAAATATGTAAATTTAAAATTATTACTTCGCCTTTTTTTAGGTGATAAGATTAAATGTTTTTTTGTTTATCAGCATATTTTTTTTCTCTACTTCAGCAGTTTCGGCAAATTTCTCAGCTATTTCATCCAGTGTCGTAACTCCTAAAGTTAGCATGCATCTTTTTCTCTACCAAATAACACTAAAGTTATCTTTACTTTATTTTTCTTTTTTTCTAAGAACTTAGTAACTTGATTAAGCTTAGTTTCTAAATCATGGCTATCAATTCTTGCTGTTACTTTAATTTCCTTAACAACAACTTGCTTTTTGATTTTTTTTCTTAGCTTCTTTTCAGTTTTCTAGTTTGCTCATACTTTGTATTTACTATAATCCATTACTTTTACAAACTGGTGGATTTGCTCCTGGAGCAATCTCTACTAAATCATACCCTTGTGATGAAGCTAAATTTAAAAGCTTGTTCTGCACTCATAATTCCTAATTGTTCCCCGTCAAAAAGAAATAATTCTGAATTCTTTCCCTCTAATCTTTTCGTTTATTCTAGTCTTATCAGAAATAACACTACACCTCCATTGAAAAAATAAAACAGGCAAAAAGCCTGTTCTAAATACAACATAAAAAAATTAATATAAAAATTAATTTATTGATTTATATACTATTGAAACCCGATGAAGACTTAAAAGTCCATAAGGTGAGAAACAGGCTTGCTTCTACTTTTTACATTATTTTTTTTAATTTAATACTTAGTAAGTATACTGTATTTTTTTTAAATGTCAAGAAAATTTTTTAAGACTTTCTTATATTATTATTTTGTTCTTCGTCTTTCCTTTTTGCATTTTTTTGCCATTTTTCTTTTATTCCAAAAAAATATCCTATTGCTATGAAAACAATAAATCCTGTCATTAATATCCAATACATAACTAAATATTTTTCTTGACCATTCTTCTGTTAATATTTTTTTAGAAGATATGTAAAAAAACATCAGAAAATGTATTATCTGGATAATTTTCTAAAAACAGCTTTTGTCCAAATAAAGACTTCAGAAATATAAACAGATACATATGAAACTACTATTGAAAGAATAACTGCAAACTTGCTTATATCTTTTACGTTTCTGTTCCTTTAAATTTGCTAAATCTTGTTTTTTTAGTTTTTAACTAATTCATCAGGATTAGTAGTCCCAACTATCTTCAGTATTTGTTTGTTTTTCTTTAGATTTTTTTCTAACATATTATCTATAAATGTAGCACAACCTATTGGAATACCTAGTGCTATAAATGAAACATAGATAGAACTCCAATTAAGTATTCCAAATATATATAGAATAAGTGTTGTAAGTAAAAAAACACTATAAACATTGCTATTGACATTTTTTTAATTTGTTTTCTTCTTTTTAAATTCAAAACCTCTTACTTGTGACAAAATTTTCAACTCCTTTTTATTTCTTCCCTAATGTTGAGACTATAAGTTCCAGTAAATTTGGTCTATGTATTAGAGCAGTTGGACCTAAACTTAAAAATATTTGTTCCATCTTTGCTCTCTAACTATTATATTTCCTAGATTTACAAAAAAATTTTTGTATTTATCCCATTCATAAACTTTCATTGTCAAAAGTTATGCTTTCTCTAGTAACTATTTATTTTCATAGCTTGTTCTAATTTTTTTCTTCATATAATTTTTTTCTACCAAAAGGCTATTATTTTCTTTTTAGGATCATTGAATAAAAATTCAAGTTTTTTTCATTATTTTCAAGACACTTCATAGCTTTTTGGATAATTTATATTTACAAAATCTTGTTGAAATAAATCAAAACCATTAGTAGGGTAACCTTGTCCTGGTATAGCTTTCCATTCTCCTTCATTATTTGTATATCTTATTTCTAAGAACTCTTTTCCTTTTACAAGACCAGGTATAAAAAAAGTAATCCATTTTTTTCATAATAAATAAAGGCTCCATTTTTTTACCACGTGTAAAACCTTCATCATAGAAAATAAAATTTAGGGAAAGTTTTTAGTAATATATAAGGAAGTAGTAAAAAAAGTAGTATAAAAAAATTAATTGCAACTATACCTAAAACATAACCTGTTCCTGTTGCTGAATAACCCTCTTTCAAAAATCCTTAACAAAAAAATTTATTTACACTAAATAGAGCATAACAAGCTAGTATTAAACAACTATATAAGATAAAAATTTAATCTAAAAACTTCTTCCCTACAATTTTTTTGGTTTTTCCATTGTTTTCCATTTTATCACTCCTGTCTATATTTTTTTATTTTAATCTCTTTTTCTATATATTCTAGGTGAAACTAAAAATTAAAAAGTGGTATTATTTCCAAACGTCCTAACAACATTCCTAAAGATAAAAATAAACTTTAAGAATGGTGAGAATATTGAAAAAGTTTGATGTAGGCCCTGTGGCATCAAGACCTGGTCCTATATTATTGAATGTTCCAAAAAAACTGAACCTACAGCTGTTAAAAAAAAGTATCTGATTCTAAAGATGTAATTAAAAAGTAAAATAAGAGTTGTAAAAAGAGTAAAGTATAAAGTAACTGTCAATTCCATCTAGCATTTCTTTATCTAAAGTTTTTTTCCTTCAAAAATTAATATTTACAACCTTATTAGGATGACCTATTTTTTTGAATTCTCTAACAACTTTTTTTAGCTAGTATAACCACTCTTGAAACTTTAAAAACCTCCTGCTGTTGATCCTGCACAACCTCCAGAAAAACATCAAGAATAAAATAAGAGTTTTTTTGAGAAAGTTGGCCAAGTATTAAAGTCAACAGTTGAATAACCTGTTGTGGTTATAACTGAGGTTACTGTAAAGAATACATCTCTTATCAGTCTTGAAATAGATGTGTAAGTTGGATAAATATTTACACAGATAAGAGCTGTTATTCCAAAAAAATTATAAGAAGATAGTATTTAGCTTCCTCACTTTTAAAAAAATTTGTTTAATATTTCCTAAAAGTAAAAAGATAAAAATAAGTTGAAGTTAAGTCCAAAAAAACTAACATTCCTACTGAAATAACATAGTCTATATAGGCACTGTTATAATAACCTATACTTGTATTTTTTTAGAACTAAATCCACCTGTTCCTGCTGTTCCAAAGGCATGTATACAGGCATCATAAAAAGACATACCCTCCCAGCTAATAATAAAATTATCATAATTATAGTCATAACAATGTAGATTATATAAAGTATTCTTGAATTATAACTCATTTTTTTGCAACAAGTTTTCCAACAGTTGGACCTGGAACTTCTGCTCTCATGATATGTAGAGCTTGGTTATTTCCCTTTAGGTAATATAGCTAAAACTAGAGACTAAGACTCCCATACCTCCAACAAGATGGGTAAAACTTCTCCAAAATATAATGGACTTATTTAGACTTTCAACTTCGGGTAATATTGTAGCTCCTGTTGTTGTAAATCCACTTACACTTTCAAAAAAAGCATCTATCATATTTGGAATATCTCCACTTATTACAAAGGGCAAGGCTCCAAAAAAATGAAATCAACAACCAAGATAAAAGCAACTATAACCAAACCTTCCTTAGAAAAGAAAGATTGATTTTCTGGTGCTTTATTTGATAGAAAATAGCTTGAAATCCCTAAAATAATTATAGGAATTATATAAGCCATTGAAAGTTTTAAACCTTCTTGATAATAGACACTTACAGCAAGTGGAAATAAAAAGTAAGAACATCATTAATTTAAATAAATTTGATATAACATAAGATATAATTCTGGTATTCATTTTTTTACTTCCTTTTATTTTTTTTCAATCAATTTATCTGACATTTCTATAAGAGTTTCAACATCTATCAAAGAAAAACTTTTCTTCAAAAAGGTAGCTTATCGTACTCTTCTCTTGAAATACCTTTTTTTCTAGCATATCAATAGGTGAAATTCCCATATTCTTATCACTAGGAAATGGTAGCCATTCTTTTAATTCTGCTGAAGGATTAAATATAGCAAATGATGGTATTCCAACTCCTTGAGCTAAGTGTCTTGCTCCACCTTCATTTCCTATATAGTAATCACAATTTTTCAAAAAAATGGTACTAAATCCTTTATTGTAGGAGTTTCTATAGAAGAGAATATTTTTTTATTATCTCCTAGTTCTTTATGTATTTTTTTGTATTTCAGCTTTTTGATCAGCTGAATAGAAAAAAATATTATTTGTGCTGAATATTTATCAATAAGATGTTGCACAAGAATTTTTCATTTTCTCAATAGGATAAATTTTACTCATTACTCTAGAATATATTGAGAAGGCAATAATAGGTTTTTGAAAAAAATCTACTCCTGCTTCTATCATTTTTTTCTATATTTTTTTCTTTTTTTCCTCTGGTTTTGCAAAAAAATTGAAGTCATAATCTCTTTTTACATCAAAACCTGCTTCTTCTAAAGGTGGAAGAAGTTGATTTAAAAAAATTTATCTACTTTATTTAGAGAATCTTTTTCTTTCATCTTATAATTGTAAAAAAATTCCTCTTTTCTTTTTTTATATCTACCTATTCTAAAAGGAGTTTTTTTCTTGAAAAACATACAGAATAACTCACTTTTTTTGGAGTAGACATAATATCTATAATAATGTCATATTTTTTCTTGTTATTTTATAAACCTTTTTTTATATAACTGAAAGGATTTTTTTGTTCCTTTTTACTTATAGTAATAACATTATCTATATAAGGGTGATCTTCAAAAAGTGGACTTGCCTCTTCATAAAGTACAAAGTCTAATTTTGCATTTGGAAAAGTTAATTTTAAAGAATGACATAGAGGCAAACTTAAAATAGCATCTCCAATTCTTTTAAATCTCACAACTAGAAATATTTATATTATCATTTTGAGAAAACAAATTATCCCTCTCTTTCGTTGGTATCTTTCTTCTACTTCGACATATTCTTCAACAGATGTATCATCGTCTCCAGCATTACCAAATCTCTTATAGAAATATGCTAGTAAATTTAGTATTACATAAGTATAAGAAATAATAAATACACTGTAGTCTAAAGTCCAATACATAGAAGCTAAAAGTGCTAAAATAAGAACCACAGCTAATTTTTTTAGGAATAAATGCAAAAGTTTTATCAGGTGTTCTAAAAGGTATAGTACTAACCATTAAACTTGCTGATATAACTGATATTGCAATGAAAGATATTTATATGGAATAATTGAACTCCAAATGTTTTCATATATTGCTTCACAGAACATAATATATGAAACAACCATTGCTGCAGCATTAGGAATAGGCATACCACTGAAATCTCCTTTTTCACTTGATGCCACATTTATAATATTAAATTTTACTAGTCTCATTACTCCACAAAGTGCATATAGAAAAGAAACAGGAACTACAAAAGGACTTCCTGGAACTCTTGTTACTAAAGATTGAATAAATTAACATAGATGGAGCTAGTCCAAATGAAACTGCATCACAGAAATGAATCAAACTCTTTTTCCAAATTCACTGAAAAGCATCTAATTTTTCTTGCTGTTTTTCCCATCTAAACCATCACAAACCATAGCAAGTAAAATAAATAATATTGCCATAGTGTAGTTACCTTTTATCGATTCAGTTATACTTAGATAACCTAAAAAAACATATTTCCTGCTGTAATAAGATTAGGAGCAATATATTTTTTTCTTTACCATCTTTTTTTGTACCTCACTTTTTTTATTAATATAATAATCTTTATAATTATATCATCTTTTTCACTATTATAGAATATTTTTTTATTTCATTTAGTATGTGAAAATTTTTTTAACAAAAAAATTTCGATAATGTGATACAATAAGAAAAAAAGCCATTTTTAGAAAAGGAAATGATATGTATTACAATTATAATCAATATGTAAATTTAGGAGCTTTTTTTAGACAAAAAAATGCTTGTACTTTTGCTATTTATGCTAAAAAAATGTTAGCAGTCTTATTTTAAATATATTTCATTCTTCTGAAGATGTTATTCCATATATGCAATACAAACTGAGCCCTGTTGAACATAAATTAGGAGATATTTGGAGTATATCTTTAGAGAATATTCAAGAGGGACTCTATATACTTGGGAAATAAATGGATTTTTCTGTCTTAGACCCTTATGCTCTTGCTTATACAGGAAATGAAGATGTTAAAAAAATAAAAAAATCTATTGTTATTAAAAAGAGTGGGAACAGAAACAAAAGCATGCACTTATTCCTAAAAAAAGATATGCTAATTTATGAAAGCCATATTGGGACTATTTACAAAAATCTTCCAACTCACAGACGTCTACTAAAGGAACTTACTCTGCTTTTGAAGAAAAAAATCGATTACTTAAAAAGAATTAGGTATTAATGTTGTAGAATTTTTTTACCTGTTTTTTTGAGTGGGATGATCGTACTGGTAACTTTAAACAGAGAAGTTGGACTTTTAAAAAAATGTTTGGGGATATAATCCTATCAACTTTTTTTGCTTTTAACTAAAAAAATATTCTTCATCAACTGATATAAATTCTTTTTGATGAAATTAAAGAATTTAAAGAACTTGTTTCGAAAACTTCATCAAAAATGGTATGGAAGTTATTTTTAGATGTTGTGTACAATCACACAGCTGAAGGTGGAACAGGTGGAGAAGAATACAATTTTAAGATTATGGCTGAAGATGTTTTTCTATACCAAAGACAGAGAAGGAAATTTCACTAATTATTCTGGTTGTGGTAATACTTTAAATTGTAACCATAAAGTTGTTAAAGATATGATAATTCAATCTTTATTATATTGGTATTTAGAAGTTGGAGTTGATGGTTTCCGTTTTGACCTTGCTCCTATCTTAGGAAGAGATGCTGACAGTCAATGGACTAGATATTCTCTACTTTACGAATTAGTTGAACACCCTATTCTTTCCCATGCAAAACTTATTGCTGAAAGTTGGGATTTGGGTGGATATTTTGTTGGTGCTATGCCTAGTGGTTGGTCAGAATGGAATGGTGCATATAGAGATACAGTTAGATGTTTTATAAGAGGAGATTTTGGACAAGTTCCTGAACTTATCAAAAAGATTTTTGGAAGCGTAGATATTTTCCATTCAAATAAAAGTGGTTATCAAGCTAGTATTAACTTTATCTGTTGCCATGATGGTTTCACTATGTGGGATTTAGTTAGTTATAATGTAAAGCATAATCTTCTTAATGGTGAAAAATAACCAAGATGGTGAAAAATAATAATCATTCATATAATCATGGAGAAGAAGGATTGACTGAAAATCCAAAAAAATTATAGCTCTAAGAAAAGCAACAAATAAGAAAATATGCTTCTTATTCTATATATCTCACAGGGTATTCCTATGTTACTAATGGGAGATGAAATGGGAAGAACTCAATTAGGTAATAACAATGCTTACTGTCAAGATAATGCTACTACTTGGGTTGACTGGGATAGAAAAAAAGAATTTGAAGATGTTTTTTTCTTTTCACAAAAAAATATGATAAATCTAAGAAAAAAATACTCTATTTTTTTAGAAAAGAAAGTCCTTTGACAGAAGAAGAAATAACTTTACATGGAATAGAACTATTTCAAACCTGATTTAACTTTTTCATTCTCTTTCTATAGCTTTTTCAATTGAAAGATATAGAAACTAATACAGATTTTTATGTAGCTCTTAACTCATATAGTGAGCAACTATGTTTTGAATTGCCAAAACTTTGAAAAATAAATCTTGGCATATTTTGACAGATACTGCAAACCCTAGAACTTTTGCTTTTGAAGAAATAAAACATGAAGGAGATCACTATTGTGTTCTACCAAAAGTCAGCTATAATTTTTAATTTCTAAGTAAATTTAGAAATGATTGTTGCAAAGTCAAATTTTCAATCTAAAGTAAAAAAATAAGTGAGTTACGAAATTTACTCAGTAACGAACTATTTTTTTACTTTTTATTATTTTAAAAAGAGTCTCAATGTATTTTTTTATAAATACTTGAGACTCTAAAAAAAGGAAAAATAAGGAAACTAGTTTGATTTAATAAGCCCTATTCTATAGGCTTTCAATAATTTTTTTAAGTCATTTATTTGACTTTGTATACTTTTACCAATATCAGTATCTTTTACCTTTCATTCTCTTACTCTTTGTTTCAACAATTATATGCGAAGAAACCATATCTGTTCCGTCTTTAATTGCTGCTTCTTTAGATATAAATTTTTAAATGTGAGGCAAGTTTTTATACCATAAGAGTTATATGTCAAAGTATAACCTGCTATACCTGTTGTTGATTGGTATGCTCTTGAGAAACCTCCATCTATTATTAAAAAGTTTTCCATTTGCTTTAATTGGAGATTCTCCTCTTTTTACCTTAACAGGAATATGTCCATTTATAATATGAGAAGTTCTTGGATTTAAACCAAATTCTTCAAAAAAATCTTATCACAAATTTTTTTCATCATTAACTAACTTATGATAAGGATTTTTTTACTTCTTTATGAGTTGACTTATCATCTATAAAAATATCTTTCAAATGTTTTCATAACATCTTTTTCCAAAAAAAGTGGAGATAATCTTCCAGCCCATAGATACCAAATTAAGTCTCTATGTTTTTTTATTTACCTCAACATTTTTTTCTATCATAATAAAGCTTGTCTTACTACATTATCTATCTTATCAAGCAATGCCTTACCTTTGTAATAACCGTCTACAACATACATTTCACTAAATTCTCCCATTTGGTTCCATAGGAATACAAGCATGGAAAAAGTAAGTTTGAGTTGTATTTTAAATACATTCCTCCCTTAGAGAAATAGAAGTTGCATATGTTTTTTTGTAACTTTTCACTTCCTAAGAATAAGGCTTGCAATTTATCTAAAAAGCTCAGCTTCTTCATCTAAAAAGTTCCAATGGATTTTTCAGGATTTCACTGTAGGGAAAATTTGTGTCATTTAGAGGATATTCAACCCCATCTAAAGTGATAGTTCCCTTTTCATAATTGATAAATTTCAAAGATTCTCTAGATGACATTTCAAGTTCAGGGTTTCTTTCTGAGTAAAGCCCTTCAACTTTAAATTGGATTATACTCATAGCCTTGTGCATCTGTGCAATTAAATCACTATCTACACCTTCTTTTTGGTCTGAATCTCTTACATGGGTCATTGCCATAATATTTCATAGCAAAAAGTTGCAAAAGGTAATAGGTTTATTCCATAAGCTTCTTCTAAAATATCATTGTTATTGTATCTACAACAAATTCTAATAACATTTGCAATACAAGCCTTGTTTCCTAAAAGCAGCTCCTATCCAAAGAATATCATGATTTCCCCATTGGATATCTAAATTATTGTATTCTGCTAAAGTATCCATAATCAAATGTGGAAATGGACCTCTATCGTATATATCTCCAACTATGTGTAAATGGTCTATATTTAATTTTTGAATTAAATTAGAAATAGCTATTATAAACTCTTTTTCCTCTATCTATTGATATGATAGTATCGACTATACTGTCAAAAATACTCTTTTTATTTGCCAATTCTTTTTTTTTCATAAAAGCAATTCTTGCAAAAATATATTGGAAGTCTTTAGGCATAGCTTTTTCTAACTTTTCGACCTTGTATATTTAGAACAAACTATTTTACATACTTCTATCAATCTATAGATAATATTTATCATCCATCTATCTACATTAAAATTTGCTGTATTTTTGCATAATTTCAATTTTTTTCTTTAGGATAATATATTATTGCAGCTAGTTCTTTCTTTTTCACTTTCTGTAAGTTTATCCTTATAAACTTCCTCAATTTTATTTCTAATAGTCCCTGAACCATTTCTTAAAAACATGGTTGAATGCTTCATATTCTCCCATGAATATCTGTCATGAAGTGCTCAGTTCCCTTAGGAAGATTCATTATAGCTTGCAAGTTTATTATTTCCGTCGATGTTTCTGCTATATTTTTTTAAATGTCTTAGATAAAAGCTCTAAGTACTTAATCTCTGTATTCATATTATTCCCCATTCCTTGCTGCAATAGAAAAAAATTGTTCGTTACTAGCTAAATTTCTTAACGATAAAAAAATTAACGTTTCGCTGTAATTTCGGCAAAAACTTGCCAACAAGTTGAGCTTCAAACACGCCGACAATTACTCGGCTCACTTGCTTTTAATTTTTTTATCTAAAATTTAGAATGTAACTCTCATATTTTTTTCTATATGCAATTACAAGTTTTAAATTATGATGTTATTTTTTTAAATATGCTTGTGCTGCTGCAAGTATTGCAGTAGGTACTCTAAATGGAGAACAACTGATATAGTCAAGGTTTTGTTCTTCAAAGAATTCTATACTCTTTGGATCTCCTCCATGTTCACCACAAACTCCTATTTTTAAATTAGTTTTTTTCTTGATTTACCATTTTTTTAACTCCAAGTTCAACTAATTGGCTAACAGCTTTTCTATCTATTGAATAGAAAGGCTCACCTTCCCAAATACCTTTTTCTCTATAGTCATCTAAGAATTTTACAGAGTCATCTCTAGAAAGTCCCATTGACATTTGAGTTAAATCATTAGTTCCAAATGAGAAGAAATCAGCATATTCAGCAATTTCATCTGCAAGTAAACAAGCTCTTGGTATTTCTATCATAGTACCTAACTTATATTCCACTCTTGCTCCAAGTTCTTTAAACAGATCTTCTATTTCTTCTTCTATTTCTTTTCTTAAGTATGCTAATTCTTTAGCTTCCATAATGAAAGGTATCATTATTTCAGGGTGAACTTTTATTCCTTTCTTTTCACATTCATAGGCAGCTTCAATTATGGCTCTAGCTTGTATTCTGTAAAGTTCAGGATAGCTAACTCCTAATCTACAACCTCTGTGACCAAGCATAGGATTTTTCATCTTTTCAATTTATAAATTCTTTTTTTCTATTTCTTCAAGAGAAATCAATAAAATTTCTGCCATTTTTCTTTTTTTATCGTCTATAGTTTTTTTGGAAGAAATTCATGTACAGGAGGATCTAAAAAGTCTAATATTAGCTTCATCACCATCTAAAACTTCAAAAAAATATTTAAGAAATCTTCTTTTTGTAAATTATGTAATTTCTTAAGTGCTCTTTCTTTTTCTTCTCCTCTATCACTTAGGATAAATTCTCTTATAGTCCAAATCTTATCGTTTTTTTAAAGAACATGTGTTCTGTTCTACAAAGTCCGATTCCTTTTTGCACCAAAAACTCTTTCCTTGTTCAACATCTTCAGCAGTGTCAGCATTCATTCTTACATTCATTCTCTTTACTTCTGAAGCCCAAGAAACAAATTCTTTTAATTCGTCTGAGAAACTATTTTCTTTTCAAAGGAATTTTTTTCCTAAGAATATTTCACCTGTATGTCCACTTACAGAGATAAAATCTCCTTCTTTTAACACATGGTCTCCTATTGTCATAGTCTTATTTATTTCATCTAATTTTTTTATTTCTGAGCAACCTGTAACACAACATTTACCCATTCCTCTTGCCACAACTGCTCCATGTGATGTTGCTCCACCTTTTTAAAGTAACTATTCCTTGAGCAAGAGCCATACCTTGTAAATCTTCAGGTGAAGTTTCTTCTCTTACAAGTATAGTTTTTTTCTCTTATCTTTACTCTTTTAGCATCAAACATTATTCTTCCAACTGCAACTCCTGATGATGCAGCAAGCCCTTTAGTTAATAAAGTTGCTTCTTTTTAAGTACTTTTTCTTCAAAGTCACCATTCAATAGTTTATTTATTGAAGCAGGCTCAACTTTCATCACTGCTTCTTCTTTTTGTAATTATTCCTTCTTTAACTAAATCCATAGCAATTTTTTTAAAGAAGCTTCAGCTGTTCTCTTTCCATTTCTTGTTTGCAAGATAAATAATTTTGAATTTTCTATTGTAAATTCTATATCTTGCATATCTCTATTATGTTTTTCTAGTTTTTTAGCAGTTTCTACTAATTGATTGTAAATATCAGGCATAGAATTTTTGTAAAAGTTCTATATTATCTGGTGTTCTTATTCCTGCAACTATATCTTCTCCTTGTGCATTTAAAAGAACTTCACCAAATATTTTTATCTTCTCCAGTAGAAGGATTTCTTGTAAATAGAACTCCTGTTCCTGATTGTTCATTGAAGTTACCAAAAAACCATTTCTTGAATTACAACAGCAGTTCCCATATTATTGTCAATATTATGCAATTTTTCTATATAATATTGCTCTGTCATTATTCCAAGAATCAAAAAAATTGATTTTTACAGCAATAAGTATTTGGTCTCTATAATTTTCAGGGAATATTTCCCCACATTCATCTCTATATTTTTTTTTGCTTTCTAGTATTTGAGCTTTGTAATCTGTTGCTTTTTAAGTGTACGAATTTTTCTTCTATCTATGCCTTTTTGCAATTTCAGAAAACATTTGTACAAATCTTAGATAAGAAGTATATACAAATTTTTTTCATCCTTAGTTATTTCTAGCATTTTTTTCTGCTACATAGTCATTGAAACCTAAATTTAAAAATAGTATCCATCATTCCAGGCATAGAAACAGGAGCTCCAGATCTAACTGAAACTAACAGAGGCTTTGGTGATTGAAATTTCTTACCTGTCTCATATTCTAAAACTCTTATATTTCTTAAAATCTCCTCCTCTAATACAGGAGAAAGTTTTTTTATCATTTTTTTAAAAATACTCATTACAAGCAGTTGTAGATATAATTATTCCCTTAGGTATAGGTAGATCTATTTTAGCCATTTCAGCTAAGTTAGCTCCCTTTCCACCTAATAAAAGCCATCATTTCTTTTCCACCATCTCTAAATTCATATACTTGTTTCATTTTTATAGCCTCCTAAATACTTTTTATTTTTTTAAGCTCTTGATAAAATAATTTTGTCACATTCGTTTTTGTAAATCTACCAACAAGAGATAATTTACCATTTTCTTTTCTAAGAACAGGTAAAGAGTCTATCTCATGTCTTATCAATTTTTCTATCGCATCCATTATATTATCGTCTTCAAAACAGTGTACAATATTTGGCATTCTTGTCATTATCATACTGACAGGTGTCTTTTCTATATTTTTCTTATTCAATGTAGCTTTCAATAAATCTTTTCTGGAAATGATACCAACTAATTTCTCGTTTTCAACCACAACTAAAGTACCTAAATCATAGTTAAACAAATGTATAATAGCATCATAGACAGAAGTCTTTACATCTATTGAGTTCTGTGGACTCATACAATCTTTAACTCTAATTATTGTACATTTATTGTTGTAACTATAACCTTTGTTTTTGTTTAGATGTTACTAACTTCAGTGCTGTTAAAATTGAAAAAAATCTGTTCTCAGTGCAGATTTAGTAACATTTAAATTTTTTTAGCAATTTCATCTCCCTGATAGTAATGATTTTTTTCTTTTTAACATTTTAAGTATTTTCTTTTTGTCTCTCTGTTAAAAATCATCTAATCACTTCCTTATTAATGCTTATTATTTTTAAAAATTTAACATAAATAATATAAAAAAACACAAGTAATTTTAATTGATTAATGTACACTTATTTTTTTCTTGCTTTATATCAGTCAATACTGTAGGAAAAAAACAAATTAAAAAAACTTTATATAATTAATAAAGAATTTATAATAAATTATAGACATCTGAATTTAAATAAGATATAATTATTTGAACGATAAATTGGAGGTGTAAAAATGAAACTTAGTATAAATATAAAAAGGTCTATCCAGAAAAAAAGTTATTCATCAAGAAGAAATAGAAATATTAAATGAAATTTCAACTACAAAAGATTTAATAAAAAGAATTGGTAACAATTAATGTAGAAAAAGTTTAATAAAAAAATAGATGACAAAGATATTTTATCTATTATGACTAATGAATACATTGCTGAAGCAGCAAGAAGTGGAAAAAAATTGGTGATGAAGTTCATGGAGATAAAAAAAGCTAATTTAGAAAAAAAGCTTTAGATACTGCTTATCTAGCTTTTTGAAGATGGACTATATTGTATCTTTATAAATGATGAGCAAACTGAAAAAGCTAGATGATAGTTTAAATCTAAAAAGATGGAGATGTTCTTACATTTATTAAATTAACTATGCTTGCAGGTAGAATGTGGTAGGAGGAAAGAATGTTAAATTTTTTTATGGAAACAAATTTACATCAGATATTAATCACTTTATAAAAAAAGCTAAAGATAGAGTAAGAGCTTTCGATAGAGATAATCAAAGATTTATCGAAGATATTTTTACTAAAAAGAAATTATCGTGGCTATGGTGAAATTTTTACAAGAAAAATTTAATTAATAAATTTTCAAGAAGGGAAAAATGTTAAATTTGAAGATATTTTTCCCAGAAAATATACACCCAGCATTAGAAATACTTATTGGAGAAAGTAATTTAAAAAAACTTTATAAAAAAATTGGTGAAAAAAATTACAAAAAAACTCCCTATACTATGGGATACACTAGAAGAATGGTCAGAAGCTCAAATTGTCGTAACTATATAGATAAACTTTTTTTTCTGTTCTTAAAACTTTTGTACACTACAAATTTTTTTGATATCAATACTAAAAAAATTATTACTTGGAAACTGTAACTTTTAAAGGTCTTGAAGGTTGGGAATTTAAAAAAATTTAATTACTTCACTTGAAAAATAAATATATTATTGCCAATGACATTGACAATGGAAATCAAGATGTTATAGATTTCATCAATGAAGCTTTAACAAGTGGTTCTTCTAAAAAAATATAAAGTTATGGAACCTTAGCAGCAATATTTGTTTCTGAAAAATAAATCTCTAGTGGAAATGACAGGTAAAGCTACTTCTTGCAGCACAAAGACAAGAGGGACTTCGTCAACAAATATGTGAAACTATGGATGAAGGAAGTCAAGAAAAATTTTGAATATATGTTTAAAGATTATCTATGATAATGATTTAATTCGTTTTCTCTTCTGTTAAAAGAGCCTCTAGGAGTTTGGACAGGTTTACTTGGTCAGAAACTATAATAATCCTGAAACAGTAGGTAAAAAAAGAATTAGAAATTATTAATAAACTAATTGATAATCCTAAAATATGCAGATGAACTTTTAAAAAAAGTGATGATAATGTTGAAGTATATCTTGCACTTTGGTATAAGGCAAGTCAAGATGTTAAGATTGCACTTGAAGCTATACAAGAACTCTTTAAAAAGTTTCAAAATTACATACAAAATTATTAGTTGCATATAATTTAGATATTTTTCCAAGATATAAAAATATCAAAGAACAGTTGCTAAAGATATAATTAAAGAATACTCTGAAAAAAAGATGATAATGATTTCTTAAAAAAATAGTTGCTTGTTATTGGGAACATCTATCTTATAATCCTTATACTAATACTCAGTAAGGGACTTTTTTTGAAACAGCAGATGAGGCAAAAAGAATTTTTTTGAAATATTTAAAAAAAGTTTTTTTGCATTGATAGATGGTAAAGATAAAGCCTTTTTAATCCTATTATTTTTTTCCTTGGGTAAGCAGATATATATATAAACATAATATAGCAGCTCTTCTGTTTACAATAGCTTCTTCATATCCTGAATTAAATTTAAAAAATGAAGTATTTACTTATTTTAAAAGCCCTTGATCCTTATTCTCGTGGTGGATATTTAAAAATCATTATTCAATAAACCTGAAAATGATGATGAAGAGTTATTAGTTGTAAAAAAATGTTAGCTGATGCAAGTGTTACAAATGAAGCCAAATAAGATAATAAGAGTAAACAATCTAGCTAGTAAATATACTAAAGAAATTGAAGATATACTAAGATTAAAAAAACTGCTGATGTTAGAAAGAATGCTATTGCTTTAATTTTTAAGCCTTGAAAGTTCACAATTATTAGAAGCAACAGAAAATTTAGTTCAAGATAAAAAAATGCAAATAAAAAGATTGGCTGGTCTAGATATTTTAACTAAAAATAAAAAGATAAGCAAGATTTTTGCAAAAAGAAAAAAATTGAAAAAAATTGTTGCTACTATAAAAAGAGCCAACAGATCCAGAAAAAAATACTTATTGATGGTTTAGTAGGGAAAAGTTGAAACTACTGAATCTTCTGATTTATATGATAAAACATATAGATTTGAACTTCCTTATGAAGTTAAAAGAAGTTAAGAAACTTTCTAAAAAAATATTAAGAAAAAAATAAAGATGGAGTATATATTATTGAAAAAGACTATAGATGCAAAAAGATATTTTTTTCACTAAAACTGAGGATGAACTTTTTGAATTAGTTAAAAAAATTTAATGCCTTTAATTGTTAATAATGGTACTTATGAATATACAAATGGCTATACTGGTGAGAAAAATCTTTACTAAGAGATAACTTTCTTCCTATAGTAAAAAGAGCAAACTATTATTATAGTGTAAATGAGCACTTAGATGAATATCCTTTAGCAGATACTTGGAGAGAATTCTATAAAAAAATGAGATAAAAAGATTTCTCTACACTTTATCAATTGTACCTTCTTACTCAGTCTCATTTAAGGATTGAAAAGTTCAATAATGTTATTAATAAAATTTTACGTACTACTCCAGGAATTATCCTTAAGAAGATAATTCATCATTTTAAAAACTTTTTCTGATAATGAGATAATGGAAAAAAATAGTATATTTACTATACAAAGAATATAGAGAAGAAAAATAAGGAATATCTATTTGAAACTTCAAAAGGCTTTCTTTTATTGAACTTCTAAAAAGAAAAATCCTGCAAATTTAATCCACAGAAGAAATAAAAAAATGACAATTATAACAGTATTTTTTTGATTTAGAATATAGTATTCCTACAGTTGTTTTTTTAAAAAAATTTATCTGAATACTGGGATGAGAGAACATTTACAGAAAAATTTAATTTTAAAAATTAAACTTTGAAAAAGAAAGTATCTTCTTATAAAAACTAGGGAAAAATTTCTATTCTCTGATTGATATAGCAAATGCTGTTGAACTTGGTCTAATAGAAAAAGATTTACTTATAAAGAATATTTTCTCTGAAGATATAGATAAAGATGAATACTAATTTTAGAAATCTATACAATTTTTTTAGAAATTAAAAAAATCCTCATCATTACTATTATTATGATTATGATGAAGTTGAGAAAAATTAAAAAAATTCTTGGAACTATGATAATGCTATAAAAAGTTTTAAAGAAATATGGACTAGAAGTTGTTAACTATGTAGTTGACAATGAATTAAAAAGAGGAGATAGTAAAACTAAATATTCTAAACTAATCACTTCTATTAACAGAATAGAAGGAGTGGACTATTTAATTAAAATTTTACAAGCTCTTGGAAATGAAAAGTTAGTTAGAAGTGACTATTGGTATGGAGATAATACAAGCAAAAAAAGAAGTTTTAAGCCACCTATTGAAAAGTATGTTTCCCAAAGTGAAAAAAGATGACTTAAAAGACTTTTAAAGAAAAAAATTAAAAAAAGACTAATATCACAGAAGAAAGACTAGTTGAGGTGGCTATGTATGCATCTCAATGGATAGAACTAATAGATAAATTCTTAAAAATGGAAGGGCTTTACAAGTGGTTGCTACTATTTCCAAGCACATATGAGTGATGTTTCAAAGGATAAAGAAGGAATAATTGCAAAAATATTCTCCTATTTCTATTGAAGATTTCCAAGCAGGAGCCTTCGATATTGATTGGTTTAAAGATGCCTACAAACAATTAGGTAAAGAACACTTTGATATTCTGTATGAAAGTGCAAAATATATAACTGATGGAGCTAAACATTCTCGTGCTAGAAAGTTTGCTGATGCAGTTTTTAGGAAAAATGAAGGTAAAAAGATGTTGAAAAAGAAATTTCCGCTAAGAGAAATAAAGACTTAGTTGCAAGTTATTCTTTAATACCACTAGCTAAAAAAATAAAATTAAAGATGCACTTAGTCGTTATAAATTCTTTACAAAATTTCTTAAAAAGAAAGTAAACAATTTGGTGCACAAAGAAGAGCTAGTGAAGCTAAAGCTTTTGAAGTATCCTTAGAAAATCTATCTCGTAATATGGGATATTCAGATGTTACTCGTTTAACTTGGGCTATGGAAAGTGAAATGATGGCTGAAATGAAAAAAATATTTTGAGCCTAAGAAAAATCCAAGATTATTCAGTATATATAGAAATTGATGACTTAGGGTCAAAGCTCAATAAAAATATGAAAAAAAGATGGAAAAAGTTTTTAAAAATCTTTTACCTACTAAAATTAAAAAAATGAAAAATATATTGAAGAAATTAAAGAAGTTCATAAGAACTTAAAAAGAGCAATATAGTCGTTCAAGAAAAAAATGTTAGAGCAATCAATGGAAGACGGAATTAAATTCTATGCTTATGAAATTAAAAACTCTATCAACTAATCCTGTTGTTGCTCCATTAATTAAAAGATTTAGTATTTAAAGTAGATGACATCTTAGGATATTATGAAGATAATCAAACTTATTGGTTTTTGATAAAAAAAGCTAAAAAAAGGTAACTTTAATTGAAGATATTGATAAAGATACTTTTATTATCAATAGCTCACCCATTTGATTTATTTAATAGTAAACAATGGCCTTTATATCAACAAGATATTTTTAGAAAGAGAAGTAAAAACAAGTATTTAAACAAGTTTTCCGTGAGCTATATATCAAAAACTAAAGATGAACTTAAAATGGATAAAAGTCAAGAAGATATGCTGGGTCATCAAATTCAACCTACTAAAGTCTATTGCCTTACTTAAAAACTAGAAGATGGGTTGTAGATGATTATGAAGGTTTACAAAAAGTTTACTATAAAGAAAAATATTATAGCTAAGATGTATGCTATGACAGATTGGTACTCACCTGCTGAAGTTGAAGCACCCTACTATTGAGGATATAGTTTTCTATGATAGAAAAAAACTTTTTGAACTGATGACAATAGAAGATGTTCCTGATTTAATTTTCTCAGAAGTTATGAGAGATATTGATTTAGTTGTAAGTGTGGCACATGTAGGAGATGTCGATCCTGAAGCAAGTCAATCAACTATTGAAATGCGTAGAGCAATTGTTGAATTCAATGCTAAGTTGTTCAAGTTGAAAAAAATGTTACATTTACTGAAAGCCATGCTCTAATAAAAAGGAACAAGAGCAGAGTACTCAATCCATTTAGGAAGTGGAGTAATTCATCAGAAAGCTGGTGCAACTATAGAAGTCTTACCTATACATTCTCAACATAGAGGAAGAATTTTTCTTACCATTTATAGATGAAGATCCTAAAGACTGCTGAAATAATGGCTAAAGTATCTACTATTTGCACAAGATGAAAAAGATTAAAGATATATTTATTTTTAGACCAAATTTTATAATAAAAGTAAAGCTATTGCAAATAAATAAAAAGTAAAAAAATAGTTCATTAGAGTAAATTAAAAAAATTTTCTTTGAGAAATTTTTAATAAATTTTTAGTTATATAGCGATTACTTGACAGCCTATAATGGTTTCTAGAGCTCCACAAAGGCTCTTTTCAACATTATAGGACGTCGCAAATCTTGTTAAAAAAACTAAATTATTTACTCAGAAAAATTTCTAATGATAAATTATAATGTAACTTTATTTTTTTTACTTTAAACTTTAAAAATTTATATTTGCAATAGCTTTTTCTATTTATTTATCGCCTGATCTAAATCTTCTATTAAATCATTTACATCTTCTATACCAACTGACATTCTTAAAAGACATTCATTTATACCTCTTGCTAATCTTTCTTCTAAAGGTACATCAGCATGTGTTTGGAACATAGGATAAGTAATTAGAGATTCAACTCCTCCTAAACTTTCTGCAAATTGTATTAACTTAATATCTTTTTAAAAATTTTCTTAGCTCTTTCAGGAGTATCAACATGGAAAGATACCATTCCTCCAAAAACCTGTTCCTTGTTTTTTTAGAAACTTCTATAGATTCATTTTCTTCAAGTCCTGGATAGTAAACTGAAACAACTGCTTTTTTTGAGTTTTTTTAACCATTCAACAATCTTTTTAGCATTTTTTTGATGTTGTTCCATTCTAATATGAAGAGTTTTTTTATTCCTCTTAAAAACAAGCCATGAATCAAAAGGAGATAAACAAGCTCCTATAGTCTTTGTTATAAATCTAAGTTTTTTTCACTAATTTCTTGAGAATTTGTTACTAAAAAAACCTGCCAAAGTATCATTATGTCCAGCTAGATATTTTGTAGCACTGTGAAGTACAACATCAGCACCTAACTTAAGAGGTTTTTTTGAAAAATATGGTGTTAAAAAAATGTATTGTCGACAACTAAAATACAATTATTCTTTTTTTAGCTATTTTAGATATTTCTTCTATATCTGCTATTTTCATCATTGGGATTTGTTGGAGTTTCTATATATATCATTTTTGTATTTTTTTCTATAGCTTTTTTTCAACATTTTCAACTTTATCTGTTTCAACAAAAGTTGTCTTTATTCCATTCTTTTTTTACAGATACTCTCCATCAATCTTATTGTTCCACCGTATAAGTCATCTGTTGCAACTATATGATCTCCCTGGTTCTAAGATATCTAATAAAGTTGTAACTGCTGCCATTCCTGTACTAAATGCTAAAGCATCTACACCTTCCTCTAAGTCATTAACTACTCTTTCTAGTTCTTCTCTTGTTGGATTTTGTAATCTTGAATAGTCAAAAACCTGTTGATTCTCCAAATGCTGGGTGAACAAAAAGTTGCAGATTGATATATAGGAAAACTTACTGCTCCTGTATTATCTACATTTCTTCTTTGTTTTTTTCCCGTGGACACATACAGTTCCTACATTTTTATTCATGTTTCTTACCTTCCTTTTTTTAATTTTCATTAATTTTAATTAATTTATTGATTAAAAGTCAAGTTAATTATTTAATTTTTTTCTAACTCCATCTTGATTTTATCTTGAAATTTCTCAAGATTTATTTCTTCATTTAATTCATCTAGTCCTAATATCTTTGAAAGTTTTATATATGAGTTAGTCAAATGTATAGGGATAAAGTGAACTGTCATTTCCAACTTTTTTTCATAAAAAAATCATAGGGATTAGAAATAGCCTTTATTTGCATATATCATAGGAATGAAAAACCTTCCCATTGTCACCTAATAGATATTGAAAAATATCTAATAATACAAAGACAGATAAAGCAAAGTGTAAAATGTCCTTGAATATGTCTCTTAGAAAAGTCTACATCTGTTATTTTAAATTTATCTTCTATATTCCAACTATGTTGAAAAAAATATTAGATATTTCATAATCTTCCAAGTTTTCATCTGTCTTTAAACATATATATCCGTTTTTTTAAATTATTTTTCTAAATAATCTTTGTAAGCTCTTTTCTTGTTCCAATAAACATAGAGTTTAGAATCTTTAATATCTAAGACTTTTTTTCTTTTTCTAAAAACCTCATTTGTCTTAATATCTCTTTCTAAAAATTTTTCCATTTATTATCTTTTTAAAAATTTCATTTTTGAATATCTTCAGATAAATCTTCAAAAAGAAATAGAAGATATAGAACTTTTTTTCTTGAATTTCACTTTCTTTTGTCAAAAACTAAAAATAAGTTTAGAATTTTTTTAAAAATTCTTTTTGAAATCTTCTAGTTTATTTTTTTGGAATTATCTTCCTTTTAGAGATAAGTGATAAGAAATAGGAATACCATAGGAATCAAAAAAATAAATTCATATTAAAAGGCAAATCTTTTTTTCCCCTTTTTTTGAAAATTATTAGATTCTAAACCATAAAGAACCTTCCAATAAGAATTATAGATGTAATTTCCTCTGTGATAGTAGACTATATTTTTTTATCTCTTTTTATTTTTTTATCAAAAAAACTTATTGAAAACATTTTATTAAATCTTTTTGTCTTTTTATCCAGTTGCAATAAAACATCATAGAACTCTGAATGAGATAGAGAATTCAAAGAGATAAAAAGGAGTTTTTTTCTATTTTCCAAGAAAGTTGAATAAGAACTTCCTAATCTATAGACAACTAAAGCAAATAAAGACTTTGATAGATTTTCTCCTAGAAATATCATCTAAAGAAAAGTTCCTTTCCATAATGCATTTACTAAACTATGTCCAAAAACGGAAAAAGATTAGTCTTTTGGAACTTTTTCTTTTTTTCTATAGTTAATCTTTTTGCTTCTTCTTTTAATTCTTCAATAATATTTGGATTTTTCTTTAAGTAGTGTCTCATAGTTACCTATAGTTTTTTTATCACAACTGTCTTTTTTTCTTATTGGTCTTAGGTATTCTATGTTGCTCACAAAAATTGAATAACTTTAGCTTTTTCCTTTTCCTGTAACTGCTACATACATATTTTTCTCCCAAATTATTATAAAAAAAGAGACTGCTGCAAATCATTATTAATTTAAAAAGTTAAAAAAATAAGTGAGTTACCCTATAATTTATTATTAGAAATTTTCTTTGAGTAAATAACTAATAGTTTTTAATAAGATTACTGCGACGTCCTATAATGTTTTTAGAAAGCCTTATATAACTCAAAAAAACATTATAGGCTGGCAAGTAATCACTATATATAATTAAAAGTTTATTAAAAATTTCTCAAAGAAAAATTTTCTAAAAATCTCCTCAGTAACGAACTATTTTTTTTATTTTTTTATTAGTTTGCAACAGCCTATTTAATTATTGATTATTTTTCTTCTTCTAATTTAAAGAATATATCTGCTTTCTTTGTTAGATACATCACAACATAAAAGTACTGCTAAGATTAATAATGTTCCAGTTAATAAAAGCATATTGTTCCATTCTTAAGATAGAGAATAGTATTGCATAGATTCCACTTAAGAAAAATAAACATTCCTATACCAAACTTTTTTTATTATCTGTCATACTTGCAATATACAATGAATTTGGTATTACTATTGCTAATGAAGCTACCAAATACGCCATCTCAAAAACCTAAGTGCTCAGATAATGATAATAGTAATAGATAAAACATAACTAGTGAGAATCCTACCACTATATATTGCACATAGTGAGCAACTTTTTTTGCTGACAATTTCAAATATATATACTATAACTAAACTCATTAAAATAAATAGGAATCCATAGTTACAAGCTCTATATATTTGAGTATAATCAGTTACAGAATTGTATAACAGTACTTTTACTATTTTACTATCATCACTATTATAATATTTATACTCTTCAGAATCTCTATATACTTCAAGATCTGCTTCAGAATAAGAGTCCTTAAAATCATCATATACATCTTGATTTATATCTAAGACTTGAGGATAATCTCTAATCAAGTTTGAAATTTCCCATTTTGCAGTAAATCCATTATCATCTATATTTCTTTCAGTAGGTAAAACTCCTGAGAAACTTGGAGACTTCAATTTGATTTTTATGTCAAAATTATTTTTTTCTTTCCAAGTGGTAATATAGAAATCTTTCTACTTCCTCTAATATCTATATCTATTTCAAAAGGAATCTTATCTTCTTTCATCATTCCATCGTATTCTGGACCAATGTTACCTGAGATTCCACTAGTAAATAATGGATTTGCCATAGTCCCTGACATAGCTTCTAAATCTTTCTCTACATTTCCTAATTTAAATTTATTAACCTTAACTAAAGCTTTAGTATCAGATAAGCCTATAGATAGATATCCTATCATATCATTTTTTTATCAGGAAAAATCTTTTAGGTGAAAAAAATATCCTGTTAATTTTATATTAGCTGTATAGACGGTAGCATTGTATATACCTCTATGTCTTAATTCATCTTTCATTTCTATAGTTGCATTAAGTTCTTCTGGTAATATAGCTAAACGTCTTTGTACTGCCTGAACTACAACATTTTTTTCATTTCTTATACTATCATCTTTACTAAGAGATGAATCAGTATATGATAAAGAAATTACTGGTGCTATAATCTTTTGACTTTTTCCCCCATTCATTTCCTATTTCTTTAACAGTTTCTTTTAAATAGTCTACCTCTTCTTTCTACTAATTTTCCTACAAAAAAAGTAAAGGTATTTGTAATATAATTACAAAAACTACTAGAAAAAAATTAATTTTTTTCATAACTGGTGAGAATGGTTTTTTTGTTGCTTGGAATTTTATATAAATTATTATCCATTTTTTTTGTTTTTTTCTCCTTTCCTATTTCCCTTATTTTTTTAATAATATTTATCTTTTTCAGTATAGCATAATTTTTGAAAAAAATGATAGAATAAGTCAACAATAATTTTAGGAGGAATAGATATGAAAAAAATTTTATTACTATGCTTATTTAGCATTTTAAGTATTTTTTTCATTTGCTAATGACTGGGAATTTGGATCTGAAGGAGAACATATAATTCCTTTAAAAGGTTCAGCAGTTGCTATAAAGAAAGAAAAAAATTACTTTAAAAACTAACTGAAGACGGAATGCTTGTAAATGTTAAATTCACATTTGATAGTCCAAATGCCGAAAAATAAAATAATAGGTTTTTGTTACCCCTGAAAGTGGAAACAATGAAGACTATGAAGAAAAATTATTCTAAGGTTAAAAAGAAAAAGCAGAGCCTTTAAAAAAATTAAAAAAACTTTAAAACTGTTGTCAATGGAAAAGAAGTAAAAATCTAATGTTGAATTATTATCTAAATTACTTTCAAGAGGAGTTTTAGATAATAATGTCATTAAAGAATATGTAGAAGAAGAAAAAAACTTCTATAACTATGTTTATTACTTCAATGCAGACTTTAAACAAGGTGAAAATGTTGTAGAGCACAGTTATTATTACACTGGTTCTTATGGAATTTTTGAAAGAGATTTTTGCTTATGTTGTAACTACTATTGCTAAATGGAAAAAAACAAGACTGTTGAAGATTTTTGAAATTGAAGTTATTCCAGGAAAATACTTTTGTAAAATTACCTTATACTTTCTGGAAAAAAATGGTAAAAAAAGATTGATTGGCAAATTGCTGGTAAAGGAAAGATGGTTTCTATAGCTCCAACTAATCCAAACAGTGATGACAGCTATGGAATTGATAAGTATGGTGCTGTTTATTTAAATCTTGATAATGGTTCTGTTAAAATACAAAACTAAAAAAACTTCTCTCCTGATGAAGATTTCTATATGGTTCGTATAGATAATATTCCAGGTTTTCGACTTTGAATTCCCAGCTGGAAAAAGTACAAGGTTATAGATTTAAAGAAGGAGACTATAATTTTAGTGACTCATTCAATAATTTATTAAATTCTGATGACAATGATTTAAAAAAATCTAAGTGACTTACAACTTGATATTCTACGTAACTATCCTTATGCTATTGCTGGATATGACTTTTGCTAGAAAAAGATTTAAAAAGACTATTACTCAGAATTTATCTGGTATAGACCTACATCTAAAAAAATGTAAAAGATTAATCCCTATCTATAATGATTTAATTAAAATCAATTGATAAAAATTAAGGCTAGTAGAAAAAAATAAAAAAAGTAAAAAAATAGTTCATTACTGAGTAGATTTTTAGAAAATTTTCTTTGAGAGATTTAAATAAACTTTAGTTATATATAGCGATTACTTGCCTGCCATTAGTGTTTCGAGAGCTCCACAAAGGCTCTCTCAACAATAATGGACGTCGCAGTAATCTTATTAAAAAAACTATTAGTTATTTTCTCAAAGAAAAATTTCTAATAATAAATTATAGGGTAACTCACTTATTTTTTTACTTTTTTTATTTGAAATAGTTTTTATTTTTATTTCTTTGAAATCTTTATCTCTTAAATCTATAAGCCTTAATTTATTATCAACTAACACAACTTTTTGCATAACGTGCATTTTCATACTTATCTCCTGTTCCTTCTTGGAATAAATAACTATTTGCATTTATATCCACATTGTAACCATCACTCTTATAGGCTACGAAAAAGTAAATCTTTTTTTCATCAGTTTTTTTTCTTTTGTCAGTTTAACAAATTTAGCTACTTTATTTCCATCTAAACGGATAGCTATATATGCTTTCTTAGCCTCTGCTAGTTCTCTTTTTTTCTTTTTTTGTTCTTTAGTTTCTTCTTTTCTCTTCTTCATTGGAATCATAATAGTAATCATATGATTTATTTTTGATATATAAATTCTGTAGTTTGATCTAAGATATCATAATTTAAAGTCATATAGTCACCTTGTAGAAGTGAACGAGGATCTACTGGTCTAAGTTCCAAATAGAAATAACTATCTAGCTTTTTTTATAACTTTCTTCTTTTTTGAGCAGAAAAAAACCTGTTATTACAAAAAAAGAAGTACAATATTTACAACTATAAGTATCTTTTTTTCATTTTATTACTCATTATTCTCAACTCCTTTAAATCCATACTTTAACACTAAATAAGCTACCAGTAACAGTCCTCCTGTGATACTAAGTGCTATTGATTTATCAAGTAAAGACCTATATGTTGTGAAATAATAAGTATATATCACATAGCATGCTGCTAAAGTAGGAACTAATATTCCCCATTTACTATTTTTTTAGAAGCATAAATTAACATAATTAACATAACAAAAAAATTAAACTTAGAATTTCTGAATATGCAAAAATAATTTAAAGCCTAACCAAAAAAATACACAAAAACTATTTGTAATTTTTTTGATTTTTTTAATTGTCTTAAATATTACAAATGCTCCAATCAATGTAGTAAGTGCAATATTAACTATTCTATAATATTTAACATACTTAAACATAAGTTCATAATCATCTACAAAAATTCCTATTCTTGTAGATAGCCAGCCAAGAGGTAATAAAATTAAGGTAGCTTCATTTCCTATTAAAACTCTTTTTAATTTTTTTCATTTAAAAAGTTCTTTTTATCATACAGAAAAATAGAAGTAAGCTTCTACAATAAGTGCTATAGTGATAATGCTATAGTGATAATTGATAGAAGGAGCTTTTTTTCATAAGGAAAAAAATCCTAATAAGCAATAATTTACAGGGAATAAAAAGTAAGTCCAATGCTCTTGTTGGCATAAAAAAACCAGAACAGATTAAAAAAATAATTGTAATAATAGATATTACAGATAGAGAGCTCATTTCTAATGAAACACTTAAATATATACCAAGACATATAAGTCCTGCAATAAAAGCTACTATTTCTATTTTATCATTCTTTAAGCCAAGCATTTTTTTGCAGCAAAAATATGAAAAAAATAATTAAAAAGAATAGCAACTACAATAAATGCTTCTTCTCCTAAGCCCATAAGACCCAAAAAGAGAAAAATACGAAAAATCATAAGTAAGAAAAAAATGCAAAAAAACTTTTAAGAAACCTACAACCACATTTGTAAATTTTTTTGATATTTTCACTTTCTATTTCATTAGAAGATTTAACTACTGCTACTATAGTTCCTATAATAACCATTAAAGAAAAGAAAATATATATAGTCGCATCTGTATAAATTATACTAGATACCATTTTGATAATAATAGCTACTCCAAAAAACTCCAAGTGATGTTATAGAAAGTATCTTTATAGTTATTTTTTTAATTGCTTATAACCAACAAAAATACACAGCAGCAACAAATAGTAAATATAGTACTATTGCTATAAGACCATTATGATGATCATTTATTGCTGCAAAACCACTTGCTATAAAAAGAAATATAAAAATATTCCTGTCATTATATTGTAGAAAAATATTGTTAAATTTAAAAATTAAATCTTTTTTTGTATGAACGGATATACCAATAATACTATTCCAAAAAAATTAAAGAAGATAAAAAAATGGAATAATAGATCCTGATAGATATAATTCTAAATAGAAACTTGTTCCCACTGCTACAACTATAGTAAAAAGTGTTACTATAGAATAATATCCTGTTGCTATGATTGGAATAATTAAAAAAATATAGCCCAATTTCTAAATAATATCCATGTATCTGCTCCCGTTTGATAGACCTGTCCATAGACTGCAAACAAGGTTCCTATCGTAAACGAAGAAAAGAACAATGCTAAATTTTTTTATAAATATCATTTTTTTCAAAAAAATAGATAAGCTCCTAATCCTGCTATAATCAGTGCAGAAGGAACTGCCAACTTTTTCAATACTAGACATAGTTGCCCAGTTATATGCTGTGAATGATGTAACTCCAGCTATTAAAAAAATATCACAGAGAAATACAGAAAAAAACTTCTTTATTTTCTCAAACATAATACCACCTATCTCTTTCTTTATTAATTTAGTAATGATTTTCTGTATTATAACATGTAATTATTAAAAATTTGGTAAAAAAATAAAAAAATAATTAAAAATAAAAATGAATATAAGTCACTACTCATTGAAAAAAATAATACTTATATGGTATACTTTCTCATATAATTTTAAAAAAATGGAGAGATTGAAATGATAAATAATAATCCAACATATATTTCCTTATTTTCTTCTGCTGGAGTAGGTTGCTATGGTTTTTAAATTAGAAGATTTTTGAATGTGTTGCTACTTGTGAATTAATTGAAAGAAGATTAAATATACAAAAAAACTAAATAATAAGTGTAAATATGAAAGTGGATACATTAATGGAGATATAAAAAGAAAAATTCTGTAAAAAGAAAAAAATATATGAAGAAATTAACAAGTGGAAAAAAATTTTGGAAATGACTCAGTAGATGTTGTAATTGCTACTCCTCCTTGTCAAGGTATGAGTGTTGCAAATCATAAAAAAACAGAAAATGAAATTGAAAGAAATAGTCTTATAAGAGAAAGTGTAAATATTATAAAAATAAATCCAAAGTTTTTTTATTTTTTTGAAAAATGTAGCTGCTTTTTGGAAAAACTGGCTGTGTTAATAATTCTGGTAACATTGTTGCTATAGGAGAAATGATAACTGATGAATTAGGAAAAAGAATACACAATCTATAATGAAATTTTTAAACTTCAAAAAAATTATGGTTCTAATTCTTCTAGAACAAGGACATTAGTTATAGGAGTAAAAGAAGATATTTCTGATTATATTTCTCCAATAGAGCTTTTTTTCCAGATTATACTGAAGAAAAAGTCATTATATGAAGTTATTGGAAATATGAAGAGTTTAGATTGGGGAGAATATGATCCCAATGATTTTTTTCATAGTTTTAGAATATATCCTAGAGAAATGAGAGAATGGATAAAAGATATAAAAACAAGGAGAAAGTGCTTTTGATAATTTAGAAGATCATAAAAAAACCACATAAAAATAATTAATGGTGAATTGATAATTAATAAAGCTAAAAAAATGGCGATAAATACAAAAAGACAAGTGTATTCTAAAGTAGCTCCTTGTATTCATACAAGGAATGATCAAATGGCTAGCCAAAAATACTGTTCATCCTATAGATGACAGAGTCTTTTCAATTAGAGAATTAATGAATATCATGACTATTCCAAATTCCTTTAAATGGCTTCCAAAAAGACTTAACTGATTTAAATGCTTTACCTTTATCAGAAAAAGCAAAAGATCTCAAAAAAAGAAGAATTAAATATAAGGCAAAGTATTGGGGAAGCTGTCCCAACAATAATATTTAAACAAATAGCTTCTAAAAATAAAAAAATTTCTATTGATGAAAAAAATCAGTCTAAAGGAAATAAAAAGAACTAATCCAAAAAAATATAAGTTAGAAGATATCAATGAATTAAAAAAATTCATTGAATTGTCAAAAAGATAAATATAGTTTATCTATATTATCAACAATTATCGAGCTTTCAAATTCAAAAAGAGAAAAAATTCTGCTTATTTTACGGATAAATCTATTATTCAAGAAATTTTTTTAAATATTTGCCGGATTTTGAAAAATGAAAAACATTTCTATTATAGAACCTTCTGTTGGTGCTGGGAATTTTTCTGCCTTTTTATTTTTTTAAAAAAATACATTAATAAAAAAATGTGAATTTAACAGTAATTGATATAGATCAAAAATTCTATTGATTTACTTAAAATCTTATTTACTAAAAAAATAAAAATCCCAAATAATTTTTAAGATAAATTTTGTCTGTTCTGACTACATGAACTATGAACATAAAAAAAGTTGATTTAATAATAGGTAATCCTCCTTTTTTTCAAAGATAAGTGGATTAGATAGAAAAAAATTAATAGAAACCAATCATAATAAAGAAGCAACAAATTTAGCTGAATTTTTTTTCTTGAAAAAAATCTATAGCTAATAGTTATTATGTTTCTCTTATAATGCCTAAAAAAATTTATTAAATACTCCTGAATATCAGACAACAAGAAGTTTTTTTAAAAAAATTAGATGTGGAGACTATTATTGACTTTGGCGAAAAATGGTTTTTAAAGGAGTTTTAGTTGAAACGATTAATATAATAATTAATACTGAAAAAAATCTAATTTAACAAAAAGTTATTTCAACTACATTAAAAATATTATCTTATCCAAAAAAAGTGAATATATCTTTGATAAAAAGTCTCCCTTTACTGGATAATCTATAGAAATGATTTTTTTGATAAAAATTTTAAAAAAATGAAATTTGATATATTTGATGTTTTTTTAGAGATAGGCAAATAACCAACTCAAATTCATCATTAGAAAAAAATGAAATATATTACATAAGAGTTTTAAAAATCAAGAAATATATCTGATGATGGAAAAAAATTATAGATATAGATGGTTATGATTCTTTTTATTGATAGAGCTTCCTTAAAAAATGGCAGTAGAAAAAAATTTCTCAATGATAATACTGTTTATTTAACACCAAATATGACATATAAACCTCGTTTAATAAAAAAAGAGGGTGCCTATGTTGTAAATGGTTCAGTAGCTATTTTAATACCAAAAAAATACTTTTTAAATCTTTCACAAGAACAAATGAATTATATATCAAGTGATGAATTTAGAACTTTTTTTATAAAATAGCAAGAAATTATCAAACACGTTCTTTAAAACATAGATAAAAACAAGTTGTTATTGGTTTGGTATAAACACTGAAATATAAAAAAATGAAAGGAGAGAGTTGATGATTTATATTGATATTACAGATGAAATGGAAAAAAACAAGCTGATGCTGAATCTGAAAAAAAGAAATCCTCATATAAAACATCACTTTGAAGTTAATCACTTATCGTATCATAAAAAGAGATGTTGTTGGATTTCTAGGAGAATTTGCAACCTGTGAACTATTAGGGTATCAATTGGAAAAAAAGAATATTAGAGCTGACTACGAAACAATAGACAGTGGAGATGGAAAATGTAAAAAAAGGGATATTTGATGTAAAGACTGAAACTATTCCTTATGAAAATTTACATAAAAATTCTAAATAGAGAAATAAAAAGATGATGAGCTATATGGTAGAAGACTTATAAATGAAGGGCAAATTTCTTTATTGGAAAAAAATATGACATCATAATTTTTTTGGAGCATTTTGCAGAAATAATTATAAAAAAATGGTATCCTATTGGTTGGTTAGATACAAAAATATATATTAGCTAATTATAGAGTCACAAAAAAAGACCAGATGGAGGGGAATATCCATTTAGTGCTCTTGCAATAAAAAAACAAGTGAATTAAAACCAATATCAGAGTTACTAGAGGATAAATAAAAAAATAGGGGGTTATTTCTATGGATATTTATATGGATTTTCTCAACAAATATGATTATGATGTAAGAAAAAAACTAAAGATGCTAGATGGATTGATCAAAAAAATGTACTTGTGATGTATTATGGATTATTGCAGATTGCATATTGGAATATATTGATAAAAAAATCAAAGTTCTGAGTTTACTGTCTCTGATATATGGCACAGCAATTATGCTAGAGAAAAATGTAATTGAAATCTTTTCAAAACCAGATCCAAAAATCAGAGGCAAAAAAATGAATATGATAAGTATTTTGGACAACCAATTAAATTATTTAGTTATAGTAAATTATTAAATGCAACTAAAAAAAGGGAATACTAATTATTATTCTATAAATAATAGAGAAATTTTTAGAAAAAGATTGCATTAAGACCAACAAATGCTTTAGAATTTCTTTTGTAAATATATAATTAAAGTATTAGAAGATAGTGAGTTACTTGATATTTTTTTAATAATTTCTTTGAAGTTCAAACTAAAGAGGCATATAAAAAAATGTTAGAGATAAATTTATTGAATTTACTATCAATAATACAAATATAAATGGTGAAACTGAATGTGGAAGAATTTTTTTACAAAAAGTAATAAATCCTTTAGCATTTAAATTTAAAAAAACTAGGTACTGTAAAAGGAAAAAAATTTCAAAAACACATTATTACCTTAAATGATATACAATACAACCGTTTAAATTGGAGAGATAATCTAAGTGGAAAAAGAAAAAAATATTACACGTACTAATCATGAGAGCAATTTAGAAATTAATCCATTAAAAAAAGTTGCAATAACCAATTATATGATAATGAAAGCTAAAAAAAGCAGTACGTAAGTTTAATAATTTATTTTATGAAGGAAAAATCTGAAGTAAAAACAAATTAATGAAACTGTTAATGCAACACAAGCACATCATATTTTTTTCACAATCAGATTATCCAAATATAGCTGATTACATCGAAAAATTTGATTATGCTTACTCCAAATCAGCATTTTTTTCTATGGCTCATCCTGACAATAATACACAGTATATAGATAGGGATTTTTCAATACATTTGTCTTATTTCAAAATTTTCTAAAATATATGAAAAATTTAATTCTTAATCAAGATAAATCAGAAAATCAGTTTTATAATTTTGAAGACTATAAATTTGTTTTAAATACTGGGCTCAATACTGAAGAATTTTTCTAAAAATTTCTTTACAAAAATTTTTGCTAATATTCTAGATGTGATTGATAAATTTTTATAGCGATGATATTCAAAAATAATAAATATAATTTTTTTAATAAAAAGATAATAAAGTTATATTTTTAGTAATAAGGAGTTTTAAAAAATGAAAATTAAAAAAATATGTTATATGCTGCTATGTTTGCAGCTATTGTTGCTGTTTTTAGGCTTAATGCCTCCAATACCTTTACCTTTTTATTCCTGTTCCTATAACTTTACAGACTATGGGAGTAATGCTTGCAGGAAGTTTTTTTAGGTAAAAGATTAGGTTTTATTAGTATGTTATTGGTGGTTGTTATTGTTCTTTTAGGTCTACCTATTCTGTCTGGTGGTAGAGGTGGACTTGCAGTTCTTACAGGTCCCTACAGGTGGATTTTTTTATAGTTTTGGCCTTTTGCAGCCTTCTTAGTAGGATTTTTAGCAGAAAAAAATTTTTGGAAAAAAATATCAACATAGGAAAAATATATTGTAGCTAATATAATCGGTGGAATAGTTTTTAGTATATCTTGTTGGTGCAATCTATCTATCATATATAACAAAAAAATGCCAATAGATAAAGCTTTCTTAGCAACTATGGCTTTTTATCCCAGGTGATGTATTAAAGGCTGTTGTTGTTTCTGTGCTTTGCTATAAATTAAAGGAAATCAGTCCTATTAATGAAGTTGTAAGATAGGCTGATACTATGATAGAAGTAGAAAATCTTAGTTTCTCTTATCAAAATAATAAGGTCTTAAAAAAACATTTCTTTTTTTCTATAGAAAAAGGGGAATATCTTTGCATTATTGGAAAAAAATGGCTCAGGAAAAATCTACACTTGCCAAGTTACTTGCTGCCCTTATTTATCAACAAGAAGGAACTATAAAAAAATTTCTGGCTATGACACTAAAAAAATCAAAAAGATTTACTGAATATTAGAAAAAAATAGTTGGGATAATTTTTTTCAAAATCCTGAAGAACAAATTATCTCAACTACTGTTTTCGATGAAGTTATCTTTGCCTTAGAAAAATCTTGCTATTCCTAGAGAAGATATAAAAAGAAATAGCTGAAAAAAAGCTTTTAAAAAAATCTTAATCTACTAGAATACAAAGATAGGCTTACTTATCAGTTATCAGGTGGTGAAAAACAAAGGCTTGCTATTGCAAGTATCTTAGCTATGGGAACTGAAATTCTAATTTTTTTGATGAGGCAACTTCTATGCTTGATCCTGTTGGAAAAAAAGAAGTTTTAAGAATTATGAAAGAATTAAATTCTCAGGGAAAAAAACTATTATTCATATCACTCATGATAGAGATGACATATTAGAAGCCTCTAAAGTGATGCTTTTATCAGAAGGTGAAATAAAAGTATTTAGGAAGTCCATATAAAGTTTTTTTGATAATGACATAGCTTTTCTTCTAAAAAAATAAAAAAATATCTTGGAAAAAAACATAATATAAAAAGTAGAAGATGAAAAATATTAATATGGAAGATTTGGTGAAAAATAGTCTATGAAAAATATCTATTAAAAAAATCTTTGCTATAGTTATTCTGTTTTCAATGATGAAAAAAATGCTATAAAAAGATATTAACTTAGAAATAAATTCAAATAAAAAGAATAGCCATTGTTGGACATACAGGTTCAGGAAAGTCTACACTTTTTGAAATTGATAAAAAGGACTTTTTAAAAAAATCAAACAGGTGAAATAAGTATAGATGGAAAAAAATTGAAGATATTGGCTATATTTTTCAATATCCTGAACATCAAATTTTTTTGAAACTACAATTTTTTTAAAAGATGTTGCCTTTGGTTTAAAAAAATTAAAAACTAAATGAAAAAAGATCTTACTGAAAGAGTTGAAAAAGGCTTTTACAACTTGTGGGTTTTAGATAAAGACTGTCTTCATCGTTCAACTTTAAACTTAAGTGGTGGTGAAAAAAAGAAAGGTGGCTTTGGCTGGAGTTTTCATTATGGAAAAATCAACTATTACTTTTTAGATGAAGCTACAGTAGGTTTTAGATCCTGAGTCAAAGAATGAACTTTTTTTAAAAATTCTTTTTAAATTGGCAAAAAGAAAATAATAGTGGTTTTTATTTTTTTTCTAGTCATGATATGAATGATATTTTGAATTATGCTGAGGAAGTTATTGTTATGAGCGAGGGAAAAAGTTCTATATCATACAAAAACCTTCTGAGCTATTTGAAAAAAATATAGTGATTCTTTAGAAAGTTTAGGATTAGTTCTTCCAAAATTCATAGATTTTTTTGAATAGATTAAATAAAAAAATTTAAAAAAATCCCTTTAAAAGTTTGAAAAATGAAATAAAAAGAAGAAGATATTTTAAAAAGTTATTGAAGAAAGATTAACAAATAAAGGATAAAAATCATGAATATAATATTAGGAGAGTATATAAATAGAGACAGTGTGTTACATCACTTAGATCCAAGAACTAAATTAATTGGTTCTTTTTTTCTCTTATACTCTTTTTTTATTTGCTAACAATCTATCTATTTATCTTATTTATAGTGTTTTAGCTCTTATTCTTATCTTTCTTTCAAAAAAATTCCTTTAACAGCATTTTTTTAAAAGAGTTTAAAAATATCTGAGTTATATTTTAATTTTTTTCTAGTTTTTTTCATATTTTTTTCTAAACAAGAAGGAGAATTATTATTTAAAGTTTGGAAATATTCTGTCTATGATAGTGGTGTTTTTTTCTGCTATAAAAAAATGATGGGAAGAATTATTTTTACTTTTATTTTTTTCATCTCTATTGACTTTGACAACTAAACCTTTGGATATTGCCTTAGCCTTAGAAACTCTATTGAGTCCTCTAAAAAAATAGGGCTACCTATTCAAGATTTCTCTATTATGCTTAGTATCACTTTAAGATTTATTCCCACTATTTTACAGGAATTCAATACTATTAAAAATGGCACAACAAGCAAGAGGAGGTAATTTTTGAAACTAGGAATCCCTTTAAAAAAATTGTCTCAATATAGCTTGATTTTACTTCCACTTTTGATGTCTGTTATAAAAAAAGTGGATAATTTAACTTTGGCTATGGAAGCTAGAGCCTTTCATTGTGGTTTAGAAAGAACTAACTTCCATAGATTAAAAATTTCAAAAAAATAGATTATTTAGCTTTTATTATTCTATTTTTCTATAATAATTTTCTTATTTTTTTACCAATAGACGACAACTTCTCCATTCTTTATCTTCTTTTTACTTCGGCAACTTCAAGTCCTACTGACTCTGCCTTAGAGATAACTTCTGCTAACTTGTCCTCTATTATTCCTGAGAAAAGAACTATCGAGTCCTCTTTCAAGATATATTTTTATTTCATCTAATAATTTAACCAAGACATCAGCCAAAAATATTGCATACTACTATATCAAACTTCTTATTTTTCTATAACTTCAAGTAAGTTTCCTTTTAAAAAGTTTTACTTCATCTAAAGAAATATTATTTAAAAAGTAGATTTTTCTTTAGCAACTTCCATAGAAAAATTCATCTATATCTGTTCCATATACTTCTCCTGCTCCTAATAGTTTCCCTGCTATCATAAGTATACCTGAACCTGTCCCTATATCTATTATTGTTTTATTAGTAAAAATCTTGTTCTTCCATTAATTTCAATAGAAGTGAAGTCGTAGGATGTGAACCTGTTCCAAAAGGCTCTTCCTGGGTCAAGCTCTATAACTAATTCATCATCTTGTTTTTTTCATATTCTCTCCAAGTTGGTTTTACTACAAATTTTTTTCACTGACTTTTTTTCAACAAATAAATATTTCTTCCAACTATTTTGATAATCTTCCTCATCATATTCATAAAAAAATCTAAGTTATAGACTATTTCTTCATCTTCTGAAAAATTTTTTTCTTTAAAAAGTTTCTTCTAGAACTTTTTTTCTTTTTTTCTGAATAGATATTCAAAGGAAAAATATGCTGATACAGAATTTTCAGATAACAAAAAAATTGTTTTTTTCATCCTTATAAAAAAATTTAAAGGGTCTTTATTTAAAAAGAGGTTCCTCTATCTTTAGACCTGTAACACCAAAAATCATAAAAAAATATCTGAAATTATTTTCTTGTATTTTTTTCTATATTGTCACTTTCATATATAACTTTAGCTTCTAAAAACCTTCATTTTCACTCCAATTTATTCTTTTTTTATTTTTTTACATTTTCCTGTCTTTTTCATCAATTTCAACTTCTATTCCTGAAAGTTGTTCCTCTCCTTCTGCAACTTCAAACTTTTGAGGTAAAGATGTTAAAAATTTCTTTATTATAGTTTCAGCATTTGTTCCTATAACTCCATTTTGTGAGCCTGTCATTCCTACATCTGAGATATATCCACTTCCATTAGCAAGTATTCTTTCATCAGCTGTTTGTACATGGGTATGAGTACCGTAAACCAATGATACCTCACCATCTAAATATTTTCCCAAGGCTATTTTCTCTGAAGTTGCTTCTGCATGAATATCTATTATTATATTCTTTGTTGTCTTTGAAATTTCTTCAATTAATTTCTTTGCTGTTCTAAAAGGACAATCCACAGCTGACATAAATACTCTTCCTTGTAAAGAGATTAAAGCTATCTTATTTCCATTTTTATCCTCTAAGATAGTATAACCTCTTCCTGGAACTTCTGATGGATAGTTAGCTGGTCTTACCATTCTATCTGAATTATCTAAGTACTCATAGATTTCTTTTTTATCCCAACTATGATTTCCACCACTTATTACATCTGTTCCCCAAGATAAAAATTCATCTGCAATCTTTACTGTTATACCAAAACCTGCTGCTGAATTTTTCTCCATTTACTATCACAAAAATCATAATCTTCTTTATATTTCTCTAAAAAATGCCTGTAAAGTGTTTCTTCCAGGTCTTCCTACTACATCTCCTACTATTAATACTTTCATTATTTTTTTCCTCTATTCTAATTTTGTTTAATCATTTAGTTCATATTTAATTTTTTTACTTTTTTTACCCTTAAATGCTAGTCCTATTCTATAGATTTTTATCTATTCCTGACTCCTTGATACCTACATCATATTGTTTTTTTCTTTTTATTTGATTTAAGGCTTCTTCGGCTTTTACTTTCTAATCCTTTTTATTGTTTTTTTGATACTTTAAATTCAAATACAAAAAGCTGGTTTTTCTTATCAAGTGGTAAAAAGTAAAAATATCATATCTGCCTTGTCCTCTTTCTCCATTTGATTTAACTTCATATTTATCTCTTAACCAGATTAACATTCCTAATAAAAAAAGTATGATATACACTTTCAGCTTTTTAAATCATGGAAACTTATATTTATTAAAAAAATATTTCTTCTAACATTCTTCCAAATTCTTCTATATTACCTTCTAATAAAGTTCGCATTATTGGATTGAAATAATTAGAACCAATTAGATATTTATCTATAAAAGCCCTTTTTTTAAAAAAATGTTTGTATTTCATAATTTGGTATAGTCAATAGATACTCATCATCTTCCAATTTTTTTGATTCAATTTTTAGATAGCCATTATAGACCATTAACTGCCATATCCCATTATATCTTTCCAATTCTTCGAAAGTGAAAAAAATGGACTTATTTCTTTTTTTATCTCTTTACCTTCAAATAGTTTTTTTCTAAACAGTTAAATACATCCATATTAGCAATACTTAAATTCTCATAGATTAGAGCATTGTCTGATGTATTTACCCAATAAAGCTTGTAATTTACCATTTGATAAGTAATTTAGTATAGACCATGGATTGTATATTTCTTTTTCTCCAAACTTATAGCCGTCATACCATTTTTTTAACTTCTTCTATTTGATAGTCCATTTCAAAAATATTTTTAAGGCTACTTCCACTTCTTCCTCACTTAATCCAAAAAAATGTTTCAAACTTATCTTTTAAAAATATTATAAGTTATTACATTATTTAATCCAGAGAATATTCCTTCTTTTTGCTACTTGAACTATACCTGTTAGTACAGCTGTTTTTTTAAATATGGATTTGTTTTCAATGCTATGCTGAAAAAAATTTCTAAAGAAATTTATTGAATCTTTATAGTAATTTCTTTGATTGGCAACTATTAAAGGACTATCATATTCATCTATCAATAATACAACTTCCTTTTTTTATAGTAGTTATATAGGTATTTTGTAAGATTTAAAAGAGAGCTATCATAATTTGCTTCTTTTTCTTTCAGCCAAATTTTATTAAATTCTTTTTAAGTCACTTTCATTCAAACTTTCTCTTATATGGTAAAAAAATCATTGTATAAATTTCTAAGTAATTCCTTTATTTCAAAAAAACATTCTTCCCAAGTATTTTTTTCTTTTAAATCTTTTAATGAGATAAATATTACAGGATACTGTCCTTGTTCTTTAAAAATATTCTGATTTCTCTATATATAAATCTTTAAATAATTTTCTATTTTTCTTCAGCATTCTTTACATCAAAAAAATACTTTAATGTGCTCATATTTAAAGTTTTTTTCCAAATCTTCTTGGTCTAGTAAACAATTTTATTTGAGTTCTATCTTTCAATAGCTCTTCTATCCAATTTGTTTTATCAAAATAATAACAATCTTCTTTTTATTATCTTTCTAAAATCATCTATTCCTAAACCTATTCCTTTTTTTCATAGAAGCCTCCTTTCTATTTTTTTCTTTTATTATATTATAAACTATTTTTACTTTTTATAGGCTAGTCTATCTATTGCATTTTTTTAGCTTATTGGTTAAAAATTAGAACTAGGAAAAATTTTTAATTGGAGGCTTAAAATGAAAGATGATTTAATAAAACTTCTAAATGAATTAGAAAAAGAGAGAGAGTATCAGAAAAATAATAACTACAATTGAAGCTCTTTCTGATGAAGATAAAAAAACTCAAAAAAATTAAACTAAGTCTTGCTAAGGCATATAGTCATATAGATGAATTTGATAAAACAATAGAGATTTTTAGAAAGTATTAAAGACAGTGAAAGCAATACTTCTATATGGAACTATTGTATGGGACATTCATATTACTATCTAGATAATCCTTCTGAGGCTGAGAGATACCTTTTTAAAAAGCATTGGAGATTAATCATGAGGATAAGCCTAGCAATTTTCTTTTAGCTCTGTTATATCATGAATTAGGAGATATAGAAGAGCCTGAAGAGGCTATTCACTACCTTAATAAAAGTTTGAACTATTTTAATGCTTACTCAAAATTAGATGCTGAAGAAGATATAACTGAAGATTTAATTTCCATAGAACAAAAGCTAGCTTGGAACTATGACAAACTTAGAAATCATAAGGAAGCTGAAATACATCTTCGTAAGGCAATCTTACTGGGAGACAATGAAGAATGGGTTTATTCTCAATTGGCATATAATTTAAGATCTCAAGAAAGGTATGAAGAAGCCTTAGAAAAATTATCAAAAAGGTTATTGAACTTGGAAGAAAAGATACTTGGCTATATTCTGAAATAGCTTGGACATACTTTTTAATTAAAAAGCCTCAACTAGCTTTAGATTATATGAAAAAGGCAAAAGAACTGTCTCCTGTGGAAGTTGACTTAGTCCTTACTACAAGAATGACTTCTATCCTTCTTGCCTTAGCTGAACACAAAAAAGCTATTAAAAATGATAGAAGAAGTTATTTCTAAGGAAGAATATAAGAATGATATAAATTTATTATCAAATTTAGCTTACATTTATATTGACTTGAAAGATTATAATTCTGCCTTTAACTTATCTACAAAGATTAAAAGGAACTTGGTAGAAAATGATGAATGGCTAAATAAAAAAATTTAGAATTTATCCATTCAAAAAAATAAAAAAACTAATTATTGTTTGACTACGTATTCAATACGTGTTATAATTAATTTGAGGTGGTCTAATGAGCTCAAAAGACCTTATGAAATTACTCAAAAAAAGATGGTTGGTATCTTGATAGAGTGAATGGGAGTCACTATCAATTCAGGCATAAAAAGCAAGAAAGGTTTAGTGACTCTTCCACACCCTAGAAAAAGATTTACCTATAAAAAAACTGTTGAGAGTATTTTCAAGCAAGCAGGGCTTTAATGCCTTGCTTGTTCTCCTCATACTTTTTAATGGAGGTACTATATGAATTTAACTTATCCAGCAATTATAACTCATGAAGATAACCTATTTTTATATAGGTTTTCCAGATATTGAAGAAAAATATAGAAGATTGTTTTTTTATGTAACCTATGGAGATAGTTTTAATGACGCAATAGAAATGGGAAAAAGAATATTTAATTTTAAAAACTTGAAGATTATGAAAAACAATAAAAAAAGAATTTTTCCAAAAACTAGTTCAATATCTGACTTAAAAAAAGGAAATTGAAAAAAATAATCAAGAGATCATATATATCACTTTAAATTATGAATATGAGAAATCTTTAATAAAGTTAGCTTATGTAAAAAAAGACTTTAACTATCCCTAGTTATTTAGATATCTTAGCTAAGAATAAAAAAATATTAATTTCTCACAAGTTTTACAAAAATGCTTTTAAAAAAAGAATTAGGAATCGAAAAAAATAAGAGAAGTAAAAACACTTCTCTTTTTTTCTTTATAATTCAAGGAAAAAAATTTTTAAAAAAATAGTTGACAAAAAAATAATTTTATATAGTATATTGTTTTTTTATAAAAAAATTAGCACTCTTTTTAAGTGAGTGCTAATAGAAAAGAATTAAGAGGTGAGATTATGAGAATTTCTGAAAGAGAAAAAAACTTGTACTCAACGCTATTGTAGATTATTATCTTACGGTTGGGGACACAATAGGTTCCAGAACATTGGTAAAAAAATATGGAATAGAACTCTCATCTGCTACTATTCGTAATGTTATGGCTGATTTAGAGGATATGGGTTTTATTGAAAAAGACACACACTTCCTCAGGACGTATTCCAACAGACATGGGATATAAGTATTACCTAACTGAGCTTCTTAAAGTAGAAAAAGATTACACAGGAAGAAATTGAAAATATTAGTAATGTGTATAATCGTAGAGTTGATGAATTAGAGAAATATATTAAAACAAACTTCTACTCTACTTTCAAAGTTGACAAATTATGCAGGTATAGCTGTTGAACCTAAACCTGATAATACAAAAAGTTGACAGAGTGGAGCTCGTTTACATAGATGAATACCTAATTATGGCAGTTATTGTTATGGAGGATAGAAGAGTAAAAAAACTAAAAAAATATCCATTTACCTTATCCTATTACAAAAGATGAAGTAGATAAAAAAAGTTGTTGAACTAAATGATAAGATTAAAAAAATAACGAAATTGCTATAAATGATATTGAAAAAGTTCTTTACTGAAAGTTCAGACATCATCTATGAACATGATGATGAAGATGAACTTAGTAAATACTTTATCAATAATCTACCAGGTGTTTTAAAAAGATAGAGATATTGAAGAAGTTACAGATGTAATTGAGTTTTTTTCAATGAAAGAAAAGATATCAGAGATCTATTTGAAAAAAACTTATAGAACAAAAAGGCTAAAGAGAATTCAAAGACAAATGTTAATGTAATTCTTGGTGATGAATTAGGTATTAAAGAATTGGAAGATTTTAGTTTTGTCTATTCTATATATGATCTAGGTGGTGCCCAAGGAATTATAGGAGTTATGGGACCAAAGAGAATGGCATATTCTAAAAACGATGGGGCTTATAAATCATGTTAGTAGGGAAGTTAATAAAGTCATTAATTCAATGGAAAGAGAAAAAAATAAAAAAAGTTTAGGAGGCAGTCAATGCAAGATAAAGATATTAAAGATGAGGTTTTTAGAAGAGGATATAAATAAAGAGGAAGTTAAAGAAGAAGCTCATGAGCATGAACATAAACATGGTGGACACACTTGTTGTGGAAAAACATGGACATAAACATGAAGAAGAAACTAAAAAAACTAAAAAGCTGAAATAGAAAACTTTAAAAAAATGACTATTTAAGAAAAACAAGCTGAATTTCAAAAACTTTACTAAAAGAAAAAAATGAATGAAGTTGAAGAGCTAAAGAAATTTGCTTCTGAAAAAAATTATCACTCAGCTTTTTTTAGGAAGTCTTGACAACTTTGAAAGAGCTATTGAAGCTTCTAATGAAAGTAAAGACTTTTGACTCACTACTACAAGGTGTTGAAATGATAGTAAGAAACTTGAAAAGACATCATGACTGGTGAAGGTGTTGAAGAAATATCAACTGAAGGAGCTTTCAATCCAGAATATCATCATGCAGTTGGTGTTGAAGCTATGCGAAGATAAAAATGAAGATGAAATTGTAAAAAGTATTACAAAAAAAGGTTATACGATGAAAGGTAAAGTTATCAGACCAGCAATGGTTACAGTATGTAAGAAATAAGAAATAAAAAAATAAAAATATAGATAGATTATAGGAGGAAAAAAATGAGTAAAATAATAGGAATTGATTTAGGAACAACAAACTCTTGTGTTGCAATAATGGAAGGTGGAAAGTGTAACAATAATACCAAACTCTGAAGGAGCTAGAACTACTCCATCAGTTGTAAATATCAAAGATAATGGAGAAGTAGTTGTAGGAGAAATAGCAAAAAGACAAGCTGTTACAAACCCTACTTCAACAGTAAGTTCAATCAAAAACTCATATGGGTTCTGATTACAAAGTAGAAATCTTTGGAAAGAAATATACTCCACAAGAAATTTCTGCTAAAATATTACAAAAAAACTTAAAAAAAGATGCTGAAGCTTACTTAGGAGAAGAAGTTAAAGAAGCAGTTATCACAGTACCAGCTTACTTTACTGACTCTCAAAGACAAGCTACAAAAAGATGCTGGAACAATAGCAGGTCTAGATGTAAAAAGAATTATAAACGAGCCAACTGCTGCTGCTCTTGCTTATGGACTTGAAAAGAAAAAAAGAAGAAAAAAAGTATTAGTATTTGACCTTGGTGGAGGAACATTTGACGTATCTGTTCTTGAAATATCTGATGGTGTTATAGAAGTTATATCAACAGCAGGAAACAACCACTTAGGTGGAGACAACTTTGACGATGAAATCATTAAATGGTTAGTTGCTGAATTTAAGAAAGAAAAATGGTATAGACTTTATCAAATGACAAAATGGCTTACCAAAGACTTAAAGATGCTGCTGAAAAAAAGCTAAAAAAAGAATTATCAACATTAATGGAAACTTCAATTTCATTACCATTCATAACTATGGATGCAACAGGTCCTAAACACTTGGAAATGAAATTAACTAGAGCTAAATTCAATGATTTAACAAGACACCTTGTTGAAGCAACTCAAGGTCCTACAAAGACTGCTTTACAAGATGCTAACCTTAAATGCTAATCAAATAGATGAAATCTTACTTGTTGGAGGTTCTACAAGAATCCCTGCAGTTCAAGAATGGGTTGAAAACTTCTTTGGAAAGAAACCTAATAAAGGAATAAACCCTGATGAAGTTGTTGCTGCTGGAGCTGCTATACAAGGTGGAGTATTAATGGGAGATGTTAAAGATATATTACTTCGACGTAACTCCATTATCATTAGGAATTGAAACAGCTGGTGGAGTATTTACAAAGATGATAGAAAAGAATACTACTATCCCTGTTAAAAAAATCTCAAGTGTATTCAACTTATGCTGACAACCAAACAGCTGTTACTATAAATGTTTTACAAGGTGAAAGAGCAAGAGCTTCTGATAACCACAGCTTAGGAAACTTCAACTTAGAAGGTATCCCTGCTGCTCCAAGAGGTGTCCCTCAAATAGAAGTTACATTTGATATAGATGCTAACGGTATCGTTCACGTATCTGCTAAAGACTTAGGAACTGGTAAAGAAAAATAATGTAACAATTTCTGGTTCAAGTAATCTTTCTAAAGGCTGACATTGAAAGAATGACTAAAGAAGCTGAAGCTAATGCTGAAGAAGATAAGAAATTCCAAGAATTAGTTGAAGCTAGAAACAAAAGCAGACCAATTAATCTCTGCAACTGAAAAAAACTTTAAAAAGAAAAATCCTGATAAAGTAAGTGAAGGAGATAAGAAAAAAATATAGAAGATGCTATTGAAGAATTAAAGAAAGCAAAAGATGGAGATGACAGAGGAGCTATAGATGCTGCTATTGAAAAAAATTATCTCAAGCATCTCATAAATTTGCTGAAGATTTATATAGAGAAGCTCAAGCACAGGCTCAAGCTCAACAACAAGCAGGAGCTAATGCAGGTTCTGATAACAAAGCTGATGATGTTGCTGAAGCAGAAAGTTGTAGACTAATAAAATATTAAAATAATAAAATTCATATTAGTTTTTTTCTTGAAATAGAAAATGTTAAAAAAACTTATAAATCATAATTTCAACTACTTGACAGCCTCTAATGTTTCTAGAGCTCCGAAATGCTCTTTCAACATTAGAGGACGTCGCAGTAGTTTTTACTTAAAAGTTTATTTAGTTTTTGATTTCAAGAAAAAAACTTAATTTTTATTTAATTTTTTTAATAGTTTTAATTAGAAGGAGAAGATATGGTAAGAAGTATTAAAGGTATTTCATTCTTATACAATGAAGAAATTGGATATTTAGAGATAATTGAAGAAAAAAAGATGGTATAAGTGAAATAAGTTTTTTTAGGAAATATAAATATAGAAGAAAGAAAAAAAGTCTATATAATATTTCTACAGAATCTCCTTTAACAAAAAAATGTAGTAAGCAATTGGAAGAATATTTTTTTCTGGGAAAAGAAAAGAATTTAATATTAAATTAGATGTTATAGGAACAGAATTTCAAAAAAAGAATGTTGGAATTCATTATTAACAATTCCTTATGGAGAAACTATCTCATATAGTGATGAAGCTAAAGATAATTGGAAAAGATAAAGCTATTAGAGCTGTTGGCTCTGCTAATGGAAAAAACTTGTATTCCAATAATTATTCCCTGCCATAGAGTTGTATCTAAAGATGGTAGTTTAGGTGGATATAGTGGTGGAGAAGGTGGAAATAAAGGTATTGAAATAAAAAAATATCTTTTAGAACTTGAAAAAAATTTTTAAATAAAAAAATATAATAGCTAATTGAATATTAAAAATAAATTAGATGGAGGGAAATTATGGCAAAAAGAGACTATTATGAAGTCCTTGGAGTAGATAAAGGTGCAAGTGAAGGAGATATAAAGAAAGCCTATAGAAAGGCTGCTATGAAATATCACCCTGATAAGTCTGCAAATGCAAGCGATGCTGAGAAAAAAGATGCAGAAGAAAAATTTAAAGAAATAAATGAAGCTTATCAAATCCTTTCAGATCCTCAAAAAGAAGCAACAATATGATCAATTTGGTCATGCTGCTTTTGAAGCTGGAGCTGGATTTGGTGGTGGAGGCTTTAATGCTAATGGATTTGACTTTGGTGATATTTTTGGTGATATTTTTGGTGGTGGAGGTTTCGGTGGCTTTGAAGGATTTTCTGGATTTGGTGATTCTTCAAGAAGAAGCTATGCTGAACCTGGGCATGATTTAAGATATAATCTTGAAATCACTTTAGAAGAAGCTGCTAAAGGTGTTGAAAAAACTATAAAATATAAGAGAACTGGTCAATGTGAACATTGTCATGGAACAGGTGGAGAAGACTCTAAAATGAAGACTTGTCCTACTTGTAATGGACAAGGAACAGTAAAAAAACTCAACAAAGAACTATATTGGGTATGATGCAATCTCAAACTGTATGTCCTGACTGTCATGGTAAAGGGAGAAATTCCTGAAAAAGAAATGTAAACATTGTCATGGAACAGGAACAGCAAAAGAAACTGTTGAAAAGAAAGTTAATGTGCCAGCTGGTATAGATGATGGACAAAAATTAAAATATGCAGGTCTAGGTGAAGCCAGTCAAAGTGGTGGACCTAATGGAGATTTATACATAGTTATCAGAATAAAAATCTCATGATATTTTTTTGTAAGAGATAGAGAAAACCTATATTGTGAAGTACCTATATCATATTCAACTGCTGTTTTAGGTGGAGAAGTTGAAATACCTACTTTAAACGGTAAGAAAAACTATTAAAGTACCTGGAAGGAACTGAAAGTGGAAGACTATTAAAAAGTTAAAGGGAGAAGGTATAAAAATCTCTTAGAGGATATGGACAAGGAGATATCATTGTAAAAATTACTATAGAAACTCCTAAAAAAACTTACTGATAAACAAAAAAAGAATTATTACAAAAAAATTTGAAGAAAGTCTAAATGACAAAAAACTATGAACAAAAAAATCAGGTTTTATGAAAAAAAGTTAAAAAAATTCTTTAAAGATATAATTGATTGAATAAGATCTAAAGGAGGTTTATTATGGCTAAGTCATTGATTGTTTATTATTCTTTAAGTGGACTGACAAAAAAAGTTGTAGATGTATTAAAAAAACTTTACTGATGCTGATATCTACGAAATAGAGTTAGAAAAACCATATAGTAAACTAACAGCTTACACTATAGGTTTAGTTCATTGTAAAGACAGATTATGAACCTGCAATTAAAAAAATGAAATTGACTTATCTAATTATGATAAAAATTTTTATAGGTGGTCCTGCTTGGTGCTTTACTTATGCACCTCCTATTCATTCTTTTTATAAAGAAGTATAATTTAGGTGATAAAGTTATTTATCCTTTTGGAACTGCTACAAGTAACTTTGGTAATTATTTTGAAAGATTCAGTAAAGAATGTAAAGCAAAAGAAATAAAAAAATCCTTTAGAAGTTTTTAAATCTACATTTAAGAACGGTTTGGAAGATGCTGTGAAATCTTGGTTAGACAAAGAATATAATTAAGTAAAAAGGTTGTATAATAAATGGTGTTGATAGAAGAAATTTCTATCAATGCCATTTTTTTAATAAAAAAAGTTGAGACAATAAAAATTTTCCTGTTAAAAATTAAATCGCTCAAAAATAACCATAAAAAGGAAGTGATTTCATTGTCTCTATCTAATCTTATCAAAAATTTCTTAAATATTCAAGATAATAATATTTCTTTTTCCAGAAGAAGAATATTGTCAAGTTACTCAAAAAGGTAATTATCGAATTAAAGTTTTTTTAAAGGATTTCTTAAGTCTAATTACTGCGCTTGCCCTCATTGTAATTCTAAAAAAATATTGTTAAAAAAATGGTTCAAGACATCGTAAAATTAAATATATTCCTATTCAAAAATTACAATATTGAACTTGAACTTAGTGTACAAAGATATATTTGTAAGGATTGTAAAAAAACTTTCTCTCCTTCTACAAATATTGTCAGTGATAACTCTAATATATCCAATAATCTAAAGTATACTATTGCTCTTGAACTTAAAGAAAATCTATCTCTTGCATCTATTGCTAAGAGATATAATATTTCTATTACTTCTGTACAAAGAGTCATGGATGATTGTTATTCTGATTTTTAAAGTTAATAAAGAACATTTACCGGAAGCTATTTGTATTGATGAATTTAAATCTGTTAAAAAAACATTGATGGCGCTATGTCTTTTGTTTTTTTGCTAACTATCAAAAGTAAGAGTATTATTGATATTGTAGAAGATAGAAGACTTTATTCTCTTACAGAATACTTTTCAAGATTTTCTTTAGAAGCAAGAAATAATGTAAAAATATGTTTGTATGGATATGTATGTTCCATACATTAGCTTAGTTAATTCTATCTTTCCTAATGCAAAAAAATAGTAATAGATAAATTTCATATTGTTAATCTTGTTAATAGAGCATTTAATCAAACTAGAATATCTATTATGAATTCCATTAAAGATGATTCATTAAAAAAAGAAAAACTGAAGCTATTTTTGGAAGTCATTATTAAAAATATTATCCTGATCTTTGTCGAGTAAACTATTATTGTCAGAGCTTTTAAGCGCAAACTAAGTAGCAAAGATAAGGTAGATTATCTTTTAGAAAAAAATCCCTGAATTAGAGATTAGTTTTAATATCTACCAAGATATTATTCAAACAATAAAAGCATAATAACTTTAAAAGATTTGAAGAAATAGTAAAAAAATATTTAGCTAGTAAAGAAAAAAATTTCTAAGAAAAATGATAATAGCTCTAAAAAAACTCTGAAAAAAATATATGAAATATATCGAAAAATATGTTTGAATCAAATATTACTAATGGTTTAATAGAGGGTTTAAACAATAAAAATAAAAATCAATAAAGAGAACAGCATTTGGATATTCAAATTTCAGTAATTTTAAAAAAAGCGTGTATTAATTCAAGCAGGTATTATTTCAATTAGCACTTAATTTTTTTAATACAATAATGCGATTTAGTTTGAATAAAAAAAGAGAATTTTTTTAAGTTTTTTTATGGTTGTATAATAAATGGTGTTGATAGAAGAAATTTCTATCAATGCCATTTTTTTAATAAAAAAAGTTGAGACAACAAAAATTTTTCCTGTTAAAATTAAATCGCCAAAAAAATAACTCAAAAAAAGGAAGTGATTTCATTGTCTCTATCTAATTTTTATCAAAACTATCTTAAATATTCAAGATAATAATATTTCTTTTTCCAGAAGAAGAATATTACCAAGTTATTAAAAAAAGGTAATCATCTAGTTAAAGTTTTTTTAAAGGATTTCTTAAGTCCAATTATTGCGCTTGTCCTCACTGTAGTTCCAAAAAAATATTGTTAAAAAAATGGTTCAAGACATCGTAAAATTAAATATATTCCTATTCAAAATTACAATATTGAACTTGAGCTTACTATACAAAGATATATTTTGTAAGAATTGCAAGAAAAACTTTCTCCCTTCCCACTAATATTGTCAGTGATAACTCTAATATATCTAATAATCTTAAGTACACTATTGCTCTTGAACTTAAAGAAAATGTATCACTTACATATATTGCTAAGAAATATGATATTTCTGTTGCTTCTGTGCAAAGAGTTATGAATATTTGCTATCCTGATTTTAAAGTTAATAAAGAACATTTACCAGAAGCTATTTGTATTGATGAATTTAAGTCTGTTAAAAAAATATTGATGGCGCTATGTCTTTTGTTTTTTTGCTGATTATCAAAGTAAAAGTATTATTGATATTGTTGAAGACAGGAGACTTAATTCTCTTACAGAATATTTTTCAAGATTTTCTTTAGAAGCAAGAAACAATGTAAAAATATGTCTGCATGGACATGTATGTTCCATACATTAGCCTAGTTAACTCTATCTTTCCTAATGCAGAAATAGTAATAGATAAATTTCATATAGTTAATCTTGTTAGCAGAGCATTTAATCAAACTAGAATATCTATTATGAATTCTATTCAAGATGATTCGTTAAAAAAAGAAAGCTAAAGCTATTCTGGAAATCATTATTAAAAATATTATCCTGATCTTTGTCAAGTAAACTATTATTGTCAAAGCTTTAAGCGCAAACTAAGTAGCAAAGATAAGGTAGATTATCTTCTAGAAAAAAATCCCTGAATTAGAGATTAATTTTAACATCTACCAAGATATTATTCAAACAATAAAAGCATAATAACTTTAAAAAGATTTGAAGAAATAGTAAAAAAATATTTAGCTAGTAAAGAAAAAAATTTCTAAGAAAAATAATAACAGCTCTAAAAAAACTTTGAAAAAAATATATGAAATCTATTGAAAAATATGTTTGAATCAAATATTACTAATGGTTTAATAGAAGGTTTAAAACAATAAGATAAAAATCAATAAAGAGAACAGCATTTGGATATTCAAATTTTAGTAATTTTAAAAAAAGCGTGTATTGATTCAAGTAGGTATTATCCCAATTAGCGCTTAATTTTTTTAATGTAATTAATACAATAATGTGATTTAGTTTTAATAAAAAAAGAGAATTCTTAAGTTTTTTTAATTCTTAAAAAAATTCTCTTAATTCTATCAAGTCATAGTCTAAACTTTTTTTATCAACACTATTTGACAAACAACCGTTTTTTTATTCTCAAAAAAATTCTCTTAATTCTATCAGGTCATAGTCTAAACTTTTTTTATCAACACTATTTGACAAACAACCTTTTTTTATTTATTCAAGAAATTTTCTTCTATTATTGTTCTCATAGTAGCAACATATTCTTTTTAAAAATAGTTTCTACTGCCTTACTATCAGTATTATCTACTTTGATTTCATCTCTTGCATGTTTTGCCTTTTAAGATTTCTACTATATAATCATCTGTTCTTGTTCCATCAAATAGTAAGAAAAACATTTGCTCTTAATAAATCTAAACCTAGATCATTTATACCTGATAGTCCATATGAACTTATAACAGGGAATTTAGTTTCAGCAAAAATATTCAACATATTTTCTATATTTATCTGATATTTTTATTTTTTTCTTCTTTATTTACAGTTAATTTATCATTGTAAACTTCTATTTTTTTCTTTGATAGATTAAAACTAAAAAGAATTTCACAGATTTCAACAGTATTTAATTTATTTTCTAACTCTTTTTCTATTTCATCTACTGTCACTGTATTAGGATAATGTTTAGCTACTGTTTCTAAAAAAATAAAAGCTTTCTTTTTCATCTTCTACAACTTCTTTATCTTCACCAATTACATATTTTCCATCATCATTTTTTTAGCATAGAAATCCTCTATAATTTAAAAGCTTTTTATACTGTCTATTTTTATATTTCTTGAAATATTGATATCTTTTTATATTATCTGTATGAGTTATAATACTGCTTCTAAATTGACAGTCAGTTAGATAGTCATAATATTGCTCTTTTCCTATGTAATCATTTTGACAATCATTTTCAATCTTATCTAAAATTTCATTTGGTAAAAAACGGAAAAGATTTTTTTGTAAATAACTATCAACTACATGAGATAATCCTTCTGTTTCCAATAATTCATTGAAATCATAGATATAAAAAAAGGAGTGTTGTATACTTCAAAAATACTCATGTAATAAATAGTAGTCATTTTTTTTGTGCAACATAAGCAAAAGTTATCTTTTATTCTCTTATTTAAACCAGAATATTCATCTAAGAACTCTAATATACCTTTACCATAAGCAATTTGATTCTTTCCTGTTACATCTTTATCTTTGTTTAGCTAACATTCTATTTCTAAATTTCATAGCATCTTTTTGATACTTCTAGACTCTTCCAACCTGGATAAGTATTATATGAAATCATAGCTAAACCATTTTTTTGTAAGATGTTTTTTTATAAATTTTAGTATACCTTTTTGAACATTTTCATCTACCCAAGAAAAAAACTCCATGACAGATGATATAGTCAAATTGTTCAAAATGTTCATTATAGTCTAAAAATATTTTTTTATGATATATTCTAATATTTTTTTTAAACCTAGAAAAATCTATTATTTTATTTCCTTCATCAACTTGAACCTTAGATAAATCTACTCCAACAACAGTTGCATCAGGATTTTCAATTGCAAAAAGGAATTATATTCCCACCAAATGAACAACCAATTTCTAGAAACTTTTTGCATTTTTTTAAGTCTGGACTAATAAAAATCTAATAATCTTAAATTAGATTTTTAATTTCTCAGGTTGTGTATGATAATATGTCTTTAGAAATATATGGGTTCTCGTCATAACTACTTTCTAATTTTTTTTTGCTTTTATCAGTATTTTGATCCATTTTTACTCCTCTACTCCCTTTTTTTCTTTAAATTTATACTAAGATTTTTTTCTACTCTCTTACCATCATTATTTTCATCATCATCTTTAAACATATCTTCCATATTGTTACCTTTTTCTCTTATTCAATATGTAAACTATTGGAGTTGCAATAAATATTGAACTGTATGTACCTGCAAGTATACCTATTAACAATGTCATTATAAAAGTTTTTTTAAACTTGCTCCACCAAAAATTAATAAAGCTATTACAGAAAAATAGTGTAGTAATTGATGTATTTAAAGATCTTATAGCAGTTTGGTTAACTGATTCATCCATACAATCTTCTAATGTCCAATTTTTAGTGTGTCTTCTCTTTAAGTTTTCTCTTATTCTGTCGTAAATAACGATAGTATCGTTTATTGAGTATCCAAGTATAGTAAGTATAGCAGCTATAAATGGAGTATCAACTTCGTAACCCATAAGAGCTATAAATCCTACTGCTATGATAATGTCATGTAATAACGATAGTATACCTCCAATAGCAAAACTGAACTCAAATCTTAATGTGATGTATAGAACTATTAAAAATTGCTCCTATACCTAGTGAATAGATAGCTGATTTCTTTAAGTCATCTCCTATACTTGCTCCAACTTTATCTTCTTTATCTAAATTGAAAGCTCCTAATTCTTGTAAGCTATTTAAAAACTTTCTTTTTTTATCTTCTTCTTTTAATTCAGGAACTCTTAAAGATTACTGTTCCATCTTCAGAAATTTGAACCTTTCTACTATTTGAATTAACCTGAGGTAATTTTCTCAGATAATTTATCTAAATTTTCGTTAATTTCAGTCAATGTTATTTTGTTTATCATTATATTTTAATTGAAATAAAGTTTCCTCCTGTGAAATCTATTCCATAGTTTAATCCCTTTTTGCAAAGAATACTACTATTGATAAAACAACAAGAACTATTGAAACTGATAGATAATATTTTTATATTTCTTATAATATGTAAATTTACTTTCATTAGTTTTTCTCCTCCTTCTGTAACTCCAAAAAGTTTTTGGACTTCTAAAAACCGAAATATATTTACAAAAGTTAGAAGTAATACTTTTGTTGCTGTTATTGCAGTAAACATAGAAGCTAGTGTTCCTAAAGCCAATGTTACAGCAAAACCTTTGATTGGTCCTGTACCAAATACAAATAATATAGCAGTTATTATTAAAGTTGTTAAGTTTGAGTCAAATATAGCAACGAAACCTTTTTCCAAATCCAGATTCTATTGAGTTTCTTATACTATTTCCAAATCTTAATTCTTCTTTTATTCTTTCAAAGATGATAACATTGGCATCGACTGCCATTCCAAGTGATAGAATAAATCCTGCTATTCCTGGTAATGTAAGTGTTGCATCTATAAAGTTTAGACAAGCAAAATGTTATAAATCCAAATATAATTATTGCTAAGTCTGCTATAATTCCTGGTAATCTGTAGAAAATTATCATAAATACCCAAATTAAAACTATGGCAACCATACCAGCATTTTTTTACTTTTGTGCTATTGATTCATCTCCAAGAGTTGCTCCAACAGTTCTTGTTTCAACTACTTCAGCTTTTTATTGGTAATGCTCCTGCATTTAATAAAGTTGCTGTCGCTGTTGCTTCTTCAACAGTGTAGTTACCTGTTATTGCTCCACTACCACCTGCTATTTCTGTATTTGATTTCTAGGTGCTGTTTGAACTTCTCCATCAAGAGTGATTGCAAGTTGTCTACCAATATTTTCTCTAGTTATCTTTTGCAAAAACATGTGCACCATCAGGTGTCATTTGAAATGATATTTGAGGTCTTCCTAAATTGTCATAAGATACTTCGTGCTTTTTTTGTAATGCTGAACCTGTAAGTAAAGTTTCTCCTAAAGTTCCATCTTCATTCATTATTTTTGAAATTCCAATAAAGCTGTTTTTACCTATTAGATTTATAGCATCTTCTGCATTTTGTAAATCCTGGTAATTCTACGATAACTCTGTTATCTCCTGCTTTTTGTATAGAAGATTCTGCAACCCCTATTCCGTTAATTCTTCTATTTAATACTTCAATTAGTCTGTTCATAGCATCACTATCAATTTTTTTACATTTGAATTTTTTTGATCTTCCACAGCTTCAAGTACAACATAAACTCCACCTTTTTAAATCTAGTCCAAGTTTTATAGGTTTCTTTATACTGTAGTATACAGCTGTTATAAAAAAATTGCTATTACTATTAACAATCTTATAAATAACTTACTATTCATTCTTTCCCGTCCTCCATATAAAAAAATTATTTTTTTCATATCTAAAGTATGTTTGTAATATTATTGAGGCAGCAACTTTATCTACTACCTTTCTTTTTTTCAATAGCTCCATTTTTTTATTTAAATCTTTTAATATATTGTCAGCTATCACTGTTGAAAAATCTTTCATCTATTTCAATTATTTCAAGATTTTCTATTTCTTTTTTTAACTTTTTCTATGTATTCTCTTACCTTTTTCAGCCTGTCTTTTTTTCTTCACCATCAAGGCTCTTAGGTATACCTACAACTATTGAGGTTGTATTATTTTTCCTTACAAAGCTCAGCTATCCTTTTGACAGACTTCACTTTTTTTCTATTTATAGTTTCTAATGGGGTGGCAATTATTCCCCATTAAATCAGATCTTGCCACTCCAATTCTAACATCACCAATATCTAATGCTAAATATCTTTTCATTCTACCTCTCATGAGTTTCATATATTTAGATGCCCTTTTAGACTTTTAGATAAATGTTGATAAATAAAAACTAAAGTGATACTTGTATCTAGAAATATTGTATCGATAAAAATATGAATTACAAGTAGATTTGTAGATAAAAGTCAAATAGCATGAGCTGAGTAATTGTCAGGTCATGAGCAACGTGTTGGCATGTTTCGAAAATACAGCGAATCGTTAATTTTTTTATCGTTAAGAAATCTACTCAGTAATGAACTGTTTTTTTTATCTAATAATCTAAGTATATCAATTGATTTTATGATAGTTTACTTTCAATTGTAGCTCTAATTTCTTTTTAAGGCATCTAAAAGTTTGCTTTCATCTTTTTCCACCAGCTTGTGCAAAATCTGGTCTTCCTCCACCTTTTTCCACCTGTCATTTCAGCTAGTTGTTTTTACTAAGTCTCCTGCTTTTTACCTTATCAGTTAAAGTTTTTTTGTAACTCCTACTGCAAAAGGATAACTTATCTTGAGTACTTGCTAGAACTACTACTGCTTTTTTTCATTATTATCTTTAATAGTATCTATCATAGTTCTTAAGTCGTCAGCTGTTTTATCTTTAAATGTAGCTATTAACACTTTAGCTCCATTTATTTCTTCCATTCCTGACAATGCTGCCTTTGTTTCAAATAAAGCAATTTTTTTGTTTTAAAGTTCCAATGATTTTTTTCAGCATCTTTTAAACTTTCTAAAGTTTTTTTTCTACTTTTCTCAACTACATTAGTATTTGAAGCTTTTTAATTTCTTTTCAATTTCTTTTTAAAGTATCTGCTTCTTCTTTTTTTCAACTAAGTATGCTCCATAACCAGTCTTTAGCTTCTATTCTTCTAACTCCTGCTGCTATACCACCTTCAGAAACTATTTTGAATAGTCCTATCTTAGCTATATTATCTATGTGAGTTCCTCCACAAAGCTCAGTTGAGAATCCAGGAACATCTACAACTCTTACTACTTCACCATATTTATCCCCAAAATAGCATCATAGCACCTAAGTTTTTTTAGCTTCTTCTATGCTGTGATGACTTACAACAACGTCTATACCTTCTCTAATTTTTTTTCATTTACTATATTTTTCAATTTTAGCAAGTTGTTCAGCTGTAACAGCTTCATAATGGCTAAAGTCAAATCTTAATTTATCTGGATCAACTAAAGATCCCTGCTTGTTGAACATGAGTTCCAACTACTTCTCTTAAAAGCCTTATGTAATAAGTGAGTAGCTGTATGGTTTTTTTAGCTGTATCAAGTCTTCTAAGAAGATTTACTTCTAATTTATAAGTCTTGTTTTTCTTTCAGCACTACCTTTTTTTCAATTTCAACAGTATGAATAAATATATCTTTTTTTGCTTTTTTTGTACATCTAAGACTTTAGCTGAGAAGTTATCTGAATAAATTCTTCCTTGATCTCCAACTTGTCCTCCTGATTCAGCATAGAAAGGAGTCTTGTCAAAAAAATCAATAGATATTTTCCATCTTTTTGCCTCTCTTGAACTTAAAAGTGTAGCTTCATCTTCAGTCTTTTTCATAACCAGTAAATTTAGTTACTCCATGTTTATCATAGAAGTCTTCTATAAAGCTGTCTTGTCCTTTTTTTCCATTACAACTTCTCTAGCTAGATCTAGCTTTTTTTCTTTTTTTGTTCTTCCATTTTAGCTTCAAATTCTTCTCTTAATACAGTTACTCCTCTTTCTTCTGCAATTTCTTCTGTCAATTCATAAGGGAAACCATAAGTATCATAAAGTTTAAATGAAACTTCTCCATCTAGTTTATTCTTTTCCATTAGCTAGTAAATTATCAATTTCTTGATTAACTAGTTGTATTCCTTGATCCAAAGTATTAGAGAATTTTTTTCTTCTTCAATTTTTTTACAATTTTTTTCTGATATTTTCTAAATTTTTTTCTTTAAATCTGGATAAGCAACTTCAAATCTTTCAACAACCTTATCCACCATCTTATACATGAATAAGTCTTTGTATCCTAATAATCTTCCATGTCTAACTGCTCTTCTTAAAATTCTTCTTAGAATATATCCTCTTCCTTCATTAGAAGGTATAACTCCGTCATTAACTAAGAAAGTTACTGCTCTTGCATGGTCAGTTATAACTTTTAAAGAGAAGTTTAGTTTCAGAACTTTTTTTACCATATTGACTTCCTGTAATTCTTGCTGCTTCTTCTAAGATAGGGAATAGTAAATCAGTTTCAAAGTTATTAGGCTTACCTTGTACTACTGCTGCTATTCTTTCAAGTCCTGCTCCTGTATCTATATTCTTTTTTTAGGTAGAGGTTCTAGACTTCCATCTTCCATTCTATTCCATTCAGTGAACACTAGATTCCATATTTCTATGAAACGGTTATCTGTTCCTTCATCACCAATTTTAGAATTTTCATCTCCACCATATTGTACACCAAGGTCCACATGGATTTCAGAACAAGGTCCACAAGAACCAGTAGGTCCCGCTGACCACCAGTTTTCACTTTCTCCCATTCTAACTATTCTTTCTTTTTGGAAAAATTACATTTTTTTCTATCCAAATTTCTTTTCTGCTTCATCATCTGTAGTGAATACAGTTACCCATAGTTTATCTTTATCAAGCTTTTAAAAACTTCTGTCACAAATTCCCAAGACCAAGCTATAGCTTCTTCTTTGAAATAATCTCCAAAAGAGAAATTTCCTAACATTTCAAAAAAATGTATGGTGTCTTGCTGTTCTTCCAACATTTTTCTAAGTCATTTGTTCTTATACATTTTTTTGATAAGTTGTAACTCTTGGATAAGGTGCTTCCTTTTTGTCCTAAGAAATATGGTTTAAATGGTACCATTCCTGCTACTGTTAAAAAGTAGAGTTGGATCATCTGGTATCAAAGATGCACTTTCAAAAATGTTTATGCTGTTTTTTTGCATAAAAAAATTCAATAAATTTCTCTCTAATTTCGTTACCTGTTAACATTTTTTTATCTATAATGGAAGATGAATTCTTCCACATAGCCTCCTCCTTTTTATTATTTATCTTTTATATTTTGTTCATTCTTTTTTTATATTCTTCAAAAACGCTTTTTTTAAAAGTTGATATTAAATGAGACCATTTTTTTGATATTCTTCTGGCAATGAAAACCCACCAACAAAGGCATATGGGCTTCCTCCAACACTTGTCATAGCAAAAAAATCTTATCATCTTTCTCATCAGCATAAACAATTAAAGTTTTTTTGTATCAGATTTCTCAGATGAAATTCCATAAAAACACATAAATATTTCCATCAAATGGAGCATATTCTATACACATCTTAGGATCATGATTTTTTTGAAGTAGCTGGAACTACTTTTCCCATTCTTCTCTATTTCAAGTAAAGTTTTTTTATTTCATCTTTTTGATACTAAAGGTGGTAAAGAAACTCCTTCTTTTTTTCCACTTTTTCATCTGTCGGGTTAAAATCAGTATTAGCCCACTCATTTACAAAAATCTCCCATTAAAAAAATATACATTTTCCTCAGCTTTATAATATGATTTCTTTGTTTTTTTCAGCGAATAAAGAAGTGCTTGAAAAGTACTCCACATATTAACAATAAGCCAAAAAAATATCAATAATCTATTTTTTTCCCACCTTGTTAATCATCTCCTTTAATCTAATCTAAATTTTTTTCTCCTAAATATACTTTTTTTTGCTAATGGATCATTTGCTATTTCATAAGGAGTTCCCTCAATTAATACCTTTTCCTTTTTTTGCATAACATATGATCTATCTGTAATACTTAAAGTTTCTCTTACATTATGGTCTGTTATCAATATTCCTAGACCTCTCTTTTTAAGATGTCTTATGATATTTTGTATATCTTCAACAGCTATAGGGTCAACACCAGCAAAAGGTTCATCAAGTAAGATAAAACTTGGATTATTTGCTATTGTTCTAGCTATCTCTATTCTTCTTCTTTCTCCACCAGACAGAGCATAACCTAAAGAGTCTCTTACATGAGTCAATTTAAACTCTTCAAGTAATCTATGTACTGTTTCTCTTTGCTCTTTTTTTGAAATACCTTTCATTTCAAGAACCACTTCTATATTCTCTTCAACTGTTAAGTTTCTAAAAACAGAAGGTTCTTGTGCAAGATATCCTATTCCCATATCTGCTCTTTTATACATAGGTAAGTTAGTTATGTCTTCCTCAGCACATAAAACTTCTCCATCATCAGGTCTTACTATCCCTGTTATCATATAGAAAGTTGTTGTTTTTCCCTGCTCCCATTAGGTCCAAGAAGTCCCAACAATCTCTCCCTTATTTACCTCTAAACTAACCCTGTCTACAACCTTTCTTCCTTTGTAGGCTTTAACAAGATTATCAGCACTTAAAGTTATCATTCAAATCTCCTTTTGACATCATAGCCTTATTTTTTTGTAGTTTTTTTGTATTGGTAGATGTCATATTATCAAATACATTTCCTGCTGATTTATCTGTTTGATATTCAACATGAACATTTCCTTTAGCTCTTATTTTTCTATTTTCCATATCATAATGACCTTCATTAGCTGTTGTAACAGAATCTTTTGTAACAATCTTAACTCTATCATATACATCAGCCATTTTCTTTGTCACAGCTCCTCTATCAGCTGTTAAAACTACTTCTTCTTTCTTTTCGTTTACATTCTTTACATAGACATTTTTATTAAGCTTAATTAAGTCTTGATCAATATATCCTGTAACATCATCAGCTTTAACAAGAGTATTTCCTTTTGGTCCATCATCTATAGTCAATACAGGTTTATCTTTTGCATATACTTCTTTCTTAATTAAATCTAGTTCCATGTAGTTAGAAACTATTTTTCTATTTAATTGAGTAAAAGTAGATTTAGTATTTACTATAACTTTCTTAGCTTGATATTTATCATCTATCTTTAGCCATGTATAAGTCTGCTTTTATCTCCAGAGAAATATACATCTCCTTCTTTTTTTGCTTAGATTTACCTTTTTACATTTCCTGTAAAGTGAACAACATCATTTATATTACCCTTAGCCTGATTAGAATAGAATTCATTTCCATCAACAGATTTTTACATCTGCATTTTTTTACAAAAAAATTTCTCCACTTTCTTTGTTTACTTTTTCCATAACTAGATTTTTATAGTGTATTGATCGTATTTTTATTACACTATTAGTTGGAGTTTCTGCATCTTTAGTATCTAAGTAATATACTATTTTTTTGGTCCAGTTATGCTATCTGCTCCTGAACTTATAGTAAGCATTTCCTACTAATTCTAATCTTCTATCTTTCTTTATTGTAAAGAACTATATTTTTGAGCCTTAGCTGTTCTATTAGGTTCTCTCATATTGAAATCAGAACCTCTTAATATTCCATCTTTTTGGACTATATGTTGCTGAGCTTACAGAACCAACCATAGATCTAACTGGATCATCAAATTTAACTGGCGTATTTACATGAACTAGCTCATCTTTTATATGAATATCTAGCCTTATCAACTACCATATTTGTAGTATCTTGTTTAACTCTAACAGGTCCCATTAAATCAATATATTCGCCTCTTTTTGATTATTATTTCTTTAGCAGTTCCTGACATTTTATCTTCTTTATTTTCAAAAAGGTATAGGTCCTTGAAGTTTTCCTACTCCTGTTATATTATTGAAAACTAAGTCATGTCCTTTCATAATAGTACCTCTGTTGTTCATTACAATATTTCCTGGACTTGTAAGCTCTCCAGTCTTTTTTTATTGTAAGTGATACTATTTCCATTTATCACAGAACTTTCATCTTTAGATTTTTATAACATAAGGCTCAGGTGCTGATAAAATACCTGTTTCTTCTTTATATGTTACATTTTTTTGTTGTTAAACCATAGTCTTTACTTTTTTTACAGTAATTTCTTCTTTAGAATAGAAATCTTTAGTTCCTAAGTTATATACTATACTTGTTCCTTTTTATTCCTTCACCTTTTTCATTCCAAGAATCAAAAAGGTTTATCAGTAGTAACATCTTTAGTTTCAGAATTATAGTGAATATATTCTGCTTCTAAATTATTTGTTGGAGATGTATATAGAATTTTTATTTCCATATATATCTGCTTCTTTAGTTTACACTAGAATATACAAAAAGTATCTGCTTTAAGGTTTTTCACCCTTTTGTTGAAGTTACAACAACATTTACCTAAAAATCTTAAACTTTCTTATCATTTATATTGTATTCAGCTTTATCTGCTAGAACAGAATATTCAGGATTTCCACCTTTAATTTGTCCATATACATTGATTGTATCACTATTAGCTTCTTTTTCTATATAATTTACATCAAAAAAACATAGTCTTGATAAGTGAAATTTAACATCTCCTGTAACTTTGAAAACTTTGATCTGCTTTCATTTAAAACTATATCTCTACCCTTTTAGCCCAATTTCACCATACTTCATATCAAAGCCATCAGTTGCATAAAGATTTCTTTCATTTAGATTAAAAGTAAACTTTAGAAAAATGTTCCTGACATTTCCTTACCTTTTTTTCTACTTCACCAACTTGAAGATTTCTTACATCTGTAAGAGTATTGATATCTCCAATTTCTCCTATCTTATTAGATAAGGCAATATTTCCTTCCAATGTTATAGTCTTAGCTTCATTGTTGTAGTTTGCTTTATCAGCTACTATAGAAAACAGTTTATTCTTTATAACAACTCCCATCTTCTAAAAGTTATATTATCCATAGAAACAGTTGTCTTAAATTTATTTCCTAGTACCTCTATACCCTTTTTCTTCATTTTTAGCATACATAGGTTTAACTGATTCCAACTCTTGTGTTTCTTTGTTATATTTTTAATTGAGATGCTTTAATTTCCCAACCATTAGCACTTTTTTTCCTATGAATATTTAGTATCTAATGTTAAGTTTCTATCCTTATCAAGAAAGGCATTATCTCCACTTAAAAAGCATTCCTTGAATAAAAGCCTTTGCCTTTTTCAAACTTACTTTCTTTTTTTCATCTATGTAGTCAACTTGCTTTCTCTGCTTCTATACGAAGATCATCACTTTTCATAGACTGCATTGATAGTTTCAATCAATTTTCTTATATCTCCTGTTTCTTTATCAGAACCAAAAATAATTGAAATATCCCAGTACCAATGCTACTATTCCTGCTCCAATATATGCAATTTTTTTCTTAGTCATTATTTCCTCCAAGAAGAATTTTCTTTAATTCACTCAATTTTAATAAGCTTTCCAAAGGACTTAAAGAGTTTAAGTCCATAACTTTTAACATTTCTAAAACTTTTATTTCATTTTCATTTATAAGTTCAGTTTCTATTTCTTCTTCCTCTTCAAAATTATTACCAAAAAGCATCATTTGCTCGGCTTTCATTTTACTTTCTATTAAATTTTTTTCTATTTTCTAATTTTTTTAAAAATCTTTCTTGAACGATTTAAAACATCTTTAGGAACTCCAGATAATCTTGCTACTTCTATTCCATAAGACTTATCTGCTCCACCCTTTACTATCTCTCTTAAGAAAAACTACATTCTTACCATTTTCTTTTTACTTCAACTCTAAAAATTTATAGCTCTTTCAAGCTCTTTCTCAAGTTCAGTAAGTTCATGATAGTGAGTGGCAAATATAGTTTTAGCTCCTATATTATTATGGATATATTCTGTTATAGCTGTCGCTATAGATATACCATCATAAGTTGATGTTCCTCTTCCTATCTCATCTAAAGACTATGAAAGATTTTTTTCTGTCGCATTATTTAAAAATACTTGCAACCTCTGTCATCTCTAGCATGAAAGTAGATTGTCCTGTAAGCAGGTCATCACTTGCTCCAACTCTTGTAAATATTTTATCTACAATAGGAATTTTTTTTGCATAGTCTGCTGCTACATAGCTACCTATATGAGCCATTATGATATTTAAAAGCAACCTGTTTCATATAAGTTGATTTTACCTGACATATTAGGCCCTGTCAAGATAATTAAATTATTTTTTTCATCTAAAAACTATATCATTTCTTTAACATAGCTTCCACTAGCTATTAGGCTTTCAACTATAGGGATGTCTTCCACCTTTTTATTTCTAAGATATTTTCTTCACTTATCTCAGGTTTAACATAAGAATTTTTTTAGTTGCTATATGGGCAAAAATTTGAAACTATATCTAAGTTTGCTATTCTATTTGCCAATTTATACAGACTTTCTATATGCTCCTTTATCTCTGAAACTAAGTGACTTAAATAAACTCATATTCTAAGGCTTCTATCTTACTTTTTAGCTGTTATAACCTTTTCTTCATACTCCTTTAAATCAGGAACTATATATCTTTCACTGTTTACAAGGGTCTGCTTTCTAATATAGTCCTCAGGAACTAAATGCTCATTAGCCTTTAGTTACTTCTATAAAAGTATCCAAAAACTTTATTGTACTTTTATTTTTTTAAACCTTTTTATACCTGTTCTTTCTCTTTCTCTTTGCTCTATCTCAAGTATAAAGTCCTTACCAAGTTTAGATATTCTTCTAAGCTCATCTAATTCAGAATTATAACCATCTTTGATTATACCTCCCTCTCTCACTGAGAAAGGTGCTTCAACATCGATAATCAACTCTATTTTTATTGTAAATATCTAAAAGAATTTCTATATCAAGTTCAAAATATTTTCTTTAATTCCTGATGTTCTTTTAAAAGTTTATATGTTTCCAAAAGACTTTCTAATAGAATCTTTTTAATGATAAAAGATCTTTTCCATTCTCTGTACCATATATTATCTTTCCAGCTATTCTTTCTATATCATAGATATCTTTTAGCTTTTCTCTTACATTTTCTCTTAAAAAGTACATCATTAAAGAAATAGTCAACATAAAACTGTCTTTCTTTGATTTTTCTCTATATCTAAAAAAAGGATTTTTTTATAATCTTTTTTTAATTCTCTACTTCCTATAGATGTTACACAACTATCTAAAAACTCCCAATAAAGTACCCTTTGCTTTCTTCATTTCTTTTAGGTACTAAATTAAGATTATTTTTGAGTGCTGATATTCAATTCCATTATATTGTCTATATTTCTTGTACTCTATCTTTGCTAAAAGGTAGTTCATTACCCTTTTGTAAGTCATCAATATAACGTAAAAGATTAGCAGCAGCTGAAATAGCTAAATCTTTTAGATTTCAAATGAAAAAAAGCTTCCACAGATATAATATCAAAATATGAAGTCAAAGTAGTCCTCAGCTTTTTTTACATTTTTTTATCTCTGTAAATTTCACTCCTGAAAAAAAGAAATTCTTTCTTCCAAGATGCTTATATATTCAGAATAAGTCTTTTCATCAAGTAAAAATCTCACTCGCCTGTATTTTTATTTATTTCAGCTAAACCTTTTTTTCAAAGAAATTTTTTTATCTTTTTATTTCAAAAACAGAAAAATTCACCTGTTGTTATATCTGCATAAGCTATAGCTAAGATATTTTCTATTGTATTTATTTTTTTACACAGGCGATATAGTTATTATTATTTTTTTATCTAAAAAAATCAACATCAATAATTGTTCCAGGAGTTATAACTCTTGTCACTTCCCTCTTCACTATACCAGTTGCTGCCTTAGGGTCTTCCACCTGTTCACAGATAGCAACACTATAACCCTTTTTCAACTAACTTTTGCAATGTAGGAAGCCACCGAATGATAAGGAACTCCTGCCAAAGGAACATCTTGTCCTTTTTCTTTATTTCTCTTTGTAAGAGTTAATCCTAATTCTTTTTGAAGCTATTTTTTTGCATCTTCAAAAAAACATCTCATAGAAATCTCCCAATCTAAACATCAAGATTTCATTTTGATATTCTTCTTTTATTTTTTTTATATTGTTGCATTAAGGGTGTGTCTGTTGACATTTATTTACCTCTCAATTTTTTTATTTTATTACATCATTATATTTTACCAATATTAATGCAAATCTTCAAGTAATTTTATAATTTCGTCATAGTCACTTAGAGTATTTATTTTTCCTTTTTAGCCTCTGCACAATTTTTCAAGACCTTTTTAAGTACCAAGAAATATGTTTTTCTAACATCAAAAAAATAAACTGATCATCATTATCAATTCTTATTCTTTTCAAATGCTCTATTGCCATATTTATTTTTTTCATCTTTAGTAACAGGATTTTTTTACTTCTCCATATTCTAAAATTTCTCTTATATCTCTTATCAGCCAAGGGATTTCCAAAAAAATTCCTCTAGCAAGCATCACTCCATCAACATTTGAATAAGAAATCTTTTTTTCTAGAGCATCTTCAGCTGTAAATATATCTCCATTTCCCATAACTGGTATAGAAACATTGTCTTTAACTTCCTTTATGTAAGACCAATCAGCCTTTCCTGAATAAAGTTGTTCTCTTGTTCTCCCATGTACAGTTATATGGTCACAACCTACTTCTTCTGCTATCTTTTCCAATTTGAACATAGTTTTTCAGGCTCTTTATAGCCTATTCTAATTTTTTTACAGAAAGTTTTAACATCATCATTTAAAAACTGATTTAATTTCCGATAATATTCTTTTTTTATCTTTTTCAGGTTCTCTAACCAGTGCTGCTCCATAACCACAATTTACTATTTTTTTCATAGGGACAACCACAGTTTAAGTTGATATGTTTCACTCCTAAATTTTGTATATACTGTGCACTTGATTTTATTTTTTTTCAATATCTTCACCAAAAAAATTTGTACTGCATTTCCATCTCTTAGTTTTAATATTTTTCGAAATAGTTTTTATCATTTAAAAACTGAAAGTGCATTTACACTCACCATTTCTGTAAAAAAATTAAATCAGGGTTTAAAAATCTTCAAGTATACCTCTAAATGTATAGTCTGTCACTCCCTGCTATAGGAGCTATATAAATTTTTTTCATAAATTTTTCTCCATTCCTAAATATCTTTAAATTTTAACATAAAATTGCATAATATAAAAGAGAATTTCTCAAGAATATAATCTTAAAAAAATTCTCTTTTTTTATTAAAAATTTTATCTTTATTTTTCTATTTCCTGCTTTTTATTATAGGAATGTTTTGCAACTAAAGCTATTTTTTTCTAGGGTCATCATCACAAGGAGAAACCTCAATATTTAATTTAGATTTTTTTCAATTTCAACATACTTAGATAAAACTTTAAGTATATCATCTTTCATATTTTCTAAAAACTCCAGATGGTAACATTGCTCTATCTTGGATTAAGACTAGTTTTAATCTATTTTTTTAGCTTCATCTTTTTGAATTTTTCTTTTTTTAAATAAACCTGATAGTATACCTAACACTGTTATCACCTCTTAAATACGAAATTTTTATTTTTTTCTAATATACTCATTTTAACATCTAAATCTAGTAAAGGAACTTCTACTCCTTCTATTCTACTTGCAATATTCTTAAATGCTTTTTGCTGCTAAAGAATCTCCTTTATATACTAAAGGTTCTCCTTTATTTGTAGAAATAACTACATTTTTCATCATCAGGAACTACTCCTAATAATTTTACAGCTAATATATCAAGTATGTCTTCTACACTTAACATATTCTTTATCTTTTTACCATATCTATTCTTAGTCTATTTACAACAATTCTTGGACTTTTTTTATTCCTGCAGCTTCCAATAGTCCAATTATTCTATCAGCATCTCTTGTAGCTGAAACTTCAGGAGTTGTAACAACTATAGCCTCATCTGCTGCAGCTATTGCATTTTTAAAATCCTTGTTCTATTCCTGCTGGACAGTCTATTAAGATATAGTCAAAACTTTCCTTTTAAAGAAATAAAATTAATTCTTTCATTTGGTCAGTATTGACATCGTTTTTTTATCTCTTATTTGAGCAGCTGGTAATAAGACAAGATTTTGGACATCTCTTATCTTTTAATTAAAAGCTTGACTTACTCTACATCTTCCTTCAATAACATCGATTAAATCATAGACTATTCTATTTTCAAGTCCCATAACAACATCTAGATTTCTTAAACCTATATCTGTGTCTATAAGTAAAACCTTATGACCTTTGTCTGCTAAAGCAGCTCCTATATTTGCAGTCGTTGTTGTTTTTCCAACTCCACCTTTTCCTGAGGTAATAACAATAACTCTTGCTCCCATACTATATCAACTCCTCAACAACTATTTCTTGATTTTTTATTCTTGCAATCCTAAATTTATTTTTTTTGTTAACTCTTGAAGAATCTAAAAATTTCTTTTTTTGCATATCAGTTTTTGTTTTCATTCCTATAGTCAGTTGAATAGGATTGAAATAAATAGCAGTTACAAAAGCTTGTTCATCTCCATTTAATCCTGCATAGACAGTTCCATTAAGACGACCTAAAACGATTACATTTCCTCTAGCTCTTATTATAGAAGACGGGTTTACATCTCCTATTACAACTACACTTCCATCTGATTCTATTTTTGCTCCTGATCTTAAAGTTCCTCTATAAAAAAATGAGTTTTTTTCCTTCTTCCATCAATGGATTAAACTTACTTAGATCCATTGCTTGATCCTTTAGATTTTTTTATCTTTAGGTTTTTTTCTCATTTTTTTCGTTCTTTTTCATTTTTTTCAGTAAAAAAATATGAAATAACTATGTTACTATTTTTCTGTTAGGATGCCCAATTAGAATATCTTCTTCTTCACTTGTCAACTTTTCTACCGCTGAACTCTATTGCCATACGACTATTTCCAATAAAAATTCTTTTGCTTCTAATATCTTAGTTTTTTTAGAATATCACATAATTCCAAAAAAATCAGATTTTTGGGTTTAAAAGCAATTACCAATCTATCATTTTTTTACCTTTTTATAATTACCTGGTTGCTCATAATTCCACCTACATAATATTTTTTATTCTACCCATCTAGAAAAAGTATAACATAGTATGTAAAAATATTGCAAACACTAAGAAAAAAATTAGATGTTCCAGTTTTCTAGTCTTCTTCTTAATTGTTCTACCTCAAGTTTTAAATCATTCATTAAGTATTCTAAAATTTCTTTTGTTGTTTTTTCATCGTTTACCATAGCTGCAACTTGTCCTGACATGAAGCTTCCTCTTTCAGTATCCCCTTCAACAACAGCTAATCTTAAACTTCCAGTTCCTAATTTTTCAATTTCTTCTTTAGGAGCTCCACTTCTTTCAAGTTCTATCATTTCTTTTGCTAATTTATTATCAATAACTCTTACAGGGTGCCCTGTTGAAGTTCCTGTTACTACAGTTGATCTATCTTTAGCTTTTAAGATTATATCTTTATAGTTTTGATGAATTATACATTCTTTTGCTGTTAAGAATATAGTCCCACATTGAATAGCATCTGCTCCCATAGCAAAGTGCAGCTAAGAATTGTTTTCCACTAGCTATACCTCCAGCAGCTATAACTGGTATAGATACTGCATTAACTATTTGAGGAAGTAAAGCCATAGTTGTAAGAGTTCCAACATGTCCTCCACTTTCCATTCCTTCAACTATAACAGCATCTGCTCCTATCTTTTCCATTCTTTCTGCTAGTTTAACTGTAGGTATAACAGGAATAACTTTTATATTAGCAGCTTTTAGTTTATCCATAAAAGCTCCAGGGTTTCCTGCTCCAGTTGTAATAACTTTTACTCCTTCTTCAATACAAACATTCATTTGTTGCTTCTACATCTGGACGTAAAAGCATTAAGTTAACACCAAATGGATTAGAAGTTATTTCTTTAGCTTTTCTTTATATGTTGTCTTAAAAGTTCTGGTTCCATTCCTCCACCAGCAATTATTCCAAGACCTCCATCTCTTGAAACAGCTCCTGCTAATTCTCCACCTGATACCCAAGCCATAGCTCCTTGAAATATTGGATATTTAATCCCTAATAATTCACATATTTTATTATTTTTCATTAAAGTTTCCTCCATATATTTTAAATTTATTTCTCCATACATAAAGATACCCTCAGGAAGATATGCATATACTATACATCTTAGTGCTGCTTCCTTCCAGATCTGACATGGTTCGATGATAATATATCATATCCCCTAAGGGCAATATATATTATCATTTTTTTATTTTTTTATTTGTCAATATTATGCACCAATTTTATTTAAAAAAGTCTTCTTTTATTTGTTCTCTTATCTTTTGATTTTTAAAGAAGAGTTTTTCTCCATTTAAAGATTTCATCAAAAAAATTTCAACTATATTAGTCTTAATTTGTAATGTTCTTGAATCAGTGTCATAACTATAATAAATTTCACCAGTATTTAATTCTTTTTAATAGAGGTGCTATTATTTCTCTAGTAACTTCATCTTCTATTTTCATAGTTTCAATTATTTTTTTGCAACATCAAGTTTCATATCTTTTAGATGTATACTTCCATTTATAACTAAATGAGAACCATCTGTTTTTAAATTTTGGAATAAAACTCCTTGTCCACCTTGTAATAAATCGCTTCCTAAATCTTTTAAATCAGCCTCAGGAATATTCAAAGTTGACTCTGTAAGCTCTGTATCAAAGTTAATGAAACCTTTAAATTCACCTATAGTATTTCCTTTTTTTCTCCAAATAATTTAAACTCAGTATTATCTGTGTCCTTTGAAAGTCTTGTTGAGAAATTCTTAACTTCACCATTAAAACTAATTCCATAAACATTAGAAGTGATACTTATACTATTAAAGAATAGTTCCCATACATCTTCATCATCTAGTTTAGAATCTTTTTTTCTTTTCTAACACGAATTTCATCAAGAATATTTCTATATTTCAAAGAAAGATTATATATCTTTTTGTTCATAAACTAAGTTTAAATACATGTTGATATAACCATCTAAATCAAATAAAAACAAGTTTATTTCTATTTAAGAAGTTTCTTACAACTCTATCTAGTGATTCTTCTAGAGTCATTCCATCTTTAAGTTCATCTTCAGTCTTACTTTTCAAATCTTTAATATCTAAATCTTGTCCAAGTTTCTTTTGTACTTTTTACCAATATTAGATATTTCTCCAACTACTTCTGAAATATTTAAATTCTTTTCAGTACTTTCTTTAATATTCTTTTATGCTTTGTTTTATCTTTTTCAAGTTCACTAAGATCTGTTCTATTACTTAAATTTCTTGAAAAAAACTTCATTTAAATTTAAATGATTTTCTTCTATTTTATTCAAATAAAGATTTTTTAAGTTCTGTTAGAACTTTTTTTCTCTTAGCTTTTTCTTCAGCTTCAGTCACTTTATTTTTCAAAAAAACAACCATATCTTCTTCAGGATTATAATCATATTTTGCATCTCCAAAGAAAGATATTCCTTCTACTTTCTGCATCATCAAAAGTTATTATTTTTTTTTCTAAAGTTTATATTGTAATAACTTTTTTTAATTTATCAATAGAAATAAAGACTTCTTCTTCATTTAAGTTACTCATAATCTTTACATCCTTTTAAAGTAATGTAACGTTCAAAAATAATCTAAATCCAAACTACCTATTGTAACTTCTGCATTATTTGCCTGAGACATTTTTTTCTTTCTAAATAAGCTTTTTAACAAAAATATCTCTTGCAAAAAAACAGGATGGTAACTGAAATAACAATAAATAGTAATAAAAAAACCTATAAATTTTTTTCATATAACCTCACCTATATATATTTTCTAATTATTAATTTGATTTTTTTCTTTTTTTAGTTATGCCATTTTTCTTCCACAATCTTAAATTTTTCCATACTTTTTAATTATTATAGTATCTCCCACAGCTATCTTAGTACTCTTTTTCTCTTTCTACCTCATAATTTAATTGTACATTTCCTAAATCTATGTAGTTTGTACCTAAAGTTCTAGATAGATTAGTTAGTTCTGCAACCAAGCTATCCAATCTTAAAGATGCTAGAGTTATATTTAATTCTTGGTATTCATTTTGAGGGTATCTCACTTTCATCTATTTCTATAATTTCAACAGGTGAAGAATTTACTCTCAAAAAGATTCTCTTTTAAAAAATCAAACATATTCTCTAATATAATACCATAACAATGACCATTTTTTTAACAATTAAATCTCCTAAACTTTCTCTTTTTTTAAACCTAAAGCTAAGATATTCCCTAAATAATGCTTGTGTTCCAAGTCTATAAATTTAGATTTCTTTTTCTATTTTAAAGTATTTCACAGGAAAAAAACAAATCTTCTTCTGTAAAAATCTTTTGGATAGACTGCCAATAATTTTTTTCACAGTCTTCATTTAGACCCTTAAAAGAGAAATTTAGTTCATGATGTTTCAACTTATTAAGTTGAGATATTGGAAAAAAATTGTTTACTATATACTATCATATCAGTTTTTTTCTGCTAAATTAATACAATTTTTCAATTTTTTTCTAAATTATTATTTGTTTTATCTATATTTTTTTCATAATAGATATTCTATCATTTTTCTAAAAATAAAATAAAAAAAGTCCATTTTTTTATATGGACTTTTTTTGTGGGATTAGCATATCTATTATTTTTTTCATTATTATTATGGGAAATTACCCTTCTCATTTAAGAGAAGGGCCTTTTTTTCTTTCTGGGGAGAGAAAAAATTTTTATTATCTATAACCTTTAGACGAGACCCCCTAGAAAAAAAGTTTAAAAAGTTTTTTTAAAAGTTTTTAAAAAATTTTTAAAAATTTTTTTATGATAAGAATTGAAGCTTTTATATAATTAGCTTTATAGAGTTGGAGTATAGTAAAAAAACAAGTGAACTTGCATCTAAATTTTTAGATAAAAAAATCAAATAGAGTGAGCCGAGTAAATCTCGACGTGTCTGAACGTAGTGAGTTGGTCGAATTTACAGCGAACTCTTGATTTTTTTATCGTTAAGAAATTTAGCTAGCAATGAGCTGTTTTTTTACTATCTCATATTTATAAATCTTTGCTTTTAGCTTCAAAGCTTATCATTATTGGACTTCCATCGAAAACCAAAATGCTTCTCTAAATTTATTTTCTATATATCTTGCATAAGAGAAATGTATAAGTTCTGGATAATTACAGAATAAAACAAATTTTTGGTGGTGCAACAGAAACTTGAGTTGCATAATTGATTTTTAATCAATCTACCCTTTCTTGTTGGTGGGTTATTCATTAGGATAGCATCTTTTAATACAGTGTTTAAAAAGTCCTGTTGAAATTCTCTTTGTATATTCTTCATAAATTCTATCAGATATTTCAAGAAGATTTGTAGTTCTTTGTCCTGTTAGAGCTGAAATAAACTCTATAGGAGCATAAGATAAGAATGGTAGCTCAGCATACAATTCTTCTTTTCATTTTTCTTCATAGTTACATTATTTTTTTATTTTCTACCAAATCCCACTTGTTCATTACAACTATTATAGGTTTCAATTCTTCAGCAGCTATTCCTGCTATTCTCTTGTCTTGTTCTGTTAGACCTTCTTTAGCATCCAACATTAAGATACATACATCTGCTCTTTTTTTATACTTTTTTTAATGCTCTCAACACAGAATAGTATTCTAAGCTTTCTTCAACCTTAGATTTTCTTCTTATACCAGCTGTATCTATTATCATATATTTATTGTCTTTATATTCAATTAAAGTATCTATGGCATCTCTTGTTGTTCCTGCAATATCACTTACTATTGTTCTTTCTGAACCTGAAAGTTTATTAACCAATGAAGATTTTCCAGCATTAGGTTTTCCTATAACAGCCAATTTTAAAAACATCTTCATCTTCTTCAGGGAAATCCATTCTTCCTATAATTTCAACAACTATATCTAGCATATCCCCTAAGTTTACTTTATGTTCTCCCTGATATAGGAACAAGATATTCAAAACCTAATCCATAGAAATCATAAATATCATCTTGTTGTTCAAAAATAATTATCTATTTTATTTACACACAAGATAACAGGTTTATTTTTTTCTTTCTTAGTATATATGCTATCTCATCATCCAAAGGATTAAGTCCTGCTTTTTCCATCCACAACAAACAAAAATAACATCTGCTTCATTCATAGCAACTTCTGCCTGTTCTTTTTATTTTAGTCATTAAGAAATCATTGTTTCTTGGTTCTAGTCCTCCTGTATCCACTATTACAAATTCTGAACCACTCCACTCTGTATCTCTATATAATCTATCTCTTGTTACTCCAGGTAGGTCGTCCACTATAGCTATCTTATCTCCAATTAAATTATTGAAAAAGAGTAGATTTTTCCAACATTGGGTCTTCCTACTATTGCAATTATTGGCTTCATATTATCACCTCTATATTTTTTTATATTTTCATTATAGCATAAATTATTTTTCTAACATATTCTAACATATTCTAACAGTGTTAGGAAGTTAGAAATATGTTAGAATATAAAAAAAGTGTAGCTAATAGCAATAACTACACTTTTTCTCTTTAAATTATTGTGGTCCTATTTCTTTTTATCAGTTTATCCCACTTCTCTAATTCTTCTTTGGCTTTTTTTCATCTCCCTCTGAACTTCTTTTTTTCTAATTCAGTTGAGATTTTTTTATTATTTCACCCATTTTTTTCTAGAAGCACTTGAGCATCCTTTTTCACTTCTTGTTTCTTCTGCTTTTTCCATAGCTACTTTTTATTTCTTTTTATCATTTTTTTTCTTTAGTACTTTGACTTGTGTATGGAAATTTTTTTCTCCACATGCCACTAAGCCTAAAACCATTACCATTAATATTAATATTTTTTTCATTTCTTCTCCTAAACCATAGTTCCTAATTGTTTTCCACCTATCAAATGGAAATGGATATGAAATACTGTTTGTCCTCCATGTTCATTGCAGTTAGAAACAACTCTATAACCATCTTTGTCTATTCCAAATTCTTTTTGCTAATTTTTCCTATTACTCTATATACTTTTCCAATTAGTAACGCATCTTCATCACTTATATCATTGATAGTTGGAAATTTCTTTTTTTAGGCACAACAAGTACATGAATAGGTGCAACTGGTGCTATATCTTTAAAAAGCAATTACATCATCATCTTCATACACTATATCTGCAGGAATTTCTCTATTTATAATCTTTGTAAATAATGTTGCCATCTTATCACCTACTTAAAATTTAAAAATAAATTACAAGCTTCTATTTCATCTATTCTCTTTTGATGTCTTCCACCTTCAAAAAGAAGCAGCTAAAAAAATTCATCAACTATATCTAAAAGCTAAAACATCTCCAACTATTCTAGCACCCTAAAAGCTAAAAATATTTGCATCATTGTGTTGTCTTGTTAATTTTGCCATAGTTGTATTTGTACAGTTTGCAGCTCTTATACCTTTAATTTTGTTAGCTGCTATAGAAATTCCTATACCAGTTCCACAAACTAAGATACCAAAGTCAACTTCTTTATTAACTACACTATTTTGCAACTAAATGACCATATTTTTGGATAATCAACACTTTCTGTACTGTTAGTTCCAAAATCTATAACTTCTATTCCTTCTTTTTTTGCTTAGATGTTGTTTTTATTTTTTTCTTTTAATTCAAATCCACCGTGATCTGCACCTAATGCTATCTTTCATACTATATTACTCCTCATTTTCGTATTCATGAACATGACCATGATCTAATTCTTCATCAGTAGCTTCTCTTACATCAGTAACTTCTACTTCAAATAATAAGTTTCTTCCAGAGAATGGATGGTTAGAATCTGTATAAACTTTATCTCCATCAATTTCTGTTATAACAGCTACCATTTCACTTCCATCTTCTAGTTCTACTACGAATTCCATTCCTTCATAGATATCTTCAAAAATCTGCGAAATCAGCCTTTGTTAACTCTTCAACTAATTCTTCATCATAGTCTCCATAAGCTTCTTCCATAGGTATTTCAATTGTTGTTTTTGTATCCTTTTGATCTGCTATCTAATGCTGCTTCTATTTTTTTGGTAGAAATAATCCCATACCTTGAATATAATAATAAGGACCTAATTCAGCTGTATCTTCAATAATTCCTTTGTATCTGCATCATACACTTTATAATCCAATGCTACAACTTTGTTTTCACCTATTTTCATTATACCACCTCTTTTTTTAGTTTGTACTCTTAGCATATCATATATTTTTGTAAAAAAAGAAAATAGCTATTTTAGAAAACATATTTTTTTCTTAACTATTTCAACATTTTTCTTTAGATGTCAATTTTCTCTAAAATTAATAGTGACAAGTCCAGAGCATTAGCTGGTCCTGAACAAGTAAATAGATTTTTCATCTACAACAATTTCTTTCTTTCTTCAGGAATCACATCAAATTTTTTTAATTGATTAAAAATATCTTTTTATTATCTAAAAAGATAAGTTGTCACCCTCTTATTTTTTTATTTCTCTTGTTTCTACTAAATTGATAACAGCTGTACAAATAGCTACAATAATTTTTGTTATTCTCAGAAAAAAATATTTAACTAATTTTTTTAAATATTTTCATTTTCCTTATCCTTAAAAGAAAATTAGCTCCACCAAAACCACCTGGTATAACTAGGGCATCATAAGAGAAAAATCTCTTCTATATCATTTTCTGTAACAAGCTTTTCTGCTTTTTAAAAGTTCCTCCCCAAGTACATTTAATCTCTTCTTTATATGAAATTGTTTCCACCTTTATATCTCTAAATTCTTTTTAAGCCAACTATATTATTCCAACCAAAGATATCTGTAAAACTTGCTATCTCAAAAAGTTCTGCTACCCTCAAATAGAAATACTGCTATTTTTTTCATATTTCACCTTTTTCTTTCTCATTTTTTTCTCAATTATATTTTTATTATATAGCTAAATTACAATTAATTTTTTTCAAAAATTAATAAAAATATAGTATAATAAGATTATTAAAAAAATTATTTTTAGGAGGAGTTTAATGAAACCAGAAGTTAGAGATGTAATAAATAATATTAACAGATTTATACAAGAACAAAAAAATATATTAATGTTAGTAGCAATTTAAAAAAATGGAAGAAAAATGTTGTTGCTAGAAATTTAAATGGAAAAGGATCCTGAAGTTGTAGCTGAAGTTATGGAAAAACTTAGAACTTATCTTTAAAGAAATTTCTGAAGTTCATAATGCTGGTCAAGCTGATGAATATACAGAAAGATATTACTATTTAAGTGATAAATTTCTATACTGATATGAAAACAATTTAAAAATTGATTTTTTTTATTAATTAATAAAATTTTTTTACTTGTATTTAACAAAAAAACATAGTATAATACTAACGGTCCATTGTAAAATATGTGTCTCTTTGAAGCTTAATTGAATATTAATTTAATTATGTTATTTTTTTAATAGGTATAAAAAAATCATTTTGGAGGTTTTTTTAAAATGGCAAATTCAAAAATCAGCTAAAAAGAGAGTATTAGTAGCAGAAAGAAATAGAGTTAGAAATCAAGCAGTTAAAAACTAGAGTTAAAACTATGGCTAAAAAAAGTTTTAGCTACATTAGAACTTAAAGATGTTGAAGCTGCAAAAAAACAGCTTTATCAGTTGCATACAAAGAATTAGATAAAGCAGTTAGCAAAGGAATTTTTAAAGAAAAAAATACTGCTTCTAGAAAGAAAGCTAGATTAGCAGCAAAAGTTAATTCTTTAGTAAATTCTCTTTAAGTGAAAAATCAACTCAGAAAAAGTAAAAGGAGTTTTTATGACTCCTTTTTTTCTTGTAAAAAAATATTGAAATTCTAATATAATTTTTGTTATAGAGTTCATTGTTTGGGAGGTTATTGTTATGATTGAAAAAGATAAAAAAATACTCGTTCACACAGAAAAATTTACAGATAAAAAAATCTCAAAAAGAAGAAATTTTTAAAAAAATTCTAGAAGGAGCTAGATATTCTTCATCAGCTAAGAATTCTCAATTTTTAAGATACTCTTACACTGTAGATGATGAAAAATGTAAAAAAACTTTTTTTCTGCTATTGCCTTTAGGGAGGATCTACTAAAACTTGAAGATAAAGCTACTCTTGAAGAAAGACCAAGAGCCTATATATTAATTTCAGCAAAAAAAGATACTAATATCCCTGATTTTTTTACAATATTTTTGATGTAGGAATAGCTTCTCAAAAACATTGCTTTTACTTGCTAATGAGCTTGGCTATGGAGCTTGTATAGTTATGTCATACAATAAAAAAATGTTTTTTTAAAGAAGTTTTAGAACTTCCTGAAGATTATGAAACAAAGAGCAGTTATAGTTTTAGGAGAAGCTAAAGATATAGTAAAACTTATTGACTCAAAAAGATGAAAATGATACTAAATATTTCATTGAAAAATGGAACTCATTATGTACCTAAATTACCTTTTAGATAAAATTCTTCTTTAATCTTCGTTTTTTTATAAAGAAAAATATGATATAATAGTGTAATTTAATAGTGGAGGTTTTATAATGAAAAAAAGGTGGAATTATTATACTTGACTTTGGTTCTCAATATAATCAACTGATTGCAAGAAGAGTCAGAGAAATGGGAGTTTATGCTGAAGTTGTTCCCTTTCATGAAGATGTTGATAAAAATTTTTAGCTAGAGAGCCAAAAAGGAATTATACTTTCTGGTGGTCCTGCTTCTGTTTATGCTGAAGGTGCTCCAAGCTTGGATATAAAATTATTTGAACAAAAATATCCCAATTTTAGGGCTTTTGCTATGGAATGCAACTTATAACTCATTTACATGGTGGAAAAGTTGCAAGAGCAGATAAACAAGAATTTGGTAAGGCTGAATTAGAGCTTGATGATAAAGACAATTGTCTATACAAAAAAATATTCCAAATAAAACAACTGTTTGGATGAGTCATGGGGATCATGTTACTGAAATGGCTCCTAACTTTCAAGATTATAGCTCATACTGATTCTTCAATAGCAGCTATTGAAAAATAAAGATAAGAATATCTATGCTTTCCAATATCACCCTGAAGTTACTCACTCTCAACATGGTTTTTGATATGTTAAAGAACTTTGTTTTTTTGGAATAGCTAAGGCTGAACAAAAACTGGTCTATGGAAAACTATATTGAATCAACTGTAAAAAAAGTATAAAAAGAAACAGTTGGAAATAAACAAGTTATCTTAGGATTATCTGGTGGAGTTGACTCATCTGTTGCTGCTGCACTTATAAATAAAGCAATAGGTAGACAATTAACTTGTATCTTTCGTTGATACTGGTTTACTTAGAAAAAGATGAAGCTAAACAAGTTATGGAAGTTTATGCTAAAAAAACTTTCGACATGAATATTAAGTGTGTAAATGCTGAAGAAAGATTTTTTTATCTAAACTTGCTGGAGTAACTGATCCAGAAACAAAAAAAGAAAAAAATTATAGGAAAAGAATTCGTTGAAGTATTCAATGAAGAAGCTAAAAAAATTGAAGGTGCTGAATTCTTAGCACAAGGTACTATATATCCAGATGTTATTGAATCTGTTTCTGTTAAAGGGACCATCTGTTACTATAAAAATCTCATCACAATGTTGGAGGTCTTCCAGAAGATTTAAAAATTTGAATTACTTGAACCTTTAAGAGAATTATTTAAAGATGAAGTTAGAAAAGTTGGTAGAGAATTAGGTATCCCTGATTATATGGTTGATAGACATCCATTCCCAGGACCTGGTTTAGGAATCAGAATCTTAGGAGAAGTTACTAAAGAAAAAAGGCTGATATTCTAAGAGAAGCTGATGCAATATTTATAGAAGAATTAAGAAAGGCTGATTTATATAACAAAGTTAGCCAAGCCTTTGTTGTTTTTACTTCCTGTAAAAATCTGTTGGAGTTATGGGAGATGAAAGAACTTATGAATATACTGCTGTTTTAAGATCTGCTAACACTATAGATTTTATGACTGCAACTTGGTCACACTCTGCCTTATGATTTCTTAGAAAAAAAGTTTCTAATAGAATTCTAAATGAAGTTAAAGGAATTAATAGATTGACTTATGACATTTCATCTAAACCACCTGCAACTATTGAGTGGGAATAAGATTTTTAACAGAAATTTTTTTACTATTACGATTTTTTTATATTCTATTCAACTATATTATATACAAGAAGCTATAGTATTTTTAATTATCTTTTTTTATAATCAACTATGAGTAATATATAACTAAAAAAATAGAGTAGAATTTAAACTTTTTTTATATCTAAATAATTTGATGGAGGTAATTGTAAATGAAAAATAGAGTAAATTGGTTTTTATCTCATATACTCTTTTTTTATTCATAATAGTTTCTGCAGCACTCTTGACATATTTTTGAAAAACAAAGAAAAATAATATATATAATTTTATAACTAATTCTCTTTCTTTTGCTTCTCTCCCAGCTTTTATTTATATCTTGCATGGTAATAATAAGTGTAAAGGATGTTCAAGAAGAAATAAAAAATAAATGAGTATATATCAGTTCTAGCTGACTTTGAAAGTAATGCCAGAATCTATTTTTTTATAATAATTATTCTGGTCATAATGGTTTTTAGGACAATTGAAGCAGTTAAATAAAGATATAGATATAGTCATTAAACAAGAGATGGGAGAAAATAGTAATGAAGTATTAACAAGAATGGTAACTACTTCTAGAGAATGTGTAAAAATATAAAAAAAGTTTTTCTTATATTGATGCTCATATTAAAACATTTGAATTAAAGAAAATTTCTCTAAAAAAATATACAGTCAGAAGAAGAAGTAAAACAAAAAAAGCATATCTTTCATTTTCAAGTGAAAACAAAGAAAAAAACTACTTGAATTACTCAATAGGCTCTATTCTGAAAAAGAAAAATCTTAGAATCAACTGATTTGGATATTTTATCTGATTTGCTATGTGAGTATGACAAAAATATGTGAAACATTACATTCTAATATTCGCAGAGAGATTTCAGCTTATAATGGCAAGAATACAGAATTTACTAATGAGGAGGAAAAGGATTGATGAGTAATTCAGTTAAATATATTGAAATTAATCAGCCCATAGGTACTATGTATCTTGTAAAATTGCAAGCTACAATTGTAGCTAAAATTTCAGCTACTAATACTAGAAAAAGCATATAATGATAATCATATAAAAGAATATAAGGGTATTCAAAGAAAACTTGAGATAAATAGAGTTTATGCTATAGCAGATTATTGTTCAACTAAAAGATGCTATGTTTCCCACTCCTATTATACTATCTGCTCCTAGTGATAAATTTAAGATTGATACTAAAAAAATCAAACTATTGAAATTCCTGATGATGATATATATTGTTCTATAATTGATGGTCAGCATAGAATTGAAGGTATTAAAAAAATCTGGATTAATTGAAAAAAATTTGAATTATTTGTGGAATTTATTTTTGATACTGATCCTGCAAGAGATGCATATTTATTCTCCATAATTAATGGAAATCAAAAAAACCTGTCTCAAAAATCTTTGATATATGATTTATATGGAGTATCAAAAAGCAAGAACAGTAGAAAAAAATTTGTAATAAAAGTAATGAGAGAACTCAATACAAATGAGTTATCAAAAATGAATGGTAGAATCAAAATGTTAGGATTTAAAGATGAATTTTTCACCTGAAGGAGTAGTTTCTCAGGCTCGTCTAATTGATGAATTAATTAAACATGTAACAGATGATAAGGATCAAGATAATTATGATATTGAAAGAGGTAATTTTATGCGGGAACTTTCCCTAAAGAATATATATTTAGAAAGTTTTTTTCTAAAAAAATGATGATACCAGTATTGTTTCTGAAAAATATCAAATTTTTTTCAATAGCTGGTTGAATTCAATTAAAAAAATATAAATTATCTTCTGACTTAACTATATTGGAAAAGAGTTTGGGATTTTCTGCTGCTTATAGATTATTAAAAACTTTTATATAATTTACCAAATATTCTCGATTCTATTATTAAAGAACCAAATAACTATGAAGATGTTCTCGATTCTATTATTAAAGATTTTTTTCAAACATACTTTTAGATAAAAAAAGGATTTTCTAGTAGTGAGTCAGGTATAGTGGATTTACTTTATACTCTTGTAAAGATTGGGATAAATCTTAATTTTTTTAAAGTTTCTTACCTTGAGAATTTCTATACTGATTCACAAATAAAAAATTAACAATATTGTGTTTTAAATACTGTTTGATAAAATTATAAAAAGAGAATTAGGACATTCTTTTTAAGTGTTTAAGGGGGATATTATGAAAAAGCCTATTGTAGCTTTAATATATGATTTTGATAAAAACTTTATGTACTCGTGATATGCAGGAATATGGTTTTATTCCTAAAATAAATATGAAATCTTCTGAATTTTTGGAAAGAAGTTAAAGATTTAACTGATAGTGAAGAAATGGATAATATATTAGCATATATGTATAAGATGGTTGATAAAAGCTAGAGAAAAATAAAATCTCTATAAAAAAAGAAGATTTCAACAAATTAGGAGAAGGTGTAGAATTTTTTTCTGGAGTTGAGAGTTGGTTTGATAGAATAAATAAATATGGAAATTCAAAAGGCGTTAGAATTGAACACTACATAGTTTCATCTGGTATAAAGGAAATTATCGAAGGTACTTCTATTGCAAAATATTTTAAAAATATATGCTTGTGAATTTATGTATGACTATACCAATTCTATTATATAGCTCTAAGTTTGCAATTAACTATACTGCAAAAACACAGTTTTTATTTAGAATAAATAAAGGAGTTTTAAAAAATTGATAGCTCTAGTGCAGAAAAAAATTAAATAATTTTACTCCAGAAAACCAAAGAAGAATCCCATTTAGAAATATGATATATATTGGTGATGGGTTAACTGATGTTCCTTGTATGAAATTAGTAAATTCTTATGGTGGAAAAATCTATTGCTGTATACAATGAAGAAAAACGGAAAAAAACTTCTGCTGAATTGTTGTTAAAACATAAAAGAGTTAATTTTTATTGTACCTGCTGATTATGAAATCAACTCTGAAATAGAACAAATAGTTAAAGCTATCATAAAAAAAGTACAGGCTGTTTCAGAATTAGATGATTATATCCCCAAACTAGATAATTAACAAGATAAATTTTATGCCCTAAAAATAACCCATTTGCTACTTGCTTGTGCTAACAATCTTGTCACACCACATCCATCACCACAAGCATAAATATTGAGTAAACCATTTATTTTAAAAATCTGGTTATTTGTCAAATAGTGTTGATAAAAAAAGTTTAGACTATGACTTGACATAATTAAGAGAATTTTTGAGAATAAAAAACTTAAAAATTCTCTTTTTTTACTATTTCTTCAAATCTTTTAAAAGTTATTATGTTTTTATTGCTTGAATAATATCTTGATGTACATTAAAGTTAGCCTCTAATTCAGGACATTTATCTAGTAGATAATCTACTTTATCTTTGCTACTAAGTTTGCGCTTAAAAACTTTGACAATAATAGTTTACTCGACAAAGATTAGGATAATATTTTAACAATGATTTCCAAAAATAGCTTTAGTTTTCTCTTTAATGAGTCATCTTTAATGGAATTCATAATAGATATTCTAGTTTGATTAAATGCTCTATTAACAAGATTAACTATATGAAATTTATCTATTACTATTTTTTTGCATTAGGAAAGATAGAATTAACTAGACTAATGTATGGAGTGTACATATCCATGCAGATATATTTTGTATTATTTCTAACTTCTAAAGAAAAATCTTAAAAAAATATTCTGTGAGAGAATGGAGTCTTCTATCTTCCACGATATCGATAATGTTCTTACTGTGATAGTCAGCAAAAAAATAAAGGATATAGCGCCATCAATATTTTTTTAAAAAGACTTAAATTCATCAATACAAACAGCTTCTGGTAAATGTTCTCTATTAACTTTAAAAATCAGAATAACAGCTATCCATGATTCTTTTGTACAGAAGTAATAGAAATATTATATCTCTTAGCGATAGATGTAAGTGATATATTTTCTTTAAGTTCAAGAGCAATAGTATACTTAAGACTATTAGATATGTTAGAGCTATCACTGACAATATTAGTGGAAGGAGAGAAAGTTTTTCTACAATCCCTACACATATGTCTTTGTATAGTAAACTCAAGTTCAACATTGTAATTTTTGAATAGGAATATATTTAATTTTACGATGTCTTGACCCATTTTTTTAACAACATTTTTTTAGAATTACAATTAGGGCAAGCGCAGTAATCAGCCTTAAGAAATCCTTTTAAAAAACTTTAACTAGATAATTACCTTTTTTTGAGTAACTTGACAATATTCTCCTTCTGGAAAAGAAATATTATCATCTTGAATATTTAAGAAATTTTTGATAAGATTAGATAGAGACAATGAAATCACTTCCTTTTATGGTTATTTTGAGCGATTTAATTTTAACAGGAAAAATTTTTATTGTCTCAACTTTTTTTAATCTATATTAACTCCAAACATTATACATTAAGAAAAAAACGACAATAAAATGTCGGTTTATATTTGATAAATGTCAGAAATGTGATATGATAATCATATTGAAGGAGGACTATAATGAATAGATATATTGAATCAGAAAACACTAGAATTAAAAGAAAGATACACAGATACAATTTCAAAAAGAAATAGTTTCTTTTCTAAATAGTAGTGGAGGAACTATTCTTATTGGTATAAAAGATGATGGTACTGTAATTGGTGTGAATAACATTGACGAGGTTCTTAGAAAAAAATATCTGATATCATAACAGCTCAAATAGAACCAAACCCACAAGATGAAATTACTTCAGAACTTAAGTTTGATGAAGGAAAAACAATTATTGCAATTAATATAAAGAAGTGACAAAAATCATATTTATTGCCAAAAAATATGGTTTTTTTCTTCTGCTGGCTGTACCATAAGAATAGGTACAACTTGTAAGGAGATGACTTCTGAGCAAATTAAAATCAGATATGAGAAAAAAATTTATAGATACTGAATATATGCTTAAGAAAAAGAGCAAATTTTTTTCTGATTTATCATTTAGAGAACTTAAAAATATATTATTCTGAAAAAAAGGATATCATTTAGAAGACAAATCTTATGAATCAAATTTGAATTTAAAAATGATGCTGGAGAATATAATTTACTTGCTGAATTATTGTCAGACAGAAATAATGTTCCTTTTTATTTTTGTCAAATTTAAAGGAAAAAAACAAAGCATCAATATCTGAAAGAAGTGATTATGGTTATGGTTGTATTTTTAACAACCTATGGAAAGATTAAAAAATAGATTACAAGCTGAGAATATTTGTATTTCTAATACAACAATCAGACCAAGAACAGATATATATTTATTTGACTTTGATTGTGTTAATGAGGCAATTCTTAATGCTTTTAGTTCATAATGATTGGACAGTTACAGAACCACAGATTTCAATGTTTTGTGATAGACTTGAGATACTTTTCTCATGGAGGTCTTCCTAACGGAATGACAAAAGAGCAATTCTTTGATGGAATCAGTAAACCTAGAAATACCACATTGATGAGAATTTTTTTAAATATGGGACTTACTGAACATACTGGACATGGTATTCCCTACAATCGTAGAAAAAAATACGGAAAAGAAGTTTTTTTGAAATTCAAAGTAACTACATACGTTGTACTATTCCTTTTCAAAAAAAGAAGTTTTTGGAGCAAATAAATAACGAAAAATGTCGGTTTGAATGTCGGTTTGAATGTCGGTTTAAATAAAAACTGAAAAAGAAAGTGATAGAGATTTTAATAGAAAAATACAAGTGTTACATCAGCTGAACTTGCAGAAAAAAATTGGCGTAACAAAGAGAACTATTGAAAGAGCATTTAAATCCTTGCAAGAAAAAGAAAATAATAGAAAGAATTGGTTCAAAAACGTGATGGAAATTGGATTGTAATTAAATAAAAAGTCAATTATATTGGTAAGATGCTTGTAGCTGTTAATAAAGGAGTGGTTAAAAAAATGTTTAAATTACTGTTAGATGCTATTACATCACTTGGAACTGCAGAAGCTCAAAAATATACTGATTTCAGCAGGAGAAAGCATAGTAAAAAAATGTAAAGAATCTTATACATGGAATAAATTAATTGTTGGAACTGGAGACTTTTTTTATAAAAAAAGTGAGAAAGAAAAAGCTTTATTTTTTTTAAAGACTTAGAGTCAGTACTCTCAAAAAAATCTATCAAAAAAATTGCAAAAGGATTTAAAAAAATGAAGATGGTTATGATTTGAAAGATAAACTATACAGCTCTCTTATGCAATTAATGCGAAAAATATAAGATCCCTTATGAAGTTGCTGAATTCTACACAATGAGACTCATATATGCTATACTGGAACAGTTAAGATATATAAGCCCTCAAAAAAATATGAGCACTACTTTCTTAAAGAATGGAGAGATGAACAGGAAAAAGTTTTTTTAGAGTTGCAGAATCGTATTGATAAAATGTCAAAAAGATCTTACAATTTATAATCATGAGCAAATTTCGATTATATCCTCAGGAAAAAAATGGATATCACTCTTAGAAGAAGTACACATTGTCCATCTATTGGCATTGAGTTTTTCATTATTGATGATGAACACTTTCAGAATAAATTTGAGACTTTGAGATATAATGAATTAGTATTTATAAGAGGTCGTAATAGAGAAGAAACTATTTTTTTGTATTCTTAATGAATTATGGAGACTCAATGAGAAGCGTCCTATCTATATTGTAAAAAGTTTAGAGTCTTGGAACAAACTTCAAAAAAATGGAAAAATAAAGGAAATATCTATATTCCTTGGTTTTATGCTGATGAAATAGTACTATTGAGGACAATACTAATATTTTTTTGTAATTGATGAAAAACACCCCTGTATTTACTAATAATATTTTTAGAATTACGACCAAGGACACTCAATACTATATCAAAAATATTTAGAAGATGCAGGATTAGAATACAACAAAGTGTATTCTTTATTATCTGATACACATGGGCTATATAGCCAGATGAAAAAAAGCAGATATTTAAAGGAGAATTTTTAAAAAACTCCTGCTTGGATGACTGGAATAAGTGAAAAAGCAAAAAAAGACATGTCTTCTTATAGGAAGTTGGGAAGAAATTGAAGGTGATAAGTTAATCATTGAATCTTTTATATGAAAAATTCATATGATAAGTTTATTGAGGAGATTCTTCCATATACAAAAAGGAGAAGATCCATTTTTATACATGGTTAAACGTGGAGATTTTGTATCATATTATTTAGCAAGTACTGAAAAACATTTGGAGTTATCTTAATGTATTAACTAATGAAAAAAATTTGGAACTTATTTGTTTCAACTGTATTTGAAGTTATTAATGAATCTGAGAATTTATTTACTTATGATAGCCATGAAAGATTTATTGCACAGATTAAAGGTGAAAAAAATTATTTTTGGTCAGAAACAATACGAAAAAGGAATGTTAAAAAAACTTTACTTATAAAAAGGGGTATTCTATGATGATAAAGAAACTCAATTATCTCTTAATAGTTTAGTTGAAAAACATTTTAAAATGTATCAAAAACTGAAAAAAACAGTGGATTTATATATCAAAATTCTGGACAGAACTATGTGAGATTTCTCCTATAGTGGTAATAAATAGAATTGAACATGAATGGATTGAAAAATACAGGATTGCTCTCTCTCTTTCAGAAGCAATCAAATAACTTTCTTTTTGAGAGAAATTCTTATATAGATATTTTTATGGGGGATTGAACAGCTTATCACACAAAAAAATTTTTTGGTTAGCTTTTTAGATGGTTACTAAAAATTAGATTCTCAACAATTTGAATATAAATCTAATTCTCCTAAGGATATATTTGCAAAGATATTTTTGTACATGGATGAATTGCTCTCCTTTACAGAGTGCTGAAGAAAAAGATTAGGGCAGCTAAAATAGCTTTCAAAATTGATTATAATAATGCATGGGAATATTTATTTTCAGCAATTGATCACGGTACATTTACTAATTTATCAGTACCAAAAATATCGTGAGCATTATAAATCACATTCTACAACAATAGAGGAAATGACAAAGACACAGTTAGGATATCTGAAATTATTAATGAAACATATGGATTTTTTTCAGTAAAGCGTTGGAAAAAAATACTTGAATTATCAAGTCGCTTAACAATTGATCTCCGAAAAGAGTATTTTTAAACAACTTTCTTACGAATTAACCCAAATGTCTGATGAAGAAACAATACAAATTAAAAAAATGAAATACGTTCTCTTATTTATAGACATAGGTATTTTGTATCCTCTAACTGGTCAATGTCTGAAAACAATATTGTTGAATATGAAAGACTTCTTGATAAAAATACATATTAATACATCAGAATATGAATATGCTTATTTATTTAAAAATGTACTCTGATTATCCTCTAATACACCCTGTTCCTTACGATAGAGAACTAAATCGCAATGAGAATGAGAAAGCTAAAGAAATCATAATAAAAGAAAAAAATTATTAGAATTTAAAAAAATTTAGGCTATGATTTATCAGTATTAGCAAAAAAATATGTACTAATGACCCATATTCAACTTTAGGTAGCTATCTAGCAAAAATATTGGAATGATGGTAATTGGGATTATACAACATTTAAACTTTTGTTAGGAATACAAGTTTCAGGTCAAATTGCACTTGATTATTTGAGAAGCTCTAATTGTGAAAAACTGCATAGATTATAAATTTATTATTGAAGATTTAACAAATAGTGGCTACTCAGTGAATATATTGGCAAATGTATATAGAATTGAAGCTTTTGGAACAAAAAAATTCCATTAGTAACAAATGCTTCTGAACTAATTAAGAAGGAGTTTTTGGAAAAAAATTATATTCGTTGTGATGAATGTAATGATTCATGGATATTAATAGAATGTAAGAAATATTCCACATTAGACCTATATTTATATCAAATTAATCAAATACACTATAGAAAACCTTTGACTGCAGAAAAAAATTTTTTTAATTGTTTTGATGAGATTGAAAAAGATGCCTCATTTAGAAACTGATCAGATGACAAGTTATTATCTTAAGCAATTAATTAGGATAATTCAGGATACATATATTGATAATCCAGTGAAATGCAACAGAATATTTCATATCGAAATATTTTTTTATGAATTTACTAGAATGGGAAGAAATGAAATGTTTTTCATCAAATGATTAAACAGTCGCCAGAAATACTAGCACAACTAGTAGCTGGAGTATTCAAAAAAAGATCATGTATTGATCGAAGATAAATCAAAAGAAGAAACATATTTCCGCAACATGTATATGATATATCAGAAGGCACATTTCTGTCCAGCAGAACTTAATGGAAAAAGTAGATGAAACTAATCTTGAAAAAAATGGATAAAAAAATACAGAGAATTATTAATAGAAAAACGATCAAGAGAGTTTGTTTACTTCAACACTTGGTAGACTATTTTTCTTTTTCTCCATTAAGTGATGATGGATATGAACCTTGTGATGCAGTAAGGGAAATGATTGAAAAAAATATGGTGATGATGAGATGATTAACAGTTATCAGGTTGCAGTATTTAATAGACGAGGGGTATTTAATCCTTCAGCAGGAAAAAGAAGAACTGAAAAATGGCTGAGAAATTTAAAAAAACTGCTGAATATTTAGAAGCAAATTACCCCAAGACCGCACAAATATTTTTATGGCTTATTTGAAAGGTATGAACATGATTCTAAAAAGAGAAAGGATAGATGCTGAAAATGGTTGGTAGTAGTATTGCTCCTAGAATAGACATAAGAATAAAAAGATTAAACACTAAAAAAATAGAGGGAAAGCTGTTGCAATTTATGATTTTTTTATTATTCAATTTGTAACGGCTTTTTTTAAATAAAAATTTTTTTAAATATTCAGTAAGTTCCTCTATTATCATAAAGTTTATTTGCTTATTAGTATTTATGAAATTACATTTATTTTAAAAACTCCAAAAAAATCACAATATTGTGAGCAACTTAATTTGAATTCCGCAGACACTGTCTGCGAAATTGAGTATCTAATTGGTCAGACGGTGTCTGACTATTTTTTTCTAATTTATAAAAAAATGATATTGATAAATTTCTTCTACCAATACCATTTACAATACTAACAATTAAGCTAGTTCATATTTTATTTTTTTACTTTTTTTACCTTTAAATGCTAGTCCTATTCTATAGATTTTATCTATTCCTGACTCCTTAATAGCTACATCATAGTGTTTCTCTTTTTATTTGTTTTAAGGCTTCTTCTGCTTTACTTTCTAATCCTTTTATTGTCTTTTGATACTTTAAATTCAAATACAAAAGCTGGTTTTTTTCTTATCAAGTGGTAAAAAGTAAGATATCATATCTGCCTTGTCCTCTTTCTCCATTTGATTTAACTTCATACTTATCTCTTAACCAGATTAACATTCCTAATAAAAAAAGTATGATATATGTTTTTCAGCTTTTTAAATCATGGAAACTTGTATTTATTAAAAAAATATTTCTTCTAACATTCTTCCAAATTCGTCTATATTACGCTTCTAATAAAGTTCTCATTATTGGATTGAAATAATTTGAACCGATTAAATATTTATCTATAAAACCTTTTTTTTGAAAAAAATGTTTGTATCTCATAGTTTGGTATAGTTAATAGATACTCATCATCTTCTAATTTTTTTGATTCAATTTTTAGATAACCATTATATACCATTAATTGCCATATCCCATTATATCTTTCCAATTCTTCAAAAAGTGAAAAAAATGGACTTATTTCTTTTTTTATCTCTTTACCTTCAAATAGTTTTTTTCTAAACAGTTAAATACATCCATATTAGCAACACTTAAATTCTCATAATCTCACTATTTATTACCATACATTTCTTCATAGTATTTTTTTGATAGTCTCCTGAAGCTACTTCATTAACCCATTCTTGATTTTCTAAATACCATTTAACAGTCTTTCTTATTCCTGTTTCAAAAGTCTGTTTCTGGATACCATCCTAAATCTTTTGCTATCTTAGATGGATCTATTGCATATCTCATATCATGACCTAATCTATCTTGTACATAAGTTATTAAATCATAGCTTATATTTGATAGTTCAGTTTTTTTAAAAACTTTTTTTATATTCGTCATTATTAGTAATTTCTTCTTTTTAGTATATCTATTACTAACTTAACTATATTTATATTTTTTTCTTCGTTGAATCCACCTATATTATATACTTCTCCAACTTTTTGCTTCTCTTAAAACTAAGTCTATTCCTTTACAGTGATCTTCAACATATAGCCAGTCTCTTACATTATCTCCTTTTCCATATACTGGAAGCTTTTTACCTTCTAAAAATATTTTTTTTATCATTAAAGGTATTAATTTTTTTCAGGAAAATGATAAGGTCCATAGTTATTAGAACATCTTGTTATATTTATTGGTAACTTATATGTTTCACCATAAGCTATAACAATATGATCTGCTCCTGTTTTTTTGAAGCTGAATAAGGACTTCTTGGATCTGCTGGACTTTCTTCTGTAAAGAATTTATTTCCATAAGTTTTAAGATTTTTTTTCTATTTTTTTAACAACTTTCTTAACAGCTTCATCATCTATTACAAGTTCTATTGCTTCATCATAATCTTTTTGATAAGCTTCCATATACTTCGTCAGTTGAAACTTGTAAATATTTTATCCCTTCTCTATATACTGGATACCCATTTTCATCTTTTTGATACTGTCCAAGCTTTTTTTGCATTATCTAATAGATTTTGAGTTCCTAATATATTTGTTTCTAAGAATATTTGTGGATTTTCAATAGACCTATCCACATGTGATTCTGCTGCAAAGTTAACAACATAATCTACTTTATTTTCAGTGAATATTCTTTCTATTTCTTTTCTATCTCTGATATCTACTTTTTCAAATTTAACTCTACTATCTTTTTAATTCTTCTTTTTATTGTTCCCAAATTCCCAGCATAAGTCAATGTATCTACAACAATAACATTTATATCTTCATATTTCTTTAAGATATATTTTAAAAAAATTTGCTCCTATGAAGCCTGCAGCTCCTGTCACTAGATATGTTTTCATATAAGCCTCCCTTTATCTTTTTTTATATTTTAACACAGAATACATTAAGAAGAATATTTTTTTAATTTATATCCTAATTTTTTTATTTTTTTAAATTTCTTCACTTATCTCAATCAAGTATTTTTCCATAATCAGTTTTAATTAATTCATTTCCAAGTTTTATTAGTTGCTCTTTATTTATCCAACCATTTCTATATGCTATTTCTTCAATACATGCTACATAATTTCCTTGTCTTTCTTGTATTGTTTCAATAAAATTAGAAGCTTGTAATAAATTTTTTTATGGCTTCCTGTATCAAGCCAAGCAAATCCTCTTCCTAACAAGTTAACCTTTAGAGATTTTTTTCTTCAAGATATAATTTATTTAAATCAGTTATTTCTAATTCCCCTCTTTTACTTGGTTTTTAAAGATTTAGCTTTTTGTTACAACTGTATTATCATAAAAAAATATAGACCTGGAACAGCATATTTTTGACTTAGGCTTTTTCAGGTTTTTCTTCTAAAGACACTACATTGTTATCTCTATCAAACTCAACAACACCATATTCTCTTGGATCTTTTACAAAAATAACCAAATATTTCTGCACCTTTTTTTCTAACTTAGCAGCTTTTTTTACTATCGGAGAGAATCCTTGTCCAAAGAAAAATATTATCTCCTAATACAAGAGCCACATTATCTGTTTTTATAAAAATCTTCTCCAATTATAAATGCTTCTGCTAAAACCATTTGGTTGTTCTTGAATTTTGTATTGAATACTCATTCCTAATTCTGTTCCATTACCTAAAAAGTTCTTTAAAAACAACTTATATCTCTTGGAGTTGAAATAATTAAAATTTCTCTTATTCCTGCTAACATCAATACAGATAATGGATAATATACCATTGGTTTATCGTATATTGGTAAAATTTGTTTTGATACACTCTTTGTTAAAGGATGAAGTCTTGTTCCACTCCCACCTGCTAAGATTATTCCTTTCATAGTTGTTCTCCTTTTTATAATTTCTTATCAAGACTTTATATTACATCTATTATATTAGAAAAATCAAGTTTATTACAATAAAAAAAGATCTAATATTAAAAATGGTATAAATAGAGGTTGTATAATGAATGGTGTTGATAGAATAAATTTCTATCAATGCCATTTTTTTATAAAAAAAGTTGAGACAATAAAAATTTTTCCTGTTAAAAATTAAATCGCTGAAAATAACCATAAAAAGGAAGTGATTTCATTGTCTCTATCTAATCTTATCAAAAAAATTTCTTAAATATTCAAGATAATAATATTTCTTTTTCCAGAAGAAGAATATTGTCAAGTTACTCAAAAAGGTGATTATCAAATTAAAGTTTTTTTAAAAGGATTTCTTAAGTCTAATTATTGCGCTTGCCCTCATTGTAATTCTAAAAAAATATTGTTAAAAAAATGGTTCAAGACATCGTAAAAATTAAATATATTCCTATTCAAAAATTACAATATTGAACTTGAACTTAGTGTACAAAGATATATTTGTAAGGATTGTAAAAAAACTTTCTCTCCTTCTACAAATATTGTCAGTGATAACTCTGATATATCCAATAATCTTAAGTATACTATTGCTCTTGAACTTAAAGAAAATCTATCTCTTACATCTATTGCTAAGAGATATAATATTTCTATTACTTCTGTACAAAGAGTCATGGATGATTGTTTTTTTCTGATTTTTAAAGTTAATAAAGAACATTTACCAGAAGCTATTTGTATTGATGAATTTAAATCTGTTAAAAAAACATTGATGGCGCTATGTCTTTTTGTTTTTGCTAACTATCAAAGTAAGAGTATTATTGATATCGTAGAAGATAGAAGACTTTATTCTCTTACAGAATACTTTTCAAGATTTTCTTTAGAAGCAAGAAATAATGTAAAAATATGTTTGTATGGATATGTATGCTCCATACATTAGCTTAGTTAATTCTATCTTTCCTAATGCAAAAAAATAGTAATAGATAAATTTCATATTGTTAATCTTGTTAATAGAGCATTTAATCAAACTAGAATATCTATTATGAATTCCATTAAAGATGATTCATTAAAAAAAGAAAGCTGAAACTATTTTTGGAAGTCATTATTAAAAATATTATCCTGATCTTTGTCGAGTAAACTATTATTGTCAAAGCTTTAAGCGCAAACTAAGTAGCAAAGATAAGGTAGACTATCTTTTAGAAAAAGATCCCTAAATTAGAGATTAGTTTTAATATCTACCAAGATATTATTCAAACAATAAAAGCATAATAACTTTAAAAAGATTTGAAGAAATAGTAAAAAAATATTTAGCTAGTAAAGAAAAAAATTTCTAAGAAAAATGATAATAGTTCTAAAAAAACTCTGAAAAAAATATATGAAATATATCGAAAAATATGTTTGAATCAAATATTATTAATGGTTTAATAGAGGGTTTTAAACAATAAAAATAAAAATCAATATAGAGAACAGCATTTGGATATTCAAATTTCAGTAATTTTTAAAAAGCGCGTATTAATTCAAGCAGGTATTATTTCAATTAGCGCTTAATTTTTTTAATGCAATAATGCGATTTAGTTCGAATAAAAAAAGAGAATTTTTAAGTTTTTTTATTCTCAAAAAAATTCTCTTAATTATGTCAGGTCATAGTCTAAACTTTTTTTATCAACACTATTTGACAAACAACCAATAGAAAAATCTTCTATTGATACCATTTATTGTATTGTAAAATTATAATTCTATTCTTTTTGGCATTTTTTTCTTTTCTTATAAATTTCTATCACTTCTTTTTATTACAGGAAAATAAATATAAATAACTAGTATCAATAATAAAAATTCCTATACTAACTTCAAGTAATAAATCACTATAGAAAGTTAAAAAAATAACGCATATAATAACATAAATAAAGTCACAATATATATTCTCTTCAATTCAAATCCAAAAATTTATAAGTCTTATTGAAAAAGTATGTTCGTAAACTAAAAAAATATTATATAAGATATTCCTGTAGAAATTGCTGCTCCTCTGGCTCCTAAATATGGAACCAACAAAATATTCCCTAGCATATTTATACAAACCACTATTATTGAAATATACAAAAGAATATATTGTTTTTTTTCTTAAAAATCTATTCCTAACATTGTCGTTTCTGAAATCAGATACATTATTGGATTAAATAGTAACATTGGCATAATAAAAAAATTGATGGATAATAATTCTTTCCCAATAATAAAATTATTATATTTCTGGTTAATAAAAAGTCCTATTCCTAAGATTAAAAAAACTAAACTTAAATAATCATTGGCTTTTTTTAAAAAAATTTAAATCTTCTGGATTATTTGTATAATGCTCATATGTTGTTGGAGTCCAAAAAGATGAAAAAAACCAATTTGAAGAGTAGAAATTAATGAAATAATCTTAAATGCTCCTGCATATAAACCCATTTCTTGCATATTTGAATACATTTTTTTATAGCTATTTTATCAGAAGATGAAAAATAACCATGTTAAAGCCATTGTCATTGCTAGAGGAAAAACTGTATTTTAGTAATTCTTGTCTTTTTTTACTTTCATTTCTCCTTTTAAAAACACCATATTTCTTTTTCAGATAATATAGAAAAATAATGTTGTTATTACCATAGAAAAATAATGCTGCTAAAAACCAATGTTTCATAGTTATTTCCATAAAAAAATTAAATAAAGTAAGTATAAAAAAATAAATTCTAATCCTCTTAATAAAAACATTAAAAAAAGAATATAGTTTTTCCTTTTTTTGTTGCATCCTTATGACTATGAGAGAGTATGTTTTTCAAAAATAGTAAATATAACGCTCAATAATAATAACAACCAAAAAAATCTATCTTTCCTTTCCAATAATATAAATTGAAATAGCATCTCTATAAAGATATATTAAAAATAGAAATTAGTGAAATGGTTAATACCGAATACACTAAACAATTATATAATAACTTCCCTCTATTTTTCTTTACTTTCATCATAAAAAAACCTAATAAATCCTTGCTCTAAACTTAAAGAACACACTGTTGCTAAAAATATTGGTAATCATCAAAAAAATGAAGACACTCCATACTGTTCAGGTGATAACATCCGTGTTGTAATTGGTACTGTTAGTAATCCTATAAAAAAATATTAATATAATTTCCAACAGAAAATGATAAAAAGCTTTTTTTAATAAATTTTTTTCTTCATATCTCTCACTTATTTTAAGATAATATCACATATTTTATCTACTATTTCTTCTGTTAAATCTGCATATAACGGAAGTACTAATACATTTTCTGATACAGTTTGTGCAATAGGGGTTTCTTTTAAAATAATCACTAGTTTTATAGCATTCAAAAATTGCTTGTCAATGGGAAAAAAATACTTTCTTGAAAAAAATATTTTCTTGATACAATTTTTTTGAATATTTCATCTCTAGAATATTTATATTTGTTAAAAAAATAACAGGGAAATAAGCATAATTAGGTTTTATTTTTTTTCTTGATATTGCAACAATTGAATTCCATTAATTCCTTCTAATCTTTCTCTATATCTCATTACTATCTTTTTTTCTTTTTTTAATATTTCTTCATCTAAATGATGTAGGTTACATATACCCATAGCAGCTTGAAATTCATTCATTTTTTTCCATTTCCGCCAATATAATTAACTTCTCCATCATTATTTATACCAAAAATTTTTTTAATGAGTTTATTTTATCTGTCAATTTCTTATCTTTATATACTACTGCTCCTCCTTCTATTGTATGAAATACTTTTTGTTGCATGGAAACTAAACATAGAAGCGTCGCCAAAATTAGCAACTCCTATACCATTTTTTTTCTACTCCAAAAAGCATGAGCTGCATCATATATAACCTTTAAATTATATTTTTTTGCTATTAAATTAATATTTTCAACATCACACAAATTTCCATAAACATGAACTGGTATTATTGCAGATGTTTTTATCTGTTATTAATTTTTTTCAATTTTTTTGTTGTGTCTATTGTAAAATCATTTGGATTAATATCACAAAAAAACTGGAGTTAATCCATTTCTTACAATAGCGTGAGTTGTAGAGGCAAATGTAAATGGAGTTGTTATTACCTCACCTGTTAATTCCATTGCCTCAATAATATATTCTAATGCCAAATGACCATTGGTAAAAAGGCTAATATTTTTCTACTTTTTAAATATTTTAATAATTCTTCTTCTAATTTTCTATGTTTAACTCCCTATATTTGTAAGAATATGATTTTTCCCATATTTCTTTTTATTTCATTACAATATTCAGAAAAAAATCTGGCATTGAAGACTGAGTAACTAAAATCTTATTTTCATGTTCCATAGCAACCTCCTTTTTATTTTTTTTAAATTTTCTCATTAAATATCTTTTTTTCAAATCTTTTATTAATTTATCCTCTGAAAAATCTTTCTTTAATTATATTTTTTTATTTTCTTCTAGTATTTCATCATTAAAAACCTCTAGATTCTCAAAAAAATATTATAGGACTTTATTTGAACTCCTATTCTTTTAAAAATATCTATAAGTTAATGAATTTTTCATCAAGGTATATTGTTTTTTTCATACTAATTAAAGCTAATATATTACCAAAAAGCTTGTTGTCTTTTTAAAAAGGAAATACTGCTATATCTATTTTTTTGATAAAAAAATTCCATATACTCTTCAAAAAGGTAAAATTTGTAATAATGGATGAAATTTATCTTTTTAATATATCAGGGATATTACTTAATAATTCTTCCTATAGTTGTCACTATCTCCATATGACAATGGACAATATACAGAATCTATTTTTTTTCTTCATAAAAAAACTAGTTTTTTTAAAAACTTCCAAATGATTTCTTTCTTCAGCTGAATTTCCAACTTGAATACAATATTTATTTATATTCTTTTTAGGAAGTAATACTCTTTCTTTATATATATCTCCGGGATATAAAAAAATGAATCAATATATAATCCTTTTTACCTTATATTTCTCATATATTAAATCATACTCTTCTTTTAAATGAGTAATATAACCTCCTGCTCTTTTTCTTACAAAAATCTATCACAAAAAAATATTAATATAATTTTTTTAATGAAAAAAATGACCGTATTCTCTTCCTAAAAAGAATTCTATTATCTCCCCCAAATTCTCCAGTATATTTTTAATAAATATGAATAAAAAAACAGAACGAATGACATATATGGAAAAATACCATCCATGTATAATAATTTTCTCATATTTACTTACCTTAAAAAAATTTCAGATAAAACATTAATAGTTCTTTTTTTAGTTTTAATAACAGTAACTCCATTTAAATTTTCTAAATTTATATTATGAGAATTTTCTCCTTTCCAAATAACAATATCATGTTTTTGATATATCAAAAATTTTTTTATTTAAATATTTAATAAATTCTTCTGAAATCTTTGAATTTATCATTAAATGTAATATCATATTTATCATAAATGACTTTTTTTAGCCATATCCTCCCTTTTTAAAAAATTAATTTTTATATTAATTGAACTAAAAATTTATGTTTCCCTCTAACTGTTTTTCTCCAATATTTCTGTATAAGTTATACTAACTTTCAAGCTATTATTTGCACATTCTTCCAGTACTTTACATATTTCTTTTTCTTTTTTTCTTTTTGTTAGTTTTTTTCTTCGATTGAATCAAAAAAATTCTATTTCTCCCATTTTTTTCTTGTCTAATTTGAAAATTATCGATATCTTTAAAAACTAGAAAAAAATGTTGTCCAAAAAAATAATTCCAACGACAGGGTATTTCTCTCCATTTTTTTCCATATATATAATCTTGACTTCTCCCTTTTATGATGAACTCATCTTTATTTTTTTATCTAGATACTCTATCTCATCATTTGTTTTATAACGTATCAAAGGCATAGCTAACTCATTAAAAAGCTGTCGAAATGATCTCATCATCTACTATCTCAATATATGAATAAAAAAATCATTAAAAAGAATAATTCATTTTTTTGGAAATAAATTTACTGCATGAACTGTATTTTCTGTATTTCCATATAAATCAAAAAAATTTTACATTTAAAAAAACTTTGCTAACCAATTTTTGTTCTAAATAAAAACATCTCTGAGCTTGATACAATTACCTTCAATTTAGGAAGAGTTATACTTAGATTGTTGTCTTCTATCAATTTTGATATCATATAAATGGATGATGGATATACATGTATCATTTCTGGATTAAATTTTTTTCTAATTTAAGTATATAATCTTTTATTGTTTCTTCTGAAATTAAATAAGAAGATAATATCAAATTATTTCCTATTTTTTTCACTAATTCCATACTTTGGATATTCCCCTCTTATAATTGCCTTTTTACACTTAAAAGATTTTAAACCTAATTTTTTTCATATAATAATCAAGAAATGCTTGCTCTTTTATATAATTTTCTTTTTGATTTCAGTAACTTTAATGGATTCCCTGTACTTCCTCCTGTATTTACAGTATAAGAATTCATCTTTTTTTGAGAAATTAAATCTTTGTAATTATTTCTTATTATTTCTTTGGTTAATATAGGAATCTTTGATATTTCCTCTAAATTTTTTTAATGGTAAAAGTAATTTTATTCTCTTTAAAAAAATTTGTGTATAATATGGAACATTCTCTTTACTATACTCCAAAAATTTCATTTAATTTTTTTAATTGCCATTCTTTTTTTCTCATTATCTGAAAAAAATTCTCTTTTTTTATCAAATCAGAAAGAAAAAGATCTATATTTTTTTCCATAAAGAATTTTTATTTGATAAATAACTTAAAAATCTTTCTTTTTAATTTCATATTAATTCAACCTCTACTCTTATATTACTTTTTATTTTTAAAAATTTATTTTTTTATTTTCTTATTTTTTTCTATTTTACCATATTTTTTTAGAAAACATACTCTCTTGTATTTGATAAAAATTTATCACCTGTAAGAATTTTTTTAATCTTACATTATTTTTTTCTAGTATTATTTCATTTTTTTCCTTTTTTTACTATACTTACTTCAGGGTGCAAATTAAAAATTTATACTTCCTTCATTGCCCTCTAATAAGTCAATTAAATTCAAAAACTTTTTTTCTTCTAATATAACTTCTCTAACATGAGTACAATTAATTTTATTGATATATCCATAGTGTATTCCTTTAAATTTTGTATTAGAAAACTCTAAAACATTTTGCAAAGGTTTCCTCTTGCATTTTAAATAATTCATTTTTTTCAAATTTATTTTTGTTCTATATTTTGAATTGATACTGTATTATGCATTTCTGTACTTCTAAATAAATTTCTTATGTTCTTATCAGCAGTGTAGACTCCTGTTCCTGTATCAACAAAAAAATCTTCACCACATACATTTAGTTCTATTGATAACTGATCATTATGACTATGTCCACCTTGTCCTCTTAAGGATAACTCCCCACATCTAATAATACAATAAATACTATCATTTTTGAAGCAAATAATATCCTCCATTCTCAAATTTTTTTCTGATTTTTTTAAAAAAAATTTTTTTCTTGATAAATATTTTTTTGCGCCAAAAAAATCCAAACTTTATCTTCTAGTTCACTTGAACCTACTTCCTTTAAAAAAATTTATTATTAAAAATATTCTCCACCTAATGATATTATATTTCTAGCATCATTAACTTCCCAATCATAATAATTTGAGAGAATTACTAGCCGCCCGTTATCTACATCCCCTATTAATGGAAATCTACCATTAGGTTTTAGTTATTATCGCTAAAAAAACTTAAACATCTTTTCTAATCTTTCTTCATATTTATTAGTAAATTTTTAAGTTATTTTTTTTCAACAATAGTAGTGAATAAAAACATTAACTCTAATATTAATCTATGATATGATGTGCTTGTTTCATAATTTGTACCATCAATATTATTTTGAATAAACATTTCTTTTTTTCAAGATTTTTTTATAGAGTATCTTAACCATTTTTTTAGTTTCTTTTTTTCATTTAAATCTTTAAAAATAAACTCCTAAAAAAATAATAGTCCCACAAGATTAGATAAATAATGATTATTAGAAAAAAACCTAAATTCTTCTCTAAATTGTTATAAATATACTCCCCATGTAAATAAAAAAATTTCGTTTAATTTTTTTAAAAAAATTTCTATCCTGTATTATAAAATCTTCAAAAAGAAAAATAAAAAAATATTAAATTTACAGCTCTTATAGCAACATCCATTGCACAAGTCCAATTTATACTATTATAAACGGGATTTTTTCTATCCAATCTATAATTTCATTTTTAGCTTCTTCATAATATTTAAGGTCATCTGTTATCCAGTATGCTTTACCTAAAGTAAATAAATGTTGAAATCTTGAAAGTTCCCAAGGAACTTTTACATCTGAGTTATTATCTAAATCTATAATTTTTTTATATTTTTTTATAAAAAAATCATTCTCCCAAACAAATCCACTTTTTAAAGTCTTGATTCCATTTTTATATTTTTTTACCTAATTCCACTATTCCTGAGCCTAATAAATCAAACTTATGTTTTAAAAATATTATTAGCATCTTTTTAAAAATTTTTTTAATTCTATTTCTTTATTTCTAGTATAAAAAAATCTTTTATTTTTTTGGCTTATTACTTATATTATAAAAAAATTCATTTTTTTGATATATAAATGTCTATATTTTTTTATTTTTTTGGATTTGAAATATTTTTTATCTTTTTTTAATTGATGCTCTTTTTTTAATTGCATAATAAAAATATCTTATACAATTTTCTATTCCATTCTCTTTTTATTTTTTTATAATATTTTTTTAATCATAAAAAAATATTCTCCAATATATTTATATTTTTTTGCTTCATTATTTTTTTAACTTTTTTTTCTTGTCATTAATTTTTTTATTTTTTCCTAATAAATCTAATATTTTTTTATAAAACTTATTATCAAAAAAATCTACTAGATAAAAAAAGTCTGCTCTATACAGTGATGAAACTATTAGATGAAAAAAATAAAAATTAAATTTACTTTATTGTATATATTTTTTTATTTTTTTGAAATTTCTCTCTAATCTTTTAAATAGTAAAAAACATAATAATTACTAAGACTAACCCTATATATCCACATTCATATACAAAAATCAGAAAATAAATTATTAGATGTTCCATGCACACTTCTACCATCATAAAAAAATTTAGTATTTGATAAATATTTAAAAGAGCCTGTTCCCATTCCAAAAAGATATGGAAAAAAATCCTTCCTCTAAAAAAATCCATACAAATGGCATAATAACCATGTAACTTCTAATGTTATATTTAATACTGAAAAGATCATGTTCACTTGAAAAGCGATTCAATACTGGAGAAAAATAGCTCTAAAAAAACTTATAAAAAAATTTAATGAAACTAAAAGTAACGAAAAAAAGATACTTAAAATTATTATAAAAAAATTTTTTTGTTTTCCTTCTTGCTAATCCTTTATGAAAAATAAGGACAAACAAAAAAAGAATAAATTTATGTATCCTCCTCCAGAATAAGTTAATAATAAGACTAAAAGATTAAAAAAACCAAAAAGTTTCCTATACCTAAATAGATAAGATAAGATAATAACATCTATAAGATATGGAGCTGCATAACTTGGTTCATTTGCTAAACCTGTTAATCTTATTTTTTTAAAAAAATTGGCTACTGTTCCAGCACTATGTATATGTGCTCGTGAATTTAACTCAAAAAAAGCATAGGTATATTGAAATATTTATTTAATACCTGCCATAGCCCAACAATAGATATAAATATTGTCACTCCTAATATATAAGATTTTAGAATTTTTTTAATATATATTTGTTACCATTTTTTTATAGTAGAATTAATTCCAATGAAAAATTAAAAAAATACTAGAATATTTATTTTTTTCTTCCTAAACTATCTTTAAAAAAATAATTTATATAATCCCTGTTTTCACTTAGTAAATTTATGTTAAAAAAACTAACAATAATTGATAAAAAAAGAGGTACAAAAAAACCCAAAAAAATCAATATTTTAAAGAAAAAAATCTTTTATTATTTTTTTCTTTCTACAAAAAAATCTAAGTATAGAGATTAATAAAAAAAGAAAAAAATAATCAAATAATTCCAGATTTCTGGTATATTTTTCATTACATACTGATAAACAACTAAAAAAATGAAAAATAATAATAAACTATTAAAAATAAATTTTTTTCCATTTTTAATCCCTTTTCTACTCTTTTTTTGAATATTTTTTTAAAAAAATTTTTTTGCAACTATTTTTTTGGTGAAAAATCTTTTTAAAAATATAGCTAGTATTTATTTTTTTATAATATTATTCAAATTAATCTTATCTTTATTGAGTATCAATTCTACTCTATTATATTTTTTTCTAAAAAAATCCTTAGTTTCTTTATTTTTCATATAGAGCTAGTATCACCTTATTTGTTCCAAAAATAATCATATATCTTTCCCCGGAATTTGTGTTGAATTGTATAAATTATCTACATACACTAAAAACATCTGACTTTTTTTATACACTTCCAATATTTCTTGAAAAGATAATCTTGGATATATATTAATGAATTTCTTACCTTCCAAATTTTGTATCTCTGAATCTACACCATATAGATTAAATTCTATTAATTTTTTTGATTATTTTTGTTGTTTATTATACTCTTCTATACTCTCTATTAGAGGAAAAAGATTTCTATTTTTTTATACTTCCTGTATAAGAAAAAAATTATTTTACTATTTTCATTTTTTTAGAGCTTATTTCTTTTTAAATAACTTCTACTCAAAGTATATATTTTTTTAGATAATTCTGAAAAACTTATCTTTTATTTCATTAGCTGTTAAGTCTGAAATATAAAAAAATCTTATCAGCTTCTTTTTAATAATTTCTTTTCATTCTTTTTTTATCCTATATTTTGTTAAAAAAATTACAATTTTTTTATTCCTATATCATCATTCCATGGATCTCCCCATATTTGAATCCAAGGAATTCTTAAATTATTGTTCTTTATTATTTCTCTTGCAATAAAATGAGAAGTTTTTTTGAATCTGAAGATGATATAATATAATCAAATTTCTCATTTATTATATTAATGTTTTTTTGAATTTTTTTATACTTTCAACATAAATATCAGGAAAAAAAGAGAAATTCTTTTTATTAAATTTTTTTATTCTAATAAAAAAACTATTTCCAACTTTTTTTATTTTCTTTTTACTTTTTTTGTACTAATGAGAATAATTTATTAAAATTTGGAATTTTTTTATTTTTTTCAACTTTTATATTACCATCTAAAGAATCTTTCAAAAAAAGTATCTTCTAGATTTTTTTGCATAGTCTAAAGTTACTACTTTCACTTTGCAATCATTTTTCAATTAAACCATTAATTAAAGAAATATTTCTAATAGAGGCTGATTCATTTTTTTAATAAACTTGTTGTTATATATAATATATTCATATTTAAATTCCTCTCTTATTACTATACCAGAGTTGTACTATCATTCCTTTCATTATAGCCACTATTCTAGCTAAAATAAATATTTTTATTATAGGATCTTTTTAAAAAGGAATTTACTATAATTTAATATCAAGAAAAAAATGTATTTGATAAAAATAGAAGAAATCTTCTTCTTTCTGAAATTAGCTGAATTTATTCTTAGTCTCCTATTATAGTAAATTTCATTCTTAGGAATAGCAATATATTTAATATTCTTCGAAATCTCAACCATAAAGAGAGCATCTTCTCCATTTTTTTAAATTTAGTATTAAATCTTATTTTATCAATAATTTTGAATGGAATTAACTTCGCTCCTATTGTTGAAAAATACTTTTCTTCTTAATAAAGGATTTTTTGATACTTCCCAATTTATAATCTGTTCTATTTTTTTCTCTAAATTAGTTTTTTTTCATCAAAATTTAAATAGTTGCTTACAATAATACCATCATGTCCGTATTCTAATACCATTCTTAGCATTTTCTTCTAAATAATTTTTTTATCCAAAAAAATCGTCATCATCTACAAAAACAAATATATTCCCCGCTAACTTTATCTAAGGCAATATTCCTAGCATTTGAAACTCCTTTTTCTTGGATATAAATTAAAAGTAAAGTTATAAAGATTATTTTCTTTTAAATATAAATCTATTTTTTTGTAAAAAAATGGTTCTTTGTCTCCATTTAATACTATTAGAACTTCATATTTCTCTTTATCCAAACTTTGAGTAGCTATAGAATTTAAACATTCCCATATATAATAATCTGGTTTATATGTCGGAACTATTACACTTATTTCTTTCATTTTAAAAAGTCCTAAACAGTCATAAACATTTTTTTTCTTTTTTAATTTATTTATATTTTCTTTAAATTCTTTATGACCTTGTGTTAATACTAAGTAATCAGACTTATCCATTATTTCTGATAAAGTATATAATTCAAAATTATTTACTTCTTTTTTTTATGAACGTTTGGCTCACATGCAATTACATTATATCCCTTATTTCTTAAAAATTTCTGCTATTTCCATCGCTGGAGATTCCCTTAAATCATCTATATCTGGTTTATATGCTAAACCTAAAATTCCTATTTTTTTAGATTTTTTTATTCCCTTTTTAGTATATTATCAACTTTATCAGCAATAAATCTTGGTTTGTAATCGTTTATAATTCTCGCTTCTCTTATAACATTTGCTTCTTTTTGGAAATTTTTTTCAACTATAAACCACGGATCTACTGCAAGACAATGTCCTCCCACTCCTGAACCCGGAGTTAATATATTTACTCTTGGATGTTTATTTGCAAGTTCTATAAGTTCGAATACATTAATATTTAATTTATCACAAATCACGGATAATTCATTAGCAAATGCTATATTAATATCTCTAAATGTATTTTCTACTAATTTACACATTTCTGCTGTTATATCATCAGTTAGATAACAAGTTCCTTTTTTTACCATTGTTTTATAAATTTCTTTTTGTATATTCTCCAGCTTCTTTTTTTCTACACCTATTATTCTATCATTATTTTCTAATTCAAATAGTATTCTTCCCGGAAGAACTCTTTCTGGACAATGAGCAGTCATAAAATTTTTCTCTTGATATTTTTTTGATTCTTTTTCTAATATATCAGTCATCATTTTAGTTGTCATTGGAGGAACTGTTGATTCTAATATTACTAAATTTCCTTTTTTTCTAAAACTTTACTTACCATTTTAGCTGCACTTTTTAACATATGATAAATCTGCTATTTTTTTTCTTGATGATCTTTTTTTAAAAGGAGTTGGGAACTGCTATTATAAAAAAACATCTGATTTTGTAAGTTCATCTACTGGAATTAATTTTTTTCATTAAATACCTCTAAAAATGCTTCTTGTAAATCTGGTTCAACAATATGAATATGCCCTTTTTTTAATGAATTTATAACTTCTACATTAACATCAAATCCATTAACTATAAAACCTGCTCTTGCAAAAAGCAATTGCTGTAGGAAGTCCTATATAGCCCATTCCTAATATTGTTATTTTTTTAAATCTCTATCTTTTAGCTTTCCTAATAATTTTTTTCCATAATCAATCTCCTTATTTTTTTTATCTATTTTTTTAAATATTGTATTATTCTTTCTGAAGCTTTACCGTCTCCATATGGATTTATAGCTTTTGACATTCTTTCATATAGGTCACCTTCAAGTAATTTCATATATTTAATTATTTCTTGATAATCTGTTCCAACCAATTTAGCTGTTCCTGCTGATATTGCTTCTGGTCTTTCTGTTGTATCTCTTAATATTAGAGTAGGTTTTTCCTAAACTAGGGGCTTCCTCTTGAATCCCTCCTGAATCTGTCATTATATATTCTGCTCCATCCATGACTGCTATAAACTCAAGATAACTAAGAGGTTCTAGTAAAAATTTTTTTCTTTCAAAAATCCTTTAATATTTTTTTAAAGTTATTTCTCTTATTAATGGATTAAGATGCATTGGAAAAAAACTAAATATAAATTAGGGTTACTTTCTAAATAATCCCTAATTGCCTTTAGAATTTCTTCCATTGGCTTTCCCCAATTTTCTCTTCTATGCATTGTTAAAAGTATATACTTTTTATTTTCTATACCATATTTTTCTCTTTACTATCTCAATATCGTTTTTTTCTTTTTATCTTTCACCCAATATAAAGCATCTATAACAGTATTCCCTGTTTTTTTATAATATTTTTCTTTTAAGTAACCTTCATTTAATAGATTTTTTTAGTATTTATTTCTGTAGGTGTAAAATGAACATTTGAAATATTAGCAATTATCTTCCTATTGGCTTCTTCTGGAAAAAGGTGAATAAATATTTCCTGTTCTTAAACCTGCCTCAATATGACCTACAGGAATATTATTATAAAAAAAGCTACTAATGCTCCTGTTAAAGCAGAGGTTGTATCTCCTTGTACTAATATATAAGTAAATTTCTCTTTTTTTACTATTTTATCCAACTCTATTAATAATCTTCCTGTTAACTCTGACAAACCCTGTCCTTCTTTTCATTATTCCTATGTCATAATCGGGTATTATTCCAAATAATTCTAATACTTGATAAAGCATTTCTTTTATGCTGACCTGTAACAACAGCTTTTTACATTTTATTCCACTTTTTTTAGATTAATATATACTGGTGCTACTTTTAATCGCTTCTGGTCTAGTACCAAAAAAATTATTCCTATCTTCATTTTTTTCTCCTTTTTTTATAAATTTATTTTTTTCAATTAAATCAGCATATTGTTTTTGAAAGTTTCTCTCTTGAATAATTTTCCTCTAATTTTTTTATATCTGGTTTAATGTATTTATCTTGCTTAATGTCATCTATTAATATATCTAACGTTTTTTTGATAAACTTTCAATATTATTTGCTTCAAAAATAATATTTTCTATTAAATTCTTTTTATTAATAACTCTTTAGCAATTCCTTCTACTCCAAAAAAATAATTGGCTTTTGTGATGCCGGTACTCAAATATCTTTAGAGGTATTGTTTTTTTCAAACATTTTTTTATATCTTTTAACTGCAAAAAAATAGAATATCTGCTTCTTCATACATTTTTTTAATATTTCTTTCCTTGGAATTGCTTTTAATAAAATTTATATTATCAATACCATCGTCTTTTATTCTATTCCTTATTAAAGTTTCTTGACTTCCCTTTCCAATTAAAATAATATCTATATCTTTTCTTTTTTTGCCAATTCAGTAAGAATTATTATATCTTGTGCAATTCCTATATTTCCAGCATATAGAATTTTATATTTTTTTCTACTCTTTACTTCTAAATTCTTGCTTTTTAAAGTAATTTAGAATATAATCATCTATACCATTAGTTATTAATGTCATCTTAGATTTATCATATTTTTTTCTAAATAGTTAAGAAATGCTGGTGAATTATACACCATATAAAAAAAGCTTGTTTATAAACAAAACTTTCTAATAATTTCAAAACCAAATAAATAGGGTTATACTTTTTCATAACGCCCATATCCAAAAACTATATCAGTACTAAATCTCTTATATCTACAATAAATTTCTTTTTTTCTAACCATAGAAATTATAGCTCCTGAAACAGCTATTAAAAAGTTGAGGTGTCGTTGCTATAATTAAATCCGTATTTTTTTGCAACATGTAAACCTACTTTCAAAGATTTATAAAAAAATATATAAAATAATTAATTGCTCTTTGATATATTTTTTTCTTTGAGTTCTCTTTTTATTTATTCTTACTATTTCAACATTTTTCATATTCAAATTCTTTAAATTTATCTAAATCTATTCTATTTGGATAAGAAGCAATTATTGTAATTTTTATGTCCTCTTTTTGCTAATTCTTTTTACTATACTTTCAAATCTAAAAAGATGGAGGAGCTAAATCTGGCGTAAAATTATCTATTAAAAAGCATTATATTCATTACAGTACTCCTAGTTTTATATATCCACAAATGTACTTTATATCGTCTTCAGTTAAAAAAATCATGAAGTGGTAAAGATATTTCATTCTTATATTGATTATATGCATTAGGATAATCTTCTATTTTAAATCCTAATCTCTTATAGGCTGTTAAAAAGTGGTAATGGTTGAAAATGTACATTTGTTGCTATGTCATTTTCTCCTAATTTTTGCGATAACTTCATTTCTTTTTTTCTTCATCTTGATTCTTTAATCTTATCATATATAAATGTTTACAACTTTCTTTAATATCATTTTTTTAAAGATAGGTAATTCTATTTTATCTGTTAAGTCTCCAAGATACTTTTTCGTAGTAAGATACTAGTTCTTCTTTTTTTCTTTAAAAATTTCTCCATCGTATCTTTGAAGTTGAACTAAACCTATAGAAGACATAATATCTGTCATATTACATTTATAACCTGGCATAACTATATCATATTTCCAAGCTCCTGCTTTTTAATTTTTGCTAAAGGCGTCTTTATTTTTGACCATGTAAAAGCTAATAACATTAGTTCTTTATAGATCTCTTCATTATCAAAAATTTTCTGGAAGATTCCAAGTTAAAAGCTCCTCCTTCAGCAGTTGTTAAATTCTTTATTGCATGAAATGAAAACGAAGTTATATCTGCAACACTTCCAATTTTCTTTTCCTTTGTATGTACTTCCAAATGAGTGAGCAGAATCAGCTAAAACTAATATTCTTCCAAGTTTTTTTCTTGGTAAGTTCCCTTTTTAGGATTAAATACATTTCTTTTTCTTCTCAACTACTTCAAAAAAATTTCTGTATAATCAACTGGAAGTCCTGCAATATCAACTGGTATTATAGCTTTGTTCTAGGAGTTATTAATTTTTTTCTATTTCTTTAGGATCTATATTGAATTCACCTTTTTTTAGTATCTGCTAAAATTATCTTTTGCGCCACAATGATATATTACACTGGCAGAAGCTGTATAAGTATAGGCTGATGTTATAACTTCATCTCCTTCACCTATATCAAATAATCTCAAAGCTAGTTCCATCGCAGCTGTTGCTGAATTAAGAGCTACTGCTTTTTTTGTTCCACAATATTCTGCTATTTCATTTTCAAATTTTTTTGTTTTTTTGGTCCTGTTGTAATCCAACCAGATCTCAATGTATCTACTACTTCAGCTATTTCTCTCTCTGTTATATCAGGTGGAGAAAAAAAGTAATTTTTCTCTTTTCCATATAGTTCCCATCTCCTTACTTATTTCAATATCTTTTTAATAGTCAATAAGATTATTTTTTTATATCTGTTATTACTGAAATTTCAGATAAATATTTTTTTATTTAATTCTATTTTTTTCTTGGCATAATTTTTTTCTATATAAGCCTTTTTCTGGATCAGCCTCATTAGCTAATATATCATTCTCATTTGAAAAACTCTATTGAAGCATAGTCTGTTATTCCTGCTCTTACTTTCAAGATTTCCCTTTGTTCTTCTGTATAGAGTGCCACATACTTAGGAACCTCTGGTCTCGGTCCTACTAAGCTCATATCTCCTATTAAGACATTTATTAATTGTGGTATTTCATCTAACTTATATTTTCTTAAAAAAATCTCCAACTTTAGTTATTCTACTATCTTTTCCTACAGTTATTTGACTGTATTTATCTGAACCTATTTTTCATAGTACGATATTTAAAGATTTTAAATTCTCTTCCATTTTTTTGTAACTCTTACTTGTTTAAAAAAATATTGGTCCTTTTTGAATCAAGCTTTTATTAAGATAGCTATTATTAGCATAAAGGGTGACAATAATATTAATCCAAATAACGAAGAAATAATATCAAATATCCTTTTTCAACAATTTTTTTATTCCACTCTCCCTTTAAAAAGTACCAATAATACTAGCTAAAGTTCTTCTCATTCCAACAGTATCATTATTCTTTATTAAATCTTTCAAGATTATATAGTAATCATCTATATCAACCTGTACTTTTTTTCATTTTCCATATTAGTTATAAATATCTTATTATTTGATGTCTTTTTCAGATGAATTTACATCATATAAAAAGTTCTTCAAATAATTTCTCTCCGGTCTTAGTCCAACTATATCTATTCCAACATTTTGAACCTGATAACTTTATCATATTTTTTTGCTAGATCATAGATTTTAACTGGCTCACCCATATCTAATATTAATATTTCTCCACCTTTACCGATAGTAGCTGCTTCTATAACTAATTGAGCCGCTTCTGGGATAGTCATAAAGTATCTTATTATATCTTTATGAGTAAGAGTTAAATTTTTTTCCTTCTTCTATTAACTTTGAAAAATATAGGTATAACTGAACCATTACTTCCTAAGACATTTCCAAATCTAACTGCCATAAATTTTGTATTTGAATCTTTTTTTCAGAATATTTTTTTGAAATATCATCTCACAGACTCTTTTTTTGTTGCTCCCATTACATTTGTAGGATTAACTGCCTTATCTGTAGAAATTAAAAACCACAGATTCTAATTTATATTTAAGGCAACATTCAGCTACATTCTTAGTTCCAAATATATTATTTTTTTATAGCTTCCTCAGGATTATTTTTCCATAAGTGGCACATGTTTATGTGCTGCCGCATGGAATAATATTTCTGGTTTATATTTATTAAATAGCATATCTAACTTGTCTAAATCTCTTACACTTGCTATCTCTGTCTTATAGTCTAAATATGGATATCTTCTTTTTAACTCCAACTCCATAAGGTAGAAGCATTTTCATTAATTTCTATATTAATAATTTTTTTAGGATTATACTTAGCTATTTGATTGATAAGCTCAGAACCTATACTTCCTCCCCACCAGTTACAAACACTATTTTTATCTTGGATAAAAATCAAATACTTCTTTAGTATTTATTTTTTTATTTCTTCTCTACCCAATAAATCTTCTAACTTTATATTTCTTAATTGTGTACTTAGGTTTCCTTCTTCAATTAAGTTATCTACATTAGGTAACATCTTAACAGATATATCTTTTTAGTTTATTTAATTCTTTTTAAAAATATTAGAAATTTTACTTTGTTCTACAGAAGGCATAGAAATTATTATTTTTTTGATACATCATTTTTTTCAATAATTTTTTTCAACATCTTCTAAGCCACCTAAAACTTTTTATACCATATACTTTTTCCACCTTTTTTTTATTGGGATTATCATCTAAAAAAACCAACTATTCTATATGGAAAGTTTGGATTTATCCTAGATTCTTTTTACTAGTAAAACTCCTGATTCCCCAGCTCCATAGATAAGTACATTTTCAGAATTTGCATCACTTCTTGTTATTCCTTTCATTCTAGTTAAAAAAACATCAAAAAAATCTTGAAACTATAAGTAGGAAAGTAAATATTATCCAAGTCTCAAAAATAGAGGCTACTCTTAGTATCTAATCTCAAAAAAATTCTTATCATATATGATAAAAACAGTTACAGAAGAACTTAAGGCTACTAAAGACATATATTCTGAAGTCCCACTGAATCTCCAACTGTTATTATATATTTTTTTAAAAATAAAAATATATGATACAAAAAGAAAGATTAAAAGTAAATTAAAAATACTTATATTTTTTTATTTGTTATCTGAAGTTGATCATATTTTTAAAAAAATATTGAAATTACTAATGATACATTTAATAAGAATATATCTATTAAAAAAATTTTCACTAATTTTTCTTATGGTGTTCATGATAACCTCCATTAATTATTTGCTTTATTTTTTTCTTATATCCTTCTACAAATTCTTTAACAAATGTTGCAAATATACCTAAACATAAACTTAAAAACTATTCCCATAAGTAACTTAGTCATATTTCCTGATTTTTTTCTTTTATATCGATAATTGAACTATCATATTTAATAAAAGTTTTCTGATTTATTTAACTCTAAATCCATCAATGTTTTTTTATAGATTGATATTCACTTTCAAAAAGTCTTATATTTCTCATAATAAGTATCTATATTTGATACTTGTATAGGATAAATATATTTAAAAATAGTTATTTTCTGTTGTTCCTGAACCTCCAGATGAAACTGGAATTTTTTTCCAGAAACCGCATTTTTCTTCTAATTGTCTCTTTAGTACAGGTAAAGACTTTTTCTAGATAAGCCTTTCTCTCTTCCAAATAATCAAACATATTTTTCCTTATAGTATTGATTTAAAAATATCTAAATATGTCTTCATAATACTATCTGAAACTACTCTATTTTTTTATCATATTTTTTTATTAACTCTTACAGTTGTTCTATATGAATCAGGAGATATTAAATCTTGTTCTTCTTTAGTTTTTAGTTGTTTCTTTTTAAACTGCTTATTTCTAAAAATTTTTATTTTTCAGTTAAAAAAATCTCTCTTTGTACTAATATTATCCCTATTTTCTTTTTACTTTCTCTTCATAAAGACTTTTCAATTCTGGATTTTTCAAACAATAGTGCTAGATACTTATCATCTAATAGTATTTCTTTAGGACTTTTTTTGAGGATAGTATATATCTTTTTCCTATATAACTCTTTTATTTCTTCATAGTTTAAAGTATAGTTAATATATATTGTATTATTCTTCCCATAAATTATTTTTTTCCTACATATATACAAGTTACTATCAACCCTATTAATGTAACTATAATAAATATTTTAATATTTTTTTTAAAAAAGATATTAAGTATCTCATAAATACTTATTTCATCTTCTTCATAAAAAAATCATCTTCCACTTTTTACTAATTTGTTTGACATTACCTTCTCCCCTTATTTATTATTATCCTTAAAATATCTGTCTATTGCATCTTTCCAATCTGGAATAGTTATTCCTAATTTTTTTCCTTTATCTTCTTACAGCTTAATTTACTGAATTTTTGGTCTTTCTGCAGGTAATCCTAAATCTTCTCTTTTTTTACTGCTATTAAATTCCCTTGCCAAGAAATTTTTATCTAATATATATTTAGCTTCTTCATATTTTGAAGCTATTCCATCATTTGTAAAATGGTATATTCCATTTTCAGCCGAGCTCTTTAATAGTTCCCAGCTATAGTAAGCTAAATCTTTAGAGTAAGTAGGAGATGAAATTTGATCATCAGTTACTTTCAATTCGTCTTTTTCTTTAGATAATTCTATTATCTTGTCAACAAAGTTCATACTAGCCTTACCAAACACCCAAGAAGTTCTTACTATATAAATTTTTTTGAAGTTATTTCTGGATTAGTCATTACTTGTGATACTAGTAATTCTCCTTCATATTTAGCTTTTGCATAAGTTGATAATGGATGTGGTTCATCTTCTTCAGTATAACCTGTAGTATCACCATATAAATAACTAGTTAGCAATCCATTAAAAAAACAAAATCACTTGAATATGTTATATAGTTTGCTCCTATTTCAGCCGCTATATTAGCTAGAGTTGCTGGTGCTTCTGCATTTAGCTTATAGCACAGTTCTTTTTTTCTGTTTCTGCTCTATCTACATAGTTATATGCAGCACAGTTAATTATAGTGTCTATCTTATAGTTTTTGATGCATAGTTTGAACATAGGCTCTTAAAAAAATCACCATTAGTTATATCTATTTCATCTTTATCACTTGCTATATACTTTTCTCCAATAGAGTCAAGCAATTCTTTAAAGTCTGTACCTAACTTACCATTAGCTCCAAATATTAGTTTCATTTTCCTCTCCTATACTCTTTAAAAAGTTATATTTTTTTATCTTTTTCTGATATTATTAATTCTTCTTCTTTTTATATTGTATTTTTTTTAAATTCCAGTCTATATTTAAGTCTGTATCATTCCAGATAATCCCGACTTCACTTTTTAGGATTATAGAAATTATCACACTTATATACAAATTCCGTATCATCTTCTAAAGTAAGAAAACCATGTGCAAATCCTCTTGGTATAAATAGCATTCTCTTATTTTTTTGTCATTCAATTCAACAGCTTCATATTTCCCAAAAAGTTTCACTATCTTTTCTTAAATCTAATGTTATATCCAATACTGCTCCTCTTGGTACATATACTAATTTGGCTTGAGCATGTTCATCTTTTTTTGAAAGTGTAATCCTCTTAAAACTGCTTTTTGAAGATTTAGAAATATTGTCTTGTACAAATACATTATCTATTCCTAATTCTTTAAAAAGTATTGTAGTTATAACTTTCCATAAAAAAACCTCTACTATCCTCAAATACTTTTTGGTTCTATTAGCAGTAGATTTTTTTATATTTGTTTCTATACTCTTCATATTATTATCCTTTTCAGATTACATCATAATATTATAACATTAAAATTATGTATATAAAAAGCTTTTTTTAGATGTTTTTTTATCTCAATAAAAACAAGAACTATAATACCTAATATGATTCTATATAATCCAAAAAGAAGCAAAACTTCTTTTTTTGATAAAAATCCATAAACCATTTTTATAACAATATAGGCAACCACAAAGGCTATAGCTGAACCTAGAGCTAAAGTAAGCCCATTCTATTTTTTTGTAAAAAAACTAGACCATTTTTTTAGTAACTTTAAAGCAGTTGCTCCAAACATTGTTGGTATAGCCAAATAGAATGAGAATTCTGCTGCCAGTGGTCTTGATAAACCTAAAAAGTAAAGCTCCTATTATTGTTGCTCCAGATCTTGATGTACCGGTATCATAGCTAAACATTGAAAAAAATCCTATTAAAAAAATGCTGTCCCATATTTTAATTCACTAAATTTTCTAACTCTTGCTTTAACATTTTTTTAATCTTATATATAACTTCTATTGCTATGAAAATAATTCCATAAACTATTAAAGTTATAGCTATTGTTGTTACATTATCCATAAAAATATTTATCTATTATGTCATCTAAAAAAATAGCCCTATAACCATTGCTGGTAAAACTCCAACTATAATTTTAAGCCACAATCTAAATCTCAAAAACAAATTTTTTTAGTTCCAACAAAAGGAGTTAGATCTTTCCAGAAATAAACTACTACCGAAAGTATTGCTCCCAATTGTATGATTATTAGAAAGCTATTAGTAAAAAGTTGGTGATAAATATTCTCCACCTATCAGTTTATTTACCAATATCATATGTCCTGTACTACTGACAGGTAAAAAAATTCTGTGATACCCTCAACTAGTGCAAGGATTACAACTAATATCAACGCATTCATATTTTAACCCCTTTATAAATAAGAATCTTCTTTAGCTAAATAATTTTTGAACATAATCTTTAACCCCTTCTTCAAGACTATGCATTTCTTTTTGTATATCCTATTTCTCTTAATTTATTGATTTTTTTGCTTCTGTAAAATATTGATATTTTTCCTTGTAAATCTTCAGGCATTTCTATTAATTTTACAACTTCATTCTTATCTAGATTATCATTGTGAGAAGCTGCTCTCATTGTTGCCATAGATAAATCCATAAAACTTCTTGCCTTACCTGTACCTATGTTATATATTCCAGATTTAACATCATTAGTTAACATAAAATACATTATATCCACAACATCTTTTACATAGACGAAATCTCTTAGTTGTTCTCCATCTTTAAATCCTTCTTTATATGATTTAAAAAGTTTTACATAACCATTTTTCCATATATTGATGGTATGTGTGAAACACCATTGATGCCATTCTTCCTTTATGGTATTCTTGTGGTCCATAGACATTAAAAAAATTTCAACCCATTCCATTGTTTAGGTTGATATTCTTGTTTAAATGCCCAATCATCAAAAAAATTTCTTTGAATAACCATATTTATTTAAAGGTCTTAATTTTTGCAATTCTTCTGGAGTCACATCATCATTGTATCCAAGTTCACCCATACCATAAGTTGCAGCTGAAGATGCATAGATATATTTAATATTTTTTTCTGCACAGAAATTCCATAAGAATTTTTGTATAGGCATAGTTATTATCCATTAAGAAATCTCCATCTGTTTCTGTTGTAGCTGAACAAGCTCCCATATGAATAACTGCTTCTATCTTATCTGCATTTTTCTTTATGAGATAACCATTCTTTTTAGATTATCTTTATCTATCCAGTCATAATATTCTCTTTTTTTCTGATATTTAACCATTTGTCTTCTGTTCTTAATTTATCAACTATTAGTATGTCTTTTATACCCATTTCATTAAGCTTCCACACAAAAAGCACTACCTATCATTCCAGCTCCACCTGTAACAATTATCATTACTTTCCCTCCATTTATTTAAAAACTTTTTATTTAAATTATATCATATAATCGATTATTATACATAATTTTTTTATAATACATAATAATATAATTCTCACTTATTAATATTTATGGTAAAAATAGGGGAGTCACTTATTAAATTATTTATGGGAGAGTAATTTATGAAAAAAAGATAATTTTTCTTAACATATATATTTCTAATTTTTTTAATTTCACTTATGCTGAAGAAATTCAATTAAAAAAACAAAAGAAGATGTTGAAATCGAAAAAAATGGAAGAGCAGATAAAAAAATTTACAAGATAAAAATAGAAAAATACAAAAAAATTAAAAATCAGCCAAGGATAATAAAAAAATTTAAAAAGTCGCCTTAGTTTTTAAGTGGTGGTGGGGTAAAAGGTTATGCTCACTTAGGAGTTTTTAAGAGTTCTTGAAAGAGAAAAATATTAAAATAGACTATATAACTGGGACTAGTATAGGAGCTTTGGTTGGAACTCTCTATTCCATTGGTTACTCTGTTGATGAAATTGAAAAAAATTCTTAGACGATATCAATGTTAGTAGTTTTTTTGGAAACTGTTACTGATAACACTAATTTATCTCTAGAAAAAAAGAGAGTTTGAAAAAAATATAGTGCTTATCTTAGCTTTGATAATGAATTAAACTTCTCTTTTTCCTAAGGGTTTAAAAAGGGACTGGAGAAGAATATTTAATTTTAAAAAAAGATGCTGGGGAAATATGAATATATGGATAATTTTGATGATTTCCCTATACCTTTAAGAATAGTAGCGACAAACTTAAATACTGGAGAAACCAAAGCTTTTTTTCTAAGGGTGATGTTGCAAAGGTTTTAATAGCTTCTATGGCTATTCCTTCTATTTTTTTGAGCCTATGAAAATAGATGGAGAAATATATGTTGATGGTCTTGTAAGCAGAAACTTACCAGTTGAAGAAGCTTATGAAATGGGTGCAGATATTGTTATTGCCTCTGATATAGGGGCTCCTGTTGTAGAAAAAAAGATGATTATAATATCTTAAGTGTTATGAGCCAAAGCAAATACTATACAAGCCTCTAATATAACTAAAAATTTCAAGAGAAAAAGGCATCTATTTTAATAAGTCCTGATGTCAAGGATATTTCTGCCTTGGCTTCATCTAAAAAAAGAAGAACTTATGAAGCTAGGTGAAATAGCAGCAGAAAAAAACAAATAGACAAGATCAACTTATTGGCTAAAGTTGATAATAAGAAGAAAAAAAGAAAAAAATTTGTCACTGATAATGATGTTAAAATTACTATAAATAAAAATAGAATACAGTAATAAATTTAATCCAAATACTATCACTGTTTTAGATGATATTTTTTTAAAGATTTATTGAACAAACCTATCTCTAAAAAAAGATATAGATAAAAAATAGTTGATATTTATAGTTCCAAATATATGGATAAGGTTTACTACACTATTGACGGTGATACTTTAATTATAAACGGTGAAAAAAACCCCATTCAAATAAGGTCGGTTTAGGTTTTTAACTACCTAACAGATTATGGTACAACTTTTTAATATAGGTTCTGACTTAGTTTTCAATGGAAAAATTTAATAATAATATCAACTTAAATTTAAAAATTTGGAGATTATTTAGGAGCAGATCTTGCTACACTATCATATTATGGTGTAAAAAAATAGATTTGGTTTTCTTACAAATATTGGCTATAATGAAAATCCATTTTTTTCCTATATGATAACAAGAGAAAAAAATAGCTAAATTTGTAAGTAGAGAGGCATATTTCAACATAGGTATTTTTTTACTCAACCAACAAATAATACTATGCTTTCTTATGGAATACTTTCTAAATTCTCTAGTCTAAAAACAAGATACTGGTGGAGATAGTTCAAAAAAACATTGGAATATTCTGAAAATTCAACTAAGACTTATTTGACTTTAAAATATGACAGTCTAGATTCTATAAGTAATCCTATGAAAGGAGTTAAGGCAAGTTTAAACTATAATTTTTTTCTAGTTCTTTTGGAAAAATCAAAGTCTAATTTATACGGACCAGCCTATACTGTTAAGGGCTATATACCTATAAATCCAAAAATTTTTCTTTTTATGTATGGTCTAAATTACTCCAGTCTTAGAGGTGATAAAAATAAGAGCTGATAGAAGAATTAAACTTGGAGGTATGTACACAAATATAGACAACAATCAATTTGAGTTCTATGGTTATAATTATCAAGAAAAAAACAAGTTAAAGATTTAGTTAGCTTAACTCTAGGTTTTTAAAACATAAAAATAGTATATTCACTTTATTTTAGCACTAAATTTAATATTGCAACATTTAATGAGGATAATCCAATACAAAGTAATAAAAGCTAGAATGTGGAAAGATTATTCTCAAGGTCTAGGTTTTTTTCTTTAAACTATGATTCTCCTATAGGATCTATTGAATTTTCTATATCTTCAGATTTAAAAAAATATAAAAGCCTATTGGAAGTATATCTATTGGTTATAAATTAGATTAATATATTAGGGGTTTTCTTATGTTTCAGGATTTTGATGTTATGAAGTTTTTTTAATTCTTGCAGTTTTTTTGTTTTACTGCCTCTGTTGTAGATGCAATTTCTGGTGGTGGAGGTCTTATTTCTTTACCAGCTTATTTTTGCAGTGGGTTTCCCACCTCATATGGCATTGGGAACAAATAAACTTTCAGCTTTCCTATCTACTTTTGCCAGTGCTTTTTAAATTTTGGAAAGCTAAAAAAATAAATGTAGAAATTGTATCAAAAATTATTTGCTTTTTTTCTCTTGCTGGTGCTGTTTTTAGGAGTTAAAACTGCTGTTTCTATAGATACCAAATACTTTAAACCTATTTCTTTTGCTATCTTAATCTTAGTTTTTCTCTATGCTTTAAAGAATAAGTCTATGGGTGAAGTTAATTACTATAAAAGGACTACTCCAAAAAAACTCTTTTACTTGGGAAGTTAATGGCATTTGGTTTAGGTTTCTATGATGGTTTCTTAGGACCAGGTACAGCAGCATTTTTGATGTTCTGTCTAATTAAAATATTTAAATTAGATTTTTTTCATCAGCAAGTGGAAACACTAAGATTTTAAATCTTTCAAGTAACTTTGCAAGTTTAGTTGTCTTTGGTTTTTTTAGGAAAAATTAAACTGGCTTTTATGGTATACCTATCGCTCTTGTTATGACTGTTGGAGCTATTATTGGTGCAAGACTTGCAATACTAAAAAGGAAATAAATTTATTAAACCTGTATTCCTTGTAGTAACTATAGTTTTAATATTAAAAAAATGTCTGTGGAAATATTCTTTTAAATATTGTATACAATAAAAAAACAGTTCACTGCTAGCTAAAAATCTTCTAAATATATAGGATTACTTGCCAGCCTATAATGGTTCTAGAGCTCCACAAAGGCTCTCTCAACATTATAGGACGTCGCAGTAATCTTATTTATAATTAAATTTTTTTAATGCAGTTTCACTTGTTTTTTTACATACATTTTAGCTGTGTGCTTAAAAATAAAAAAATTTAAATGAACTATTTTTTTATTTTTTTAATTCACTTTAGATAGGAGAAAGAGAAAAATTGGAAGAAATAAAAAGTATATAAATTGGAAAAATGAATTTTTTTGAAAGTTGAGCTTTTTAAATTTAGGAGCTACTATAAAAAAACTTGAAGTAAAAAGATAAGAATGGAAATTTTAGAAATATAGTTCTTGGTTTTTGATGATATTGAAAAATATAGAGAAAAATCCTGCATACTTTGGAGCAGTGATAGGTAGAACTGCTGGAAGAATTAAAAAAATGCTGAGTTAAAAAAATAGGAGATAAAACATATAACTTAGACAGCAACAATAATGGAAATACTTTTACATGGTGGAAAGAATTCTATCAGTCATAGATTTTGGACAGTGGAAAAAAATTTGAAAATGGTATAGTTTTTTTCTATAAAGAGTCCTCACTTAGACAATGGTTATCCTGCTAATATTGAAATTAAAGTTAGCTATATTTTTAAATAAAAAAATGAATTGGAAGTTAAATACTTTTGTAAAGGCTGATAGCTTAACTTATTTAAATTTAACTAACCACAGCTATTTCAATCTAAGTGGAAATCCTGAAAAATAATATCTATGAGGATATTTTTAAAAAAATTAACTCTGACTATTTGGTTGGCATAGATGAAAAACTCTATACCTTGTGAAACTATAGCTTTAGATAATAATATTTTTTTGACTTCAGAAAGCCTAAGAAATTAAAAAGATTTCTTTATGGCAACTGATGTTCAAAAAAACTATTGCTAATGAGGGTATAGACCATCCTTTTTATCTTCAATGAAAAAAATAGGAAAAATTAGAAATAGAAAATCTTGAATCAGGAATTAAAAATGTTTGTTGAAACAGATAATCCCGCTGTTGTTATCTACACAGGAAACTATCTGCAAGATATAGGCTTTAAGAAACATTCAGCTATCTGTTTTTGAAACTCAAGAAGTTCCAAATCTATATCTTAATCCAAGTTTCATAGACGAAAAATAAGGCTTATGAAAGATATACAAAATTTATATTTAATTAAATAAAAAAACACCATAGTCTTATGGTTAAGTCAAGGAGTCAGCTTAACCATAAGAGTTTTTGGTGTAATTAATAAAATTATAAATTATTTATTTCTTTTTGTAAAATAACAAGCTACTTTATGTTTTGCTTCAATATCTTCTAAAAATAGGTTTTTTTGTCCCTTACATTTATCTTTTTACAAATTTACAACGCCCTTGAAATACACAACCACTTGGTAAATCAATAGGGCTAGGAACATCCCCCTCTATACTACTTATCTTTTTCAGAAAAGTCCATATTAATTGAAAAATAAGGAACTTAAAAAGAGCTTTTAGTATATGGATGACAAGCACTGTCTTTTTAATTTTTTTCACCGGGTAAAATTTCTAAAAACATTACCTAAGTACATAACTGCAATTTCATGAGCAAAAAGATTGAATCAGTGCAATATCATGACAGATAAAAAAACTATACATAAGTCTCTTTTCTTTTTGTAGCTTTACTAAGAGCTCTATTATATTTTTTTGTATAGAGACATCTAAAGCTGATGTTGCCTCATCACAGACTAAAAACTTCAGGTTCTAATGATAAAGCTCTAGCTATACCTATTCTTTGTTTTTTTGTCCTCCACTCATATTTTTGAGGGTATTTATGAATAAAAATCTGCAGGAAGATCAACCATTTCAAGAAGTTCTATAGCTTTTTTCTTTATCTTCCTTTTTTTAGTCTATCATAATTGATAAGTGGCTCAGTTAAAAATATCCACAACTTTCATTCTTGGATTAAAAGAGGCTCCTGGATCTTGATATACCATTTGTATATTCTGTCTGCTCTCCCAAATTTCATCTTTAGAAAAACTTACTAATATCTTTTTCCCTTGTAGAAGATTTCACCACTTGTAATTTTTTTCTAAATTCATAAGCATTCTTAAAAAAAGTAGACTTTCCACAACCTGATTCTCCAACAATACCTAGAGTTTTTTTCCTTTATACATAGATAAATTTATATTATCACAGGCAGTTAGAATATTGTTTTTTTAGCAACTTTAAATTGCTTTGTTAAATTTCTAACTTCTAATATTAAGTCATTATCTTTAGACAAATCTCTCACCATCCATTTCAGGAATTGATTTAAGTAGTTTTTTTAGTGTAGTCACTCTTAGGATTATTTATAACTTCTTCCCTTGTACCACTGTCAACAACTACCCCTTTTTTTGCATAACTACAATTTTATCTGCCATATATGCAGCAACCCCCATATTATGAGTAACTATAATTATACCTGTATTAAATTCATCTCTCAATTCCATCATTTGTTTTACTATTTGAGCCTGTGTTGTAACATCTAAGGCTGATGTCGGTTCATCTGCTAGTATAAGTTCTGGCTTAAATGTAAGAGCCATAGCAATCCCAACTCTCTGTTTCATTCCTCCAGAGAGTTCATAAGGATAACTATTCATAATGTTTTTTTACTTCTGGCAAACGAACTTTTTTTCTAACATAAAATGTGCTTTTTTTCTTCTGCCTCAGTTTTATTTAATTTAGTATGAGCATTTATATATTCAATATACTGAGATCCTATCTTTCTTATAGGGTTCAATGTTGCCCCCACAATCTTGAGAAATCATGGAGATAACTGTCCCCCTTAGTTCTCTCCACTCATTATTTGAAAGATTTAACAGTGATTTTCCATTGAAAATTATATCTCCAGAAACAACTTTTTCCTTGTCCTAATAGTCCTCCTATTATTGAACGAAGAACAGTAGATTTACCACTTCCAGATTCTCCAACAATACTTATAATTTCCCCTTTTTGCATAGTTAGAGAGAAATTTTCAACAACAGCATCTTTTTTTCTCCATATTGTATCGTTAAATCTTTAATTTCTAACATTTTTTTCTCCTTCTATTCACTAACTGTAACATCTTTTGTTAACCAATAGTAATCCATTGGGAACATTTTTTTACATTTTGTACTTTTTTTATTTGAGTATAAGAAAGTAGTTTCGTATCCAAAGAATACTGTTGCAGCATCATTCATTATTAATTGTTGAATTTCTATTGCTAATTCTTTTCTCTTTTTTTAGAATCAAATTCTACATTTAATTTATCTAATAATTCATCAACTTTTTTTCATTTTTTTGTATCCTGCTTGGTTAGATGCTGAAGAACTATCCCAGTTTTCATATAGATATTTTTTTCAGGGTCTCCTGTATTAGCAGCAAGTACATTCCAAATCAATAAATCAAAGTTTCCAGAATCTCTCATATCTAAAAAGAGTTTCATAACTAACTGTTTTTTTAAATTAACATTGATTCCCAACATCTTTTAAGTTAGCTTGAGCTGCTTGAGCATAAACTTTTAATTCTTCTCTACTTGTATAGATTACGAAGTTTAATTCAAGTTTTGATCCATCTGGTTTTTTTCAACAAATCCATCACCGTCAACATCTTTATATCCTGCTTTAGCTAATATTTCTTTTGCACTTTCAGGATTGAAAGCATTTTCATCTACAAGTTTATCGAATCCATAGTCCAATGTAGGAGGTATAGGTGCTTTTACCAGGAGTAGCTGCTCCAGCTAATAGATTTTTCACAATATGCTTTTTTTATCCAAAGCTCTAAGTAATGCTTGACGAAGTGATAAATCTCCTAATGCTCCATGTTGATTCATAAAAGCATAAGTAGATCTAAGTGATTTTAATTCTTGAATATTAATATCATCTTGTCCTTCAAAGTCAGCCTTATTTTTCAATTTTTTTAAGTTGTAAGCAATTCCAATTTCTCCTGTTTTTTTAAAGATAAAGCACGAGTACTTTTGGTCATTGATACATTTAAAAAGTAACTTTTTGCAAGCCCAGTGTTTTCCACCCCAGTAATTTTCATTTCTTTCAACTATTGCATATTCAGTAGGAACAAATTCTTTAAATACATAAGGTCCTGTACATATAGGAGCATTTGTTGTGTATTCTTCAACATTATCAGAAGTATCTATTATTAAGAATAGAGGGTCTGCTAAACATTGAGGTAAAAATAGCAACTGGTTTTTTTCAGTAGATATTTTTTTAAAGTTTGTCCATCAGCAACTATTGAAGTAGGTTTAAAGAAACCATCTGCTCTTTTTACTTTTTTTCTAAAAAGTTCTTTCAAGAGAAGATTTTTACTGCTTCTGCTGTTAAAGGATTACCATTAGAGAATTTAACTCCATCTCTAATTTTAAATTCCCAAGTTAATTTATCATCACTAACTTTCCATTCTTCAGCAAGTGAAGCTTGTAAATCTCCATGTTCATCGAAACGAACTAAGTTTTCTCCCACACCATAACGAGTTATAACCCAACTAAAAATATTGTTCAGTAGGTTCAAGAGTATCAGCAAAACTTGTAACTCCAACAACTAATTCTCCATCTGTATTTACTGTTTCTGTCTTAGCAGAAGTTTCTTCTTTTTATCTCCTCCACAAGCCACTAAAGTAAACATCATTAAGATTGCCATTAGAAAAAGCAAAAACTTTTCTTTGTAAAAAAATTTCATGTGTACCACCTTTCTTTATTAATATATTAAAAAAATTTTTATTGCTACTTAAAAATCTTCTTCTTTAATATCAATTAAATCTTTGATATTATCTCCAAGCATATTGAAAAACAACCACAACTATAACTATTGCCATTCCAGGGTATAGCATAAGCCAAGGGGCTTTTTGCAAGATATGTTCTTCCTTCATTTAACATTGCTCCCTCATTCTGGAATAGGAGGCTGTGCTCCAAAAACCTAAAAAAATGATAAGGCTGAAATTTCAAGCATCAATGCTCCTATATCTGAAATTGCAGTCACTAACATAAGAGTTAACATATTTGGTAAAAATATATTTAAATAGAATATCTTTGTCCTTACTTCCTGTCAATTTAGCAGCTTCTATATAAAGTTCCTTTTTTTATTTTTTTAAAACCATACTTCTTGAAAGTCTTGCATACTTAGTACCAAGTAACTGATGAAATTGCAATTATTGCATTTGTCATACTAGGTCCTAAAAAGTCCAGCTATTGCTATTGCTAAAAATAATTCCAGGGAAAGATACCATCATATCAGCAAGTCTCATTATAAGAGTATCAACAATTCCACCAAAGTATCCAGCTAGTAAACCTAAAAGTAGTTCCAAGAGTAAAAAAACAGTTCCAACAAGAACTAAAGTCATAAAAAAAGTGAATATCTAGTACCATAGATAATACGAGATAGAATATCTCTTCCTAGAATATCAGTTCCCAATAAATTTACTTTATCAGGACTATGTAAAGGTTTATCCATAACAGCCTGTAAAGGATCTTTTTGGAGCTATTTGTTTTGCAAAGATAGCAATCAAAAACAATGATTATTGCCATTATAAGAAAAAAATATAAATTGTTTATGTCCCTTTATAAATTTTTACTACTTTCAATTAATTTGCCCCTCAACTCTCTTATCTAGTAGTTTATATGAAAAAAATCTACTATAAGGTTTATCACTAAGTAAATAAGTGCAATAAGAAGTACATAAGCTTGAACTAAGGGATAATCTCTAAAAAGATATAGCCTTGATAGCTAAATTTCCCATTCCAGGGAAGTTATAAATTATTTCTATAACTGCTGTTCCTCCTAACAAGCTACCAAGAGATAAACCTAATAGAGTGATTAAAGGTATCAAAGCATTAGGTAGTACATGCTTTAAAAAGGATAGTACTTTCTTTTTATTCCTCTCATTCTAGCTCCAACAACATAGTCTTTATTTAACTCTTCTAGTACTGTATGTCTGACCTGCCTTATATATTTTTGCTGACATTGCAAATCCTAGTGTAAAAAGCAGGAAGTATCATTGATTTAAAATCAGCCTTTCCTCCTGAAACAGTAACCCAACGAAGCATCACTCCAAAAAAATCGTTAAGAATATTAAGCCTAACCAAAAAGCTAGGAATTGATAATCCAGTAAAACTTATTGCTCTCACAAGATAGTCTTGCCATTTATTGACCTTTAAGGCTGCAAGAATCCCTCAAGGGTAGAGAAATTAATATCATAAACCCAAGTGATAACAAAGAAAGTTTCAATGTTGGCATAAAAAGCTGTTTTTTTATTTTATCTACAACAGGTACTCTTAAAGAATAAGATTTTCCTAACTCTCCTTGTACAACATGACCTGCCCATCTACAATATTGCTCAGCAAAAAGGTTTATCCAAACCAAGTTCTGCTCTTGTCTGTGCAAGTAATTCAGGTGTAGGAATATTTCCACACTCAGTCAACATTATTTCTGCAGGGTCACCTGGGGATAAATAAGTTAAACTAAAAAGTGAAAAAAACTTATTCCAAAAAGAACTACTAAAATTTGTAAGATTCTGTTAACGAAATTGTTTTTTTATCATTCTGCTCTCCTTGATATAATTATAGTTATAATTTCAAAAATATATTAGATACATTAAATATATTAATTTTATTTGAAAAAAATATTCGCTATCATTTTATCATATAATTTACAAAAAAACAATAAAAAAATATTTTTGCTTAACTTAATAAAAATCTTACAAATTATTTATCAAGTGTATAAAGAATTATAAGAGTAAAAAAATAAAAAGATAGGCTTAAAAGCCTCACCTTTCTAAAATATCTTCTTAGAGATGGAAATTTTATTGGATAATTACTTAAACTATTTTTTTATTATACTTACTATAATTTAAAAAAATTCAAATATATTTTTTTCTAATTCCACATAATCTGCTATCATTAAGATTTAATAAGTCTATTGTATACTTAGCTTTTTTTCATATCTATTTCCCTTTTTTAAAAAAATAGGTGTTATTTCCCCAGTTTTTTTATATCATACTCAAAAATAATCTTCTGGGTTTTTCTATAACAGGATTTATAAAAAGTTCATCCCATTTATTTGCTTTTTGAATTACCACACCTTTTTACTTTCAAGGCAACATGCAAGTAGATTATCATATTCTGTCAAAAGTCTAGGAAACTTATCCTTTGGTTTTTATATGTTCTATTTGGCTATTTTTTTCAAATTAATTTCTATCTCACAATAGGGGCAACACCTACTTTCTTGCTCTTCTAATAGGTATTGTTTTTAAGACCTGTTTAATTTCTGTTGTAAAACTATCCCAATTTATTATTCTATGTTTACTTTTGTATTTTGTAAATTCTTCTGGTTCGCTTTTTCTTATTTACTTTCAACATTAGAATTCACCTTTTTGTTTTAATTTTTGCATCCATATCTATGAGGAATAAGTCTTCATCTGTATTTCCTAATATTTCTAAAAAGCTCATTATATTTTTTTCTTTAAATTCTTTTGTGGCATACTTATCTTCATCTACAAGTTTTCTTAGTTCTTCTAAGTCTTTCTCTATCTTCGGTGTTCTAACTGATTCTAAGCCCATTATATCTTTAAGGACTCTGTCAACAGGTTGTCCATATGAAGAATATAACTCATCTCCTGTTTTAGCTTCTATTTTACCTTTTTTTCATCTCTATAAAGAATAAAAAAATATTTTCATTAGAAACACTTCCTAATATGTGTGGAGAATGAGTTGCTATTATTATTTGATTGTTTTCTCCAATCTTTTTATATACTTCTATTATTCTTTGTTGCCATTTTTGGATGTAACGACAATTCTGGTTCATCTATCAAAAATTATAGAATTTTTTTAGGCTCTAACATCTTAATAGATAAAGTCCTTAAAAAAATAATTGTTTTTTTCTCCAGATGATAAATCGTTTATATTAAACTCTTCACCAGCAGAATTTTTCAAAAAAAATAGGCATAGTTTTTTTCATCTTTTTGAAAAAAACCTTTCAATTTAACATCCAATTCTAAGATATCAAAAAAATACTGTTTATTTCATTTACAATTATATTTGTAACTTCTTTCATTGTTAAATCTTCTTCAATAGTAGCAAGATAATTTCTTCTAGTTGCTATATATGATGGAATATCTCTTATTACATTAGAATTTATTATATTTATGAATTTATACTCTCTTGATAAAGTTGTAGAATAAGTTTGAATTTCCTCAAATTTATTTTCAGCTGGGACATAAATTATTTTAGGTGGATTTTTCAAATCTTTTTTTGCTATTAAATTGTCATAATATTCATTATTATTTTTTTCTACTATATTCATAACTTTTTAAAAGCACGAAAAAAATCTTGTAGTTTATGTTCATATTTATCTTTACAATTTTTTTCTGCTTCTTCAATATTATTTTTTTTCAAAAATCTTCAAAAAAATATCTAAATTAATATTTGATTTTTTTCTGGTTCATCATAATTAATATTTGTATTATTAAAAAGAATCTTTTTATGGATTCTAAAATAGTTGTTTTTCCCACTTCCATTTACTCCAGCTAAGACAATTACATCTAAAATTTCATTATCTTTCCTAAATGAAAGTTCTAAATCTTTTTATTCCTTTTATATTTTTTTATGTGGACTTTTTTTCAATTTTTCATCTTAACTCAATCCCTTTTTGTGTTTTTTTAATTTAATTATAGCATAAATATTTTTTTT